>Ga0335077_10000004_pt1 | contig 720227 bp, 581 predicted proteins | sample Lox_Sample_31_FD_207151 | JGI IMG/M metagenome (GOLD analysis project Ga0335077, IMG submission 207151) | Soil microbial communities from Loxahatchee National Wildlife Refuge, Florida, United States - Lox_Sample_3.1 | ecosystem: Environmental > Terrestrial > Soil > Wetlands | place: USA... | reverse complement strand
CAACCGGCTCGCGGGGGGATCGGGTATGCCAGAGCCTTGTTCGTCGGAGCCGTAGTGGTGATGGTGAGGGTTGCCGTTCCGGCGGATGCGCTGGTGATATCGACCGGAGTGGTGGAACCGAAGCTCAGCCTGGGAAGGTCTTGAGCGCCCGCCGGGCTGGATGTAATCGCGGCCGTGAGCGTCACGTTGCCGGTGAAGCCTCCGCTGGGCGTGACTGTGATGGTCGAAGTGTTGCCGGTGGTCGCGCCGGGGCTGAGGGATACTGAAGTTCCGCTCAGGGTGAAGTTGGGAGTCTGGGCTTGGGTAACCGCGACCGAATTCGTTCCGGTCGCCGAGTTGTAGTTGCTGTCACCGGAGTAGCTTCCAGTGAGTGTGTCGGTGCCCACCGCGAGCGAGCCGGCGGGAACGGTGATCGTCGCGCTGCCGAAGCTCAGAGCCGTCGGGCCGGACGAGTAGTTGCCGCTGGTCAGTGTGACCGTTCCTGTGGCCGTGGGGCTGCCGGAGCCGTCTCCGACGGAAAGAGTTACGTCGAGCGATTGTGCGGTGGTGATGCTGGAAGATGCCGGCGACACGGTCAACGTGGGAGTTGCAACGGTGGCGGTAACCGAATTGCTGCCGGAAGCCATGCTGTAGTTGGTGTCTCCGGAGTAGTTGCCGGAAAGTGTGTCGGTTCCGATCGCGAGCGACCACGCGGGGATGTTGATCGCCGCACTGCCATTGGTCAGAGCCGTGGGCGCGGAAGCGTAGGTGCCGCTGGTCACGGTTACCGTGCCGGTCGGAGTTGGACTGCCGCTGACAACGACGGTGACCGAAAGCGGTTGGTCCGCTGCGATGCTTGATGCGGATGGCGTGACCGTTACGGTCGAAGACTTGCTTCCGACGGTGGCAAACTTAAAGACGGTTCCGAAGTTCTGGCCGGCTTGGGTGGTTGTCCCGTACAGAGTGCCACGCGAGTCGAGCGCCAAGTAGCCGTTTGTGCCAGTGTAGAGTCCCGTACCAGCAGTAAAGCTATAGAGGACAGTCTCATTCCCGTTCGCATCTACTTTGAAAATGGTTCCGCAGCCAAACTCGCCGTTAAGGACGCAGGTGGAGTCGGTGCCGCCCGAGATCGTGGTGCCATAAACACTGCCCTGGGAGTCGACCGCCAGCCCACCGTTCGGTGTTTCACCCGTCGCCTGATTGGAAAAGCTGAAGAGCACGGTCTCGGTCCATCCGCCGCCTTGCGTGGGCGACAGCTTAAAAACGGTCCCGCAGGTACAGGCGCCCGATCCGCCGTAGACGGTTGTTCCGTACAGATTGCCCTGCGAATCCATCACTAAGCCCGGCGCGGGAGAAGAACCGTCTCCAGTGCCGTTCCCTCCGTTGAAGCTGTAGATGACACTTTGGTTCCCGCTCGTATCCACCTTGAACACTACTCCGTCTTCAAAGCGGTCGCCGGTTTCGACCAAAGTTCCGTAGAGATTGCCTTGAGCGTCCCGAACCAATCCCAACTGCGGCATCTGGCCTTGCTCTGGGCGCGGCAGGGTGTAGAGCACGGTTTCATTTCCGGCAGGCGAAACGGAGAACACAGTTCCGCAGCCGTCACCGGCACAATTGGCAAGATTTCCGCCAAAGACAGTCGTGCCGTAGAGATTGCCTTGCGCATCGAGCACAAGGTGTCCGCCGGGTATGTTGCCGCTTACGCCGGCGCCCTCACCATCGCCACTCGTTCCAGTGAAAGCGTAAAGGGCGGTCACGTTTCCGGAGGGATCCATTTTGTAGACAGTTCCGCAGCCGGGAACGCTGTCAAACGGCACGAAGCAGGAAAGATCGCCGCCGTTGTAAGTCGTGCCATAGAGGTTGCCCTGGGCATCCCGCACCAGGCCGGAAGAGGTGTTCGTTCCGACCGCCGAGTCCATGTCGAACGTATAGAGCACGCTGAAGCTTCCGGAAGTATCCACCTTCCACACGGTTCCGGATCCACTATGACCGTTGATCGAGCCGACCGCAGCTGTGCCATAGATATTGCCTTGTGGGTCGAGCGCTACCGGCGAGGGAAAATAGCCGTCCGCCTGGTTCGTAAAGGTATACAGCAAGGTAAAGCTATTAGCGGGGTGTGAGGTCAGGGAGCGCGGCGCGGGAAATCGCCGACTCGTCGCAACATTCCCAGACGAGTCGCCTGACTGGTTGAGAGCCTGTGCCTGTGAAATCGGGACGACGGCGATCGCGAAGAGGAACAACAATGAAATCAATATGAACGTGCGGAACAAAGGGACGATGGGGTTCATCGGGTCTTTGTCTTTCACAACGGCGGCTTTCACAACGGCGTTCCACTGTACTCGGTTCGCAACTAGGGCTCTGTGATGCTGGATACAACAACTTATCGCCAATAGATTTTGCAGGGGGAGTCGTTCAAATTTCCGATTCGCGCCAGGCGCTACGGCCACATGGGGCTGGCGATGGGATCTCGAGGAGAGGCGACGATGCGCGCGTTGCGTGCGCCGGGATACGCGCCCCACAACTCACTGTGGTACTGGATGCGTTCGAGGGCGCGGTCGATGACGGCTTCTAGCTCGTGGAAATACTTTACTTCGCGGCCTTTGGCGAGGCGGCGCTTGGCCTCTTCGGAACTCACCCAGGTGGGACGGCGGTTGGCCTCATCGGGCTTGCGCATCTGGTGAATTTCCATCAGGAAGGCTTTGACCACGAATTCTTGCACCCCGCCGGGCTGCCAGAAGACTCCCTTGGAATGCAGATAAAGATGAAAGTGACGCGGCTCGATCGTTCCCAGCGCGCCGGCTTCTTCGGCGGCCTCGCGTTCGGCGGCCTGGCTATGCGAGAGGCGGGGATCGGTCGATCCTTTGGGGAAGGTCCATTTGTTGCCGCCGTTGGTGTTGACCAGGAGGAACTCGATCTGCGTGCCTCGCCGGCGGTAGCAGATGGCTGCGACCTGAAGCGGCAGGGACTTCGCGGTACGGGCTGAACCCATGGCGGCCTCCTGAAAATATGTTACTCGGAAGATATTTCAAGAATGTTAACGTGCAACAAAAATTGTGCAGTGGGGATAGTTACGAAAGGGTGACCCCAGCCGGATGTGGGCTGGGTTTGGCCGGCGGCGATGGCCGCGATTTTCGCTGCTTTCCCTCGGGTTTCGAGTATAGTGGCGGGCACCGTTTGCAACAGCGGTCCACATCGACTCAGCAGACGGTAGCCCGATTCCGCACTCCGATGGAGGATTTGAAATGGCCGTCTTTTCCTTCTTGGACCGCGAGCACACCATCGCACGTCCCGGTTACAGCCGGTGGTTAGTTCCGCCCGCCGCTCTCGCCATTCATCTCGCGATTGGACAGGTGTACGCATTCAGCGTCTTTAAAATTCCTCTCAGCCAGTTGGTAGGCATTTCGAAGCCGGGGCCGGGCGACTGGAAGCAATCGCAGATTGCCTGGATATTTTCGCTGGCCATTATCATGCTCGGTTTGTCGGCGGCGCTTTTTGGAAAATGGCTGGAGGGGGCAGGCCCGCGAAGGGCAATGTTCGCGTCGGCGGTATGTTTCAGTCTCGGCTTTTTCATCTCTTATTTCGGAGTTGTCTGGCATCAACTCTGGATCATCTTCCTCGGCTACGGAGTAATCGGCGGGATCGGTCTGGGCCTGGGTTACATCTCGCCGGTCTCGACGCTGATCCGTTGGTTTCCGGATCGCCCCGGCCTGGCGACGGGCATGGCGATCATGGGATTTGGTGGCGGCGCGATGATCGGTTCTCCGCTCGCCGTGAACCTGATGGCGTACTTTCGCAGGCCCGACCACCTAGGCGTAGGCCCGACGTTTCTGGTGATGGGACTCTTGTATTTTGTTTTCATGATGTACGGGGTCTTCACCGTGCGCGTGCCACCGGCGGACTGGCGCCCCGAAGGGTGGATGCCGAGCGTCAAGCGTTCGGCCATGGTAACGACCCGACAAATGGATGTCAGCACGGCCTTTAAGACGCCGCAATTCTGGCTGCTGTGGGTGGTGCTGTGCACCAACGTGACTGCGGGCATCGGCATTATTGAGCAGGCTTCCCCGATGATTCAGGACTTGTTCAAGGGCAGCATCGGTCCGGTTGCGGCCGGAGGATTTGTTGGCCTGCTAAGCCTGTTCAATATGGGCGGCCGTTTTTTCTGGTCGTCGGTCTCGGATTACATTGGACGCAAGGCCACTTACTTCATCTTTTTCGCGTTGGGCGCGATCCTTTATTTCTGTCTTCCGCTGACGGGTGGAACCCATCTCAACAGTGTGGCTCTGTTCGTCGCGACCTCGGTGGTGTTGCTGTCGATGTATGGCGGGGGCTTTGCGACGATTCCGGCGTATTTGAAAGATATGTTCGGAAGTTATCACGTGAGCGCGATTCACGGGCGGCTGCTCACGGCGTGGTCGACGGCGGGAATTCTGGGGCCGGTGCTGGTGAATTACACGCGCGAGTATCAACTGGCGCATGGCGTGGATCGGGCCGGGGCTTATCAGACGGTGTTGCGCATCATGGCGGGATTGTTGCTCGTCGGCTTCGCTTCGAATTTTGTGCTGCGGCCGGTTGATGAGAAGCACTGGGAAGAATCGAAGGCTCCCACGCAGAAGGCTGCCTGATTGAGCAATTAGGTGAAGGTCAGTCACACACAATAAGGAGCGTTATGACTGAGTCATCAAAATCGTCGGCGGTTGTGATTTTACTGGCGTGGATATTTGTTGGAATCCCTTTGAGCTGGGGAATCTACAACACGGTGCGAAATTCGATGAAGCTGTTTCAGAATCCGACGCCTCCGGCGCATGCGCTCGTTGTTCGGTCGGGTGAAGTTTTACGCAGTTAGGTTCTTCTGCTGATTTCTTCTGTTCGACTCACCGGTTCGCTCGCGGCTGATCATTCATCGTTCGTCTTTGCTCACAATCCTTTGCCATAAACCGGAATGGCGGCTCCCGTTACATCGGTCCCCGCGTCGCGCGCTAGCCAGACGATCAGGCTTGCGATGGTCGCGGGCTGAACCCAGTTCGAGGTGTCGGCGCCGGGCATGGCTTTGCGGTTGGCCGGCGTGTCCATGGTGCCGGGGAGGATTACGTTGGCGGTGATGCCGGCGTCTTTATTCTCGAGCGCTACGGTGCGCATGAGCGAAACGAATGCGGCCTTGGACGCGCTGTAGGCGCCGACTGTGGCTGCCGGGGTTTCGGCCTGGCGGCTGCCGATGCCGATGATGCGTCCGAAATTTGCCTTGTGCATGTGCGGGAGGACGGCGCGAAGAATGTGGAAGGCGGAGTTCAGGTTCATGTCGAACATGCGCTGGAAGGTGGCGTCGTCGGTGTCGGCGACGGATTGGCCGCCGGAGAATCCGCCTACGGTGTGGACCAGGACGTCGATTTTTCCGTGCTGCGCGATGACTGAGGTTGTGGCTGCTCTTGCGGCTTTGAGACTGTCTAGCGACGCGGGGAGTGCGGTGAAGTTGGGGTGGTTGAAATCGGAGGGCTGGATTCTTGGGGCTAAGCCTACTACGGTGAAACCGGCTTCCAGCATGGCTTTTGTGACTTGAGTGCCGAGGCCGCCGTTGGCGCCGGTGATGAGGGAGATTTTGCCTTGCATGGGAGCACTCCTTGCGTGTTTGAGATGCTGGGCTGCGAATGATCTATGGAATCTCAGGGGCGCGTGCGAGGTAGTCGATTCGAGTTGCCGGCTCGACCGGGATGCACTCCAGGATATCGTTCGCTAAAACGGCGGAAATCAGTTCCTGAGTTCCGCCGACGATGGTGAATGGCAGGTCATACTCGGAGCAAACGCACCACGTATGATTGCTCGGCCACCAGTATTCGGGCCCGAGACGGTATCGTTCGGAACGAAGAAAACCATTTAACTCCTCAATCTTCCCGCAGAACATCCGTGGTCTCTCATCGCTCGGGAGCTGCCACCGTGAAAAACGAAAGAAACTCAGGGCGTCGGCCATGAACCTTGCGAGCACGGACACAAGCTCTGCGAGGCTTTGGTCATCAAGGACTGAGTCGCTAGGACCGCTTAACAGGCGCGGCCAGCAGTGCGGTTCTTCAAGCTTTGGAACATACCATTCAGGGTGAATCTCAGGTGCAAAAGGCACAGCGAGCAGCTTACAAAGTTCTGCCCACCGAATCCTCGTGCCGAGGTTTCGGTTCCTGCGTTCAACGATGAAATCCCGCAGGTTCTCACATCGCGGAACTCTCAGCACCGCGATCTCAGAGGGTGAGAGTGGGTTGTCTATGTCGTCGTAGCGCGCATCGATGCGGTGCAGCACCTTTGCATACGACTCGAAGCATGCTGGCAGCAGGTTATGGACGAAGTTGCCCGTCCAGGCAATATCCTTGCGATCTTTGTAGGGCAGCCGGCCGTCGCGAATCCAGCTGAATGCGTCATCATCCGTACAGATCTGCATTCGGGGAATCATAGCCTACGCTAGATTTCGTTGCAGGGTGGTGCGGTCGAGTTCGTTTTCCCAGCGCGCTACTACAACCGTGGCTACGCCGTTGCCGATCATGTTAACGAGGGCGCGGAACATGCTCATAAATCGATCAATGCCTAGGATCAGCGCCATTCCTGCTACGGGGATTGCGGGGATTACGCTGAGCGTGCCGACCAGCGCGATGAAGGATGCGCCTTGCACGCCGCTGGCGCCTTTCGAAGTGAGGATCGCGACGGCGAAGAGGCTTAGTTGTTGCAGCATGGTTAAATGTGTGTTCGTCGCCTGCGCTACGAACAGAGCGGCGATGGTCATGTAAAGGGCGCTGCCATCGGTGTTGAAGGTGTAGCCGGTGGGCACGACCAGGCCGACAAGAGAGCGCGAGCAGCCGAGGTCTTCGAGTTTTTCCATCAATGTTGGGATTGCGGTTTCGGACGAACTGGTGGCGAGCACCAGAAGAATCTCTTCTTTGATGAAGAGCAGGAACCGGGTGAGGCTGAATCCGGCGAGCCAGGCTACGCCGCCGAAGACGATGATGACGAAAAGAATCGATGTCACGTAGAACGACGCGATCAGCTTGACCAGCGGGCCGAGCGAGGCGAGGCCGTATTTGCCGATGGTGAAGGCCATGGCGCCGAAGGCTCCGATGGGCGCGAGACGCATGACGATGTTGACCATGCGGAAGACGATCCGGTTCAGCGCTTCGATGAGATCGACCATGGGCTTGGCGTGCGAACCGGCGGCTGCAACGGCGAAGCCGAAGAGGATCGAGATGAATACAACTTCGAGGATGTCGCCTTTGGCGAAGGCATCGACCAGCGTGGTGGGGATGATGTGCATCACGAAATCGGTGACGGTTTGCGCTTTGGCTTGTCCGGCGTAGTCGGCTACGGCGTGCGTGTCGAGCTTGGAGGCGTCGACGTTGAATCCGTTGCCGGGGTGAACGAAGTTGCCGACCAGAAATCCGACGACTAGTGCGAGCGTGGAGATGACTTCGAAATAGAGAAGAGCTTTTCCGCCGACGCGACCTACTTTGCGCAGATCGCGCATGCCGGCGATTCCCGTCACCACCGTACAGAAGATCATGATGGTGATGATCATGGTGATGATGCGGATGAAACCGTCACCCAGCGGCTTCATGGCGATGGCTCGCTCGGGGTTGAAGTAGCCGAGGATGATGGCTAGCCCTATGGCGATTGTTACTTGGGCCCAGAGGGACGTGTAAAACGGCTTGCGCTTTGGGGTGGCTTCGGGTTGGGTTGGGGTCGGCATTTTTCTCTTGGGTTCTTTGGTTCTTCGCTTCTTTTGATGGGCCGCTTGGCTTCGCCTTCGCGGGACGGGCGAGTCGCCCGTCTCCACATGGTTCGCTTAGTTTGCTGGAGGCTCGAGAGTCTTCACGAGCCACGGGATGATTACTTCTTTGAAAATTCTGGGATCGGGCCAGACTCCTACTTGTCTCCCTAAGTGTCCGCCGTGCGGGTTGATCCAGGCTTCTTTTGGTGTGTCGCCCTTGCTTAGGAGCAGGTATTCGTCGTCGATTGGGACTTGCGTGTCGAGGACTCCGGCTATTACAAGCATCGGCGCCATCGGCTTGCCTAGCAGACCTTGGGTTACGAGCGACATCTTCGGTAGAGTGTTGGCCATTTCGTCGAGCGAGTGGACGCCTTCGAGAATGTTCATGAGCGCCGGGACTTGATCGAAAAGATATTCGCGGTTGCCGAGCAGAGAGTTCATCAGAAAATCTTTTTGGAAGAAGCGATCTGTGGGCGGTGATTGCGCGCTGGCTCCGCGAAGGCGGGCGCGCTCGACGATGGCCATCTTCGTCGCCCAATATGCGCCCCAACTCACGCCGTGCATGGCGATGCGGTTCTTGTCGATTTCCGGTCGCGACTGCGCGTAGTCGATGACTCTCGACAGCATGCGCTCGGAGTTCTCGCTGACTTTGATCGGGGCCTGGCCTGTGCCGGGGCCGTCGACGGCGAGGTAGCCGATGCCGAAGGGAAGAATCGCGCTGAAGCTTTCGGTTAAATCTTCTTTTCGGCTGTCGAGGCCGTTGACGGCGATCACGAGCGGCACCGGGCCTTTGGCACTTTTCGGCAGGCGCAGGTAGCCGATGATCTCTTTGCCTTCGAACGGAATGCGCACGACCTCGAGCGGCGGATCGAAGAACTTCGCATGATCGAGAAAGGCCTCGATCGCTTTCTCGTAAGAACGCTGCTTGCCGGGAGACGCTGGAATCGGCCAGCGGCCGAAGGAATAGAGTCGCCAGGCTCGGATGTAGTCGGCGTTGGCTTTTGTGGGATCGGATTTTTCGAGCGACTTCGCTTCGTTAAAGTAACGGTCGGCGACTTTCATGAAGCCGGCGGCCCACTCGTCTTTGTCGGCGGTGTGAATGTTTTCGAAGGCTTCTTTTACGTCGGTGGGATCGAGGCCGATCAGCGGATACTGACCGACTTCGGCGCGATGGATGGCTTCGGTCTTTACTTCGTCGATGGTGCGCTCGTGGCGCTCTTCTTTTTGAGCGAAGGTTTTTTGAGCGAAGACGGACGGAGCTCCGGCGAGCATGATTGCGATCCATGCGACCTTGAGACCCTTCATCACTATCATTTTCTGCATTTCCGAATCCTGCGCGCCGCGCTGCATTTCACGCGAGGCGATTAAAAAAGGCCGGACGAAGTTCAGTCCGGCCCTCGGGGGGACTATGCGTCAAATTTAGAAGATGAATTTCAGGCCCAACTGCACGGCGCGGCTTCCGCCTGATCCGATCACGGGATTCGCAGCCGCCACGTCGGGCGTTGCGCATCCGCAACCGAACGGCTGGACGGACGGGTCGTTCAAGCCGAATCCATTTTGACCGCCATATGGGTTTGCGAAATTTGGGTGATTGAAAATGTTGAAGAACTCGGCGCGGAACTGCGCGCGCACGCGCTCTCCAAAGTGGAAATTCTTCGCCAGCGAGAAGTCGAGATTGCGGAACCCGGAATCGGGGAACATGTTGCGGCTCATGTTGCCGAACTGGCCGAGCGGCGGAGGAATCATGACCGAGTTGCCTTGCGCGTAGCAGCCGAAGAGATTCAAGGCCGCGGTCGCAGCGCCCGCCGAGCCGCCATCGACGGCGAGTGCCTGAGAGGCGCAAGCGGCGTTCGATGCGCCCGAGAAATATGGAATGCCGACTCCAGCGCGAGATTTGAAGTCTGAAGTTTTTCCGTAGAAGCTCCAACGAATCGGAGTATTCGCGGGTGGGCTCACGGGCAATGCGCCGATGCCCGCGGCGTCGGTCCCTTCATCCATCGGGCCCCAATATTGCGGACTTTCCAGGGTCGCAATGGTGTTGATCTCCCAGCCTTCGAGCAACTGACCGTAACCTTTGCGGCCAGGGATCGCATAGGTGAGCGATACCGTTAGCCGGTGACGAATGTCGAAGTCGCTGCTGGCATATTCTTTGGCGACGTTGTGCGCGTCCTGCGGCAGGCCGGAGCCGTAGCCGAAATCCCAGTTCGCGCCCACATCGTCGAGCGAGTGTGAATATGTGTAACCAGCAACCATGCTCAGGCCATGATAGTTGCGTGCGTTCAGTGTGACCTGCAAGCCGTTGTAGTTTGACTTGTAGACGTTGGCCATTTGGAAGATGTTGCTTAGATATGGGAACTGCGCGGCATAGGTGCGGTTGGCTTCTTCGCCGCCATTGTTGTCGGCGGCGCAGTTGTCGTAAGCAGGGGCGCTGGCTAAGCACGCGGTCAGTTCGCCACCCGGACCTGTACCCCAGCCGGAGCCGACGGGCGGTTGATTGATGTCGCGAATGCCCATCAGCTTGTCGCCGTGATTTCCGACGTAAGCCATTTCGAGCGAAAGATTTGGCGTGATGGCGTGCTGCAGGTTGAGAGTCCAGTTCCAGATGCGCGGGGTGGTGATGTTGCGGTCGACGGCCATGATCGGACATGCGCTGGCGTTGCAGTCGATCGAGTTGGTGTTGCCGTAGACCGGGCCGACGTCCCAGGGGAAGTTGGGGAAGATGGTGATGTTGCCGGCGTCGATGGTGCCGCCGGGAAGAATGCTTGCCGTGGGAACATTGCCGAGGCCGAATGCGTTGTTGAAGGCGACGAACGACTGCCAGTTCACGGTTTCATAAATCAATCCGCCGCCGCCGCGAACGACGGTGCGGCCGTTGCCCATGATGTCCCAGGCGAAGCCGGCGCGCGGGCCGAAGTTTTTGTGGTCGGGATTGTAGATGTTGTGCACGCCGCCGACGCCGGTCTGAATGATTCCGGTTGCCGCGTTGGGATCGAAGTTGCCGAGCAGGTTGTGCTCTTCCTGCACGACCGTTGAGTATTCGTAGCGCAGGCCGAAATTCAAAGTCAGGTTGTGGGTCGCGCGGTAGTCGTCTTGAAAAAACAATCCATACGCCCAGTTGTGCAGATGGCGGAGAGGATCTCCGACTTCGAGTGTGGCTTTGAAGGGCGCGCCGGAGAAGAAATCTTCGAGCTGGCTGGTGGGCAGGAACTGGGTGGGATCAGCGGGATTGGGTGTGTTGCCACCCAGGAATGTGATGCTGCCGCGCGAGTTGCCGTAAGCGGCGTTAGTGACGCTGTTGCGATGCAGATCTCCGCCGAAGCGGATGGAATTCTTGCCCTTCGTGTAGGAGACGTGATCGGAGAACTGGGTGATGGAGTCCGGGCCCTGAAACTTGGGCCACTTGAAGCCGCCGAGGCCGGGGAAGAAATATCCGCCGAAGCCAATGCGCGGGAGGCCGCCGGTGAATAGACCGCTCACGCCGGTGTCGAGGCCATATGCGCTCGCCGGAGTGTTGAGATCACCTTCGAGCGTCGGCTGATAGAGACGGTTGTAACCGAAGCGCGCTTCGTTGACCAGGCGCGTATTGGGAGTCCAGATCCAACTGCCGCCGGCCACTTGCGCGCGCGTGTGAATGTCGGAGAGCCAGCTCTGCTGCAGCTCAGGAAAATCTTCGACCGTGCCGCGGTTGTTGCCGAAGAAATACATGCCGCTGATGCTGTGGCGTTCATTAGCACGCACGTCGACTTTGCCGACTAAATTGCGCACGGTAACATCGTTGTTGAAGCCGTTAGTGATGTTGATAGACTGCGCGTTATTCGTGGGGAAGCCTTTGCCATTGCAGGTGACGGACGAGCCTGAGACCGCGCAACCCGCGATTTGCAAACTAGCTGGGCTGACGGTGATTCCGCCAGCTTGCAGATCGGCGATGGTGTCGGGAATGCTGTCGGCGCAGTCGCCGGTCGCGAGATAGATGCAGGTTGCGTTCGCAGGCATCGCAACCATCGACGGGCTGGTCACTCCGCCGAATGAATTGCCCACGTTGTACATCTGGCCTTCGTACGATCCGAAGAAAAATGCTTTGTCTTTGATGATGGCGCCGCCGAGGCTGCCGCCGTATTGCTCGAGCGTGCGCGGCAGTTTTGGATTTGGCGCGGCGTTGAAGTAGTTACGCGCGTCCATTACGCCATCGCGGCCGAAGGCGAATGCGGTGCCGTGAACGCTGTTGGTGCCGGATTTCAATCCGACGTTTACGACTGCGCCAGGCTTCCATCCGTATTCGGCGGGGGGATTCTGCTGGATATTGAATTCCTGAATGGAGTCGATGGGAAGAATCGTCGCGGAATCTCCGGCGATGCCGGCGCCGTTGATGATGGCCTGGCCGGAATAGGGCTCGCTGTTGAACAGGCCTTCGACGAAATAGGAATTGTCTTCGGCGCGGAGGCCGTTCGAGCTGGTGGTGGAGAAGCCGCCGCCCGGATAGCGCATTACGCCGGGGCGAAGCTGGAGCAGGTTCTCGTAGTTGCGGCCGTTGAGCGGGAGGTCGTTGATCTCTTTGTTGCTGAGAGTTCCGCCCAGCGTCGCGGAAGTCGTGTTCACCAGGGGAATGTCTTCATTAATGGTGACGGTCTCACTGACTTGACCGGGCTGGAGCGAGAAGTCCGCGCGCACATCGGTGGCGACTTCAATCTGCACGCGCGGTCGCTCCACCGTCTTGAACCCTTTGGCTTCGACGCGGATTTTGTATGTGCCCGGCGGGAGATCGGGCGCAACGAAGGCACCGGAATCGTCGGTGGTAAGGGTTCGGGAAGTGCCGCGCTGCACGTCGGTGACAAGCACCGTCCCGCCAACGACCGCCGCGCCGCTCTGATCGGTCAACGTGCCCAGGATTCGGCCACTCGTCGACTGGGCCATGACGGAAGCAACGAACAGGAGCAAAGTGAAGAGGGAGAGAAGCAGCCGAGAGGTTGCCATAGCGCCGCGGGACCGGGCGGCGCAGAACTCGCGCGATCGCATAGGAACTCCTCCGTGCGAATTGCTGGTCCGACAGCCATACCACTACCAGAGAAACAGTGTCAAGCAAATTCACTCCCATTTCGGGAAAGGGGAACGCCTTGATCACTAGCCAGAGAGAGAGAATGCGTCGGGCCCGAGGATGGCCGGTTGGAAATCCACCTTGAGGTTTCGCGGAACTGGTTGCCAAAGCTGAACGCGAGGCGCTATATTGGTCAGACCATCATACCGACATACCTTCCGTGACCGTTTCCGAACAAACCCGCCGCTCTACAGTGGATATGCGGTATAGTAACCAGACCATCATTGGCTGCATGCCACACTGTGCGGGGGGCAAAGCAGTGTACAAGCTTGTTCGGACTTCCAGACTCTACGAGCAAATCGTTCAGCAAATCGAAGAATCCATCGTCAAGGGTGATCTGAAGCCGGGCGACCAGTTGCCAGCGGAGCGCGAACTCGCGCAGCGTTTCGGCGTGAGTCGCACTGCGGTGCGCGAGGCGGTGAAGGCGCTGCGCGAAAAAGGATTAGTGGAGGCCTACTCGGGGCGCGGCACATTTATCACCAACGGAACAAGCCAGGCCGTGCGGCAGTCGCTCGATCTCATGGTGAGGATTGGGCAGCCCGAAGGCTCGACTCACCTTGCGGAGGTTCGAAGCATCCTCGAACCGGAGATTGCGGCGCTGGCGGCGACGCGCATCCAGGAGCCGGAGCTGGCCACGATGCGCGAAGCGGTTGCAGTGATGGACGGTGCGCAACAGGATCCGGACGCGTATATCGAGGCCGATCTCGACTTTCACCTCGCGCTCGCCGAAGGAGCGGGCAATCCACTGATTCTGTCGCTGCTCGATTCCATCGTCGGTTTGCTAAGGCAGCAGCGGCTGCGAATCTTTCAGGTTCCGGGTGGGCCGGAGCGCGGGCAGATTCATCACAAGAAAATTCTGGAAGCGGTGGAACATCACGACGCGGAGCAGGCGCGCGAAGCGATGCGCGCACATCTGGGGCAAGTGCGCGAAGACAGCGAGTCGCCGGCGGTCCGGCGCATTGCCGCGAAACACTAGGAACTCTGCCAGCTAAAACGTTCAGGGCACGACAGGGGCAAATGGCAAAACTAGGATTCATCGGACTTGGCGTGATGGGCGGCCAGATGGTGAACCGTCTGATCGAGAAAGGGCACTCGGTCACCGGCTACAACCGCACCCGCTCGAAATCGCAGTGGCTGGTGGAGAAGGGAATGCAGTGGGTCGATTCTCCGCGGGCCGTGGCGGCCGGCTCCGATTTCGTTTTTGCCATGGTCACCAACGCCGCGGCGATCACGTCGATTTCCGAAGGTCCGGATGGATTGCTGGCGGGACTGTCAGCGGGGAAAGTTTTCATCGACATGAGCACGGTCAGTCCTGCGGTGAGCCGCGCGCTGGCTGCGAAGGTGCGAACTCTCGGAGCCGACATGGTGGACTCACCAGTCTCCGGCAGCGTGATCACGTTGCAACAGGGCAAGCTCTCGGTAATGGTGGGTGGAAAAAAAGAGACGTTTGAAAAGATCAAGCCGCTGCTGCTCGATATTGGCCCCAAAGTTACGCACGTCGGAGACAACGGCCTCGCGCTCTCGATGAAGATTGCGACCAACCTGAGTCTCGCGGTTCAGATGCTGGCTTTTTCAGAAGGCGTGCTGCTGGCGGAGAAAAGCGGCATTGCGCGCGAGGTTGCGGTGGATGTGCTCACACACAGCGCCGTCGCTTCGCCGATGATTCAGTATCGCGGACCGTTCGTTCTGCAGCAACCGGAAGAGGCGTGGTTCGACGTCAACATGATGCAGAAAGACATGGTGCTGGCGATGGAACTTGGCCGGCAACTGGATGTGCCGCTGCCCACGACTGCGGTGAGCAATGAATTCTTGACGGCGGCGCGCGGCATGGGCTGGACGAAGTACGACTTCGCTTGCATGTTCGACGTGCTGGCGGCGATGTCGGGCGTGTCGACTCCAGTGACGGCTGGAGGCAAGAAGCAGTGACGGTTGCCGCCTCCAAATCGGACTCCGCGCACGCCGCGTCTGACAATAAAGAAAAATGGCTGCGCACGTATCGCCAGATGGTGCGCATCCGCATGTTTGAAGAGCAGGTCAATGAACTCTACACACGCGCGCTGATGCCCGGTCTCGCGCATCTTTACAGCGGCGAAGAAGCGGTTGCGGTCGGCATTTGCGAGGCGCTCAACGTCGACGACTACATCACCAGCACGCATCGCGGACATGGGCACTGTCTGGCCAAAGGCGCATCGCCCGATCGTATGTTCGCTGAACTGCTCGGAAAAGAAGCGGGCTACTGCCGCGGCAAAGGCGGATCGATGCACATTGCCGATCCGGCTACGGGCAATTTAGGCGCGAATGCGATTGTCGGCGGAAGCGTCGGGATTGCCACCGGCGCGGCGTTTGCCGCGAAGCGTTTGGGCAACGGCCGGGTCGCCGTTTGCTTTTTTGGTGAAGGCGCGCTTGGACAAGGATCGTTGTATGAAGTGATGAACCTGGCGCAGCTTTGGAAGCTGCCGGTGATTTACGTCTGCGAGAACAACCTCTACAACGAGTACACACACTACAGCGAGACGACGGCGGGAACGATTCTTGGGCGCGCGGCTGCTTTTGGATTGGAGGCCGCGACGGTGGATGGCCAGGATGTGCGTGCGGTGAACGAAGTCGCGACGCGGATTGTGGAGCGGGCGCAGAACGGTGGTGGGCCTGCGTTTTTGCAAGCTGACACTTACCGCTACAGCGGGCACCACGTCGGCGACATCAACCGCGAATACTACCGCTCGAAAAAAGAAGAGCAGCACTGGAAGACCGAGCGCGATCCCATTCAACTGCACGCAAAGTGGCTGGTGGATCACGGCTTCGCGGATGCCGCTACTTTGGAGCGAGTCTCGGCAGAGGCGCGCGCCGAGATGCAAGCTGCAGTGCAGTTCGCGGTGAACGCGCCCTATCCGTCGACAGATCAAGTCGCGCAGGATGTTTATGCCTGAAGTCGCCATTGCGGAACGCGAACTGACTTTCGCCCAAGCGGTGCGCGAAGCGCTTGCGGAAGAAATGCGCCGCGATTCTCGCGTCTGTATTTTTGGCGAAGATGTTGCGGAGGCGGGCACGCCGTTCAAAGTACTTTCTGGACTTGTCGAAGAATTCGGGGCCGGGCGCGTGATCGACACCCCAATTTCAGAAGCGGGATTTACTGGTGTTGGAGTCGGCGCGGCCATGGCCGGTTTGCGGCCTGTAGTCGACATTATGTTCGGCGACTTTCTGACGCTTACGATGGATCAGATGGTGAACCAGGCCGCCAAAGCGCATTACATGTCGGGCGGACACTGGCGCGTTCCCATGGTGATGCGGACCACGCTGGGCGCGACGCGGCGCTCGGCGGCGCAACATTCGCAATCGCTGCACGCGTGGTTCAGTCATGTGCCGGGATTGAAAGTCGTGCTGCCTTCTACGCCTTACGACGCGAAGGGCCTGTTGAAAACTGCAATTCGCGATGAGAACCCGGTCGTCTTCTTCGAAGACAAGATGATGTACAAACTTAAGGGCCGCGTGCCAGAAGGCGAATACACGATTCCGTTTGGCGTTGCCAATGTGAAGCGCGCAGGTGAAGACATTACGCTCGTGGCGACCAGCAGCATGGTGCACGTTGCTTTGGGAGCCGCGGCGTTACTGGAAAAAGAAGGTGTCAGTGCAGAAGTTGTCGATCCGCGCACGACGTGGCCGCTCGATGAGAAAACGATCGTCGATTCGGTGAAGAAGACCTCGCGCGCGATCGTGCTCGACGAAGGCTACGGACGCTACGGCGTCACGGCGGAAATTGCAGCTGTGATCGCCGAGGGCGCGTTCTACGATCTCGATGCGCCGGTGAAGCGGATGGGAGCGATGCACGTCCCGATTCCATTTTCGCCGCCGCTGGAGGACGTGACGGTGCCGACGGAAGAAACGGTAGTGGAGGCGGCACGAAAGATGTGCGGGAAGTAAGCAATGAGCGATGGGCAGTGAGTAATGAGCAGTGAGCGATGACTTACAAAGCGTGAACATATCCGATGTTTGCTCATTGCTCACCGCTCATGGCTCCTTGCTTCCGAATGCGCTAGCGCCCAGGAGCTGACTATGGCACTCAAAACTCACGGCACGATGGCGGTAGACTGGGAGGCTCGCGTTGACTTCGACCGGCTGCGCCGCGAGCGTCTGCAAAAAGCGAAAGATCTGCTCAAGAAATCGTCGATGGGCGCCTTGCTCTGCTTCGACATGAACAATGTGCGCTATCTCACGTCGACGCACATCGGCACCTGGGCGCAGGATAAAGCCAACCGCTTCACTCTGCTCCCGCAAAATGGCGAACCCATCCTGTGGGATTTCGGTTCGGCCGCGAAACATCATCAATTGAATTGTCCCTGGCTCGGGGAGCGCTCGCGGCCGGGGATTTCGATGTTGCGCGGTGCGATGACGCCCGAGATGGGCCGCGCCGAAGATGTCGCCAAGAAAATTCGCATTGAACTCGAAATGCGCGGATTGCATAAAGAGCCGGTCGGCATCGACATCATCGAACTGCCGGTTCTATTTGCACTGCAGAAGCAAGGGATTGAAGTAGTCGACGGGCAGCAGCTCATGTCGGAAGCCCGCGTTATCAAGACGCAGGACGAAATCTCGCTGCTGAACACCTCCGCCATGATGGTGGACGCGGCCTACGATGAACTCTATCGCGCGATGAAGCCAGGCCTGCGCGAGAACGAAGCGGTCGGGTTAGTCAGCAAAGTGCTCTACGATCTCGGCTCGGAATATGTGGAAGCGGTGAACGCTATTTCCGGAGAGCGCTGCAATCCGCATCCGCATGTGTTTTCTGACCGCGTGCTGCGCCCGGGCGATCCTGTTTATTACGACATTCTGCATTCCTACATGGGATACCGCACCTGCTACTACCGCTGCTTCACCGTCGGCTACGCGTCGCACGCGATGGTCGACGCCTACAAACGCTGCCGTGAATATCTCGACGCGGCGATTGAGTTGGTGCGGCCTGGCCGCACGACTGCCGAGATTGCGGCTGTCTGGCCGAAAGCAACGGATTTCGGCTTTCCCAATGAAGAAGCGGCGTTCGCGCTGCAATATGGTCACGGAATCGGCCTGGCGATCTGGGAGAAGCCGGTGATCAGCCGGCTGGTGTCGTTCGAGCATCCAGTGGAGATCAAGCCGGGAATGGTTTTCGCGCTGGAAACATTCTGGCCTTCGACCGACGGCTGGAGCGCGGCGCGCATTGAAGAAGAAATCGTGGTCACGCCGACGGGACATGAAGTGATTACGCGTTTCCCCGCGGAAGAGTTGCTGGTCGCGGGCGCGCATTACTTCACTGTCAATGGCCCGCTGCCGACCACACGCGAGAGTGAAGCTCCGGCCAGCGAGCGCGTGCTCGAGATGATCGAGACCAGCGCCAAGACTGAGCGGGTCGGGGTTTCCCGCTGAAGGTCGCCGTTTTCCTGTAATCGCGGCCTTCCCTCAAAATAACCACTATGGCCTTCAGCGTTGTCATGCCCGCACTCGAGATGGCGCAGGAGACGGGGAAACTGCTCGCCTGGCGCAAGAAGGAAGGCGACCGCGTCACCAAAGGCGAGCCACTGCTCGACATCGAGACAGACAAGGCGATCGTGGAAGTCGAAGCGCCCGCCGACGGCGTACTCGCCGGAATCAAAGCAGCAGAAGGCGCCGATGTTCCGGTCGGTCAAACGATTGCGTGGATCGTTGCTCCAGGAGAGCAACCGCCCGCAGATAGCTCGTCAACTGTTCCCTCGGCGAGAGCGGGTTCGAAAACGAAGATGGAAACGGTTGCAACCGCGGCCGCCGATCCGGGTGCGCCCGCGGATCGGACAAGAATCTCTCCCAAAGCTCGCCGCCTCGCCAAGGAACTCGGAGTCGATCTTGCGGAGGTTCGCGGATCGGGGCCAGACGGCGAGATACTCGCCTCGGATATTCAGGCAGCAGCAGAAGGCGCTCGTCTGCAAGCAGCCGACACAAAAAAAGGAAACATCGAAATCCCCAGCACTCTCGGCCGTCTCATGGCCGAGCGCACGACTCATAGCTGGACAACGATCCCTCATTTCTTCATCAGCCGCGAGGTCGACGCGGGCGCTCTCAATTCATATCGCGAGCGGATCGTCGACGAAACGGAACGCACGCATCAGATCCGAATTACGCACACCGATCTGCTCATCGCGCTCACTGCCCGCACTCTACAGAAGCATCCACGCCTCAATGCGAGTTGGACAGCGGAAGGAATTCGCCTGCACGATCATGTGCATATGGGAGTGGCGATCGCCGTGGCCGATGGGGTTGTCGCCGCCGTTATTCCGAATGCGCACTCCATAGCGCTGCACGAGATTGCCCTGCGCCGCCACGAGATCGCCGAACGCGCGCGCGCGGGCAAACTGCGTCCCGCCGACATCGCCGAGGCCACGTTCACCATCAGCAATCTCGGCATGTACAAGGTGGATCAATTCACCGCCATCATCACGCCGCCGCAGGCAGCAATTCTCGCCGCGGGACGAATTTCGGAGCGAGTCGTTGCCATAGAAGGTAAGCCAGTGGTTCGTCCGATGATGACCCTGACGATTTCCTGTGATCACCGCGTTGCGGATGGCGCGCGCGCGGCCAATTTCCTTGATGACCTGTCGTTTGCAGCCGCAGCGCCGGCGAAATTTCTGTCGTGAAGTCTAGGCGAATCTGCCTCGAATGCGCGCATACGCCCTGAGCGCGAGTTCCTTATCCTGAGGTTCCAGCGCGAAACGCAGAGCGACGATCGCGAACACAATGTACCCCACAGCCACTCCCACAAGGGCGAAGGCCACATCAGGAAGAGGAATCCTGACGAAGGTGCGTACGGCGAGCAGAGCCACGATCGTGGCTGCCGTCGGCAGAATCAAGCTCACATATCCGGCGCGGCTCGGGAACAGTGAGAGCCGGTTCCTCACGTCTCGAAACCAGAGAAGATTCAGGCTCGTGTTGGTCGCAGCCGACGCGATGGCCGCGCCCATCAATCCGATCAGCGGAATCAGGATCAGGTTCAGTGCAAGCGTCAAGCCTACGGTAATGGCCTGGGCGCGCACCACACGCTTCTGCTGATTCGACATCAACAACAGGTTGCCCACTGATCCCACGCCGCAATTCACCAACTGGCCGACGGTGGCGATTACGAGCACGGGCCACCCTTCCCGGAAGTCCGGGCCGAAGACGCCCATGAGAGGCTTGGCAAAGATCATGATGGCGAGTGCCAGCGGGATTGTCAGTCCCAGCGACCACTTGGTCAGCGTCTGATACAGATGCTGCAGCAGATCGTGTTCGCCTTTGGCGAAGAGTTCCGCAATCGTTGGCCCAAAAATCTGGTTGATCGATTGCAGAAAGAGGGCAACGAAAGACACCATTGATGCGGCGACCGAATAAATACCCACTTCGCGCGCGTTGAGGTAGATGCCAAGAATGATGCGATCACTCTGGCCGCTGACAAACTCCATGGCCTGCATGCCGAGCAACACGGCGGCGAACGAGAGAACTTCTTTTTCGAGCAACGGTATCTTGGGGGCGCTCGGGTCTGGCGGACACGCGTCCTGCTTTGGGGTGAGCTTCCAGATCGCAAGCGCGAGCAAAATCAGGACCAATCCCGAGCTCGCCACCTGCGCGGCGAGATAGCCCCAAAGCCCAAGGCCAAGGCTGATCAGCGCCACCGAAAGCAACATGGTCGACGGCGTTCCGATGAAGTTGGTGATGACGGTTCGGCGTGCGACATCTTTATATCCGGCCAGTGCTTGCCCGAGAAATGTGGTGAGTGCGCCGATCACAATGATGGCCGCGAAGAAATGCATGTAACGCGCCAGAAGCGGGGTGTGGTAGACACGATCGGCGATCCAGTGTTTGCCGAGCACCATCGCGATGCCGACCACCAGATTGGTCACCAGCAGCGCGAGGGCTCCGAACCAGAGAAATCGGCGAAGCTTTCGAGTTTGCCCGGTGCTGGCATAGATGGCGACGAACCGGCTGGCCGTTTGCGGAACGCCAGCTGCGCCCACAATCGAGACCAGGCCGCCCGCTGTTAAACCCAGAGCATAGATGCCCAGCGCCTCCGCACCCAGGGATCGTGCCAGATAAATCTTGAATAGATAGCTCGCCGCGACCGTGAACAGCGTCCCCAACAGAAACACAGACGACTGCCGCGAGATGCTGTGAACATGCGCGACAAAATCTGCCGGTGGCTTGGTGGCGGGTGAGCCCGTGACGGTGGACGACATTCGTTGAGGAATTTGAGAAACGAAATTCTGTGCTGCTCATTGTATCTCGGACTCACGAAACGGTGCGGGGCTCAAACGAAGTCGCAGTCGATCAGTTTGAAATTGGGCACTGGCGGGGCTGTAGGTTCCCCCCATACGCGCTAACTTACGCTCGGGTGTTTAGAACCTATCTCACAAACTCCTTGAGCCCCGAAGCCCGGTTCTGACCGCGTCGTTTTTGTGGTTCAACTTCCGGATTGCTCGTGACTCGAAAGCAACGCGATCCGCCTTCACCAAATTGATTCGGGGTAGCTGGTTTGCTAAGGTCGTCGTCATGTCCGAGCGTTCCCCCGACCAGATACGTGACCAGATATCTGAATTGCTCGATTCCCTTTATCGCGCGGATTCGGGACGAATCCTGGCAACTCTGATCCGCCTGCTCGGTGATTTTGATCTTGCCGAGGAGGCGATGCACGAAGCCTTTGCGGCTGCGCTGAGCCTCTGGCCGAGGAATGGCGTACCCGGCAACCCTCGACCCTGGCTGATTTCGACCGCCCGATTCAGAGCCATAGATACTCTGCGTCGACGGGCAAGATTTGATGCGGCGCAAGACGAGCTCGTGCGACATCTCGAAACACAATCGAATTCGGCGGAAACGTCCAATAATGAAGCACAGGGCAACCTCGAACATGACCGCTTTGAAGATGATCGCCTTGAGGACGACCGGCTGCGCCTGATTTTTACCTGCTGTCATCCAGCTCTGGCGCCGGAGGCGCGCGTTGCCCTCACCTTGCGCGAAGTGTGCGGGCTCACGACCGAGGAGATCGCCAAGGCCTTCCTCACTACTCCACGAACGCTGGCGCAGCGCATCGTGCGCGCCAAGGCAAAGATTCGAGAGACGCCGATTCCCTACGAGGTGCCCACGCCCGAAGAATTGCCGGAGCGGCTGGGCGCGGTGCTTCAGGTCATCTATCTGGTGTTTAACGAGGGATATTCGGCTGCGGCGGGAGCCGAGGTAACGCGCGCCGAGCTCACCGGCGAGGCGATTCGGCTGGGCCGGTTACTGGTCGAACTTCTGCCAGAGCCGGAAGTGATGGGTGCCGAAATAATGGGTCTGCTTTCCCTGATGTTGCTGCAGGAGTCCCGCCGCGCCGCCAGAACCTCAACGGCCGGAGAGCTGATTTTGCTGGAAAATCAAGACCGCTCACTCTGGAACAGGCAACAGATCGCCGAGGGAGTGGCCTTGGTCGAGAAAGCTCTGCAATCTCGCCGCTTCGGCGCTTACACTCTCCAGGCCGCCATTGCAGCCGTTCACGCCGAGAGTTCCTCCCCTGCATCCACGGACTGGCGCCAGATTACGCTGCTCTACGACCAGCTGCTTCGGATTCAACCCTCCCCGATTGTCGAACTGAACCGCGCCGTGGCCATCGCCATGAGCCAAGGTCCGGAGCAGGGCCTTCGACTTATCGATGATCTGTTGTTGCGCGAGCCCCTCTCCCATTATCACCTCGCGCACTCTGCCCGTGCCGACCTTTGCCGCAGATTGGGACGCATTCCCGAGGCCCGTGCGTCCTACGAAAAGGCGCTCGCCCTGACTCAACAGGAACCCGAGCGCCGCTTTCTCGCGAGTCGGATTCAGGAACTGCGATAAAAAACTGGAAACCGTCTCGTGGAGTGCTCCCAAGATTTCCGCCCGATTTTCGAGGGGTAAGAGTGAACGTGTGCGAGAATCTGTCCGCAGAGTTCCGACAACAAGGAGCGGTCCCATGTCGTCATCGGATGAACCATCACGAGGCTTTTTTTCGCGCCGCGGCTTCTTTCGTCTTTCCAGTTCAGTGGCTGCCAGCCTGGGGTTGGCGCGGCTGGGGTTCGCGCGGATGGTCTCGTCCGCCGGCGCGCTTTCATTGGTGGCGACCACACCGTCGCCTGAGATAGCGCCCGAAAACGACGGCGAGGACTACTACGCGAAACTAGGCGTGCGCACAATCATCAACGCGGCCGGAACTTACACGACGCTGACCGCCGCATGCATGCCACCCGAAGTTCTAGCGGCGGTGCAGCGGGCGGCGCTGCATCCGGTGCGGTTGTACGATTTACAGCAAAAGGCGGGCGAGTACATCGCACAACGGCTTAAGTGTGAGGGAGCCGTGGTAACTTCCGGGGCTTCGGGCGCGATCACGCTCGCCACCGCCGCCTGCCTGCAATACGCGAACAACTGCACCATCACCGATATGCCCCAGGCACTTGAGGGCATGAAGAACCAGGTCATCGTGCAGAAGGCACATCGCTATGAATATGACCGCGCCATTTATCTGTGCGGAGCGCGCGTCACCGAGGTCGTCACCATGGACGACTACAAGCGAGCCTGTTCCGCCGGCAACGCGGCCATGACAAATTTCTTCAACGCAGCTGAAGATGAAGATGGAATCGCCGCTACAGCGCAAATCGGCCGCGAAGAATGGCTGCGCGTGGCGCATGAATACAAAATACCGTGCCATCTCGACGCCGCCGCCGATATGCCTCCGATTTCGAATCTGTGGAAGTACACCGGCATGGGCTTCGATCTCGTGGCGTTTTCCGGCGGCAAAGGAATCCGCGGGCCGCAGAACGCGGGGCTCCTGTTGGGCCGCAAGGCACTCACCGACCTCGCTCACGCCAACAACAACCCTGGCGACGGAGTCGGCCGCGGAATGAAAGTCGCAAAAGAACAAATTATTGGGATGGTTGCGGCGGTCGACTGGGTGCTATCGCATACGGAAGAGTCGATGCAGGGTGACTATCAAAAGCGCGCCGACCTGATCGCCAACGCGGTGAAGGGAATTCCGTCTGTAAGAACCGAGACGGTCGTTCCGAGGATCGCGAATCACGTCCCGCACCTGCTCATCCGCTTCGACCCAGTGGTCACAGGCGTAACGACTCCGCAGATCGTCGCAGCCCTGCGCAACGGAACTCCTTCCATCGAATTGAATCCCAACACAGGCCAGAAACCAAATCAGGGAATCCCGGCAGACGCCAACACGCTGGTCGTCGGAGTCTGGATGCTGCAGCCCGGAGAAGACGCGATTGTAGCCGACCGAATTCGCGCGGTACTAACTAAGAAAACCTAGGACGACCGAATATCAGAATCGAAACGGTTGCCCCACCCTTCCCGCGTTTTCTGCGGGAGTGTGGGCCTCATAGGCCACACGCCACTTACCGATATTCTTCCTCTCGAATGACCTTCTTTCGGCATTCGCCTTACCCCTCCGCGGAGTGCTCCCTGATTGCCCGCCCGCAGACCACGCACACTCGACTAAGTGCTTCTTCGCGCTTGGCAGGACCAGTCTCGTGAAATTTTAGCGAAGCTGATATGTTCGTCTTAATCATGGCTCCTCTTCAGAAGCGCACTTCGGAATCGCCCCGTTGAGATTGAATCGTCCATTTACTTCACTCTCGCGGAAAGCACTTCGCCATCAGTTTGCGAAAACTGGGCCCACGCCAACCGCCGATATCGACCGAGCGCACACCGCGGCATTCATACAGAAATTTGGACAGGAATCCGCTTGGGTCGTCGGAGGCTGGACGAATCCAAAAATGGCGGTTGAAGTTCGCATCGAGGCTTCGGGATTTTGAAGTGCCCGGGTCGTCGAGGAATGCTTCAATCCGTTTGAAGAGATCGTTTGCGTCGAGAGGATCGTCGGGACTTCTGTTGTTGATCCAGCGCAGCATTCGCTTTTGAGCGAAATCAGCCTGGTCCCGCTCACGGTCGAGGCCGCGAAGCGCGAGCCATCGCAATAAATTGATGTCTCTCATAGAGACGCCGACAAAGATGCATTTGCCCTCGCTCAAGGCCGCGGAGACGATGCGATTGGCAAACGACGAGGCTGTTGCGGACGTCGCCCAATATTGCAGGTCGGTGAAAACCAGCATCCGGCGGGGGCTCTGACCCGTCGTCCAGAGATCAGTTGGGAGAAATCCGTGGACATGGTAGATGGGGATGGTGGCCGACGGAAGAATCCTGTGAGTGGAACGAGTGATCGCTCCGATGATGCCAGCTTCAGACAGTTCGCCGCGAACTCCAGCGGCACGCGCGATGGCCTGCTCGAGAAAGTCATCGGCATTGAGGGTGATGACGGAAGCGATGCGGCGGCGCCCCTTGCGTCTGTGCTCAGCGACGAGCAGCTGGGCGATCACGGCCAGAGACTCATTCAATCGGGGGAACGTTCTATCAGTGAAGGGGAAATTTGCTGTGCGGTAGAGATGATGCTTGAGTAGGTCGAAAAAGGCGGGCTCACCCAATTTCTGATATGCGAGTTCGAAGACAATAGGCAGAAATTGCGGGAGGTCTTTGGGAGAAGATCCGGGCTGGCGCGACCAGGGATTGGGAAAATCTTTGAGCGCATGTTTCCAGACGGACCTAGCCAGGGTGTTCCAGTCCGGAATGCCGCGCGGCATCGAAACCCCGGCGCCAACGATGAGGGTGACACCTCCATCCGTGGCAGAGGAGATCAACTGGCGGCGATGTAGGCGGTACGAAATGGAAGCCGACACAATCTCTCCCGGTCAGTCTGTGAAAACAATATACCCTCGACGACCGGGAACCGGCACAGACGGGACGTTCGTCATCTTTCCTCGCGCAGAATTAGTCAAACGTCGCGTCTGTCCTCGGTTTACCCTGCCCTCGATTTATTCAAAAAATTACTATTCCCATAGAACATCTACCCAAGTATAATCCTCGCCATGGCGAAACGAGGAAAGCCTCCGCTCGAGAGTGATATGGTTCAGGGCACGCTGGATCTGCTTATTTTATGGACTCTCTCCGCGGGTCCGGCGCACGGTCACACGATCGCCTACTCTATCGAGCGCCGTTCAGAAGATGTTCTTCAGGTCGAACATGGCTCGCTCTATCCCGCGCTACATCGGCTCGAAGACCGAGGCTGGATTGCCGCATTCTGGGGCACGTCGGAGAACAATCGCCGCGCCCGCTATTACCGACTCACACCAAAGGGAAGAAAACAACTCCTCGCACAAACCAACCGGTGGGAACAACTGGTCCAGGCGATCGGACGCATTCTCCGGCCGGCCGTCGACTGAGAATTCGGAGCAGAGCTCATGAGTCTCCTACGCTTCTTCCGCCGCAATCAGTGGGACGCTGAGCGCGCTGCCGAACTCGAGTCGCACCTCCAAATCGAAACCGATCGCAATATTGAGCTTGGCATGTCTCCAACCGACGCTTGCGCCGCTGCCCGCCGCAAGCTGGGAAATCCCGCCAGGATTCGCGAAACGATTTACGAAATGAATTCCATCTCGTTTCTTGACGCGCTCTGGCGAGACCTTCGGCTCTCTCTCCGCAGTCTGCGGAAGAGACCAGGATTCACCACAGTAGTCGTGCTCTCTCTAGCATTGGGCATCGGCGCTAACACCGCCATCTTCAGCCTCGTCGACGCCATTGCTTTTCGTCCGCTATCCGTGCCGAACCCAGGTGGGCTGGTCACCATTGATATCGCAGCATCGCGCTTGACCAGCTTCGGAGCTTCCTCTTACCTCGACTGGGTCGATCTCGCCAGCCGTAGCAAATCCTTTGAAGCACTGTCTACCCGGCAGGGCATGTCGGCCGGAATGAATCCCGCGGGAGCCGTTCGCGATGGCAAACCGCAGGTGGTGTGGGGGCAACTGGTTTCAGGGAATTTCTTCTCCATGCTGGGCGTGCAGCCTGTCTTCGGCCGGGCGTTTCTTCCGGAGGAAGACCAGACGCCAGGCAAATACCCAGTGATGGTCATCAGCTACGCGCTTTGGAAGCGGACCTTTGCCAGCGATCCGGGAATCATAGGCAAGCAGGTTGAGTTGAGCGGCCACAATTTCACGATCATTGGCGTCGCGCCGAAGTCATTTGCCGGCGTCGATCTCTGGTTTCGCCCAGATGTTTACTTGCCGATGATGATGACGGCAGCGGTTGCGCCTGAGGGCAACGACACGCTCACCCACCGTAGCTACCGCGGATGCACCCTGCTGGGCCGGTTGAAGCCCGGAGTTACGATCGCGCAGGTCCAGGCAGAACTGAACGTGATCATGAGCGAACTCGAGCGGGAATATCCCGATAGCAACAAGGACACCGTTGCCATCCTTCGCAGCGAGATGAGCCGCCGTCTGCAAGATGGGAGCACGACGATCGGCGCAGTTCTCATGGGGCTTGTGGCACTGGTCCTGGTAATGGCTTGCGTGAATGTAGCCAGCTTGATGATGGCGCGGGCCACATCTCGTATCCGCGAAATCTCCATGCAAATGGCGCTGGGGGCATCGCGCGGCGCTCTGGTGCGTCAATTTCTTACCGAGAGTACGGTGCTTGCGATATTGGGCGGCGGTTCCGGCATTCTGGTAGCGGCTGCGTGCATCAAAGGATTCAGCGAACTCATCCCATTTTCCGTCTCTCCCTCAGGACCTGATTTTCATCTCGATACGCGAGTCCTGACCTATGCCGCGTTGGCATCGATAGCCGCTGTTTTCCTGTTTGGAGTAGCACCGGCATTCATGGCTGTAAAGGAAGCCCGGGGTGCCGTAAACACAAGAAGTGAGTTGGGAGGCCGGTTTGGCACCGCTCTCGTTCGCCGAATCCTGATCGCAGGACAGGTAGCTTTATCGGTCGTTCTCCTGGTAGCGGGCGGATTGTTCCTGAAAGCCTTCTTGCGTGCGCACAACGCTGATGTTGGTTTCAATCCCAGCCATATGCTGCTCGTCTTCGTCGATCCCAGCCTGAACGGCTACAAGGACCAGCAGTCGATTCATCTCAACCAACAGATTCTCGAGCAGGTGTCCACTCTTCCAGGAGTCACCTCGGCAACGCTGGCTGCCAATGTTCCGTTTCTCTCCGGCGGTTCCTGGGATTTGTCCATCGATGGATACACCAGCGCGGGCGGGGAAAAGTTCGTGGACACCAACACCAACCAGATTGACCCGAATTATTTTGCCACCATGCAGATTCCCCTGCTCTGCGGCCGCGAATTCACCGCCCATGACAACGAGAAAGCGCCGCAGGTTGCCATCGTCAACGAGACCCTGGCGCGCCGCTACATCGTCCAAGGCAACAGCCTGGACAAGGCTCTGGGCCGAGTCCTCCGGCTGCGCGATAACGTGCCGATCCAGATCGTCGGTGTCGTGAAAGACTCGAGCAATGGGTCGGTCAGCGAACCGCCGCCTCCAGTTTTCTATCTGCCCTATTTGCAGCAAGGAAGTTCTCGGGCAACGCTTCAATTGCGCACCAACGGCGACCCCATCGCCCTGGTTTCTCTGGTTCGCCGGCAGATGAGCTCGGTCGACTCCGAAGTGACGCCACTCTCGGTTCTGACGATGGAAGATGCATTTTCCTCGAACGGCCTGTTTACGGTTCGCATCGTCGCGACGCTGGGCGGAGCCTTCGGCCTGATCGCACTGTCGTTGGCTGTCGTCGGACTCTACGGAGTAGTGTCGTTTGTGGTCAGCCGCCGGACTCAGGAAATTGGCATTCGCATGGCCCTCGGAGCGCAGCGCGGCAAGGTTCTGCGGATGATTCTGCGCAGCGGCCTTTCCCTGGCCGCGGCGGGGGTAGCAATCGGAGTGGTAGTGGCCTTCGCGGCCGCGCCGCTAATGCGCATTTTGCTTAACGGTGTGAGCCCGCGCGATCCTCTCATGTTTGTGATCATTCCCCTGATTCTTCTGGCCGCCACCTTCGTTGCCAGCTGGATTCCAGCGCATCGCGCCACTCGCGTTGATCCCAATACCGCCCTGCGCTGCGAGTGAACTAGAACTTCGGGTGAGTTCAATATCTGGAAAGCCTTCCTCCGCGCACATGCAATAAAAACTTAGAATAAAAATTTGGGGCGGTTGTCGATTTTCCGTCTCCCCAACGACTATAGGGCAGAAGAACGATGAGCAACGGCTCCCGATTCACACAAAAATGAGTGAAACAGGAAACGGGTCATCGGAAACAAACCACATATATAAGGAGAATTCATGCCACAGTATCTGGTTGCCAACTACCTCCCCGACAACTTCGACCCGTCCACCGTAACCGAAGCGATGATGGAAGAGATCCACGCGCTCAACCGCGAATTAATCGCTACCGGCGCCCGGAAGTTCGCCTGCGGCATTGCTCCGCCAGCCAAAGCAAAGACAGTGCGCATGCAGTCCAACGGCAAAGTGCTCGTCACCGACGGGCCATACACTGAGACCAAGGAGCACATGGGCGGATTCTGGATTCTCGAAGCCGCCAATATGGACGAAGCACTCGCGTGGGCGAAAAAGGCTGCCATCGCCTGCGATGTGCCCGGCGAGGTGCGCGAGCTTCTTTTCTACCCGGCCCCGGAACAAGGCCCGGGCAAAAACAAGTAAACCAGCTGGCCATCGCGACTAGGCCTTTGATCTCGCCGGCATCACCAACATCGTGGGTACCCCATCCTTCGCGTTTTTTTGCGAAGGATGGGGCACTCCCAGCTTGAAGAATTGAAAACATAACTCTGGGAACTGAAATAAAAGTTTGCTCCGCCTGTCGATTTTCTCCACGCACGACGTCTATAGGGTGAACGATCCATCGCGCAAGGCGATGAAATCATGGCCCGATGTTTGGTTGTTGAAGGACGGCCCGACAGATAGGCCCGTTGGCAGGAGGAAAACAATGAGGAAAATTAAGGCTGGCTCAGCCGCACTCAACAGCATCGCACTGCCGCTTGTGCTCGGTCTCGCTGCGCTCGGTACGGCGTACCAAACCATGGTGTACCAGGCGATAGCGCAGGATGCCACGACACCTTATCCGAACATGGCGCCGGTCGAGCAGTATCTTATGAACCGAACTGCCGAGATCGCGTTGGCACGAAGCGCCGCTCCTGAGTCGATATCCCGCGACGCGACGATCGTGGTTCTGGGACGGCAGGGCTACGAGACCGCGGTCGAAGGCAAGAATGGGTTTGTCTGTATGGTGGAACGCGGCTGGATGGGAACGTTAGACTGGCCGGAATTCTGGAACCCGAAGACCAGAGGCGCCGATTGCCTCAATCCCGAGGCAGCACGCTCAATATTGCCGCTCGCGTATCTGCGCACCCGAATTGTGATGGCCGGTCGCTCCAAAGATGAAATCGTGTCGGCCATGAAAGTAGCATTCGAGAAAAACCAACTACCCGCCCTCGAGAGCGGCGCCATGGCCTACATGATGTCGAAGTCGTCCTACCTCACCGATGAAGGCAACCACAACGGCCCACATCTCATGTTCTTTACTCCCGTCGAGGACGCTAAAGATTGGGGTTCAGGCGCGGAGGGATCGCCGGTTGTATCCAGCCCTTACTGGTTCCGGTCGCCGAAGAAAAATTCCCAAGCGAAAGGGCTGCCGCCAATTCTTGTGTTCGCAGTCATGGTTGAAGACTGGTCCGACGGTACGCCCGCGGGCAAGCATAACAACTGACAAAGCCGGCGTTTGGTGAAAAGGCCGATGTCGGAACGAGCGGACAGGCCTCAGATTTTTGTGAAAACCGCAACAGAAGATTTGTGTTGCTGGTTCCCGTTTACAGCAAACGATAAGGAATAGGAGAGAACTATGAAATACATCTGTTTGGGCTACTACGACAAAGGCAGATTCGACAGCCTGCCCGAGAGCGAGCGCAACTCGATGTTCGACCAATGCTTTGATTACGACAACTATCTTCGCGCCAACGGGCATTGGGCTGGCGGAGAAGCGCTTCAGCCCGCGGACACCGCATTGACCGTTTCCTGGAAGAAAGGCAAGGTGACGACTACTGACGGTCCCTATGCGGAAACCAAGGAACAACTCGGCGGCATTCTTGTCCTTGAGGCGCGGGACATGAATCACGCGCAACAGCTTATGGCGCAGCATCCGTCGCTGAAGTTCGGCAGCATTTTCGAGATTCGGCCAGCGGGGGACATGAGCGAAATCCTGAAAGCTAGTGAGGAGCGCCGGCGAAAGGATAAGTCTCGATGAGGGCGCCCACGAAGACGCCCACGAAGACGAAGGAAAGAACGATCTGGATCATCGCCCCAGTCCTGGCCATCAGTATCGGTTTGGTTGTACCGAATGCCGCAGCGCAGAAGGGTCCGTATCCGAAGATGGCGGCTATCGACCGATACCTGATGGAAAAAACCGCCGAGATTCAGTTGGCGCGCAGTGCCGCTCCCAATTCCATATCCCGCGACGCGACGGTCCTGATTCTGGGACGGCAGGGATACGAGACAGCCGTCGAAGGCAAGAACGGGTTTATCTGCTGGGTGGGTAGAAGTTGGACGGCTGCGTTCGACTGGCCCGAATTCTGGAACCCGCAGGTGAGAGCCGCCGATTGTATGAACCCGCAGGCTGCACGTTCGATATTGCCGATCGTTTATCTCCGCGCAAAGATGGTGATGGCCGGTCGTTCGAAAGAGGAGATCGTGTCGGCACTCAAAGCGGCGTTCGAGAACAAACAACTGCCGAGCCTCCAGAGCGGCGCGATGGATTACATGATGTCGAAGTCGTCCTATCTGACCGACCAGGGCGGCCACAACATGCCGCATCTGATGTGGTTCACCGGACTCTCGGACGGCAAGGATTGGGGAGCCTTCGCGGCGGGTTCGCCTGTCATGGCGTCTCCCTATTGGTTCTTCTCGTCGCAAGATCCATCCCAGATGAAAGGGCTGCCACCGATTCTCGTGTTCTTAGTCGGAGTGGCGGACTGGTCCGACGGAACGCCTGCGGGCAAGCATGATGAGTGAAAAAGGCGCCGTTCGGTGCAAAGACCGATGTCGGACGCCAGTAGTAGTAACCCACTGGGCTAAAGCCCTCGTCATTGGCGGCTTTCGGCGGCACGGCTTAAAGCCGTGCCCCTTCCAAACCAATTTGTGAGATAGCATCATTCAAAACCAATTTATTGAGATAACTTCACAGGCTCTTGCAAAGAACGCAAGAATGGGGCACCTTCAACTGGAATGTTGCACGCCAAGATCGCTAAAGGTAGGCCGCCCGTCGGTTTCAAGACCCTCCTGGATCGATATTTCTACTTCTTCATGGCGCTGCTAATGGCCGGGCTTGCGGTCTGGGGTTTCAGCAGTACGGTCGATACAAATCTGTTGCGCGCAAAGCCGCCAAGACCATTCCTGCTCTGGTTTCACGGTGCTGTTTTTTCGGCCTGGATCGCGCTGTTCGTTGCGCAGTCTGCCTTAGTACGTGTGCGCAAAGTCAGCGTGCACCGCAGACTGGGATGGGCCGGTGCGGTACTGGCGGCAACCATGGTCATCTCAGGCATCATCGTGTCGGTCGTCATGCTGCGGTTCGAAATGATCGTGCTCCACCGCAGGAACGTTGCGTCGTTCCTGTCAATACTCTGGTGCGACATGATCATCTTCGGCGCGTGCATGGCGCTGGCCATCTATTTTCGGAAACAGCCTCAATACCATCGTCGTCTGGTTTTCATGGCCAGTTGTCAGCTCATGCAAGCCGCCTTCGTTAGATTTCACTACATTGGCTACCACGACCTCTTCTATCCCGCGCTCGACGTGCTGATCGTGGCTGGAGTGTTGCGCGACCTGCTAGTGGATGGCCGAGTGAATAGGGTCTATCGCTACGCTTTCCCGGCAATCATTGTGCTGCAGGCCTTGGCCACGTATTTGGAGCGGGTGAATCCGAGTTGGTGGCAAGCCGCAACGCTGACGATCTTAGGATCATGAAGTCTACCGAAGGTAGGCCCTGATCGGGCGGGCGGCCACCCGTGGTTTTTCCTGACATCCAACACGACCGAGGGTGCCCGGTGCATTGGGGCGGCACGATTGTGGTGCTGGTCATTAGCATCGCTTTCCTTGTGCCACCCGACGACAGCACAGTCGGATATATATTCGAAGCCTGTCGACCAATAATTCATGAACAGGGAAACTGCTGGCGCGGAAGGCTCTCGAAGACATCTGGGCAGAGTGCTCACACCGGATTGTCTAAACTCGCTGCGGGCTCAGCGGAAGTTTTCGACGAGCATCGCTTCGGCCTGTTCCTGACCCGGCTGATCGAATGCGATGGTGCGTCCGTCGGCGGTTGCGCCGAGCCAGAAAGGCGTACGCTCGAGTACAGCGACTGTCGTGGTGCGATGGCGCGCGGAATCGTAGAAGCTGAGAACCGCCTGATGCCCTAACGAGGGTCCAACGAAAAGAATTCCTCCCTCGACCGCCTGCCAGCTTGCCCACGTGCCGGGGCGGACGAGCGAGACTTGCGTCTCTGTGCCGCCTTCAATGGGGACCAGCCAGATTTCGGGCTCAGCTCGGGCCGTCTTCGAATAGTAGATGTACTTTCCGTCATGCGATTCGAGGGCCGCATGACCGCCGTGGCGCGTGATCTGCACCGGCGTTCCGCCGCTCGGTGCGATCTTCCAGACCTGCCAATCGCCAGATCGTGTCGAGCCGAAGTAAATCCACTTGCCATCGTGCGACCAACTCGGGCACACGTTGTGAAACGCGTCGGGGGTGAGAACCTGCGGAGCGCCGCCATGAACGTTGATGCTCACGATCTTTGAGCCGGTGTTGGTGCTGGCGTCGAAAACGATCGACTGGCTGTCTGGCGACCAGCGAGGTGTTCCGGCGTCTCCCACAGCGCTAAGCTGAAACTGGTTGGCGCCGTCGCGGTTGGCGACCCAGATTTCCATCGTGCCGGAACGATCCGACATGTAGGCCAGCTTCTTGCCGTCGGGAGAATATTGTGGGCCTGGACCCTGGTCCGTATCGCTGGTCGCGGCGATCACGACGTGCGGCTTCTTCTCGCCCGCGGTGGCGACATCCATCTCCCAAACGCTCAGGCTGCGCGTGATGCGCTCGTAGGCGAGGCGGTATCCTCGGCGCGAGATCGCCGGGTCCCATGCCCAGGACTTGACTACACCCAGCGGAGCGATGGAGTCCGGTGCATCGAGCGAAGCCCGCCAGAGCGAGGGATGCCCGCTGCGATTGGAGGAAAAGATGACGGACGACCCGTCGTAGGAAAAGCGGGGAGGGCTGACGATCTTGCCGATTTCGGCGAGCACGCGATGCGCGTTGCTACCCTCCGTCGAAGCGACCCAGATTTCATCCGGCAGGCCCAGTTGATGGGTGCGCACGAACAAGAGATGCTGTCCGTCCGGAGAAAACGACGGTCCCCAATCATCGGTCGCAGGCGGCGCTTCGGTCAGACGGTGAACTGAAGAAGTCTCGACAGAAAGAAGATAAATGCCGCTCAACCCCGAAAACGCAATCGATTTGCCGTCGGGGGACCAATCAACTTCGCTATGTTGCGGGGCGACGCCGTGGGTATCGAACTTGCGCTCGCCTGCGGAGTTCAAACTATACGCCGCCGACTGAGGAGTTGCTGTCCGCGCGGTGCGCCGCTCCATTGCTTCTCCACTTGCGCGGACGGCATAGAGGCTGATTTGCCTCTCCTTCGTTCTCGAGAAGGCGACCCATTGCCCGTCTGGAGACCATACGGGGGAAGAGTCGTCGTCATCGCGCGTAAGTTGCACGGGGTGATCGCCATCGACTCCCGAGATGAAGATGCCGCGCTCGGCATCACTGCCATCGTGCACAAAAGCCACGTAGCTTCCGTCGGGAGAAAAAGCCGGCTGCACAGCTCCAGAAACTGCCAACGGTTTTGTTCTCTCGTCAACCGCAGTATGCCCAAGTGCCGTTTCGTGCCTCGCGACCATCTTTATGAGAGCCGTGGAGGCGATCAACAGCAGCACAACGAGGATGGCTCCCAGGGCAAAAAGTGGCCAACGCATGCGGGCTTTGGGCTGAACGGCGGCTGGCGGCATCTTTGGGGACGAAGTCGAGGACGGCTCAGGAGGAGTTACTGGCGCGGGAATGGATTCAGCGGATGCTGCCTGAGGTACCCACTCGACCGAGGCGATGAAGCGGTAGCCGCGGCGCGGCAACGTCTCCACATAGCGCGGGTTCTCGGCGGAATCGCTCAGCGTGTCACGCAGCTTGTTCACCGCGGCGTTGAGGCCGTGGTTGAAGTCGACGAATGTGTCGGCCGGCCACAGCCGCGAGTGCAACTCTTCCCGCGTGACTAACTCTCCGGGACGGTCAAGCAAGACACCCAGGATTTCAAAGGGCTGGCCGACGAGTTTTAATCTCGTGCCGAATTTCCACAATTCGTGGGTGTGCAGGTCCACCTCAAAAGGACCGAAGCGTGCCCGATCTGATCCGTTACGCATCATTTCCAGTCAGGAAGCTGGCTGACAATGTCATTTGATACGGGGAATTCCGCCCCTTGGTTCCGTTGGACGCTGCGATAAGTCTTTTGTCATCAGATTATTAGTGGATGATGTGGCATGTCCCGCCGAATGAGCAGCTTTGCATCGACGAATGATTCAGCCTGCATTGCGGTAGAGGCCGACTCATCGCATCTTGGGCCCACAACCAGGAAAGACACGGGTGCAAAACAGTCTTTCGGGCTTGGAGGGCACAATGCTAACAAAATGTTTTCTAAGAACATTCGCGATCGGAATCACCACCGTCGGGGCTGTAATCAGCTCATCAGCTCAGACTTCGCCGAGCCAGCCGGAACAGTGCAGCCTGGCCGTGGTCTCGCGGCTGGTCTCCAGCGGAGCTCCGGTCTGCGAGAAGACCGTGGTGCAACAGATGGCCAAGCGTGGACAGGCATTCGAACAGAACCAACTGGGGATTGCGTCGATCCTGGCGATCGGTCCTGACTTCAGCGAAAAAGAAGCTGTGGCCTGGTTTCAGAAGGCGGCTGATCGCGGCTACGCTCCGGCACAGGTAAACCTTGCCGTTATCCACAGCAACGGATGGGGAACACCGGTCAACTACGGCGCCGCCTTGCGCTGGCTGTACGCTGCGGCCGAGCAGCACTTTGCGCGCGCTTATTTCAACCTGGGGATTCTCTATCTCGAAGGCAAAGGCGTGCATCAGGATAACGCGGAGGCTTTCCGCTGGTTCCAAAAGGGCGCCGACGCCAACGACAGCAGCGCTGAGACGAATCTCGGATATATGTTCGATCAAGGACTTGGTTGCGAGAAGAACAAGGCCACGGCAGTTGCGTGGTATCAAAAAGCCGCCGACGCCGGAAATCCGCTGGGCGAGAACAATCTCGCTGACATGTACCTGCGCGGCGAAGGAGTGGCGCAGAGCGACGGGGAAGCCTTCCGCTGGTTCGAGAAAGCGGCCGAGCAGGGAAATACCAGCGCCCGCATCAAGCTGGGCTCCATGTACGCCGACGGCCGCGCGACCAAGAAAGACCTGGTCGCGGCGTATTCGCTGACGAAAGCGGCGGAGATGGCGGGCGATGCACGCGGACGCGAAATTCTGCACGCTCTCGAAAAGATGATGTCTCCCACGCAAGTCGCTGAGGGACGCGAGCGCGCGGCCAAGATGCGCCAGGGAGAGCCGCAACTTTCCGCCGGCTTGTTTGCGCAGTGACGGCGAAACTGAATCGGCTACTTCGCCGTGACGGCGTCGAGCTTTTTCAGCATGACGCCGATCTCGGAATTGGCCATGAAATTTTTCCAGACCAGGCCCGTTCGGTGGTTTTCCACCATCACCACGATCGGCGCCTGGTTCAGCCCCATGTAGATGGGCGATACCCAATTCGCAGTAGGGTTGTATGCATCACGCGGGCCGTAAACGCCCCAAAGTTGCGCGCCGATATCGCGGTAATAGTGCTTCAATGCCGCCATCGACGCTTCTGGAGTGTAAGGGAAAGAAGCCAACGCGCCTGTCGGTGTGAGCGTGCCGAGATCGGCTTGCGCGTCTGGCGCGTGGGGAACGTAGCCGCCCGGCCCATCGCTCGCGGTCAAGCCCCAGGCATCCGCGCCGTAGCCCTGAAAATGTTTTGGGTTCGCAATGCAGTAGGCGTGATTGATGAGCGCGATATTGCGGTTGTTGTCGAAATAGGACGACGTGAAGCGATCGTGCAGGCTGTGCGGATCGAATGCGAAATAGGAATAGTGCGTGAAGAACAGCGGCCCTCCCGTTCCCACGCCGACGTCGAGCTTGATTCCGTAATAGGTTTTTCCGTTGCCGTAGTGATCGCCGTCTTTGCTACCCGACCACCCGGCGCGATATTGCTGTGCCTTCTCATCCTGCGAGGCCCAGCCGGAGTAATACATCTCCGGCGAAACCGCGTGCGTGGGTGACGCCATGGCCAGCAGATACGTGATCATGACTTCGTTAAAGCCGATCAGCGGATGCTGGATTTGCCATCCCCACTCGGCCGACCAGTGCCAGTAAATAAAATCGCCGGGCTTGGCGCCGCGGTACCAGTCCCACTCGACGCCTTCCCAAAGCTTGGTGATTCGCTGATAGAGATCGCGCTCGGCTGCGCTCGAGCCGTTGAAATATTGGCGCGCGGCGAGCAGGCCCTCCATCAGGAATGAAGTCTCAACCAGGTCGCCGCCGTTATCGAACATGCCGAACACAGGCATCGTCTTGCCCGTATTTCCATTCATGTAGTGCGACCACGCGCCGTGATAGCGATCGGCGTGCTCGAGAAAATTCACGATGCGCGTCATGCGCTCGAGTCCCTGCTCGCGCGTGATGAACTTGCGATCGACGCCAACGATCACGGCGCCAATTCCCATTCCACTCGCGCCGGTCGCGACGATGCGGTCGTCGCCGGGAAGATTTTCGTGCGTCATGCCTGAGTGCGGATCGGCGCCCTCCCAGTAATAGTGAAAGCAGGCTTCCTGCAGCATGGTCAGCAGTTCGTCGTCGCTCAATTCGCGAGTCGAGGCGCTGGCTTCTTCGGAGAGTGGAGAGAGACGGTATTGAGAATCTGAAGCCGCCACTTTATATTTCGCACTAACGCCGGACTTGCCCAAGAAGTCTTCATAGCGGTTGATGCCGGGAAGCTGAACTCCGACGGGCTCGAAATTTTTGCCCTCAACGGCGCGGTAGATCACATAGCGACCGACAGCAGGTGACTTCACTTCATCCCACTTCACTTCGACGTGGCGGTCGTAACCGGTGGCACCTACATTTTCTGGCGCGGGCAGCGTTCCTTTGGCAGCGGCTTGATCATCATCAACTCGCACTTCATCGATGATCAATGTGTGGCGTGCGCCATCGGCACGGCCCTGATGAAAAACAATGTTCTGCAGCGCCTCTGGCCGAAACTGATAGATCGATCCAGTTTGAAAATCCGCCATCGGAATGCGGACTTGAATCCACTTCCCTGCGGGAATGCCGTTTACGAATTTGCTGAGCGGCAGCGGCAAGGTGAAAGCGGAAGGGAATTCGGCAACTTGCAGACCGCGCGATGTGTCGGAAAGAACGATCATCGGCAGGTCGTCGGCGGCGATTGCTTCCCCCGAGTAGCACCAGAAATAAAGATTGCGCCCCTTGAATGCCGGGAAACGGTTGCGATGATCGTCAACGCGAATCTCCGCTTCCCAGCCGCCGTTCCCCTCAGATTGCCACTGCAGGCGCAGGGCATTTGGCGGCGTCAGAAAAGTTTTCGTCTCAACCGGCAGCCGCCAGTCTTTCACTTCAAGAAAACTGGGACCGTTGGCAAAGCCTTGGCTATTGAAGTAAGTGTCGGAGGTCAGGCTGTTGTCGAACACGACATGCTGGTAGTACTCCGTGTCGCCCCAGCCGGGGGCTGAGAGCGAGATGAATGCAATCAGCAGGCAAGTAACATTTCCGGGCAGAAAAAATTTACGGTGCGGCATGATGGCGCTCCTAAAACCACTGCGGAAAATAATTACCGAAAAAAATTACGGCACAATGTCAGCCTGCGCGGGCGTACCGCTGGCTGAGTCAGGACTGATCCAGACTGTGAGCTTCGAAGGCTCGGCCGCGAACTGATTCCGATCGTTCCAGATGGCGAAGGCCTCCGGCTTCAGTTCGAATTTCACTTTCTTCGTTTCACCGGGGGCGATGTCCACATGCTGAAATCCCTTGAGCATGCGAACGGGTTCGGCAACGCTTGTTCCTTGCAGTCGAATGTAGAGTTCGACAGTTTCGTCGCCGACACGTGAGCCTGTGTTCGTGACGTCAGCCTCCGCCGTGATGACCGCCGCGCCGGAGTTTAGCTGCTTATTCAGCGACGCCGCACTCAGGTTCTGCGCGCTGATCTTCGTCGGCCCATACGAATAAGTCGTGTACGAGCCGCCGTAACCGAAGGGAAATTGCGGCGTGTTCTGCTCGTCGAGGTACCGGGAAATATACTTCGTGGCGACATCTGAAGGCACCTTGGTGAGATCAATATCGCCCGGCGGGCGGCCGGTGCTCAGCGCGTTGTAGTAGAGAGGTTCCTGTCCCAAGCTGCGCGGCCAGCTCACGACCAGCTTGCCTGTCGGACTCACATCGCCGAATAGAGTTCGCGCCAGTGCCGGTCCGCTGGCGATTCCCGGCTGCCACGCTGCCAGCACTGCAGGCACATGCCCAAAAGCCCACGGCAAAGTCAACGGCCTGCCACTAAAGACGATCAGCACAACCGGTTTGCCTGTCTTGACGACTGCTTCCAGCAATTCCTGTTGCCGGCCCGGCAAACCGAGATGCGCGCGCGAAGCAGCCTCGCCGCTCATGCCTTGATCTTCTCCAAGCGACAGGACAGCAACGTCGGCTTTCTGCGTGCCTTCGACCGCTGCGGCGATCTCCTGATCGGTTCCATCCAGCAAGCCGGTGCCTTTGAACCGTGTCACCCGGCCTTCGCCGAGTTTTTTGGTCAATGCGGCCTGCAGCGAAACGCGCGGGCCTGCGTCGGGTGGCGCGCCGTCGGGATATGAAGGGTCATCTCCCATCGGCCCGATGATGGCGATGCTCTGCACCGACTTATCGAGCGGCAGCAGCGGTTTGCCATTGGCGGCATTCGCGTTGCGCAGCAGCACGAAAGATTTTTCCGCAGCGGTCTGCGCCAGCGCGATGCTCTCCGGGTGATACAAAGCCTTGGACGCGGCCGCTTCGTCGACATACGGATGCTCGAACAATCCCAAAGCAAATTTCACACGTAAAACGTGGCGCACCGCTTCGTCGAGTTCAGCGGTCGAGGCCTGCCGCGAGCTGATGATCTGCTGCAGATGGTCGTGATACTCGCTGCTGACCATGTCCATGTCGACACCGGCCAGAAATGCCTTGCGCGCCGCCGTCGCGCCATCATTGGCGATGCCATGGGGAATCAGTTCGCCAACCGACGACCAATCGCTGACCACAAGTCCGCGGAATCCCCACTCTTTGCGGAGCACCTGCTTCAACGTGAACGGATTCGCCGTCGACGGAGTTCCATTCAGCGAATTGAATGCGCTCATCAGCGAGGCGGTTCCGGCTTCTACCGCGGCGTGAAACGGCGGCAGATAAAACTGCCGCAGCGTGTGCTCTGAAATTTCCGTCGTGTTGTAGTCGCGCCCGCCTTCGGCCGCGCCATAGCCGACATAGTGTTTCGCGCATGCCGCAATGCTGTCGGGAGCGTCGAGTCGCGAGCCCTGGTACCCGCGCACATACGCGGCAGCCATTGCCGATCCCAGAAACGGATCTTCTCCCGCCCCTTCCGCCATGCGTCCCCAGCGCGCATCGCGCGCGATATCGACCATCGGTGAAAACGTCCAGCGAATGCCGTCCGCCGAGGCTTCCATCGCCGCGACACGAGACTCTTTTTCCACGATCGACGGATCCCAGGTCGAGGCCAGCGCCAGCGGAATGGGAAACTCCGTCTTGAATCCGTGAATCACATCCAGCCCGAAAATGATTGGAATGTGCAGCCGCGACTTCTCGACCGCGATGTGCTGATAGGTGTTGATCTGGTGCGGATCGACCACGTTAAACAGCGATCCGATCTGTCCGCGCGCGATCATGTCTTCGTAATCGGTTCTTCCTGTTCCCGGGCCAGTGGGCTGTCCGGCGGAGTACTGCACCAACTGCCCGATCTTCTCCTCCATCGTCATCTGCTTCAAGAGGGCTTCCACACGCGAATCGAGCGCAGGATCGTTGATGCCGGACCTCTGCGCGCGAAGGGGCACCGCCGAGAGAAGCTGAACGAGGGCCACTGCGCTGGTGACCAGAAATATGTGAAGAGTGAGTCGTGGCATCAGAGCTTTCCAAAGAGAACCTCTCCAGTGCGAATCAGCGCTGCGGCGAGCGATCGCGTCAGGGATGATCGAAGATTCTGCTGCGCACTTCATGGCCGTGGCCCTCCGCCGGTCACTCTTTACTAAATCGGGTTAGTACGGGTCTTCGTCGTGTATCAAAAACGTTTTCTCCTCCGATGTCAATACTTATGCTCGACTGAGTCCCAGGGCTCGTGCTTGCTCCGTATCTTGGGTTTATGCGAGACTTCGCTCCGTGACGGAGAAGAAGAGTAAGTCCCCGAGCAAGGTTCGCATGAGCCGAAGGCCGGTGAGCCTGAAGGAACTGGCCAAGCATTTGGGACTCGCTCCGGCCACCGTGTCGTTGGTCATCAACCGCTCTCGCGTCGCCGATACCATTCCGCAGGAAACCAAGAACCGCGTCTTCGCTGCCGCCCAGAAATTCAAATATCGTCCAAACTTCTTTGCGCGCTCGCTGCGCGCGCAACGCAGTTTTACCATCGGGGTGATCGTTCCCGAAGTGAGCGACGGTTATTCCGCTTCGGTCATGAGCGGCATTGAAGACTACCTCCTGCAGGAAGGCTACTTCTATTTCGTTGCCAGCCACCGGCACCGTCCCGACCTGATAGACGAATATCCGCGCCTCTTTCTGGAACGTTCGGTCGACGGGCTGATTGCAGTCGATACGCCTTGGACGCTTTCTCTCTCTGTCCCCGTGGTCACTGTCTCCGGGCACAATCAGGTCGAGGGCGTTACCAACGTCGTGCTCGACCATGAGCAGGCCGCCGAGATCGCCCTGACACATCTGTTCCAACTCGGCCATCGGCAGATCGCCTACATCAAAGGGCAGGAGTTCAGTTCGGACACCGAGATACGCTGGGCCAACATCGAAAGCGTGGCGCTGAAACTTGGCGTGCCCGTAATCCCTGCCCTGACTGCGCAATTGCAGGGCGATTCGCCGAGTCCCCAACCCGGCTATCTGGCGACGAGAAAGTTGCTGGCTACCCACAAACGTTTTACCGCCCTGTTCGCCTTCAACGATATTTCCGCCATGGGGGCGATCCGCGCCCTGCGCGAGGCTGGCCTGATGGTTCCCGGTGACGTTTCGGTCGTCGGATTCGACGACATCCAGAGCGCGGCCTATCAAAGTCCGGCGCTCACCACGGTTCGCCAGCCGCTTAGAAAGATGGGACGCATCGCCGCCGAAACTCTGCTCCGCCGCATTCGCCGCTCCACTCCCGACTCGCACGGCGGCGAAACCATGGTCGTACCCGAATTGATCATCCGTGACACAACCGCCTCTCCCAACGGCGCTCGCAGTTCCAAAAAGGATTCCTGATCTTTTTGGAGCGCACGGCACGAAAGTCGCCGCAGCAACGAACAAAATCGTTAATGTGCGGGGCTGCCGGTGCTAGGTTCCTCTACAGCTGCGCGACCGCCCGCTTCTGCTCGAAACAATGCGCTTGACTGTCGAAAATGGCCTGTGCTATAGGTTGCAGGAAATTTTACTAAAACGCTTTTGTTCAGTTTTAGCTGCATCACGTTCGGGGAGTGCAACCAGTTTGCGTCGACAGGGGGCGTCATGACACGAAACCGCTCAACACTACTGCCAGTGTTGCTTGTCTGTATCCTTTTCTCCGCCGTTGCGGCCCACGCGCAGTACCGCGGCTCCATTCAGGGCGTCGTGGCCGATCAGCAGGGCGCCGTCGTTCCTCAGGCGAATGTGACGCTGCGCAACCTCGAAACCGGTGTGACGCAGGTCGCGGTCACCGACGATCGGGGAATCTTCAATTTCAATGGGCTCCCTCCCGCAGAATTTTCGATCACCGTCGAGAAGTCTGGCTTCAAGAAAAAAGTGATTGAGCGCTTCGGCATTACGGCCGAGCAAGCCAACGCCATGAACATCCAGCTCGACGTCGGCCAGGCCTCGGAGTCAGTGTCTGTAAACGGAGATGCGGCGCCTCTCCTCGACACAGAGTCGGCGGATGTCAGCGGTACCATAAAATCCAGCCAATTCCAGGCCCTGCCATCCTTCGGCCGCGATCCCTTCCAGCTCCTGCAGCTTGCTCCGGGCGCGTTCGGCGATGGATCTCAGTCGTCCGGCGGCGGAACCAACAACTTGCCTTCCACCACGATTGGCGGTACCGGCGGATCCGACGGTGTGTTCAAGACGGAAAACGGAGGACAGATTTCGGCGAATGGCGCTCGCACCGGCGAGAACAACTACCAGATTGACGGCGTCGGAACCACCAGCGTGTCGTGGGGCGGCACCTCCGTCATCACTCCGAATGAAGATTCCATCAAAGAAATCAAAGTCGTCACCGACAATTACGATGCGGAAAACGGGCGCTATCGTGGCGCCCAAGTGCAGGTCATCACGCAGAACGGGACCAACACTCCGCACGGCAGCGTATACTTCAAGGTCCATCGGCCAGGCTTGAACGCCTATACCAAGTACAACGGATACGGGCAGGGAAATACACGCGACGACAACCGCTTCAACGACTGGGGCGGATCGGTAGGCGCTCCCATCGTTAAGAACAAGCTGTTCGGCTTCTTCTCCTACGAGACCATCCTCAACAACGCACAACAGCACACGGGCGGGTCTTGGTATGAAACGGATGCGTTCCGCTCGCTGGCCGCTTCGGGAACGAACGCCGCCCAGATATTGGGCTATCCCGGCGTCGCCCCGAACGGCGGTAAGCAGGTGGACGCGATCGGTAACAACATTCTGAACTGCCAATCCATCGGTCTAACCGAGAACGTGAACTGCATCACGATCCCCGGCCAAGGGCTGAACCTTGGTACGCCTCTGACTACTGGGCTCTACACGCAGGATCACAACGGCGGGGCGTTTGACCCGGGCACGGGCGGAGACGGCCTCGGCGGAGCAAACAACCTCGATCCGACGACTGCGGACATTGCCTTTATTGAGGGCACAATTGAGCCAACCAAAAATTCCTTCCGTCAATACAACGGCCGCGTGGACTTCACCGCGACCAGCAAGGACCTGATTGCAGCCAGCTTCTACTGGGTCCCGACCCCGACCACAGGGCTTAACGGCGACGGCGACCGGCAGATGAACGTCTTCCACTCGGGATACAAAAACAAGGCCGCCACTTTGCTGTGGGATCATACGTTCGGCGCCAGCATGGCCAACGAGGCCCGCGTTAATGCCGCCGGATGGTCACAAAAAGACTTGGGCCAAAATCCGAACGCTCCCTTTGGTCTGCCCGTGATCGGTTACAACGCCATCGGAGACGTCAGCACAGGCGGAAGTGGTGGCACACAGTTGAATGGTATCGGCGTGGGGTCGTTCAACGGCTTCGACCAATGGACCTATGCCGCGAAGGATGTTTTGACCAAGATTCACGGCGCTCACACTATGAAGATGGGCGGCGAGTTCACCCGCACCTTGTTCGTGGACGCCCCCTACTGGGCCGACCGTCCGAGCTACAACTTCAACAACATGTGGGATTTCCTGAACGATGCTCCAAATTCGGAGAACGCACAGTTTGATCCCAACACGGGTATCCCCTCGGCCTTGCGTAAGGATCTGCGGCAGAACATTGTCGGGCTCTTCTTCCAGGACAACTGGAAAGCGAAGTCGAACCTGACCCTCACACTGGGTGTGAGATGGGAATTGTTCAGCGGCACCTCGGAAAAGCACGGGAAGCTGGGCAATGTGGTGCTGGGAAGCGGTGCGAACGAATTCACCGGGCTGAGAATGAGCCTCGGCGGCAGCATGTTCACACCCCAGAAGAGCAATTTCGGTCCGCAGCTGGGCTTTGCCTGGAACCCGAAACAATTTCTGGGACATGACTATTCCAACCGGTTGGTGATTCGCGGCGGGTTTGGCATCGCTTACAACAGCATCAGTACTTCCAACACGGGTGACACGCGGTTTAACCCGCCATTCGTGGATAATGGGGCGAACCTGTCGGGCTGCCAGATTATTCCTGGCGACTCCTCGACTGACAGCTGCCCGATTCTCTACGCCGCGGGCTGGGGCGCGAACTTGAAGAGCCCGAACAACTTTGCTTCCAACCCGAGCGGCTTCGTACAGTTCGATCCCAGCACCCACCTTCCGCTCTCAGGCACGGTGGACCTGACCGCCTTCCCGACAAATCTTCCGACGACCCAGTCCTTGCACTACACCTTGGGCGCGGAATATGACTTGGGACACAACTGGGTAGCATCGGCCGGTTACCAGGGGAGCCACACTTACAATCTGCTGGAGCATTACAACCTCTACAATCCGGGCTCAGCGGCTGGCATAGCCCTTAATCCGGTGGTCCACGGCATCACCATCTACGCCGACGACAGCACGGCTACGTTCAATGCCCTATTGCTCGAGTTGAAACATAACTTCGGCAATAGCTTCCAGCTGGATACTCAGTATCGCTGGGCTCACTCCCAAGACTTCGGTTCCAATGCATACGGCGCCCCCTACTGGCAATGGGGCGGATTGAATGTCTTGGCCACGTCCGACTACGACGTGAAACACGCGTTCAAGATGTATGGAGTGTGGTCACCAACTCTGTTCCATGGGCAAAACTCTTGGATGGAAAAAGTGGCCGGCGGATGGAGTCTCTCCGGTATTCTCAACGCGCATACCGGCTTCCCGTTCACGCCCTTCTATGGCAACAGCGAAATCACGGGCGGGTATGATCCGGTATTCAGCTTCGGGCAGAACTCGGGCGGGTCTTCCAGCGACGCGGGATCCGGCGTTCTGTTGCCATCGGCACAGTCGGGCTTATTTAAACCAAATGGCCGCGCCAGCGGCCACGTCGATGGGGCGGCGTACTTCACTCCCCCCACTGTCGTTCCGGGGACACTGTTCACTTGCCTGTTCCAGAATACGGATCCAGCGTGTGGACCGGGGCCGGTGAATGCTCCGCAGCCCTTTGGTCCTCTGCCGACCGCGCCGGGCATCCAACGCAACTCTTACCGCGGATCTGGTTATTTCGACCTCGATGCGACCCTGAGTAAATCATTCGGCCTGCCACCGATGAAGGTAATTGGAGAAAACGGCCGGATCGAGTTCCGCATCAACTTCTATAACCTGTTCAACAAGCTGAATCTGTGGAACCCACAACCAGACATCTTGAGCGGACACCTGGGTGAGGCGCAAAGCGCCCTGGGTTCGCGCGTGATCGAAATGCAGGCCCGCTTTAACTTTTAACTGCGCGTCCCCGGCCTGCGGGTGCCAACTTAAACCCGTGCTGCCGCAGAGTGTGATCCACTCTGCGGCAGCTTTGTCTTAGACTGAACCTGTGGGGAAATTTTCAGCCACGCGCTTTTTCGCCCAAGCAAGTCCCGGGCCGCAGGTCCCGAGTCCCGAGCGAAAGCTCCTGTCGGGACGCACGTCTTACTGGCACGCCGTCGCGGTTTGCCTTATCGCGCTCGCTTGTTTTTCTTCTGGCGCACACTTGTCGGCCCAAACGCCGCGCAAAGCTCCGAACGCCGCCAGCTTCGCCACTTTATCCGCGCAAGCCGACGCCGCCCGCGACGCCGACCGCCTCGATGAGGCCATTGCACTTTACCGGCGTGCGTTGGCGCTGCGCCCGTCGTGGGCCGAAGGCCTGTGGTCGCTCGCAACGATCTATTACGACCGCGACGCCTACGACAACGCCGCGTTGAACTTTCAAAAATTAATCGCGCAGCAGCCGCAAAATGGCACGGCCTATGCCATGCTCGGGCTCTGCGAATTTGAGTTGAAACACGACGCGCTCGCGCTTCGCCACATCCAAAAAGGCGAAAGCCTCGGACTGCAGAAGAATCCCGACCTCCGGCAAGTCGTGCTCTATCACGAGGGCATGCTGCTGCAGCGCAAAGGCAGCTTCCAGGCCGCGCAAGACACGCTAGAGCAACTCTGCTTGCAGGCTGGTCCCAGCGACAACGCAGCCGCGACTCTGGGCATGACGATGCTGCGCATGTCCTTCGCGAAGCCGCCCGCCAGCGGCTCGCCCGACTACGACGTGGTCATGCGAGTCGGGCGCGCCGAATGCCTTGTCGGGCAAAAAAAATACGACGAAGCCCGTCCCGTTTACGACCAGATCGTGAAAGACTATCCCGACTACGTGAACGTCCACTATGCGTATGGACTGTTTTTAATAGAACTTCGCGATGTAGCGGGCAGCGTGGAGCAATTCAAGCAGGAGATCGCCAATCATCCCGACGATCTGATTTCGCGCCTGCGCATCGCCGCCGTGGAATACAAACAGGACTCGGCCGTCGGAATCCCGTATGCCGAGCAGGCGGTGAGGATGGCTCCACAACAGGCCTTCGGACATTATTTGCTCGGCTTGCTTCGCCTCGATGTCGACGACTATGCCAATGCGATTCCCGAACTCGAGATTGCCGAGAAGGGCATGCCCAAGGAAGCGAAAATCTATCTCGCCCTGGGCACGGCATACTCGCGCGCTGGCCGTAAGCAGGATGCGAATCGGGCCCGCGCGACCTTTCAGCGATTGAACGAAGAAGCGCAGAAGTCCGGCGGCGCCAAGCTGCCCACCGAAGAAGATGCCGCCCGCGTGCCGGTGGGTGACGCGCCCTCGCCGCAATAAGAACTACTGCCTCGGCTCATCCACCGTCACAATACGATCGCCCGCCACATCGCTCAGAATCTGCTTGATGCCGCTCGGCCAGCGAATCTCAATCGTCTTCACGCTAGCGTTTCTGCCCAGACCGAAGTGCACGCGGCTGTCACTGGACGACGTATAGCCGACCGCGGTGGTCACTTCATTCCACTGCTGACGCCCGTCTTCAGTTGTGATGTGAATCTGCGCGCCAATTCCCATGCGATTGCTCTTCATGCCCACCAGCTTCAGCAGAATCCAGTGATTGCCGCTCTCGCTCACATTGCGCAAGAGCTTGACTTGGCCATTCAGAACCGTCACCACGGCATCGATGTGGCCATCGTTAAAAAGATCGCCAAACGCCGCGCCGCGATGCGCGCCCTCAATCTGAAAGTCCGCCCCGGCTGTCTGGCTGACTTCTTCAAACTTGCCGTCGCCCACTCCGCGAAAAATCGAATTCGGTTCGGGATACTTCCGGTTCGGCGTCAACTCCATAATGTTGTCGAGCACATTGGCCCGCGCGACGAACAAATCTTTCCAGCCATCGTTGTCGAAATCGAAAATGCCGTTGCTCCATCCCGACATTTCCTTGGTTGCGCGCAAGCCGCTGGCCATCGTCAAATCGTCGAACTCGCCACTGCCACTATTAACGAGCAGCGGAAAACTCTGGTGCTCCACTGCCGTGTACCAGATGTCTGGCCGCCCGTCGTTATTCACATCGCGAAAATCAGAGCCCATGCCCGAGAGAGTCACTCCGTCCGGAGCGTAGGCCACGCCAGCGGCAACACCGACCTCTTCAAATTTCTTCCCGCCGAGATTATGAAAAAGAAACGCGGGCGTCGTGTCGTTGGCGACAAAGGCATCCAGAAATCCGTCGCCGTCGTAGTCGGCGAACGAAACGCTCATGCCCTTGCCCGCGTGCGCCGAAATTCCAGTCTGCTCGGAAACGTCGGTAAAGGTCCCGTCGCCGTTGTTGCGATAGAGCGTGTTGTGCAGCGACGTGTAGAGCTTGGGATGGCAATATCCCCGCACGCCGCTTTTCAACGGGCAATACGGATCCTTGTTCACCTCCCACACGCAGTAGTTCACCACGAACAAATCGAGCAGACCGTCGTTGTTGTAGTCGAACCAGCCGGCGCCGACCGACCACATTTTCTTCCCATTCATTTTTGCGCCGGAAAGGCCGGCCTTTGCTGTAACGTCAGTGAACGTGCCGTCGCCGTTGTTGTGGAAAAGTTGGTTCGCGGTTACGCTTGCGAGAAAAATGTCCGGCCGCCCATCGTTGTCGTAGTCGCCAACCGCAACCCCCATGCCGTAGCCCGCGCCTGCCAGGCCGGCGCGCTCGGTGACGTCAGTGAACGTTCCGTCATGATTATTGCGAAACAGGCGGTTCCAGTACTCGGGAGAATTCTTTTCGAGCGACGGAATGGCCGCGCCGTTCACGAGATAAATATCGAGATAGCCGTCGCCGTCGTAGTCAAGCAGCGCCACGCCCGCCACCATGGTCTCGATCTGGTTCTTGTTGGCGGTGGGAGAGTTTCGTGTGACGAACTGCAAGCCAGCCTTGCTCGCGATGTCTTCAAATTTGATCGGCGCGGGAGCAGAAGGAGCAGAAGCAGGAGCAGGAGGACTAGAAACTTGAGAGATTAGAGCAAGAGCGAGAATGAGAATCACATCACGCATGCTGCGAACGGAACCCGGCCTTCTGCATCCCCAATTGCGCTTCTTTGTTTTTCATGAACATCTTCCACACCAGCCCGGTGCGCTGGTTCTCCGCCATCAGCATGGTAATGCCGACATCGATGCCGATCACATCCGCGTTGTACCAGTCGGTCAGAGGATTAAATGCGTCGATCAATCCGTACCGGCCCCACGCCTTCGCATAGCGCTCGCGAATCGTACGCAGCACCCGCATGCAGTCATCGAAGAGAAACGGCAATGAGCCGCCGGTCGCGCATGGAACCACGCTGCCATCCAGTTTACCGATCCGCGGAGGCCCGCCCCACGCCTGATATCCGGCGGCCGAGTCCGACGCCGTGATCCCCCACAAATGGTCGCTGTAGTCCGGAAACTCATCGCGCAGCGACAGGCAAAACGCCTTGTGAGCCTTTGTCGCTTTTACCGAATTCTCGAAGTAATCGGCATAGGCGTCGCGCTTGTGCCGGAAGTCAAACCACGCCTGCGAATACTGATGCGTGAACAGCGGATCGTTCCCCGAGATGTATTCGATGCCCTGAAACTTCACTGTCGGCCGTGTCCATGCCTCCCATGATTCCGACGAGATCGCATGCGTCGGCGACCCCATGGCCAGAAGATAAATCATCATGAGCTCGCAATAGTGCTCCCAGCGCGCATCCAGAAATCCTGACTCGGGATGCCATCCCATCGAAAGCGCCTTGCCGCCATTTAGTAGCCATGGCCAGTCGACACGCTCATAAATCTTCGTCGCCAGATCCTGGATCTCCGCGTCCTGAAAATACTGGCGCGCCGTCAGGACTCCGCAGAGCAACAGGGAAGTGTCGATCGAAGATATCTCGCACTGCCACTCCCGCTCGCCCGAATTCAGGTCAATGAAGTGGTAGTAAAAGCCATGGACCTGCGGCAGCCGCTGCCACAAAAAACGCAGTGTCGCGCGAACCCGCGTGAGAATCTCATCTTTATTGCGATATCCCCGAGCATCGCCGATGCACATCCCCGTCAATCCGAATCCGGTAGCCGCGATGCTGGCCACCTTGCGCTGATCGTTGCCGTTCAGCAGCGCACGATCCTTGACTTGACCCGTGGTCTGTCCGGCTTCATTCCAGAAATAATCGAAGGCGGTGCGCTCGACCTCATCAAGCAGGGCATCATCGGAGCCTGGATACGGCACACGAGCGGGTTCGACGAATCTCGACTTCGCCTGGGCTCCTAAAGAGAAACGTGAAGCAAAAAGTGAAAGCGGAAGTGCAGCCGTGCCCAATGCCGCAACCCGAAGCATTTCACGGCGGCTGTATTGGCGGTCGCTAGCGCGCCTTTCCTCTACGCTCCAATTCCCGGAGATCTCGCTCATAGCCGACCGGTGCTCCGTAAGGTCATTGTGAAAAAGATCATTGTGACCGACGCCGACTCGGTCGGGCACGACCGTCAGTGGCGTGAATTCTCTGCGACCGCTGGCTGTAACAAACGCAGTCCTCCCGAAGGGCAAACGTCCGGATACTCAACGTAGTCAAAGGGTATTCCATCTCGCGGGCGAAATTGTTGCAGCCAACTGACGACTTTCGATACCGATATGGGGAAAGGATTCTCGTTGTCCCCGTTCATCCACTGCAAACGCCATATCTCGGATTCAATCCACCGTCGAGTTCCATCTGCATTCGATCGCTCACCTGGCGGAATCTCTGCCGCAAAGGTCTCGGCCTCTTGATGAATCAGGCCTCCATGATCGCCCGACAGCTTTCGGAACTCAGGTGCCGCCAGCAGGTCCGATAGCTGCTGAAGTTCCTCTTTGGGCATCTTGCCTTGAAGGCGCTGGGTCTGGCCGTGTCCCGTCGACCGCGCAATTCGATACTGTCCATCACGGGAAATTGCAATACAGAGATGGCGGACATCTCCTTGACGGACAACTCCGGAACTATCGTAAGAGAGTCGAGCCATCAAATTCGGATCGGGAGTATGGTAGCGCTCCTGCGCGATGGATGCAGCGACAACGAAAAGAGGCAGCGCCCCGGCAAGCAGCATTTCACGGCGCACATACATAGGGAACCTCCGGTGGAGTGGCCTGATCATTCTAACGTGGGAACGCAGCCGCCCGCACTTCTCACCCAGCGACAGTTCGAAATGAACGTGTATGGCGTCCACCAGGGACCCCAGATCGTAGGCACAGTGATGAACGATGTACTGGCTGTGACGACGCTGATGAGCGCGGTCAGAAAGAAGACGTTGACGGGAACGATGACCTTAGACACCGGCACGTCGAAAATACTATCAAGGCTGCGTCACATCTCCGGTCTGGTGGTCTTGAATCTGAAAATTGAGAAAGTCGTGGACGGCGTTTAATGCATCCCGATTCTGGGTCACGATGCGGACTCTTCCACCTGCCGCTAGTTCTTCAAATGTGTATGTGATCTCCGCTCGTCGATCCTTCATCTCCGTCACTCCCGGGGGAACTTCGCTGTGGACGTACATCGGAATCGAGAAATTGCCGTCAGCGAACATGGTCGTGATGTGCCTGAGGTGCATCAGAATCGCCTGCAGGTTGTCAGCGTCTTTGGCGTCGTTGAGCGTGACTTCAATCGCTCCTCCGTCCGGCAGGATGCGGAAATGATGTGTCGTCTTGTCGTGGGTAAATCCCATTGCCTCGTCGCCATGCTTTTCGACATCGGCGTGATGCTGTGATTTCATCTCCTTGTGCATCGGGCAGGAAGTCATGTCCTGTGCTGCGACCGCCCCGCAGAACAACACGACCGAGAGAATCCTTCCCATCGTTTTCATGGTTTCCTCCGAAATTTCGTCTTATCTGCCTTCTCAACCGCATCGGTCAGCGATTGCAAGAGATGCGCCTTCCGACCACCTGCCTTTTGCATCCGGGCGTCCCATTCTGTGAGAATCACGGCGAGATACCGTCGCGTCCGTTTCAACGCCGCGATATCTGCGTCAATTCCCCTGAGTTTGACCTGAGCGAGTTCGAAGACTCGACGACAAGGCGCCCCTCCAGCGTCCCGCGTCTCGAAGATGTCCGACAGTTCAGCCAATGTGAAGCCGATACGGAGCGCACGCCGAACGATAAGGATTCGATTCACAGCATGCGCGGGATAGATGCGATAGCCGGACGCTGTGCGGGGAGCCTTCGGTAACACCCCGATTCGTTCATAGTGCCGAATCGTATCCACGCTAACGCCTGTCGCCTTTGCAAGTTCGCCGCAGCGCAGCATCCTGTCCACCAAAGCAGTATCAACCCTAGAACGCATTCCAGAGTCAAGCATGATTTTGAATGGATTCGCCGCGCTGAGAGTGAGGTTGCTTCCCTTAGAGTAGGGCCAACCTCGCCTTGGAAGAGCCGAAGCAGAAGGTCAAATTCCAGGACGCTGCAACGACTCAGGCTACAACCTGTTGAAAGGGAAATAATGGTCGGGGCGATAGGATTTGAACCTACGACCCCCTGCGCCCAAGGCAGGTGCGCTACCAGGCTGCGCTACGCCCCGACTTCCTGATTATAAATGAGACGTCCGGCTGCCCCTGCTGTCGTGGGCGCAGACTGGAATCGCGGCCTAGACAGCAAAACTGAAAGGCAAAAACGCAGCATCGATGCACCGCTGTGCCGATACAAACAAAACCCGCCACTGTTCCAACTTCTGGCCTAGTCGCTCGCCCCTCGCATCGCGATATAATCAATTGCTTGGGTATGCAGAAGCTGCGTTACGCGTTGGTGGCGTATGTGACCGGTCCCACAGGTGAGTTCGTTGAGAACCTGCGGACCGAACTGCATCCTCAGCAGCCCCACCTGGCGGCTCATCTCACCGTCCTGCCCCCGCGCATTCTGCAGGGTACTGAGCCCGAGGCACTACAGGTTCTCGATCGCATCTGCGGCGGCGAGGAGCCCTTTGAAGTTCAACTTGGCGTCGTCGACAGCTTCATTCCGGTCACTCCAACCGTCTACATCCGCGTCGATGCAGCAGCCTCGCGGCTTTCCCAGCTTCACACCCGCCTCAACGTCGAGACGCTCGCCTGTTGCGAGGAGTGGCCGTATATTCCTCACCTCACGATCGTGAAGATGGGGACCGAACAACAGGCGAAAGATGCCTTCCACATCGCGAACCAGCGCTGGAGCCAATATTCCGGGAGCCGCCGCATTCTGGTCGAGCGCCTGACCTTTGTCCGCGAAGAGGCCCAGAACTGCTGGGTTGACCTCGCGCCTATCCCTCTCGGCAAGAGATTGGTCTCCCATTAGAACTCCCGTAATCGTTACTCCTGTTACCCAATCCATGCACCGATGGCCCTAGGTACACATCCCTACGGTGCGTTGAAAACCCGCTCCCCGGGCGGTAGAAACAGAGAAGGAGATTCATCCGGATCGCCCGCCAGACGCCCCTTCTGACGCGGTTTTCAGCCGGGCAGGAGACACGATGCAGATCGGTGTATACGGTTCGGGGTACCTGGGAACAGTAATTTCCGCCTGTTTAGCAGACTTCGGCACTCCCGTTTCATGTTGCCATCCTGATCGCACGCGCATGGTAGAAATGGCGCAGGGCAACATCCCTTTTTTCGAGAAAAATCTGAAGGAAATCATCCGCCGCAATGTACGGGCCGGGCGTCTTGCCTACTCCACCGATATCGAATCATTTGCTCGCAAGACCCAAGTCATCTTTCTGGCAGAGGACAAACCCGAAGGCTTGAGCGATGTCACCATGCGCATTGCGCGCCTGGCCGCGAAGCCTCCGATCCTCACCATTGTCACCCCGGCCCCGGTCGGTACCGCCAGCGCGCTTGAACGTGCCGTAAAGAATGCGGGCCTGCAGGCCACGATCGTTTCTCAACCAATGTTTTTCACCGATGGCTGTGCCGTCGAGGATTTCAACTGGCCGGATCGCCTGATTCTCGGTTCAGTCTCGACCGAAGCCGTCCAGGTGCTGAAACAGATTTTCCATCCGCTGGTTATGCGCGGCGTTCCCGTGATCGTCACCAATCAATCGACCGCGGAGCTGGTACGCGAAGCCGCTACCGCCTTTGTGGCAACCAAGATTTCCTTCATCAACGAAGTGGCCGCGCTGTGCGAGCGGGTGAATGCGGATGCAGTGAACCTGGCTCTCGCCCTCGGCCTCGACAAGAAAATTGCTCCCCGCTGTCTGCAGCCTGGCGCAGGCATGGGCGGAGTCTTTGCCGAGTCCGACATGGATTCCCTTACGCAACTTGCCCAGTCGAATGGCGTCTCGTTGAAAGTTCTGACCGCCGCGCGCGAAGTGAATTACACGCTGGCCGAGCGGCTCGTCGAAAAAATCGCGAATGCGTTGAATTCCGTGGAAAACAAGGACGTGGGCATCCTCGGCCTGGCCTTCAAGCCCAACACCAATTCCGTTGCCGGATCCTCTTCCATGCGCCTCGCCGAAACCCTCGTCTCCAAAGGCGCCCGCGTGCGCGCCTACGATCCAGTGGCAATTCCTGAAGCCAAGAACCGGCTTAACAGCTCCGTGCGTTACTGCGAATCCGCCTACGCCGTGGCCGAGGGCTCAGACGCTCTCGTGGTTGGCACCGGCTGGCCTGAGTTTCGCGCGCTCGACTTCGATCGCATCAAGCATCTGCTCAAAAGTCCCGTGATCGTCGATACTAAGAACCTGCTCGACTCGACCCGCCTTCGCGCCCTGGGATTCGAATACGTAGGCATCGGCCGGGGATAAAGCGGGCTTCGGGCTTCAGGCGTTAGCCCTCGGCCCTCGGACGTGAGCGATCCCTCAGCCCTCCCACCTAGAACTTCGCGCCACCGTGGAAGAGCCGGGCTTTAGCCCGGCGTCAGGCGCCCCGGAAACAGCGGCTTCAGCCGCTGAGGGAATTTCAGCAGTAAGCGAATCGCCGCGCAGCTTGAAATCTGAAATCTCGAAATCTGGATCTGAAGGCTGAGGTCCGAGGTCAGAAGCCCGAAGCCCGACGCCCAACGCCCAACGCCCGAAGCCCAACGCCCGGTTCACTCCAAATTGCTATAATGAACTCTCCGCGGTGGGAATAGCTCAACTGGCAGAGCACCGGACTGTGGCTCCGGCGGTTGCGGGTTCGATTCCCGTTTCCCACCCCAAAGATTTTATGTAGCGACAGCCGCCTCTTTTGAGCCTGCCATGAGCAAGCGAAGCGCGTCGAAGGGGCTGTCTGGTCGAGCGAAGCTCGACTATTTTTTCACTTACCACGGCCCCGTAGCTCAACTGGATAGAGCATCAGTCTTCGGAACTGAGGGTTGGGGGTTCGACTCCCTCCGGGGTCGCCAGAGTCCTGCCGCCATGCACATTCCTAAGGAATCAATTCGTACGCTCCCATGTCCGGCAAAGCCACACCGTCGCCATTGCCATCCACCACGCGGGGATTTCCAGCATAGTCAGTTGAGGGCAGCTTCGGCACAGACAGCGTGCCGGCATCAATCGCAGGTGAACCGGCCAATAAGTGCAGGTTAAGCTTGGTCAGACTCACAAATTTTGGGTTGGCGGAGATGTTCCCGTTCGTTCCGGTCTCGTCTGCAATGCCGGAATAATTGGTTGGGTTGCTGGAAACCAGGTTATTCGTCCAGGTGGGCTCGTTGCCGGTATTCAGAAAATCCACTTCCAGCCCAACCTGGTTGCCCACGAGTATGTTGTTGGCATAGAGCTGCTCCGCGGTGACGACCCTGGCGTCCACGCGCACCCCGACACTGTTCTGCACAATCGTATTATTTGCAACGACCGGACTGTTCCCCGTGGGCAGCGTCATATTAATGGCGCGGCAAGGATTCCTCTCGAAAATATTGTTAATGATCAGCGGCGAAGAGCTGTTCACAAAACTCACCACGCCGGAAAGGAATTGGGTGTCACAGGTGTTCTGGGTAAACAGATTTCGTTCGACAACGGGCGAGGCGCTATTTCCGCCGATCGCGGCGCCGAACCCTCCTGAGCCCTGCGCGTTGTTACGGAAGATGTTGCGTGTGATCGTCGCAGAAGCCCCCAGCATCGTGATGCCCGCCCCGAAAGAGGCGCTGCCATGCTGGATGGTGAATCCCGTGAGGACAGACTTCGTGGTTTCGCCAGTCTGGAAGGTGACGACCGTACCGACATTCCCGCCATCGATAATGGTCGTCGGGGCCCCGCTCATGCTTCGTACCGTGATAGCTTTGCCGTGAAAGTCGATGTTCTCGGTGTAAGTTCCCGGAGATACCAACACCAGATCGCCTGTGTTGGCGGCGTCGATCGCAGCCTGAATTGTCGACTGATCGGCAGGAACGTGGATGGTGATAGCACCAGCGCTCGCCGCAAACGCACACGTAAGCGCAACAATCAATGCGACAACCACACCCCGCTTGCCCATTTTTGTTCTCAACATAAGCCCCCTGCTTGCCGCTCCGCTACTTCAGAACAGCTTGATCGCTCGGGCGCGATTCTGTGTCCCATTTGAGCGAATGTCAAGATGCAAGAAATTGCGCTGGCCAACAGCGCAGAGCCGATCGTGCAGAATCCCGGTGACGCGCGCGGTCTCGCTACGGTAAAATCCCTATCCAGCCCATGACTCGCATCTTCCATTTTGGAGCGTCCTCTTCGCAGCTCGGCCCGCTCGAAGGGCGCCTGATCGAGGACCTCTGGCAGCGCGGCAACGGGACGGTACGCGAACTTGTCGCCAGCACCTGCACGGATCTTGCGTATACGACGGTGATGACCACACTCGACCGTCTTTTCAAAAAGAATCTGCTGACTCGTGAGGCCGAAGGGCGCGCCTTCCGCTATTCACCGCGCTTCACGCGCGAGGAGTTGCAACGCGAGGCGGCCGGGGAAGCGTTCCGCCAGTTGCTGGATGCAAGCTCAGCTCCCACTCTGCCGCTCTCTTATCTCGTCGACATACTCACCGAGCGCGACGCGCAATTGCTCGACGATCTGCGCCGCGTGGTTGAAGCCAAGCGCCGCGAACTGCGAAGCGACTCCCGCAAGGACAGGACCTAAGATGTTTGCCGCCCGCGGATTCGCCATATCGCTCTCGGTCTTCGCCATCGTCTACTGCACGCTGTCGCTCGCCGTTGGTCTTGCCTGGCGCAAAGTGCTCGCTCATTCTCGCGTGAGAAGCATTCGGGCCAGAGCCGATCTTCTGTTCGCAATAAGGCTTTTCCCCCTAGCCACGGCGATGATCATCACCGCGGCCTTCACCGTCCCATCGTTCTTGCTGCTGGAGCCGCGTTCCATCGATGAGCCGATCGGCGGCCTGCCGCTGGTCTTCGGAGTGTTCGGGTCGATCCTCGCGCTATTCGGCGTGGGGAATGCTTTGCTTGCCTTGCGGCGAGCGAGCCGCGCCATCCGGCAATGGACCTTGAATGCCGCGCCAGTCTTCGCTTCCGCGCCGGTGCGTGTGCTGCGCATCGGTCAGAGAGTCCCGGCGATGACCGCCGCCGGAATTGTCAGGCCGCGGGTGCTCATATCGAACGCGGCAGAGTTCGTGCTCACGCCTAACGAACTAAAAACTGCGCTGAACCACGAAGTGGCGCATGTGCGCCGCCGCGACAATCTCAAAAAGCTGGTACTGCGTTTCGTGGCATTTCCCGGCATGCGTGCCCTCGAATCCGCGTGGCTCGCGGCCACCGAGATGGCCGCCGACGATGCCGCCGTCTCCAGCCCCGCAGAAGCTCTGGACCTCGCCGCTGCCCTTATCAAGATGTCTCGCCTCGGCCCCGTTCCCGCTGCCGTCGATGTAACCGCCGCCCTAATCCAGAGCCCGGTTGCGCTCATGAACGCTCGCGTCGAGCGCCTTATCGCTTGGCGCGACCAGCGCCGCCTTCATCATCCAAGCCAATATCGGTGGTACGTCTTGGCCGCCTCTGCGGCGACAGTAGCAGTCTTCATCCTCAGCTACAGCACGCTCCTAGCCCGTCTCCACGCCGCCACCGAGTGGCTGGTCCGCTAGCCTCGCTTTTGAGTAGTTCTGTCATCCTGAGCGGAGCTGTTTTTCCGGCGCAGCGAAGGATCTCCCGCTTGACTGGCCTAACGCGTCAGCCAAACGACACCTATCCACACGTCATCTGTCGTAGCGCGATTCCTCTAAACCGTGCCTGCGCTTTTTCAGTTTGGGTGGCGCAGCGGTTCACCGCTGCGATAAAGGGCCTTTGTGGATGAGCGGCGCTTTAGCGCCGTGTCAGCCCCGCCGTGGATTTTCTAATCGCGGCTAGAAATTCACACGCACGCCCAACTGCGCCGCGAACGGAATTCCCACCGTCGTTCCCGGCCCGAAGAAATCTCCCAGCCCGCCCGATGGAAACAAAAGCTGCTTGGAGGGATTCGTGATCGGCACCATCGAAGTGCAAGCCGGATCGGTGCAGATCGCCGTGGCGTTGCTCAAATCGTTCACCGGATTCGGCAGCGCAGAGATATCCGTCACATAGTTCGCGCCCGGATTATTCCGATTGAACAAATTGAAGAACTCCGCAAATGGCCGCACTTCCATGTGGTCGTTAATTCGAATAGGCCGGCTCACGCGCAGATCAACTTGCACGAACGGCGTCCCGCGGAATTGATCGAGTGTAGTCTTGATTCCATTGACCACCGCGCGATCGCCCACCGGCGTGGTCAGCGTAATCGGCCGCGCCGACTCCGCCTGCGTCAGCGTCGTCAATTCAAACTTCCCCGGCAGATGCAGTGTTCCGGCGAGCACGAAGCGGTGCAGCACATCCTCACCCGACGGCCCGTAATCTCCCGGCGCAAACGGATTCAGCGGATCGCACACGCCGTTCACATAATCCCAAAGCTCTCCCAGCAGGCATCCCCAGGTTTTCGCGCTCGAAAGCGTGTAGTGCGCGATCAAATTGAAGCGATGGCTCACATTCCCCTGAGCCACCAGCATCAACGCGTTGTAGCTCGACCGGTTATCTGAACGAAACACCGCCAAACTAGGCGCGTCGGCATCGATGTTCACGCCCGGTGTGTAGTTGTAGCCGCGATATCCGTGCACGCCCGTTTCGTGCGTGAAATCTGCGCTCACCGTCCAGTTCGAGTTGATCGCATGCTGCATCCCGCCAGTCGCATGGATTCCGTAAGGCGTCGTGTAGTGCGGATCGATCAGCGCCCCCGGATCTCCCGGATTCAAACAACAGAATCCCGCCGAAGAACTATTCACCGCCTGAAATGCCGGAGCCCATCCGCCCTGCGCCAGGTCGTTGAAAAACAGTCCGAAGCCCGCGCGAACCACGGTCTTCCCGCTACTTCCCGGAGCGTATGCCAGCCCCACCCGAGGCGCGAACTGCTTCCGATAGTCGTGCGGCACGCCAGTGATCAGCGGATCGCCAATCGCCTGCATCGTCAAGTACGCCGGATTCTCCAACTGGCTGTGGCCGGAAGCCGTGAAGAGGCCGAACGTAGTCTGCCAGCGCAATCCGTAATCAAAAGTGAGATGCTTCGTCACGCGCCACGAATCCTGCGCATACAGCGCCAGCCGCTGCACGCTCTGCGAAAAACTTCCATCGCTCGCCGGTGTGGTCGCCGCTCCAGCCGAATAGTCCGAAGTAAACTGCGCCAGCGTCCCGGCATCCTGAATGTAGTAGCTGGGGTCATTCGGGAAGCTATACAGCGTCTCCTCATTCCCCGGAAACGCCCCGCTCAGCACCGGCTCATGAACAAAATTCACGCCAAACTTGAACGAGTGATCCCCCGTAGCATGGCTGACGTCGTAGCGAAACTGATATTTCTCTTGATTGCGCAACGAAGGAAAAAACGTAATCGGCGTGGCGAACTGGTTGTCGCCAAAAGTCTCAAATCCCGAAACCGTCAGCGAAGTTGCGCTGAATGGAAACTGCAGCGCGAAGCCCAGCGTCGAGTTCCGCACCTGCGTCAAATGCAACTCGCTCGCATCGAATACAAACGTCCCCAGCCACTTCGGGCTGAACGCGTAGGTGTTGCTCATCACCGTATTCCAATAATTATTGTGCGTCGTCAATCCCGTCGAAGGCAGCGTCGCCTGCTGCACCAGATTGTTATGCGTCAAATAACTGTCGGCCGAAGTTCGCAAAAACCACTGCGACTTCGCCGACTGCGCCCAGTCAAAACGCACCGAACCGATGTAATCGCGAAATGGAATCGGAACATTCGCCGGCACAGCAATCGACGGCACGCCGGGAATCAATCCATCCGCCGCAATCTGCGCCAGCGCGTTGAACTCCGCCGTGCTGGCCGGGCTATACGCAATGCTCGCGTTCTCATGCACATATTCAAGCGATGCGAACATCCACAGCTTGTCTTTCGCCAGCGGCCCGCCGACCGTCCCAACATAATTCTGCCGCGAAAAAGGCTGCTTCGGATTCGGCGCCGGATTCTCAATCGGAAATCGCGCATTCAAGGACGCGGCGCGATCGAAAAACGCACCCGTGCCGTGCCAGTCGTTGGTTCCTCGCTTGGTCGTGATGACCACCGATCCCGCCGTCGTTCCGCCCGTATCGGCGTCTTCGTTGGCCGTGCGCATGGCGAATTCCTGAATCGCATCCGGGGAAAAATTCTGCAAAAATCCGCCAATCCAGTCGTCGGAATTATCGCCGCCATCCACCGACAAATCGTTATTCAATCCCGAACTTCCGCCGGTCGAAACCGCCGTAATCCGCGCCTTGGTCGGGTCCGAAGGCTCCACCGGCTCCGTTCCCGGCGCAAGATACGCAATGTTGGCGAAGCTGCGCGAAGCGAGCGGCAGCGTCTCAAGATCGCGGCTGCTCACCACTCCCTGGTGCACCACGCTCACCAGGTCGATCGGCTGCGTCGTAATCGAAGAACTCGTGCCCTGCACATTCACGCTGGTACCAGGCCCCGCGGCCTTGAGCGTGACCGTGACCTCCCGCACCGAACTCACCGAGACCGGCACATCCGCTTCCGCGGTGGCAAATCCACTCGCGCTCACCGTGACGTGGTAAGTGCCCGGCTGCAGATCGTCCACTCGAAACTCGCCGCGATCTTCGCAATTCGCCTCGCGCTGCAGAGATGACTCTGCCAAACGCACAACAATTCTTGCCGAAGGAATGCGTGCTCCCGTCGAGTCCTCCACCGCTCCGCGCAGCGACCCCCGCGGATTCTGCGCCTGAGCGAGAGACACAAACAACAAAGTGAGGATGGGAAATAGGAAAGTCCGAAAGAAAGAGGTCAAGATTGGATCGCCCCAGCAAAGTGTCTGAAAACTATGCGCAATTACAACGCTTGAGAGTAACTAGGAAGGCAATCTACTACCAGCGCTCGTTGGGATTCTGTAACCGACGCACCTTCGCCGCGGAACTATTACGCCGCTAAAAATAAGGCTTTTCTCCACAATGCTGGGCGCTCTCAAAACATCGTGTAAACCAAACCCAATCTTTGTCTTTCCAACCGAAGGAGGAACCTGCGTTTTCCCGCGATCAAAACAAAAGTCGATTCCTCATTCCACCCGCAACGAAAAATGTCTTCCCTGCGCCTGCACCGAAGAAACTAATCCGACCACTTCTGCGGCTTCCGGTCCCACCGGTGCTTCTTCAACTCCGCGAGCAGCGCCTTGTCCAGCGGTCCGGCATCGCTGGCCGCAATATTCTCCCGAACATGCCCCGCCTTTCGCATCCCCGCAATGGTCGTGCTCACCGCCGCATGCGACAAAATAAACCGCAGCGCCATCTCCGGCAGCGTCATCCCGGCGGGCACGATCTTCTTCAACTCCTCCACTCGCTTGATTGTCTTCGCCAGATTCTCCGGACCAAAATATCCCGCGCGCCAATCACCTTTCGGAAACTTCGTCTCCAGCGTCATCTTCCCGCCCAGGCTGCCCTCGTCGAACGGCACCCGCGCGATCACGCCGATGTTCAATTCCTGGCACACCGGAAACAACTCATCCTCCGGCGCCTGATCAAAAATGTTGTAAATCACCTGCACCACATCCACCAGTCCCGTGCGCAACGCTTTGATGCCATTCTCCGGTTCCCAGCGATTAATGCTCAGCCCGAAAAACCGAATCCACGTTTCGCGCTTCAACTTCTCCACCGTCGACCGGAATTCCGGGTTGTCGGTCCAACTGTCATCCCAAACGTGAAACTGCAGCAGATCGATCGTGTCCACCCGCAGCTGCTTGCGGATCCGATCGGCATACTTCAAAACATGTTGCGCGCCGAAGACGTCCCCGTATTTGTACGATGGCAGCGCCGGCCAGCGGTCGTTCCCTGGCGGAATTTTTGATGCCGCATACAATCGCTTCCCCACATTCCGCGCCATGATCTCGCCCAGCAGTCCATCGCTCTTGCCCTCGCCATAGGCCCAAGCGGTGTCAAAAAAATTGCAGCCCTGCTCCACCGACAACTGCATGGAACTCAAAGACTCCTGATCGTCCGACCCGCTCCATCCGCTCATTCCCCACAATCCATTACCAATTTCACTGACCTCAAATCCGGTACGGCCCATCTTGCGATATTTCATGAATGCGATTCTCCGTGGATTATTGACATTCTCGAATGAAAGCTCTGGAAACGAAGCACAAGAAGGATATATCGAAGCCCGGCTTCGCGCTCTGTCGCAACCAGCCTCTCTGGTTTGGCAGAGCTTTTCGCTGCGTCCTCTGCGAGCCCTCTGCGCTCTCTGCGGTCAAAATCTTTTATGCCGGTAGCCCGGCCGCATCCAAGTCCCGCGAAAGCAATGCAGCTTTTTCGATGGCTGCTATCCAAAAATTAGCGCCCACTCGCCCGCCTCGAAATGTTCAAATGAACCTTGGTTATCAAGGCTTGATCATAATGATGGAGGTGTCTCCCATGAAGTCCGAATATCCATTTTCACCCGGCAATCCTGAGCCAGCGGCGCCGCTGAGCGTGCCCACGTCCCGCTTCACCGACGAGAAGATCTCCGATGAATCGGGCGTCGAAACCAAAGCCGACAGCGCGATGGCGCCGGCCGGCTTGAACAATCCCTTTTGGAATTAACCTCGACAGGCGCCGGAGTGTCCTGCTGCCAAGCAGCCTCCGGCGCTATTTTTTCGCCCGCCTGAAGCTTGTCATCCTGAAGGGCAGCGAAGCTGCCCTGAGGGACCTTACGAAAGCAAATCAACCGGTGCTGCCGCAAAGATTTGCAGCGAGGTCAAATACATTGAGCCCAGCCCGCCAAAAGCGCTCAACCCTCACTTCAAGATCGGCAAACACAAACAAGGTCGCACGGAGAACTCCAATCCAGCCATTTCCTCCAGCGCCGGCCGCAGCATGGAATCCCGGCAAGGTTCCAGCGTAATCACGAACGGCAGTGTCGATTTCTCGAATCCTGGCTTCTGCAGCAGCGAATCGATATTCATGTGGTGCGCCGCCAGGATCTGTGCCAGCCGCGCCACAATTCCCGGCTGATCGCGCACAAAGAACCGCAAGTACCATGCCGTCTCGAAATCGCTGCTGATATTGGTGGTCGAAACGTTGCTGGCAACGTCTCGTTTTCCATCACCAGCCGATAAGCCCTCGGCCACAAACATTAGATCCGAAACCACCGCCACCGCCGTTGGATCGCCTCCTGCTCCCGCGCCCAGAAAAGCCATGTCTCCGCCGTATTGTCCCGAGGTCAGCACCAGGTTCAAGTTCCGTTGCACACGCCCAAACGGAGAATCCGCCGGAACCAGGCACGGCCCGACGTCGGCGTAAAGCGTATTCGCCTTCAAGTCCGCGCGCGAAATCTGCCGAATCGTGCAGCCCAGGTCCGCAGCATAATCAAAATCGACGGCATCCACCGGCCGGATGCTGCGCGCCCGAATTGACTCCGGAACCACATATGCGCGCAACCCGGCCAGCGCCAGGATCGCCAACTTGGCGCGAGCATCGCCGCCGTCCAGGTCCTCCGAAGCGTCGGCCTCCGCGTAACCGCGAGCCTGCGCCTCTTCCAGCGCCTCGCTGAAGGGAATCCTCGCGTTCTCGATGCGGCTCAGAATGTAGTTGCATGTGCCGTTCAGAATTCCCGCAATGCCATGCAGTTGATCTCCGCTCAATCCCGTGCGCAGCGCGGGAAGCACCGGCACGCCGCCCGCCACCGACGCGCCAAACTCCAGCCGGCAACTGTTCTTCGCGGCCAATCGCAAGAGATCGGGTCCCTGCCGCGCAATCAACTGCTTGTTGGCCGTCACCACGGACTTTCCGGCATTCAATGCGCCGCGCACAATCTCTTCCGCGGGATGCAGTCCTCCGATCAGCTCGATCACGATCTGCGCATCCGACCCCAAAACCGTCTGCACGTTGTCAGTCCAGATAACATCACTACGAACCCAAGGCTGTTTTTTGCGTTCCACATTACGATTGCAGATGTGGGTCAGCCTTAGCGAAGTGCTCGGATTCTCGCAAAGAATCTTCGCCACCGCGCGGCCCACCGTTCCAAAGCCGATCAGAGCAACGCGGCACGCGGCGCTGGAGCCTGCATTTTTTGAATTGCGTTCAGCCAAATGGTTGTTCCTGACACAAGAAACAGATTTCCTATCATACGGTGCAACGCGCAATCTCGTGAACAGCAAACCGTTTTTCTCTGTGACCTCTGTGTCCTCTGTGGTGAAATGGTTTTCATGACTTATCCGTCTTACAGGGGCAACGGGCCTCTCGGTGCGCGAATTCCGCATCAAAGTTGGTAATATGGAACGTTCCTGCCGCCAGCGATTTCCGGCGGGAATTCAGCGGACATGTTCTTTGAGAGCCTCTTGTTGCCGCGGGCAGCGGCCGAGCGCTCGCTCCGCGTCGACCCGCCGCAGCGGGAGGAGAATGAATGATCCAAAAGTTCCGAGCGGTTCCCGGCCTCAGGCTCGCCATGGGGGCGATCTCCCTGATGGTTCTGGCGGGAATCTCAACGCTTCATGCGCAACAGCCTTCCACACCAGCGGCTCCAGCGCAGCAGCAACCCGATAACCAGCAGCCAGCCGCCCAACAGTCCGGTAGTAAGGAGACCGCGCAGGAAGAAGAAATTCCAGGACGCCACCCCAAACCCAAAGATTACAAAAACTGGAGTTTCAACATCGGCGGCGGCGCCAGCCTGACCAACGGCACCACCACCAAGTTCGCCCGCGGTGGCGGAGGCGTTGCCGCGGCTGGCGTAGCCCGCAACTACAGCAAGTATTTCGGATTTCGCCTCGATTTTCAGTGGGATAATCTGCCACTGCGCTCCTCCGCGCTGCAACTCGCCCAGGCTCCCGGCGCGACCAGCCATGTGTATTCGTTTCACCTCGATCCCATCTTCAACATTCCTGTAACGCGAGAATGGAGCGGATATTTTCTGGTCGGCCCTTCGTACTATAGACGCTCCGGCAAGTTGGATTCTTCGGCTGCAATTGCCGGGTCAGCCTGCAACGATTTCTGGAATTGGTGGGGCACCTGCTTCAACGCTAGTCTTCCGCTGAACAAGCAGTTTCTTTCGACTGGGCTGAATCAGATCGGCGAAAACTTTGGCGGCGGCGTAGCGCGCAAGATAAATTCAAGATTTGAGATCTACGCAGAGTTCCGCTATCTGCACGGCGCCCGCAGTGGCAACAGCACCGATCTGCGGCCAATTACGCTCGGTGTGAGATGGTGAGAAAGTAATTTACAAATTACAAATGCCTCACTCGGGGTTCGTCCGATACTTCCAGAAATCGGCAGTTTGTTTCTGCAACTGGACGAAGGAATTAGAACCCACAGGCTGTGCGATCGCAGTCGACGCATTCGCTTCGCGCACCGCGGACTCAACCAGATGATGTGCGGGTGCCAGCGAACACGCCGGATCGGTCACGGTCGCGTCGCCGGCCAGCAAAAATGCCTGACAGCGGCATCCGCCAAAATCTTCGGTGCGGCGCTCGCAGCTGCGGCAAGGCTCGGGCATCCAATCTTCGCCACGAAATTTCTGAAACGAAGACGACTCGCGCCAAATCCATTCGAGCGTTTTTTCGCGAACATTCTCAAACGCCATTCCCGGCAAAACTTCCGCCGCATGGCACGGAAGTGCTTTGCCTGATGGATTGATGAGCATCAATCTTTGTCCCCAACCGCCCATGCAGGCTTTGGGATATTTCGCGTAATAATCCGGCACGACCGAGTCAATGCGCATCTTGCCGGCGAGCCGCTTCTCGGCGTCGGCAACAACCGCGACGGCTTTTTCAAGCTGCGCGTGAGTCGGCATCAAAGCCGCGCGGTTCGCCAAAGCCCATCCGTAATACTGCGCGTTGGCGATCTCAACTCGCTCAGGATGCAGTTGCTCGATGAAGGCGATCGTCTCTTCGAGATGATCGAGATTCTGCCGATGCACAACCAGATTCACCGTAAACGCAATCTTGTGCTTGCGGATCTCGCGCGAAAGTTCGATCTTGTGCGCATGCGCTTTCGCGCCCGCGATCCAGTTTGCCGCTTCCTCGCGCGAATCCTGAAAACTGATTTGGATGTGATCAAGCCCGGCGTCAACCAAGGCCTTCAGCCGTTGCTCATTCAGGCCGATCCCCGATGTGATCAGATTCGTGTAAAGTCCAGCCGCGCGCGCAGCAGCAATCAGATCGACGAGATCGGTGCGCGCAAGCGGTTCGCCGCCAGTGAAGTGCGCATGAAGCATGCCAAGCGCGCCTGATTGCTGGAACACACGCGTCCACTCGGCAGTCGAAAGCTCCGACTGCGTGTCAGCAAGCTGCAGCGGATTCGAGCAATAGACGCAGTGCAGCGGGCAGCGGTGCGTGACTTCAGCGATCAGGGCGAGAGGGTTGGAAAGCATTGGGTTGTTCGATTGAGTAATTGTGTAATTTGGTAATTGAGTTATTGTGGCTCCTAGTATTGAGTAAACGGCTCAGTTAAACGATCTTCAATTACTCAATTACTCAATTCCCCAATTTCTCAATAATCTTCCTCAATAATCCACGATTCTTTTCTTCTGCAACTGCTCCAAAAAAATGCCGATGTCAGCTCGAATCTTTTCTGGGTCGGTCGCGCCGAATTCTTTTTGCAAATCCGAAATAATTTTGGCGAATGTTTTTTGTCCGTCGCAGCGCTCGAGAATCTGGCGTCCCGTGCCTTGCAACTTGATCGCTCCTTCGGGAAATAGCACTACGCGCTCGGGTCCGGCTGCAGCAGGTCCCCAGCGGCATCCGGCGGCGAGGCGCGGCTGGCTTGTGTCTGTCGGCGCAGCCATCGCTACTGGGCCTCGATTTTGAAGGCGCCTGGCGGAGGCCATCCTGGCTGGACGTAGGCGAAATAGAGCGCGTCCAGCTGCGCCCACAGGATGTCGCACTTGTCGCGCAACGCCTGGATCGCCAGTTCCTGTTGGTGGCGTGTTTTCGCGTGGTCGTAGACGTATTTCGTCGCGTAGGCCGCGTCTTCCGGGGCTTGCGTGAGGCGCGCTTGAAAATAGTCGAGGCCTCCGGAAAGCCACGGATAATGCTCGCGCATCTTTTCCATGCGCAGCGCGATCAGGTCACGCGAGAAGAGCTCGGTCAGCGACGAGGCGACTGCTTCGAGCAGGCTGCGGTTGCGCACTACGTTCAGATATTCATTTACCGCAAAACGCGTCGCAGGCAGAATGCCTTTTGCCGCGCGCACGTCTTCTTCGTTTAATCCGGTGGCTTCGGCTAGTTTGAGCCAGCGCCTGATACCGCCTTCGTTGCTCGGAGTTCCGTCGCCGTCATGGTCGACAACGCGCTTGCGCCAAGCGCGGCGAAATGCGGGATCGGTGCCGCGAGACAAGATAATCGAATCTTTGATCGGAATGATTGCCTGATAGTAGTAACGATTCAGCGCCCACGCTTGTAGCTGTCCGCGGGTGAGACGGCCTTCGTGCATCATCAGGTGAAACGGATGCTGATGGTGATAACGTTCTGCACCAACGGCTCGAAGGGCGGCTTTCAACTCATCGAACGAGAGCAGCTTCGCTGCCGATTCTTCCGCCGGCGTTTCTATAGTTCGAAGTGGCATCCGTCCTCCGCGATTTCCCATCCGGCGTCGCGCACCGCGCGATGCTCGGCGCTTGCCTCATTCAGCATGGGATTCGTGTTGTTGATGTGTATATAGATTTTACGTGGATGGCGCACTTGCGCCAACTGGCGCAGGCTTTCGCCGACCGGGACATGGCCCATCTGAAGCGCGGTTTGGCCCGAACTTTGAATGCGGATAAGTTCGTCATCACCCCAGAACGTCCCATCAAAGAAGAGCACGTCGGCGGATTCGATTTCTGTGAGCAGCGTCACATCGATTTGGGGAACTGCGGGCATGTAGGCGAGGCGCTTGCCGCTCGGCGACTCGAGGATTAGGCCGAGAGAAGAATGTTGCGGATCGAGCTTCGACTGGCGCTGCTCGGAAACGTAGGCGGGAAAGTGCGTGCCGAGCGAGATTGCGCGGGCGCGCAGGCCGGAATATTTTCCATTGGCGTTGGAGAGCGGAAAACTTGTTCCTGTTTCAAAATCTGTCCAGGTGACTTGATTCGGGATGCGCTGCAGCATCGCGAACATTGAGTTGTCTTCGGTGAGGATGCGGCGAACGGATTCGGTTGCGTGCACGCGCAGCGGTTGCAGTTCGCGCATCAGCAGCAGGCCGAGAACGTGGTCGATGTCGGCGTTGGTGAGAACGGCTCCGGCGATCGGCGACTGGCGATTGTTGCTCGCACTCTCGCTGCGCGGATGGAGTTCTGGTGTGGCTTCGATCTGAGTGCGAAGGTCCGGTGAGGCTCCGAGCAAGAACCATTCTTTACCATCATTGCTGATCGCTACTTGCGTTTGCGTGCGGGCTTTGCCCTGGAACGTTCCGGCGCGAACGGCGCGGCAGTTGGGGCAGACGCAATTCCACTGGGGGAATCCTCCTCCGGCGGCGGAGCCGAGAATCTTGACGCGCATGTTGGGAGTGTAGCAGCGGGAGAGATTCGTTCTGTTCTGGGAAATTTTACTGTCTGGTAACCCCACCCCCCTCCCCCTCGATCTATTGGAATGTTGGAGTTAGCGGGGAATTGGGGTTTTATCTATGGGGCTCAGTGGGTTACGGGCAAAATCTTGATTTCAAAGAGCTTGGCGGGACTGACCCAAATCTTGGTCTCCCAATCCGGGAACAATCCAACCTTACCGAATAGTTGTCTTGGTGATGATTGCGCGTTTCTAGCCTCTGGCGCAAGGACATGCGTCACACGTGGCGTGTGGAAAAGCTCTCGCTTCCCGCCGCTGCACTGTACTCCACCCTTCCCGCAACGAACGCGGGAAGGATGGGGCGCCCGGCTCACCACGATCCGTTGATGCGATACTTCAATTTTCCCCTTGGACCATAGATGGTGAGGACGTTACCGTCCCGCTTTGCAGGGTATAAGCCTAGATTGCGCGTGGTGCAAGTCATGATCCGGTCGCCCGAACAATCTCTGGATGATTTCTCAGCCGCCATTGGCTCAATGCCAGCGCAACCGTTGTCACCCGCTAAGCACAACATCGTGGCGTGAGAGCCATCTGGGAGAGTGGCCTTCGCGTCAAACATGAAGTGAATCTGGCCCGAGTTCAACGTTTGAATCGTGGTCGTGGCTTCGACGATTTCAATCTTGATCTTCTCCCCTGCCACAGCTTGAGCAGTTAACAACAGGCAGCAAGCGCTCATCGCGAATAGCTTCTTCTTCATGCTCACTCCTTCCCGGAGGCAATCCCACTTCTCGTCCTTCACAGCATTGGGCACTTAGGTGCCAATTCCATCATTCTCTGAATCTCCGGCCGCTCGTCTTTTCTCAACTCCTGCCACTTGGCTAGAGGCTGAGTGCGATTGACAGGCGGAAGATCGACGTGATCCTGCTCATACCGACCTATCAGTTCGCATTCACATAACTCCACATTCTCATCCGTTGCAAAAGACCGCCACGCCACCTCCAACTGTCCCACGTTTTTGCAAACCCGGTCTAAAGCTCGATTCTTTCTGAAATGCCCCTTCAATCTGTCTTTTATCGTGCGCTTCTTACTACTGCCGATGTAGACGATATCCGACGATCCAATCACTCTCCTAAGTTCTTTCTGGCCCTCCATTCGCAGGATGTAAACTCCCGGAGCGGACGGAGCCGATTCAACTGCGCCGAGGGACCAATCGACCCAGACAGACAATCCCTTAATATCGGTTGATTTCATGCGCTCTTTATCGAAACCTAGACCCTAACGATCAAGAACGCTCTTGTGTTTGGCGTCTTCATCACGAGCAGTCCTTTCAGCGAAGGCCCTGTCTGTGATTTTGGCTGTAACGCTGTCATGTTCGAGTTCCACCAGCATCACGATTGCATCGTCATTCGTCCAAGAGGTTCGGCGGTAGCTGAATCTAGCGCCGAAGCCATTTTGATATTCGTCGCTCCACGATTTGCTCGGCGCTCCGAACTTCGTGACGAAATCCTTCAAGATCGCGTCGAAACTATAGGAGGACTGGCCTCCGCGAAGGTTCCAGAAATCGAGTTCCATGCCGACGAGCCTTCCTTGGTCGAAGGATGCGGAGCCGGGTGTCTGCATCTTGAGCACCCGCGCTCCGAGGTTTCCTTTCCCCGTTTGCAGCACATTGGCCAGACTCATGCATTCGTCGTAGTCAACTTGGATGATTGGGTCTTTCTGGATTCTCTTCTTGAGCTTTGGGTCGCTGAGTAGATCGCGACACTGGCCCAACTTATCTGTCGCATTTTCAGTCTTTAGGAACTCAACAATCGTCTCCCCCATGTTGTGCCCCTTGATGGTAGTCGGAGCTGATGTCTGCACTTGAAGGGCAAGAACAAGCGAGCAGAGGAGGAATCTCACGGCTGAGCATAATCCCACGCGCTTGACGCCCGGTCACTGGCCCGAACGTGCCAGAAGATAAGTCGAGTGCTGGTACGCGCGAAGGATGGGGCATCCGGCAATTGAGTTCACGACACGCTCGTGGGCGAGTTTGGCAGCAGCCGGTGCGCTGGTCAAGATGAAGAGAGTTGCAGAGTGGAAGTCTCCATCCTGGCGTGGGGAACGCGACGGTGGATGGGGCACGAGCGTGGCTGGGAAAAGCAGGTTCCTCCACTTCGCTGCGCTCCGGTCGGAATGACAACGCAGCTCTGGGTTCCACGTCGTGCGTCGGAACGACAAAGGCGCGGGAACCCTCTTGGTAGATAGAGCAGTATTCCCACGTCTCGCAACTGCGGCGAGACGTGGGGCACCCCCTTTTACTTTGTGATCCGGTTATTTTTTGACCCGGTTTTTTTGACCCGGTTATTTTTTGACCCGGTTCATTTCTGCGATCTGGCGATCTTTTTTTTCTTCTGAAACGTTGTTGACATATTCCTATATCGGAATATATATTCTTGCTCATGGCACGAGCTGCTACTACCTCTGACGCTTTTAATGCGGTGGCGGAGCCTCGGCGGCGGGAGATTTTGGATTTGCTGGCTGGGGGCGAGTTGCCGGTGGGCGATCTGGTGGTGCGGTTGCGCATGGAGCAGCCTTCGGTGTCGAAGCATTTGAAGGTGCTGCGCCGGGTTGGGTTGGTGCGGGTGCGGAGGAGTGGGAGGCATATGCTGTATCGGACTAATGCGGAGGCGATTCGTCCGCTGCATGAGTGGACGAAGACGTTTGAGCGGATGTGGGCGGGGCAGTTGTTGAGGGTTAAGGAGCGGGCGGAGGGGAAGGTGTAAGTGGCAAAGTGGCAACGTGACAAGGTGGCAAGGCGCGGACCTTGAAACATTGAAACCTTGAAACTTTGAAACTTTGAAACTTTGGTTTTAGAAACCTTGCCACTTTGTCACCTTGTCACTTTGCCACTTTGAACTTAAGGAGAACGCTATGAGCGCTAGTGCGACGATTCCGGGAATTGAAAGTCTAACCCTCCTGATTACGCAGGAGATTCATGTGGCGGCTTCGATTGAGACTACGTTTGAGGCCTTGCTGGAGCAGATTGGGCCGGAGAATCAGACGGACCGCGGACCTATGCCGATGACGCTGGAGGCTTGGCCGGGCGGCCGGTGGTTTCGCGATCTGGGCGATGGGAATGGGCATTTTTGGGGGAACGTGCAGGCGATCAAGAGGCCTACTCTGCTCGAGATCACCGGGCCTTTGTTTATGTCGGATGCTGTCGTTTCGAATCTGCAGTACCGGCTTAGCGAAGAGAAGGGTGGGACTTTGATCAAGTTTTATCACAAGGCGTTTGGGTTGATTCAGGATGGGTACCGGCAGGGTGTGGGGCAGGGTTGGGGGATGATGAATGCTCGGGTTAAGGCTAAAGCGGAGGCGCGGGGGAAGTGACGGGGCTGCTGTGGCGGGAAAAGTCGTCCGCTGCTTGCTTTGTTTTTAGTTCTTGTTGACTGCATTGGTGCTTTTGGCTGACGTAAGGTCCTTCACAGCGGCTTTGCCGCTGCTCAGGATGACATTAGAAGTGGAGGGATTGGATTATGTGTCCAGCTTGTTTGGCTAGTGCGGGGGTGGTGGTGGGCGGCGTGGTTTCGGGTGGGGGAGTGACGGCTATCGTGGTTAGGATTTTGGGGAAGCGGAAGCCGAGGAAATAGGGGCGCGAGTAGGCGAGCCTTTCGGGGCAACGGCACGGGCCTGAAATGTGTCACCCCGGCTGGCTCTTGTTCGCAGGGATTCTTCGACTTGTGCTCGCTTTCGCTCGCCCCGCGCTCAGAATGACAGATGGTGGGGTCCCGACAATTTTCGAATTAACGAACTCGAATTGACGAATCAGAAGGAGGAGCAATCATGACGACTGCAACGACGGAAAAGAACGCGAAGATTGTGAACCAGGCGGAGTGGGTGGCGGCTCGCAAGGAGCTGCTGAAGAAGGAGCGGGAGTTTACTCATTTACGCGATGACTTGAGCCGGCAGCGGCGCGAGCTGCCTTGGGTGAAGGTTGAGAAGAAATATACGTTTGACGGGCCTAAGGGGAAGGTGGCGTTGGCGGACTTGTTTGATGGGCGCGAGCAGCTGGTGATTTATCACTTTATGTTTGGGCCGGGGTGGGAGCAGGGATGTCCGAGTTGCTCTTACATTTCGGACTCGTTTGATGGCGTGACGGTTCATCTGGCGCATCGCGATACGACTTTGGCTGTGGTTTCGCGGGCGACCTATCCTGAGATTGAGGCTTTCAAAAAGCGTATGGGGTGGCGGTTTCCGTGGGTGTCGTCGTTTGGGACGGATTTCAACTATGACTTCCAGGTTTCGGAGACGAAGGAAGAGAAACAGAGCGGCAAGGCTTACTACAACTATGCCGTCGGAGAGTTTCCGTCGGAGGAGCGGCCGGGACTGAGCGCATTCATCCGGCGCGGCAGCGATGTGTTTCACACTTACTCGTCGTATGCGCGCGGACTCGACATTCTGCTTCCTACTTACAACATTCTTGACATGACTGCGCTGGGCCGGCATGAGGAGGGGCTGCCGCATCCCATGGCTTGGGTTCGGCACCATGACCGGTATGACGATGGGAAGATTGTGGGGATTGCCGGAGTGAAGTAGGGGGCCAGGCGATTAACGTCAAAATCCCCACCCTGTCGCACGGAACGCGACAAGGGTGGGGCACCCAAGAGTTGTCGAGCTGCGCTCGACCGACAGCCGAGGCGGCTGTCGCTACATGAACTCTCTTAGGAGAAGGAATATGGGAGCGATGGCGGGGCCGTTGGTGGGTGAGTTTCGGGAAGAGGCGGCGATTACGAAGCGGGTGCTGGAGCGGGTTCCGGCGGACAAGCTGGCGTGGAAGCCGCATGCGAAGTCGATGACGCTTGGGCAGCTCGCGATTCATATCGCGACCGTGCCAGGAGCGATCGCAAAGCTGATGCAAGGCGACAGCTTCGACGCGTTGCAGGCGAACTTTGCGCCTCCGCAACCGGGAAGCTTGCAGGAAATTCTTGCGGCGCACGAGCAGAGCGCGCGCGAGGCGGAACAATACTTAGTCGGCATGACGGATCAGAAGGCGCAGGGCGCGTGGCATTTGATGAAGGGTAGTCAGGAACTGTTCGCCAGGCCGCGGATCAATGTGGTGCGGTCGATCATGCTGAATCATTGGTATCACCATCGCGGGCAGTTGTCGGTATATCTGCGGTTGCTGGATGTGCCCTTGCCGGTGATTTATGGGCGCAGTGCGGATGAGGATCCGTTTGCTTGAGGGTTTCTGCTGGATCAAAGTCAAAATCCCCACCCTGTCGCACGGAACGCGACATGGGTGGGGCACCCTGGTTTAGTTATTTTTGATTTTTTTTCGAGCTACGCTCAACCGACAGCCGAGGGCGGCTGTCGCTAAATTTTTTTAGCCTTGGCCGGTGGCGGCGGCGCATTTTAGCGGGTCGATGTCCCAGATATGGACGTCTTTGGAGAGATTCTCGACTCCGACTTCGCCCTGCATTTCAGTTCCCGGCTTTCCCAGCCAGACTACGCGGAACTGCGCCTTCGAACCTTGATATTGCAGTTCGAACACGTCTCCCGGCTTCAACTGGACGGTCACGCCCTGCAACGTAGCTCCGCGGCCGCTGATGGTGCGCAGGCTGGCGGGCTGGGTGAAGGGACGCTGGTTGGCGTCCATGCCCCAGATTTTTACCGGAAGCTCGACGAAGACGCGATGCTGGCGGCGGCGATCCATGCGGGGATTTCCTTTCACTGGGAGGGCTTCGGGGATGCTAGAGGAAAGGCAAGGGGAAACCTAGGTAACTGGCGTCACTGTACTGAAGTACCGAAGGAGCGGGGCGAAAAGAGCAAGACCAAGAGAGATTTGAGCACGCCGCCGACTGGGGATAATCGGCGGCGTGCGCGGCCTGCCTGGGCGCGGAGCGGGCGCGGGCAATGGTTCAGATCAGCGGGTTCCGCCTTCGTTTGTTACTTTCTCTGGGCTGCGGCTTTCCTGCGCGGACGGTCCATTCGTCGCTGTTCCGATGGCCAGCTCCGGAGATGCGTTGAAAAGCTCGGGGTGCAGGTAGCGACCTTGCTCCTGCGCCGGCTTTTCGACTTCGACCGGGATGCGGTGGGCGTTAGCGAAAGCATCCTGGCGAATGCCGGTGACCTGCCACGAAACGCGGACGCCGCGCTTGTTGGTGCGGATGGTGAAGCGGTTGTCTTTGATTTCGCTGACGATGATCGCCTGGGCGAACTGACCGATCACGGTGAGCTGATAGCGGAAGTCGCGGTTCAGCGCTTGGAAATACTCCGGCAAAGTGATGGTCGCGAAGCCGTGACGGTCGGTAGTGACGTTACCGTTGTAGACGTCCATCATGTCGGGTGACTCGACGAAGGAGTGGTAAAGATATTTGTTCGCGGGATCGAGCGGGTGATCGATTTTGAACGAGCCTCCACCCTTGCTCACGTTGCCGACGATGCTGACATTGCCGTTGATGACGACATCGTTCGGGATGGAGACAAGGCCCGATTCCAGGGTCATGACTCCGCCGGTCTGCAACGTCATATTGGCGGACGACTTCAGGGAGAGAGCCGTAGTGGCTTCTACGCTCATGTCGGTACCGCTCTTCAGCGACATTGTGTTGCCGGAGATCTGCGTGGATGTTCCGAAGCTTTTTACCAGCAAGTTGCGCCCCTGCAGCAGCGTCATGTCCTGGCCGGATTCCATCTGAATGGCAGTGCCGCTGGTCAGACTGTAGTTGTGTCCGATCGCTTCGGTGAGGTCCGTGCCAACGGTCAGGACATCGGATGAACCCACTGACTCCTGCAGTGCTCCGGCGTCGCTAATGGTCATGCTTTGTGCGCTGAGCGCCATCGCAGCATTCGATTGGAAGGTTGACGAGCCGCCGGAGAGCCAGTTGGCGTCGGACCCGGATACAAATGTAGTGCTGTTGCTGGTGCCTAGAGTAAAGTCACGACCGGAAAATTCGATTACGTTTCCGGCCTTAGCACTCCAGTCATGGCCGATTGCCTGATTAAGGTCGTTACCAGAAATTGACTGGACGTCTCGGGGAGCCTGGAGTAGCAGATCGCGCGCCGGAGATAGGGTGAGATCCGTGGTTGCGCTTAGCGTCTTCAGCGTGAGTGTGCCGTTGGGAACGATCGAGATTCCAGTCTCATTGAATTGCGTCGATGACTGGTCGTGGGCGAACAGCAGGTTGAGAGTCGCGCGATCCAGCACGTCGCCAGCCAGGTTCGGTTCAGCTTGCCAGCGGAACGTTTGCAGTTGCGCCTTCGATCCGTCGAAAACGGAAGCCTGCTGGTCCAAGGCGTTGGAGGGGAACGACTGCGTGCTGGTTGCGGTTCCTGTAGGAGCGAGGAGGACGCCGCCCTGCAGCGTCTGACCCTGCGTGAAGGTGTTGTTCTGGTCGGTGTAGACGAGGTCGGGAAGGATGGGGCCGGGAGGTCCTTGCGGGCCAATGGGTCCGGGAAGGCCTTGTACGCCCTGGACACCTTGAATCCCTTGAATACCCTGTGGGCCGGGAGGTCCCTGCGGACCAGTCGGGCCGTTGAGCACGATTTCGAGCTCGGGGCCATTGCCAGTGAGGAGGCTTTCTTTGGAGTCGAAGGAAAAGATGCCCGAGCTGCCTCCGGTTAACGCGAGGGCTATGCCGTTGTTCTGCAGCGTCCCGTTGACCCACGCTTGCACGGTCGAGGTGATGTCGATCAGGAGAAAGTCATTCAGGGCTGAACTGGAAATGCTGATTGGGTTTCCTCCGGTTGCGGATGGACCCAACGCCGGCGGTGGCGTGTTGTAGGTCAGGGTGCTCTCGTTCCAGGAGCCGTTGAGCTGGTAGACGTCGAAGTTGCCGGACTTCAGGACGCCGTCGACGAAGAGGCGCAGTGTGGCTTTGTTGACTTGAGAGCCGGCGGGAATGGTTGAGAGGTTGAACTGAACGTATGACGTTGTTCCGGGCTGAACGACCAGAATGATGCTGGAGCCGTAGTTCGTTTTCGCAGTACTACTGCTGACGAAAGTATCGGCCGAGGGCGGCGTGGCTTGCGCGAACAGTGACTGCGGAAGCAGAACCAGCAAGCTGGCGAGGCAGGCGATTGGGCACAGAGTGTGTATGAGTTTGCGGCACATGGCAGGTCTCCTGGGAGTTCGCTAGGGGTGCCGGGGGGTTCACGCCCTTATCTGTACATGCGAAAAAGGGGCGGGGAGAGGCTCAGGGTAGGGGCGGATTTTGCGGGGTGCAAGATTTTGCAACTGGGCTTGGCGCGCAGATTGAAATGGGTACTGCCCCGGCTGGGTTGATTGAGCAGGGATGCTTCGACTGCGCCGTGAGGATCGCTTCGCTCTCCTCGCGGCTTCGCTCCGCATGACGCGGGAGAGAAATCTGCGCGCCCGCGGATGCCGCGTAGGATCGAGCGATCAGTTCATATTGCCCATCGAGCATGCGCCGGGGCCGCGCGGATCTCCGCAGGAGCCGCAGGCGCCGGAGGGCGTGGCCGACGTCGATGAGCCTTTCGCCGATACGGCGAAGACTGAGAGTTGCGGCTCGAGCTTCGTGGTGTGGCACTTCGGGCATTCGGCTTTTTCCTTGCCGTAGACGAGGGCCTCGAAGTGGTGATGGCATTGCTTGCAGATGTACTCGAAGATGGGCATGATGGCGGCTCCGTGTTTCCCTCTCTATTAGAATCAAATTTATGGGGAGGGCGCAAATCCCAAATGCTGCTGACGAGAGGTCTCTGCGCGCGGCTGCGTGGACGCCGCGTGCGGCGTTTCGCGCCCGGCGATGGCTTGGGGGCGGGCATGTGCAGACGATTGCGAGTTTTCTGCTGCCGCGGAAGATTCATCTGCCACCCGCCAGTGAACGGTTGGTTGAAGTCGCTCCCGGCATCAAGGTGCGCTGCTGGTGCCGCTGGCAACCGGATCGCACGAACGCGCTGACGCTGATTGTTGTGCATGGGCTCGAAGGCTCGAGCGACTCGCAATACATGCTGGGCGTGGCGCGCAACGGGCTGGCCGCCGGCATGAACGTCGTGCTCATGAATCAGCGCAATTGCGGCGGCATGGATCATTTTGCGCCGACGCTCTACAACTCCAGTCTGTCGGGTGATGTTGCGGCTGTGGCCCGGCATGTGATTGAGCAGGATGACGTCTCGCGCTTTTCGCTGATTGGCTTTTCTATGGGTGGAAATCTCGTGCTGAAGTTAGCCGGCGAGTGGGGCGCGGATGGGCCGGCACAATTTCGAACAGTTGCGGCGGTGTGCCCGGCGATGGATCTGGCGGCGTCGGCCGATGCGCTGCACGAGCCGGCAAATCGGATATATGAACTGCATTTCCTGCGTGGGCTGGCGCAGCGCATGCGCGTCAAGGCGAAGCATTTTCCCGATCATTTTGATCTGGCGCGGCTGCGCGGCGTCTCGAGCCTGCGGCTGTTTGACGATCGTGTGACGGCGCACTACTGCGGATTCGAAGGTGCTGATGATTATTACGCGAAGGCCGCGGCGGCCAACGTGGTGGACCGGATCGCAGTGCCGGCGCTGATCATTCATGCCGCGAATGATCCGTTTATTCGCATGCAGCTGGAGACGCTGCGAAAGATTCAGGCGAATCCGAGTGTTACGTACATCGAAACCGCTGACGGGGGACACTGCGCGTTTGTCGGCGAGCGCAATGGCGATCCACAGGACGACGGCCGCTGGGCGGAACAGCAGGTCGTGGAGTTCGCGAAGGCTTTTTCCTAGACGCTTCTCTCAGCGGCTGAAGCCGTATTCCTAGTGGTACGCGGCTTTCGGCATGAATGGAAGTCGTGCCCTTCCCCTTCTCGGACGAGTGAACGCAGGCGCATCGCCAAATTCACTGGGACCGCGGCGGTCATTTTCTCACTCCCTGAAAGTGCGCGTTGCCTTCTGGTGGGTCGAGGAGTGTAGACTCCTGAGCATCGACACGGGAGGCCACATGAATTCGCCAACATTGACGCGGAGAAATTTTGCAGGACGCCTGACCGCACTTTTTTCGGCATTAGGTCTGGGAGGAGCTACGCTCGCCGCTGCAAAGGCAAAAGACAAGACGGACGATAGCATCCGGAAACTCGACAGCGATGGCAAACCGTCGGATCCGAAATCGTTTATCACGCCGGTCATCATTCACAACGGACTGGTCTACGTCGCTGGACAAGGCGCGCACGATTCAGGGCCGGCCGATCAGTTCGAAATCGGGCACCACACGACGATCGTCATGGACAATGTAAAGAAGCTGGTCGAGGTCGGCGGCGGGACGGTCGACAGCATTCTGCAGCTCAATGTATTTCTCGCCGACATCAAGTACTACGACGGCATGAATAAAGTTTTTAAAACGTATTTTCCAAATGGCGGGCCCGCGCGGACTACCGTTGCCGTCGCGGCGTTGCCAGGAAATTCGCTGGTGGAGATCAACTGTATTGCTGCGGTGGTGAAGAAGTAGAGTTTGTTATTCCCACCCTTCTCGCAAGATGCGCGAAAGGGATGGGCCACCCACTTTTATCTTCCCCAAATCAAAATCCCCACCCTGTCACAGAGAACGTGACAAGGGTGGGGCACCCACTTCCGAATTCACTAGTCTTACTTCAGGGTCTTAACGAAATCGGCGACGGCCTTGGCGTCGTCGGCGGAGAGTCCCATCAATGGCTTCTTGTGGGGTGCTTTCTTGGCGTCTTCGCCTTTGGTGAGCAGGTCGGAAATTTGATCTGCGGTCAGGCTGGTACCTTTCAGCGCCGGGCCGACTTTTCCCTGGCCTTCGGGGCCGTGGCAGGTGGAGCACTTCGCCTTGTATGTGGCAGCTCCGTCGGCGGCGAACGCGGGTAGAGCCAACGACAGAGACAATGCGGCGACGAGCAGGAGGACGAACAGTTTACGGGACATGAAATCTCCTTCCAATGAAATGAAATTTAGACCTAGGGTTCGAATTCCGAGGAATTCTACTCCGCGAACCGGGTGATGGAAAGTGCACCGCTGGGTGTTTTGTGATCTGTTATTCCCATTTAGGTAGAGCGGAAAGTCCCCTTGTGAGGGTAAGAAAGCAATAGTACCGTCGTGAGTTATTGTTGGAGGGAGACTATGAAAGGCAATTCATATCGGGAATTATGGTCGAGGATAAGCGTCGCGTTCTTGTGGCTCGTGCTGGGAGCCGTGTTCTTTGCCGTAAATCCCGGCGCTGAGGCTCAGACGTTTAAGACAATCTTGTCATTCAACGGTACGACCGACGGGGCCTATCCGAGTGCGGGATTCGTCAAGGATGCGAGCGGGAATCTCTATAGCACGACGCAGGCGGGCGGCGTCTTCAACTTCGGCAATGGCGGCACAGTTTACAAACTGGACCGCCAGCGGCGCGAAACCGTTCTCTACAGCTTCTGCGCGCTGACGAATTGTGCTGACGGCGGAGTTCCTTTCGGCGGCGTGACCCTGGATTCGGCAGGTAATCTCTACGGAGCTGCCTCGGGGGGTGGCAAATATGGATTCGGCGCAGTTTTCAAGCTCGATCCTTCAGGCAAGGAAACCGTGCTGTACAGCTTCCAGGGCATGGCCAGAAATAGCGACGGGAGTTCGCCCGGCTACGGAAACCTGGTGCGCGATGCAGCGGGCAATCTGTATGGCACGACGCTCAATGGCGGCCTGCCGTGCAGCCAATCGGCGGCTGGGTGCGGCGTGATTTATAAGATCAATCCGGCGGGCTCGGAATCGATCATTCATCGTTTTACTGGCGGCGCCGATGGCGGAGTTCCACCCACAAACCTGATTGCCGATGCGGGCGGAAGGCTCTATGGCACCACGTCGTGGGGCGGCGCGAACAATTGCGGCGAAATCTTCAAGGTGAGCGCCCAGGAGCAGAGCACTGGCATTCGGCATCTGACCGTGCTGTATAGCTTCAATTGCGAAACAGATGCGTGGTTTCCGAATGCGGGCCTGATCCGCGATGCGCATGGCGTGCTTTACGGAACGGGCGCGTTCGGTGGCACCTGGAGCCGGGGAGGAGTGTTCAAGTTCGATCCGTCAACCGGGGTTGAGACTCTGCTCTATTCCTTTCAGGGCGGGACCTCCGACGGATGTGCGCCGTCACTCAGCAGCTTGATTCTCGACGCACAAGGGAACTTGTACGGCACGACGCCGAACTGCGGCGCGACCGGCTATGGAGATATTTTCAAGCTGGATCCCTCGGGCAACGAGACCGTACTTTATAACTTCGAGAATGGCGGAATCCCACAGGGCACGATGCTGCGCGAGGCCGCCGGAGATTTCATCGGCACGACTTATTTCGACGCGAACTTCGCGTGTTGCGGCACGGTGTTTAAGTTCACGCCGTAGCTGAGGGAAGCAGGTTTCAAGGTTTCAAAGTTTCAATGTTTCAAGGTGGCAAAGTAAAGCATGCACGTTTTAGCTTTGAAACCTTGAAACTTTTGAGACCTTGCAACTGTGATTGCACTAGTTCATTGAGCAGGCGCTGGTCCGGGAGATTTTCAGCTTCCAGCTTCCATGCTCCCTGGCGAAGATGTGAGTGGTGTCTTCGTTGGCGGTATTGCCGTTTTCTTTTGCCGTATAAGTTCTCACAGAAGCGGCGACAGCCGTGTCTCCAAATAAGTAAACATGTAGGTCCTGCATTTCTACCGAGTAAGGCGGCGCCTGGCCAGCATGCGGCTTCATCCCTTCGATGATTTTGTACTTACTGGGGCCGGGTCCGTGCGGATTCAGGCTCTCGTAGTCGTCCGCCAGAGTCCTCTCGTACACAGCGATATCAGTGGTGTTTTCGCCTTTGATTAGCTCGGCTTCAATGTTCTGGATGGTATCGACATCGGATGGCGCTGCGGTTGGCTTTTGAGCATCGCTTAATGCAGGGTGACTGACGGCTGGCCGGATACTGAGACAAAGAAGTATAGCGATAGCCATGGCGTAGCGCATGAGACTCTCCTCGTGCGATCGGGGCGCGCGAATGAATGAAGAATGATGGAGTCGGGGAGTCTTGCAGAGATTTTGTCGACGCTTCCGCGCGGGTGCCCCACCCTTGTCGCGTTATTAGCGACAGGGTGGGGATTTTGACTTCGGATTCCCCGACCGACGAATCGGAAGCACAATTCCCTGGCGTTCCCGACGCAGCGCAGTCCAGTGCGATTCAATTTCCACCACTCCTTGAACTCCTGTGAGGTAGTGGCGAAAACTGCTCCACGGCCAGTCTTCGGGGCGCTTGACCAAGCCTCGCCTTACCGGATTGCGGTGGATGTAGCGTAACTTTTCAACTCGCTTCGCATCACTCCAGACATTGAAGTCGTAATAACGCTTCTCCCAAAGAGGATTGCCTTCGGGCAACTTCACGGCGTGCGCGACGTTCTGCTTGAGCATTTGCAGAACCGACGCAAGCTTGCTGCGCTGCGGTTCGCTGATGAGGAGATGGACATGCTCCGGCATGACTACATAGCCGAATACATAGAACCCATACCAGCGGCGGACTCGTTCGAATATCTGTTCAAAGAGATCGCGGGCCGGGGCGGATAGCAGTGGATCACGGTGATGGCAACTGAAGGTGATGAAGTGATAGCAGTCTTCCTTCTGGAATCGTTTGAGGCCCCAGGGCATGGCTGGATGTTAAGAAGAGCCGTGTCGGATGTCTGTGACATCTGAACATCGGAATGATTTTTTTGTTCGGAAGTGGGAATAATTTAGGGAAAGTCAAAATCCCCACCCTGTCTCGCAAAGAACGCGAGACAAGGGTGGGGCACCCTCGCGATGTGGTACGCACCCTTTTTTTTATCGAACGGTATGGATGATCAGGATCATTCCGGGATGGAGCACGGCTACGTTGCGGTTGTCGCGCTTTAGCGCAGCGACGGTGGTGCGGTAGGCATTGGCGATGGAGTAGAGCGTCTCGCCGGTTCTTACTTTGTGATGCAGGGTGGATTTTGGCTCGGATGCGCGCGTGGCCGACGCGGTTTCGATCTTTTCGATTTGTGCCGATTTGGTTGCTGGCGGCTTTACGCTGGCGGTTTCGGTCTTCGAGCGTTTCTTTTTCGAGGAGGCAACTTCGGCCTCGTGCTGGCCGGGCGTAATCGGCAGGTGCAGGGCTAACACGCGGCGTCCGGAGAGGCTGTTGCCGCGGAGGCCGTTCCAGCGGCGGAGCATCTGCGCCGAGACACCGAAGTTTTCGGCTACGCTTTCGACTGTATCTCCGCGATGCACTTTGTAGCGCGTGATGCGCCGGGCATAGGTTGCGTTGTCGCTATCGGGATGCTTGCCCGGCGCGACCGGAATGACGATGCGCGCGTCGGTTTCAAGCTGCGGACTGTCGAGGTGGTTGGCTTCGGAGATTTGCTTCGCGGTCGTGTGATAGGTGCGGGCGAGCGACGCCAGCGTGTCTCCGGTGTGGACGGTGTGGAAGCGCCACCATAGCCGATCATTGGGAGGAATGGCGGCGATTGCGGTTTCGTATTGATCTTTCGTCCCAGCGGGCAGGCGCAGGTTGTACTCGCCGGTGCGCGGGGTGGTCACGCGCAGCAGGCTGGGATTCAGTTCCTGTAACTCTGCTGCCGTCGAGTTCACGCACTCGGCCACGAGGCGCAGGTCGACAGGATAGTTGATCGTGACCGTGTCAGCCGCAACCGGGTGATCCATGGCGACGTCTTCCAGCCCATACTGCGACCGATTCTTGGTCATGATGGTCACGGCCAGAATGATCGGCACGTAGTTGCGCGTTTCTTTGGGCAGGACGCCGCGGTTGTAGAGTTCCCAGAAATCGGCGTAGCCGGTGCGTTTCACGGCTGCCTGCACTGTGCCCGGGCCGGAGTTATACGCGGCCATGGCGAGATACCAGTCACCGAACTGGTTATAAAGATCTTTCAGGTGACGGGCCGCGGCTCGAGTTGATTTCTCGGGATCCTGGCGGTCGTCGACGTACATGTTGTGCGACAGGCCGTATCCGCGGGCGCGGCTGGCCATGAACTGCCAGATGCCGCGAGCGCCAACGCGCGAGACGGCGAGCGGATGGAATCCGGACTCGGCCTGCGCGAGATAAATCAAATCCTGGGGGACGCCTTCTTCCTTCAGCGTCTGCACGATCATGTCGTGATAACGGCCGGAGCGGGCGAAGGCGCGCTCGAAGACGCCGCGTCCGCGGCCTGAGAAGTAGCTAATGAATCCGGCGACCTGGTCGGTCATCATCAGCGGCAGGTCGGAGTGGGTCATCTTGACCTCAGCCTCGGCTTTGGCCTTGGCTGCGGCGCTGGCGGCGGGATTCAGGTCGTTGGTTTCGTCAATCGGCGCGGGTTCCGATTTCTGCTCCTGTTGGGCATCGGCTTCGGCGGATGGGCCTCCGGGATAGAGCTGGTTTACGCCCTCGACGACGCGGTCGAATTCTTTTTGCAAGCGCTCGTCCGAGCGGACGTCGACGTTGCTGTCGAGGAGGGTATTGAGCGCATCGTCGAAGTTCTGACGGGCCTCGTCGGATCGTCCTGCCTGGAAATTCTCTACTCCCGACTGATATTCCTTTTCGACTCGGGCGATCAGGTCGGCGATGGCGTCAGCCAAGGGCGCCGATTGTGCCGGCGTGCTGGCGTCGGCCGCTTTGCTGGAAGATTGATCCTGCGCAGGCGCGGCTTCTTGGATAGCGGGCGATTGCGGCGCTGCAGGATTCAGTTCAGAAGTGACATCAGACTTCTGAGTGGAAGCAGCAGCGGGCTTCAGTGCCGGCGCAGTGGCCGGAGGAACAAGAGCAACTGGCTTAGTGGCGGTCTGACAGCCACATGCCGCCAGAGTCGTTACCAGAACCAAAGATGCGAGCACGAAGGTCGGTAGGTGATTTGCAGATCGCATGAATTTTGCAAATCTCATTGCTTCTATGAGATGCGTGCCGCTCCCTGCTGGGTGGCCAAGTTACAGCCCGGTGAATTCTACCAAAAATCGTACTTGCGGAGCGCGCTGGGGTCAACCGGGAAAAACCGGCGTTGGGTTACTTTCGACATCGCGAGGGATGGTTACTTGGAGCGGGCGTCGGGCTTCGGGCGTCGGGCGTCAGACCTCGGCTCTCGGGCTGCACAATTGGGGTCGCATTTCCCTTGCGTTTGTCATTCCGGGCGAAGCGAGGAACCTGCTTTCTGCTGGTGACGAAGAAACAGCAGGTTCCTCACCGCCGCTTCGCGCCGGTTCGGAATGACATCGTGATTTTGAGAGCGCCTGAACTTTGTAGCGCCTGAACTCTGTAATGCAGAGGGCCCGAGACCCGAAGCCCGACGCCTGAAGCCCACTTTTAGACCCGCCAGTGATCCGGGCGCCAATTTTGTACGGCTTGCTTGATTTGCTTGCGGGTGAGCTTTTCGTTCATGGCGCGCTCGGCTAGTTTGGGCAGTTCGGCGTCGGAGGCGAAGCGCAACCCGCAAAGCTGGTTTTCAGTGAGTTCCGGAATGCGCGCGCGCAAGGGCTCCGGCAACAGTTGCATCAGCCGAAGGCGTTCTTCAAGGCGAATGACTCGGTCCTGCACTTTGAGCGCATACAAGCGGATCTTCAGGACCGCCGTTAACAAGGCAATGGCAAGAACGATCAGCAGTCCGGCATGAATGTTGTCGCGAAGATCGCTGTGTGCCAGGTGGGCGAAGAAGTGAATGAGCGACAGCAGCAGCCCAAGCGCGAAAACGGGAATCAGAAAGAAGTGAAACGGAGGATCCAGCCGCGTGTGGTTTGCAAAAGTTTGGGGCTTGGTCTCTGCCATGAGGCGCCTCCTTCTTTGGAAGGCGCAAGTGTAACAGAGGGGCTGGGTCTTGGGTGTTGGGTCTTAGGGTCTTAGGGTTTGAGATGGCTAGCGTTTCGGGTCTGGGATGAAGGTTCTCAGAGCCCCAATCCCGAAGCCTAAGACCTAACACCCAAGCCCCAAGACCCAAAAAGTCAGAGAGCACGGGAAGCCCCAAGCCTTCCCGTGCCCTCCTGCTGCTTGCGAATGTGTGCGTTACTGCAAAGTGGCAAGCAGAATCTTCTCGCTGGACACTACGTTTTGCGCCCTCAGCTCGGCTTCGGCCTTGCTCACCGGCAGGTGATAAGTGGTCGCAGTGCCCGCCAGCTTCACTCCTGACAGGAAGTAACGGTCGCCATACTTATTGAATACCAAGGCGTTGACCGCAGTTCCTTTCTGGGATTCTCCCGCCGATGCAATGGCGAAAGTGCTTGCTTTCGAATCCCAGTTGCTGATCAGGACGGTCGCCATCGACGTTCCGGCATCGCGGACTATACACTCGCCGGCGGGGATCGTCTTATTTCCCGCAACGAATTCAAACGGGACCTGCGTGACCAGCTTCGAGCCGTTCCCAATCTGGGCCGTCGCCAGGAGGGGAAGCATCGTAACTGCGATTGCCAACATGCGCGCTGCGTATTTCATAAGGTTACCTCCAGGTTTTTTTCTTCCGGATTTGTTATTTCCATCAGGAAGTGTCGTGATATTGAACCCGATCCGGAAAAAGGTCCATGGAGGCGGTCTGAAGCGAAATCAATTTATCTGAAGAAACTGCCGATTGCTTGACAGGCCCAATGGGGCAGGGAAGAATTGCTTTACAGGGGTATTTCTGTGGCTACCAAGCTGGACAAAAAGGTACGCTTCGACGACTTCGAGATGGATTTCGGCCGCTTTCAGCTCTTCCGCAAAGGCGAGCCGGTTCGGCTGGAAGGCTTACCCCTGCAGCTTCTGATGTTTCTGATTGAAAACCAGCGCCAGCTGGTCACGCGCAAGCAGATCGCCGACGCCCTTTGGGGGAAGGATGTCTTCGTCGATGTCGAGCAGGGAATCAATACCGCGATTCGCAAGATACGCATGGCCTTGGAAGACGATTCCATCCAGCCGAGGTACCTGCAAACCGTTGTAGGGCGAGGATATCGCTTCGTTGCCGAAGTTACGGTGGATGGCACGACGTTAGGTCCCGGCGAGGAGGTCTTCAAGATTTCGCCTGAGGAGTTCGGTCAGGCCCTCATGGCTGCTGCGGGATTGCATCCGGAGAGGGCGACTGGCTCTCAACCAGAATCTTCTTCTCGTTCGCGAAAGCCTGCGGCTTCGTGAGTCGCGGGTTCGTGGCTTCTTTGGTCGAAAGACCTATACTCTGAACGCAAATAAGAATGTAGGGATGCTTCGACTGTGCGGCGAGGATCGCTTCGCTCTCCTCGCCGCTTCGCTCTGCATGACATTGGGTTGAAATTCCGAGCCGTGAATCCCCGCGAGTCCATCAAATTAAGGGGCATATAATGGCACGGGGACATGCCTCTTTCTTCCGGGATAAAACTGGGCCCGTATGAGATTCAGTCGCCGCTTGGCGCGGGCGGGATGGGCGAGGTGTATCGCGCGCTCGATACGCGGCTCGACCGCAGCGTCGCTGTAAAGATCCTCCCGGCGCATCTGGCCGATAAGCCCGAGGCGGGCGAGCGCTTTGAGCGCGAGGCGCGGACGATTTCTTCGTTGAATCATCCCAACATTTGCCAATTGCACGACGTGGGCGCGCAGGATGGTCTGCGCTTCCTAGTCATGGAGTTGCTCGAGGGCGAGACGCTGGGCGACCGTCTGCGCCGCGGGCCGCTGCCGCTCGAACAGGTTCTGCGTTATGGAGCCGAGATCGCGAGGGGTCTGCAGGCGGCCCACCGTTGCGGAGTGGTGCATCGTGACCTGAAGCCTGGCAACATCATGCTGACGAAATCCGGCGCGAAGCTGATGGATTTCGGCCTGGCGAAAGGCGTGCACACCTCACCGCCTGTCTCGGCTGAACTGACGGCCACGTTGTCGAGTCCGGCGCCGAGTCCTCTGACCACGCAAGGAGCTATCGTCGGTACGTTTCAATACATGGCGCCGGAACAAGTGGAGGGCAAAGAGGCCGACGCGCGCAGCGACATCTTCAGCCTGGGAGCGGTGCTCTACGAAATGACCAGCGGCAAGCGGGCGTTTGAAGGAAAAACACTGGTCTCGGTTGCGGCTTCGATTCTGGAAAAAGAGCCGGAGCCGATCAAGGCCTTACAGCCGCTCACGCCACCCGCACTCGAACGCGTGATCAGGAAATGCCTGACCAAAGATCCCGACGAGCGCTGGCAGAGTGCGGGAGATCTGGCGAGCGAACTGGCTTGGATCGGCGAGAGCGGGCCTGCATCGGGAGTGAGCGCGATTCCGCCCCTCAGCTCTCACAAGAAGAATGCATGGGTACTCTGGTCTGTTGCCGCTGTGGCGCTGCTCGCCGCGATCGCGATGGGGATCGCGATGTTCTCCTCTCGCGAAGCCAAGGCGATCGTCCGCCTGCAGATCAACGTCCCTGAGAAAGTTCAGTTTAATTTTGTGGGCGATGCCGGCGGCCCTCCCGTCATTTCGCCGGATGGGACGAAGATTGTTTTGTCGATGAAGGGGCGCGATGGGCGGAGCCAGCTTTACGTGCGGTCGCTCGACAAGCTTTCGTTTGATCCGTTGCCCGGGACCGAGGACGGCCAGTTTCCTTTCTGGTCGCCCGACAGCCGTGCGATGGCGTTCTTTACTCTCGAGAAACTGAAGCGCATTGATATTGCCGGAGGCCCGGTCGTCACGGTTTGCGATGTCGCGCAGGCTCGAGGCGGCTCGTGGGGGTCGAGCGGAGTCATCCTCATTGCATTGAGTTTTACCTCTGCTCTCTACCAGGTGCCGGCCACGGGCGGAACTCCCGTCGCGGTGACGAAACTGCAACTTCCGTATTCGACACATCGTTGGCCGTCGTTCCTGCCGGATGGCAAACATTTTCTGTATCTGGCGGCGAATCATACGAACCCAGCCAGCGCCGATACGGCTGTATTTCTCTCGTCACTCGACGGAAAAGAAAATCGCAAGCTGGTGGCTACGCCATCGAACGCGTTGTACGCCGCCGGCTACCTGCTCTACACGCACGACAACGCGCTCATCGCGCGTCCATTCGATGCTTCGACCGGGGAGTTCAAAGGCCAGGAGAAAGTGATCACGGATGACGTGCAGGTGGATGCCAGCGTTTGGAGGGGCACGTTTTCAGTTTCGAATTCCGGCACGCTGATTTATCAGCCGGGCGTCGCCGGAGGCAGGCTGCATCTGACGTGGTTTGACCGCACCGGCAAGCGCCTTGGGGAAGTTTCGTCTCCGGATGCTTACGGACAAATCGAGCTTTCTCCGGATGATAAGAAGTTGCTCGTAAGCGTGGGTGAGCCGATTGCTTCCCTGTGGGTCTACGATGCGGCGCATCCGGTGAGAACGCGGCTCACCCTGGGCAGCAACAACTACCTGCATGCGGCGTGGTCGCGGGATGGGAAGCAAATCGCGTTCACGCAAGGTGGCGGCGCGGCCAATGACGCCGGCGACCGCATCATGATCAAGCCCGCCGCCGGTGCGGGCGAGGAGAGAGAAGTTCTCCACATCGACAACAAAAACGGCAGCCAGATCGCGCTCTGCGACTGGTCGCCGGATGGCCGCTATCTGCTCTACCGCACCGGCACTTCGGGCGAGGGAGACGGTTTCGATCTGTGGGCGCTGCCGCTCTTTGGCGACCGCAAACCTCTGCCCTATCTCACTGGCCCGGGCGATCAGCTCTATGCCGAGTTTTCTCCCGATGGAAAGTGGGTCGCCTACACTTCGACCGAAACCGGGCGCGCGGAAATTTATGTCGCGCCCTTTCCTGCGACCGGCGCGAAGTGGCAGATTACATCGACGGGAGGCGCTTATCCTCGCTGGCGGCGTGATGGGAAAGCTATTTTTTATCTGATCACGGGCTCGAGCCGAGTTTTCGAATCGCAGGTCAGCGGCAGCGGGCCGACTGCCCAGAATCCGTCGACCTTCGAGGTGGGCGAGAGCAAGGTTTTGTTTGACGCAGAGAATATGTCGCCCAACATTGCAAGCAGTCAGTACGATGTGTCGTCGGATGGCCAGCGCTTCATCGTGATTACGACCGGAGATGAGGGATCTTTGCCCTTGACAGTCGTGCAGAATTGGACGGAAGAACTAAAGAAGAAGTAAGTCGCGGCCTGCTCCTGCCGCACGTTTCCGTCGTTCACCTTATAATCTCGCGCATGAGTTCTGCCCCGTTGTCGTGGACGAATCGCACCGTGCTGCGTCCCGAGCGCGAGGGGCCTTATCTCTGCCTGCACGATGTACTCGTTTTTGTTCGCGATCTCGACCGCAGCATCGGTTTTTATGTGGACCAGCTCGGATTCCGATTGATCGTGGACCATCGCTTTGAATCAGGGGACCGTTGGGTGGAAGTAGCGCCTCCCGATGGCAGCGCGAATCTTGCGCTCGTAAGCCCCAAGCCGGGCACCGAGGCGTGCAACTTGATCGGTGGTGACCGCTGGCTTTTCTTCATGACCGAGGATATCGACGCGAAATACAAAGAGTGGACTGAACGGGGAGTGCGCTTTTCGTCGCCGCCGGAGAATCCGCCTTGGGGCGGCACGTTCGCACGATTTGAAGATCCAGACGGAAACTCGTTTGGTCTGGCCGCCTTCGATGAGGTGCGCAAAAGCCTGGAGATGCGCCGGCTCGCGTATCAGGAGAAATTAGAGGCCGAGCGGCGCGCCGCGCAGGAGTTGGAGATAGCCAAGGAAGTGCAGCGCCGGCTGTTTCCGCAGATGCAGCCGAAGTTGCAGACCGTGGAATATGCCGGATTTTGCCTGCAGGCGCGACAGGTGGGTGGCGACTATTTCGATTTTTTGAATCTCGGACATCAGCGCGTGGGCTTCATCATTGGAGACGTATCGGGCAAGGGAATTGCCGCCGCGCTGCTCATGGCAAATCTGCAGGCGAACTTTCGCAGCCAGAGTGCGATGGCCGAGCAGCCCGAAGTTTTATTGCGCTCCGTCAACCGCCTGTTTTACGAGAATACGGGCGAAAGCGCGTACGCGTCGCTGTTTTTCGCCGAATACGACGACTCGACCCGGAAAATTCGCTACGCCAATTGCGGGCATCTCTCCGGACTGCTCCTGCGCGCCGACAATCACGTCGAACAACTGGCCTCGACTGGCACGCTTATCGGATTGTTTCAGGACTGGACCTGTTCGTTGCGCGAGTGCTCGACGAACCCGGGCGATGTGCTTGTTCTCTACACCGACGGCGCGACCGAAGCCCGCAGCGACGCCGGGGAAGAGTTCGGCGAATGGGGCCTGGTTGAAGCGCTCAAGGAGCTTCGCGACCTGCCTTGCGACATTCTGCTGAACGCGATTGTCGATCGCGTGCGAGCCTTCGGATCGCAGGAACAGCATGACGACATCACGCTCATTGTGGCGAAATTCAAAGAGTGATGGTCAATCCGAACCCCGCCAAGGCATCGAAAAATCGTCAGTGCCTCATTCAAACCTGGGAGTTCTTGAATCGTGGCGTCATCCTGAGATTAGCCGTTCTTCAGGCGGAGCGAAGGATCTCGCGCGCATCGCACCCGATTTCGCCACACGCGAGATTCCTCGCCCCGTTCGATAAAGCGCGGGGCTTCGGAATGACAGAGCGCAAGGCTATAGCATTCAGACCGATACGCTATCTGAAAATAACTGCGTTCTCCGTGTCTCGGTGCCTCCGTGGTTCAGGATGCTCAGCTCTCCAACATACGGCTGATCTCCTGATCGTTCATCTCTCGCGCCAGCTCAAGTAGCGATTGTCCCTCAGGTGAGCGGAGGTTGCGATCGGCTCCCCGTTCAACCAGCCAGCGCACCATTCCTTTTTCCTTCATTGCGATGGCGAACGCGAGGGGCGTGTACCAGCCTTCCGCATAAAGCGGGAAGAGCGGATACTGCTGCAACGGCCGATCGAGAGCGGAGGGATCTTCCGCGAGAATTTCCACCACGCGATTTGTCAGTTCATTTTCCACCGCCTCCATGATGTCGACTTTGCCGCGCACGATCAGATCGCGCGCGGCCATGTGACCGGCGTAGGCGGCCCATCCGCCGGGAGTGCCGTGATATTTCTCTTCGCGTACCGTTACGTCAGCTCCATGCCGCAAGAGAACCTCAACGGCGCTAAGGTTGCCCTTAAAGCCGGCGGCGTGCAGCGCAGTGTATCCGCTGGTGTTGTCGACTGCGGTTTTGGGGTCGTCGCGAACGTTGACATCGGCGCCGGCCTGAATGAGAGCCTCGATGATTTCTCCGGACGAATGCTCGCAGGCGCGAATGATCAGGCGCGCCCAGCGTCCGCCCGACTTGAGACTGTCGGGTTCTCGGCTGAGCAGATGCTCGACGTCGTGTTTTCGATCGAGAGCGATGGCCGCAGGCAGGCGAATTTTCGCGCCGTGATCGATCAAGATTTTGGCCAGCTCCTTTTCACCCAGAAGCGCCGCCTGATCGAGCGGCGTCAGGAATGCTTCATCGAGCGATTCGGTGTTGGCGCCGAGATCGAGCAAAGTTTTCAGAGACTCTTGCTGCTTCTTGAATACCGCGAGATGAAGCGGCATGCGTCGGCGGCTGGCCAGATCGCGGCGCCGCTCCAGTTCAGCGGGGGTGCGGGCGACGATTTCGCGGATGGCTTGCGTATTTCCAACCGCGACTGCGGAAAAAATGTTGTGGCGCGCGCCGTGCGCCAGCAAATACGCGACAATCTCAGGATTCGCCTCGACATACTCCCACGCCGTGGCCCAGCCGAGGACTCCGAGCTCGTGATAATCGCCTTCGCCGCCGCAGTCGGCGCCATGCTCGACGAGCAAACGGATGATCGGAAAATTTTGTTTCTCACAGGCAAAATGCAACGGGAATGCGTTGTCGCCTTCGCAGCGAATATTAGGGTTCGCGCCGCGCTCCAGTAGAAGCTTTACGGATTCTTCCTTCTGCGCTCCGACGGCAGCGTGCAGCGCGGTGCGCACGCCGGGTCCGCCCATTTCGTTCATTAGTTCCGGGTCGGCATCGAGAATCGCGTTGATGCGCGCGAGGTCGCCGCGTCTAACGGCATCGAGTAACGATTTGAAAATCGCTTCGAACGACTGCACCGCGGGATGCTGCTCGACAAACGCTTTCAGCTTGGGCCATGACTCGAATCCGTATTCGCGCGCGATAATCAGTTGCGCATCGGCCAGAGTGGGTACGGCCTTGGCGATTGCATTGTCGGGCGAGTCGCCCCATCGCGGATGATATTCACGAATGCGGCTGAGGATTTCGGCGTCAGCGGCACGATGTCCTTTGAGAAGGGCCTTGGCTTGTTTCTTAAGTTGTTCGAGATTGGGGCGGGGCGGGAGTTGCTTCGGCATGCGATCTCCTTTCATGTGTCGCCTGTGTCCGCCGGTCAGGCTGAAAGAAGATTCATAGATTGTGAACTGCGATTGCCAAAGGTGGGCTTAGCCCTTTCCGCGGACCGGATGCGCCCTGCGCGCTGGAATGAAGGTAAGGCGGCGAGGGTACGAAGTCAAGGCAGACAGCGAGTAGAATCGAAGTTCGCGCAAGGAGAATCCGACGTCATCATGAAAGCCATTCAAGTTATGCAAGTCGGCGGACCCGAGGCTATGGAGTTGGTCGAGCTAACCGTTCCGCAGCCGAAGCCGAATGAGGCGGTGGTGAAGCTGGCCGCTTCCGGTGTGAACTTCATCGACGTGTATTTTCGCGAAGGGCGTTACAAGTCTCCCCTGCCGTTCGTTCCGGGCCAGGAAGGCGCCGGAACGGTGAGCGCGGTGGGCGGCGAAGTGAAGTCGGTGAAACTCGGAGACCGCGTGGCCTGGACCGGATTGCAGGGCTCTTATGCCGAGTATGCCGCCGTTGCCGCCGACAGGCTCGTTGCGATCCCCTCCGGAGTGACCGATCACCAGGCTGCCGCCGCGATGCTGCAAGGAATGACCGCGCACTATCTCTCGCACAGCACCTATCCGCTGAAGCGCGGCGAGACCGCGCTGGTGCACGCTGCGGCGGGCGGCGTTGGCCTGTTGCTGGTGCAGATGGCGCATCACATCGGCGCGCGCGTCATCGCTACGGTCTCGACCGACGAAAAGGCAAATCTGGCACGGCAAGCCGGCGCCGACGAAATCATTCTGTATACCCAGCAGGATTTCGAGGCCGAGACGAAACGCCTGACCGGCGGCAAGGGCGTCGATGTTGTCTACGACTCAGTCGGCAAGACGACATTTGAAAAGGGACTGAATGTTCTGCGGCCTCGCGGCATGATGGTGCTCTTCGGCGGATCGAGCGGCGCAGTCCCGCCGTTTGATTTGATCGCTCTGTCGCAGAAAGGATCGCTGTTTATTACGCGTCCGACGCTTGGGCACTACACGGCGACGCGAGACGAACTTGTAGAACGTTCCGAGGCCGTCTTCGGCATGATGGCCACCGGAAGACTCAAGCTGCGCATCGAGTACACCTATGCGCTGGCGGACGCGCAGCGCGCTCACCGTGATTTAGAGGGACGGAAGACGACAGGGAAGTTGCTGTTGATTCCGTAGCTTCGCAAGGTTTCGAGATGGTGTCGAGTAGCGCGGTTCACATAAGGCGCAGGCTGGGGAAGTCCACCGAATAGCGAGCAGGATCGAGTGTAAACAAGCGGTCGGCTCGAAGACTTGCGTGGGCGGCAATCAGAAAATCAGTAAGCATACGCTTCGGCGTCCCGCCGCCAGAGCGACGGCGCCGATGGGCATACGACGAAAAAGCTTCTGAAGTTTTGCGCCAGATCGGTTCGTCCACAACGAAGTCGACCATGACGCCGGCTTCCTTCAGCAGGCGATCAACAACTCCACGCATCACAAGAGGATGTGCCGTCAATTCAACATAAACTGGTGCGCAAATGACCAGGCCGCCTTCCGCCCGTGCCTGAATCAATTGTTGCTTCACGCGTGGCGCAGATAATTCGGCCGACCAGATCGAAGACAAAATGTTGGAGTCGAGCGCCGTTTGCATTCTCTAGCGAAGTAGCTAATCTTCGTCATTCCGCATGTCGTCAATCCATGCCTTGATGCCGGCCTCACCGCCCGGAAATGGGCCCAGGATCCCCATCTGCTTCTCAAATGGATCCGGGTTGTCACGGGAAGGCCGGATTACCGTGCGATCCTCTTCAACGACGAACTCGATACGGTCTCCAGCGCCCACCCCGAGGCGATTTCTGATTTCGAGCGGAATCGTCACTTGGCCCTTGGAGCTGATCGGACTCGTTAACTTTGTCTTTACTGTCATCCTTGAAGGTAAGTATAGCATTCTTTACCCCCGCTGAAAATGGATGTATGCCCCTTTGATTCATACAGTTGAACCAACCCGCGAATAATTCCGGACATAATTTGGTGCTTCGCGTGACTTTTCGAGTTTCGCATCTGGAATTGGCGATCCGGTTCGCATTTCGAGGGGCAGGACTCCTGCCCACGTAGGGAACGAATAGTCCTCCGCGTCATCGATTGGCGGGCCAGTCCGCACTTTGGCCGAGAATTCTTCGATCGGAACGCGCAGCACAGAGGTCGCTTTCAGTTCGCGCTCGTTGGGTTGGCGCGCATCATCCCAGCGGCCGGGAATGATGTGCTCGGAGAGTGTGCGCAGCGCCTCCAGTTTTTCTTTCGGGTCGTCGACCAGCGTTGCCTTCCCCAACACCACGACCGAGCGGTAGTTCATCGAATGATTGAAAACGGAGCGCGCCAGCACCAGCCCATCGAGAAGCGTGACCGTGATGCAGACCGGGATCGCTTCTTTCAACTGGCGAAGCATGCGACTGGCAGCTGAGCCGTGAATGTAGAGATTGGCGTCTCTTCGGCCGTAAGAAGTTGGGATGACGAACGGCTGACCGTCCACGACGAATCCGACGTGGCAGAGAAAAGCCTCGTCGAGAATCCGGTACGCGGTCTCGCGGTCGTAAACGCCGCGCTCGGCCTCGCGAACCACACGAGTGCGCGCGGTGGGCATTTGAGTCTCAGGCATTCGGGAGCAAACTCCGGGCAAGCGCCAAGGATGGGTAAAGGGACAGTTTAGCATTCAGGCGTCAGGCGTCAGGCGTCAGGCGTCGGGCGTCGGGCGTCGGATCTTGTCAGCATTCTCCAATGAACTTTGTCATTCCGAGCAAAGCGAGGAACCTGCTTTTTCTTTGTGGTGAGAGAGAAGCAGGTTCCTCACCGCTGCTTCGCCGCGGTTCGGAATGACATCGTTGGGATAGCGCGCGCGTAAGGCTGCGGCCTGCTGACGTCCGAGGTCCACGGTCCGAGGCCCGAGGCCTGAGGTCCGCGGTCTGAAGCCCGCTGCCCGAAGCCCGACGCCTGACGCCCGCTTCAACCCAGGCAGCGCAAAAGGAGTATCCTGCATCGTTCTTCTCTTGTAGCCCATTTTGTAGACACGCCCCTGCTTGGGAGAAACATGCCTCTTCGCCTGGCCGGCTTGCTTTTACTAGCCGCAACCACATTGCACGCCGCCGAAATCAGAGGCAGGGTCACGAATGCTCTTGGCGGCGAGGCTCTCGGACGGGTGGAAGTGACCGTGTTCGAGAGCAAATCGGCCGCGGTCACGTCAGCAAGCGGCGAGTTCAGCATCCCCAACCTGTCTCCCGGCAACTACACGCTGCGCTTGAACGCCGTTGGATATCGCCTGTTTACCGTTCCATTTACGCTGGCTGCCGCAACCGACATCAAAGAATTTTCCGTCACGCTCGTGCCCGACAACTTTCACCACACCGACAAAGTTGAAGTCCACGGCGATGTCTTTCAGGCCGACGATTCGCCGGCGACGGTCGAGTCGAACCTGACTGCGTCCGAGATTCGCGAGACGGCAACTGTCTTTGCCGATGATCCCTTTCGCGCGGTGCAGACACTTCCGGGAGTCTCGGCGGAGGGCAACAATGAATTCTTCGCCGAATTCTCCGTGATGGGCGCGCCATTTTCCAACGTGTCCACTTACATCGACGATGTGCTGGTGCAAAATCCCTTCCACGAAATCGGCAACTTCAGCGAAGGCGCTTCCCTGGGCGTGCTGACCAGTGAAGTGGTCGAGGAGATGAAACTTTTTCCCGCGGCATATCCCGAAAAATATGGCGACGCCACGGGCGCTGCTCTCGCCGTTCATACGCGCGAAGGCAGCCGGGCCAAACCTATCTTCCGGATTTCCGCGGGAATTGTGGCCAGTGAAATCCTCGGCGAAGGCGCTCTTGGCCACAATCGCAAAGGATCGTGGCTGGTTTCGGCGCGCAAGAGTTATATCAATTATCTGATTCGCGGCCGCGTGCAGGATGCAGCCGATGTCGGCTACGAAGACGGCGACCTGAAACTCGCGTACGATCTAACGCCGCGGCAGAGCGTGAGCCTGTTTGCCACCGATGGGCACACAAATATGGCCGTCAGCGATCCCGCATCGCTAGTGCCGTATCAGTACGCCAGCGGCAACAGTGACTTCACCTTCGCGCGCGCAGGCTGGCGATGGAGCCCAAGCACTCGCTTTTTGCTTGAAACTCGCGCTGCATATCTGCGCGAGCCCGACAAGCTCTTCGACAATACCGGTATCCTGGTCACGAAAACCGACCATCGCGAATGGAATGGCGGTGTTGGCCTCTCGTGGGGATGGGCCGCGGATCAAGTCTTGCAGGCGGGCTGGACGCAGCGCGACCCGCGCGACAGCGAGTACCAGGGTTACACAAATAGTGCCAACCAACAGACAGCCGTTGTATTCGTCGGTTCCGCGCGCTATGAGAGCGCGTATGTGCAGCAATCTTCGGCACTGCTGCACGGGCGCGCGCACTTGCTGGGCAGCTTGCGCTGGGATCGCTTTCAGTCCTACTTCCCGCAGCGTTTCTCGCCCCAGGCTTCGATTGATGTGCGGCTGGCGCGCGCGATGAACCTGCAATTTTCCGCCGGGCGCTATACCCAAGCCTTCGCCGCACCTTACGGGTTTCCATCGGGGTTTTGCCCAACTGCCAGCGCCCTGCCGCCAACCTCCGATCACTACGCCGCCGCCCTCGAACAGAGACTGGGAGAAAACACGCGCATTCGCCTCGAGGCCTTTCAGCGCAGAGATTTCAGTAGATTCGGCTTGGCGCCGTCTGTCGCACCAGGCGATTCGTGTCCGACCGTAGCGCCGTTTGCCGGAAGCACACTCAGCCGCGATTACTCACATGGCGTGCAACTCACGGTGCAACGCCGCAGCGCCAACCGCCTCTCCGGCTGGCTGGGATACACGCTGGTCAAAGCGCAGCAGCATCAGTATCAGGTGCCGGTGCCATATCCGCCGTATGCGATTTACTTCGACTCCGGAGGTTACTATCCGACGCTGGAAGATCAGCGGCACAATCTGAATGCGTTCGCCATGTACCGGCTTCGGCCAAGCATCAACGTGAGCGGGAAATTCTTGTTCGGCTCGGGATTCCCCGTTCCAAGCGGTGCGTTTATACAAATCGCCAACGGGCAATTCGTCCCGGTGGGGCTGAATTCCACGCGGTTGGGAACCTATGTAAGAGTCGATGCCCGCATCGACAAAGATTGGGCTTTCCAACGATGGAAGATGACGCTGTACGGCGAAGTCCTCAACCTGACCAATCACTACAACTCGCGCTTCGCCTACGAGTCCGGGATCGATCCCAACACCGGGCAGGCGCAGGTGAAAACCCTGCAAGGCTTGCCAGTGACGCCGACGGCGGGGTTGGTGTTTCAATTCTAGAAGCGGGCGTCGGGCGCTGGGCGTCGGGCTTCGGCCGTCAGGATTAGAGTTAGGTCTGTTTTGGGAAATCCACAGGCGTTATTTCCAATCGTGTGACGAATGCGCTTTGCGGTACGGCTGCGTAGTCATGGAATATTGCTCGCGAAAACCAATTGAAACCAGATGACTGATTCCTATCGCGATTTGCGAGTGTGGCGCAGGTCAATGGACCTCGTCGTCCGAGTGTATTCCGAGGCGGGATGCTTCCCGCGCGAGGAAGTGTACGGATTGCAGAGTCAAATGCGTCGGGCAGCCGTCTCGATTCCGAGTAATATCGCAGAGGGCAAGGGGCGGATTACAGATCGTGATCGAACTCACTTCTATTCACAAGCGCGAGGATCGCTTCTTGAACTTGAAACCCACATTCTGATCGCTCAAGAACTCGGCTACTTATCAAATTCAGCGGTTACTGCGCTCTTCGATCTTTCGGGGGAGACCGGTCGATGTTGAACTCATTGCTGCAATCGATACGACCCAGACCCGACAGACCCGCGGCATAAGGATCTCCGCAGTTTCCATCTGCCAAATCACCTTGACTGCCCGATGATGGCGCCCGACGCCTGAAGCCCGACGCCGGTTGTTCCTCACCAGTTAAACTTCAACGCAAACTGGAACTGCCGCGGATCGTATGCCGCCGTCGCCTGACCTGCATTCGTAAAGAGCGGGCTCACGGCTGCCACGTTGTACTTGTTGGCAATGTTGAACATGTCCGCGATCAGGTCCATGTTGAAGCGTTCGCCGAAGTAGACGCGTTTGGCCACACGCAGATCGTTGAAGACGGTCCAGGGCGTTATTCCGGCGTTGCGGCCGAGATTGCCGTCGAGTTGGAGAAGCGTCGGCGTGGCCCCGAGCGGCGGAGACAGGTTCGGCAGGAAGCCAAGAATGCACGGCTCCTGCAGCTGTCCCGTCGGCGAATACTTCGATGGATAGACCGTTCCGCAGGCCGGATCGACGGTCGTGTTCGGTCGCCCCGTCAGGCCCGAAAGCTGAAGGTTGTCTCCGTTCCCGGTAATGATGTTGAACGGCCGGCCCGAGGCGACTTCGATGATCGGGGCAAACGTCCAATCGCTGAGGATTTTTCCCGCAGCTCCGTGGCCCGAGATTTTTCCCGTCTGATAAACAGCGCTGAATACGAAGCGGTGCCGCTGATCGAAGAGTGATGACGAGCGGTCGAGCCCGGGGAAGAAGCTGTCCTGCGGCGTGAGCGTCGACTGCAAGTCGGTCGAATCGTCAATCGAGTGCGCCCATGTGTACGAGGCTAGCATTTCGTAGTGATTGGTGAAGCGCTTGCGCAGGTTGGCGGTGAAGCCATGATAAATCGAGCTGCCATTCGAGTAGTTGGCATCCATGTCGCCGAACGGCACGCAGCCAGTGAAGCTATTGGGATCGCAGTTCGCATTGAATCCCTGGCTGGCCAGGCTTTGCTCGAGACTCTGCGCGAGCGCCACACATGCCGCGCCTCCAGGAATGAAATTGTTGTAGAACGCCGCGATCGACGGGTTAATGCCGCCGGGGCGGAAGAAGTTCATCAGCGACGCGTCTACGTAGGGCGTGTTGGCGGGATTGGCGCCGCAGCCGCTCACCGTGAATGGACTGGCAGCGGATTGGCCGGAAGTCAGCGCCGCATTGAAGTTGGCCACCATCAAGTCGCCACGAATCGTATTGGCATTGATCGGCCGGTTCAGATGGCGCCCGCCATTGAAGTTATACGCCAGGCTCAGCGCATAACCGCCGCCGAGATCGCGCTCAATTGTCAAGTTTGCCTGCTGCGAATACGCATAGACGAAATTCTTCGCCTGCGGATAGCCGAACGGCTGGAAGCCCAGCGGCAGGAAGGTTCCGCCGGCGACGTTCAGATAATTCTGGTTCAGAAATTCAGATTGAGGGAAATTCAGCGATTGAAACTGCTGCTGGTTTGGCAGGTAACCCAGGTTGGCGTTGGCGGTAGGAAAAACCGAGGGTGCGCATCCTGGCATACTCTGCAGGCCTTGGAAAATTGGAATCGCATTCAGATTCCCTGGGTTGCCGTCTCCCGAGCAAGGGCCCGTACCGGCAAAGGCCAGCTGTCCGCTGGAAGAGCCGTCGGAAGCGTCGCCGAGAAAATAAAGGCCGAGTAGCGGATGATCGTAGAACATTCCGTACGAGGCGCGAATGACAGTCTTACCGTCGCCCTTCGGATCCCACGCCATGCCAAGCCGCGGCTGAAAGTTGTTCTTATCCGTCTGAATTCCTTTTTGCAGCCCCAGCAGGTTGTACGCGGGTAACGCGAGTCCCTGCGGAGGCTTGAACTTGGGCGCGATCTCGACGTCATAGCGGACGCCAAAATTCAGTGTGAGCTTTGGACTCACACGCCACGAATCCTGCCAGAAGACGCCAATCGGAGTGTTGTGGAAGGAATCGCTTGGGCTGCCCAGGCCCTGAATGAAATCTCCGGGCAATCCAGCGCCGTAGGATTGGACCGGCGAGAGATCGGGGAAGTTGGGCAGGTTCACCGGATCCGGATTCACGAAGCCCAGATTCGAGGAACTGAACTGGCCGAAGTTATAGACGCCCCCATAGTTGACGGTGAAGGTCGCTGTGATCGGGATGTAGTTGATGTCCGCGCCAAACTTCATGTTGTTTCGGCCGCGGCTCCAGGAAAAATTGTCGGTGAACTGATAGCGGTGCTCGACGCGCTGAATGTAGGAATACGGCTCGCGTCCGAAATAGGCGAAGCCGGGAATGTTGACGGCGGGATCGGCACCCCCCGGAATCTGCGTGTTGTAGAAGTAGGAAAGTCCGCGCCGCGCGTACTGGAAGCGGAACTCGTTCACCTTATTGTTGCCGATTGTCCATGTGTCTTGAAAGAGGCCGGCTACGTCGCGATAAGTTTGTTGCGACGTGCGCGAATAGGCATTCTGGCCGAATGGCTGATCCTGTCCGCTGACTTCGATGCCAGTCACCGTGCTGGGGCTGACATTTACGCGGAACGTCAGGCGGTTGTTGTTGCTCACGTTGTGATCGAGACGCAGCGAGTAAAGGCTAGTGCCTTCGAAGACCGGGAAATTGCCTTCCTGCGAGGCCAGCGTTTGATAGGAGGCTGGCGTAGGAGCGCACGGTCCCGGTGGTGCGCAACTGGTTGGGAAGCCCGCCCAACTGTTGAGGCCGCCGAAGGTGATGGCAGTGACTAGCCCCGAGGGCCATGCTCCCGTGATTCCCTGGCCCGACGATGCACCGACAAGAGTCGCATACTCTTGTACCTCAGTCTGGTAAGCGGAACTCGCAGCCATTGTTCCCTGCACTACGGGATTGGAAAAGAACGCGATCTGGTCAGGCGTAAGTTGCAGGTTCACCAGACCCTGCGGGGCTCCGAATATCTGGTAAGCGTCAAATGGATTAAGCCCGAAACATGTCTGGCCACCCGTAGTGGTGCAGTCTTGTCCAATGGCAGAGAATCCCGTTTCGTGCCTGCGCGTGATTTCGTAGGAGAAGTAATAAAAAGTCTTGTCTTTTTTCAGCGCGCCGCCGAACGCCGCTCCTGCCTGCACCCGCGTGTACGCGGGATTCGAGACCGTGCTGAACGGATTCACCGCCTGAAAATTCCGGTTGCGCAAGTATCCGTAAACATCGCCGTGAAAATCGTTCGATCCGGAGCGCGTGATGATGTTAACGACGCCGCCGGATGCGCGGCCATATTCGGCCGCGTAACTGTTAGTGATGATCTGGAATTCCTGCACCGCTTCCTGCGAAACCGTCGAACGCACGCCGTTGATCGAGTTATCCGTCGCGTCGGCGCCGTCGACGTTGACCAGGTTCGAGCGCCCGCGCTGTCCGCTCATGTTCAAGCCGGATGTCGGCGCCGCCCCAGTATTGGGTGCATTGTCGCGAACCACCTGCGAGTCGGTCAGCGTGAAGTTGATGTAGTTGCGGCCATTGATCGGCAGGTTGTCGATGCGCCGCTGCCCGATCGTGTCGGTGGTCGAGCTGCGCGAGGTCTCCACCAATTCGCCCAGCGCCGTCACTTCAACCACTTCTTTGCCGGTGGCGACGGCAAGCGTGACCGGCAGTTCGACGAGTCCGCCAACCGTGATCACGACGCCGCTGTTCAGCACGCCGCCGAATCCCTGCGCATCCACCGTCACCGAGTACGTCCCGGGAGGCAGCAGTTGTGCACTGTAGCCGCCCTGGCCATCGCTGGTCGCCTCGCGCGCCAGTCCCTTGGCCTGATCGCGAACCGTTACCTTCGCGTTGGTGACGAAGCTCCCCTTGGGATCTTTCACGGTGACGTGAAGATCGCCGGTTGCGGCTCCGCCCTGGGCGAACGCAAGCGGTCCGAGCAGCAGAAGGCAGACTGAGACAACGATAGTTTTGCAGGTGCGGATCATGAGGCTCTCCCTTGGACTCGCGAAGGCGAGCAGACGGAAACGGTCCGGCGGCAGGTTGCCGAGGTGCTCACAAAAGCAATTTGGATTGCTGATTCCCGCTGGTTTTATATCAGAACAGGCGCAAAAATAAGCCGGGAATCGTGTAGGGGGTCGTTTCTCAGTAACCCCATCGGAAATCGCCGGCAAGCGCAATTTGCGTGGGTAGCGTTGCAAAACACTACGGCAGTGTCAGTGATGAACTCACCATGCCGCAATCCGCATGGGAGCCGACGGATTTTGCAATCGGCCCAGCAGCATGGCGGAACTGTTCAGCCGCTCGTAACCGTGCAAAACCGGCGCGGCCGACAGTTCTGCGCCCGGCCAAGCCAGGACCAGATAAATCCTCAGCAGCGCGAACGCAGCGTTTCGGCGAAGCAGCAACGCATCATTCACCATCTGGCGGGCCGCTTCGGCGGTGTGTGCATCGTCCGCGGCTAGAGCCACTTGACCGATGTGAATCAGAACCGCAGCATTCCTGCCCGACGTTGCGACGTAAGCCGCCACAGCCCTCAGTCGCTCGCGCCGCACCGAGCGGAACTCTGCCGGTGGTAAGCGCCGTCGCAGATAGTCATCCTCGGCCGGATCGATCAAATTGCGGAACGCCTCAATATCAATGGGCTGCAGCTGCCCCACCATGCCCGCGCCAGAAGAAACCTGCAGGCTGCGCGAAACAGTAGTGCGAAGGATTAAAACCAACGCAACCACAGCGACGACGACCAGTACGATGGCCAGATTCATGAGTGTAAGAGACGCTCCAATTCCCGGTTCCAGATTGCGAGGTTGTTCTCCGGCAACGAAACCGCAGACTTCTTGGCAACCCTGGGGGGGACGAGCAGATAGTAGAACCAAATCAGGACACAAACGTGATACGTAGCCATGCCTAGGATGTCTAAGTAGGCGCGTTTGGGGTTAGGCAGACCTGCATTCGCAATGATTGCCCAATTTGCGAGGTGTATGCACGACGAAATTGAGAGGCCCAGAGCGATTCCAAAAAGTGGTCGACACAGGGAAAGGCGAAAATATGCCGAGAATACGAAGATGAATGCCAGTAATCCTGATTCGATTAAGTAAATCGTTTGTTCAAGGAGATGGGCGCCACTGATGACGCTATAGTTAGCATTGTCTTTCGGTGCGTATGCCGCTGCCAGGGCGGCCCCTAGAACGAGTGCAACACCGACGCCGCGGATCAGATACTTACCAAGTCTTGCTAGGGAAGGGTAAGGATCAAAAGCCTGTGCAAATATCTCAGCAATGAGTGCGAACTTCAAAACACCCTCGCTGACCAGGCTGACCCAGTCAACACGCCAAAAGGTTTCTGCCGCAACCCACGGCGCTATATCAGCGACGTAGACAGCGAGCTGACCTAGTGCGCTGACAAGCGCGTAGATAGCGAAGACAGGAAAGGTCCTGTGCCGCCCGCGCCGCCACATGAGGAGCGCCAAGAGTAGAAGAAGCACATTGGGCGCGACCCAGAGGTAGTTCCACAGAAGTGAGTGCGCCTGCAGCATGGCGGTAGCTGGGCACTATACCGCGACTTGCTGCAGGCAGCAACAGGATCGTCAATCTTGTTCGCTTTTCGTAAGAGCTTGGGGCTGATACTACGGCTTGCACATTTTTCCGTCACAATTAGTGCTGGTGCCCCCGCCGTCAGCATGAACGACGGTAGGAATGACAAGGGTGTTGACGAACAGAAGGGCGGCTCCGAGGACGAGTAGCAGACGTTTCACGGGGGATTCTCCTTGAGTTACCAGAGTAACTACGATTTCGGTCCGTGATAGTGTCATCGGGTTCCTCACCCGCCGCAAGGGCCGTTAAAACCTTCGAGTGTTCGGAATTCGTAACAGATGACGTTAAAATCAGCATTGCAGGACTTGCGAGAGACCACGCTGGCCGCGGTATCCGGGCTGTTGGGCAAGCTCGCCTACCTGGCGTCGCTTCGCCACTCCGAAGGTCGCTACCAGCACTGGGGCATGGAGACCGTCCACGGGCAGGAATCCGCCGAGCGCGCACTGCGCACGGCACACGCCGAAGTCATGGCCGGAGTCTTGCGTACTCCCCTGGCCACGCTGGTCGAAGATTTGCGGGAGTCAAGCGAAAATAGCGGGGTTTCTCCGCAATCCTACATGGAAAACCTGCGCGCCCACTTCCAGGATCTCCTGCCCGGCGAGCGCCGGGATACCCCGGCCAGCAGCCACCTTAATTCAGTACTGGCTGCACTTTTGAGCTTGGAGAAGAATCGAAGGCGTGCCACTCGGTCAACTTCATAGCCACACCCACCACTTGCCCTAAAACCTCGGCCTCCTGGGGATGCCGCAGGATCCTCACAGGCACCGGCGACAGCGGATGCGGCTGCAGAATAATCTCCTCGCGGCGCATGCTGCACCAGCAGCAGGTGTGCCCGTCGCGGGTTTCCACGAAGTAGATCGGCCTCTCGTATTCCGAGCGCCAGGAGCCCTCTGCCACCTTGTTCCGCGATTCATCCACCTGGATGAAACTGCCCGGAGGCAGGATGGGATACATGGTGAAATCCTGTGTGCCGACGTACCCGTAAGTGAAATCGCTGCTGGCAAATTGCGCCAGATACGCGAACGGTACCAGACCCCATTGCTCGACCATTCGTCCCAGATTCGTCGTGCGCTTCTCGTCAAAACCGGGATCCATTTTCACCGGAACCTGCACCGACGCGAGTCCGGCCAAAGCTTCGGAAACATGCGATTTTGGCGGGGAAACGAGGCCCAGGTCTGTTGCCATGTTGTTTAAATCAACACCATACCAGGCCATCAATTCGCGCAAGTCGCGGCGGTAAATCACCGACAACGTATACAGCCGATAGATGCTCGGCAAAATGCCCTTGGTCTCGATGTCGGACAAGCGGCTGGGAGGAATCGAAAACTCTTCATTTCGATAGCGATCTGCGATGCGCGCGCTGGAGTTCTCCACGTCGCGCATGGTCAAGCCGAGCTTTTCACGCAGGGTGCGAAGGCTTTTTCCGGCGGGAAGCAAGGTGTGACCTCCAGAGAATTGGAAGGCATCATACCAAAGGACACAAGAGCTGTCGCGGGCGATTTGTGCAAAATGCCCGGGGCTGTGCTCTTGTTACGAATTCAGAACAAGCGATTTAGCCCCATTCGATCGAGGCGGAGTGGCGCTCTCCGGCTCGATTGGTTGTTTATCTTTCGGCAGGACTTAGCTTGTTGATTTCTTGTTAATGTTCGGATTTCGTAACAAAGGCCTTCACTGCGTGGCGATTTTCGTTTTTGGCCGCCCCGCTGGAAGTTCGTTCAGACGCTCCAAAATCCTCCCGATTTGCCCCTCTACACCCCTCCGCAATCGCAATGACATTTGTCACGCTCGCGGCGTGATGGATGGCACTGGTGCGTCTGGCGCCATCCCGCGATGATGCAATCACTGCACAGGCAGGGCGAATCTCCTCCTTGACCGGGGAAAACGCCGGGAGAACTCAAAATGATCGCTGTCTCCGAACAAACTTACACCGCAAGCCAGCAAACATCTATCCAGCAAACATCCGGAACGATTGTAGCCAGCCTCGATGGAGTAAACAAGAACTATGGTTCCGTTCGCGCCCTGCGGGGAGTCGACTTTGGGGTTCGTGCCGGAGAGGTCGTCGCCCTGCTCGGTCCGAACGGCGCCGGCAAGACCACCGCGGTCAAGCTGCTCCTCGGACTGATGCCACCCAATGCCGGCAAAGTCCGCGTCTTTGGCGGCGACCCCACTAACCCCGAGAACCGCCTGCGCACCGGCGCCATGCTGCAGGTAGGGCGTGTTCCGGAAACGCTACGGGTTCGTGAACACATCGATCTTTTCTCTGTCTACTATCAACGATCGTTGCCGTCGCAGGAGATTCTCGCCGCCGCTGGCCTTGAAAAACTGGGCGAGCGCAAATTCGGTGAACTTTCCGGCGGGCAGAAGCAGCGCGTCCTTTTCGCGCTCGCCATCTGCGGCGACCCCGACCTTCTTTTTCTCGACGAGCCCACCGTCGGGCTCGATGTGGAAGCACGTCGCCTTCTCTGGGATGAAATTCGTCGTCTGGTCGGTCGCGGAAAGACGGTCCTGCTGACGACGCACTATCTGCAGGAGGCCGACGCCCTCGCCGATCGTATCGCCGTGATCAATCAGGGAGAAATCATCGCGCAGGGAACACCGGCCGAAATCAAAGCCAAGACCAGCGGCAAGAAAATCCGCTGCATCACCAGCCTGAGCCTCAACACTTTGCGCGAGATCCGCGGCGTGGCCGAGGTGAGAGAAGACCGCGAAGCAGTCGAGCTTCACGCCGCCGAAGCCGAGCCCGTAGTCCGCGAGTTGCTGGCCCGCGACGCAGGCCTCTCCGGACTGGAAGTGACGAGCGCCGGACTCGAGGAAGCCTTTCTCGCTCTCACGCAGGACTCAGCGCAAAACGGAAGTCATTCAAACGGAAATCAGTCGAACTGAAGATCGCACAGAAAGATTATTCGGAGGAGACGATGAGCACCGCAGCCATGACATTGAGCAATGCGCGAGTTGAGCGCTCCGCGCAACACACCGCGAACATTTATCTCAAGGAAGTCAAATACGAGTTCCTGAAAAACCTTCGCCTTCGGCTGTACACGGCGTCGGTGTTGAGCTTCCCGATCATGTTCTACATTCTCTTCGCGCTCGTGCTGAATGCGCACGAAGCAATCGGCGCCACGCGCGTGCCCACGTATCTGATCGCGACGTACGGCACCTTCGGCGTGATGGGTGCATCGCTGTTCGGAACAGCGGCCGGACTCGCCTCCGATCGCGGCCTGGGATGGTTGCAAGTCAAGCGCGCCAGTCCCATGCCGCCCTTCGCCTACTTCTTCGCCAAAGTGATTACCAGCATGGCTTTCAGCGCCATCATCGTGTTGGCGCTGTTTGCTCTCGGGATTTCGCTCGGCGGCGTGCGCATGCCGTTAGGCGACTTTGCCCGCTTGCTCGGAACGCTCGTCGCCGGCTCGCTGCCGTTTTCCGCCATGGGCCTGGCCGTCGGATACTTCTGCGGCCCAAACTCAGCGCCGCCCACCATCAATCTGATGTACCTGCCCATGTCGTTCTGCAGCGGCCTGTGGGTGCCGTTCATGTTCCTGCCGCATGTGGTGAAGCAAATCGCATTGGCACTGCCTCCGTATCACCTGTCGCAGCTCGCGTTGGGAGTTGTGGGCGCGGGAATGCACGAATCGACCGCGGTTCACTGGGAGGTCCTGATCGCCTTCACCATGATCTGCCTGGGCATCGCCCGCATCGGCTTCCAGCGCGACCAGGAAAAAATGTATGGGTAGAGCAAGTGGCAAGGTGACAACGTGGCAAGGTTTCAAAGTGGCAAAGTTTCAAAGTTTCAAAGTAAACCATGAAAACGACATGATCATCGCAGCCAAGAAATCTCAAGGCTTTGCCACTTTGCCACTTTGCCACCTTGCCACCTTGTCACCTTGAAACTTTGAAACTTTTGAAACTTTGAAACCTGGTATTACCCATGAGCGCGAATTCAAAAAAATCCGTAGGCGGGACGCTTCTGCTCGTGCTGCTCGGCGTAGCCTCGCTGCTTGCCGGACCCAAATGGCTCGTCCTGCTGATTCCCGCTGCGTCGGTCGTATGGTACGGAACTCGCTTCAACCTGCGTGGTGGCCGAAATTGACACGAGGAGCGAAAATAGGTTCATGCCGTTAATCGCCTTCATCCGCAACGCGTGCGACGAAAACAGCCGCTTCTATATTCGCCCGTTGCGCGCCGCCTTCAACGAAAAGGACCACGGCTGGAGCCCGCTGCTCTGGGTGCTCTACCTCGGTTTCTTTTTCGTCACCCCGGCGCTCACCCATCCGGGCCTGCGCATCTGGCTGCTCGACTTGCTCGGCGCTTTCATTTTTCTAGTCCTGTATTTTGGCCTGTTCATCGTCGAACACCCGTATCCCGTTCTGCACATCGTTGGCATGGTTGTTTTGGGAATTGTCTATCAGCCCATCAATCCCAGTGCGTGCACCTTCTTTATTTACGCCGCTGCAATGGTGCCGTTTTGTGTATCGACGCAACGCAAGGCGGTCATCGGACTCATCCTGATCGGAAGTACGGGCGCGATCACAGCGTTCTTGCAGCACCCGGATACTCTTTGGGTTTATTTTTATTCGGCGATTTTCCCCCTCCTGATCGGCGCCGGAAACACATTCTTCGCTGAGCGCAACCGCATGAATCAAAAGCTGCGCAAGGCCAACGAAGAGATCGAGCATCTGGCTAAAGTCGCTGAGCGCGAGCGCATCGCGCGCGATCTGCACGACGTGCTGGGGCACACACTCTCTGTGATTACACTGAAATCCGAGTTAGCCGGGAAACTCCTCGAGCGCGATCCGCAGCGAGCCGCCAAAGAAATCCGCGAGGTCGAAGAGATTTCGCGCCAGGCTCTCTCCGACGTACGCGACGCGATTCGCGGTTATCGCGCCAAAGGCCTCGCCGCCGAGTTGGTGCAGGCCAAGGCCACGCTCGAAACCGCCGGAGTCTCCGTTCATTGCGATGCTGCGACCACCATGAAGCTTCCCGCGATGCAGGAGAGCGTTTTGTCGCTTGCCGTACGTGAAGGCGTGACCAACGTCGTCCGCCACGCGCGCGCCACCAATTGCCGCCTGCGTCTCGAGCAGCAGAACGGTTCCTGCCGTCTGGAAATTCAAGATGACGGTCAAGGATTTTCCAGCGTCGAGGGCAACGGCCTGCGCGGCATGCGCGAACGCGTCGAGATGCTCGGAGGCACTCTCGAACGGATGAACAAATCGGGCACCATGCTGATCATCAATCTGCCTCTCAAGGACATTCCGATCAAAGACCTTCCCGTCGAAAATCCAGTCGCGCCAGTCGTCGAAAACAAAGGTCGCCCTTGAATCCTCCAGCAAAAGAAGGCCGCAAGTGCATCCGCGTCGTTCTTGCTGAAGATCAGGGGATGGTGCTGGGCGCGCTCGCCGCTCTTCTCGAGATCGAAGGCGACATCTCTGTCGTCGGCCAAGCGAAAAACGGAAAAGAAGCGCTTGACGCCGTGCTCACGCATAAGCCCGACGTTTTCATCACCGATATCGAAATGCCGCTCATGACCGGCCTCGACGTCGCCGCCGAACTCAAGCGCAGGAAGACCGGAACGCGCGTCGTGATCGTCACCACCTTCGCGCGCGCCGGGTATCTTCGCCGTGCTCTTGAAGCCGGAGCTTCTGGATACTTATTGAAAGACATGCGCGCCGAAGAACTCGCCGACGCTGTTCGCCGCGTTCACCAAGGCTTGCGCGTGATTCATCCCGAACTCGCGACCGAAGCCTGGGGCGAAATGGATCCTCTCACCGACCGCGAGCGCCAGGTCCTCCGCCTCGCCGGAGAAGGCATGGCCAGCGGCGACATCGCCGGCGAACTAGGCCTCTCCGACGGCACCGTGCGCAACTATCTCTCCGAAGCCATCAGCAAATTAGGCGCCAGCAACCGCGTCGAAGCCGCCAGAATCGCAAGAACCAAAGGTTGGCTGTAAGGAGCGGGCGTCAGGCGTCGGACCTCGGACCTCAGACCTCTGGTCATCCACTTTCTCGTTGTCATCCTGAACTCGGCGGAACGCCGAGTGAGGGACCTTACGAATGCGTCCACCAACAGTGCAGTTGACCGGACCCAACATTCCCGCGTGCGGTGCGCCAGAGGTCTGAGGTCCGACGCCCGCTCTTACGCTCGCTCCACTCCGGCTTCTTCTTTCTTGACTGTCTTATAGGCATACGCCATGCGCGGGGTGTTGTGGGCGATGCCGATTTGGCCTTGCGTGTTGAGGACGATGATGCCGCCGTGTCCGTTGACGCGTTGCTTCAGAAAATTCATCGCTTCTTGCGCGGCCCACTCTGGTAGATTGCCGGCGGCGATGCGGTCGGCGGTCCACTTTGCCAAAACCAACTTCATGATGGGCTCGCCCCATCCTGTGGTCGATGCTGCGGCGCTCTGATTGTCGGCGTAGCAGCCGCATCCGATCAGCGACGAATCGCCTAGGCGGCCGGGAGCTTTGTTCAGCGTGCCTCCGGTCGAGGTCGCGGCGGCGATGTTGCCGTTGCGGTCGAGCGCGATCGCTCCGACTGTGTCGTGCGAAATCGCGGGATCATCCTCCGGCGCGACTGATTCTGAACTGAAAAGATCGTTGCCGTCTGGCTTCGCATCCGGATGAGCCAGTTGCGCCTGATACTTCCGCAATCTCTCGACCTCCCGCGGAATAATCAGGTCTTCGTTCTTGCAGAGCGGGACGCCGTGCTCGGCAGCGAATTTTTCCGCGCCCTCGCCGACGAAATAAACGTGCGGGCTCTCGCTCAAAATTTTGCGCGCGGCGCGCACCGGATTGCGCAGGCGCTCGACGCATCCCACGCCGCCGGCGCGCAGCGTGGCGCCGTCCATGATGAGGGCGTCGAGCTGAACTTTCCCGTCGCGATTCAGAAAGCTGCCGCGCCCGGCGTCGAAGGTCTCGTCGTCTTCCATGATGACGACGGCTTCCTCGACGGCGTCGACGGCCGAACCAATATTGGACCCGCCGCGCCCCGAATCTCCGCCGGTCAGCACGCGCCATCCCGCAGCCAGCGCGTTGGTCACGCCGCGGATGTGCGCCTCGACCATGTCATCGGGCATGGCCCAGGCGCCGCCGTGCACTACAAGTACGGGATCAGTCACAAGTCGGACCTCTGACCTCGGGCGTCAGCCCTCAGCTGTGGGGCCTCGACGCGACTGGTTAGTCTAGCATCGGTCCGCGGAGTGCAGGTTTGAAGTGGGGTATCCCCCCTCCCCCCCGAATCTTTGGAATCAGCGAGTTAGCACGAAATTCCCGGCAAAATCCGTTGTTTAAAGGACTTAGATACTAAAATCCGTCAAACAAAGGACTTAGCGCCGCAGAATTTCGTGTTCTGCGGTTCGCGAGTATCACGGCCTCAGCCATGATTGCGTAGTTTGCCTGTGGAAGACTAGGACATGCGTCACACAATTTGACTTTTATGATTGTGGAAAACTCAGCGCAGCGAGGTCAGAGAAGTGGCGTGGCTGCAAAGCTTCGAAGCCTTTTTGGGGAACCCTGACATGACGCAATGAGGAATTCGTCAAACTTGAGGCGGTTTCGCTACGACGGTATCGTGGAGGCCATAATGTGTGAGCCCTTCGTGACTCTCAATGCCCGTATACCGCAGCGAGGCATCCTCGTAGCGGCGGAACGCGAAAACCGCCTGGTTCATCTGCTCGGTGTTGAATACCTTGAGGCCCACGAGCAGGTGGAAGTCCTTCACCGTCAGCCCGGTGACGGTCAAAAACATGTCCGGCTCAAGCTTAGTGATCACATCCTGTAACGTGTTCTCACGAAAATCGGTCAGGTACATGAACGCGGGAATGCGCGTGGCGAACTTGATCAGTTTCTCCTGAACAAGCTTGCGCTTGGACTTATACTCTTTCTCTTCTTCGGTGAGCTGCTTCTTTTCTTTCTCCGTAAGGCCCTCATCTCTTGCCTTGTTCTTGAGTTCTTTGACTTTCTCGCTCTTGTTGATGATGGTCTCAATGATGTTGTCGCCCAGGGCCCGCCAGCCCTCGATTCGTTCGACGGCGGCGGTGGCCTCGGCGCTATCGAGCACGCGGCGCAACGTGTCGTTGTCCACGTTGACCAGCAGTGCGCTCTCCCATTTTCGTGCCAGCAAGGTAGCCGAGGTGCCCGCCATCGCAATGTCCAAAATGCCGCCCGCGTCGATCTGCGTCATGTTTGCGCCATCATAGGCGAGAACAGGCAGGAATGACACAAGGTCTCGGACGGCGTTCTCGGGATTCGGCTCATTGGGCGAGAGTCCGATGCCGTATTCGGAAAGCTGGCGGAGCGCGCGTGTGGGCGCGAAGTCGAAAACAAAGCAAACCGGTTTCAGGATTTCTTCTTCGTGGGGATTGTCGCCGTTCGGGTTTTTGATGGACCACGGCGACTGCACGCGGAAGGCAGCCTGGAAGTAAGTCTCAGGGCTCTTCAGGTTACGCAGCATCAGGATCGAAGACCATTGCGGCACGGTGATACCGGTGACCAGCTTGCCGCAGGAGATCGTGATGGTTTTGGTGGCGAATCCGCTGCCGATTGCGTCGCGCACAGGTGGAAGCGCATCGAGGCCGATGCCGGCCTCCGCGCCTGCCGCTATAACAACTTTGTACTCATGCCAGAAGACGTTCTGCCTCTCCGCCAGCAGGTTCGCCATGGCGTGACAAGCCGCGACGTTGAACAGAAACCAGAACGAATGCTGCATGTAAGGCAGCAGCGTCACGTCCGAATACGGGAACGGCGGCGGCGAGCCTGTCTTGAGGCCCTCAACAACTTTCGGCATGTACTGGCCCCGGATGATGTCGAGCCATTTTTGTACGTCGCTTTTGTGCTTGAACTGCGCCTTTTTTCCGGTGCCGGTGGCCGCGAAGAATTCGTTGAGGTCGAACTCGTCGAACTCTCCCGCGCTGGCAATCGCCAGCAGTTCGTCCGGCATTCGGTAGGTCAGCAGATTCATCTGCGGAAGCGCGCCATACGGGTTCCACTCGCCGGGATGCCCATCGGCAAATTGTTTTTTGGCGCGCTGCTCGTCGGTGTAGGTCCAATTGAAGATTTGTTCCTCGATGAACTCGCCCGTAGCCAGGGCCTTGAACGGCGTGCCCGACAGGTAAAGATAAGCGCGGGTCGTAATGGGAAGGAATTCGATTTCTTTTTCCGAAAGCAATTTGAGGTCTTCGTTTACGTCGTCCAATGCCGGCGTGTATTCGAGCCTGGCCTCCTTCTCTTTAACCGCTTCTTCCTCGCCCTCGAACAATTCTTTTGCTGTGTCGCGCCATGCACCGAAGTGGTATTCGTCGAACACTACGAGGTCCCAGTTGACGGTGTGCAGCCATTCGTTTTTCGGCTTGATGTTTCCTGCCTTGTCGCGCCCGAGCAGGTCCTGGAATGAGCCGAAGTAGACCAACGGCTTTCGCTTATCCGCCTTGCTCGGGTCGGTATCGGAGTTGCGCGAAAGATATTGCCAGCCGTCGAAGTCCACGTGACTTTCGAGATCGGTCTGCCAGGCGTCTGCCACCACGGGCTTGAAGGTCACCACGAGCACGCGCTTTGCACCGATTGTTTTAGCGAGCTGGTAGGTGGTGAAGGTCTTGCCAAAGCGCATCTTCGCGTTCCACAGGAAGCGCGGAACGGCATTTTTATCTTCCTTCCAGCGCGAGCGGAAGTAAGCGTCGGTCAGTTCGACCGCTTCGGCCTGTTCACGGCGCATTTCAAACCGTTCGTGATGAGAGCCAGTGAAGCGCTTTCCCGTGCGGAGCTCGGCGAGCGCGGTCTTCACGTCTTTAACGGAACAACGCATCCACTCCAGTTCTGCATTCGCGAACTTCTTCCGGACGAGTGCCGCGCGCACGTCGTGATCGGTGAAGATGGTGCCGTCGTCGCGCTCCGCGGATTCGTCCAGTTCGATTTTGAAGTTCTTGATGGCGGCGGTCTTGAGTTGCTCGGCGACGCGCTGTTTTGTGTCGCGCGCCGTCTGGCCTATTTTGAGGAGGCCCTCATGGGCCTTGTCGTCGATCGAGTAAGCGTAGATGCGCGGGCGGACGGCTGGCTTCGGTGTGAGGATCTCCTCAACCGTCTTACTCATCATCACCTTCGTCAGCGACCTCTTCATCGAACAAATCGCCAGTGACCTCCATCGGACGTACGATTCCCTCAATGAAAGCGATTTCCTTCGCGGTGAGGCCATACTTCTTGTAGAGGTCAGCGTCCGTCCAGGGCCTCGTCCACTTTTGAGCGGGCACGAAAGTGTAGACCTTGCGCGTTGTATGCTGCGATGGCTTATGAAGAAGTACCAGGAGCCTAGGCAGCCTACAGGTTAGGTAGGACAAAACGCTTTCTGCCTCACTCTTTGTGTCGAATGGTCCTATACAGAGATATGTTTCCGAAGAGATAGTTTGCGGCTCGCCGATGAATGGAGTGCTGATGATTCGGTGCGGGTAAGTGTCCTTGTTCCCCGTTCCAGGAGCAGCGTATCCGGTATATACCTTCCATTTGTCGATAAGCTCAACGCCAGTCGATATTGATTTTCTGGGTATATAGCCTGTGCCACCATTTTGATAGACCAGTATGTCACCCGCTCGCTTTGCGGCTCTGCCTTTGAACGTTGTCGTTAACCCGAACGGTTTTCTGGAACTTACCAGTTGGTCGAATCGTTTGTTTTCAGGCAGCGACAGTGAATCTGCCGCCCCTTCGACGGCTGCGACCTTTTTGAGGATCGAGAGCCCTTCATTGAAGCGGATAAATACGTCCGCGCCCTCTTCAAGAAGCGGCCGAGTGCTCGACGATATGGGCCGGTCTTTGAAATGGGTGTTGACCCGGCACCGCCCAGGGTTGTCCCTATCCCAGAGAAAGAAATTAACTCCTCCCTTGAGCCCCACCCCGGGAAACACGTCGGCTGCGCTGAGATAGTCGTCAATCGAGCGAACGCGGTTGTCGGTTAGCATCGATTCTCTAAACTCGTCCAAACCTTTGCCGCCAGCGAACCAGCGGGAGGGAATGACCATCGAAAGATACCGCGATTCCAGCGCTTTGGCTTGCTGCACAAATATTTGATAGATCGGCGCAGCGCTGGTGCCGAAGCCGCCGTCGTCGAGTTGGTACGGCGGATTCCCGACAATCACGTCGAACTGCATGTCTCCTCCAAAAATCTCAGCTACACGACTCTTGATGTCGTCGGTATGAATGAATGCATAGGCGTGCGTTTCAAGCCCTTCGCCGCGGTCAAAGGCTTCGCGGCTCGCTCCGCAAAATTTGCACTTGCCACTCGCCCACGTGTGCTCCATCCGCTCGAACCAGATGTTGCCGGCATCGCTCGAGAGGCTTTTGGCAATCGAATGCGGGCCCGTGGCATGTTTCGAGCAGTACACGCTGCGCCGAGCCAGCAGGCTGGTGAGGTGCGTGATGGCGATGCCGAATACCTGCTTTGTCAGGATGTGATCGACGCGCTTCTGGAGATCGGGAATCTCGGTGGCCAGCCCCTTATTGAGGCGGCTGGTGATCTCGCGGAGGAAGACGCCCGACTTGGTGCACGGGTCGAGAAAGCGAACGGAACTGTTCGACCAGATATCAGCTCCGCGATTGTTTTTCGCCCAGGCTGCCGCGAGCGTGTCGAGCATTTTGTTGGCGAACTCGGGCGGAGTAAAAACTTCGTCGTTGGAGAGATTGGCTATGCAGGTCAGAACATCGGGGTTGCGTCCGCGGAGCGTGAAGGGCGCCCGATCGGTCATATAGCTTCCTTCAGGTCGTGTACTGGAGGCGAGGCTGCGAGATCACGCACCGTCATCGGCGGGTAGGACTTTAGCGGCGTGAAGATTTCATGCTTGCCGAGCTGGGCGAAGAGCGAACCTTCCTGGCTGAACGACGACATCTTCGTGAGAACATCGAAGAGGAAGTCGCGGCGCTGAAACTTGCCCTTGCCGAGATAGCCCCATTCGGCGAAGGTAATGGGCTGCTCGTCATGCGTGAGCATGGTCAGGGCGTCGCCGTGCACAAGGTTTTGCGAGAGAACATAGGCGGCGGCGCGATAGAGATCGTCGGATTCATCCAGATGCAAGTATTCGGCGAAGACTTCGAGCATGTTTGTGCGGCATTCGGCGATATTGTCCGCCAACAGCTCGATGCCGTAGGCACACATGAGCGCCAGCAAGGCATAGTGCGCTTTCTCAAAGTCGGATTTGCCGAACTTGGCCTCCACGGCGGCCAGTTTACGCCGCAAAACGGGAACAAGAAAGTTCCCGCTTCCGCAGGCAGGCTCGAGGAAGCGGGAGTCGATGCGCTCGGTCTCGCCCTTTACCAGATCGAGCATCTTCTCGACCAGCCATGGGGGCGTGAAGACTTCTCCGTGGTCCGCTACTCGCTTTTTGGATTTGATCAGGCTCATGCAACTTGTTCGAACATGAGGGGGTACGGCCGACGAAAAAGTATAACGTGGTTGAGGAGGCGAGTTGAGTTAAAAGCCCCCAACTCTGGCGAGAGAGGCCCGAAGTGGGCACGCGGCGCTTGGAAGGCAGATTCTGAAGCGAAAGCCCCGGTAATCAGCCGGGGGGCTTTCGCGTTGGTACCGAGCGCGGTTTGCGAAACATCAATCTCATCGGCACGGGTTGGAAATCCTTGAGGTGGCAGTGGTGATGCACGCACGCGCGGGGTCCTTCGACTGCGGTTGTTCTTTGCGCTTGTCGCGCAAAGAATAATCCTTGCTCAGGATGACAGATTAGTGGGCGGGCGCTTTGTGGCAGGGAAAAGCAGATTCCTCACTTCGTTCGGAATGACAAACCTTGGAAGGCGTTCGGAATGACGAACCCTTGGAACGCGTTCGGAATGACAAACCTTGGCAACGTTCGGAATGCAAACTTTGGAAAACGTTCGGAATGCAAACTTTGGAAAACGTTCGGAATGACAAACCTTGGAAAAAGTTCGGAATGAAAAACCTTAAGCGGCTTGGCCGGGGGTTAGGGCTACTGGTGGGTCTTGGGTTCGGGTCCAGGTGTAGCGCATGCGGTGGATTACGGTGATGGTGCTTAGGACGGCGATGGTCCAGAGGACTGGGGCCATGCGGTTGAAGAGGGCTCCGAGGATTACTAGCACTAAGCGTTCGGGGCGCTCCATGAATCCCACGCGGCAGCTGCCGATGAGGCTCTCGGCGCGGGCTCTGGTGTAGCTGACCATGATGGCGCTGATCATGACGAAGGCGCTTAGGACTACGTAGAAGAAGCGCTCGCCGCGGGCGTAGAAGACTAAGAGCCCGAGGAATTGGCTGGCGTCGGAGTAGCGGTCGACTACCGAGTCGAAGAAGGCTCCGAAGCGGGTGACGCGGTTGGTGGCGCGGGCGACTTGTCCGTCGACCAGATCGAAGAAGCCGGAGAAGATGATGACCAGTCCGGCGTAGATGAACATGCGCTTCTGGTTGGAGGCGTTGGCCGAGCCGAAAAGGACTGCGGCCCAGGTGTTGACCACGAGTCCCATGAAGGTGAGTACGTTGGGGTTGATGCGGGAGAGGGCCAGCCAGCGGACGATGGTGTCGAGGAGGACTCCACAGGCACGACCGAAGGCGCTGGTCCAGGAGGCGGTCATTGGGGGCGCTCCGTCGAGTTGCTTACACCCACGGTGCAGTGGAGTATGAGATCCTTCGCTACGGCTGAAAAGCGCCTCCGCTCAGGATGACATCTTCTTGTGGTGGATATGGAGGATGACATTCGGCTCACGCCTCTTTAGCTTCGTCGGCTTCCAGTTCGTCGTGGATGGTGCTTAACTTCAGGATTTCGAGTTCGCGCTTGCCGTTGGGCGTGACTACTAACGCTTCGTCTCCAACCTTTTTATTAAGAAGCGCGCGGCCGATGGGGCTGGTGGTGGAAATTTTCCCGGCGGCTACGTCGGACTCTTCGCTGGTCACCAGCTTGTATTCTACTTCTTCATTCTTGGTGTTGTCGTAGACCTTCACAGTCGATCCCAGGCCGACTTTGTCGCGTGGAATGTTGTTCATGTTGACCATCGAGAGGTCGGCGAGGCGCTTGCCGAGCTGGCGGACGCGCGCCTTAACGAACTCCTGGCGCTGCTTGGCCATGTGATATTCGGCGTTCTCGCTCAGGTCGCCGAGCGCGGCGGCCTTCTTGATCTCTTTCGGAAGTTCGTGGATCAGCTCGTGTTCGAGCGCGTTGATCTCTTCCTGCAGTTTTCGCTTGATGGCTTCTGTCATGATTTACTTCAGGCCGGAGTGCGGCAAAGCTTGGGACATTATAAACCCGGCTTCGGGCTTCGGGCGTCAGGCTTTGGCCGGATTCTGCTACGGAGGACGGATGCCGGAAGATAGCGGCATTGACGTCGATTGATCCAGGATTCATTCGACTGTGAATAGAGGCGGGAAGGAGAAGACATTGACCCGGCTCAAAATGAAGGACTTAGGGAGGAAAACAATGCGACTCATGGTCATCGTGAAGGCGAGCAAGAATCTGACGCTGGGGGGCGTCCAGACACGGAAATCCTCACGAAGATGGGTCAATGCAACGAGCAGTTGGTGAAGGCGCCGGAATCATGGTTTGAAGCGGCGGATCTGGGGGAGAATTTCACGCCCGAGTTGCAGGAGAAAGACCGGCAGCTGCGGGAGAAGATCGCGGCGAAAAAATAATTTCTTCTCTTGTCGAATGGGCGATTTCTCGTTCGACGTATTCATAGAGCGGCAAGGAAGGCTGTTCGAGGAATCTGCTCTTGGTGAGCATTTGGGAAAAGCAGGTTCCTCCACTCCGCTCGCTTCGCTGCGCTCCGGTCGGATGACAAGCGTTTGGTTGGTCGGAGTGACAAGCGTTTCGGTGACAGCAAACAGAATCTTTTCGCAAAACAGCCCGCGCCAGCACGCAGAATTAAGACGAGAAGCGCCGGCGCGAGGTCGGAATCGGGAACTCGACAGGTGGCTAGCGTACGAACCACTCCGTGGCGCGATGCGTCAGCAGCAGGAGCCGGCCGTATTCGACAGCGGCGCATAACGCGAGTACCGACAAAGGCGGACACAGATACCACCATTCGCAGCGCCTGCCGGGGAGGCGCTGTTCGCTCCAGGATAAAAGGCGCTCAACCCGGTGGTTTAGCGGCGTCGGGGCGTTGACCAAGCCCGTGGTGAACGCTGGAGTGGGCGCGACTGGCGCTAGAGCGCTCAGCTTGACCAAAGCCGCCGCGAGATCGACGGCTTCCACGCGCGATGTGACGGCAGCATCATCGGCAGCAAGTTCGGCGGATTCGTGCCATGAGCGCTCGAGTCCCGACATCCCTGGGAAAGGCAGCGTGTACACAAAGAGTTTTTTCAAGTTGTCGCGTACGCGCAAGTGCTCGATTTCGTGGCCAAGGGCAATGCGGAGTTCGTTGCGGCTAAGCATGGCGACGGCAGTTTCCGAGACGAGCACCGTCGGTTTGCAGATTCCACAGAGCAGAAGCGACGGGATGCCCGGCCGGACCTGAAGTGTCGGCAGTTGTGTGCCGGTATCGAGAGCACTGGCGCCTTCGGTCCACTCCGAGACGATCCGGGCGGTTTGAGCATGGGCAGTTATCGCACGAAAGACTCCGGCGCTCAACAGGAGGAGGGAACCAGTGCAGAAGACCAGAGTTCCCCAATCTTCGTCGACGCCGCCGCCCTCCAGCAGCAGAAACGCAGGCAGGCCGAAGGCGAGCGTGAGTAGCAGCGAAGCTGTAAAGGGAAAGATTCGCAATCCGAACAGTAAGTGAGCTGTGGCGCGGGAGGAGAGTCCAGTGAATCGCGCAACGCCGCGCCAGCAGCACACTACCAGAAGCGAGAGCAGGCAGTACACGACACCGAAAAATCCCAGAGAAACAAGAACACCACGCAAATCGAACATCAGGATTCTTCTCCCCTTTTGAATTCTAACTTCGTTAGTCTTCTCGTCGGTATTCTCCGGTCTTCAATTTTTCCATCTTCAATTCGCGCCGCTTGCGGTCGACCAGGACTTGCAAGTCATTCAGCAGCCGCGCGTCGGATGCGCTGATGGCTTCTACGAAATAGGACAATGATAGTGAAGCAGGGTCGGATTCGATCCATTTTTTGATGTCGGTCACAGCCACTAGACGTGGAAGCTCCTCGCGGGTGCAGCCTGAAGAGTAACGGAATGCTTTGCCTTCGACGACGCGCTGGAGAAGTCCCTTTTTATAGAGCCGGTCGAGCGTGGTCATGAGGGTGGTATAGGCGTAAGGCGACTTGCCATCTGCGAGCAGCTCACGAACGGTGACGCTGCCGCGCGACCAGACTTCCTCGAGCATTTTGCGCTCGAGCGGGCCCAGTCTCGTCGCGACGTTCGACCGGAAGAATGGAAACAACCTGGCCATGATTCGTACTCACTTGTGTGGGGCGTGAGTACTGTAGCAGCGGTGCAACCTCCACTACTTTTAATAGTTTGTAAAAATTGATTGCGCGGCGAGTGCACGCGCCATTGGGAAGTCTTGGTGCAGAATCAGGCTGCACCGGTGTGAACAGTTCCGAAATTCAACGGCCCCGAAGGGATGATGGTTGGCGAACGCTGTCAGGCCACGAATTCCGAGGCTTCCGGGAAACGCAGCTTGCACTTGGCCAGAGTCAGTGTGAGGAGTTCCTCGACCTTGGCTTCTTCGCAGTTACGGGCCATGGCCAGTTCGCTGACCAGCAGGTAGCGAGCCCGCTCCAGCATCTTCTTTTCGCGGAACGAGAGCGGCTTGGCCTGGTGCAGGGCAATCAGATTTTTCAGCACTCCGGCCACTTCGAGCAGGGAGCCGGTACGCATACGGTCGGAGTTCTCCTTGAAACGGTCTTTCCAGTCGCCGTTGGTGCCATTTTCGGTGATGGAGAGCAAATCGAGCACCTTCTGGACTTCGCCATTGCGCACGACCCGCCGCATCCCGACGTTGCCGGCATTCTGGCACGGTACCATGACCTTCAGGCTGCTGGCCTTAATATGAAGCAGGTAAAACCGCTCCACGGAAGCGCCGATCGTGCGGCTGCCAATCTGCTCGATGACACCCACGCCATGGTTGGGATAGACGACCTTGTCGCCAATGTGGAAATTCAAATCGGCACTACTCATATAGGGCACCCAGGAAGGAAAGACTGTGGGGAGAAGCGCTCCGACTACTCCCATTATGGTACTCCTCCCACCAGGTGAAAGCAAGCGGTTAGCGCGAACCTAGGAGCGAGTTATATTGTGCTAACTTATTGAAAAACAAGCCAATAGTTACGTTTGGCGACCTGGAGCCCAGCCGGATGAAGTTATGTATTCGATAATCCGGCGTCAGCGGTGGGACGATTCAAGGATCGCTGCTCCATCCAGGCTTGCAGAATCAGCACGGCAGCCATACGGTCGACGGCTCTACCCCGCTTTTCGATAGAGAGTTCGCTTTCGCGCAGCAGCCGGTTGGCCTCGGCGGAGGTAAGGCGCTCATCCCAGAGGTGAACGGGAAGGCCAAAATGCTTGCGGAGGCTGTCGGCGAAGGCGTGCATCTTTTCGGCTTGGGTGCCCTCGACACCGCTCATGCGCAGCGGGAGGCCGATGACGATTTCTGTCACAGAAAATTGGCGGATCAGCCCTTTGAGCTTTGAGAAGTCTTGTCGTTTGTTCTTGCGCTCGAGCGTCTCCAGGCCTTGGGCGGTTACTCCGAGTGGGTCGGAGACTGCGACGCCGATGCGGCGGGAGCCGACGTCAAGACCGAGTATGCGGCCAGTTGGGGGCATGCGGGGATTATAAGGCTGGCGTCGGGCTTCTGACTTCTGACTCTTTGGTTCGGCGATCTGCAGTGTTCGTTGAGGTTCGAAATTCAAAAGCCCTTACCACAGGGGGCACAGAGGACACGGAGGGAACCGTGACAAGAGGTCTTTGAGTCTGGGATTCGAACTCCGGTTCGAAGTCTGACCTCCTGACGCCTGAAGCCCGACGCCAGTTCTTATCGGCCGCGCATGGCTTTGCGGTAGGCGGCTACGTTTTTGTTGTGTTCTTCCATGGTGCGGGCGAAGCGGTGATGGCCCTGGGCGTCGGCTACGAAATAGTAGTAGTCACTTTGCGCGGGGTGCATAGCGGCTTCGAGCGAACTGCGGCCGGGGTTGCCGATGGGGCCGGGAGGCAGTCCGGCATTGCGGTAGGTGTTGTAGGGAGAGCTGAATGACATGTCAGCGTGGTGGAGCGCGCCCTGATAGGTTCCGGCGAGCAGTTCGGCGTAGATGATGCTGGGGTCGGCGTCGAGTGCGATTCGCTTACTCAGCCGGTTGTAGTAGACGCTGGCGACCAGTGGGCGTTCTTCAGGAACTGCGGTTTCTTTCTCGACGATCGACGCCATGATGACGGTGCGTTCGACATCGTTCCCGCTTTGCGCCTGCAGCGCGCCTGAGGCGTCGGCCGAAACCCGCAGCACGACTCCCTTGGGGTCTGCGCCACTCGGAATCAGGCCGATCTGGTGGGCAACCTGGCGGAACTGCTTCACCATCGCTGCGGCCATCTCCTGCATGGTCATCATGCGGGTGAACTCGTACGTCTCCGGGAAAAGATATCCCTCCAGCGAGCGCGCGTCCGGCGCGATGTCGGCGATGAGGGCGGTATCCGACTGGGCGACTTTCAGGAAGTCGTCAGCGGGTCCGAGGCCGGCGGCCTCAATGGCGTGTGCAATATCGAATATCGTGTAACCTTCCGGCACGACGACGGTGTGGAAGTAGACGTCGCCACGCCGCAGGCGTTTTTGAATATCGATGATGTTGGCTGGTTTGTCGAAGAGGTATTCGCCGGCTTTGAGCGAGCGCTTGTGGTGGACGTAATGCCAGAGAACGAATGCTTCCTCGCTGCGGATGACTCCGGCGGCTTTTAGCTCGGCTGCAATGCGGTGCGTCGAGTAGCCCGGATGCAGCATGACGAATGTCTGGCCTGAGATTTCCGCGGGAGTCAGCACGGCCCAGGCAAACCACCCCGCTGCTCCCAGCACTGCAACGAAAATGACCCAGGCGATTTTCTTCACGTAAATTCCGCCTCACACCTCTGGCCGCACGAGATCACCAGTTTAGATGAAGGCGCTCTTATGCCGGGCCTGACTTTGGTGTGACCGTCTTTAGTAAGTAACTGATTTGGCGTGACATCGCAACTTTGGGCGCGAGTAAACCCCCAAGCCATTCTTTGAAACCTTTCCCACAAGGTATACTCAAATCCTGTAGGAGTCTTCTTATACTGCATGAGACGTACGCCGCTTTGGGCCCCGATTGCTTTACTGGCTGTGCTGTCCACCACGGGATGCGTCTTCCGTACGCGCCCGGTGGAGGATCAGTACTCGAAAACCCCCCTCCAGCAGTCGACCCAGCAAGGGTTGATTGACAGTATTAACCAGCAGTCCCAGGCCATTCGTTCGCTGACGGCGACGGTTGACATCGACAGCTCCGCCGGCGGCATGAAGAAAGGCCACGTCACCGATTACAAAGAAATCCGCGGCTACATTCTCGCGCGGCAGCCCGATATGTTGCACATGAAGGGCTTGATGCCGATAGTGCGCACGACCGCATTCGACATGGTCAGCGACGGCAAGCAGTTCAAGCTATGGATTCCCACGAAGAACAGATTTGTGATCGGGCAGAATACGGTAGCGACGCCGAACACAGATCAGCCCATGGAGAATATTCGTCCGCAGAATATTTATGAGGCGCTGCTGATTCCGCCGGTGAATCCCGATCCAAGCATCGAAATTGCCGTGATGGAAAACGGCTATGAGACGATGCACGATGCCAAAGGGCATCGCATCCTGCAGGATGACTACGAGTTGACGATCATCCACAAGTACGACACAGGCTGGCGCCTGTCGCGCAAGATTATTTTTGGACGCACCGATCTGAAGCCGCACCGGCAGTATATTTACGACGAAGACCTGAAAGTGTCGACGGACGCGAAATACGCCGAGTACAAGGACTTCGACGGTCACAGTTTTCCGTCGCGCATCGAAATTTACCGGCCGCAGGAAGAGTACGACATCACGCTCAACATGCTGAAGGTGGACGTGAACAAGCCGCTCACGGACGAGCAGTTCACGCTCGATCAGCCCGCAGGGGCGGAAGTGGTGCACCTGGATCGTCCGCAGTCGAGCTTGCTCATGCAGGTGAAGTAACGAACTGCGACCCCGAGCTGCGAGCTGTGAGCCCTTGGTTCACGGCTCGAGTCTTTTTCACACAGAATTGATTGCGGTGTTGAGAACAGGAAGTCGAACGATCAGGTCCAGCTTTAAGCTCGTAGCTCGCAGCTCATAGCTCTCAGCTTCCTATGATGAACAAAATGGTGGTTGCCAACCTGGCGCATCGGCCGACGCGCTCGCTGATCACCATGAGCGCGATCGCGCTCGAGGTCGCGATGATTCTGCTGGTGGTCGCAGTCTTCTACGGCTACCTGAATGGGTCGAAGCAGAGCCAGGTGGGCGTGGGGGCCGATCTAATGGTCACTCCGCCGGGCGCTTCGGCGATGATCGGTATGTCAGGCGCGCCGATTTCGGTCAAAGTCGGAGACGTGCTGCGGCGTGTTCCTCATGTCGTTTCTGCTGTTCCGGTCATCTGGTGGTTTACGCAAAAGCCGGTCGAAATTATCTACGGCATCGACCTGGCAAGCTATGACGCCCTTCCTCCCAAGTTCCATTATCTTTCTGGCGGGCCATTTCAGGCGCCTTACGATGTGATCGTCGACGACTACTTTGCGGGCATGAATCATAAAAAAGTCGGCGACTCGATCGTGATTCTGAACCATGACTTCCGCATCTGCGGCATAGTGCCTCACGGCAAGGGCGGGCGCAAGTTCCTGCCGCTGGCGACCATGCAGGACCTGGTGGGCGCCGAAGGCCGCGCTTCGGTTTTTTACGTCAAGCTGGATAACCCGGCGAACGCCGAGGCGGTGACCAGGGCGATCACGGATGTCCCCGGTATGGAGAAATACTCGGTGCGCTCCATGCAGGAATACTTGTCGATGATGACGCCGGATAATCTTCCGGGATTCAATATCGCGATCGAGATTGTGATCGGTATTGCGGTGGTGGTGGGATTCCTGGTGATTTTTCAGTCCATGTACACGGCGGTCATGGAGCGGACCCGCGAGATCGGAATCCTGAAATCGATGGGCGCCTCGAAGCTCTATATCGTGAATGTGGTGATGCGGGAGACGATCCTGTTGGCGGTTATCGGGATCATCGCGGGGATCGTCCTCAGCATGGCCACGCGCCGCGTGATCATCTTCGAGCGGCCGGTGCAGCAAATGTTCTGGAGCAATCTGTGGGTGCTGCGGGCGGCGCTGATTGCGATTCTGGGTGCGCTCGCGGGGGCACTGTATCCAGCATTCAAGGCGGCGCAGCGGGATCCGATTGATGCGCTGGCGTATGAGTGACAGGCGATCCCGAGATTTCGTAGTGTCATCCTGAGGCTCCGATCGTTGGCGCGGAAGACCTCTGTACTTGCCGGCAGCGTCGACGACACAAGGAGTACAGAGGTCCTTCGCTTCGCTCAGGATGACAAGCGTTCTTCGATCACGAGCCTAGTTCGATGACAAGCCTGGTTGTGTGACGATCGGCTGGCGCGGCCGACGCTATTCTTCCGATTGCAGCCCGGCGCGGCGGAGCATTCTGCGGATGCCGCGGTCTCCGGCGGCGCCGCGCTGCTCGCCGGCGATGTTGCCGTCGCGGTCGATGACTACATAGATCGGATAGACCTGAGCATTGTACATGGCGGCTAGGTTGGTGTCTTTGGTGAGCACGATTGGGACAGCGCGCGGATGGTCGACGAGGTACTTTCTTACCTTCTGATCGGGCTCGAGGACGTCGACGGCTAGGACGATCAGATCTTTATCTTTAAATTCTTTCGCGATGTCGTCGACCAGCTCTGCTTCCTCTTCGCAGTACTTGCACCAGGTTGTCCAGAATTCGAAGAGGACGACTTTTCCTTTGATCGAGTCATTGTTGAATTGTTCGCCGGTGGTGGTTTTGGCGCGGAAGCGGGGAGCGGGCTGGCCGGCTTCGTCGCCGGCGAACGACGCGGGCAGGATCGCGGAGAAAGCGATGAGTGCGAGAGCCAGCCGGCAGATGACGTGGCGCGCCATAACGGCGAGATGTTAGCACGAATTTTGAGCGAAGTTAACCATAGTTAAGACCTCGCTTCAGCGTTTCTTCTTGGTTGGTTTCGGTTTCAGCGTTTTCGCGTACTCGTAACTCAGGTCGAGATACTTCTGCAGTTCTTTTGTCTTGGGCAGCAGATCGTCGGGAACGGCCACGTACTCCTTCATTACCGTACCGTACGCTTCATAGAGCTTCGTCTTGTATTTCTTGAGAAATGGTTCGCGCTGGTTTTCGGGGAGACGAATCGCGAGCTTGCCTTCGTGCAGCAGCGTGAACATGTTGCCGTTGAGCGACGTGTAAGGATTGGCATCGCCTTTGCGTTCGATTGCGGGATTCGTGGCGATGAGTTGGTCGTAGAGGGCAATTTGCTCGGTGGGAGTTTTCTTTGTTGGCATGGTCGATTTCTTTCGCCCCTACGGGGCTTGGTTCATCTTAGAATGGCGAACCCACGGCTAGCGCCGTGGGCTGCATTCTTTCGCCGCTTCGCGGCTTCGGTTTCATCTTGCACGCCTGCATCTGAGCCGACGGTGCTGGGCGTTATTCCCTCCGCTGCGTCATCGCCTATCTGCCGAGATAAGTGACGTGAATGTAAGTCCCCAGACGCACGTTGTAGGCGAGATACCAGCCATCATGGTCCGGATCTTCGTAGATCACGACCTGGTCGCTGTCCCACAACCAGTCGTTACAGAAACCGAAGTCGAAGGCTGCAACGTTGAAATAGAAGCCGCCGAACCAGAAACGTCCGGGCCCGCCTCCGACGAGGCGCCACACGTGACGGCGGCCGAAGCCGCCGGTGAAGTGGCCGTGTTCCCAAGGATGGTCGAGATGGAAGCGGACATCTTCGCGGCCGTAGTCGTGGCCGATCCACTCGCCATTGCGGTGCACATGCGGGGCTTGCGGATGGCCCTCCTCGCGAATCGGGGCGGAATGCGCAATGGTGCTGCGAGGTGGCGGGCCGTGCTTGGGAATGTATCCGCCACCGACGCCGTGATGGTCGCCGTGTTGCGCGAAAGCGGACAAGGAGAGAGCGAGAAACACTGCTGGAATCCATAGGGAATGTCTCATAACGCCTCCGAGGCATACGTTACCATCCGCGGCCTGTGAGTAACACAGCGTTGACAATTCTTTGCAGGGTACGCTATCGTAAAGACTTTGGTAGTCGTGTGGTTGCCCGCCTGATGGTCCTGGCGTCCTCGCCGGGGAATCAACGAGCGGTCTTCTTTCGCAGCATTTATCAATCTGGGAGAGTTTATGTCTACCTATTTCCCCAAACAGGGGGAAATTGTGCGCAAGTGGTACGTCGTGGATGCGAACGGGCAAACGCTCGGACGGTTGTCGTCACAAGTGGCGCGCATCCTCATGGGTAAGGAAAATACGCGGTATACGCCATTTCTTGACACCGGCGATCATGTGATCGTGATCAATGCGGAGAAGGTTCGCACCACCGGCATGAAGGCTGAGCAGAAGAAGTATCACCACTACACGGGATATCCGGGTGGCCTGCGGACGGAGGAATACAAGAAGCGGTTGGTGCGAAAGCCGGAAGCCGTGATCGAAGCTGCCGTGCGGCGCATGCTGCCGAAGAACAAACTGGCGGCGCATATGCTGTCGAAGCTGAATGTGTATCAGGGCGACAAGCATCCGCATCAAGCGCAGAAGCCGCAGGAGTTCAAGCTGGAAGTGCGGGAGTATAAGCCGCGGAAAGTAGCGGTGAGTTAGTCCTGAGTAGCGAGTCCTGAGTCGTGAGGGAAAAGCAGGTTCCTCGCAGCGCCTTTGGCGCTACTCGGAATGACAGAGTTTATCAACGATTTCGAAGTCAGAGATTAAGCGCGCGGCTTTTGATTGGCTAGAAGCTAGCGGCTAGGAGCTAGAAGCTACATGGCAGAGTTGGTTCAATATTACGGAACGGGACGCCGCAAGACGGCGATTGCCCGCGTGTATCTGCGTCCGGGGAGTGGAGATTTTAAAGTTAACGGGCGCGCATTCGAAGAATATTTCGTGACTCCGGCGCAGCGCTCGGCGGCGAAGGCGCCGCTGGCATCGTCAGAGACTGCGGCGTCGTTCAACGTGGTCGCGACGGTTCTCGGTGGCGGCGTACGTGGCCAGGCTGATGCCGTGAAGCTGGGCATTGCCCGCGCGCTGATGCAGTTCAACGCCGAGCTGCGCAAGAAGCTGAAGGGCGAAGGCTTCGTCAGTCGCGATTCACGCGGCAAAGAGCGCAAGAAGTACGGACAGAAGGGCGCGCGCAAGCGCTTCCAGTTCAGCAAGCGGTAGACGCGCTTGCAGTCCTGAGTCGCGAGTCCCGAGTCCTGAGCGAACAGCAGGTTCCACACCGGGCTTGGCGCCCGGTTCGGAATGACATCGGATTTTGAGTATTGCTTCGGTTTTGGATGTTGCTTTTGGCTGAGGGCTGATAGCTGACGGCTGAAAGCTGATTTTAGGTGTTCAATTCTTCCCGAGCCTCGCGGCGCGGGGACGGGAATGGCAATCGGGTGAGTCGCGAGTCGACAGTCCCGAGTCCTGAGCGAAATGCTCGCGACTCAGGGCTAGGGACTCAGGACTAGCCGATGCAGATTAAAAAAGGAGAAACGTGGCTACTATCACCATGAAAGAGCTGCTCGAAGCGGGCGTCCACTTCGGGCATCAGACCAAGCGCTGGAATCCCAAGATGAAGGAATACATCTTTGGAGAGCGCAACGGGATTTACATCATTGACCTGCAGAAGACGCTGAAGATGTTCAAAGAAGCGTCGAAGTTCGTGCAGGACCTGGCGGCCGACGGCAAAATCGTGCTGTTCGTGGGCACCAAGCGCCAGGCGCAGGACGCGATCGCCGAGGAGGCGCAGAAGTGCGGCGGATTTTACATTAACCAGCGCTGGCTGGGTGGACTGCTCACCAACTGGGTGACGGTGCAGAAGTCAGTGAAGCGGTTGAAAGAGCTCGACGACATGGCCACGGATGGCCGCTACGAGCTGCTGCCGAAGAAAGAAGTGATCAAGCTCGAGCGCGAGCGCAAGCATCTGCAGGCGAACCTGGCGGGTATCAAGAATATGAACCGGCTGCCTGATGCGATCTTCGTGATCGATTCGAACAAAGAACAAATCGCTGTCAGAGAAGCCCGCAAGCTGGGCATCCCGGTGGTCGCCGTGGTTGATACGAATTGCGACCCGAGCGAAGTGGATTATGTGATTCCCGGCAACGACGATGCGTTGCGGGCGATCCGGCTGTTTACCTCGAAGATTTCGGAATCGATTGCAGAGGGCGCGCAGCTGATGACCGATAAGCAGGTCGCGGATATGCAGGCTGCCACAGATGCAGCGCAGGCCGCTGAAGGCGCTTCGGCCGAGTACGCGGAGGAAGCTGGCGCGGTCGATGCCTCGGAAGATATCAGCATGGAGGAAGTGCTGGGCCCGGGAACGCACAAGAAGCCGGTCGCCAATGAAGAGGCGGACGTGCCGAGCGTGGAGAGCCAGACGGTCTAGTTAGTCCTGAGTCGCGAGTCCCGAGTCGTGAGAAGGGACCGAGTAGCGAGTACCGAGAAAAAACCGGGCTTTGATATCAGACCCGCGCGGGTCGTTTGAGCGAGCATCCGGCGCGGGTATTATTGTGTAGGTTTCAAAGTTTCAAGGTTTCAATGTTGCAAAGTGAAACCGCATGCCTTTGAAACCTTGAAACTTTGCAACATTGAAACTTGAGGTTTTATGAGCACTACTATGGCGAATATTTCCGCAGCACAAGTGAAGGAACTCCGGGAGAAGACCGGGGCACCGATGATGGATTGCAAGCAGGCCCTGACCGAAGCCAAGGGCGACATGGAGCAGGCGGTCGTGGTTCTGCGCAAGCGGGGAGTTTCGGTGGCGGCGAAGAAGGCAATGCGGGTGACGAGCGAAGGCTCGGTGGCGAGCTACATTCACGCCGGCGGCAAGATCGGCGTGCTCGTCGAGGTGAACTGCGAAAGCGACTTCGTGGCGCGCACCGAGGACTTTAAGGAACTGACTCACGACATCGCAATGCACATTGCGGCCAGCGATCCGAAATACGTCCGCAAGGAAGATGTCACGGAAGCAGATTTCGCGCGCGAGAAAGAGATTTTTCTCGACCAGGCAGTGAAGAGCGGCAAGCCGCAGCACATCGCCGAGAAAATGGTCGCGGGCAAGATGGAAAAGTTCTACGAAGAAGTGTGCCTGCTCGAGCAGCCTTTTATCAAAGACCAGACCATCTCGATCGGACAGTTGATCGCGACCAAGATCGGCAAGCTGGGCGAGAATATCGCGGTGCGCCGCTTCGCGCGCTTCAAGGTGGGTGACGCGGGCGAGACGATCGCGATCACCAAGCCTACCGAGCCGAAAGCTGAATAGTTTCTGGCGCCCGAAAGGGCGCCTTTTTTACGCGCCAGGTTTCAAAGTTTCAGAGTTTCAAGGTTTCAAAGTGAAACCGGACGGCGTTCGTGGCTCGTCGGGAAGTGCTTCGACTTTGATACATTGAAACCTTGCAACTTTGAAACCTTGAAACTTTCATGACAACCCCTGCCTTCAAACGAATCCTTCTCAAACTCTCCGGCGAGGCGCTGGCTGCGAATCAGGGTTTCGGCGTCGAGACCGCGCGCATTCATGAAATTGCGGGCGAGATTGGTGATGTGCGCGCGCTGGGAGTGCAGATCGCGATCGTTGTCGGCGGAGGGAATTTCTTCCGCGGAGTGGCCGAGCAGGCCAAAGACATGGACCGCGTCTCCGCTGATCACATGGGTATGCTGGCGACCGTGATCAACGCGCTCGCGTTGCAGGACGCGCTCGAAAAGCAAGGCGTTTTTACACGCGTGCAGTCGGCGATTGAAATGAATCAGGTGGCCGAACCGTTCATTCGGCGGCGCGCAATCCGGCATCTCGAAAAAGGGCGCGTCGTGATCTTCGCCGGGGGCACGGGCAATCCCTACTTTTCGACGGATACCGCGGCGTCGCTGCGCGCCATGGAGATCAAGGCTGACGCGATCCTCAAAGCAACGAAAGTTGACGGCATTTATGACGCCGACCCGATGAAGGTCGACGGCGCGCGCAAATTCAATCAGATTACTTATATGGAAGTGCTGAAGCTGGGGCTCAAGGTCATGGATTCGACTGCCATCAGCCTGTGCAAGGATAACGACCTGCCGATCGTCGTGTTCAACTTGAATCAGAAGGGAAATATCCGCCGCGTTGTGCTGGGCGAGAAGATTGGGTCGATGGTGTGCGCGTGACTTCTTTTCCGCGGATTCCGCGGATTCCGCAGATGAACGCGGATTCAACCGGAATTGGCTGTGCGAGTAATCCTTGGGCTTGCTCATGCCTCTTCGCCCTTTCAACAACTCTCTTTGCCTAATCCGCGTGCCTCCGCGTTTATCAGCGGAGAAGAAGTTGGGTTTATAATCCAACGTTTTGAGTTCAAGGAAATACGGGAGCTACTTTATGCCAGTGATGGCTGCAATCGCGGGATTGAAAGAGACCTATGGGCAACTGAAGACGCGCATGGACAAGGCCGTGGAAGATTTTCGCAAGGCGATGGCAGCGACACGCACGGGGCGGGCATCGGTGCATATGCTCGACGGCGTCACCGTCGACGCCTACGGCTCGCAGATGCCGTTGAACCAGGTTGCGCAAGTGCACGCGCCGGAGGCCCAGTTGATTACGGTGCAGCCGTTTGATCCGTCGCAATTGGGAGCGATCGAGAAGGCGATTCGCGGCGGCGACCTCGGGCTGAATCCCATGAACGATGGCAAGCTGATTCGCGTGCCGGTGCCCGCGCTCACCCAGGAGCGGAGACAGGAAATGGTGAAGCATCTGCACAAGGCTCTCGAAGAGCACCGCACGGCGGTACGCAACATTCGCCGCGACGGCAATGACGCGATCAAGAAGGCGATGAAGGACAAGAAAATTACTGAGGACGAGGAGAAGCGGTCGCTGGAAGAAATTCAGAAGCTGACTGACGACGAGATCAAGAAGATGGAAGAGATGAGCAAAGCCAAGGAGAAGGAAGTTCTCGAACTAAAGTAGTGTGCGGCATCCTCTCGAATGCGGATTCTGCGCCTTACACTATCACCCAAAAACCAGCGCCCCAAACGGGGCGCTCTTGCTTTTCCGCGAATCTTAGAGTGCGATTAGGCTTTTGCCGAATTCGACCTCTTTCCGGTGGAGGCGAGTTCTTCCAGCGGCGGAATCGACTCCGGTTCTGTGATGTTCTCATCGGGCGGAGTGACGCCCTTGTTGAACGCTTCCGAGAGCATCTCGATCGCGAGATCGGTGTTGGGGCGAATGAAAATGGTCGCCGCGAGACTTCCGTTCTTCACCCAGCTTTGCCCAGTCTTGGGCATGCCGTCGCATCCTGTGACGGGAATCCTCATCCACCGTGCGCGTTCTGCCGCGGGGATTTCGCTGAACGCCTTGCGAGCGCCCATAGCCATGCTGTCATCCTGAGCTCCCAGCAGGTCGATGTGGCTTTCCTGCGAAGTGCGCAAACGCAGCCATGAACTAACGGCGCGATAAGCGCTTTCTTCCGTCCAGTTGGCGCGCATCGATTTGACCTGAATATTTGCCGGTCTTGTCTTGTTCATTCCTGCAGTGCGCTCTTTAGCAGCCGCACTATTGGCCGGACCCTCGATATAGAGAATCGAACCACCGTTGGGAAGCAGCGCTGCGAATTGCTTGCCCTGAATCTTTCCAATCTCTTCGTGGTCGGAGCTGATGGCGAAGGTAGGAATCTTGTAGAGGCGCCGCAGTTCGAGAATGTAGTCGACCTCGTGATTCAGCACGACCCAGCCAATGCCTGCGGCCGCGGCAGCCCGCGCGACTTGCGGGAATGCCGTCCCGCCAGCGGGTTCAAACAGAATCGCATCCGGCCGTTTTACAGACGCGTCCTGCACGTAGTGTAGGAGCTGTTGGCTCTGGGCCAGCGCGTCGTTGTTGGCGTGAATGATCTGCACATCGATTCCCAGGCGTCGCGCTGTTTTTTCGGCCGCCGCAGCTTGCTCCTGCTGGTAGTCGTTGTCGTTGTTGGTAAGTGAGACGAGAAAGTTGAGGCGTTTCATCGAACTGGTCCTGGTGAAGATGATAGTTCATCTGTCACTGGTGACCATGTGACCGGAGTAACCAGGAGGGGCAAGTGGTAAGGTGACAAAGTGGCAAGGTGGCAAAGTTTCAAGGTTGCCAGCTTTTCGAGGTTGCACGTGCCACGGGCTAGCGGATCATTGAAACTTCGAAACTTTCGAAACTTTGAAACTTGTTTCAGACATTAGCTTCCGGCAGCGGCGCCCTTGGCCGATTCTCCGAGGAAGGACTTCAGCGTGACATCGAGTGTCTCGCGGCAGGCGTCGGAGAGATCGGTGAAGCGGAAGGGCTGCATCCAACCTTGCGTCGCCCACATGGGAAACAGCATTTGCGCTTTGCCGCGGATCGTGGTCTCGCGAATGTGGAAGATAAGTTCGACGTTCAGCTTTTCATCCAGCGGTTTTTCCAGATGAATCACGCCGCCGCTGGTCGAGAGCTGATGAAAGGCCGCCTGAACGTCGCGCTTGTTCGGCAAGCGCACCAGCACCAGCACCGATCCGCGCAGTTTCACGCGGAAGGGCCGCGGCACCAGCTTGGTTCCGTGGATTTCCGGTTCTTGCGGCGTCGCGTCCGTCTGATCCGCCATATGGATGGAGTATGACAGCGATGCGTAACGCAATCGACGTTACGAAAGAACAACTGGGTCGATTGATCTTTGATGGTTGCCGCTCAGAGTGGGCTTATTTTCGGCCGGCGTGGGTTTCGCTGCCGTCTTCAAAAAGATTGTAGGGCCAGGATTTCTTTTTAACCTTCAGCGTGGGAACGCCGCCGGTGTCGCTCATCGGATTGGGCGCGGGCGTGTGCTGAGCTGCGACGTTCCAGTCGGCGGGAGGATCCAGAATTCCCCAGACATTGCCGTGGGTGTAGAGAGAGGCGCCGACCAAAAAATACTTGCCATCGCTGCCCAGAGGCAGGCAGTTGGCCACGCGGGCCGTGACGCTTCCGCCGCCCGGCAGACCGCTTAGCATGATCGGAGTCTCCAGTTGGAGCGGTTCGGAACTGCGGAAGCCGCAGCCTTGCGCACTGACGACCAGCACCATGCATTTCTCGCCGAAAGGGCGGGTGCGGTCGAGGCTGATTACACTCACTGGGATTTCTACACGGATTCGCGTGCTGCGGCGGGTAATTTTTGCTGTCAGGACTTCCATTGCACTCTTCGCAGGCAGCCAGAGTCTTGTCACAGGCCGACTGTAACGCTCGTCTGTATTGTGGCAGATTCACGGTGCGGGAGGGTGTGACAAAAGTAACTGCGGAGAGAAACCTATGGTTTTTGAGACCAAGGATATCGGCCGGCTTGCAGACGGCTTGCAGATCACAGCGTGTGATTACAATCTGGCGTTCTTGCGCGCGCGTTCTACGCCAGCTTTCAGGCCGCGAGTGACGGCCTTGGCGTATCCTGCTTGGTCCATCGCGTCCATGGTTGCGGCCGCGACTCCTCCCGGCGTTGCTGCCTCGCTTAAGAGTTCGTCGAGACTTTCGCCGCTCGCGCGCCAATATGAGATTCCCTCGCCCAGTGCATGTGCCGCCGCAATCAACGCGGTCTTAGGCTCAAGCCCTGCCTCCCGAGCAGCCTTCGCCAGCGTCGCTACCGCATGGTAGCCATGGGTGGGCGAGTGTACCGCGGTAATCGCGTCGAGCTGTGACTCAGGTAGGTCCAGCACCTGTCCCACCCCCGCAAAGAACCGGCGAATCGTAATGCGCTCACTCTGCGTGACGCCGCGATCAAAGCTGACCGGCGTCAATCCTCTTCCGACCCGGCAGACGGGACTCGGCATGGCGCGCGCCCAGCGAACCGGCGCCCCTATCTGCGCACGCAAATTCGCTAACGGAATCCCCGCAGCCAGGCTTACACACAATTTCGGCGGCTGCGCTCCGCAAGCCACCACCTCATCGAGCATCTGCTTTACTGACGCCGGTCGCACTGCGATTACCAGCATCCCGGCGCATTCGACGGCCGATCTCAAATTTTGGGCAATTTCGACTCGCGACTCGCGCCGCAGCGCCTGTGATTTCTCTGGGTGCCGATCGTAGACAACGATTTTTCGTTCATCTCCCGCCAGACGCAATCCCGCTGCCAGCGCGCCTGTGATACGTCCTCCGCCTAAGAAAACCACAGCATCTTTCATGCATGCCACCCTGAGGGAAAATTCATCTGCGTAGTGCGGACGAGTCAATCCGCTGTTCCGCCGCCATCCACGACCAGCGCTGCGCCTGTCATGAATGACGAATCGCCGGACGCGAGAAACAGCACTGCTTTCGCTATTTCCTCGACGGTTCCGACCCGTCCCAGCGGCCGCGTGGCACATCCGGCGATGTAATCTTCCCATTTCAGCCCGCGCATTTTGGCGTCGGCTGGAAGCATGGGCGTTTCCACGTCGCCCGGGCAGATGCAATTCACGCGGATTCCCTGCGGGCCATGATCAATCGCCATCGCCTTGGTCATCAGCACGACGCCACCCTTCGACGCGCAATAAGCCACCGCATGGTCGCCGCCCACGATGCCCCACCCCGACGCGTTATTGACGATCACGCCGCTCTTTTGCGCGATCATTGGCGGTAGCGCGTACTTCGACATCAGAAAAGCTCCCTTGAGATTCACGTCAATCTGCTCATCCCACTCGCGCTCAGAGCATTCGAGTGCCGTCTGCGGATAGAACACGCCGGCGTTGTTGAATAGAATGTCGATGCGGCCGAACGCCTTCAGGGTCTCATCAACAGCGCGCTGGCAATCGGTGGAAAGGCTGACGTCGGCGCGGAGAAAGATCGCTGCAGCGCCAGGTTCCTTGAGGCGCGCCACTACATCCGACCCGCGTCCAGTATTGCGCCCGGTGATGGTGACGCGAGCGCCTTCGCGGGCGAACAGGAGTGCTGTGGCCTCGCCAATTCCGGAGGTTCCACCAGTGATGATTGCAACTTTATCTTTGAGTCGCATTTGATTTTCCTGTGATGCTGAACGCGGACGGAAATTCGCAAAGCGAAGACTTGCGGCGCGGCTGGAGCCCGCGCCCTTTCAAAACAGGATCTAACGGCTGGCCAATCCTCCGGCGGTTTCGCCGCCATCCAGCGTGAACACGTGGCCGGTCGCGTACGCCGCATCTTCTGACGCCAGATACGCAAAGAGCGCAGCGATCTCTTCAGGCGCGGCGTGGCGACCCAACGGGACTTTTTTATTCACTTCATCGAGCATCGCATCGGTATATTCTGCGCGCTGCATCGGCGTCAGCACGTATCCCGGGGCAACCGCGCATACGCGCACGCGTGGCGCGAGTTCGAGCGCCATCGTTTTGGTCAACTCAATGACTCCTGCTTTGGTTGCGTTGTAGTCGGCGTAGAACGGCTGGCCAACTACTCCATTCGTCGAAGCGGTTTGCAAAATCACGCCACTGCCGCGTTCCCACATGTGGCGTGCCGCGGTCTGGGCGACGTAGAAGACGCCCGTCAGATTGACCGCCAAAATCTTTTCCCACTCTTCGGGAGTGATGTCGAGAAACTTGTGGCGAATACTGATGCCGGCATTATTGACGAGCACGTCGACTCCATCCATCAGGCGGATCGCCTCGGCGAAGGCGGCCTCGACCTGCATGAGGTCGGTGACGTCGGCGATGATTGCTTCTGCAATAGCAGGTAATTCGTGCTTGATGCGAGCGCAGGCGCGCTCATCGCGATCGAGCACGCACACTTGCGATCCCTCTTCGATAAAACGTGCCGCTGTCGCAGCACCGATGCCGCTGGCGCCTCCGGTGATCAGGACGCGCTTGTCTTTCAAGCCTCGCATTAGAGTCTCCTTGCTCCTTAGTCTTTTCGCACGGCCGATTCCGGCTGCGGGTATTCGATGGTCCCCTTGAACGAGGAAATTTCGTCCTTGTGAAAGTCGGGGAAGGGAAGTTGCTTGTGGTCGCGGAGTTCAGCGACCTTCTGCACGGCATTCTCCGCTTTTTCTTTTTCCAGTCCAGCGTCGCGGCTAATGTAGAGCGTTTGCGCGGGAGCGGCGAGGCTGGTGCCAGCATCTTCGACAATATCGAGCGCACGCAGCAGCAGATCTTCGCGCACGGCGGCGTACTCGTTGTAGTCCTGCGTCAGGATGTAGGAGACGACTTCGAGCGTGTGCGAGGCGCCCGCGACGTCGGTGAGGCGCACGCGCACCGACGCGCTTTCGACTTTCGGATGGCTATAGAGCAGGCGGCGCAGTGCGGCGAGCACGAAGCGCAGATGATCCGCTTTGGTGTCGGCGCGTACGGCGAGATTGGTCTTGAAGAGAATCTTGTCGCGGCGGCTCAGGTTTTCCACGTTGATGGTCGCCACGGTTCCATTCGGGATCGCGACCAGCGTACGCTCTTCGGTGCGGATTCGGGTGGAGCGCAAGCCGATATCTTCTACCACTCCGGTGCGGTCGCCGAAGCGGCAGACGTCGCCCACGCGGATGACTTCGTCACCAAGCACCGCGACGCCGCCGAAAAGATTCGCGATGGTCTGCTGCGCGCCGAAGCCGATGGCGATTCCGCCAATGCCGAGTCCGGCGAGCGCTGTAGTCATGTTGAAGCCGAGACTGCCCAGCACGGCGAGCGCGCCGACCATGAAGATAACGGCCTTGATCATGCGCTCGCCGAGCAGCATCAGCGATCCGGTGCCGACATGGCCGTGAGCGAGAGCGCGGTTGCGCACGCGGTGCAGCGACCATCGCACCACGCGCCAGAGAATCCACGTGGCCCCGACGATCACCGCAACGCCGGTGATCTGGTAGTAGTAGTGCCGCGAGAGCAGCGGCATGCCGAGGAAGCGGACCAGAATGCGGTGCACGACCGTGGTGGTGAGAACCCATCCCGGGCCGGAGACCGAGCGCCAGTTCATTAGGTCGACGTGGCCCTTGCGGCGCGCCCAAAGATGAAGAGGAACCTCGAGCAGCATCAGCACCAGCCAGCCGAGCGGGATTGCGATCAGCAAAGCTGCCAGCAATCCGAGCCACTGCCAGAGCGGCATGCCTAACACCTCGTGCTTGACGAGAATGTTCGGCAGTTTGTGCTCGACCTGGCGGGCTTCAGCTTGCTCGTAGAGTTCCGGAACTTTGGCAAGAGTCTCAGATGAAAACAGCCAGATTTGGTTGACGCGCACGAGCTCGACGTCATCTTCCACGTCGCCGGAAGACATGGTTCCGATTTTTTGCCGGCCCAGCGGAACGCCTTCCTGGACCGCTCCTTCGGGCTGCGTGCTCAGGTTTTTCAGGCTACCCACGAAGACGTGATCGAGAAGATATTTCAGCTTGACCGCCATGTCTTCGCCTTCAGTTTGTCGGCGGGCGGCGGTCATCTGCAGATACTGGGCGGCGATGCTATTGTTGCCGTCTTGTGCGGCCTGGAGGAATCCGAGCACGGTGCCGGATGGAGTGGTGCGGTTGAGGGGATCGGAGGAGCCGCCGGCGGCAGGCTTGGGTGGCGATGTGGTGAGTGGAAGTTGAGCGAAAGCGCAGAGGCTGAGAACGCAACTGAGAAATAAGAACAAAAGTCTTGAAAATGAGCGCATCGTGTCTCTCGCAGAGCTTGCTTGATTGTATCGAAGGCAGCGCAAGGAGGGGCTCGGGGAAAATCCCCACTCAAGCCAAAAGCAGGCTTGAGTGGGGCACCCTCGTTCTCTCTTTTCCGAAGATTCTTAACTGCGTTTTGGGCGGTAGAGATCGGTGCTAGTGCCGAAGAAAACTTCGGCCGACTGCATGACTGTCTCCGACAGAGTTGGATGCGGATGGATCGTCGCTGCTACGTCATGCGCCAGCGCGGCCATCTCGATGGCGAGCACGCCTTCGGCGATCAGTTCTCCGGCGCCTGTCCCGACGATGCCGACGCCGAGCACGCGCTCGGTGTGCGGATCGAAGAGGATTTTGGTCATGCCTTCGGGGCGATCCAGCGTGATGGCGCGGCCGGAGGCGGCCCAAGGAAATTTTGCTACTTTGATTTCGCGATTTTCTTTTTGCGCCTGCGTTTCAGTCAGGCCGGCCCAGGAGACTTCAGGATCAGTGAAAACAACAGCAGGAATCGCGTTAGGCTCGAAGGCGACTTTGTGTCCGGCGATGGCTTCAACGGCGGTGCGGCCCTCGTGCGAGGCCTTGTGCGCGAGCATTGGCTCGCCCACGATGTCGCCGATGGCGTAGATAGCGGGGTCGGCAGTCTGGAGTTGCTTGTTGACCTCGATGAATCCCTTTGCGCCGACTTTGACTTGTGTTTTTTCGAGGCCGGGAATTTCGGAGTTCGGCTTGCGGCCGACCGAGACGAGCACGCGGTCGAAGATTTTTTCCTGCGTGCTGCCGTCCTGCGCCTTGAGCGTGGCGCGGATCCCGTTGCCTTCGTCTTTCACCGCGGCGACGGTGGTGTTGAGGAGAATCGATTCGAAGAATTTTTCGAGGCGCTTGTGCAAAGGAAGCACGAGGTCGCGGTCGGCTCCCGGGAGCAGGCCAGGAAGCATTTCGACGACAGTGACGCGCGTGCCAAGCGCGGCGTAGACGGAGCCAAGTTCCAGGCCGATGTATCCGCCGCCCACCACCAGCAGAGAGCCAGGAATGTCTTCGAGGTGGAGCGCGCCAGTCGAATCCATCATGCGCGGCGTGTCGAGCTTTAGAGTCGGAATGATCGCCGGCCGCGAGCCGGTGGCGAGGATGATGCGGTCGAAGCTGAGGCTCTGCGTCGAGCCGTCGGGCTTGGTGATGACGAGCGTGTTCGAGTTTTCGAATCCGGCGCCGCCCTGGATATAGGTGACTTTGCGCTGCTTGGCTAGAATGCCGAGGCCGCCGGTCAGCTTCTTGACGACGCCTTCCTTGAAGGTCCGCAAGCGGGCGAGGTCAATCTTCGGCGCGCTGAATTCGACGCCCCAGTTTTTCGCCTGCTCCGATTCTTCGATTAGCTTGGCGACGTGCAGCAGCGCTTTGGACGGGATACATCCGCGATAGAGGCAGACGCCGCCGGGGTTCACTTCGGGGTCGATGAGTGTGACTTGCATGCTTAGATCGGCAGCGAGAAATGCAGCGGCGTAGCCTCCGGGGCCGGCGCCGACTACGGCAATGTTGAGATTTGCGGTGTCTGACATGGAAGGCTTTCAACCACAGAGGGCACGGAGGAACACAGAGGATTGCCAAAGTTGCTTCGCGCCTCTGTGTTCTCTGTGTCCTCTGTGGTTCAAGATTTTTTTATCCCTGGACGGACAATAGGAATGGCTGCTCGAACGCTTCGGCGATCCAGCGAAGGAAGCGGGCGGCGTCGGCGCCATCGATCAGGCGGTGATCGTAAGAAAGCGAGAGCGGCAGAATCAGCCGGGGCTCGAATTTGCCGCCGTCCTTCGACTCGATCCATTCCGGCTCCATGCGCGAGCGTGAGAGGCCGAGAATTGCAACCTCGGGATGGTTCACGATCGGCGTGAATCCGACGCCCCCAATGCCGCCGAGATTGGTGATGGTGAAAGTGCCGCCTTCCATGTTGGCCGGCGTGAGTTTCTTCTCGCGGGCTTTCTTCGAGAACTGCGACAGTTCGACCGCGAGCTCGACGATGTTCTTCTTGTCGACGTCGCGGATCACCGGAACGAGCAGGCCACGGTCAGTGTCGGTAGCGACGCCGATGTGGATGTACTGCTTGTAGACGATTTCTTCCTTGTCGACGTCGATCGAGGCGTTGAACTGCGGGAAAACCTTGAGCGCGGCTGAACACACTTTCAAGGCGATCGCGGTGACGGTCATCTTGCCGCCGGCCTCCTGGGCCTTGGGAGCAAATCGCGCGCGGAGTTGCTCGAGTTCGGTGATGTCGGCGCGGTCGTGCTGCGTGACGTGAGGGATGGTGTTCCACGATTCAGCGAGATGCTCTGCGGTTTTGCGCCGCACGCCGCGGATGGAGACGCGTTCGACCTTGCCCCACTTGGCGAAGTCAGGAAGCCTTGGTTGTGCGAAATGCCCGGCGAGGGGAGCGGTCTGGACCGCAGTAGTGGCAGCGGTGACCAGCGCTTTGGCGTGAGCCTTGACGTCGTCCTCACTGATGCGTCCGCCGGGACCGGTGCCCTTGACTTCATAAATATCAACGCCGACTTCGCGCGCGAGCCGGCGCACATGGGGCGCGGCGGGAATGGGCTGGCGATGTTCGGTCCCGGCCACTTTGCCGAGTTGCGATGGCATGCTGAACGCGGGCGTGGGTTGCAGCGGTTGATCCGGCGGCAGCGCTTGCTCTTCGGTTTTTCCTTCGGCGCGAATGGCGGCCTGAAAGGCGAGGCGTGCGCCATGCTGGCCGGAGACATGCTCGACTGGTGCACTGCGCTGAGGCGCGGGCGCGGAAGTTGCGGCTCCGCCTTCGAGTGTGAAGATCACCTGGCCGACTTTGACCTTCTCGCCTTCTTTGACTTTGATCTCTTTGACTACCCCGCTGACTGACGATGGAACCTCGACGACAGCTTTGTCGGTTTCGAGTTCCATCACCGGCTGCCCTTCGCTGACTCTCGCGCCGGGTGCGATCATCAGGCGGACGAGATCGCCCTGCGTGATGTTTTCGCCGAGTTCGGAGAGCTTGAATTCGTTGGCTTGCGGTTGGCCTCGGCGTTCGCGGCGTTCTTCTTGTACCGGAGCAAGTTGTGCCGGCGTAGTGGACGCAGCAGGGGATGGCGGAGTTGGAGGAGTAGGCGCTGTGGCCGCAGTTGCTGGATCAGGCGGGGCAGCGATAGCCGTTGCGGCCTTGGGCGCGGCGTTTGCGCCGGTACCATTGTCGACAGTGAAGATCACCTGGCCGACTTTGATCTTGTCGCCTTCTTTTACTTTGATTTCCTTGACCACGCCATCCACTGACGATGGAACCTCGACGACTGCCTTGTCGGTTTCGAGTTCCATGACGGATTGACCGGAGGCAACGGTGGCTCCGGGCGCGACCATGAGGCGCACGAGGTCGCCTTGCGAAATGTTTTCTCCGAGTTCAGGAAGCTTGAATTCGATCAATTGAGTCATTTTTCGATTCAGTCATCGAGCGATTATGAAGGATGAGGCTGCCCCTGGAGTGCAATCGCTCAATCGCCCAACGGCCCGATCCTTCTAGCTTATTGCCGGGTTCGCTTTTTCCGGATTAATGCCTAACTCCTGCACGGCGCGCTTCACCACGTCCGTGCCGATTTTATTTTCGCGGGCCAAAGCTCCGAGCGTCGCCAGCACGATGTGCTTTGCGTCGACTTCGAAGAAGTCGCGCAGCGCGGCGCGATTTTCGCTGCGGCCAAAGCCGTCGGTGCCGAGCGAGACCAGTTGTCCCGGCACCCACTTGCTCAGGCTTTCCGGAAGGATCTTCATGTAATCAGATGCCGCGATGAACGGCCCGGCAGCATCTTTCAATGTCTGCGTAACGTAAGGAACTTTTGCTGACTCGCCCGGATGCAGCAGGTTCCAACGCTCGCAGTCGTTGGCGTCCCGGTAAAGCTCCTTATAGCTGGTTACGCTCCACACGTCAGTGGCAACACCGTACTTTTCTTCCAGAATCTTCTGCGCCTTGAGCACCTCGAACATGATGGTGCCGCTGCCCAGCAATTGCGCGCGCAGCTTGGAGTCTTTCTTCGCCGAAGTATTGAAGCGATACAGGCCTTTGAGAATGCCTTCGCGAGCATTCGGCCCGTCGGGCATCTCCGGCATCGGCAGGGGCTCATTCGTCACCGTCAGGTAGTAGAAGATGGATTCCTGATCGATGTACATGCGCTTGATGCCGTCCTGAATAATGATGGCGATCTCGTACGCGAACGCCGGATCGTACGCGTGCAGATTCGGCACGGGCAGTGCGAGCACGTGGCTGTGACCGTCCTGGTGCTGCAGGCCCTCGCCCGCCAGAGTGGTACGGCCCGCGGTGCCACCAATCAGGAAGCCGCGGCAGCGCATGTCAGCTGCGGCCCAGATCAGATCGCCAATGCGCTGAAAGCCGAACATCGAGTAATAAATGAAGAAGGGAATCGTGTTGATGCCGTGGTTGGCGTAGGCGCAACCTGCGGCGATCAGCGAACACATCGATCCGGCTTCGGTGATGCCTTCTTCGAGAATCTGGCCATTCTTCGCTTCCTTGTAATAAAGGAGCGTGTCCATGTCGACCGGTTCGTAGTTCTGGCCGACGCTGGAATAAATTCCGACCTGGCGGAAGAGCGCTTCCATGCCGAAGGTGCGGGCTTCGTCGGGAACGATGGGGACGATGTACTTGCCCTGCTCGGGATCGCGCAGCAATTTGGCCAGCAGCCGCACGAAGACCATGGTGGTGGAAGCATCGCGGCCGTCGGTGCCCTTGTGGAATTCCTCGAAGACAGAATCGGGGAAGGGCTTCAGCGGCGTGGCGCGGACTTTGCGCTGCGGCATGTAACCGCCGAGTTGCTGACGGCGCGCCTGCATGTATTTGATTTCAGCGCTGTCGTCGGCCGGGCGATAGAACGGCGCGTTGTGCAGTTCGTCGTCGGGGATGGGAATGCCGAACCGCGAACGGAACATCTCCAATTCGTCGTCGTTCAGTTTTTTCTGCTGGTGGGTGATGTTCTTGCCTTCGCCGGCTTCGCCCAGGCCATAACCTTTGATTGTCTTGGCGAGGATGATCGTCGGCTGACCGGTGTGATCGACCGCTGCGCGATACGCCGCATGCACTTTGATGGGATCGTGGCCGCCAAGACGCATCCTTGCCAGCTGATCGTCGGAGAGATGCTCGACCATCTTTAGCAGGCGCGGATCGGTTCCGAAAAGATTCTGGCGGAAGTAGGCGCCGCTTTCGACGAAGTATTTCTGGTATTGCCCGTCGCTGATTTCGCCCAGGCGCCTGACCAGGATGCCATCGCGGTCATTCTGAATGAGCTGATCCCAGTCAGAGCCCCAGACGACTTTGATCACGTTCCAGCCAGCGCCGCGGAAGATTGCTTCGAGTTCCTGGATGATCTTTCCGTTGCCGCGAACCGGGCCATCGAGGCGCTGCAGGTTGCAGTTCACGACAAAGATGAGGTTGTCGAGTTTTTCGCGCGACGCGAGCGTGATGGAGCCCAGCGACTCGGGTTCGTCCATTTCGCCGTCACCGAGGAAGGCCCAGACCTTTCCGCCGGTCGATTGCTTCAGTCCCCGATTTTCCAGGTACTTGATGAAGCGTGCGTGGTAGATCGCCTGGATGGGGCCGAGTCCCATGGAGACCGTGGGAAACTCCCAGAAGTCGGGCATGAGCCACGGGTGAGGGTATGAGCATAATCCTCCGCCGGGCTTCAATTCCCGGCGGAAGTTTTGCAGCTTCTCTTTCGAGATGCGCCCTTCGAGATAGGCTCGCGAATAAATACCTGGCGCGGCGTGGCCCTGGAAGTAAACGATGTCGCGATCGCCGTTCTCAGTCTGTGCGCGGAAGAAATGGTTAAATGCCACTTCATATAAGGTTGCGGCGGAAGCGAAGGTCGAAATGTGCCCGCCGATGCCCTCCTGAATCTTGTTGGCGCGAACCACCATGGCCAGCGCATTCCAGCGAACCAGGCTCTTGATGCGACGTTCCATCTCCTGGCTTCCCGGAAACGGCGCCTGCTGGCGCGACGGAATCGTGTTCTGGTAAGGCGTGGTCGCGGAAAAAGGCAGGTTGATGCCGGCTTCGCGGCGCGCGTGCAGCGCCAGTTGCTGCAGCAGGCGTCCAGCGCGATCGGGGCCACCTCTGTCGAGAACATAGTCCAGGGAATCGACCCACTCCCTGGTTTCCAACACTTCTAGACCGTCGGTTTCCTTCTGAGGCACGTCTGGGTTCTCCGTTGATGAGGGCGCAACCATCCATCATAAAGAATTATGCGGAATTTTGCAGTGATTGGAAGGCGGATTCACCACAGAGGACAAGGGGGTTCTACGGATTTCCTCCGTGTTCCTCTGTGTCCTCTGTGGTAAAGATTTTTTCATGCGAATTTCCGCAAACTGCGAGCCAGTTCACAAAGGCGACTGCGATCGTAGCCAAAAGGATGACCGACTTGCTGAAGTCGACTCCAGTGAGCAGGGCGATGCAAATCAAGATGCCGAGAGCGGCGAAGAAAAATCCAGCGGGCAGCCGGAACCATGCCGCTCCAGGCTGTCTCCGGCGAAGCACTGGGACCGCCGCACAAACGACTGCGTAGTAAAAGAGGCGAGCGACTGCAGACAGAGTGACGTTCCACGTGAAGCTGCCGAGAAGGGCGAGAAGCCAGGTGAGTCCGGCGAAGACGGCGATCGACACATGCGGCGTGCGGAAGTCACGATGCACGGCGGCGAACAGGCGAGGAAAGTCGCCTTGCTCAGCGAAGGCGAAGGTGGCGCGCGGGCCGGTGAGAAAGTTGGCGCTGAGATATCCGTAGACGGAAATCAGGGCCCCGGCCGCGACCAGCGCCGCACCTCCGCCGCCCAGCAGAATGCGCGCGACATCGGCCAAAGGGCGATCACTGTGCGAAGACGCCGGCAGCACACCGACCACGACCCACTGAATCGAGGTATAGATAAGCATAATGATCGCGAGCGCGACGAAAAGCGCAAACGGCGCGTCACGCCTGGGATTGCGCGCCTCACCCATCGGATTCATGGCGGCCTCGTATCCACCGTAGGCGAAAAAGAGTAAAAGAATGACGCTGCGCCATTGGCCGAGTCCGGCATTCTGGACGGGCCAAGCGGCCGCACTGTGTGCGAGCAGGTAATAACCTCCAGCCAGCACTACGATCGCAAGCGGCAACATTTTTGCCACTACAAAGATGTTGCTGACCAGAGTTCCAGCCCGCACGCCGCGATAGTTCACTGCCAAAAGAATCCCCAGCAAAACCGTAATGACGGCAAAACGCACGGCCGGGCGCGTGGCTTGCGGCAAGAATTCCGCCAGATATAAGACCAGCAGGTTCGCGTTCGCGGCACAGGCGGTGAGCCGGCTGAGCATCAGCATCCATCCCACCTGCAAGCCTGTCAGCCGGCCGAAAGCAACGCGCGCATAAATGAAAGTCCCGCCGCTTTGCGAGAACTGCGACGCGACTTCGGCGTAACAACCAATGATCGCTGCCATGGCCGTTCCGGCCAGCAGAACCGCCCATGGGCTGCGTGATCCAAGCTGCGCGCCCACTTGCGAGGGCAGGCCGAAGATGCCACTGCCCAGGATGCAGTTGACCGTGAGTGCAACCAGGCTCCAGCGGCCGATGGCGCGAACCAGGCCGCTTTCTTCTCCGGCCGCTTCCTGCGTTAGCTGCTGTGCCGTTTCCGCCACCGCGCGTTTGTATCACAGAATCGCTGGCCTTGGGCGAATGCATGGACTAGAATCCCGGCCAATCCAACGGGGCGGCGGCTGCGTAATCTTGTGTGAGCGGTTGCAGGCTCAGTTTCGTATGAGAAGAGACTCGCATGACGAAAGAGAGACGCAGTGTATTCATCGCGGGCGGTAGCGGATATATGGGGCAAAGGGTGATTCCGCGACTGCTCGAGCGTGGTCACGAAATTCGGGCGCTGGCGCGACCGGGATCGGAGAAGAAGTTGCCCGTCGGATGCACGCCAGTCCTGGGCAACGCCCTTGATAGCAGCACCTACGCAGACAAGGTCGCTCCGGCCGATACTTTTGTGCAGTTGGTTGGCGTAGCGCACCCCAGTCCCGCGAAAGCGGCGGAGTTCCGAGCGGTCGATCTTCCGTCAGGCTTGGGCGCAGTGGCGGCGGCAAAAGCTGCCGGTGTTCGCCATTTCATTTATCTCAGCGTGGCGCACCCTGCGCCCATGATGCATGCCTACATCGCGGTGCGTAGCGAGTGCGAGGCGGCAATCGAGTCGGCTGGGCTGAACGCGACGATCCTTCGTCCCTGGTACGTGCTCGGGCCGGGGCACTGGTGGCCGTATCTCCTCATTCCGATGTACAAAATTGCCGAAGTATTGCCGCAGACGCGCGAAGGGGCGCGCCGGCTGGGCCTGGTGACTTTGGAGCAGATGACGAATGCACTAACGTTCGCGGTAGAAAATCCGGCGCAGGGAAAACGCGTCGTTTCCGTGCCGGAGATTCGCGCCGCCGCCGCTTGAAAAGCCGCATCTGACAAGGCTTTGCATGCGGTAACGTTTTCTGAGACCAAAGTAATCGCCGAATTACCAAAGGCGCATGCCCGTGGGACATCTTCTCGCTGCACATTGCCGATGAGATGTTGAGGGACGGCAAAGCATGGTCAGAGACGACATGGACGACCTTCATCGACGGATTGAGCGCGTGACGGATGATCTGCGCACCATCCAGCAAGAGTTGAACTGCGCGGCTATGCAGGCGCCCAGCGATCCCGAGCTGATGGAGTTGCTCAGCTCGCTCTCGGAAACCGAGCCCATCGAAACGCTGCGCTCGGCGCTCGACCAGATGCGGCATTTCCTGTGGTTCTATTCGCAAGTGATGGAGAATGAGCCGGAACTGGGTGACAAGCTGCGCCAGGCCGCCGGCAAGACCGAAAGCGACGCGAAGCCGAAGCTGGAAAGCACTTTTCTGGATCACCTGTCGCGCGCGGATGAGTTGGTGCTGCTCCACCACCTGGCGCAGGCCAAACAGCGCAAGCCTAGCTAATTCTTACTGCGACGAGAGTACGCCGCCGACCGCCGTCTTCAATACTTCACCTTTCGCATTCAAGACAATGAAATCGGCGCGGGCGCCTTCGGTGAGCCTGCCGAGGTCTGATTCCATTCCAACCGCCTTGGCCGGATTCAACGTGGCGGCCCGCACGGCATGGCGCAGGTCCCAAGCAGAAAATTGGGTTACGTTGCGCACTGCGCGGTCCATGGTGAGCACGCTGCCGGCGAGGCTGCCGCCCGCGGTGGCTTTGCCATCCTTCACATCGACTTCGATGGGGCCAAGCTGATAGCGGCCGTTGGGCATGCCCGTGGCGGTCATCGCGTCCGTGATGAGCACGGCGCGTTCCGGTCCCTTTGCTTGCAGAAAAACTTTCACCACCTCAGGCGCTACGTGAATGCCGTCCACAATAATGTCGGCCGTTAGCCTGTCATCACTGAGAACTTCGCCGATGATCCCCGGCTCGCGATGATCGAGGGGGCGCATCGCGTTGAACGTGTGGGTGGCATGGCGAGCGCCGGCTTTTACTCCGGCACGCGCCGCAGGCATGTCCGCATCGGAGTGTCCGATGCTGACGCATACTTTTCTCCGTGCTGCTTCGGCGATCACTTCCAGTGCGCCGGGAACTTCAGGAGCGATTGTCAGCACGCACACGTGGCCCCGTGCTGCCTGCCAGAGGCGGTCGAATATTGCCACCGTTGGCTCGACCAGATTTCCCGGCGGATGCACGCCTCTTCGCTTGTGGCTGAGGAAGGGACCCTCCAGATGAATGCCCAGAGGCCGCGCCTCCACGGCAGCGCCGTCTGAGTCGTTCCCTTCAATGGCATCGGCCAGACGCTCCAGTGCGGCACACGTTGAGTCGAGCGGAGCGGCGACGGTGGTCGGGAAATATGCAGTAACGCCGTGACGCGCCAGAAATTTTCCCAGGACGGGGAGTTCCGACGGCGCGGTACGCATGACATCGAGTCCGGCACCGCCATGAATGTGGATGTCGAAAAAGCCGGGGGCGATGACGGCGTCGCCGAAATCAACCAGCGACGCAGCGGCGGGAGCCTCCGCGCTCAGGCGCGAAGAGACTTCCGCAATGCGCCCGTCTTCGACGACCAGAAGCGGTCGGGCGACCTCTTCGGTCGGCGTAAACAGTCGCGTGGCCGTGAATGCGGTTCTCATAATAAGGAACGAGCGAATCACAATCGTAGACGCACGCGGGAAATCCGACAACCGCGGCGGTCAGCACGCGAGTGGCTGGCGCACACCCACTGAGCAGTGACGAAACCGGATGTTATACTAGACCACAGTAGTTTCCGTCATGGTGCCGCATCTCTTGCAGCGCCCACGCACAACGTCGGGGAGTGGCTCAGCCTGGTAGAGCACCTGGTTCGGGACCAGGGGGTCGGAGGTTCAAATCCTCTCTCCCCGACCATCCTTTTCAATCGGTTAACTCCTATTTTGTCCGCACGTTCCGAGACCAGGGGGTCCGTCGTGCAAACCGTTCGCCTTTCGTAGGTTGAAGCGGAGGGACTCCAATTGCCCCTCAAAAAGCTTGAGTCTTCCCATCTTTTTCATGGTACCGATTCGCACCGGTTGCTCAGCAATTTCTGGATTGCTCGTTATGCGCTTCCAAGACGAGTGGTAGATATTTGCAAGGGAAACAGGCAAGCTACTGTAATTTTGCGTACTCGGACTTGGCTTGCTTCAGGATGGGGATATCCGGGTCGGCGTCTTTCCAGAGGGTGAGGAAGTCTTTGTAGGCGGCAAGGGCGCGAACGCGGGCGGCGTCAGCATCGGCGCCTTGCGACGTTTTCGACTGCCGGGCATTGGCGCGCGCCACGCCCAGGTGCGCCAGCACCCCGGTCCAGCAGTTCCAGACGATGCCGCTATGGTCGAGGATTTTCTGGAACTCGGCGGCGGCTTCCTTGCCCTGTCCGGCCGCGAGATACGCCTGGCCGCGAATGTAGGTGGGATAAAGGCAGGACATATTGGCGACAAAAGAGATCTGCCCGTACTCGATGGGCGGCAAGCCAGGTTGCAGGGCCGTGATTGCCGCAGCCGAGTTTTTTCGGCTGAGCGCCAGTTGCGCGTGAATTGCCGGCAGCCACAAGGACTGCATCTGCGTATCGAGCGGGTAACGCTTATCCAGGTCTTGCGCCAGCGATTCGGCTCGTGACGCTTCGCCCGCCATGGCAAGAGCGAGCGCGGCTTCAACCTGCACGCCCTGATTGTCGGGAACCAGCTTCAACCCCTCCGCCGCTGTCTGCTTTGCTTCAGTTAGGTTGCCGAAGGCAGCCTTACGCAAAGCCGAATTCTCCAGCCAAATTGCTCCGGTTTCCTTGCTGTCGGCGCGAATCGCAGAATCCACCGACTGCTTGGTCAGTTCCCGCGCTTTCCCCAAATGGCCCGCATATGCCTCGGTATCGGAGGCCAGCGAAAGCCCCAGGTTCTCTTCGGGCTTTCCGGCAAACCACTGCTGTTCTTCCGCCATACCTGAAGAGTCACCCTGAAGGAAAGCCAGGGTGTAAAGGGTGTCGTGAAGTATCACGTCATCCAGTTTCCGCGCCAGGGCCCGTTGGATAATCTGTCGAGCTTCCTCGAATCGCTGCAAAGCCTGCAGGTTGTTAGCGAGGTTGTCGTATGGGGCAACATCATCCATTTCGAGACTAAGAGCTTCGTTATACGCTTCCAGCGCTTTCTCCCATCGTCCCTGAGCGGCGTACACAGTGCCGAGATTGTTATAACCTTTGCCGTCCCGAGGGTAATTTGCAATGCGCTCTTGGTAGGTATGTGCCGCTTTCTCCAGTTCGCCGGTTACATTTTGAAAGTAATCTGCTGCGATCTCTAATTTTTCCCGTTCGCTGGCATGCTCGCGTAACTGGAACGCCTTGGTGTAGTACTCGGCGGCGCGTCCTAGCTCGGTCATATTGTTGTAATCGACGCCCACTGCCAAGTAACCCATGGCAAAATTCGGGTCGAGTTCGATGGCGTGTTGATGGTAGGGCAGGGAGGCAGAAGAGCTGTTTTGGAAACTAATTTTGTTGCCAAGGCTGTATGCTTGCAAAGCTTCGAGCGAAGAAGTGGTCGCCTGGTCCAGCGGCACATCCAGCTTCTGCACGGTTGCCAGCGACTCGCCCAACGCTTCGCGCAGCTTCGACGCCGCCGAGCCCAGAGTGTCCAGTACTTTTTCTTTACCGTTCGCGGTTGCCTGCTCTTGTGGAAGCACGTCTCCGCTCTGGCAATTCACCACCTTTAACCCGAGCACGTACTGGCTGCCCAGGCTGGCAATCGATCCGGCAATGAAGGCTTTGCCCCCCGCTCGCAGGCAAAGCTCGCGGGCAACGTCGGGCGTGAGCCGCGTGTCGGGCTGTTTGGTCATCAGCTTCAATGTCTTTGCGACGGTGCTGTCCGGGAGCACATTCAGAAACGGCGACTGGTTCAGGGAAACGCTGAGCGCGGCTTTGAGCGTGTCGTCGAAAACGGGGTCTCCGGTCTTGTTGTCGAAGTCGGCGAGCACAATGGTGTCTTTGTCGGTCAGAGGTTTCGAGCGATGCGAACGAAAGTAAAGGCCGCCTGCAACCAAGGCGGTCAGCACAACCGCAGCCACCACCGCGAGCCACGTGGGGACAGACGCCCCCGGCTGTCCGGTCGAGCGAAGCTCGACAGAACCGGAAGAAGCGGCGGAGCTTCGCTCCGCCTGAACGGCCGACGCGGCCGTCCCCACATGGTCTGTGACGATTCTTGCCGCTGAGGACGAGCGCGACTGCGTGTCCCGCTTCAGCCGCTGCAGGTCGCTCCGCATCTCCGACGCGTGCTGGTAGCGAAGATTCCGATCCTTATCCATCGCTTTGCTGATGATGTCTTCCAGCTTGGGAGGAATATCGCGGTTAAAGCGGATGGCCGGAGGCGGATCAGAATGCAGTATGGCGTCGAAGATGAGCGCGGTGGTTTCGCCCTGGAAGGGCAGGTCTCCGGTCGCCATCTCGTACAGCACCGCGCCGAAAGAAAACAGGTCGGTGCGCGCGTCCAGTTCCTTTCCCTTCGCCTGCTCCGGCGACATATACGCAACCGTGCCGAGCGCGGAACCGGGACTGGTCAAGTGCTCCTGATCGACCGTCTGTGTGTTGGCCGAGCCGATCTGGCTTGAAGAAGAGGCCGGAGTCGTGACCTTTGCCAGCCCGAAATCGAGAATCTTGGCGTGCCCTCGCTTGGTGACAAAAATGTTCGCAGGCTTGATGTCGCGGTGAATGATGCCTTCGGCGTGAGCGGCATCGAGTGCGTCGGCGATCTCAATGGCGAGCGAGAGGATCAAGTCCGTTTCCATCGGACGATTCCCGATACAGTGTTTCAGGGTCACGCCGTCGAGAAACTCCATGACGATGAACGACTGCCCATCGTGTTTGCCGATCTCGTAAATCGTGCAGATGTTCGGATGATTCAGCGCGGAGGCAGACTTGGCTTCTCGCTGGAAGCGGCTGAGAGCCTGCGGATTTTGTGCCACATCGTCGGGAAGAAACTTGAGCGCAACGAAACGACCAAGATCGGTGTCTTGCGCTTTGTAGACGACACCCATGCCGCCGCCCCCTAGCCTTTCAAGGACGCGGTAATGAGAAATGATCTGGTCGATCATGAGTGGCGCAGGAACGCAATGGCAGTAATGCTATGGGGCAGGCGGGGACAAGTCAAATGAGAGAAAGGACTTTGCTATATCGCGTGCGATCTGCGATGCCATCCCGTCCGCGGTTGAAAGATAGTCGGCAATTCAAAAAACGTGCACAGCGCCAGTGCAGGGACTCCAATTGGAGCTCCAATTCGTCCAAGAATGAGAGCGACCAGCAAGAATGAGAAGGGCTTACACGATTGGAGCACCTCCTGTGTTCGTTAAGAAGAATGGACATAGCCGATTCCCAGAATTTCGGGACCAGGGGGTCGGAGGTTCAAATCCTCTCTCCCCGACCATTCTTAACTCATAAGGCATGGAGCGATGTGATTTTCGTGCGGTTTCCCTGACTTTCGGTGTGGTCCTTCTCTTCATCTACGCCTTGCCGCTTAACTCGCAGACGACGAGCGCGCCTGCGGGCTGCGCCAGATTGTTGGGCTGGAGAAAGGCGTACCTACTTATCCTCCGGGCGATCCTCAGTTTCTGTGCCGAGTCTCGATCCCCCGTGTGTCTGGATGCGTTCTGCCTCCAAAAGCTCCCGCCGTGCAATTTCTTCGCGCCCCAACTGGCGATAGGCATCGGCCAGCAGGCGGTGTGGATCGATCGCGTCCGGATGAAGGGTGGCCGCCTTTTCGAGCAAGGGGAGGGCCTCCGCTGCTTTCTGTTGCTTTATGTACATCCTCCCAAGCAAGAGATGGGCTGGAAAATTTCCCGGATCCCAGCGTATCGCGTCTTTGAATTCGGCTTCAGCTTCGTCGTTATGCGAGGTTTGCTGATAGACGAGCGCGAGGTAGAAGTGCATCATCGCGGAACTTTTCATCTGAGAGACAGCAGCTTCAAACTGTGGCGTGGCTTCAGCCCAGTGCCCGGTTTTTACCAGCGAGCAGCCGAGTTCGTAGCGGGCGAGAGCGTTCTCGGGCGTAGTGTCGACGACATGCTGCAATGGAGCAATGGCGTTGCCATAGTCCTTCAGTGAAAAGTAGTTACGGCCCAGCAGCATGTACGCCGAAAGGGCGTGAGGTTCCTGTTTGACGACCTCCTGGAGGATCACGATCGCTTCTTGATACCGGCCATTTTCAGACTGGACCATCCCTTCATACAGCAGATTGGCGATTGCAATCTTCTGCTTCGGATCGACTTCTCCCTCGACGTTGGAGTTCCCCAGGGCAGCTGAATCCGATGCAGCATAACCCAGCGCATGCAGGGTCTCAGCCTGCTCGGCCGTCAAATGAGTATTTTCGTTGCCCTCGGATGCCGTCTTGCGCCGGAACTCTGTCATCTGTGCCGCCGCAGTGTCCGCCACAGCTTTTGAAGCGGCACTGAGGTTGCGAGTTTCTCCCGGATCGACTAAGTCGTTATAAAGTTCGCGTTCGGGGGCATCAACGTACAAATATTCTCCCGTTCTCCAGGACTTCAGCATGCTCCAGCCAAAGGAGAGACGACCATACCCAGTCTCCGAGTAGACAGCGTGCGGCGCGGTCGCCTCCTGCGGTTGATCGGACCGCATTCTTTTGCCCGCTGACGGCGCCAGAAAAGACTCGCCTTGCATGGACACCGGAACCGCTAATTTCAGCGCCCGGAGAATGGATGGTGCAACGTCTACCAGGCCTACCTTTCTATCCTCTCTGATCGACTTGCGCTGGTGGGGGAGTTTGAACAGCAGAGGAACGTGGATTGTCTCGTCATAGAGAAAAATGCCGTGATGTTTTTCGCCGTGCTCACCGAACGCCTCGCCATGATCGGCCATTACGGCAATCAGAGAACCGTCAAAAAGGTCCCGCGCGCGCAATTCCTTCAGGAGCCTCCCTACAACGGAGTCTGTGTAGGCAATTTCACCGTCGTAGGGTTCTTCGTGATAACGCGTCTGATAGGGCTCAGGCGGAGTGTAAGGATCGTGCGGGTCGTAAAGGTGAACCCAAAGAAAAAAAGGCCCAGCGGAATGTTTGTTCAACCATACAACGGCCCGATTCACTACTTCTTCCCCGCGGCGCTCCAGGCTGTGATAGCTGTCTTCCCCGGCATGCCTTCTATGAAATCCGGCGTCATACAAGTCAAAGCCCCATTCAAAACCTGGAGCCAGCTTTGTAGGATCGAGAACGAGCGCGCCTACGAACGCGGCGGTCTTGTATCCATTCTGGTGAAGAATTTCCGGTAGATACGGAAGCCGTTTGCTGAGAGGATCTCCTAAATAGTTGACATGATTGAACTGGGGATAGGTTCCGGTGAGGATGGCGGCATGGGAAGGGGTGGTCAGGGGCACCTGAGCGTAGGCGTGGGAAAAGACAGTTGCCTGGCTAGCCAATGCATCCAGATTCGGTGTGAGCCCACGGCGCGAGCCTAGGAAACCCATGCGGTCCGCGCGGGTAGTATCCAGCGTGATAAGCACAACGTTCGGATGTCGCGAGGCCGTTGTCTGAGCGGCCGCCGAAGGGCCAAGGCTGGCAAGGGCTGAGACCAAGATTGACGATAACCACCGGGACGGAGCTCGCAAAAGCAGACCCTCTACAGTCTCGGACGTTCCCACACACCCGCATTTCTTGTCAACCCAAGGACACTCCCAGCTTTACTGGATACCGATACTCACGGTGAGCTATTTATTTTCTTGACGCCAAGTGCTTCTGCTGCGTATTCTGCGCCCGTTCAAGACCTTACTTGGGGCTCCCCCGCCTGGCCTGCTTCGGGGGAACAGGTCGTCAACAAAAAATTCTAAGAGGCTGACCATGAGAATCAGTCCTTTCGCCTTTGCGTTCAACATTGTGGCAGTCGTAGTGTGCCTGGGCGCGGCTTCGCTCGCCCAATCCACCTTTGGAACGATGTTAGGCACCGTGACCGACAACTCAGGGGCGGTCATGCCGAACGTGCAAATCAGGATCACGAACCAGGGCGAAAACACTTCGCGCGACGTGCTCAGCGATGCGCAGGGGAATTATGAAGCCGGAAATATGAAGGAAGGTATCTACTCCATCACCGTCCAGGCCGCAGGTTTTCGCGAGGTGGTGATAAAGAACATCCGGTTGACGGCGCGCCAAATCGTGCGTACCGACCTGAAACTGGTCGTTGGGGCCGCGACTGAAAATGTCACCGTGGAAGCCAATGCCGAACTCGTGAACACGGAGTCCGAAGCCATTTCCACGAGCATTACCAGCACCGAAGTGCTGAACTTGCCCGCCAACTATCGCGGCGCGGGCAGCACCAGCCCGTACAATCTGTTGGCGTTTCTCCCGGGAGTTACCGGCGACGATTATGGACAAATCTCCGTCCAGGGCGCCGGAGTCAATCAAGTCCAGTACACCATGGACGGAATTGATACTTCCAGCGTGCGCTATTCGGGCCCGCAAGTGGATATGTTCCCGTCCGCCGAAAGCATTTCAGAAATGAAAGTTCAAGGCGCAGGAGGCGCCGCAGAGTACGGCGGGGCGGCGGACATTACGACCACCAGCAAATCGGGGACCAGCCAATTCCATGGATCGGCATTTGAGTATTTTCAGAATGCGGCGCTGGATGCTTTGCAATTTGGCGCCACTGCCGGAAAGCCCGCCAAGAGCGCAAACACTTTTGGAGGTTCAATCGGCGGACCTCTTTTTGGAAAGCACACCTTCTTTTTTGGTGACTACGAGGCCATGAGGTATCGGACACAGACGGTCCTGCATGAGACCGTGCCCACCCAAGACATGTGGAATGGTGATTTCCGCAATGTGTTTTACAACGACGGCGTCACGCAGGTACCGCTGTATCAGCTCGACGGAACGCTCTACCCGAACAACATGATTCCTTCCGGAGACATCAATAGGGTTGCCTCCTTAATTCAACCCTTCTACCCATTGCCGAATACGGGCGACCCGGACACTTTTGTAGAGGGAGCGATCAACTACGTCAAGAACGTTCCCAATCCCATCCTCTCTGACCAGTTTGATATACGAATCGACCGCACCATCAACTCCAAGCAGAACATCTTCGGACGGTGGACGTACAAGAACATCCGGAAGGTGAGTCCCAGTGAGAGCGACCAACTTTTGCCTGCAGAAACTGACTGGGAACACGACAATCAGATTGTCCTGGCTCACAACTATGCCATCACGCCGCATTTGATCAACGAGCTGCGGGGAGGCATCAGCCGCGGCAATTCAAGCGGAACTTTCAATTTTGATGGCGCATCTTTCATGCAGAAGCTGGGCCTCAACAGCCTGGGTCCGCACTTTGGTCCCGGAGGGTTTCCCGATTTTGCCTTTGAGACCTCCGGAATCACAAGAATCGATCATTCCCTTATCAATCCGTTGCTCTCCAACAATATCCAGATCAGCGAGAACCTGACCTGGACGGTGGGAAAGCACACGATGAAATTTGGCGTGGACTTCCGCAAGCTCCGCCTGACCAACATCTGGAGCGCCACGATCTCAGACGATTACGGTGATTTCTACTTCAATGGTCAGTACACGAATGTGGATTTTGCGGAGTTCCTGCTCGGTGTCCCGTACTACACCTACGTGACTCACACACCAGCCCTGATCGATGGCAGGACCAACCACTATTACGCTTATGCGGAGGATTCATTCCGAGCCAGCCAAAAGCTGACGCTGGACGTTGGTGTACGCATTTCGAGATTGCCACCCTTCATCGATCCGATTAATCTCACCAACTTCGATCCAACCGTTCCAGTCACAGGCCGCGTGATCATATCGAACGATCCCAGATCGCTCGCGGCAACGCAACCGTTGTTCGCGCAAAATATCAATGCCTGCAACTCGCCACACGACGTGAACCCAAATCCCGACCCGAGTGCTCCCTGCACCCCCTTCTTGACCGCTAAAGAAGCAGGATGGCCCGCAGGCCTCCGCCAGACGTACACAGATTGGGCTCCGCGCGTCGGTTTTGCTTATCGGCCATTCTCGGACAACAAGACCGTGATTCGCGGTGGCATCGGCATTTTCGATGTTACGACCCTGGGATCAGTCTTCTATTCCGTAGCCGGCATCCATGATGGATTCCAGGCTTCGTACGAAAACACCTCGTTTGGCGATTCTGACTTCTTTCAATTCCCCAATGTGCAGAACGGCGATCCGCTGGGAATCGCTTTGGGCACTCAGGATTTCAGAACCGCGAACCAGCGTTTCAAAAAGGACCCCTACAGCATCCAGTGGAACCTGACTGTCGAGCGTGTGCTCCATGGAAATACTGCACTGCGTGTGTCGTACATTGCCAACCGCGGGAATCAGCTCACATGGGGGCCGAATCTCAATCAGCCGCTTCCTTCTTCCGATCCAAATGGGAATCCAAATCCTCTACCGTTTCCAAACTGGAAACTTGTGTTCAGCCGTGCCGGTGGGGCGGTCAGCACATACGAGTCGATGCAGACGGAACTCATTCACAAGTACTCGCATGGGCTCACGTTCCAATCGACGTGGACGTGGGCGCGCAATCTAGCTGATACGGAATCCTGGCCGGGTTCGGTCTTTTCCGGAGAGGTCACGGGTAGAGCGATGAACCAGTACAACCTGAGAGGGGATTACGGGAACGTCGGAGGCACCCGAAAACACCGCTGGATCACAACCATGGTCGACGAACTCCCCATTGGGAAAGGGCGCTTCCTTCTAAGCACCGCCAATGGAGTGTTGAACCAAATCGTTGGGGGCTGGCATCTAAGCACGATTTTCCTGGCTCAGACTGGACCCTTCCTCACTCCTTTCCTGCAGTATGATACCTCTGAGAATTCTCTTTCTGGCTTCAATCGGCCCGACTTATTCGGGCAGCCAAACATATCCAACCCCACCCCTCAGCACTGGTTTGACCCGACAGTATTCGCCTGTCCGGGCGAACTCCCAGGGCAGGACCTTGCCAACAACCAACTGAACTGCACCACGGGTCCCATCGGCCGCTTCGGCAACGCTCACGTGGGAACCCTCATCGGGCCCAAGACATTCAACTTCTCTTTGGGCTTGGGGAAGAGTTTCCGGCTCAGCGAGCGATTTACGCTGAAGGTCGACAGCAGCTTTACCAATCTTCCCAATCATGTGAACTTCGATGATCCCGGCAACAACTTGTCTGACGGCCATTTTGGACAGGTCACCAGCGCTCGTTCGGGCGATGCAGGAGGTAGCCGCGTCGGGCAGTTAGCGTTGCGAATTGAGTTCTAGACGCCAGCTGCCTGGCGGGATTGCTTCTGCTGATGAAGCCAATTTCGTTACACTCCGGCTGGGCGAGACTGAAGCTCGATCAATCTGCGCAGTGCACCTGATGAATCGTCATTCACGGCTGCCCTACAATCAGAGGCAATGTCCGAATCGCACGGTCGTGTGATCCCCATCCTCGCTCTGGCAATGGCTGGATGCCTGTGGGGAACCGGGTTTTTCTTCGGCAAGATGGCGCTGACAGAGATGCCGGTGGCGCCGATGATTCTGTTTCGTCTTGCATTTGCGTGCATTGGACTGCTGCCAACCATCCTCTGGGATCGTCCTCACTTTGCCGGGAGTGAGTGGGGCTGGGTGTTTCTGGCCTCGGTGCTCGGAGTACCGGTGCTGTATCTGGTGCAGTTCAAAGGACTCTCCCTCACGTCGGTTTCACACGCTTCCCTGATGGTCGGCACGCTTCCCATGCTCCTGGCTGCTGCGGCCGTCTTGTTCTCGGGAGAGCGAATGCACTTCGGGGGTTGGCTTGCCCTAGCGGCCTCCACGGTTGGCGCTGCTCTGATCGCACTGTCGAGCAAGACAAGTTCCAGCGCCGTGCACCCAACTATCCGCGGCGACCTGCTGGTTGTGCTTTCCATGTTTGCAGCCATCGCTTGGATTCTGATTTCGAAGCGTCTCATGCGACAGCATTCCGCACTGACGGTGACAGGGTTCGTGTATTGGATCGGCACGCTCGTGCTGGCGCTAGTCGTCGTGATCACGTCCGGCGTTCCTGCCCTGCATTACTCAACTCGCGCATGGATTGCCGTGGCAGAACAGGGATTCTTTGCTACCGCCGGCGCAACCGTGTTGTGGAATTGGGGACTTAAGCGGGCGCCGGCGTCTCAGGCAGGAATCTTCGTAAATCTCGAACCACTAGTCGGCGCGATTCTCGGGGTTCTGCTGCTGCATGAGAGTTTGGGCAAGATGGCGGGAGCGGGCGGTGCGCTGATAATTGGAGGAGCTGTCTATTTCAGCTATAAGCCGGAGAGGATTGCCGCCTCATAAATTTACTGCGCCTACTAATCCGAAGGCGACGCCGCCCAACTCGATTGACCCTCTGTTGGGCGGACGCTAGACTAGTTTCCTCCGCGACGTCTTTGGCTCGCAATCCAATCGGCTTTACGTCTTCACAAAAGAATGGCACTGGAATCTTTCCCGATAGCCGATCTGTCAGCCGCCCAGTTAACCGAGATCGAAGACTTTCTCGACCGCCAAGAGACCAGCCATCCTTTCCAGTTTCCGCAGTGGGGAGACCCGGGCACCATTGCCATGATCTTGCGCGCCGGCGGAGGAATTCGCTGGTTCGGGAGCTTCGGAGTGCAATCGCCCTTGGGTCGGCGAGTGCCTTGGATTCGTGCGCTGATCGCTAATCGTGGACCGGTTTGTTCCGATCGCGAATTGTGGCGTGCGACGGCGGACGAGCTCGCTGAGAAGATGCGACGGGATGGATTTGCATATCTGGATGTCTCTCCAGAATGGCTCTGCGAATCGGAGGAAGATCGCTTGTGGCAGAGGAACGATTCGGTCTGGGAATGCATGGGGAAGGCGCGAGCGTCGTTGCGGCTCGATCTCCGGAAGAGCGGCGACGAGATATTCGCAGGTTTTCGCAAGAATTCGCGGTACGAAGTGCGGCGCGCGGAACGATGCGGGACAGAGGTCGGCGTTGCCGCGAATGAAGCAGAGATGGAGGAGTTCCTGCGACTCTATCGAGAGATGGTAGACCGGAAGGGATTTTCGCCGGATCCTCCCGCGCGTCTGCGGCGGGTTCTTGGTTGGCTCGCGCGGAGCGAATCGAGAGGCGCGCTGCTGATGGCGTGCGTGGACGATAGGATTCACGGCGGGGCGGTAATTGTGCGCGCGGGCAGACGATGTTGGTATGTGTGGGGCGCGAGCGATCAGCAGCCGCACATGACGGTCGGACATATCCTGCAGTGGAAGGCGCTGCAGTGGGCCAAGGCGCATGGCTGCACGGAATATGATTTTGGTGGCTATACACCCGGAGCCACCTCGGGTCCGGCGTGGTTCAAGGCGGGCTTTGGAGGCTCTCTGGTGCAGCTGGTTCCCGTCCACCGCAGAGTGACTGGACCGGGACGATATCGGCTGCTTCAGTTTTTGTCCAAGATCAGATCGTCGGTGTAGTAGCGTTCGCTCGTAAGGTGATCCACAACCTCCCTGCCACTGTGGGATTTCGGTGCAGGGGCATGGGGTTCTTCGACTGTTCGTCTCCCGCTGCCGGCTCCTGTGCGTGCATTTCTGTTTGTCCACTGTTCGTTGAGACCTCAAAGTCCGCACAACGGCGAGATGCGGACGGTGAAGAGGCTGACAATTTGAAAGACAACGAGACCTAAGTCTTTGAGGTATCGAGAATGGCATTTCGGACCCCTAGCCCGGCGGTTGCCTGCTTACGCTCTCGAGGTCTGGCTCCGCGCTTCTCTCTGAGGCGGAGCATCGGCTGCTCAACGCAGTAGTACGACAGGCAGGCGGAAGCCAACGCCGGTACAACAAGAAAATATCCGAGGTGCAGCGAGGCGTTCGAGCAGAACAATTCTTGCCATAGATAGAGGCTGTAGCTAATCCTTCCCAACCACGCGACCGGGGACCAGTTTAAGGCTTGATATGGAACCTGGATGACGTGCAACACCAGACCGGCAATGGAAACATTGAGCAGGGGACGAAGGACGAAAAGCATGAAGATGGATCGCAACGCGCTTGACGCCGGAAACCACGGAATGAGGAGCATCGCGAGAAGCATGGTGAGCGCCCACGAACCCCGGATTTTGGGAATCCGTGGTGCGAATATCGCCAGCAGACAGCCAATCGCGAGTTGGTCGGCGTAGACAGGCAGGCTGGCGATGAGTCCGTTGTGCACCCTAAAAGCATAGAGGCCGGCTTGGAAAACTGGCGTGACTGCGGAGACGCAGAGCAGAATAGCGACTTTGTGACGCTGCCACTTTTTTATTGCGTAAGGCCAAAGTAGATAGAACTGCTCCTCAATGCTGAGCGACCAGAGGTGTCCGAAAATCCAAGGTCGCCAAATGTCCATGTTGGCAACGTACAACACTGCCGCAGCGGCGTGGTACCAACGTATCTGCTGCCAATAGAGGGCAGTGACAACCGCGAGAAATACGAATGCGGCCGGGAAAATTCGATACGCCCTTCGAATGTAGAAATCGCGCAGGCTAATTGCAGATGTTCGCTCGTATTCTCGCAACAGAAGGCTAGTAATCAGGTAGCCCGAAAGCACGAAAAAGACATGGACACCGAGCGCGCCGAAGCTGCCAAGCACTTGGAGAGAAATATGCTTCCACTTTACAAGGTGACTGAGGATGACAAGTGTGATTGAAATCGCCCGCAGGCCGTCAAGCGACGGTATTCGTTGCGTACTCACGGCGAGTGCAGTTTTCGTTACCGAGTAAGGAGGCTGGGCGGCATTATATCTGACACTTAAGTGCTCTTCAGACTGTTGGCATGCCCCCGTCCGATAATATCCGTCAAGGTCTCTCATCTCGAATCCGAGTAGGACATCATGAGTGTCCTTGACGGTCCGCAGAACGTGCGCCCGCACTGGGTCAATCTCTAAATACATTACTTTGTGTGAGTTACAAAGGGAATCAGAAAAGGCTTGACGTGAGTCATAGTGATATAGTTAAGTATAACAGTAAAACCATGGCAGTTTGGAAAGCTCAAATCAAGGCAAGCAATCCGCGCAGCCAGCCAAATGAATTCAGGAGGATGACATGAAAGCTCTTCGAGGCAGCATTCCAGCGTTTGTGATTTTGCTATCCGCCCTCGCATTGGCGCAATCCGATGCGCAGAAGTCGTTTGAACAGCTCAAAGCCTTGGCCGGTCCGTGGGAAGGCACAGTGACCACGTTTCCGCCGCAGGATGAAGTTCAGGGCAAGCATATGAAGGTTTCGCTAAAACAGACTTCAATGGGCAATGCGCTCATGCACGAGATGAATATTGAAGGCCGCATGGACGACCCGATTACGATGCTCTATCTCGACAATGATCGTCTGCTTCTGACGCACTATTGCGATGCAGGCAATCGACCGCGCATGACCGCCCAGGCTTCTGCAGACGGAAAGACTATCGAGTTCAGTTTTCTCGATCTTGACGGCGGAACGCAGTACGGGCACATGCATCACGCCGTTTTTACTTTTATCGACGCGAGTCACCACACCGAGGACTGGACCTACATGATGCCGGGAGATAAGCCGGTGCGGGCGCATTTTGACCTACAGCGCAAGCCGTGACCCCGTTATCGAAATATTAGGTAAGGCAGGTTCTTCATCGATTACGTTTTCACAGAAGATTTCTTAGGGAAGACCGGGATAAACCGAAATGGATCGTGAGTGGAATGACGGCCAGCCGATATACCGCCAGCTGCGCGACCGCGTAGTGGCGATGATCCTCGACGGCGTGCTGAAAGAGGGGGAACCTTTGCCCTCCGTGCGCAACGTCTCCGCCGAGTATCGCGTCAATCCGCTCACGGTCCTGAAGGGATATCAGCAACTAGTCGACGAAGGACTGGTCGAAACCAGGCGAGGTCGTGGCATGTTCATCAATGAGGGCGCACGGGATCTCTTGCTCAAAGGCGAACGGCAGAAGTTTTTGGACGAAGAGTGGCCACGGGTTCACGCCACCATTCAGCGGCTCGGGTTGACCGCGAAGGAACTGCTCGACTCGGCGAAGAACGGCAAGCAGGCGCCCGACGATGTGGCTAAGAACTCGGCGAACGAAGCTGCGAAGAACAGCGAGAAGGAGAACTGAAACCATGGCATGCATCGAGGCACGTGGTTTGCGCAAAGCTTTCGGAACAACGGTTGCGCTGGACGGCGTCGATCTGCGCGTCGACGACGGCCGCGTTGTCGGGCTCGTTGGCCCGAACGGGGCGGGGAAGACTACGGCACTGAACGTGATGCTCGGGCTGACTCCATATCAAGGCGAGTTGCGCGTGTTGGGGCGGGATCCGTGGAAGGAGCGCGATCTGCTGATGCGCGATGTCTGCTTCATCGCCGATGTCGCGGTTTTGCCCCGCTGGATGCGGGTTTCCCAAGCTCTCGACTACGTTGCCGGAGTGCATCCGCGATTCGATCGCGCCAAGGCGGAAGGATTTCTCTCCAGGACGACGATCAAACACACGAGCAAGGTCAGGGAACTCTCGAAGGGAATGGTGACACAACTGCATCTGGCGCTGGTCATGGCCATCGATGCGCGCTTGCTGGTGCTGGATGAGCCCACGCTCGGGCTCGACATTCTTTTTCGCAAACAGTTTTATGATTCGCTGCTGAACGACTACTTCGACCGCAGCCGCACCATTGTGGTGACGACGCATCAGGTGGACGAACTGCAGAATGTACTCACCGATCTCATGTTCATCGATCGCGGCCGCATCGTTTTGAACACCAGCATGGAGGCCTTCGAGGAGCGCTATTCGGAGGTTACGGTGAATCCGGAGAAGGCCGCAGCGGCAAGGGCACTGCGCCCGATTCACGAGCGGCAGATATTTGGCCGAACCACCATGCTGTTCGATGGCGTCGATCGCAACCAGCTCGCGGCTTTCGGCGAAGTGCACACGCCGGGCATCGCCGACGTGTTCGTCGCGGTGATGGGCAATCCAGCGCCCGGTAATCCAGGCGGCGAGGCGAAAGGAGCTGCGCAATGAATTCTCCATCGAACGCGATGAACGGCGCCGCGTTGGACTCGCGGGCGATCGCGCCCGCAGTTTTTTCGTCGACGCGTCCCATGTACTGGTCGGTACGGCGGGAGTTGTGGGAGAACCGGTCGGTCTACCTGGCTCCATTCATTGCCGCGGGGATTTATCTGGCCGGCCTGTTGATTGGACTGTTGCATCTATCGCGGGAAATGCGCACGGCGATGGCGAGCAGTCCAGAATTGCAGCACGACAAGCTGGCGCAGCCGTATGACATCGCGACCTCACTGATCATGGGAATCGCGGTGATCGTCAGCATCTTCTACTCCCTCGATGCGCTTTACAGCGAGCGGCGCGATCGCAGCATTCTTTTTTGGAAGTCGCTGCCGGTGTCCGATCTGACAGCGGTGCTTTCGAAGACAATAGTTGTTTTGGGCGTTTTGCCGCTGCTGACCTTCGTCAGCATCGCCGTCGTCCATTGGATCACATTGTTGTTGAGCAGCGCCGTGGCGGCTGGCAGCGGCATGAGCGTTGCGACGCTGTGGAGTCAGGTGCAGCTTTTTCAAATGGACCTGATGTTGCTGTATCACGTCGTGACGGTGCACATCCTGTGGTACGCGCCCATTTATGGCTGGCTCTTACTGGTTTCAGCCTGGGCGAAGCGCGCGCCATTTCTGTGGGCGTTTCTGCCGATGCTGGCGATCGGCGGACTCGAGAAGCTTCTATTCAACACGATGTATTTCGCCACGATGCTTCAGAATCGCTTGTCGGGCGGGGATGAAGCCATGCCCATGACGAACTCCGGACGCTTTCCGGTCGATGCCGGCATGCATATCACCCCTGTGCATTACGTGAGCAGTCCCGGCCTGTGGATCGGCCTGGCGCTCACCGCGTTGTTTCTCGCGTTGGCCGTTCGCTTGCGGCGTTCGCGAGGTCCCTTGTGAAGCGAATGCTCGCTTGACGATGGGCTATTAGCAGCCTCTTTCGCCAGCGGCAACACTCACGACTAAATTGCAAGGCCAAATGGCGCGAGGTGCCCAGTGCCTCGGAGCCAAAGGAGAATCTATGCGCTCGCCCATCCTGATCTTTCACATCTGCGGAGGCATCGTTGGGCTGCTTTCTGGTGCGGTCGCAATGATCTTTCGCAAAGGGTCGAATTGGCATGCCATCACGGGAAACATTTTTGTCGCTTCGATGATGGGAATGGCCTCGGCGGGAGCTTTGCTCGCGGTGATGAAGGCTGAGCCGGGAAATATCCTGGGCGGCATTCTGACGTGCTACCTGGTCGCGACCGCGTGGAGGACCGCGCGGCGCAGAGAAAGCGCGCCAAGGATGTTTGATTGGGGCGCGTTGCTGGTCGTCGCGACGCTTTGCGCGGTGGAGATCACTCTCGGCATGCAGGCGGCGTGGAGCCCGACGGGCCTGAGGTATGACTATCCGCCCGGGCCGTATTTTTTTATGGGCTCGATTGCGCTGCTCTCGGTGATTGGCGATGTTCGCGTGATCGCGCGTCGCGGCATCTCCGGCACCCAGCGCCTGGCGCGCCATCTCTGGCGCATGTGCTTTGCTCTTTTTATTGCCTCGGGATCGGTATTTCTTGCGCGGCAACACCTGTTTCCAGTGTGGATGCGAAAGAGTGGATTTCTGATGCTACTCAGCTTCCTGCCGCTGCTTCTGATGCTCTTCTGGCTGATACGCGTTCGGTTCAACTCCATCAGGCAGAAGTGGCCGGTTCAGGTGCACGCCTGATCGATTCAGCCGCTTGCGTGGGAAGGCGCAAGCGGAGTGCGTCCGTCCGCGCCTTGTTCGCAATAACCAAAGGCCATCTTTCCGGTTTCATGGACGCGGAACGGTGGCTGCGACTACAGCCAGCTCTCGCCCGCATCTTAAACTGGTGCAATACTGAAGGCCCTTATCGAGATCGACGGAATCGCTGTCGGAGAGTGCATCGTGCCTAACTTCCAGATTGCAATGTGGGCATCGACACCTAAGGACAGAATCATCGACTAGTTACTCACCATCTACTTGTGCGATCTCTGGAGCAAGATTAGGCTTGCTGCGTTAGGAGGTCACTTATGAGCTGGCGAGGTCTCTATTGCTTCTGTGTTGCTCTACTGCTGTATCCACTCTCTGCGACGGCATGGGGGCCCATAGGTCACATGACGGTGGCCTATGTCGCCTACCAGAAACTAACTCCAACCGCGAAAGCGCGGGTGCAGGTTCTGCTCAAGCTCAATCCCGATTATGCGAACTGGGAAAAACAAATTCCCGCCGGAACCTCGCCGGAGGATCACGATCAGATGATCTTTATGATGGCGGCCACATGGCCAGACGACATCAAGGGAGAATCGCAATATTCTGACGATGGCTCGGACGGCGGGAACACGCCGGATGGAGTGCCCTCCTCGCAGAATACCGGTTACACCGATCTTCTGCGCCACAGATACTGGCATTTCATCGATACGCCGTTTTCTCCGGATCAGACGCCGCTTCCTGCGGTCCCCACTCCCAACGCGCAGACGCAGATTATCGCGTTCCGCGCAGTTCTTTCTTCGTCCCAGGCGGACGATCTGAAGTCTTATGACCTGACTTGGCTGTTGCATCTGGTGGGCGACATTCACCAGCCCTTGCACGCCACGACACGGATCACTCAGGCCCACACCACCGGGGATGCGGGCGGGAACCTGATCAAACTCTTTGGAGATGCGTCCTCGAATTTGCACTCTTACTGGGACGATCTTCCGGGCTCCGATTGCGGCTTTTGCGACAAAAAAGCGGCGTGCGTGAATCGCGCCATCGTGCTCGGGAAGAGCTTGCTTCCGTACTCCAACGGCAAGCACAACATGGACACCGCAACCTGGGCCCGCGAGAGTTTCACCGACGCGAAGAACGATGCCTATCAGGATCCTATCGGTGTGGCCGATCAGGCATACAGCATCGCTCCGGGATCGCACTATGACCAACGGGCATTCCAATTGATGCAGAAGCGGGTGGCCCTCGCCGGAGCCAGGCTGGCACAGATCGTAAATGAGGAGTTGAAATAGATAAGCGCGCGGCGAGGCTGCGGATTACTTGCTGCTCAGGCGGTTTGCTTCGCGCTCTTCCGCAGCGGCCTGGTCCGCTTTGCCACCGCGCGAATAGATTTCTGCCAGCAGCCGATGAGGTTGAGGCTCTTGCGGCCGGAGAATTCCAGCTTCTTGCAGAAAAACCAGCGCCTTGGCATCCTCGTGCGCGTTGAGGTTGGATTCTGCCCGCCTCATCGCGGTGAGATACAGCTGCTCTGAGGTCGATGCCTCGTCCGGATTCAGTTGATGCGCATGCTTAAGAACCTCGTAAGCCTGCGTATCCTCGCCTAACTTCGCCAGCACCGCGCCGTAGAGTGCATTAAGAGGAAACAGGTCCGGCCAACGCTTCAGTGCAGTCTCCAGCGGTCGGCGCGCTTCAGTAAATCGTTCTAACTGGGAGTAAGTGAGCGCCAGGTTGTACTGCACTTGCGGCGACTGCGGAGATAACTCCGCGGCGCGCTGGAACGGCTTGAGCGCAGCCTCGTAGTCGTGGTGCTGACCATAAATCATGCCGAGCGCGGTGAGGCGTTCTGCATCATCATCGTGGTAGAGTTTTTCACAGATAGCGCGGGCTTCTTCGCGGGGTCCGCGATCCAGCCTTTGTCCGCACTCAGTGCGCAGTTGCGCCTCGCTGTCATCCTGATGGTGCAGTTCTTCTGACAACGCAAGAGACTTCTGCGCTTCGTCTCCGCGTCCTTGTTGGCGATAGACGAATCCAAGTTGGTAGGGAATTCGTGAGTCGCGGGGATTGAGTTCAGCCGCCTTTTTCAGCCACTTCTCCGCATTGGGCAGATCGCCCTGCTTGAAATAAGCGAACCCAAGGTAGTAAGCGGTGTCGGGAAACGGCGGCTTTGCTATGGCTGCGTTGAGATTCTTGACTGCATTTGAGAAGTCGCGGGCTTCGATGTCGAGTCGTCCAAGGTAGTACAACACATTCGGATGGTCGCCGGTTTCGCGCCGCACTGTCTCCAGTTCGCGGCGCGCTTCGGCCGATTTGTGCTGTTCGAATAGTGCGACGGCAAGAGGAAATCGGGCTCTCAGCACCAGCGAAGGGTCGAGCGCCAGCGCGGCGCGAAATTCTTCTGCTGCGATTTCGTAGCGATCCTGCTTGAGCGCGTCATAACCCTTGCCCAGATGGGATTCGACCGCGTCTGCTGGCGCATCTGCCGGTTTGCTAGTCTGCGCGATCGCCAGTTGCAAGGTGGTCACGCTTGCAAGCGCGAGCAGCGCCAACTTTCGCCGCAGGTGTGAAAAAGGGCTCATCGGTGAATGTGAGTCGACTCAGTGATTATAGTGTCGTGATACATGTCAGAAGACGGCTTGATTCGGCATAAAGTAGAGGTCAGTAGCTGGAGGGATGACTCGACTGGGCAGTGGATCCATCATGCAGCAATTCCTGCACAATTTTCACTCCTGAACTGGTGCCGACCAGATCCGCTCCGGCAGCGATCAGATCGCGTACTTGTTGCGCCGTCTTGATCCCGCCCGATGCTTTCACGCGCACGCGGTCCGGGGCCAGCCTGCGCAGGAATTGGATGTCGTGTGGCGTGGCCGTCCCAACCGCGCCGCCGCTGGCATTTTTCAAATAAGCGACGCCCGCTTCCACGCTGAGCGCAACTGCTCGCTCGCGTTGCTGCGGACTCAACAATGGAAGTTCGAGCATGATCTTCACAGGAATCGCACCGGCTGCCTCCACGACACCGCGAATATCTGCGAAGTACTCCCGGTCCATCCCCGAGAGAAGAAAACCAACGTTCGGCATCAAATCGATTTCCTGCGCGCCTTCGTCTGCGAGTTGCCGCGCTTCAAGTGCTTTTCCCGCGCTGGTCATTGTCCCGTAGGGAAAATCGATGAACGATGCGGTGCGGATGCTGGTGTCGTGGAGCGCTTGTACGGTCCGCCGCACCCACGCCGCAGGAACCATCGCGGCGTGGAAGTTGTACTTCAGGCATTCGTCCACATGTTGCCGCCACAAGGATTCCGTCAGCACATTCGAGATGATGGTGTGTTGAATGCGCCGCGCCAGCCGCGCGGCCTCCATTGCGTTCGAATCCTCGTCAGGATGTGAAATGTTAGCGTTCAAATTGAAGTCCAGACACGGGCTACGTCTTGCCGTGCATAGCCATCCACTCCGGCAGCTTGATCTTACTCGCCCGGCACCACGCGACTACCTCGGCGCGAGTCGGCAGCGAGGGAATGACTCCCTCTTTCGTGACCGCCATTCCGCCGATGGTGACGGCAAACTCCACGGCCGCTTCGAGGTCCGCGCGGTGAGCCAGCGCGGTGGCAAGGCCCGCATTGAAGGCATCGCCGGCGCCGGTGGTGTCGACCGCGTGTACCTCAACGGCTGGAAAATGCCTGCAAGTCGAATCGCTGATTAACATCGCGCCTCTTTCACCCAGCGTAAGCACGACTTGGTTGACGCCTCTGCAAATCAGTTCCTGCCCAAGCTGTGTCGGTTCGATGGCGACATCCGCGGCGTATCCGGCTAGAACTCTGGCCTCAGTTTCGTTGGGAGTCAGAATGTCGATCAACTCCATGATGCGTGCCGGCAAAGGGCGTACCGGGGCCGGATTCAGAATCGTCACCGCACCTGCCGCGCGTCCGCAGGCCATCGCCGTTTCCGCCGCTTCGACCGGAATCTCCAGTTGAGTCAACACGACCGCGGCCGAGGCCAGAACTGTTTCCGCCTCTTTCACATCGGACGCGGACAGCATTTCATTCGCGCCGGGATCGAGCACGATGCTGTTCTGTCCCGTCGACTCTTCGACCACAATGAAGCCCACGCCGGTCGGCGCGTCCGCCGCTTGTTTTACGTAGCTCGTGTTGACGCGTTCGCTGCGGTAAAGTCCCAGCGCCATTTCGCCAAAACTGTCCTTGCCGATTTTCGTGACAAAATCTACCTGCGCTCCCAGCCGCGCGCAGCCCACGGCCTGGTTCGATCCTTTGCCGCCAAAGTCGACGCGATAACCCGTACCCAACAAGGTCTCGCCGGCATGGGGAATGCGCGGAACCTTCATCGTCAGACCGGTCGCGTAGCTGCCGACCACGGCAACTCGAGGGCCGCTCATGGTTGCTTCTCCCGGATGAATGGCCAAGCCATGAATTCAAACGACGAACCGCGGTTAGGCTACCATACGGCCTCGACGATTGGGCTTGCCTTGACCGTCGCAGACACGGGTGTTAGTTTCGGTTTTCACTCGTGTCGTTCGGGAGATGCCTCTGAGTCGGGCCGAGAAGCCGCGTTCCGCCGTAGATTGGCGGCGGAGAAAGTTTCTTTCGCAATTCTGTTACGCGGCCGGCGCATGCCTGATTCCCAACGGCTTGTGGCAGGTGCCGCGTTCGGCGTTTGCAGCCGCAATAGACACGCCCGCCGGTTCCGATCCGGAATTCGCGCTCCATCCTCACTACCGCAATGCTCGCCCGCTCGATACCACGCTAGCCAAAGTGAAGGCGGGTTCTGACGAATTCGTTTCGGAGAAATATGCCGATCAAATTGACTCCGTTCTGGCGGAATGGAGCGCGAGTTTGATCCGCGCAGCCAACGATACGAGAGCGTTTGAGAAATCGCTGGCGGAAAACTTCTCAGGATTTTCCCTGCAGCCCTTGGAGTCGCGCCCGGTGCGATCCGGGATTGTGCGCGTGACAAAGAGGGCATTTTCGAATCAGGCTTCCATCGGGCGTGATGCCTTTGTTCAGAGTTGGCGCTCTGGGCTGAATGGCTTCTCCAGAATTCTCACCGCTGAATTCCAGGTCACTCGACTCGAAGCGTCCGAAGCAACAGTCGTCCACCCTTCATCAACGCAGCACCCCGATCGTCTGAAGACGCAGGTTCGTTATGAAATCGTGGGCGAGGGCGCAGGCTTTCATCGCGAGCAGCGCACGGGATATTGGGAGATCGTATGGGAGCCGGCGTCATCATCTGCTTTTCGAGTGACTAGATGGAAACCGCTGGAAGAAACCTGCGCAGTATCGACGTCGCCGGTGTATGCGGAGATCACAGCCGCGGCACTTGGTAGCAATTCTTATACCGATCAGTTGCTGCATGGCACCGACTACTGGCGCACGATCATCGACGGAGCGGCAGGCATCGATGTATACGGCCACAATGGCGTATCAGTCGCAGACGTCGACAGCGACGGCTATGACGATCTTTATGTGTGCCAGCCCGCAGGATTGCCGAATCGTCTCTTCCGCAACCGTGGCGACGGAACCTTCGAGGACATCACAGAGTATTCAGGCCTGGGTGTTCTCGAAAACACAACATGCGCTATCTTCGCCGACTTCCACAATGCCGGACGCCAGGATGTGATCGTGGTGCGGGCGAACGGCCCCCTGCTGTTCGTCAATGAGGGCGGCGGAAAATTTCGCGAGAAGCCGGATGCATTTCAGTTCGCGAATCCGCCGCAGGGCGCGTTTACCGGAGCCTCTGCTGCCGACTACGACCGCGATGGCTGGCTCGACATTTATTTCTGCCTCTACAACTACTATCAGGGCACCGGGCAGTATCGATATCCATCGCCCTATCATGACGCAGAAAATGGTCCACCCAACTTTCTCATGCGGAACCAGCGCGATGGAACCTTTCGTGACGTAACCCGCCAATCCGGTCTCAACCAGAACAATACACGCTACAGCTTTTGCTGTGGATGGAGCGATTACAACCGCGACGGCTGGCCCGATCTGTACGTGGTGAATGACTTCGGCCGGAAGAATCTCTACCGCAACAACGGCGACGGAACATTTTCCGACGTGGCCGGGCAGGCCGGCGTTGAGGATGTGGGCGCGGGCATGAGCGTCTGCTGGGCGGACTTTGATGGAGATGGCTCGGAAGATTTATACGTCGCCAATATGTGGACCGCGGCGGGAATGCGGATTTCGGCGCAGGATATTTTCAAAACCAATTCGCCCGAGCCGTTGCGTGCTTTGTATCGAAAGCACGCGATGGGCAATTCGTTGTTTCGCAACCACGGCGCTTCCTTTGAGGATGCAACGCCAACATCGGGCACGGGGATGGGGCGTTGGGCGTGGTCGAGCGACGCATTCGATTTTGATCACGATGGTTTTGCCGATCTCTACGTTACGAACGGAATGGTGTCCGGTCCGTCGCGGGAGGATCTGAACAGCTTTTTCTGGCGCCAGGTGGTCTCGCGTTCGCCCGATGAGGCCGCCGCATCGCCCGACTACGAGCAAGGCTGGAACGCGATCAACGAGTTGATCCGCTCCGATGGCACATGGAGCGGCTACGAGCGGAATGTGTTCTACGCGAACAACCGGGATGGAACTTTTTCCGATGTTTCCGGCGCGTTGGAACTCGACTTCGTGGAAGATGGGCGCGCGTTCGCACTCGGCGATTTTGATCATGACGGGCGGCTTGAGATCGTGCTCAAGAATCGCAGCGCGCCCCAGCTGAGACTTCTAAGGAACGTTGCGGCCGATCTGCCGGCGTCGATCTCATTTCGCCTGCAAGGAACGAAGAGCAATCGCGATGCGATCGGGGCCGTGGTGACGATCGAAGGCAGCGCGGGCCGGCAGACACGAACTCTGCAAGCCGGTTCCGCATTTTTGTCGCAGCACAGCAAGGACATTTTCTTTGGTCTTGGAGAGAGCAAGAGCCTGGCGCGGGCGACCATTCGGTGGCCGAGCGGCGTGATACAAGAATTGCAGGAGTTGCCCGTCAATCACAGAATCTGGGTGGTCGAAGGCTCCGACGCGCCTCGAGTCGAGGCTTTTCGTCGCGCGACGGTGAACCCCGCTGCTTCCTCCGTGTCCCTTGCCGCCGGCGAAACACTTCCTGAGAGAGTTGAAACCTGGCTTCTGGCGCCGGTTCCGGCTCCTGAGTTTTCGCTGGCCGATCTTTCCGGAAAAATCTGCACGCTTGCCTCACTCCGCGGCAAGCCACTGCTTTTGAATTTCTGCAATATCCCGTTGCCAGAATCCCGCGAAGAGTTGAAAGCGCTCCACGAATTGCGCGGCAAATGGGCGTCAAGCGGGCTGCAGGTATTCGCAGTTCACGTGGGCGAGGATGGATCGACTGAAGCGCTGCGCCAGTTCGCCGTTGCACAGCATATTTCAGTCCCGATCCTGGTTGCCACTGAGGATGCGGCCGCAATCTACAACATTCTCTTTCGCCAATTGTTTGATCGGCATCGCGATCTACCGCTTACTACTTCTTTTCTCATCGACGAGGCGGGCTCCATCGTCAAGGTGTACCAGGGAAGATTGGATGCCGGGCACGCTGCTCAGGATTTTCGCAATATTCCAGAGACCGATGCCGAGCGATTGGCGCTTGCGTTGCCCTTCCCGAGCCGCGGCTTTTCGCTCGATCCCGGCCGCAACTATCTTTCCCTCGGCGCGCTCTTTTTCCAGCGCGGATACCTTGATCAGGCCGAAGCTTCATTCCAGCAGGCGTTGCGCGACGATCCGGCCAGCGCAGAAGCGCTCTATGGCATCGGCAGCGTGTATCTGAATCAGAACAAGAACGCGGAGGCTCGCGAAGTGTTCGAGCGCACCGTGAAACTCCAGGCCAGCTTTCCAGGGACGTTGCCCGATGCGTGGAACAATCTGGGTGTGATCGCTACGCGTGAAGGACGGGTCGGCGACTCCGTTGAATATTTTCAGCGTGTGCTCGGTTTGAACGGGCGGCATGTCTTGTCGCTCGAGAATCTAGGCAACGCCTATCGCCTCCAAAAAAAATGGGATGAGGCGCAAAAATATTTGCAGCGCGCGCTGGAACTCGCTCCTCAAGACGCTGAGGTGAACTACAGCCTGGGAATGGTCTACGCGCAGACCGGCGAGAATGCGAAAGCGTACGAATACCTGCAGCGAGCGCTGAAAGCCCGGCCGGATTATCCGGAGGCCCTGAACAATCTCGGAATTCTTTATCTGGTGACGAAGCGCCGCGACGACGCCGTGGCCAGTTTTCAGCAATGCATCCGCGTCGCGCCAAGTTTCGATCAGGCCTATATGAATCTTGCTCGTGTGTACGCGCTCGAGGGTGCTCGCGACCAGGCACGCGCCGTGCTGCAGGATTTGCTGAAGCAGCATCCGGATCACGCAGGCGCGAAGCAGATGCTGGAACAATTGCAGTGAGCGAGGTTGCCGTCAAAGCATGACAACAACTAAGGTTTCGGTGTAGGCGCCAGCAGCAAATCGACGAACATCTTGTAGAACTTCTCCGTATTGAGATTGACCTGAATTTCGCTCGGCGGCCCAGTGAGCTTCGGCTTGTCCTGTTCCGTCCAACTCAGCGTGTCGCCATAGCCTGCGCCGCGATTCAGGTCGATATCGAGATAGCGCATGTCTTTCGCCGTGATGATGCTGGGATCGAGCCACGCCAGCGCCGCCAATTCATCCCATAAATAGTTGTACTGGCCGAACAATCGAGCGTAGGTGCCCACGTAGTGCGCCGCAGGCGAACTCCCCGTCTTGATTCGGTTGATGAGGTCTTGCGTCAGGCGCGTCTTCACCGAAATGTCGACAGTGGTACACACGATCTTCTTCCACGGCGCGCGCAGAACAATGTGAGCCGCCTCGGGATCGAACCACAGGTTGAACTCGTGGCGCGGCGTGTTCACGAACTCGGGATCGTCCGTTACGGGATTCAAACTGCCGCCCATGAAGATAAGTTCTTTGGCGAGGGTGGGGAATTCCGGGTCGATGGAGATTGCGAGCGCGAGATTCGTCATCGGGCCGCCAGCGTAAATCGTGATTTCATGCGGATACTTGCGAACCATGCGCACCAGAAAATGCGCGGCATCTTCATTCAGTGGCTTGGCCGTCGGCGTTCCATCGGGCATCTCGCCCAGCTGATCCGGGGGATGATACCTGCGCGGCGTCCAGGCGCCGGTCCACGGTACGGAACCGAATTGCTGCTCCCAGAGTTCGGTGTCTTCTTTTGTCCGCACCATAGGGTATTCGGCGCCGGCAACGACGGGAATGTCAGTGCGTCCGACAATCTCCAGCATGCGCAGCGTGTGCGCGACCTCCTCTTTCAGCCACGCGTCTCCTGTGACAACCGTGATGCCGAGCACGTCGGTCTGCGGAGATTGAATGAGCAGCAACATCGACTGCTGGTCTGTCCCGCCTGGTCCTGCAGCGTCCTGGTCGATGATGATCCTTCTCCTTACGATTTGCTGACTCCAGCTTGGCACGCAAATCAGCAGCAATAGGCAGACCAGCCACATCCGAGATAATTTCATTTACGCTCCGTTCTTCGTGTGAAAGCGGTTCTGAAAGCAGTTGCGATCGCAGCTATGAAAGCAACCGTTCATCGCCTGCCGGATAATCGTCCGATCAACAGGTCGAAGAACTTCGTTGAATCGACGTTTACCGCAACTTTCGTGTTGGGCACGAAATTCTCCCGTAGCACGGGCGAAGTCTTCGTGCCGGCAAGCGTGGGCGCCGATCCGCGAATCGGCATGTTCGCCGCCGGAGCGTCTTTCGCGCTTCCCGGCTTTCTGCGCAGATCGCCGGCATTCGGGCTGTATCCGAGCGTTTCGCCGGCTGTCAGTTCGCCGGTCGTCTCCACATCAATGTAATAGTCCTCAAACTGCAGAATGCTGGGATCAAGAAAACCCGCGACGGCTAGCGAATCATGCATGTTTGGTCCGACAAGGAATCCGCGCTCGCGGTTGTGATTGAGGGCATTGCGCGCGATGGTGGCCGCCGCCTGGCTGACCGGGTTCTCCGCCGATTCGAGTTCGCGCACGTGTTCGTCGGTGAGCGAAGTCTTTCGGGTCACGTCGAGTCCCACCATCGTAATCGGGATTCCGGACTGAAAAACGATGCGCGCGGCTTCAGGATCGACGTAAATATTGAATTCGGCAGCCGGAGTAATGTTTCCGCCCGACAGCGAGCCGCCCATCATGACGAGGCCGCGAATCATTCCGGCAAGCGCCGCGTCGGAGTTGAGCGCGGCGGCGATGTTCGTGAGCGGACCGATGGTAATCAGCGTGATCTGACCGGGATACTGATGAACCATTTCCCGAATAAACTCGGCGGCGGTTTGAGCGACAGGTTTGAGTTTGGGTTCCGGGAATACTGCCCCGCCGAGGCCGTTTTCACCATGAGCGTAAGTGGCGGTGACGAGACGGCGAAGCAACGGGCCCTTCGCGCCGGCGGCAACTGGAATCTCGGGCCGTGAAGAAATCTCAACCATGCGCAGAGCATTGGGAAGTGTCAACTCGAGCGGAACGTTGCCCGCGACGGCGGTGATTCCTTCAATCTTCAATTCGGCGGAGCGCATCGCCAGCAATAATGCCAACGCGTCATCGACGCCGGGATCCGTGTCGATAATCACGCGGCTTGGACTTCCGGCGTCGGCGGCGGGGCGCTGTTGTGGCGAGAGCGCAGTCGGAGCGACTAGCCCGCCGAGCGTCAGCCCCGCTGCCGAGGCCGTGACGAATTCCCGGCGCGTCATGTTTGGCGGTTTCTTCATGGACTGTCGCTCGTGACTTCGCGACTGATTGCGAAGCGCGCCAGGCGGAGCATTGGATTCTAGTTGCTGATCGGTGCTTTTCGCCAGTTTTTCTGATGGCAGGTCAAAGATCAGAAGGCAAATTCCCAGGTTGCGAGTGCGGAAGCCTCCCATTAAAATTTTCGATCGAAGGTTGGTTAGATCGGCTGCCTAATGACCGGTTGCTCCCCACCAGCGAATTGCGTTCGAGCATTCTGCAGCCCGATTTGCCTTGCGGTTTTTGTGGCGCTCACCCTTCGGCCTCCTTCCGCAATTGGCCAGCAAAAGCAAGAGGCTGCCGTATTGCATGGGACCCTGCGCGACGCCGCCGGAAAACCCGTTGCAAAAGCCGAGTTGCGGCTGCAGAGTCGACCCGATGCCCGTGTTCGCACGACCGCGACGGACGATCGCGGTGAATTCAGGTTTCCCGCCTTGCCGCCCGGAGTGTATGAACTCCGGACATCGATGGCGGGTTATCGCGAGGCAAATGTTCCGTCAATTTTTCTGAGACCGGGAGAATCAAAAGCAGTCGATCTTGCCCTTGAAGCGCTGAAACCGCCCCCGCAGAGTGCAGCCGCTCCCGCTTTCTACGACGAGCCACAATTCACCGTTTCAGGCGTCACCGATGCAACGAGTCTCGGCGGCCACGGATCCGACACGGTGGTTCACGCCCGCGATTCACTGGCCAGAGATACGGCCGCACTCGCTAAACCAGAGCACGCCTACGACCTGAAAGCCGACGAGCGCAACAGCGCCTACGAACTCGCGCTAGCCGCGTACGACGCCGGAGATTTGCAGCGCGCGAGAACTCTCGCATCCACGATGGACAATGACGCGCGCGCACATCATTTGCTTGCCGACGTGCAGGAGAAACTTGGCAATTCGCTGGATGCCGTCCGCGAATTCCAACGCGCCGCCGAGATGGAACCCAGCGAGCCGTATCTCTTCGATTGGGGCGCGGAGTTGTTGCTGCATCGCGCGCCCGAGCCTGCCTCGCAGGTCTTCAGCAACGGCCATGTGCTGTTCCCCAAGTCTGCGCGAATGTTGATCGGGCTTGGTGCGGCATCCTTCGCACGCGGATCGTACGATCAGGCCGTGCTGGAAATTGGTGAGGCTTGCGACCTTGATCCATCGAATCCGTCTGCCTATCAATTCCTCGGCAAGATCGATCGTTCCAACTCCACGGTATTCGACGGCGTGCTTGATCGGCTGCAGCGGATTGTCGCGTTGCATCCGGAGAACGCGGAGGCGAACTACGGCTATGCCATGGCGCTCTGGAAGCGGCGAAAGAGCGCGCCGTCCAGCGCAGTCGGTCAAATGGAATCGCTGCTCAACGCGGCGAGCCAGTTGGATCCGAAATTTGCTCCCACCTATCTCCAACTAGGCATCGTGCATGCGGACTCCCGCGAATTTTCCAAAGCCATAGCCGACTATCAGCGTGCGATCGAATTCGATGCACAATCAGACGAAGCCCATTACCGCTTGGCGCAGGCCTACCGGCAGATTGGGCAAACCGAAAAAGCTAAGGCGGAAATCGATCTCTACGAGCAACTCGCCAAAGCAAACAAGCAGAAAGAGGAGCGCGAGCGGCACGAAATTCAACAGTTCGTCTATACGTTGCGCGACCGTCTGCAGCAATAGAGATCACACATGACCAACTAAGAGGAACGCATGCCACGAGCAGTTTTCGCTCCAGCCGACATCCGCGAGAGTCTCCTGCAGATTTATGCAGCGAACGATCTGATGAATCAATTGCTGCTCGAGAATCTCCATCCCCGCGCCTGGCGGGCCAGGCCCCCGCAAGTGAAGCCCGCCGGAGGCAGAACCATCGCCGCAATCTTTGCGCATCTTCACAACTGCCGGCTGGTGTGGCTCAAGCGGTCGGCGCCTCACTTGCCGTGTCCGAAAGCCCTCGATCCCGCGCGCTGCACGCTCAAACAGGCCATGGCCGCACATCGCAGAAGTGGCAAAGCCTGCCTCTCCATGCTCAAGGATGCTTTCTCCGAACGGCTCGACCGGCGTGTGACCCGATTCTCCCGCGGCAGCTGGACTCGCGACTGGCCCGCCGGCGCGACCATGTTCGCGTACATGTTCGGGCACGAGGCCCATCATCGCGGACAAATCATCGCTCAGGCGCATGCCCTCGGCTATCGCCTTCCCGTCCACGCCGCTTACGGAATCTGGCATTGGGAAAAGTTCTGGAAGCAGCTGGGTATCGCTCACGGGCCGCGCTGAACGGCGTAGCCCGCAGTGTTGGCTGTGTTACACTTTCAAATTCATACTGAGAGCCGTCGCACAGCGCTTCCGATCCACACATGCTTTTTTCCAAAGAATATGTGGGCTATCTGGCCCGCGAAGTCACCAAGAAACTGATCGCGGGCAAGATGATCGACGTCACGGCCGTCCCCGCCGTCACCGAGCGGGTGAACGGCGCGCTGGTCGATGAACTTTCTCTCGAAGACCGCATCAACGACGAAGTGCGGGTCATTCTGGAAGCCTACTCGGAAGAGATGCGCAAAAGTGGCGCGAATTACCAGGAAATGTTCCGCAAAGTGAAGAACGAACTCGTGCGCAAGTACAAGGCGGTGCTGTGAGACTGAGCCGCGACAAGGTGAACGTTCTGGCGCGCGCCGTCTCCGACGTGTTGAAGCAGATGGACGAAGTGGAATTCATCGAAGACCCCAACACCATCCGCCAGGAAACCCGCAAGATTCTGGAAGATCTGCTGAACCAGGAAGAGAAGATCGACGTGGCAGCGCGGCAGAAGATTGAAACCCAGAAGCGAACCATCCTGGAAGGTTCGCAAGAGTGGGACATTCTCTACCGCAAGTACTACCACGAAGAAGTAAAGAAACTCGGCGTTTAACCTGCCGCGAGAGCCGCCTCCCTGCCCGCCTGCTCAGCGGCCGGGTTCCGTGTAACGGGGATCAAAGGCGTGCTCAGAATTCTCCATCGGCCGGTTCTGTTTTTAGTTTTAGCACTCGCTGGTACGCTCTCGGCAGCGCAGTGCTCATTCCCCAAACCTGCTTCCACAAATGTTCTGGCGTATTCATTTGAGCCCGTGCTCGCAGGGGACAAACTGTCGATGCGCATCACGCTGGCTTTCCGTGGCGCTCCCAACGGACGCGCCCGGCTCAAGCTGCCTTCGCAGTGGGCGGGCCAGTCTCACGCCGAAAAATCCGTGACGGACATTCAGCTTCTTTCGCCCGCAGTCACCATCGAAGACTTGCCTTCGCCTGCGGAAAAAGAACTTCACTTCCCGCCCAACGCCATCGTTCGCCTCTCTTATCTCCTCGTCAAGGACTGGGACGGCCCCCTCGACAGTGGAACCCGGTTTCGTGCCGATCTGTCGCCGCAGTACTTTCACATTCTCGGGCCGACTGCGCTCGTGCATCCCGCATTCGATGATTTTCAAGGCGTGGATGTGAACTTCGATTGGCAGCGCCTGCCGCCGGAGTGGTCGCTCGCCACCAGTTTCGCCACCGGAGACCGCTGCCAGTCATTTCACGGGCTATGGCACTACGCCCGCAACAGCATTTTCGTCGGCGGAGACTACCGGATTCATCACGCCGAAATCTCAGGTAACCGCGTGTACTTTGCGATTCGCGGAGCGTGGAGTTTCTCAGACGAAGATTGGGTCGCCCGCGCCCGAAAGATCGTCGAGTTCGAGCGCACCTTCTGGAGCGATCAAAATTTCCCCTATTTCCTGATCTCGCTCACGCCGCTGGACCAGGACCACGGCTCAAACGGCGGTACGGCGCTCACCAATGCATTCATGGAGCATCTCTCGCGAAAGGACCGGCTCACGCCCGATGTGCTGGGGACCCTGGCACATGAGACTTTCCATGCATGGAACCCATACAAAATGGGCCTTCCGCACGGCCCGCAATATTCCGTCTCCTGGTTCTTTGAAGGCTTCACCCGCTACTACCAGGACCTGATGTTGTACCGCGCGGGCCTGGTCACGCTGCCTGATTACATTGCTCGAATCAACGAAGGCATCCGTAAATACCAGCTCACCGAGGGCATCAACGTCCCGCTCGACGAATTCATCCGCCGCCATAGCGCCGATCACTCCGCGCTGGACCAGCTCGACTATCGCCGCGGCATGGTGCTCGCCCTCTGGCTCGATGCCACCATCCGCCATAAAACCCAGAATCACGCTTCGCTCGACAACGTGATGTTTCATTTGGTCGAAGAAGAAAAAGCCCACCTGCACAGCGTGAGCAGCAAACCAATGCGGCTTACAAACCGGCGCATCTTCCGCGCGGCATCGCCCTATCTCGGCGGAAGCCTCACGAAATCCCTCCGCCGTTACGTCGAACAGGGCGGCATCATTCGCATTCCTGAGAATTTCTTCGGGCCCTGTGTCCGATCGCAGATTGAATCTTTGGCGCGCTTCGATGCAGGATTCGACGCAAGCCTGCTCAACAAGGGGATTAAGACAGTCTCCGGTGTGGAAGTAAACAGTCAGGCTTACCAAGCCGGGCTGCGCGACGGCCAGGAACTCATCCACTGGTCGATGTACAACGGCGATCCATCGAAAGAAGTCCAGCTGACGGTCAAGAGTGAAGACGGAGAAAGCACCATCAGCTATCTCCCCGCTGGCGGCAAAGTTCCGGTTCAGCAATTTACGCTGGAAGCAGAACGGTGCCGCTCGGATTCGCGATCGTGCTGCAACCGTCCGTGAGTCTCAGCTCGATGTTGGTTAGTGAAGGGGCGGACGCAGCCCGCTCTGAGCGAAGCCGAAGGATCCGCCCGGGGAGTGGCAAGACATTGTGGGTTCAGAAATTATGGGACTCAAAGGCCACGACGCTGCCTTCGCGGACGCATGCGTCCGCGGCTCCAATCAAAAAGGGCCCCGCTTGCGATCGGGGCCCTTGGGGGGAGGAATTGCAGCCATCAGGCTGCTTCTTTACGCCGGATAATTTCCTGCAGGTGCAGGCGGTATTGCTGCGCGTTGTTGGTGATCTTGCGCTGTGCCAGGCTGGGCAGCCACTGCGTACGCGGAATCGAACGGCGCTCGCGCCGGGACCCCACGTGTCCGCGGTGCCGCAGATTGGTCGGATGTTTCTGCTCGGTTTGTTGCTGCCAGCCGCTGCCATCGGTCACGCTGAATACGCCGATGTAGCCTCCGGGCAGCAACTGCAGCGGGGCCTGAATCTGGTTCATGCGATCGAGTTGAGTTCCCGACGGCTGAAACGTCTCAAACCACGCCGGATAAACGAAATCCGAAACCAGAACGTTGTTGATGCGGTAGCCGAAGCTGTCATCCTCGCACGCGTCGCACACTTCATAGGCGTAGAGCGTGCCTGTAGTGTTGGCGTTCTGCACGAATACGGTCAGGTTAATGTTCGGGTCGGCCAACATCTCCAGCAGTTCATGGCTGGCGGTCACGCTCCACGACAACCCAGCCTTCAGATCGCTGCCGGCAAAAACCTTGCCGATCGGCAATCCATCGGGAGTGAGATCGTGATAGCCAAGCGCCCCTGCCTGGTCGGAGTCGTCGAGAATTACCAGCCACCACGTGCCCGTCGGCGGCTGTGCTCCGGAAGGAATCATCTTGAGTTCTGCGTCTGTGCCCCAGATGGGACGGAAGTCGCTGGTGACCTGCTGCTGCAAGGCCACGACGACGGGAGCGATATCGGCGTCACTGAGAACCGTGCTTTCATTGATCACCGAAATCGTTGTGGGAAGTTGCGCTTGAGGAATCTGCGGCATGATTTTCTCCTTGAATTGAACCGGGGCGGGAGAACGCGCAGGGAACGTGCGTGACTCTGTGCCAGCTTATACCGCAGCATGCCAGACGCAAGAAATATCTGGACCAATTCATGTCGTTTCCTGATTTAGGATTTCAGTTTGGGAAGGGAAGAGAAGGCAGATTGCAGAAGTCAGAATGCAGAATGAAAACAACGATGTGGCGGACGCCATGGATTTTCGTTCTGCATTCTGACTTCTTACTTCTGAATTCAAAATGAGTATCGAGCAATCAAAGCTTGAAGCGATCATCAAGCGCGCCGCCGAAGCGGCCGGATTCGATCTCTGCGGCATCGCTCCGGTTCGCGACACGCCGGAACACGAGCGCTTTCGCGAATGGATCGCCGCCGGCCGCGCCGGCGAAATGAAATACATGGAAGCGCAAGACGAGCGGGGAGAACTCAAGCGCGCCTCGCTCGCTCGTGCCATCCCGTGGGCGCGCAGCGTGATTGTATGCGCGATCAACTACAACACCGCGCATCCTTACTCGACCCAAACGCAAGATCCGCAACGTGGATGGATTTCGCGCTATGCCTGGAGTCGCGAGGACTATCACGATGCTGTGCTGCGCCGCCTGAAGGAAGTGGAAGCAGCGATTCACCGGGCTGCCGCCAAAGATTTGCAGCCAGCGCTCACCACCCGCAGCTTCGTCGACACCGGCCCGATCGTCGAGCGCGTCTTCGCCAAGTATGCCGGCGTGGGATGGATCGGCAAGAACACCTGCATCATCAATCAGAAAAAAGGCTCGTGGCTGTTTCTCGGCGTCATTCTCACCTCGCTCGAACTTACACCCGATCTGCCTGCAGCCGACCGCTGTGGAAGTTGCACCCGCTGCATCGAGGCGTGTCCGACCGATGCCATCGTCGCACCGTACCAACTTGACTCCAACCGGTGCATCTCGTATCTCACCATCGAGAAGCGCGGATCCGTTCCTGAGGAACTGCGCGCCGGTATCGGCCATCACGTTTTCGGCTGTGACATCTGCCAGGACGTTTGCCCGTGGAACAGCAAAGCGCCCGTCTCCGGCGCACCGGAATTCCAACCGCGCGAGGGACTGGTGAATCCGGCGCTGGCGTGGCTGGCAGAAATGTCGCCCGAGGAGTTCCGGTCAACTTTTAAAGGATCTCCTGTACGCCGCACAAAGCATTCCGGCCTACGTCGCAACGTGGCCATCGCCATGGGAAATAGTGGAAATCAGGAGTTCCTTCCCATCCTTGACACCGTAGCCGCCGATGAAGACACATCCGTGGCCGAGGCTGCCGCCTGGGCCAGAAAGTCGCTGCTAAAATAAGCATATGCCGCGTCCATTCGCCTATTGGTTTTTGCCTTACGTTTGCCCTCCTGCCTACAGCTTTTTCCGCCGTGTTTTAGCTGAACTTCGGTAACTGGTGTTTCCCATCTCTTGCAACTAATCTTCGGCTAAAGGGTTCTTATTAGAACAGGTTAGCTTTGCAGTCAGGGATAACGATGCGTTCCCGCAACCTCCATCGAATGAGGTGCATAATCGTCGTGCTGGCGCTCGCCGTTCTGGGTTCGAGCGCTCTGGCGTCGGCCTCCGTGACTCTGCTGCTCGAAGAGCCCTACGGCACCCTCGGATTTTTTACCGCGACCGGCCACGCCGCGGTCTATTTGCCCCGGGTTTGCGCCGACACTCCGGTCAGGCTGCGACCGTGCGAGCTGGGGGAAGACGGCGTAGTCCTCAGCCGCTACGACGGCGTGGGCGGCTACGACTGGGTGGCCATTCCGCTAATCCCGTATCTTTACGCCGTTGAGCGTCCGGAAGAAGTTCCTCTGTTTGCCGACGCGAAGATGGTCGCCTTCCTGCGCGACAGCTACCGACGCAGGTATCTCGAAGACGTTGCTCCCGACACTGCCGCCGGCGAGGCTCCGGGCGGCAACTGGTATGAACTCGTTGGCACGTCGTACGACCGAACCGTTTACGGATTTGAGATCGCCACGACGCCCGAGCAGGACAAAGCGCTGATCAAAAAGCTGAACTCCCGCCCCAACCGTTCGCACTTCCGCACGGTCTCGCAGAATTGCGCGGACTTCGCCAAAGACATCATCAACTTTTATTACCCGAAGGCTCTGCATCGCAGCGTAATTGCCGACGTCGGCATCACCACGCCCAAGCAGATGGCGAAGATGGTGACGAAATTCAACGCGCGCTATCCGCAAATTGAGTTTTCGCGGCTGGTGATCGCGCAGGTGCCGGGTAGCCTACCGCGCAGTTCCACGGTGCATGGCGTCGTCGAGTCGTTCTTCAAGTCGAAGAAATACATTGTGCCCAGTGCAGTCGTGAGTCCCATCTTTGCGGGGTGCGTGGCCGCGGTCTATGTGGGAACCGGCGCGGGCCGCTTCGATCCCGCCCATAACGCCAAGGTCTTTGTCGTCGGCGGCAATCCTGAACCGCCCATGAATCGCGAGGACTTGCGCGCCTACCAGCATGAGTTGAAACATCTGCTCGATGGTGCGTATCCCGAGAAGGCTGGACAAAGGGTCGATCACAAGTGGGAGCGCTTGCAGGCGAAGGCCAAGGATGCCGTCGACGAGCACGGCCGCCCCGTACTGCAGATGCAGATCGGCGATGAGCCAATCGAGATCGGCGCCGCTGCCGACAATCTAATGGACGGTTCCGCGTCGCCGCAGCTCGTGCGCCAGTTGATCGAAGCGCGCCTGCGCTCCGAGTTGCGCCGCAAATCAACTGCCGGACTCTCGGAAAGTGAAGTGGCCCGCGACTGGAAGCTTCTGCAGCAGACCATGGACTCAACCGATCTTCATACCACTTCCACGGTGCGCCCGGCGCCGCGCACATTCACCCTCGGCGGCAACAGCCCGTAAAAGCAAGCCGCCGGCACTCATCACCCCTCCATGCCGACACGCTTAGAAACTCTGTCATTCCGATACGCGACGCCGAAGGCGGAGCGAGGAGGAACCTCGGTTTTTCGGCCACAAAGAAAAGGCCGCGCAAAGCGCGGCCTTTTCCATTGCGTTCAAAACGAAATTACGGTTCCTGCGGTGGACGCGGTGGCAATCCGGTTCCTGGAACCGGCGGCTGCCCTGGCGGCTGATTCTGTTGCAGCTGCATCTGCCGCTGCTGCATCTCCTGCAGCATCTGCTGCGGTGTCTTGACTCCATTCGGATCAGTGGGCTGTTGCTGTTGGTCCGCCTCGGCTGTCGCTTGATCGGGCGCAGCATCGTCGGCATTTTCCTCGGCGGTTTGATCGGCATCCGCATCCTGCGCCATTTCCTGCGGCGGCGGAGGAGCCATGTTTCCCGGCTGCATCATCGCCTGCTGCTGCGGAGGCTGTTGCGCAACAATATTGTTGTTCGCGTTAGGGGCTTCCGGCGATTTCGGCACGAGCACGATGTGCGTCAAAACCTTCGAGTCTTCCGGTGATCCCAGGATGACATAGTTGAAGCGTGACCCATTCAGCAGTTCGGCCATCACGTCGCGGGCCGGCCCCGGTCCAAGGTGAGTGACGACGCGGTCGCCCGCCGTGGGAATTTCAATTTCAGCTCCGGTTTGCTTCTTCACCGCGCGCAGAATGTCTCCTAGCGTGGAATTCGGAGCGACGATCGTCAGCTGGCCATTCTCATAACTCACGGTCGGCGGCATCGGCGAGATGGAATCCAGCGGCACTTGTGGCACTGGGCCCGTCGGTCCCGAAGCCAGCGGAGGCGCCTGCGGCTTCTTCGGCTTGCGCTGGCCGTGTTCCGAGCCAGCAAAAACGGAGACCGCACTGCCCAGGCACAATACCGCAATGCCGGCTGACTTCAAAAATCCTGATCCGGTACTCATAGACCACTCCTCCTGGAAAACTTTCGGGGGGAACCGCAAGGCCTCTCTGACCAGATTCTAGCACTCGTTCTAATAGTCGGGGCTATCGTCGAGGGGCATGAAGAACCTGGCGGTTTGGGTCCCGCCAGGTAGAACGCTCTTACCCTACTCTCTTGCACGGATTCCAGCTATAGCACGAATCGGCAACCCCACAAGTGGATTGTCATCAACCATTTCCGGCGGCGTACAATCTTATAGGGTGCACCCTAAGAAGATGGTTCCGGCAGTAACCATCGAACCCCTTGGAATCCCATCGCTATGAGAGCGAAGGCAGAATGCAGTATGAATCGCGTGCCCCGTCTGACTTCTGGAATTGTCTTTGCTCATGCCCTTCTGGTCTTAAGCCTTCTGCCCTTCACGCTGCAGGTCTACGGACAAAGCTGCCAGACCGCAGGCGACCTCGACGACGCGACCCGGTCTGCGATTTCGGGCGCCGCCCAACGCTTCTATGATTTGGCCGCCAAGGGAGATGCTGCATCGATACGCCAGAACTCTATCCCGAGTCTTGCCAGCGATTTTTCTGGCATCGAGAGCACCGTCGTCGGCAACAAAGAGAACCTGGCAGCGGCGCAGCCTGCACTGAAGTCGGTTTTTTTGCTTGAGACCCAGGGCACTGCGCCGAGTCCCCACGCCGAATTTTATTGTGGAGTTTTCGGCAAGAACGGGCAGACTTCCAACAGCGCGGTCTTCTATCTCGACAATCTACCGCCCGGAAAATATGGGATCGTGATTCTCACGCTCAATTCGGCCAAAGCGAGCCTCAACTTCTCGACTGTTTTGCAGCAGGCCGGAAGCGACTGGAAACTCGGCGGGCTGTACATCCGCCCATCACAAGTCGGCGGGCATGACAGCGAGTGGTTCGCCGCTCGCGCTCGCGAGTACAAGAGCAAGGGCCAGATGCACGACGCGTGGTTCTTCTTCCAGCAGGCGCGTGCGTTGATGCAGCCGCTTCCCTTCATGAGCACGATGGCGACTGACAAGATCTACGATGAATCGCAAGGCTTGCAGCCGGCCGATCTTCCCGCCAACGGAAAAATGACGGATCTCGCTGCCGGCGGGACGACCTACAAACTCTCCGACGTATTCGTGCAGACGGTTGGCAGCGATCTCGATCTCGTCGTGCGCTACCAGACCGCCGATGCGTCGAACACGGCCACGGCATACCAGAACAATCTGGCGGTGATGAAGGCCTTCACAGCAAAGTATCCGGAGGTGCGAGACGCCTTCGCGGGCATGGTCGCGCGCGGCGTCGATCCCAACGGCCGCGACTACGGCACGTTACTGGCGATGAAAGATATTAAGTAGTCCTGAGTCGCGGGTCGCGGGTCCTGAGTCGCGAGTACCGAGTACACAGTACACAGTGCTCAGTTTCTGATGCTTCAGTTCTCAGTTTCCTTCTGGGAATTTGCTTCTTCGAGCAGGCACTCCTTCGGATCCTTGTCGTCTCTCAGGCCGAGGAAAACCGGCGCGCGTAACTTCGGTCCGCTGCCTTCACTGGTTCCACCGGTCCACTCGGCGTATTCGATTCCTGCGACCAACTCGGGTTTGACCCAGAACGTTTTTCGCAACGCTTCCACTTCGCCGTAAAAAGGATTCTTCTTCGTCTCGATCTTTTCGAGAATCTTCCAGATGGATGCCAGCGATTTCTGGTCGAAACCGCTTCCAACCTGCCCGACGTGAATCAGGCGGCCCTTCTTGTCGTAGAGCCCGAGCACGAGCGAGCCGAAGTGCGCGCGGCTGCCCTCAGGCTCGGTATAGCCGCCGACGACGCACTCGAGTTCGTGGCGAATCTTGATCTTGAGCCACTCGCGGCTGCGACGCTCTTCATAGAAACTCTCGCGCTTCTTCGCCAGGATCCCTTCCAGCTTTTTCTGCCGCGCGATTTCGAACAGGGCCTTGCCGTGCGATTCGTAGTGATCGGAGTAGCGCAAGACGTCGTCAGCATCGAGCACGCTTTTCAACTTCTCTTTGCGCTTCTCGAGCGGCACCCGCCGCCAGTCGTAGCCGTCGAGATAGAGCAGATCGAAGGCGTAGTAGAGCACGGGTACATCCGCGTTCGCGGCGCCGCGCCTGCCGCCAGGACGAAATCCCGTGCGTTGCTGCATGAGGCTGAACGAGGCGCGTCCTTCCGCATCGAGCGCGACCACTTCGCCATCGAGAATCGCCGTGTCCGCTCTGACCCGCTTGGCCAGGTTGTGCAGTTCGGGATAACGCGGCGTCAGGTCAGTCTGATTCCGCGACACGAAACGCGTCCTGCCGTTTTCGATGAACGCGATGGCCCGGTACCCATCCCACTTGATCTCAAAAAGCCAATCGTCACCATCAAAGGCGTCGTCGACCGATTCGGCCAGCATCGGATGAATCGAGGTCGGCATCGGCCGCTTCACGGGAGTGGAGACCAATACCGCAGAGGACGCCGAGGATTTTGGGAGTGAGGACTTCGACTTCTTGAGCGCATAAACCGCAACCGCAGACGGTGTCTCAGAAGAATCTCGCGCAGTGCTCCCGTTTTTCTCTGCGTCCTCAGCGTCCTCTGCGGTTTTTATTTTTTTTTTGGTGGCTGGCGCCGGCGGTGAAGCGTCTGCCTTCTTTTTCTTCTCAATTCTCGCAATCGCATCCGCCAGCCACGCCGCTTTCAATCTTCCTCGTCCGCTCGCGGGGTGGCTCCTCCACTCTCTCGAACCAGCGTCGCCGGCGATCTCCTCCATGCTGCGCTTGCTCAGCACAGACTCATCGAATCCCTCGATTTCGTATCCCTCCACGACGTACTGGTCGTGCTTCTTGATCATCAGCCATTCGTTGCCCTTGCTCCCCGGACGCCGCCCGCGCATCTTCACCAGCGCGAAGTCGCCATTCAGCCGCTTGCCCTCCAAGCGGAATTTCAAATCGCCCTTCGCGATCATCTTCGCCGCTTCGGCCTCGGTCGTCGGGACATACTTTCCTTCTACGGCAACGGGCGAGAGCGGCTGCCAGGTGCCAACGTCCCACACCATCACCGAGCCCGCGCCGTAGTTGTTCTCGGGAATGTTTCCTTCGAAATCGAAGTAAGAAACGGGATGATCTTCGACTTGCACCGCGAGCCGCTTATCCGCGGGATCGAGCGACGGCCCTTTCGGTACCGCCCATGACTTCAGCACGCCCTCCATTTCCAGGCGGAAATCATAGTGCAGGCGGGTCGCGTCGTGCATCTGCACTACAAAGCGGTTTCCCGGCTTGGTTCCGATCTTCGGCGGAGGTTCGGGCGTCTCTTCAAATCGCCGTTTTCGCTTGTATTCTTCGAGGGCCATGGCTGGTTTTTTGATGCGACATTCTAGCAACAGGGGTCGATTCTCGCCCTACCGAGGCCGCTGCCGTGACGGAAATCGCAATCATGAGAAAATCGGCCCTAAGTCACTTATTGTAAAGAGGTTAAACTAAAGTCTCTGTTGACAGATTCGGCCGACCGTAATAAAGTACACAAACGTTCTCCCCCGCGGGTTTTGTTTCGTCCCTCCCTTAGCCCGAAACAGTGGCTGGTCGTCCATCCAAACGAGGGTTCCGTCGTCATGCCAAAGTTGACTCCGCTTCGCTGTGCTGGCTTGTTGCTATTGCTGAGCACTATTGCTCTCCATGCTCAAACCGTGACCTCGTTTGAGGGCATGGATGCCTCGCAGCTGGCCAAGCCGCAGTACGACATCGACCCCAATGGCGCGATCGGCACCAAGCAGTTTATGGAGTGGACGAACTCCTATTACCAAGCCTGGAACAAGACCACGTTCGCAACCGTCTGGAGCAAGGCGCAGGCTGGATCGACACCCTTCACCACGAATGGAAACACAAACTGCGCTTCCGTCGCGGGCGATGGATTGGTGATTTTCGATCGTCTCGCCTCGCGATGGGTGATCGGGGTCCATAACGCCGGTTCGACGAATTACTACTATTGCATCGCGATTTCGAATACCGACGATCTGAGCTCAGCCAGTCTGGCCTGGTTCACCTACGCGATTCCGCTGAACAATGTGCTCGGCACGAACGGTTCGGGCAACACCTATTTCCCGGATTGGCCAAAACTCGCGACCTGGGGCGACGCCTACTACTTCGCCACCGACATGCAGGATCCGAACAATAAGTTCGCCGAAGTCGGAGTGCTGGTCTGCGCCTTTGATCGCGCGAACATGCTGGTCGGCGGAACTGCGAACACACCGATTTGCTTCACCCAGCCCAGTACGATTACCGGCAGCGTATTTCTCGCGCATAGCTTCGAGCCGGCCGATGTGGAAGGAACGACGCCTCCGCCGGCGGGCGCACCCGAGTACTACGCCAGCATCCAGAATCCGCCGCTCGATGGCGTGACGACCACTTCCGACAGCCTCAACTTGTGGCAGTTTCACGTGGACTGGTCGAATCCGGCGAACTCCACTTTCATGCAGACATCGGTTCCGGTGGCGACCTATCAGCCGGGCTGCTACATCCCCACAATCCCGACAAATACGGTTTGCGTGCCGGAGCCTTCGACTTCCTCCACCAATAATTTCATCGACTCGATCGGCGACCGCTTCATGTTCCGGTTTGACTACCGCAATTTCGGCACCTACCAGTCGTATCTCGCCACCCACACCATTCAGGTAGGCACCGGCAACGGCTCGCAGACGGGAATCCGCTGGTACGAGCTTCGCGGCAACGGCGTGCCCACGGTATTTCAATCGGGCACCGTCGATCCCGACAATGCGCTCTACCGCTTCATGCCCAGCATCGCGCAGGACCAGAGCGGCAATGCCGCCGTCGGCTACAGCACTTCCAGCTCGAGCGTTCATCCCGCTATTAAAGCGTCGTACTGGAGCTTGACCGGCCAGACCTCGCCGACGGAAATCAATTTATTCAGCGGCGCCGCCGACGAAGAAAACACCTATCATTGGGGCGACTACACCAGCATGACGGTCGATCCGGTCAACGGATGCACGTTCTGGTACGTGAACGAGTATTTCAACACCAATCAGATCGGCACCGGCAAGCCAGTGTGGCAGACGCGCATCTCGAACTTCACGCTTCCGACCTGCGGTAGCGTGACGCTGACGCCGACTTCGCTGGGCTTCGGCCAGCAGGCCGTCGGAACGACCAGCGCCTCGCAGCAACTCATTCTGAATAACGGCCAGAGCACGGCGCTGACCATCAACAATATTTTCGGCTCGGGCAACAATCCCGGAGACTTCCAGCAGTCGAACGATTGCGGATCGAGCGTTCCGGCCGGTGCTTCCTGCACCATCAACATCGCTTTTGCTCCCACCGCGACCGGAGCGCGCTCGGCGACTATCAACGTCTCTGACAGCGCGGCCAACAGCCCGCAAACCGCCACCGTGACCGGCACTGGCATCAACGGCGGAACCATCGGCCTCTCGACCACCAGCGTAAACTTCGGCAATCAGGCCGGAGGCACCACCAGCGCCCCGGTGCAAGTGACCGTCACCAACACCGGCAACGCGACCGTGACCTTCACGAGCATCCAGGTCACGGGCACGAACGGCACCAACTTTGGCGAAACCGACAATTGCTCGGGCAACCTAGCTTCGGGGAATTCGTGCACCATCAACCTGAATTTCACGCCCGGCCAGGTAGGCAGCTACAGCGCCACGGTCGTGCTGACCGACAGCGCCACCAACAGCCCGCAGAACATCAGCCTCGCCGGCACCGGCATTGTTCCGGTCGTCCTCTCGATGACGACGCTGAATTTCGGCCCGGTACTGGTCGGCAGCTTCAAGAATTCTCCGGCCGTGACGCTGACCAACAAGATGAATGTGCAACTCACAGGCGTGACCATCGCCATCAGCGGAACCGGCTACACGCAGGTGAATACCTGCAGCTCAACCATCGCCGCGGGCGGCACTTGCACGATCACAGTCACGTTTACGCCCACGGCCGCCGGAACTTCCACCGGAACAGTGACGATCACTGACAGCGCCAACACTAGCCCGCAGACGATTGCTTTGTCTGGAACCGGGCAGCTTCCGGTCGGAGTTAATCCGCTGACGCTCGCCTTCGGATCGGTCACCGTTGGCACCACGACTGCAGCCAAGACGATCACAGTGACCAACAATCTGAAGACCGCGCTGACGATCACCGGCATCACCATCACCGGCACTGACGCCGCCGATTACGCGGAGACCAATAATTGCGGTACGAGCCTGGCGGCAGCCGCGAAGTGCACCATCAGCGTGACCTTTACGCCGAAGGCTAAGGGCGGGCGTCCAGCGACGCTCAACATCACGGACAGCGCGACCACCAGCCCGCAGATAGTTCATCTGAACGGCACGGGAATGTAAGCAGTAGCGTCGCCTGTCTCAGCGGCTGTCGCGGGGCGTCTCGACGCGGCAGTGTTCGCGAGAGCCATGTATGGATGGCCGCCTTCGGCTCTTAGCCCAGTATCATTGTCCGCTTTAACCTCGGGCTGGGGAGTCACTCCAGTCCTTCAGCTACGTACAAGGTTCCGAGAATCCGCACAGTGCTGTAAACGTAGGTCTTGCTGCGCTCGGCGTACGCCAGCCTCATGGGCGTAATCGCGCCCGCCTTATCGTGCGGTTCCACTTTCTGCAACAGAGTGCGCTTTCCCGTCGCCGCCTCCACCCGATAGATGCGGCCTTCCCACGGAGTCGTCGAGTGCACCAGCAACGCCTGTCCGTCCTCTGTCCATTTGGCCAGAGTTTCTGTTAACTCGATTCCGGGAATTGCCTGCAGCTTCTGCGTCTCTCGATCAAACACCACCGCTCCGCCAGACGCGTTCCGTCCGGCAATCCGCTTGCCGTCTCCCGCCACCGCCAGCCCTGTGAAATCCGGAGGACCCAAGGGCTGCGGTTTCCCGCCGTCCAGATCCATCTCATACGTGCGCAGCGTCTGACCCTCGGCAGCTCCAATCAACAACAAATGTTTGCCATCCGGAAACCAGACCACATTCTTCAGGCTGGTAATTTCTCCAGCCGCAAGCCGGCGGCTTTCTCCGGTCCCGATCGGGTTCAGAACAACCTGCGGCGGCCTCGTCAGCAGCGGTCCGGCGGCCATCGTTCCGTCTGGTGAGAATCTGGGTTGCGCTCCTGGTCCCAGCGCTACCGGAGCGGAGCCGTCCAGTTGCCGGTAAACCATCAGGTAGAGCGGACCGGCCGGTCCTCCCCATTCGAGGAACACAATCGCTTTTCCATCGGGCGTAATGTCGCCCATCACGGAAGCATCGAACCATTCGAGGCCACGCCGTTCTTTTCCGGTCGCCGGGTCGATGCCAGCGATTTCCGGCTGTTGCCGCTCGATGCAAAGCAAGACCCGGCCGTCCGAAGCAACATCGAGCAGCCGCGCACCCTGGGGCGTCGAAAGGATTGGCCGCAGTTTTCCCGAGAGGCTTACGCCAAAAAGCTGGCGGTCAGTCGTTACGTCGGCCCCGGTAAACCAGATTTCCGCGCCCGTCCGCGACCATGCCAGCCCCTGCACCGTTCCAAATTCCTGAGTCAATTGCTTGTGATTTCCGCTCCCATCGACTGCTGACACCCATCCTCGGTCATCGCCGTACACGGGATGCTCGGCAAACGCGACTTCCTTCCCGTCCGGCGACACTCTCACGTAATCGAAGTAGCCAGCCGTTGCGTAGATGACTTTCCCCTCCGGATACTCAAGTTGGACTTTGCGGTTGGCGCGGCGCACGATCGCCAGCGTTTTGCCGTCCGGCGCATAGTCCGCCGCGATTACTTCCTTCTCCTGAGCGCGCGGCTTGCCGCCTGACATCTGCGCCTGCCCCATGGTTCCGTACAGGAACCAGGATTCGTACACCGGATCAACGGCAAGCTCCATATCGCCACTCGAGGAAAGTGCGAGGAGCGCCGCGCTCGGAAGGTCCACTTTCGTGGATTGCGGAAACTCCGTGCGCACGGAATAAACCTGAAGCGGATCGGAGTTCCATTGCGCGCTGTACACGACCGTCTGCCCGTCTCTGGCAAAGCGCGCATTCGACGGATAGCCCTGCTGATAGGTCAGCCGGCTAAATTTGGGCGGTGGTTTTACTGCGGAGCGACGACTGATTATCCACGCGGCTGCAATTAGCGCAAGCACACTCAGAACGGCAGCGGCGACACGCAGCCCCGTTCGTCTGGTCTTCGGTGATTCGACGATCGGCCTCGCTGAGGTTGCGGACGCTCCGGATGCCGATCCGCTGAGCGATTCAATGGCAAACGCCAGATCGCTGGCTGACTGAAATCGCCGCTCGACATTTTTTTCAAGGCAGCGATGAAGAATCCTTTGCAGCGCCGCCGGGCCTTGCCATCCTGTGTCGGTCAGTTCCGCTGGTTCCTCGCGCAGGATCGCGGTCATGGTCTCGGCCGATGTGTCGCGCTTAAAGGCCCGCTTGCCGGTGATCATTTCGTACAACACGGCGCCGAAACTGAAAATGTCGGAGCGCGCGTCGGTCGCGCCGCCTTTCACCTGCTCCGGCGACATGTAGCCGACGGTTCCCATGACCGTACCCGGCAAGGTCGCGGGACTCGGTAGTGTCGCCACGGTGTCGTGGCTCTCCTCCGGAAGCACGAGTTTCGCCAGCCCGAAATCCAGAACTTTGACCCGGCCGTCCCGCGTGATGAACACGTTCTCCGGTTTCAGGTCACGGTGAACGATTCCTTTATCGTGTGCGGCCGCAAGGCCAGTAGCGATTCCGAGCGCGTATTCGCTGGCCCGCCGCACTGGCAGCGGACCGGCCGCGATCGTCTCCCGCAGCGTTTGCCCTTCCAGAAGTTCGCTGACCAGAAAAGGCGCGCCGTCATGCGTGCCGATGTCGTGGATTCCCAGAATGTTCGGATGGTTCAGCGCCGCAATCGTCCGCGCTTCCTGTTCGAAGCGGCGCAGCCGGTCGGCGTCCCTGGCCAGCGTTTCCGGGAGCACCTTGATCGCGACCTCTCGTCCCAGCCGCGTATCGCGTGCGCGATACACCTCGCCCATGCCACCGGCGCCGATCGGAGATTGGATTTCGTAGGGACCGAGCTTCGAGCCAGAGGCCAGAGTCATAGTGAGCACACTATCAGTGGAGCGCAATTATAGCGTGAGCAGTAGACGAGCCCCTCAACCAGAAATGATTCATTCCGCCACGCCGGAAGACCACTCCCAGTTCTGAAACTGGCGCCGCAGTTCCGATTTCAGCAGCTTGCCTGTCGAGGTGTGAGGCAAGCTGGGAACAAAGATGAACTCATCCGGCAATTGCCACTTGGCGAACTTGCAGGCCAGGAAAGAGCGCAGTTCCGCGGCCGAGACCTGGGCGCCTTCTTTCAGGACAACAGCCGCGAGCGGTCGCTCCACCCATTTGAGATGCGGGACCGCAACCACCGCCGCTTCGCGCACGGCCGGGTGGGCGACGATAGCGTTCTCCACATCCACCGAGCTGATCCATTCCCCTCCGGATTTGATCAAGTCCTTGGTCCGGTCCGTGATCTTCACGTAGCCCTCGCCATCGATGGTGACGACGTCGCCAGTGCGGAACCAGCCATCACGTGTCCAGCGGCTGCCTTCTTCGGGCTGGTTGTAATAGCTGGCCGCGATGAAGGGCCCGCGAATTTCCAGTTCACCCGGAGTCGTGCCGTCCCATGGAATTTCGCCCTCAACCCCAACCGCTCGGATCTCGACAAACGGAGAAGCCAACCCTTGCTTGGCGCGGAGTTCGAACTGCCGGTCCTCCGGCCAGTCTTGCATCCCTGGCTTCAGGGTGCACACGGTCGCGATCGGCGTGGTCTCGGTCATCCCCCAGGGCTGGATCACATGCACTCCGAATTTCTCAAAGCGCCGGAACAAACTTTCCGGAGCTGCCGAACCTGCGACCACGATTCGCATGCCGGGGGTGAGTGTCCAATTTCCGGGTTGACGTTCGAGAGTGTCGAGTACACCCAGCCACACGGTGGGTACTGCTCCGGTCAGCGTCACGTGTTCGGCTGACAAAAGATCCAGTAATTTCTCCGGCTGCAGATTCGGTCCCGGCAACACCAGTCTGCTGCCATTCATGACCGCTGCGTGCGGAAGTCCCCACGCGTTGGCGTGAAACATCGACATCGCCGGCAAGATGCAATCGAATCGGGAGAGGGAAAAATTGTCCGGTAGGGAAATGGAATAAGAATGAAGTACGAGAGCTCGATGCGAATAGGCCACGCCCTTCGGCTTTCCCGTGGTGCCGGAGGTATAGCACATGGCGGCGGCATCGTCTTCCTCGAGATCCGGATTGACGGGAGGGTCGCGGTGGTCGCGCAACAGCATTTCGTAATCTTCAGAAGCTGCGGCCACGGGCTCTCCGCTGAAGGGAACCACGAAGACGCGCTCGAACTGCACTTTATTCTTGAACCTTTCAAACAGACTCAATAACACGTCGTCCAGAATCAGGAAGCGGTCTTGAGCGTGGTTGACGATGTACGCCAATTCGTCCGGATGCAGGCGAAGGTTCAAGGTGTGGAGTACGCCCCCTGCACAGGGAACGCCGAAATAGGCTTCCAGGTGAGCGTAGTGGTTCCACATCAGGCTGGCGACTCGATCACCGCGCTTAAGACCATGCGCTTGAAGAGCTGCGGCAAGGGATCGTGCGCGCTGAGCCATCTCGCCGTAGGTGTAGCGGTGAATCGAGTTGTCGGGCCGGCTGGAGACAATTTCGACGTTGGGAAAAAGTTTGGCCGCCCGATCCAGGAGCGGCCTCAGGGTAAGAGGAAACGACATCATCGTTCCCTTCATGGGTTCCTCATTTCAGGGTCGGCCTAACGCCGGAAAGGCAGCAGGATTCTACTCCCATTGGAGCGTGGGCAGGCAAAAATGCCATCTCTGTTGGTTTGATACCGGCCTCCGCACAGACCTGATCGCTATAATCCGTTCTGATCCACAATCGTTCAGCTCCGTGCCCGCATGAAACGCGAATTTCCGGAAATTCCCCTGGTCGGCGTCGGCTCCATCATCATCGAGGACGCGCGCGTTCTCCTGGTCAAGCGTGCGCATCCGCCACTGGCAGATAAGTGGTCGATCCCCGGTGGCGTGCTCGAAGTCGGAGAACTCATTCGCGAGGCCGCGGTGCGCGAGGCTCGCGAAGAAACCGGACTGATCGTCGAGGCCGGCGAGTTGCTCGGTGTCTACGATCGCATTCTGCGTAACGCCGAGAAACGCGTGCAATATCACTATGTGCTGATCGATTTTCTCTGCCGCCGCGTTGGCGGAGAACTCGAAGCCTCGAGCGACGCCGCCGAAGTGCAATGGTTCACCCGCGAAGAGTTGCTGACGCTGAATCTCGCCGCCGACACGGTAGATGTGATTCAGAAGGGATTCGCCAGGTTAGGTTGAAAGATTGTCGTCAGGCAGATCGGCCTCTTCCGGCTCAGCTTCGCCGGTGGCTTTCTCTTCGAGAATCTGATTGGCTGCTTCCACGTTGCGCGCGTCTACGCGCAGCTTCACTCCGCCGATCGCGTTGGCGTTGAACCAATTCAGGTTCAGCATGTTTTCATCGAAAAGGAATGCATCGATCCCGGCCGACTCGATCAGGCCCTTAGCCATTTGCCCTTCCGAAAGACTCCAATAACTCCGAATCGTGACCAGATCGCGGAACTCCGCGCTCTCCTCTCCGGTGGCGGAGATTTCCTCGAGTTGTCCGGTGTAAAGTCCTCGCTTGACCAACTCCGCTCGCAGCGCCTCGCGCGCGACCTCAGTAAGTTCGTATCCCTGTTGTGCGACGGCCGCCAGCTCTTCGTCGGTCTGGTGGGCATAAACCTCAGCCAGCCGTTCTCTCTCTTGTTCCGGATCGATCTGCGCCATGGCACGGAATCATACTCGATGCCAACTCGAATGATGGGTCGATGCCGCCAAAGGATTCATGAGTTCATCAGTCCGAACTGCGAGGTTCAGGCAACACTTCCAAACATTCGACGGACACCCAGATGAATTTCTGGGTGAGGATTCCGGGGTCCAGTCGGACGACGGCGCTTGTGGGCTGGAACTGGCCTTGGACATGTCCATCAACAAACCGCGCAATCCTGCCCGTCTTGCCTCCATGAGGATGTGGCTTGCCGTCGGGGCGAAATGCTCCAACTTTGACGTGCATTCCCGGAAGGAGGGTCCGTCTTGGCGTTGTCGTGACAGGCAGTTCGTCGGACTCGGGGACGTCGAGCCCTGCCGCCTGGCCATCCACACGGGTTCCGTGGGGCGCTGGTATTGCGTCTTCCTCCACTCGGCGGACTTTGAGCGCCTCGCCGCATGTGGCGAAGATGCTTTTCAGCATCGCGCCTACGGCCTCCATCTTCGAGTTTTCTCGGTGCTTCTCAACTCGATGAACCGGGATTGTCCGCAGGCGCCCCGCCGGGTTGCCTTGAATCGCGGCAGGTGGGCTCGGCTCCGGGCCGGGATGAGTAGCTCGGTATACGGGGATCGCGTCGCCGTAGTAGGAAACCGAGTCTCGCCGTCGTTGTCGCCGCCTCCTCGCGCGATGAATCACCAGCGTGTGATTGCATGCACCGCAGGTCACGGTCTTTTCGCCGGTCACGATCGTTTCGCCACAGGAGCAGCGAAAGCGGAATTGCCGCTCGACCGAGATTTTCGATGTCATCTTTTCTCCCCGCGTCCGGGACGGCCAAGTCTTTCAGGTGCTTATCAATTCGTAAACATACTGGCCCAAGACGTAGACGCCGTATCCCCACAAGAGGGAGGCGGCAATTTGAATCGCAAGCGATTGCAGGTCGGATCCTCGTAGCTTACGGCGGGGTAATATTGGCGGAGCGATCTTCCAGTGTTGCCGCTTAAACCGGCGAATCCCCAGAGCCTCGCCACAGCTTGGACAATTCGCCGTCTTCCCGGTTGCGACGATGGGCGCGCCGCAGAAACACCGGAAGCGATACTCGACAGTGATCCCCGGGGTTCGTACAGGTCTCATCTCGGGGCTCCAGCCAGACTTCTTGCCGCATAGCATACGCCCATTTCGTGGAGTGAGCCATCAGGAACCTTTTGCCGCTCGGTGGCGCTCGCGACCATCCTGCAACGATCGCGATCAGACTCTCACGAAGGAGGAGTAGACCCCAACGGTTCACCACGCATTCGTTGACTTGCCCAAGGCTCGCACGTAGCATTTGTTCCCAATGCTCGGGCAGACCATCTCGCACTATCGCGTTCTCAGCAAGCTGGGCGGTGGCGGAATGGGAGTGGTCTACGAAGCGCAGGATGAAACTCTGGGCCGGCATGTCGCGCTCAAGTTTCTTCCTCCCGAGCTAAGCTCCGATCCCGCGTCTCTGGAGCGTTTTCAGCGCGAAGCTCGCGCCGCTTCGGCTCTGAATCATCCCAATATTTGCACCATTCATGAAATTGGCCAGCAAGACGGCCAGTACTTCATCGTGATGGAACTGCTGGAGGGGATGACGCTGCGCGAGCGCATCCTTGGCAAACCGCTGGCCGTTGACCAACTTCTCGAACTCGCCATCGACATCGCAGGAGCACTGGAGGCGGCTCACGCCAAGGGCATCATCCACCGCGACATCAAGCCGGCGAATATTTTCGTCACGGCGCTGGGGCATGCGAAGATTCTCGATTTCGGTCTGGCCAAGCTTGCACCCGAACATTCCCGCCCGGTCGAGCCGCAGGGCCCCACGGTCATGAGCGAAGCGGCGCTCACCAGCCCCGGCGCAGCCGTGGGCACAGTTGCTTACATGTCGCCGGAGCAAGCCCGCGGCGAGGAACTCGACGCGCGCACCGATCTGTTTTCGTTCGGCGCCGTGCTCTATGAAATGTCGGTAGGGCGGCCTGCGTTCGGCGGAAATACGTCAGCGATGGTCTTCGACTCCATCTTGCACAAGGCGCCGGTATCTCCCGTGCGGCTGAATCCCGATGTGCCGACCGAACTGGAGCGCATCATAGGTAAGGCCGTCGAGAAAGATCGCAAACTTCGCTACCAGAACGCAGCCGAAGTTGGGGCTGATCTGAAGCGGCTGCGGCGGCAGATTGATTCGGGACACGTCAGTTCTTCCACCGGCTTCAGTGCAGTTGCAGAAGAACCGGCGGTCACAGCGGTTGTTCCTGCAGCGCCCAGAACGCCCCCACACGTTTCGCGTTTCGTTATCGCGGTGGCCGCCTTGGTTGTTCTGGCGATTCTCGGATATTTTCTGCGGCCTACGCTGCCTCCGCCTCGCGTAACCGGCTTCACGCAAATCACTCACGACGGTCAGCAGAAGGTGTTTCTCGGCCAGACGACCGACACCGTCCTCACGGATGGCCCTCGGCTTTTCATCCAGGAAAATGTTGATGGCCACTTTCTCATCGCACAAGCTTCCTCCACGGGCGGCGAGACCGTGCCTTTCCCGACGCCTTTCGCCAACGTCGCGCCTCTGAATATTTCGCCCGACAAGTCCGAGCTGTTGGTGGGGTCGTTCACCGGGGCCGAACTCGATTTGCAGCTTTGGAGCATGCCCGTACTGGGCGGATCGCCTCGCCACATCGGCACCGGCTGGGATGCCACCTGGCTTTCGAACGGAGACTTTCTCGTTGCCTCGAACAACGAACTTCAGCAGATCTCTTCTACCGGATCGCGCAACTTCGCCCATCTACCCGATTACTCGTACTGGTTCCGCTGGTCGCCCGATGGGCGGCTTCTCCGCTTCAGTACGAGTGAAACCAAGACCACGACGACGATCTGGGAAATGCCCGCGGGCGGCGGCACGGCTCGGCGCCTGTTTCCAGAGCTATCCAGCAAAATGCATCAGAAGGGTATTTGGACGCCTGATGGAAAGTACTTCATCTTCCAGATTTTCGACCGGAGCCGCCTGGATCTGTGGGCGGTGCGCGAAAAGGACGATCTGTTCCACAAGGCGGACCATCGGCCCATCCAGCTGACCTTCGGACCGATGAGCTACAACGCTCCGCAGCCCAGCCCCGATGGAAAGAAAATTTATGTGATCGGCGAACAGCAGCGCGGCGAAATGGTTCGTTATGACTCGAAATCCCGCCAGTTCGTCCCGTATCTGGGAGGGATATCCGCCAGCGATTTCAGTTTTTCGCGGGATGGGCAGTGGGTCGCATATGCCACGTATCCTGATGGATCCCTGTGGCGTTCTCGTGTGGATGGTTCCCAGAAGCTTCAGCTGACGGATGGAAGCTCAGAAGCCGCCGGGGTTCCGCAGTGGTCGCCGGACGGCAAGCAAATCGCTTACATGGGAAACAGTGCAGTGCATCCTACGCGCTTGTACGTCATTCCTGCCGATGGCGGCGAGCCGCGGCGCATGGGCTCTGGGGACAAGACGGTCTATGGCCCAAGTTGGAAATCAGCCGACACCATCGTGTACACCGAAGCCGAAACAGTAGGGTTGGGCGGTACGTTGAAACTCATGAATATCAACACGAATCAAACCATCGACATCCCGAAAGAAAAGGAGCTATACCTGCCCCTGGTTTCGCCCGACGGGCGTTATGTCGCCGGTTCGACCGTCGATGGACAGTCCATTCTTCTGTACGATTTCGTTTCGGCGAAATGGGGAGAACCGGTAAAGACCAGCGCGGGCTCGACAAGTTGGTCCGGTGACAGCCGCTACCTGTATTTCGACTCGGGCCTAGGTGAGAATCCCGGCCTTTTCCGGTTGCGAATCGCCGATCGCAAGGTGGAACGCCTCGCTGATCTGAAGGGCTTCCGCCGCGTCACCTTCGGCTGGCTGCCGTGGAGCGGCGTCACTCCGGATGGCGATCCCATCTTGCCCCGCGACCTTAGCACGCAGGAGGTCTACGCGCTGGACTTCGAGGCTCCCTGATTCTAATTCTGTAACCTGGATTCTGTAACTTGCAGAAACAGAACGGCCCATAAGCTTGCGCCTATGGGCCGCCCGGTGGACTGTTTGGGATTGACCAAGAGGTGGTCACTCTACGTGGCCTCTACGGCAACTCCGGGTGTCGTCTATTCGACGATCCTGACCGACCTGCGTCAGGCGGAATCAATCCTTACTCACCGGTAGTGTGCGGGCTGTAGCCTCCGGCGGAATTGGTTATACAAGCTGTATAACGCAATCGCCAAAAGCCCCGCTTAGAGCGACCTGCTCTAAGTCTCAGCCACCTCACCTGGTCTTTTGGTTACCCAACTACTGCCTTCTGAACTTGTCATCAGACCACCTCCTTTCCGGTGTAAGCGCAGATTAGTACGAAACCGAGGCGCGCGTCAATCGGAGGAATCCGCACGTTAGTACCAAGTTGAGTCTGAGTGCATAGTCATAAAAAATCGGGCAGGGAATCAACCCTGCCCGACAAAGAAAAATCAGGTTACGTCAGCGTACTGGCGCCACGGTGGTCCACTGGCTGACCAGTTGCGCGGCGTTGACGGTACCCAGGCCGGTGGCGAAGTCCCAGCCCGGAGTCGTGGCGTACGCGGGCTTGTATGCGGTGTTCGAGGTGGACAGCACCCCGTTCGTGCCCGAGGGCCTGTAACAGTTGTGTGTGCCGGTGCAGTTCACGTCGATGTCGCCCTGGGTGACGTCGTAGAACACGCAAGTGCTGCCGACGGTGTTGCCGAGCGAAGAGTTGCATGACGGATTTCCCGTGGTGCCGTACTCGTTCTTCGCCAGCTTGTAGTACACGGTGTTCGGATTACCCGCGCGGACGCCGGTGCTCTGGTTGACCAGCGCCTGAATGCCGGCCATGATCGGCGAGGAGAACGAAGTTCCACCCGCGCCGGCCCACGTGCTTGGCTGTCCCGTGCAAGGCGTGCCGCCCTCCGACGTGTCGGAGAAGCAGAACACGTAGTAGTGTCCCCAGAGGCCGTTGGCTGCGAACAAAGAGACGTCTGGAATATCGCGAGCGGCGTCTTTCGGGTTGCCGAACGCGCCCTGCTGGAATGAGGGCTTCGGATATCCCTTGCAGGTTCCACCGACGATTCCGGTCATTGCTGGTTTGCCGGTGGCGCACTTGCTGGGACCGCCGCTGCCGCCCACGTCGTCGAGGAATCCTTCGCCGGTGGTGGTGTTGCAGAATCCGGTCGAGCCGTAGGTGACCGTCGATCCCGTCACGAACTCTGCGATCAACGTGCTGGCGCAGGAGTCGTTCCAGGGAATTTCAGGAATGTACGACTTGGCTGAGCCGAAGGTGCTGGTGTTGGTCGTATTCCAGTAGGTGCTGTTGGTTCCGGCGAAGGTGTCGCCGAAATCGGTTCCACCGACGGAAACGTTGTAAGCGGTCTCGCCCCAGCCGGTGACGCCGATTCCGTGAGTCGCCGAGGAGGCATCGCGATCGCAGCCGGCGGCGGAGTCATCTCCAGAGGAGACGAACACCGAGACGCCTTCGGTCACGGCTTGCTGGAATGTCGTGTTGAATGCGGCGTTCAGCGTGGCTCCGGTGAGCGCTTCGCACTCGCCATAGCTCATGCTGATTATCGCCGGCGGGGTCTGGGAGGCATTCAGGAGATTTTGAATCGCGATCAGGCCGCCGAAGTTAGTGGCCGTGTCGGCGCAGGAGGCCAGTTCGATGGCTGCGTTTGGCGCCGCTGCCGCAGCCCACTCGGCGTCGAGCGCGGCTTCGCCCTCGTCGCCGTTGATGCCGGGGTTGGTGCAGTTATTGGTCGTCGAAGTCGGGTGCACTTGCGTCAGCTTCGCGCCGGTATATTTTGTGACCTGCAATCCGAACTTGTTGCGGAAGCTGGTCCAGTCGGCGGCTTTCATGTTCGTGTCTTCGACCACGACGACAGTCTGGCCGGTGCCGGTGACGCCCTGCGTGAAGAGGGAATTGAGGTTGTAGATCGTCGCCAGATCGGCGGGTACGACCGCCTGGAAGGTGCCGTTCGAGTTGGTGAAGGTGTAGTTCGCCTTGGAGCGATACATGGTTTTCGGCTTGAAATTGTTGAGCGAGACGATGCCCTGAACTGCTTCAGCGATCGCAGCCGGAATCTTCGGATCGCTCATGTTGGCGATGTGGCTCTGGCCTTTTACGTTGAGCTGATGCATTTCCGTCTGAAATGCCTTGTGAACCTGGCCGGCGTTGCCCGAGAAATCAAGCTCGACGCCGTTGGTGTAGACCATGTTCACCTTGAAGCCGAAGCTCTCGAGCCAGCGCGAAACGGCTGCGACGTCTTCTTTCGCCAGTCCGTACTGCTCGCCTAATTGCTGCGCGGTCAGCCACTGGTGATAGTTGGCCGAGTTGGGATCGTGCAGATCATCGATGAATTTGCGCAGAGAGGCTTCCAGCTCCGCGGGCCGCTTCAGCAGCAGTTGCATGTGCTCGAGGGGATAGCTGTCGGCGAGGATTCCGCGATCGTTTTTTGCGTTCGCTTCCGGACGAGTGTTGCCTTCGAGGGTGACGCGGTCATTGTTGTCGATTGCTTTGGTGATCATCGGGCGGGCGTGACTGCCCTGGCCCGCGTCGGCAGCGACAGCGAAACTAAAGCTGAACAGAAGCATCGCGGCCGTTGCCGCAAGCCACAGGAATGAAACTTTACGCATTACCAGCCTCCATTGGGTTGAAGTCAGTTGTTGTCAGGCGGAAACTCTGGAACAGTGCTGGAAGACAGGGGTTGTCCAGCGGCGGTGCTGAACCTGGAAGACAGAGTCATCAGCACACTAAGTAAGCCACTGACGGGCATCAGGGTCAACCAAAATCCGGGCGCCGATCGTAAAAATATGTCTTTTTTCTGTGGAATTAGAGAGGAAAGACTCACAGGCGGCGGTAGTAGAACTACCGAGTGGAATCGGTCCAACGCGATCTCCCAACTTCCAGTCGAGGGGCGAAATTGTGAAGAATGGAATCTGAGCTGCCCGGGGGAACAGCTAAAGGTTACTCACAGGTGATTGCACTCCAAAGCAACTCTCACGGCAGCCCGACGGCACAGATCGAGGCTAGAAAATCACTCGGGTGCCCAGCACAAGACTGGCCCGTCGATGTTCTTGATGACCGGCGGAGATGTTAAGGACACCAACACGGGATGGGCTACCATGGATGATAATTCTCCGACTGCATACTTCTCATAGCCGGTAGCATCGTACCCGCGGCACGTCGGCGGCTTGGGGTTCCTCGCATCCAATTTCACCCTCACGCGGTCCCAGCACAACGCCACATCAGCACGCAGGTCGCAATCCGCTTGCTCCACGCGCATATACTTCAGCCTAATCGCTCCGTCTGCACCCGTGTTGATCTTCATCTCGCTGATTAGGCCGGGTGGGGGCTCTTCTCCATACACCTTTTTGAAATACATACAGTTCAAGCAATCTGCGTCCTCGAAGACTTGCTGGCCCGTTCTTGAGTCATATACATGAAACTGAATTCCGCCGCTGGTGCCATCGGGGTCGGTCACAAATACGAAGTCTCCTTTCACGCCGAGGAAGTAGCCCCACCAATCATTGTTCGCATCGAAAACTTTTTCTCCGGCGACATGAGACCGCGTGCAGGCTGGGTGCGCATTCGCAGCGAGACGTATGAATGAAAACCACTCCGCGCCTTTCTGGTTGATGTCGTATTGCTTGACCATTATGGTCGGGAACCAGTAGCAGAATAGCCTGTTGCGAGTACGCCGATATTGTTTCCATTGCCACGCTGGAGCCGAAGCGGAGGGCCTGTTGTAGGATGGGCCAAAATCCAAGATTTTTTTTTCTAGCGGGGCGTCGAACGAGTCTCGTTCGGCTCTCGGTCGATCCTGTGCCTCCGATGCGACCGTCCCAAGAAACAGAAGGATCAAGACTGCGTTTACACAAGTCTTCACTGGAAACAATGTACGCTCCCGGTAACCTGTGTTCAACGAATGACGTCAGCAGGTGATTGCAGTCAAAACGGCATCGACCTACCTGAACAATCACGGCAGGCCGAACGCATAAATCGCGCTGCCGGAGGCGATCGCCAGATATTCTTTGCCATCGACGGCGAAGGCCATGGGCGCGGCGTAGACGGCGCTGCCCATCTGAAAATGCCAGAGCGGCTTGCCGGAGGCGGCATCGAAGGCGATGAAGTTTCCTTCGGCGTCGCCGCTGAAGACCAAGCCGCCCGCGGTCGAGAGCACGCCGGACCACGTGGGCGTCGTGTGCTGAAATTTCCATTTCACTTCGCCGGTTGCGGGATCGATGGCTTTGAGAAATCCGAAATAAGGGCGCGCTTCTTCGGAAGGAAAATAGGCGCTGCCGTAAAAGGCGTGGCCGGCTTCATAGGGCTGCGGCGCCGTCGAGAAAATGTCGCACTGATCGCGCGAGGTCACGTAGAACAATCCGGTCTGCGGATCGTACGCCGGCGGATACCAGTTCGTCGTGCCGAGCGCGCCAGGACACACGGTGTGACCTTCGAGCGTGGGCGAGGCTTCTTTTTTCGCGATGGGGCGGCCTTCGGCGTCTTTCGTGTCGCTCCAGGTTTGCTTGCCGTAGGCGGTCGCGGAGATCAGCTTGCCGTTGGTGCGATCCAGCACATAAAAGAATCCGTTGCGGTTGGCCTGCGCGATGAGTTTCTTTCCGTCTTTGTCGATGAGGATGGGAATCTGTGTGGGGTCCCAGTCGTGCTCGTCGTGCTTGGTGAACTGAAAATGCCAATTTAATTTTCCTGTGTCGGCGTTGATCGCTAGCAGCGAGTTGCTGTAGAGATTGTCGCCTTCGCGTCCCTCGCCGCGATTTGAGGGCGATGGATTTCCCGTCGGCCAGAAAAGCTGATTCGTTGCGGGATCGTACGTGCCCGTGTTCCACGCGGGCGCGCCGCCGACCTTCCAGGAATCCCCGGCCCACGAGTCATGGCCGGGTTCGCCTGGGCCTGGGACGGTGTAGAGCCGCCACTTGCGCTCGCCCGAGTCGGCGTCGTAGGCGTCGATGAATCCGCGCACGCCGTACTCGCCGCCGGAGATGCCGATGATGATGAGATTCTTCACCGCGAGCGGCGCGACCGTGAAACTGTGTCCGGTGCTATAGTCGGCCGAGTTCACGTCCCAGACTACGTTGCCGGTTTTGGCGTCGAGCGCGATCAGGTGTGCGTCGAGCGTGCCGAGAAAAACTTTGTCTCCGAGAATCGCTACGCCTCGATTCACGCGGCCGCAGCATGGGCGGATGTCTCCGGGAAGCTGGCGCTGATACATCCAGATTGGGCGGCCGGTGCGCGCGTCTAGGGCGAAGGCGCGGTCATCTTGCGCGGTGGCGTAGAGGATTCCGTTCACGACCAGCGGCGTGGTTTCGATTTTGCCCGTTGCGCCGGTCTGGTAGACCCACTTGGCCGTGATCTTCGATGCGTTCGTTGTGTTGATCTGGTCGAGGCCGCTGAAGCGCTTGCCGGAATAATCGCCGGAGTAAGTCATCCAGTTCTGCGGCTCTTTGGCGGAGTTGAGCAGGCGTTCGAAGGTGACCTGGGCGGGCGCGGAGATTGAGAATGCGCAGGCGATCAGAAGAACGAGATGTTTGATTAGCGCGGGCGGGATGTGACCGTGGAAGAGCGGCGCTTCAGCGCCGCGTTCGCCAGTGCGGATCACGAGCGGCTTTAGCCGCGATACACGGGGCCTGAAGGCCATCACTGCGAGAACCGCCGACGCGGCCCTTGAAGGGCCGCTCTTCCACGGTCGATTGCGGTAAATTTTCGTCGTGAGGTTCATCGTCCGGTCGAGGCGAATTTTCCTCGCATTCCTCATTTTCTTCATTTCGCCCCCGCGCTGACGAGGAACGCCAAAACATCCTCGAGAACCTTATCGCTCAAAACGTCGGCGTCATACTTCGGCATGGCCGAGTCGCGGCTCTTCTGAAACGACTTAAGCTTGTCTTTTTCGAGGAAATGAAGTTGCTCGCCCATATCCATGATCTGCACGCTGAAGCTGTCTTCGTTGATTGCAACGCCTTTAATCTGCTTGCCGTCTTGCGTAACCGCGGTGACGGTTTCATATTCCTGCGCAAACTCCTTGTTCGACTCCGTCAGCCCCCACGCCAGCCTTCGGCTCGGGTTTCGCACCGACTCGATCAGCGCCTCGCGTGTACGCGATTCGCCGACCGTGCTCAAATCAGGCCCGACGCGACCGCCCTTGCCTTCGACCATGTGGCAGAGCGAGCAGTTGGCGTCGCCATAAAAAAGTTCTTTGCCGTGCGCCGCGTTGCCCTGCGTGGCTGTTGCCTTCACTTCCACGCTGCGAATGTAGGCGATGATCTGCCAGATCTCTTCTTCGGTCATGCCTACGCCCTGACCGTTGGTTCCGTTGGCGGGCATGGCGGTTCCGGGGATGCCGTTGTTGATGATCTGGAACATGTCGGAGTCGGAGTGCGCGTGCCTTTTCTGGGCGCGCGTGAGGTCAGGACCGCGACCGCCGCCGTGCGCACCCAGGCCATGGCACAGTGCGCAGTTGATGCGAAACTCATATTCGCCTGCCTTGGCCGCTTTGGCGTCCCCCGCCAAGGGATTGCGGTCGTCCGCCCGGGATGCAACGGCGAACGACAAGATGGTTAACGACAACAATGCAGCCCGCGACTGTCGACGCATGCAATGTCCTTCCTGAAAAATTGTCCGCATTCTACTGCAAGGATTCGCTGCCGCATCTCTGGAAATCTCAGCCGAACCGCCTGTACATGTACGGCGGGCATCTGACGCCGGCACTTTGGGCTCTCTACACTGAAATCCTCCCCTGAAATGCCGATAAGTCCTATGTCGGCGCGGATTTTCGCTTTAGGTGCTAAGTGATTGTGCTGTCAGCCCTTCCAGCGAAAGGCGCCAGGCTGCGGCAGCCCCAGATGAGCCAGCACGCGATGAGCGAATTCGCGCGCCATTTCATCTAATGAGGCTGGCCTGTAATAGAAGGCCGGGATGAGCGGAAAGATGGTCGCGCCGGCGTCGGCCGCGCGGTACATGTTGCGGATGTGGATTTTGTTGAGCGGCGTTTCGCGCACGCACAGCACCAGCGGACGCTTCTCTTTCAGCGATACATCGGCGGCGCGCTCGATGAGTTGTAAAGCGACGCCGTTGGCAATCCGGGCCAGAGTGCCCACGCTGCATGGGATGACGATCATGGCGTCGGCGGGATAAGAGCCGCTGGCCACGTTGGCTCCGATGTCGGTGTTGGATTGAGTTTTGATTTTTTGCGAAGAGCGTCCGCCGGGGAGGCCCACGAGTTGGCCGACAAGATTCGATCGGCCCCTGATCTTTAACTCCTCGGCCATGACGCGCAGTGCGCTGTCGGAGGCGATGAAGTTGATGGTTTCAACACGACTGTCGCGCCCGGCCAGAAGCAGCAAGTGGCGCAGAAAAATTGCGCCGCTGGCTCCAGTGGTCGCGATAGTCAGATTCTTCGGCGGTGAACTGGGCACGTTGCCTCGAAGTGAGGAGCATAGGGAGGACGCAAGAAAGAAGTCAAGGAGACAAGAAGAAGTGGAGTGTTAGGCCCTAAGACCCAACACCGAACACCCAAGACCCAACATGGCCTCCACCACGAATCTTCGATCCCGGCGCAGCGCGGCGCAATTACACGCGCTGGCGGGAGTGGAGCGCGAAATTCGCGCCCAGGATTCGCAGAGCCGCCGCAAATATCTGCGCGAGTTCAATGAGGCCTTTCGCGAGTACGATTCGCTGCTCGATGCGCAACAGTTTCAGTCCGCAATTCACGATGCGGACGTAGTTCTGATCGGCGACTACCACGCATTGCCCGCGGCCCAGCGTAATGCCGCGTCTTTACTCGAGCAGCGCGCATTGGCGGGGGATCGGCCGGTTGTGCTCGGGGTCGAAACCATCTTCGCGCGCGACCAGCACATTCTCGATGAATGGTGGCGGCGCGAGATCGATGAAAGTGAGCTGCGGCAGCGGATCCGCTTCGATTTCGACTGGGGATACGACTGGACTCCGTTTTACGAACTGCTGGTAGCCGCGCGCGACCATGCTGAAGCTCTGTATGGCCTCGACTGCATGCCGAGAGAAGACTTGCGCAAGATTGGTGCGCGCGACCGCCATGCCGCTGCCAAGGCTGTGGAGATTCGTGAGCAGCATCCCGATGCTGTGATCTGCATCTTGTTCGGCGAATCGCACCTGGCTCCCAATCATCTGCCGCGTGCCCTGCGCGAAGTCATGCCGGAAGCCAGGACTCTCACCGTGTTGCAAAACGTCGATGCTTTGTACTGGCGCGCAGCCGGCGAGCGCACTGACAAAGTGGAAGCTGTGCGCGTGAACGATGACGTGCTCTGTGTATTCAACGCCACGCCGCTCGAAAAATACGAAAGCTACCGGCTGTTTCTCGATCAATGGAGCCGCTGCGACAAAGGCCCGGACTTCGCCCCGACCATCTATAACCTGATCGACAGCCTGGCCCGTTTTCTCGAAATCAATCGCTATTCTCCGCACAACGGAACGCAACCAAAATTTCTGGTCGACATGCTTCCTGAAGTCTATGGTGGCGCTTCCGATTCGATGTTGCGCCGCCTGCTTTCGCGCAAAGGTATCAGCGAGTTGCATCGCGAGTCGATGTTGGCGTGTGTGGAAGAGCGCGGCAGCGCATACTTGCCCAAGGTGAACGCGTTTTATGTCCGCGAATTTCAGATGATGCACGCCGCCGAGGATGCTGCACGATTTCTGCATCATGCTTGCCAGGGGCTGCCGCACCGGCTGAACGGCCATGCGATTGGTGCAAGCGAATCAAATGGAAACGGTGCCGGCCGGCGGCGAAACGAGATCGACGATTTCTACGCTCGCGTTATCGAGCATGCGGTCGCATATTTCGGATCGCGCGTGCTCTATCCATCGCGCCCCGCATCGTTCGGCGACGATACCCAGCTCTCACGCGCCGCGTGCGAGAAGGCAGCGCTGATCGCCGTCCGCAATCGGGAAAAGGACCGCGAAGAGGGCAGCGAAAAGTTCGAAACTTCCGCCCAGGAGTGGGGTTACCGGATAGGAAGCGAGATTTACGCCGCGTACCTGGCGGGCAAGGTCGCGCCGCGCGGATTGCGCCGGCTCTTTCTGGCGCATCTGGACGAGCCGGGAATGGCCCGCAAAGTTTGCACGGCAGTGATCGCGCGGCTGCGCAGTGCCATGCGCAAACCGCAGACGTTTTCGTGAGCTGGTGTTGTGAATCATGAGTTCTCCTCTTACCTCGAAATTTTCAACGGCATGGGCGCTGGCCCTGGCGCCACTGATCTTGTTCGTCCCGGCGGTTGGTTTGGCAGGGCTGGGACCCTGCACCTTTGCGCATCCGTTGGTGATCGTGATCGCGTTCCTGCTCTTCATTGTGCTCGAACTCGCGGCTTTGCCGTGCTTCGTGAAAGCTGCTCGCGCCGCGGGAAGAGTCGTCAACGCCATGATCGGCATGGGACTTGCCGTCGTTCTGCTTCTGCTCAGCGTCGCGCTCGAATACTACGCCGTAACCGAATACTGGGCCGACGCGCAATTCAGCTAGTCACAACGCAGGGAATTCGCACACCCTTCACGCCTGTTTCATCTCCCCAAAGACCGGGCAGTGCTAATCTAGCCTGTCGCGGCGGAATGCCGATTGCCGACGGCTGAGTGCCTCTTTGAACGCTGAATCCATCCGCAAACTTTTTGAGCAAGTGCGTACGGGGACAATCACTCCCGACGACGCCGTCGCGCGCCTGCGCCACATGCCGTTTGAAGACCTCGGCTTCGCGAAAGTCGATCATCACCGCGCGCTGCGCGTGGGCATGCCGGAGGTGATTCTGGGAGAAGGGAAGACCCCGGCGCAGGTTGCCGGAATTTTCGCGCGACTTGCAAAACACGGTGGAAATATTCTCGCGACTCGTTGCGATGCCCGGCAGTTTGCCGCAGTGAAGAAGAAAGTACGCGGGGCTGAATATCGCGAGCTGGGCCGAGCGATCGTGCTGCATCGCGATCAGGCAAAATATGGCAAGGGCGTGATCGCTGTTGTCTCCGCGGGCACCAGCGACATTCCCGTCGCGGAAGAGGCCGTAGCGACCGCCGAATTGATGGGCAACGAGGTGCAGCATTTCTACGATGTCGGAGTCGCGGGCATTCATCGCCTGCTGGCGAATCGCGAAGCGCTGACGAAGGCGCGTGTGGTGATCGTTTGTGCAGGCATGGAAGGCGCGCTACCCAGCGTCGTCGGAGGCCTGGTCGGAGTCCCGGTGATCGCCGTGCCGACCAGCGTCGGCTATGGCGCGTCGTTCAAGGGAATGGCAGCGCTGCTTGGCATGCTGAATTCATGCGCCTCGAATGTGAGCGTGGTAAATATTGATAATGGCTTCGGCGCCGGATACGTCGCTTCGCTGATCAACCGGCTGCCTTAGTTCGTCGAAGACGATCGGTAAAGGAGTTTTATATGTCCGCACTCTCTTCTGAAATCAAGGAACTCATCGACCGCCCGAACTTCGCTCACTTTGCCACTCTCATGCCCGATGGCTCTCCGAATGCAACTCCCGTGTGGATCGGGCGCGAAGGCGACCGCGTGATCATCAATACGAGTGAGAGTTCTCTGAAAGCAAAGAACACGAAGCACGATCCGCGCGTGGCGATTTCGATCGTCGACTTCGACAATCCTTATGAAGAAGTGCAGCTTCGCGGACGAGTTGTCGAGCGACGCCCCGATGCGGAATTCAAGACGATGGATCTGATCTCGCACAAGTACACGGGCAAGCCATTTCCCATGCGCAATCTGACGCAGATCACCATGATCATTGAGATCGACAAAGCGCGGTACATGAAGCTGCCGTTTGCACACACGCCGCCGAAGTAAGCATGACGTTTGTTGAGGTTGAAGCCATGAAACTCTACGTGATGAGATTTTTATGGGTGTTGGTTCTTGTCAGCTCGTCTGACGTTCTGGCCGCTGATTCGACGACTGTCGCAGAAGCTGCTCAGCACGCAGTCGAGCAATCGAAACTTACGTTGCCGGGCTCTGCGCCCTTTCATCTCAAAGCGAAGATTGTGGAGAAGACCAATCCTTCCTCCGACTACAAAGCAGAAATCGAAGAGTATTGGGTGTCGCCCTCCAAGTGGCGCCGCACGATTACGTCCCCGACCTTTTCTCAAGCTCGTACTGTGAATGGAGACGACGTCTACGAAGAAAACAAAGGCGACTACTTCCCGTGGTGGCTAAACGATTTGGTCACCGCGATTTTTGATCCCCTGCCGATGATCGATACGCTTAAGAACATCAACAGCCCTCTGGGAAAACCTAGTGGCGGAGAACATTCCATTGCCTGTGCCCGAATGGAGGCGAAGGTTGGAACACCGCCGGCAGTGAACACGACGTATTTCGTTCTGTGTTTTGAGGGTGGCCATGGCCTGATCGAGTCCATCGTTTCACCCGGTTACGATGCCGACTTTAAGAAGTACAAGTCATTCAAAGGTAAGCAAGTTTCTCGCCTCATCACGATTGACCCCGAGCCCGGTACGACGATTGAAGCGTCGGTGACCGAATTGGATGAACTCACGAACCCCGACAAAAGTATGTTCGCGGTTGATCAGCCCACTCCAATCGCCGATCGCCTAAAGAGCATCATGGTCAGCGATGAAGCCACGGTGCACAAACTGATCGACTCCGCACCCGATATTCTGTGGCCGACCGTTCGCAGCGGGAAGACTTCTGGTGTTTTGAGCATGTACGTGAGCGTCGATCGCAGCGGGAGAGTGCGTGAAGCGTGGCCGCTGAATTCCGATAACGCCGGTTTGGAGGATCCCGCCCGGGAACAGATCAAGGCGTGGCGCTTCAAGACTGCTAACTCGGACGGTCAACCTGTCCAGGTCGAGACCGTTATCACCCTGCCTTTCACAACAAAAATTGGCGACCCAATCTTGATACTCTCCGATGAGGATGCCCGCAAGCTGGCATCGAACGTCGTCAATCCAGTTTTTCCTCCGGGAACTCCGAGCGGCACCGAAGTGAAGGTTCAGTTGGGAGTAACGTTGGATGGAAAAGTCAACGGAGTTGGTAACCCGTACAGTGTTCCAACACCATTGTTTATGGCGGCTGCAGGCGCGCTCAGACAGTGGCACTTCCGGCCGTACATCCGCGATGGCAAGCCGGATATCTTCGGAGCAGACATCGTATTTCGAGTTCCGTGATGGTTCTAGACGGAAAAGCGACAACGGCACTCTTTCGGAGTCGAAGCATCCCTGCTACTTCCCGGCAGTCGTGACCCGCTCGCCACGATGCCTTTGAGCTTGCAGGGATGCTTCGACTCCGCTCTGCATGACAACGTCTACGCAACGCGTTTAACCGTCAAAAGTTGGCACGAAAAAAAGGGACGCGGCCCCTCGCCGCGCCCCTCTTTCACCGCTACTGCAACTTACGACTTGTCGACCACCAGGTTGTTCTGGACGCTAAAGGCGCCGAAGAGCTGGTTGGCTCTGATGCCGGCGACGTTCTTGTCCATCTGGCTGGCCACTGAGCCGTACAGCGACACGTGGCCGTTGGCGACGATGATGCGAATCGGCCGCGCCGGATCGAGTGCGTACTTGCTCAGCACCGGATCGCGATAGATCGCGCGCAACGCGCGAATCCGCAGGCCATCGTCCATAATTGACACCGGAAGGATCGAGACGTTATCGATCACGTCTTTCACTCCCGGCATGTTCGCGATGTCAGCCATGGCTTCATCCTTGCCCACGCCGGTGCGATCCTGTCCTTCAACCGTGACCACGCCGTCTTTCACGCCCAGCGCGAAATAATCGAACGTGTTGTCATAGCCGACGCGCACGAAGCGCAGCTTCTTCGCCAGTTTCTGCTCGAGCTGCTCATCCGGCACGTTGGGGCCGGCGACTTCGATCAGGTTGCGGACGCCCTGCGCGCCCGAAATCTTGCGCGCGGTCTTCGCTGCATCCAGCTTGCCCTGATACAGATCGACCGTGCCCGTGAGCGTGACGATGCCGTCTTCCACGCTCGCCTTCACATCATTGAATTTCGCCTTCGACGCCAGTTTCTGCGTCACCGCGGTTTGAATGGAATTGTCGTAGCGAGCCGCCGCCGGAGTTTGAGCGATAGCCATAGCCCCCATCAGCCCCACCGCCAGAAGCGCGCTCCCCAGTCTGCCAAGTACGTTCTTTGCTGCAGTCATAAAGGTCACCTCCGACCCGTTGACAATTTGTTACCAATTAACTGCCTGGTTAATTCATTCGATGCGGAAAAATGGGGCAGGGATGCATCGGCGAAAGGCGGAAAACGCCGCATAAAAGGCGTCGATTGAGCGCAACTTTTTCAGCGGAAGTGGGTTTGCAAAAACAGCGAAAGACGCACCGTTGCGTGCTCGAGGCAAGATGCAGGACTGGCTCTTGCTTACCTGCCGACAGACGACCAGTCGGTGAGCAGAACGGGCTGTCCGTTTTTCACCACGGTTGGATACACGCCCTCGAAGCCTTTGTGATCGGCCGGGCCGTAGGTGAGCGTCAGCTTCGGGCCCAGTCCGAAATTCATTTCGTGGATCGATTCGATGCCCGTGATGAATTTCTCGCGCGTGAGATCCTTACCGGTGCGCTTCAGGCCTTCCACGAACACCATCGCATCCACGTATCCTTCAAAGCTCACGAAGCTCAGTGGCGTGCCGGGATAATATTTCGCCAGCGCCTTGCGATACTGCTGGACCGTCGGATAGTCGATCCGATCGTAGGGCGGGATCACCTGGGTAATGATGGTGCCCTCGGCATCGACGCCGGCCTCCTTGATAAATTCCTCCGTTCCGACAAACGACACGGTCAGAAACTGCGGCCGCCAGCCGGAGGCGTGCGCCTTCTTGACGATGGCCGCAACCGGCGAATAGGGACCGACGATCACGACTGCCTGTGGACGCGCCGACATGACTTCTTTCAGGCCAGCGTCGATGTCGACGGTGTTACGCGCAAAGGTGCCCAGTCCAACGGGCGTCGCGTTGTGTTTTTGCAGAGCGAGTTTCACCCCGTCCAGCACGGCCTTACCGAATGCATCATCCTGATACAGAACGCCGATCTTGTGGAGATTGACATCCCAGAGCTTGTCGACTTGCTCGCGAGTTTCGTCGTAGTAACTGGCGCGAACGTTCACCACGTAATGTTTGAGTGGCTCATAGAGCATTTGCGCGCCGGTGAAAAGGCCTACGACCGGAATTTTTTCTTCCTGCGCCATAGGCAGATAAACCTTCGCGGTAGGAGTTCCCACGAAAAAGCCGAGCGCGAAGACTCCTTCTCTGGTCATGCGCTTGAAGCACGCCGGAGCTTTGTCGGGATCATAGCCGTCATCAAAAGCAAGCAATTGCACCTTGCGACCAAATACCCCACCTTCGTCATTGACGGAATGCAGATAGGCGGTTGCCCCCATGACCGTCTGGTTGCCGAGGACGCGTGCCGGCCCGTCCAGCGCAGAGCACGATCCAATCAGGATACTGTTGTCAGTAACGCCCGGGGTTTGCGCGGGCGCGCTAGAAATTCCGATTGTGAAAAGCAGGACCAGAAAAGCGCAGCGAAAACAGACAGTCTTCCCCAATTGACGGTTCATCCGCATTTCCCTCGTGCCAAGCATTCCCCCGCACTGGGCCACACTTGCTGAGGTGCTAAATATTTTTGCGTGCGAGATTTGTTGGAGTCATTGTGCCATGGCCAGCGACGCTTCGATACGCGCGTGCTTCACCAAAGTAACTGCGCTGCGGGAGGGATGGCGCTGCCAGGAATCGTGCAATTCGGTTTAGCGGGGCACTTGGATAATCGCTGCGGAACGGACAAACCTAACGGCGTGATTGCGCCACACGACCGGCCACTTTGGCTTTCGATTTGCTCTTGAAGGCGTGGCCGCTGAAGCACCAGTATCCGGCCAGGGTTCCCCCGCCAAACACCGACCAAAGCGCCGTCTCTACCCATGACTGATAGCGTTCCAGGGCGAGATTCGCCAGGTCCCAGAAGGTAAGAGGCCACACGATGATCACGTACACACCCACGACCAGCAGAACCGCCACAAAGCCTACGAAGACCGCCATGACCCCGGCGGAGAGGCTCTCAAACATCAGCATGCTCCAGTGCTGATCGGTGGGATCGAGGCGACGAACGGTACCGGGCCGTGAACGCTGTACGAGCGGGGACAAGAATCCTCCTGAAAAATCGGGTGCGCAGACTGGGACGCGCGCACTTCCAGGTTAGAGAATACGGTCGGCCCCATCCGGGCTCAACGTTACGAAGGACCGCCGGGAGGTGCCCGGTTGGGAACGGCTTCATTCCGGAATTACCCCCGTAACTTTCGACCACATGACCGTTTTTCTACTATGTCGTAAGGCTGCGAATGTAGAGGGGGAATCGCGGATGGGCGAACGTGTCACCCCATCAGGTCGGCAGAAGTTTGCGCACGCTCAGCGCTTGCAAAAAGCGTTGGAGAGCGGCGCTCCTCCTTCGCTCCTTCATCGGGAGAACGTTCTCGTTCCGCCCGAGCCCGGTCCGGACGCTTCCTGTCCCGTTACGCCGCTCGCCCAGCCCCCGCTGCCATCCCTGGATGAAGTCGCCCGGCTGCAATTGCTCGAACAGACATTTCAATCTTCTCCCGACGGCTTAACTATTGCGGACTTGCAGCACCGCGTATTGCTGGCGAACGATACATTCATAAAAATGTTCGGTTACATCCCGGCTGAAATTCTCGGGCAGCCCCTCGAGAACCTGGTCGTTCCGCCCGATCGTCTAGCTGAGGCTCATTGGGTGGCCGATGCGCTCTCCAAGGGCGAACGCATCCAGCTGGAGACCAAGCGTCGCAAGAAAGACGGCACGCTCCTCGATGTCTCCCTGTCCAGCGCCCCTCTGATTCTCGAGGGGAAAATGGCCGGCTTCTACGCCGGATATCACGACATCTCTGATCGCAAACGGGTTGAGACGTTGAGTTCCGCGCTTTATCGCGTTGCCGAAAAAAGCAGCGGCGCCCACGATCTGCAGCAATTCTTCGCCGCCGTGCACAGCATCGTCGATGAGTTGATGTACGCGCGCAACTTCTATATCGCGCTCTACGATCCCATCGGCGATATGCTGACATTTCCCTACTTCGTCGACGAGTATGATGCCGCTCCGCCCGCAAAGAAACCCGGGCGCGGACTCACCGAGTACATCCTGCGCACGGGCGAGCCCCTGCTCGCCACGCCGGAAGTATTGCAGGCCATGGAAGACCGGGGCGAGGTGGCGCGCAGAGGTTCGCGATCGCTGGACTGGATGGGCGTTCCCCTTAAAGTAGGCAATCACAGCTTCGGTGCGCTCGCGGTGCAGACCTACTCCAAAAACATTCGTTACGGCCAGCGAGACAAGGAAATCCTGACATTCGTGGCGCGCCAACTGGCCAGCGCCATCGAGATCAAGCGCAACGAGCAGGCCCTGCGCCGCTCCGAGGCACGCTACCGCTCGCTGGTTCAAAGTTCGGTGTACGGCATTTACCGCGCCAGCCTGGAAGGAAGGTTCCTCGATGTCAATCCCGCACTGATCACCATGCTCGGCTACGAATCCACGGAAGAAGTGCTCATGCTCGATCCGGAAAAAGACGTTTTCGTCTATCCCGAAGAGCATAACCGCTTGATCGAGGAGTTTCGCCATAGCGGGCGCATGGATGGCTGCGAAGTGAAGTGGAAGCGCAAAGACGGTCGGGCCGTCACCGTTCGCATTAGCGGCCGTGCTGTTAGCAGCGCAGACGAGCCCGCTGACGTACTCGAGGCCATTGCCGAAGACGTTACCGAGCGCCGCGTACTCGAAGATCAATTCCGCCAGGCGCAGAAGATGGAGGCCGTCGGGCGTCTGGCTGGCGGCGTCGCCCACGACTTTAACAACCTGCTGATGGTGATCAGCGGTTACACCGAGGTGATTCTCACCCAACTCGAGGTCGACCATCCCTTGCACGAAAAAGGACGTGCCATCCAGCAGGCCGCCGACCGCGCCACCACGTTGACGCGGCAGTTGCTGGCCTTCAGCCGCAAGCAACTGCTCGAACTCAAAGTCGTCGATCTGAACGCCATTGTGCAGGACATGGAGCGCTTGCTGCGTCCGCTGATCGGGGAAAACGTCGAGCTCGTGGCCAGCCTGATGCCCGACGCCGGCCGCACTCGCGCCGACGCCGGCCAACTCGAACAGGTCCTGATGAACCTGGTAGTCAACGCCAAAGACGCCATGCCCGACGGCGGCAAGCTGACCATCAACACCCGCAGCATCACGATGGACGAGACTCATCGCGGCGGCCAAACGTTCATCCGCCCCGGCAACTACGTCATGCTTTCGGTAAGCGACACCGGAATGGGTATGGACAAGGAAACCCAGTCGCGCATCTTCGAGCCGTTTTTTACCACCAAAGAAAAAGGCAAGGGAACCGGACTCGGCCTCTCGACCGTATATGGCATTGTGAAGCAGAGCGGAGGCTATGTGATGGTCCAAAGCGAGAAGGGGCATGGCACCACCTTCAATATCTATCTGCCCCGCGTCGAAGAGGCGGTCGACCTCAACACTCCGCCGGTCCCGCGCGCTGCCGAGGGGGGCTCGGAGACCGTGCTGCTGGTCGAAGACGAAGAGTCCGTTCGCCAGCTGGTGCGCGAGACGCTTGAATCCCGTGGCTATCACGTGGTGGAAGCGGAAAACGGCAAAGCTGGTCTGGAAGCCGCGGCGAAGATTCAGGAGTCGATTGATCTCCTCATCACCGACGTCGTCATGCCCGGCATGAGTGGCCACGAGTTGGCGCAGCAACTGCTCAAAATTCGCCCTGAAACCAAGGTTCTCTATCTCTCCGGATACACCGAAGACACCGTCGTCAGCGATGGCGGCATCGAAAGTGGGACCGCTTTCCTGCAGAAACCGTTTACGCTGCAAAATCTTTCGCGCAAGGTTAGGGAAGTGCTGGGATAGGGTTCTGGGTGCTGGGTCTTCGGTCTCTCGGCTCTCCTTCAAGATTTGTCATCCTGAGCGGAGCGCTTTTTGCGAAGCGAAGGACCCATGCAACTCGCCAGCAGCGCTAACACTTTCGACAACTCCATAGGTCCTTCGGCGTGCACAAAACGCACGCCTCAGCATGACAAGTGTTAAAAGTCACAAAATGATCTGCTCCCGCGATCCCAGCGATCCCCTGCAACTTTTCTCTGTCCCACGCGTCCCATCGAATTAGGGATAGCAGATAATAGTCGTGAATCCGCCGGAACCGCGGATTGCGTACTTCACACAGGCTTCGCCATGTTGATCAAGAAAGCGCCGGATATTCGCTCCTCCGAAATCACTCCGAGAAACCTGTATCTGAATCGTCGAAAGTTTCTGGCCGAAGCGGGATTTGCCGGAGCCGCGCTCGCAGCGGGCATCGGATTGCGCCGCTTCGTTTCCCCATCGACCGTCGCACTGGCCGGAACAAAAATTGACGGCATCAGGAAGAGTTCCTTCAGCACCACCGAAACGATTACCCCCTACAACGACGTCACCCACTACAACAATTACTACGAGTTCTCGACCGACAAAGACGGCCCGGCCAAGCTCGCGCAAAACTTCCGCACGCGGCCGTGGAAAGTAAAGATCGACGGCCAGGTTCAGAAAAAGCAGGAGCTCGACATCGACACCATCTTGAAGATGGCGCCGCCCGAGGAGCGCATCTATCGCCATCGCTGCGTCGAAGGCTGGTCGATTGTTGTGCCGTGGGTCGGTTTTTCGCTGAGCGAATTAATTAAGCGCGTGAATCCCACCAGCAAGGCGAAGTTCGTCGAGTTCACGACGATTCTCGATATGCGGCAAATGCCTGGCCAGCAGACGCAGGTGCTCGAGTGGCCTTATGTCGAAGGCCTGCGCATGGACGAAGCCATGCATCCACTCGCGCTGCTCTGCTTCGGCATGTACGGCGAGCAGCTGCCCAATCAGGATGGCGCGCCGCTGCGCATCGTGATTCCCTGGAAGTATGGATTCAAGAGCGCCAAGGCGATTGTCAAAATCAGCTTCACCGAGAGGCAGCCGCTCAACAGCTGGAATATCAACAGCCCGCAGGAGTACGGTTTTTATTCCAACGTGAATCCGAACGTAGATCATCCACGCTGGAGCCAGGCCAAAGAGCGCCGCCTCGGCGAGTTCTACAAGCGCCCCACGCTCATGTTCAACGGCTACGACCAGGTCGCCAGCCTCTACAGCGGCATGGATTTGAAGAAAAACTTTTGAGAGCGGACCTCGGACCTCAGCCCTTGGACCTCGGCTTGTTAAGGCGCGCTCAGCCATCAGCGATTGGCGTTTAGCCGATCGAGCTTGTTCCTGACTTGCCGAAAACCTTTAGCGGCTAAATGCTAATTGCTAAGTGCCGAGCGCTTGTTTTCGCCGAGGTCCAAGGTCCGAGGTCTGAGGTCCGTTTTGACACGCTACTTCAAACCCGTCATCTTCCTCGCCTGCCTGGCGCCGCTCGCCAGCCTCGTCTGGCGCGGATTCCACGCGCAGCTCGGCGCCAATCCGATCGAAACCATCACCCACGCGACCGGCGACTGGACGATGCGGTTTCTCCTCATCACTCTCTCTGTCACGCCGTTGCGCAGGCTCACGCGTCAATATTGGTTGATCAGCTTCCGCCGCATGTTCGGCCTGTTCGCGTTCTTCTACGGCACGCTCCACCTGATGACCTGGGTCTGGCTCGACAAGTTTTTCGCCGTTCACGAAATGCTCGCCGACATCGCCAAGCGCCGATTCATCACCGCGGGTATGACCGCCTTCACGCTGATGATCCCGCTCGCCCTCACGTCGACGAAATGGTCGATCCGCAAGCTGGGAGGAAAGCGCTGGCAACTTCTGCATCGCCTGATTTATTTCAGCGCCGCCATTGGAGTCATCCACTACATCTGGCTGGTGAAGGCCGATTTGCGGAAGCCGCTGCAGTATGCGGCGATCCTGGGAGCTCTGCTGCTGTATCGACTCGCGGTTTGGATTATCTCGTCGCGGGGCGTGCAGCCGTCCCCGGCAGTTGTGCAGGCCAGCAGCAAATAGGTGAGCACAAAAATAGATGGCGGCTTCTGGTTGGAGAAGCCGCCACGCGAGTGTCAGTTAAGCGTCCCTTACTTCGTCTCGCCAATGTGGTGGGCACCGCGCCGCATTGCAGAGTGCAAGCGTGGAAGCACCCGAGACATTGGCCGCGGTCGCGCTATCCGCGCGGCAGCGAGTGACGCGCTAGTCGGCTTGACTTGCGTTTCAAATGACCCCAGAGCAGCTTGCGACGAATCAGTGGAGATGAATAAAATCGTCGAGCTGTCGGCGGCGTAATAGAACATTCCGGCGAACCCGGCGTTAAACGTCGCAGAGCCTAGGCCATCGCTTCCAGCAGCATAGGTGCCGTTGAAATTGCTGGTTCCGAGCGATCCACCATCGTTCTGATCGATCAGGCCCTTCATACTCGTGCTGGTCGTGGTGAACTCAGCAATCTCGTCGAACTCTACTTGGTTAAAGACGTCCTCTCCGCTAAGGTTGAGTCCATAGCCCGACGACGCAGCGATCGCCGCACCGGACTGTTGCGTCAGGGCCATCCCCCCGGCAACTCCAGCGTTAAGCCCGGTGTCGGTTTCCAACATAAGCAGGCCAGCGCTCGACGGGTAGGCGACAAACTGCGTGCCTCCGACGAAATTGCTCATGTTTACTGTATATCGTCCGCCGCCGGTGGACGCGAAGGAACCGGAGAACGAGAAAGGTGTAGTGGTGCCGTTGTCCACCAGGCCGGCATCGTTGATATCTGCCGAGCCACTCGGGATCGTGCTGGTTCCGTCTGAACTCATGATTCCGCCGATCGCGATGAGATTGCCTGTCAGATCAATGTTGCTCATGGTAAACACCAAACTGCCAGACGGGAATGACGTGCTCGGTTGCGACAAGACATCGCCGACCATAATGGCCTGCCCATCGTTTTCGATCAGCTTAAGATGCGTCGAGTCGATTGTGTAAACGCTGAATGTGAAAGTGCCAAAGGAAGTAGAAAGCGTCGCGTTGCCGGGAGCCGCTCCCGATCCAATCTGCACGGAACCAGTCACTGTAAGCTGGGTTGAGGGGGTAGCGCTGTAGTTAAAGTCTTCAACGCCAGTGGTGACGTTTCCCGTGGAATCGAGAGTCACAGCGCCCACCGTGCTAAGCGGATTGTTCGCCAGGTCGCTGCCAGAAAGGCTGAATGCGAAGGGAGCCGCCAGGCTCGCCTGGGTCACCGAACTCGATTGCAGGTCCATCGTTCCGCTGCCGGTGCCGCTGCCGTCATATCTCGTGATAAGGGCGTGAGAGCTCGAGATCAGGACGAAATCCAGGTCGACCTCCAATGAAAGGCTCGAGGTCGTTGTGATGAAGAGCCTCGCGGTTCCGCGGCCATCGGCGCTGACCTTGTACGTACTGTTGCCGATGGTCGAACCAGGCGCAGGCCCCGTTGGGTCTACGAGGTCGACCGTCCCACCAGAAATTGTGCCTTGAGCGCAGCCGCACGCGGTCAGCGTGCCTGCCATGGCGAAGATTCCGTTCGCGTCGGATCCCGCTGTCGAAAACGTGTAAGTTCCATTGAAGTTGGAATTGGTGAAGCCGCCGCTCGGTGGCGCTACGGCACTATGGGTGCCACCTCCGCATCCCGCTAGAAATGCGAGAGACAGCAGGGCAATCACGGGCAGAACGAACCGACTGCGCAACGACATAACATCCCCCTGAATTGATGACGGCCTGAACGACCTGAGCCTGAAAAAATCCCGATGTTCTGGGCACAGACTAGCACGGACCCAGTTACTCAAGATTCAACCCGTACCTGATCAATAAGTAGCGCGATAGGTGTAATTTTTTAGAGTGCCTTTACAGCTTTTTACATTCAGGTGTGGTTGGCCTGTCGATGAGGTGGCGATTGCAGGGGTCCTTCGACTGCGCGCGCGCATGCGACGCTCGCTGCGCTCAGGATGAGGATGACACTAGTTCTAAAACTAGAGATGTAATCGGATGGTCTTCACCGTAGAACAGGTGACGCAAGAAGTCCCGACCAAAGCCCAACGCCTGAAGCCCGAAGCCTGAGGGGCCAAGGTCCGAGGTCGGCCCTCACGGATGCGCCTCGACTTCCATCCCCGCCAAATGCCTCAGCGACTCTTCATAAGGCGCGCGCGCCACGCCTCGCTCAGTGATGATCGCCTTCACGTACTGCGCCGGCGTCACATCGAATGCCGGATTCTCGATGCCCACGCCCTCCGGCACCATCTGCTTGCCCGCGATGTGTGTTACCTCCTGCGGATTGCGCTGCTCGATGGGAATCTCCTCGCCCGTGGGGCACGCCAGATCGACGGTGGAAATGGGCGCCGCTACATAAAACGGAATGCCGTGCTCCTTCGCGAGAATCGCCACTGTGTATGTTCCGATCTTGTTGGCCACGTCACCGTTGGCCGCAATGCGATCCGCGCCCACGACAATCGCGTCGATTTTGCCCTGCTTCATCATCGCGCCGGCCATGTTGTCGGATATGACCGTGGTCGGGATGCCGTCTTTCATCAGTTCCCATGCCGTCAGTCGCGAGCCCTGCAGAAACGGCCGAGTCTCGTCGGCGAAAACATGAATCTTCTTGCCCTGCTCCACCGCCGCCCGAATCACTCCCAGCGCCGTTCCGTATCCCGCGGTCGCCAACGCGCCCGCGTTGCAGTGCGTGAGCACGCCGCCCTCGGCGGGCATGAGCGTAGCGCCGTGCCGTCCCATGGCTTGGTTGGCGGCGATGTCTTCCGCGTGCATGCGCTTGGCTTCCTCGATCAAGTCCTGCTTGATCTGCGCAATCGGACGGATGCGGATGCGCTCAAACTTTTCCTGCATGCGCCGGATCGCCCAGAAAAGATTCACCGCCGTCGGCCGCGTCTTACCGATCACATCGCAAATCTGGTCGAAGTCGCGCTTCAGGTCGCCGGTAGTCTCGGCCTTCGAGTTGCTCACACCGAGCGCAATGCCCATCGCCGCGGCCACGCCAATTGCCGGCGCTCCGCGCACCACCATGTTGCGGATCACGTCGGCCACCTGCTCATGCGTCTTGCAGGTCACATAAACTTCTTCGGTGGGCAGCTTCGTCTGATCGATGAAGCGCACGCCCTTGTCGGTCCATTCCAGAGTCTGAATCATGGGATTAAATCATTGAATCAATTAGTCATTGAATCATTGAGTCATTGAATCATTGAGTCATTGAGCGATTGGAGCATCTGCCTTTCAATGACTAAATGACTCAATTCACTCAATGATTCAATTCTTGTGCGTCTCGCACCGGTTCCTCGGATTGTTCGTTACCGCTGGTCGTCCGCACAATTCGCACGATGCTGCCACCGCAAAAACACTCGGCTCGGTATCGTCGTTCTGCAGAATGTGCTGCTTCCGCACATCGTTCGCAGTAAAGATCGAAACGAACGGTGCCGGCGCAGCGGCCTTCTCCACGTTAGGACGCCCCTTCGCCTCTTCGCGCTCCACCAGGCACATCGCACCGACAACGTCAAATCCAAATTCGCGCGCGGCTTCGATCGCTTGTACGGTCGACGAGCCTGTCGTGCAAACATCGTCCACGATCACCACACGCGCGCCCTTCTCGCGAAAGCCTTCAATGCGCTGGCCCGTGCCGTGCTGCTTTTCCGCCTTGCGCACCAGAAATCCGTTCAACTCTCCGCTGACCACAGCAACTGCCACCACAATCGGATCGGCGCCCATGGTCAAACCGCCGATGGCCTGCGGTTTCCATTCCCGCTTCCGAATTTCTTCGAGAAATACCTCGCCCGTCAGCCGCGAACCGATAGCGTCCAGCGTGGTGGTCCGGCAATCGATGTAATAGTCGCTGGTGCCGCCGGACGAAAGCTTGAATTCTCCCAGCCGAAACGACTTGTGAGCCAGCGTGCTCAGCAATTTCTGCCGCGAAGAATGCATGGAAAATCTACGATAACACGGCGCGTGATAACCTGAGGCGAATGCTGATTTCGAGGTGGCAAAGTGACAAAGTGACAAAGTGGCAAGGGTGCTGATGAGCTAGGATACCGAAGCTAAACCGCCTTGCCACCTTGTCACCTTGCCACCTCGAAACTTTGGAACATTGGAACATCAAACATCCCCCGGAGTCCGACATTGCACTTTTTCACCCGCACATTCCTTCTTTCCTCTCTGCTGATTCTCTCGGCAACCTTCTCCCTCGCCGATGGCACCCGCACCTGGGAGCAATCCCGCTTTGAAGATTTGACCAAGGGCACCGCTAACGGCGTCGCCATCCGCAGTGGAGGCGGCCTGGAACTTGCTCCCTCGTTCAAACTGCTTTACGCCACGCCATCCACTTATATCTGGGCGGTGGCTGCCGACGACTCCGGCACCGTCTACGCCGCCACCGGGTCGCCCGCGCGCGTCTATCGCATCACGCCCGACGGAAAAGCCAGCATCATTTTTCAGCCGCAGGAATTGCAGGTGCAAACGCTCGAAGTAGGCGCAGGCGGCGTGATCTACGCCGGCACCGCGCCCGACGGCAAGGTCTACAAAATCGAGCACAAGCCCGCGGAGAAAGCGGCGGCCAAGCCCGACACGAATTCTGACAACAATTCCGATAAAGACAAAGACGCATCCAAGCCCGCGCTCGATCCCGCCTGGAGTTCCTCCGTCTATTTCGCGCCCGGAACGAAATACATCTGGGATTTGCTGCTCGACAAATCCGGTAATCTCTACGTCGCCACCGGCGATCACGGCGAAATCTATAAAGTCACCGCGAAGGGCGACCACTCCGTCTTCTTCAAGAGCGACGAGACTCACATCCGCGTGCTCGCGCTCGATGCCAGGGGCAACATCATAGCCGGCACAGACGGTAGCGGGCTTATCTATCGCATCTCGCCCGCGGGGGAGGCGTTCGTTCTCTACAGCGCGCCGAAAAAAGAAATCACAGCTCTCGCGCTCGACCGCGAAGGCAATATCTACGCCTCCGGAGTCGGCGAAAAAAAAGCGGGAGCAAACGCCCCGTCTGGGCCCGGCATCACATCCCTAATCCTGACGCCTCCCGCCGCGGTTCCATCGACCAATCCAACTTCAGGCGCGATCCCGCCTGCAGCAGTTACCGCGCCGGCAGGACCGTTTCCCGTTCCCGGCGGAGGCGCGAGCGGCGGCTCCGACATCTACCGCATCGCGCTCGATGGATCGCCCGCGCGCATCTGGACCTCGCATGACGACATTGTCTATGCCCTGGCCTTTGATTCCCATGGTCAGCTTCTCGCCGGCACCGGCAATCGCGGACACATTTTCTCAGTCACCGGCATCGACGATTTTTCTGACTTGCTGAAAGCGGCCGCTTCGCAGATCACCGGATTCGCCAAAGCTCCCGGCGGTGGCCTCTACGCCGCCAGCAGCAATCTCGGCAAGATTTTCGTTCTCGGGCCCAATCCAGAAAACGAAGGCACGTACGAGAGTGACGTCTTCGACGCCAAGATTTTCTCCCGGTGGGGACGCGCGCAACTCCGCAGCATGGGAAACGTCGAACTCATGGTTCGTAGCGGCAACGTCGACAATCCCGACCGCAACTGGAGCGCATGGAAGAAGGTTGACCTCACCGGCGATCACGATGGCGAGATGGGCGTTCCCGCCGCTCGCTATGCGCAGTGGAAGGCCCTGCTGCACTTCGGCAAGGCCAAGGCTGCAGTCGACAGCGTGACGCTGAACTATCTGCCCAAGAATGTCGCGCCTGAAATTGATGATGTTTCCGTGTCGGTCGGCTTGCGCTACACACTCTCGAAACCGTCGGGCAGCAGCTCCGATTCCGGCAGCTCAACGGTCAGTCGCATCGAGTCTTCCATCTCCAGCTCGCACGACCGCGACGAAATCGGAGTGCGCTGGAACGCCCACGACGATAATGACGATCAGCTGGTCTACTCGGTCTGCTATCGCGGCGATCTCGAAAGCCGCTGGTTGTTGCTGAAAGACAATCTCAGCGACAAGGCCTACTCTTTCGACGCCAGCCTGCTTCCCGACGGCGGCTACACCATCCAAGTCGTCGCCTCCGACGCGCCATCGCATTCGCCCGGCGACGCTTTGTCGGCCGCGAAAACCAGCCGCCGCTTTGAAGTCGATACGACTCCGCCACGCATCGAAAATCTGACTGCGTCCATTGAAGGCGGCCGACTGCACATCCGCTTCCGCGCCGAAGACAGTTTCTCGAACATCAAGCGCGCCGAATACTCGGTCGACGCCGGCGACTGGAAGTATGTCGATCCCGTCGACCAGCTCTCCGACTCGAAAACGGAAAATTACGATTTCTACGCGCCGCTGGATAGCGAAAGAGTGCAGGCGGAAAAAAACGAAACTGCCAAAGACGCAGCGATCGAGCACGTAGTCGTAGTCCGCGTCTACGACAAGTACGACAACCTCGGCGCCGCCAAGTCTGTGTTGAACGGCAAGTAAGTAAAAAAGTCCTCTCTTTCGTTTGAAAGAGAGGACTTTTTATTTCTCCGATCCAATGGGTGCCCCACGCGGGTGGCCCATCCTAACGCCGCGTTTTCTGCGGCGTTAGCGCGGGAAAGATGAACCTAAGCGATCTTCGTGCACACCGCCTTGGTCTGCGTATACAGATTCAGCACGTCGTGCCCCATCTCGCGCCCCCAGCCGGACTGCTTATACCCTCCGAACGGCAACGCCGCGTCGAAGATGTTGTAGCAGTTAATCCACACCGTCCCGGCGCGCAGTTGCTCGGCCATGCGATGGGCCTTGCTGATGTCGTGCGTCCACACCGCAGCGGCGAGACCGTAATCGCTGTTGTTGGCGCGCGGAATGATTTCTTCGGGATCGCTGAACGGCATCGCCGTCACCACTGGCCCGAAGATTTCTTCCTGCACCACCTTCATATCTTCGCGCGTGTCGACCAACACCGTCGGCTCCACGAAATATCCGCGCTCGCCGGCCTTGCGACCGCCGACCACAGCCTTCGCGCCCTCGGAGAATCCCGACTCTAGATATCCGCAAACGCGATCCAGTTGCTCCGATGAAACCAGCGGACCCATCTGCGTATCCGGCTCGAGCCCCGATCCAACCTTGATTTTCTTCGCGTGCTCCGCAACTCCCTCAACCACCTGGTCGTATACGGATTTCTCCACGTACAATCGCGAACCCGCGCAGCAACATTGCCCGTGATTGAAGAAGATCGCGCTCGCCGCGCCGGGAATCGCGGTCTCCAGATCGGCATCTTTGAACACCACATTCGGTGACTTGCCGCCCAGTTCCAGCGAAACTTTCTTCAAGTTGCCCGCCGCCGCGTGCACAATCAGCTTGCCCACTTCCGTCGATCCCGTGAACGCAACTTTGTCCACATCCGGATGCGCGGCCAGCGCGGCTCCCGCGGTCTCGCCGTATCCGGGAACAATGTTCACCACGCCGTCCGGGAAGCCGGCCTCCTGAACCAGTTCGCCCAGACGCAGCGCCGAAAGCGGAGTCTGCTCCGCTGGCTTCAGCACCACCGTGCAGCCAGTCGCCAGCGCCGGACCAAGCTTCCACGCCGCCATCAGCAGCGGAAAATTCCACGGAATAATCTGGCCCACAACTCCCACCGGCTCGCGCAGCGTGTACGCCAGATATTTCGCACCCGGCGTATATGGCACCGACAGCGGAATCGTGTTGCCCTCAATCTTCGTCGCCCATCCCGCCATGTAGCGGAGCAGATCGACCGCCAGCGGCACGTCGGCAGCCTTGGCTATGTTGAGCGGCTTGCCGTTGTCGAGGCTTTCGAGATATCCGAACTCTTCCGTATGCTGCTCCAGCAAATCGGCCAGCTTCCAGATGAGCCGTCCGCGCTCCGACGCCGTCATCTTGCGCCACGGCCCGTTGTCGAACGCCTTGCGCGCCGCTCGGACCGCCTGCTCAATATCTTCACGATCGCCTTCCGCAACCTGCGCCAGCACCTCTCCGGTTGCGGGATTGTAGCTGGGGAAAGTTTTTCCGGAAGCGGCATTGAGCCACTTGCCGTTGATCATCATTTTTCTTGGTTTATCGATAAACTCCGCGACCTGCGGATGAATCTGCGGGGAAACTGCAATACCCATACAACCTCCTTAGTCAACGTGGACTTGTCAGAGAGAAAAATTCCCAGATGAGGTAGCGCTAATCCGGGCCATCGTAGTCCCGCCCGCCTACAAATGCAACGCCCCGCCGAAGCAAGCCAACCGCGAAGTCTGGCCGCACTCTAGAGGGCGTCATCCCGAAGGGCCGCGTTTTCACCAGCGGTCCGAGGGATCTCCCGGCATATGCGCCATGGGGACAAAAACAGAACAGGCTTGCCCGCAAGCTTTCATTTGAAGAAAATGCAAGGTGGAAGAACGGACCGAGGCGTTCATGTCGCTTCCGCGAGTCATATCCATCGCCGCTGCTCTAATCCTGACTGCAGCCACCGCAGCACCCGACCGCCTAACGCTTCACCTCAGCGACTCAGTCACACTAGACCTCATCGCCATCCCCGGAACTCCGCGGCAGTACTGGGCTCTCACGCCGGTCACGGTCCGCCAGTTCCGCGCCTTTGTCGATGCCACCGGGTATCGCACCGATGGCGAAAATCCCGTCGGCAACGGCCCGGGACACATCGGTGGCCACGGCTGGAATCCCGAGCGCCATCGTTTCGAGGGCTGGTGGCCGCAGTACACGTGGCGTCATCCGGGCTGGCCCCTGCTCGAAGAGCATCCCGTCTCAAACGTTTCCTGGAATGACGCGACCGCGTTCTGCAAGTGGCTGAGCGCCAAATCCGGTCACACCGTTCGCCTGCCCATCGATGACGAATTCGAACGTTCCTCGCACGCCGGAACCACAACAAAATATTTTTCCGGTGACTCGCCCGCCAGCCTCGAAGGCTACGCGAACGTAGGAGACCGCTCCGCTCGCCGCGCCATCAACGAGTCCGAAACCGAAGGCGACGTCTTCCCCTTCGACGACGGCTATCCGTTCACCTCGCCGGTAGCCTCATTCAAACCAAATCCCTGGGGACTCTACGACATGCTCGGCAACGTCTTCGAATGGTGCAGCGTGAAGGGCCGTCCCACCGTCTGTGGATGCTCCTACAACGGCGGCCCTGCCTATTGCCTGGAGAAACCGTTCGAGCGCCACGCCGAAGTCTACAGCCGCTACGCCTACTTCGGCTTCCGCGTCTTAGTGGAAGACGCCCGCTGAACGAGCTCGTTGTAAGAAAAGCAGACTCCAGCGAGGATGTCATCCTGAGCGGCGGCAAAGCCGGCGCGAGGGACCTTACGGCAGTGTAAAGATCAAATGCTGCGTGAAAGGGTCAAAACGGACAGCCTGAATAACCGTGGAAGAGCGGCGCTTTAGCGCCGCGTTAAGGATGATATGAAATCGGGGCTTCAGCCCCAGCGCGAAACCTACTCCCCGTAAGGCACCCAAATATTCTTCACTTGCGTAGCGTGCTCCAAAAACCACCGCCCCTCGCCAACTTTCGCATCGAACCAATCGATCGCACGCCCTTCGTTGGTCCAGACCTGCTTCAAATTCCCAATCGACATAGCCTTCGCGGAAGCAACGGTCGCCTCATCCCCATAACACCAGATCGCATCCACATCATCATGCTCAGCCAAAGTCTTCAAAAGCTGCGAGACATATCCAGTGACAATATTCACTGCACCGCCAGGCAGATCGCTGGTATCGAACAACTGATATAACTCACCGGTAATCAGCGGATATTTTTCCGACGGCACCGCAACCACGGTATTCCCCATCGCGATCAGCGGCATCACCAGAGAAATAAATCCCAGCAACGGCGCATCCGCAGGGCAAATCACGCCCACAGTCCCAATCGGCTCATTCATCGCAATCGCAATATTGCGAAACGGCGGATTATGCACCGCGCCATCAAACTTGTCGGCCCAGGCGGCATAAGAAAAAATCCGCTGAATGCTAAGCTCAACTTCCGCCGCAGCCTGCTTCTCGCCCACAACCTCCGCGAGCCGCCGAACAATCTCCCCGCGCCGCTGCGACAAATTCTCCGCGCAGTAATACAAAACCTGCGCCCGATTATGTGCCGTTGCCTTCGCCCACCCTGAAGCCTTGCCCGCCGCCTCCACCGCATTGCGAATATCTTTTCGATTCCCCAGCGGCGCCTCGCCCAGCAACCGCCCATCCGCCGCCCGCACTTCCATGCTGTAACCAGAATCCGGCCGCGCCTGCTTCCCCCCGATGTAAAGCTTCACCGTCCGATCAATCGCCGGCGCGCTAGCATCGCTTCCATCGGGTGGCCCACTCAAGCCCGCATTTGGCTTGAGTGGGGATTTTTCCGAAGTCGAAATCGTCGCCGCACTCCGAAACCACTTAGGCTCCAAATACTCCAGCAATCCCTCGCGCCCGCCCTCGCGCCCATATCCACTCTCGCGATACCCGCCAAACCCGCAGGCCGCGTCGAACATATTCGTGCAATTCACCCAAACTACGCCGGCTTTGATCTGCGCCGCCACGTGCAGCGCTACGTTGATGTTCTCGCTCCACACACACGAAGCCAGCCCATACACCGTGTTGTTCGCCAGTTCCACCGCTTCGCGCGGAGTGCGGAACGTCATCGCCGCCAGCACCGGCCCAAAAATTTCCTGCTGCGCCACAATCGACGTCGGATGCACATTGCTCAACAGCGTCGGCGGAAAATAAAATCCGCGCGACGGCAGCGCCACCTGCGGCTGCCAGCAGGTCGCGCCCTCAGCCACGCCCTGCGCCACCATCTTCTGGATGCGATCAAGCTGCACCCGCGCCACAATCGCGCCAATGTCGATCGCCTTGTCCAGAGGCGCGCCAATCCGCAGCGTGCTCATGCGGTCGCGAATTTTTCCAATCAGCGCCTCCGCAATGCTCTCCTGCATCAGCAACCGCGATCCCGCACAGCACACCTGGCCCTGGTTGAACCAGATTCCGTCAACCAATCCCTCAACCGCGCTATCAAGATCGGCATCCTCAAAAATAATGAAAGGAGACTTCCCGCCCAGCTCCAGCGAAAGCTTCTTATGACTAGCCGCGGTCGCGCCACGAATTGCGCGCCCAACTTCAGTCGATCCCGTGAAAGCAATCTTGTCCACATCTGGATGCTTCACCAGCGCCTCGCCCGTCGATCCATCGCCAGTAACAATGTTCACCACGCCAGCGGGCAACCCAGCCTCTACGCACAACTCGGCAAACAGCAACGCAGTGAGCGGCGTAAACTCCGCAGGCTTGAGCACCACGGTATTCCCGGTAGCCAAAGCCGGAGCAATCTTCCACGCCAGCATCAACAGAGGAAAATTCCACGGAATAATCTGCCCCACTACTCCGCAAGCCTCGTGCTCGGGAAATTCCGACTCCAGCAACTGCGCCCAACCAGCATGATGATAGAAATGCCGCGCCACCAGCGGAATATCGATGTCCCGGCTCTCGCGGATCGGCTTGCCGTTGTCCATCGTCTCCAGCACAGCCAGCAGCCGCGAATGCTTCTGCACCAGCCGCGCCAGCGCATACAAATATCGCGCCCGCACATGCGGAGTCAGTCCGCGCCACTTCGCCGAAGCCGCCCGCGCCGCCTTCACGGCAGCATCCACATCCGCAGCCGAACCCTGTGCAATCGAAGCCAGCTTCTCTCCATTCGAAGGGTCAAGCGTGTCGAAATACTCACCCGCCGAAGGCTCGCGCCAAGCGCCATCGATAAACAGTCCAAAGCGCCGCCCATGCCGCTCCAGCCAGCCCAGCGCCTCCTTCGGATCCTCCGGCGCCGGCCCATACTCCATAGCCACGAATTTTTCCGCAATGCTCATCGAGACCCTTCACTCACGGGCTCAACGCCGCCCGAGGGATGCAAAGCCCAGTGGACCACGACACCAGGAATAGTGACCATTAGCACCGCGACAAATAATAGAATCGCCGGAAGAATCAATCGACTTCCGAGGAAAGCTTCCGCGTATCCTCCCACCAACTCACCAACAGCGTACCCAATCGCCAGAGTGATCGGAGCCGAAAAAGCAAACGCTCTCGCACCACGACGCGTACTCGTAGCGGAATGCTGAGTCCTCAGCCTCCAGGCAAGCCACCAGCTTGCCAACGCAGCCGGGCCGACGACGAGTGTCACAGTGATCGCCACCATTCCTCGGGAAAATTGCGTCCTTGGAATGAAAGGAGAGATCGCAAGGGCACAGATCAGTGACGACAGCCAATATACGAGGCCGGCGATGCCGACCGTCTTAAATAGCCGTCTTCGTTGCGAATCGCTCACCTAATCTTCTTCCCAACCACAGTCGAATCGTAAATCCACAACACATACGACTCCACCTTACCATCCGCTCCGCGCGTAAACATCAACACACCCGGCTGCTCCCGTTGAAAAAAACTGTCAGCAGACATCGGCCAATCCGCCTCAGGTGTTGGATCATCCGGCTCCAACTCCATCAAATGATCGCCGTCGCGCGTAATCTTCACGACTTTACCCGGGCTGATCTCATACTCGCCGACAAAAGCATCCAGCGCCGCCGGATCAATCTTAGCCGCCACGCGATTTGCATTCGGAATGTCGCTCTCCGCCCGCGCCGTCAGCAGCCAGCGTCCGTTCCGCTTCACGTAGCTCTCAAGAATGCGAAGCTCCTGCGTAAGTTCAACTCCAGCGAACGGAGTCCGCGAAGTAGTGCGATAAATCATCACCGCCGCATGCTCGTCGCCATGCACCCGAACCTCGCGCGGCTCGTTGCTGCTCTCGCCCAACGACCGCGCCCGCTCGATCAAAGCCTTCTTGTCATAAAGCAACCCGTTGTCGGGAATCAGAATATCGTCGTCGAGAAAACTTCCATACGCAGCAGCGTCATGCCGAGCCAGAGCTGCCCACCGATCATGAAGCGCCACTCTCAACTCCGATTCCAGCTTCGTGGCGTTCGGCGACTGCGCAGCACAAAAAGCGGCAGACAAGAACACAGCCATCAGAATCGAAATGGTTCGCGCCAACATCTTCGAAGAAGAGGGTGCCCCACGTCTCGCCGCAGTTGCGAGACGTGGGAAACACATCTCGCGAGATCGTCAACCTTTCCGGGACACAAAAAATCACGCCACCGGATGCCGATACTCCGCAGAATACCTTCCCGTAGCATGATGCTCCAATTGCCGTTCAATATCCCCCAGCAGCCCGCTGGCGCCAAAGCGAAACATCTCGCCGCGCAGCCACGAATCGCCCAACTCTTCTTTCATCATCGCCAGCCAGTCGATCGATTGCTTCGCCGTGCGAATCCCGCCCGCCGGCTTGAATCCCACCGCCATCCCAGTCTGCTGCGCATATTCGCGAATCGCGCGCACCATCACCAGGCTCACCGGCAGCGTCGCATTTGTCGCTTCTTTCCCGGTCGATGTCTTGATGAAGTCCGCACCCGCCATCATCGCCACAAAACTCGCGCGCTCCACATTGCGCAAAGTGAGCAGATCGCCCGTTCCCAAAATCACTTTCATGTGCGCAGATCCGCAAGCCTGCTTGAATGCCGCAATCTCGTCGTACAACGCCTGCCAACGCGCCCCAAATACATGCGCCCGCGTGATCACTACATCAATCTCGTGCGCGCCCGCCTCCACCGACCGCCGAATCTCCGCCACGCGCTCAGCCAACGGCGACAACCCGGCGGGAAATCCCGTCGACACGGCAGCGACATGAATCCCGCTGCCTTCCAGCGCCTGCAGCGCAGTCTCGATAAACGTGTGATACACGCAGATCGCCGCCACCTTGATCCCAAGCGATTCAATCCCCAGCTTCGCCACCAGCTCCTGCTGTATCGGATGCCGCCCCTTCGCGCATAGTCGCCGCACGCGTTCATCGGTGTCGTCACCCGAGAGCGTAGTCAAATCCATGCAGGTAATCGCGCGCAGCAGCCACGCCGCCTGCCAATCTTTTTTCACCGTCCGCCGCGCCACCTGCGACGCCGCCCGGCGCTCCACCGCGCTGGTATTCACCCGCACTTCCTGCACCCAATTCAAATCCAGGGGGATGCCGCGATTCGGCAGCAGCTCACGCCCGCCAAGCGTAGCAATCGCCTGCGACCCCTGCGCCGGATGCGCCAGTTCACCCCGCGCCGAATTGGAATATTCGCGATTCACGGCAGATCAACTCTGGTAATAGATGACAACCGCCCGCCAACAGGCTCAAAACCGAAGTAATTGTACGCCAGCACAATCAGGCGCAATCATGCGCATCAGGGCGCATCCCAAATTCACGATGTCATTCCGAATCGGCGCAAAGCGGCGGTGAGTAACCCGCTGTTCGTCGAGTGGAAAGAAAAAGCAGGTTCCTCACCGAGCAAAGCTCGTTTGGAATGACAGCCGTAGTTGTAGAACGTCAATTTAAGGTCCAAGGGCTGACGCCTGACGCCCGCCGCCCGCTCCACTACTTCCCCCGAATCCTCCCCACAAACAAAGCCAAAAATCTCTCCGCATCCGAAGCCACACACACCCGAGCATTGGCCTTCACCGGAGTAATCCCATCAATCTCGTAATGATCCCCGTGCAGCACATTGTTCTCAAACGATCCCATCCTGTTTGCTACCGTCTCGCCGCGCGTGAACTCGCCCTTCAACTCCACGTCGACCCGATAATCCTTCAAGGTCACCAGGGACGCATCAATCGCCGTAGCCACCGCCAGCGGATCGTACATCGCCGCCCCCGAATATCCGCTCTTCTCCGACGCCGACAAATAATGTTCCAGCATCTTGCCCACAAACTCGCTCTGAGGCGTGTGCTGCGCCAGCATGTCCTGCTGATGCTTGCGCGTGATCAGCGTGCGCTCACCCACATCTGAGCCCACCATGGTCACCATCCACCCGGCGTTGAACACAATCGACGCCGCCTCCGGATCGTTATAAATATTCGCCTCCGCCGCACCGTTCACGTTGCCGCCCGTAATCGATCCGCCCATGATCACAATATCTTTCACCAGCGGCACAATCGACGGATCCTTCGACACCGCCAGCGCAATATTCGTCAGCGGTCCCACCGGCACCAGCGTGATCTCATGCGGATACTTGTGTACCAACTCGATGATGAGGTCCGGCCCAAACCGCGCGTCGGCCTTGCACTTCGAAGCTGGCAACTCCACGCCCGCCAATCCATTCGGCCCATGCCAGTACTGCGCCGTAATCAGCTTCTGCGCCAGCGGATGCTGTGCCCCGCCGGCGACGGTCACATCGCACCGCCCGGCAAACGAAACCAGCTTCAGCGCGTTCTCCAATCCCTGCTTGCCGTCAACGTTGCCCGGCACCACGGTAAAAGCTTCAACCTTCAACTCCGGCGAATTCAGCGCCAGCAGAATCGCCATCGCATCGTCGATGCCAGGATCGGTATCGATAATCACGCGCTTCGGAGTTTGCCCGAAGGCGTTCGAAAGAAGAAGAAAACCGAGGAAGTAAGATCCGAGCGAAAAGAAGATTCGTTTCACGCGAGCCCCTTTTTGGTATTTATCAGAACAAGATTTAGAAGCGCTGTCGTGCCACTGTTCAAAACGGCTATTGATGTAATGACACATGTCGCGCTGTTTCCATAACGCGGTAGAAGCTAGGCTCATCAGACGAAGACCCCTCGAAGTCACCTAACACGCATGAGTCAGGATCAAAGCAAGCGTATACCGACCCCTCAGAGCCGTCTGAACGCTTGGCACCAATGCAGGCGAGTGTTTTCGCCCCGGCCTTGACTTCGACTGTCTGAGGATCCACGAAGCCCTGTTGGGCGAAAACAACTCCAGCACTGTGCAAGACGATTTCCCGACTGCATGTCTTCTGTCCCATCCACGACAGCGTTATGGACGCCCGAACAGACGAGCAAAGCAGAGTCAAGCATGGTCTCCACGCTTCCAACTTTGAATTTTTCTCACGCGTCACCCAACTGCGCGGAATTTCGCTCTCGATCTCTCCAGCATGCACTGGCTGTATGCGAAAAGCTGCCTGCCATCCCCACCGTAGACTTGGGGCAAATGCAACCACGATCAGGATGATGGTCAACATCGAAAGCATCAAGAAAGGACGCCGAGCAGTTCTGGTTTTCGGGCCGTACTTTTGTCGATTTGCGTCTTCCACTTTTTTCGCGCCAGTCGCGCCCCTACAAAAGCATTCCCGCAATTGAAGCCGACATCAGATTCGCCATCGTCCCCGCCAGCATCGCGCGAAAGCCCAGTCGCGCCAGATCACCGCGCCGGTTCGGAGCCAGCGCTCCAATGCCGCCAATCTGAATCCCAATCGAACTCAAGTTCGCAAACCCGCACAGCGCAAACGTCGCAATCGTAAACGACCGCGGATCAAGCGCTGCCCGCTGCGGCCCCAGCATGGAAAACGCCACCAGTTCGTTCAGCACCATACGCGTGCCCAAGAGATTCCCGACGATGTGACAATCGTGCCAAGGAATCCCGATCACCCAAGCCACGGGCGAAAACAAAACGCCCAGCGTTCCCTCCAGGCTCGAAGGAAACCACGAGATGTGATTGTGAATGCCACCCATGATTCCATCCAGCAAAGCAATCAAAGCCAAAAACGCAATCAGCATCGCGCCAATATTCAGCGCCATGTGCAGCCCGTCGCCCGTTCCGCGCGCAATCGCGCCCAGCAAATTTTCTTTCTTCTCCCGCTCCTCTTCCTTCTCCGGCATCACCACTTGCCCCGCCGTGCGCGGCTTCTCGGTCTCCGGCACCAGCATCTTCGAAACCAGAATCGTTCCCGGCGCGGTCATGATCACCGCGCTTAGCACATGCCGCGGCTCCGCGCCAAACGCGAAATAAGCCGCCATGATCGAACCTGAAACGTGCGCCATGCCGCTGGTCATCACCGTCATCAACTCGGAGCGCGTCAAATCCGGCAGAAACGGACGAATCGTCACCGGCGCTTCCGTCTGCCCCATAAAAATGCTCGCCGCCACATTCAGCGACTCAGCGCCGCTTGCGCCCATGATCTTCGTCATAACAATCGCCGCCAGTCGGATGATCAGCTGCATCACGCCAACGTGATAAAGAATCGCGAACAACGCGCAGATAAAAATCACAACCGGCAAAACCTGAAACGCAAAAATAAATCCAATGCTCGAATGCTGCTTGCCCAGATCGCCAAAAATAAATTCCGATCCCACATACGAATAAGCGAGCACGCGGTTAGCCGCGTCGCCAATCGTCTGGAACAACCGCCGGCCCAAATCCACGCGCAGCACACAAATCGCAAAAGCAATCTGCAGCCCCAATCCCCAAGCGACAGTCTTGCCTCGAATCGCCCGCCGGTCCGTGGAGAAAATGTACGCTAACCCCAGCATCGTCAGCAGGCCAAGAATTCCTGTGAAGCGTCCCATATTCACTTTCTCCAGTTATCTCTAAAGGGATGTCATCCTGAGGACGGCAAAAGCCGTCCGAGGGACCTGACGTCGGTTTGCCCCGCCGATGCAGCCTCAAAGATGCACCGTGGCGTCGGCAGCAAAGTATGTCTTTTCCGCCGCATCGTAACTACACACTGCCGTAAGGTCCCTCACGCCGGCTAGCCGCCGCTCAGGATGACAACTCTCTCACGCTTTCTTGCCGATGATCCTGTGCACTAACGGACGACTGTTCGGCGCCGCCTCCCCAATCTCGCAACTAGTCTCAATCCTCAACCGCGCATTCGCCGCGCGTGCCTCATCGTTGTAATAAATCGTCGCCAGCGCTTCGCCAGCATTCACGCGATCCCCAACTTTCTTGTGCAGCACAATCCCCACCGCCGGATCGACCGCGTCTTCTTTCTTCTCGCGCCCGCCGCCCAGAATCACGCACGCAATCCCGATCTGCTCACACTGCATCGACGCGACAATTCCACTCTTCGCGCTCGTAATCTCAGCTGTCTGCTTCGCCTGCGGCAACCGCTTCACATCATCCACCACGCGAGCGTCGCCACGCTGCAATTCGACCATCTTCCGAAACCGATCCAAAGCCGCGCCCGATGCAATCAGCTTCTCGCTCCGAACTTTTCCCTCGGCGACAGTTGAAGCTACGCCACCAAGATGCAGCATCCATCCGGCCAACTCGAGGCATAGTTCGCGCAAGTCCGCCGGCCCCCCGCCACGCAACACATCAATGCACTCCACCACTTCCAGCGCGTTGCCGATATAGTTACCCAGCGGCTGATCCATATCCGTGATCAGCGCCACAACTTTTTTCCCCATGCGCTCGCCGGTCTCGACCATCAGCTCAGCCAGAAACGCCGCGTCTTTCTCGCTCTTCATGAACGCGCCCGAACCCGTCTTCACATCGAGCACCAGCGCGTCAATGCCCTCGGCCAGTTTCTTGCTCATGATCGAAGCGCAAATCAGATACGGGCTCTCCACCGTCCCCGTCACGTCGCGCAGCGCATAAAGCTTGCGGTCCGCCGGAGCAATCTCCGCTGTCTGCCCGATCATGGCGCAGCCGCACGCGTCCAGCACGCGCCGAAACTCCGCGACCGGCAGATTCACATTGAATCCAGGAATCGCCTCGAGTTTGTCCAGCGTGCCGCCGGTGTGCCCGAGCCCGCGTCCGCTGATCATGGGTACGCTCACGCCCGCCGCCGCAGCCAAGGGCGCGAGCACCAGTGAAGTCTTGTCACCAACGCCGCCAGTTGAATGCTTGTCAACTTTTGTCGCTGCGATCGACGACAAATCCAGCACCTCGCCCGAACGCAGCATCGCATCGGTCAGCGCCGCAGTTTCCGGACGCGTCATCCCACGCAGCACCACCGCCATCAGCCAAGCCGAAACCTGATAATCCGGAATCGCACCCGCGGTATAAGCCGCAACCAGCCCTTCGATCTCCCCGCGCGACAATTCGATGCCATCACGCTTCTTGCGGATGACGTCAATGGCGCGAAATGTTTGAGATGGTGTGTTCATCGAACTCACGTGACCGCCACAATCTCTTACAGCCCCGTACAGCGATGTCATTCCGAACCGGCGTGAAGCGCCGGTGAGGAACCTGCTGTTGGCCGAGTGCAAAGCAAAAGCAGGTTCCTCACCGAGCCATGCTCGGTTCGGAATGACAGTGTGAGAATGAATGTCGACTCAATACTGACCACCGACCACTGACCACTGGCCACTGAAGTCCAACTACCCACTGAAGTCCAACTACCCACTGGCTCTCGCCACCAGCAAAATCGCCAGCGCATAAAACACAAACATCAAAGCCAGAAACGCTTTCCCACGCCCGGTCGCCCCGGCAAATTCCTTCCAAACAAAGACCCCCCACAGCGCGCCCACCATGGGAGCCGACTGCCCGATCGCATAAGAAACCGCAAAGCTCGCCGACTTGCCTGCGACGACGTTGAACATCGTTCCCGTCCCCCAGACGAGGCCGCCCAGCAGTCCCAGCAGATGCCCCGAAGGCGCCGCGCTGAAAAATCCGCCAAAGCCCACCGGATCGCCCGCCAGCGGCTTCTTCATGAAATAAATATTCCAGACAAAGCACGACAGCAGCGCACCGAAGCACAGAAACACAACCGAACTGTAGGGAGTAAGCGCATTGCCGCGCGTCGTGCCGTAAGTCGTGAACGGACTCCACAAGCCCATCAGCACACCCGACACAATGCAGATGATGATGCTCTTGCGCGAAGCCGTGCGTCCGCCGGGCAAACTGCCAAACGCTTTGCCATCGAGAACGACAGCAATCAGCGCGCACGCTACTCCCCCGGCCAGCAGCAGCAAGTTGCCCTTGGGCTGCAGAATGTAATTGAGCAACGTGCCAACCACCAGCGCAATTCCAATCGAAACAGGCAGCGCCACCGCCAGCCCAGCCATGTCGATGGCCGCGACCAGCAACAAGTTTGCCAGATTAAAAATCGCTCCGCCGATCATGGTCGAAGCAATGTTCGCGCCATCGGCCGAGCGTACGTTGTTGAGAAAGCTCGACGAGTCGTTGCCCGTGCTGCCCATGGTGAGCGCGAGCACCAGCGAAATCAGAAAAATTCCAATCGCGTAATCCCAATAAAAAAGTTCGAAGCGGTAATTCTTCACTCCCTTGTACGTATTCGCCCACGATCCCCAGCAGATGGCGCTGGCAATCATCATCAGCAGGGCGAGGTCGTGTCCTGGTATGAACATGGTTTGCCCTCGAAGGTTTGCCCCCAAAAGGGAGTAACTGTAAAGCAAGGGCAGGCAATTAGCAATGAGCGGTGAGCAGTGAGCTGTGAGCAGTGAGCGATGAGCTGTTCAACTCACTGCTCATTGCTCATTGCTCATCGCTCGAATCTCCTCTGCTATCCTCCCCGCATGCCACGCACGTTCCTCATCGACACCGACACGGCCTCGGACGACGCCGTTGCGCTCATCATGGCGCTGCGCAATGCCGACGTGAATGTCGCCGCCATCACCGTCGTCGCCGGTAACGTCCCGGTCGAGCAAGCCACGCGCAACGCGCTCTACACCGCCGAACTCTGCGGCTCCGATGTCCCTGTCTACTCCGGCGCCGAGCGGCCGCTGCTGCGCACCTATTCGAACGCCACCTGGTTTCACGGACGCGACGGCCTCGGCGATCACAACTATCCCGCGCCGAAGCGGCAGGCGGAAAAGAAACACGCCGTCGACGCGATCATCGAAACCATCGAAGCGAATCCCGGAATCGTGCTGGTCACCCTCGGCCCGCTGACCAACGTTGCGCTGGCCATTTCGAAAAAGCCCGAGATCGCCGCCAACGTCAACCGCTGCGTGATCATGGGAGGGAATCCGTGCTGCGAGGGCAACGTCACGCCCGCCGCCGAATACAACTTGTGGGTCGATCCCGAGGCTGCGCGCATCGTTCTGCACAGCCGCATGCCCATCGAACTGATCGGATGGCATCTCTGCCGCTACGGCGCGGTGCTCAATGACAAAGACATCGCGCATGTCGAAAGCCTCGGCACAGCGGTCGGCCACTTCGCCGTCGAGTGCAACAGCCACGCGCGTCAAGCGTACAAAGTGCAGACGGGAGAAGACGGAATCTGCCTGCCCGATCCGGTGACGATGTGTCTCGCGCTCGATCCATCGATCGGCACAGATTGGAGCGAGCACTACGTCGACATTGAAGTCGAAAGCGAACTCACGCGCGGCATGAGCGTAGTCGACCGCCTCAACGTCGCCGACGACGAGCGCAATCGGGACGCGTGGGAGCCGGTCATTCGCCGAGGCCGCGCGAAAGTCTGCTGGACCATCGACAATGCGAGATGGAAGCAGGCGCTGTATGCGGCGCTGATGTGACTTGAAGGGGCGCGGCTTAAAGCCGCGCCGTAAAATTCACAAAAATAACAACCTGCGGCGCGCCGGAAAGGCGCGCCCCTTCAAAACAAAATTATGAACTCGGGCAACCTGTGATCGAAATGCACCATATTTAAGGCACTCCCCGGAAGCCCCACAAAACAAGCCACTTTCGAGCGCAGGGCCTGTGCAAGAAATCGCCCGCAACTGCTTTATTTTCTTATATTTAAATTCGCGAATTAAATCGATTGAACTCGCCGCTGCAGCGAGGTTTTTTCGCCATGGCCTGAGCCTCGGTCGCGTCGCTCCGCGCGCAACGGCGTGCCAGCAAATCGCAGCGCAAGGCATTTCTCGCAGCGAGCAGAACACAGAAAATCATCCGTTCACTTGGCTGTAAGTCTGCCGCCGCAAAAATTCTCCCGCGCCGGCGCGGCCAACGAACTTGTCTCCCTCAACTACAACGTTCCCCTTCGACAAGACAACATCCGCCATCCCCGTAACTTCGATTCCCTCAAACATCGAGTAGTCCACGCGCATGTGATGTGTCTTGGCGCTGATGGTGTGCTTGCGCTTGGGATCGAAGACCACGAGATCGGCGTCACTGCCCACGGCAATCGTTCCTTTGCGAGGATAGAGCCCGAACAACTTCGCCGGAGTGGTCGACACCAGTTCGACAAAGCGATTCACGCTGAAGCGCCCTCCGGCGACGCCGCCGGAGTAGATCAGGCTCATGCGATGCTCCACGCCCGGGCCGCCGTTGGGAATTTTGGTGAAGTCGTCTTTGCCCATCTCTTTCTGCTCCTTGAAGCAGAACGGGCAGTGATCGGTCGAGACCACTTGCAGGTGATCGCGCTTCAGGCCCTGCCACAGTTTTTCCTGATTCCATTTTTCGCGCAGCGGGGGAGTGAACACGTACTTCGCGCCTTCGAAGCCGGGCGCGTCCATGTTTTCGAGCGAAAGATATAAATACTGCGGACAAGTCTCAGCATAGACGGGCAGGCCGCGGTCGCGCGCTTCGCGCACTTTTTCGAGCGCATCGTTGCAGCTCAGGTGCACGATGTAAATCGGCGCCCCGGCAATTTCCGCGAGAGCAACGGCGCGGCCCACCGCTTCGGCCTCGGCCGTTGTGGGGCGGGTGAGCGCGTGATACTTCGGAGCTTTCTTTCCTTCGGCCAGCGCCTGCTGCACGATCACGTCGATGGCGCTGCCGTTTTCCGCGTGCATGCAAATCAGTCCGCCGTTTTGCGAGGTGCGCTGCAGCGCCTTGAAGATCGATCCGTCGTCGAGCATGAACACGCCGGGATACGCCATGAACAGCTTGAAGCTGGTCACGCCCTCGCGAACCAGATCGTTCATTTCGTCGAGCTGGCCGCCGGCGACGTCGGTCATGATGCAGTGAAAGGCGTAATCGCAGACGGCTTTGCCGGAGGCTTTGCTCATCCACGTGTCGAAGGCCTGGCGCAGCGGCTGGCCTTTGTATTGAATGGCAAAGTCGATCAGCGTGGTCGTGCCCCCGAAAGCCGCGGCGCGCGTACCGGTCTCAAAGTCGTCGGCGCTGGTGGTGCCGCCGAAGGGCATGTCGAGATGCGTGTGCACGTCGATGCCGCCGGGGAGGACGAGTTTGTTGCTCGCATCAATGAGCTTGGTCGCGTTCCCGTCGCCGAGGCCGCTGCCGATCGCCGAAATTTTTCCGTTGGAGATGGCAACGTCGGCAATGTAGGTGTCGGTCGCGGTGACGACCGTGCCGTTTTTGATGATCGTGTCGAAGCCCATCTGAGTCCCCTCTGTAAATTTAGCGAGATGTCATCGTGAGGCGGGCGATCAGCCCTCCGAGCGACCGTACGACGGCTGCGATCTGAGTTGCAGCCGGTAGGATCGGAATCGCGGCTCATGCACCATATCCGTTCCCACACGCAGCAACTTAGCCATCCGCTGACGTAAGGTCCCTCGCGCCGGCTTCGCCGCCGCTCAGGATGACATCGCTCGATTCGCACCTATGCTACACTGCCGCCTCTCAGCGCTCGCTCTCTGCCATTCTGCTTATTAAGTTTGTCATTCCGAGCGCAGCGAGGAATCTGCTTTTCTCTCGCCACACGCAAAAAGCAGGTTCCTCGCGTTGCTCGGAATGACAAACTCTAAAGCTCGGAATGACAAAGTCTTAGAAGAACGAGACAGCAAAGGACCTCGGCCATGCACTTCGGCATCACGCTTAAACCTGACATTTCCATCGAGCGCATCGTCAGCCTGACCAAACAGGCCGAGGCTGCCGGCTTCGAGTACGGCTGGATCTTCGACTCGCACGTGCTGTGGATGGAGTGCTATCCGCTGATGACGCTGATGGCGATCAACACGAAGAAGCTGCGCATCGGCACCTGTGTGACCAATCCCGCGACACGCGATCTCACCGTAACGGCGAGTTTGTTTGCCACGTTGAATCTGATCTCTGGCGGGCGCATGGAATTGGGCATCGGGCGCGGCGACTCGTCGCGGCGCGTGATGGGGAAGAAGCCGGTGAGTTGGTCGCAACTGGAAGCGGCGTGCGTGGAGTTTCGCGATCTGACGTCTTCGAAAGAGGTCATGCACGACGGTCAGCCCACGCGGCTCACGTGGGCGAAGATTCCACCGCGGGTGTGGATTGCGGGATACGGGCCAAAGGTCTTGCAAATGGCGGGTCGCGTGGCCGACGGAATCATTCTGCAATTTGCCGATCCGGCGCTGATCGAGTGGTGCATGGGATTTGTGAAGGAAGGCGCGAAGGCTGCCGGCCGCGATGCGTCAAAGATTGAAGTCATGGCCGCCGCGCCGGTTTGGGTGTCTAACGACTTGAACACAGCGCGTGAGCGTGTGCGCTGGTTCCCGGCGCTGGTGTCGAATCACGTGCTCGATCTGATTCGCCAGTACAAGCCGGAAGATTTGCCGCCGGATCTCACTTCGTACGTGCAGGACCGCGGACACTATGACTATCAGCATCATTGCAAGGTGGGCAGTGAAAACGCCGATTTCGTTTCGGATGAAGTCATCGAGCGCTTCTGCCTCATCGGCCCGCCCGAAGCGCACAAGAAAAAACTGCGCGAACTCGAAAAGGCGGGCGTGACGCAGTTCAATATTTATCTGATGTGCGGCGATGAGGAGCAGAACCTGGAAAGCTTCACAAAAGAAGTGATGGCGGAGTTGTGATGTTCATGATGACAGGATTATCGTCTGGTTACGTGCGCTTTTCTGATCCGCGCATCATCGCTAGGTACGCCACGAACGACACCACAAATCCTACGAACCAGGAATAGGCGTAGAGGAATTTCGTCGCAGGAATCGCGAAGCCCGATACCGCTACTCCGGCTCCGAGCGCCAACGCGAAGATCGCCTTCCAGTTGAAGCCGCGCGCGTATTCATACACGCCGCCGCGCAAGTACAAGTCATCGAGCACCAATTCTCGGCGGCGAATCACAAAATAGTCGCAGATCATGATGCCTGCTACCGGTCCAAGAAATGCGGCGTAGCCGCCAAGCCATCCGAAGATGAAGGTGCCGTAGTCGGCGAGCAACTTCCAGGGCATCATCGCGACGCCCATGAAGCAGGTGAGGATGCCGCCGGTGCGGAAGCTGATTTTCTTCGGCCAGAGATTCGAGAGGTCGTTGGCGGGCGAGACGACGTTCGCGCCGATGTTGACGTTGAGCGTGGCCAGCAGAATCGCGACCAGCGAAATCACAACGGCGATCGGCGAATGGAAGCGGCTGAGCAGTTGTACCGGATCCCAGATGGCGGTGCCGTAGATCACGACTGTCGCGGAAGTCACGGCGATTCCCACGAACGCGTACAGAGTCATCGTCGTCGGCAGCGCAAAGGCTTGTCCGATCATTTGCTCGCGCTGGTGGCGCGAAAAGCGGGTGAAGTCGGGGATGTTGAGCGAAACGGTGGCCCAGAATCCGACGGTGCCGTTGAGCGCGGGAATCAGGAACTTCAGGAAGTCGGGAAAGCTCGTGAACTTCGACGGCACCGAAAGCATCGGTCCGAATCCGCCGGCCTCGTGATAGGCCCAGCCGAGCAAGAGAAGTCCCACGCCAAGCAGAATCGGCGCGCTGATGCCTTGCAGCATGCGGATGTATTCGATCCCTTTGAGCACGACGACGAGATTGATCAGCCAGAAAAGAAAAAAGCAGATGGCGGTGCCGTGTTCGACGTTTTTCCAACTGGGAATCAGCGTGGCGAGCAGCGTGCTGATGGCTTCGCCGCCGATCCAGGCCTGAATGCCGAACCATCCGCAGGCCACGAGTGCGCGCAGCACGGCGGCGACGTTGGCGCCGAGCACTCCGAACGAGGCGCGGGCCAGAACAGGGAAGGGAATGCCGTATTTCGCGCCGGGATGCGAGTTGAGCAGCATGGGCGCGAGCACGATCACGTTGCCGATGAAAATCGTCGCGACCGCCTGCCTCCAATTCATGCCGCCCTGGATCAGGCTCGCCGCCAGCATGTAAGTGAGGATATTGACGGACATCGATATCCAGAGGGCGGCGAAGTTGTAGGTGGTCCAGTGGCGCTGGGCGGGCGTGGCGGGAGCCAGGTCGTGGTTGTAGAGCGGGGAAGATTCGATGCGAGCGAGCGTGGCGGGGTCCGTGTTGGCCATGATTGATTGAGTAATTGGGGAATTTAGTAATTGGGGAATTGAAACCCTTGCGACGTGGGCCGTTCGTGTCGATTTTCAATTACTCAATTACTAAATTTCCCGATTACTCAATTCGTTGCGCTCTGCTGGGTCAATGCGGCGTAGCTGTCGGGCCGGCGGTCGCGGAAGAACTGCCAGACTTTGCGGACTTCGGCGATCATGTCGAGGTCGAGATCGGCGACGACGACTTCGTCTTTGTCGCGGCTGGCTTGCGCGATGATCTTGCCGCGCGGATTGCAGAAGTAACTCTTGCCGTAGAACTCGCCGATGCTCCACGGCTTCTCGGTGCCGACCCGGTTGATGGCGCCGACGAAATATCCGTTGGCCACGGCATGGGCGGGCTGCTCGAGTTCCCACAAATATTCTGACAGTCCCGCGACCGTTGCGGATGGATTGAATACGATCTCGGCGCCGTTCAATCCCAGCGCCCGCGCTCCCTCGGGGAAGTGGCGGTCGTAGCAGATATAGACGCCGACCTTCGCGAATTTGGTTTGAAAAACGGGATAGCCTAAATCGCCGGGCGTGAAATAAAACTTTTCCCAGAAGCCGGGATGACAGTGCGGGATGTGATGCTTGCGGTATTTGCCGAGATATTTTCCGTCGGCGTCGATCAATGCGGCCGTGTTGAAGTAAACGCCGGGCATCTGCTCTTCGTAGACCGGGACGACGATCGCCATGCCGTGCTTCCTGGCGACTTTCTGCATGAGTTCGGTGGTTGGTCCGTCGGGGACTTTCTCAGTCAGTTCGTACCAGCGGGCGTTTTGTTCGGCGCAGAAGTAGGGTCCGTAGAAAAGTTCCTGCAGGCAGAGGATTTGCGCTTTTTTCTTCGCCGCCTGCTCGATCAGCTTGAGGTGCTTGTCGATCATGGCCTTGCGGATTTTTTCCAGCGGCTTGTCGGTGGGGATGGCGTTGCTCGCCTGAATGAGAGCGCAGCGGACGTTGCGGGGCATGGGTCACTCCTGTAGACGCCGAATATTAGCAGACGACACATCGATTCACCACGGAGTCACAGAGGCACGGAGAAGAAAGGAGATAGAGACTTCGTCCTCTCCGTGGCCAGTGTCTCCGTGGTCAGCAATGCAAATGCGATCGTTGACAGTTGGCGCGTGCGCTCACTAGACTCGCCGTGCTTAACAGACACGGACTCGACCATGGCAAAACGCCCTCGCATTGCGGTAGTTGGCAGCGCCAACATCGACCTCACCACGTTCACAGATAAGTTTCCCAAGCCGGGCGAGACTATGTTCGCGCCAAAGTTTGATCTGGGTTTTGGCGGCAAGGGCGCGAACCAGGCTGTGGCGGCGCGGTTGTGCGGCGCGGAAGTCTTTATGGTGGCGCGAGTGGGCAGCGATTTGTTTGGTCCGGCGACGATTGAAAATTTTCGCAAGCAGGGGATCGATCCGACGCACGTGAAGCAGGTTGAGGGACTTTCGAGCGGCGTGGCGCCGATTTTTGTCGAGCCGAACGGGCAGAATCGCATTCTCGTGGTGAAGGGCGCGAACGACGCACTTAAGCCCGCTGATGTAGATGCCGCCGCTGAAACGCTGAAATCGGCCGACTGCATCGTGCTGCAATTCGAGATTCCGATCGAAACGGTTTATTACACGGTTGGATTTGCCAAGCGAAACGGAATTCGGTGCATTGTAAATCCGGCGCCCGCGCAGCCTGTCGACGTCACGGCGTTGAAGGATCTGGACTACTTCGTGCCCAACGAAACTGAGACTGAGATCATTACCGGTTCGTCGGTGAAGAGCGTTGACGATGCGAAGAGGTGCGCCGAGAAACTTTTGAGCGGAGGCATCCGGCGCGTGATCATCACGCTGGGCGCGAATGGGGCCCTGCTCGCCGGTAACGACGGCATGGATCACGTTGCACCATTTCCCGTGCAAAGTATCGACAGCACGGGTGCGGGCGACGCCTTCATTGGCAGCTTCGCCGTGTTTCTCGGCGAGGGCGTACCGGAGAAAGAAGCCGTGTGGCGTGCTAACCTGTACGCCGGATTGTCGACGACCGGCGTGGGCACGCAGAAGTCATTCTATGATCGCGCGCGGTTTGACGCGGAATGGGCCAAGCGAGCCTGAAGTTTTGCGGACAAGACGTTTGTGAATAGATGGTTACAAATGTCAAATTGTCCTTGTGGATTCCCAAACTGGCGAGTCGAGGACTCGAGCGGGCAATCTCCTTCAGATGCTGCGCGAGATGCGGCTTGTGCATCGCTGCAGGCGGAGGAATGGCGCGATGCTAATCCTTTTCCACTACGAAAATTCTTGACTAACCAGCGACCGGCAATTTATAAGCCAAGCCTGCGGACAACCGACCTCCCAACTTCATGCGGTGAAGAGGGAGGGTCTTTTTCTTTGGGGCGATGGGGTTCTGCAGGTTGACCGCCTGAAAGGGTTCACAAAAATGTCGAGGAAGCAGCTGCTTTCTGGGGTGCTTTTCTGCCTGGTCGTGTGTCTGTGCAGTTCCCTGTCGTTCGCTCAGGCCACAGGTAGTTTTTCGGGCACGGTAACGGACAATTCCGGCGCGGTGGTTGCGGGCGCGAAGGTCACGGTCACTAACACTCTGACTAACATTTCGCGCGAGGGTGCCACCGACGACACCGGCCACTACCTGGTGCCGTTGTTGGGCGTCGGAGTGTACACCGTTCACGTGGAGGCGGGGGGGTTCAAAGCGGCGGAGTCGAAGGATAACCGCCTGCAGGTGGACGAGCAGCGCGAACTCGACTTCAAGATGGTTCCCGCGTCGGTAAGCACCAGCGTGGAGGTGAATGCCACGGAAGTCGCGGTGGAAACTACGACGCCGACCCTCGGCCAAGTGATCACCTCTGAGCAAGTCGCCCAGCTTCCGCTGAACGGTCGTGACTTTGTGCAGTTGGCTACGCTCACCCCGGGCGTGACGCAGGAAACCAACCCGAACAGCTTCTTCAATGGCGGGCCCAGCAGCGAGGTTTCCACGCGCGGGTCGTTTTCACTGTCGGTTGGCGGATCGCGCGCGCAGAGTACAGACTGGCTGCTTGACGGAAACGACAACAACGAATTGACAGCCGGCGGAATCGCCATTTTGCCGTCGATCGATGCGATTCAGGAATTTAAGGTCCTCACCTATAACTACTCCGCCGAGTTCGGCACGCGCTCAGGTCCTACTGTGCTCGTGACTACGAAGTCGGGATCGAATCTGTTTCACGGCTCGTTGTTCGAGTTTTTCCGCAATACATCTCTTGATGCCCGCAGCTATTTCGCCACCACGCGCGAGAAGTTCAATCTCAATCAATATGGCGGCGCAATCGGGGGACCGATAAAGAAAGACAAGACTTTCTTCTTCTTCGATTATCAGCGCAGAGATCAGCGCAAGGGCGTTCCCTTCAACGGATTGGTACCGACGGCTGAAGACTTAACCGGAAATTTCAACAATGATGCTTTCGGAGTGGCGCGCACCACTCCTTTAACCAACCCTTATTCCGGGCAGCCTTTCTACTGTCAGGCCGATGGAGTGACCCCGGTGGGAATCAATTCCGATGGGAGTCAGACTCCAACTGCCACGCCGTGCAGCGTGATTCCGGATGGGTTGAAAGATCCGGTCGGGTCGGCGTTGATTGGTTTGTATCCGGCGCCCTTGTTCTCCGGGGCATCGGCAGCGGGCGCCGGCTTTAACTTCGCCAGTGTTCCGGTCCGCAAGTTGGATGAAAACGAATTCGATATTCGCATTGACCACAGTTTCTCGACCAAAGATACCCTGTTCGGCCGCTTCAGCTATGACCAGGCCGTGAATTTCGTTCCCGGCGGTTCGCCTGGATTCGCGGAACCGAGCACGTTCGCTAGCAACCAGAACATCACAAACCACGGGCGAAATCTGGCGATTGCAGAGACGCACATTTTTTCGCCCAACAACATCAACCAGCTCAACGTCGGCTACAACCGCATTTTCAATATCATTCTGTCGCAGGGTAATGGAACCTGCGAAGCGGCGACGATTGGCGGGGGCATTCCCGGAGCGGACATCAACAGTAAGTGCCCGGGAGCACCGGCGGGCCTGTCGCAGTCTTCGAAGTTTTGCGTGAGTTGCGGACTTTCCGCTGTCTCGTTGAACGGTGGATACTGGGGGTTGGGTGATCGTGGATTTGCTCCCTTCCAAGGCGGAACCAACGTATTTTCCATTTCCGACAGCTTTGACATGATTCGCGGCAAGCACAACATCAAGGTTGGCATGGGCATACGCGCCAACCAGATGAACGTGATGACGAATGCGTTTCAGGATGGATCGTTCAGCGTCACTGGGCAATCCGGAGATGCGGCCGCGGACTTGCTGATGGGTCTCTATACATTCGCGCTGCATGATCAAACTTTCAAAGGTGCGACGACCGGCCGGCGGTGGAAACTTTATCGGCCTTATGCCGAGGACAATTGGCGCGTGAGCCCGGATCTCACACTTAACCTGGGCGTTGCTTGGGCATTCGTGACACCGATCACCGAGGCGCAGAATCGTCAGGCGAACTTTAACTTCTACGCCAACTGCACGCCCTCCCCGGACTGTAATCAGCTGATTCCCGGTGTGAACTCGAATGGGCGCGTAGGCGTAAAGTTGGACAAAACTGCATTAGAACCTCGGATTGGTTTGGACTGGAAAGTGTTCGGGCGACAGGATACTGCTCTGCGTGCCGGGTATGCGATTTTCCACGATTCCTCATGGAATCAGGGAGCGCAGGGGCTGTGGGAGAATCCACCGTACTTCGCGGAGTCAGCACAGGGACCATTCTTTTGCATGACGCCAAGTCTGATTCCGAATCCGCCCGCGAACATCTGCAATATCTCTACGGGTTTTCCGGTGTTTACAACGCCGCCGACTGTGAGTTCGTTCGGCGGTACCGTATGGTCGCAGGACTTGAACTTCAAACAGGGCATCGTGCAGCAGTACAACCTCAACATCGAGCACCAACTGCCGGGTAACGTAGTCCTCACGGCTGGTTACGCGGGATCTCATAGCACGCACATTCTGGTGGACGGTTTGAATTTGAACGTAGGTTCGCCCACGGGATGCGGAGTCGACCCGGGGTACACCCTCGGCTGCGGTCCAGGCGGAACGGCGTTCGCCGCTCCGTACCCAATCTTCTACGTAGCGAATAGCACAGATTCCGGATCCGCGCGCTACGACTCTCTCCAAATCAAGGCCGAAACCAAGAGTGCCAAGCACGGCCTTTACGCCTTGGTCGGATATACCTGGTCCAAGACGTATGACTCGGGTTTCCCGGATGGCCTCGGCACTTCCAGCGGGGCAACTTACTGGCCGCTGCCAGGAACCGCCAAGGCTGATTGGGCACTTTCGCAGATCAACTTGAATCAACAGCTGACGGCGAGTTTGATTTACGACCTGCCCTTCGGAAAAGGCAAGCGTTTTGGTGGAAACTGGAGCGGGCCGGTCAACGCATTGTTTGGCGGCTGGCAGACGACGTTGATCGAGAAGATTACTTCCGGGTTCCCCGTGTTCATTGTCAACAGCGTGAACGAATCCGGCGTGAATTTCGAAGACAACTTTGCCACCGACAACCGACCGGACCAGCTTTGCAATCCGACTGCGGGACATCAAACGATCCAACAGTGGTTTAACCCTGCATGTTTCACGCAGGCTCCTGTTGGAGAGCTGGGAACGGCGTCGCGCACGCCACTTTCCGGTCCGGACTTTGTCAACACCGATTTCTCTCTAATCAAGCGGTTTAATGTGACTGAACGCGTAGGAGCCGACTTCCGCGCGGAGTTCTTTAACCTGTTCAACCATGCACAGTTCGGACTGCCGAATGCTGATCTGGCGGCGGGAACGGTGCTCGGAGTCAAGCAGCCGTTGAATCAAACGCTTGGAGCGATTACGTATACGGTGAACAATCCACGCTTGGTTCAGTTTGGGCTAAAGTTTACGTTCTAGGGCCAGAAGTTTCCCAGGGAGGTCTAGGGCCAAATTTGTAACAAGCGTCACTTTCTCCGGGCAGATTGAGTTTGCGCTCAGTCTGCCCGAACTTTTGTGGTGGCGTCCGGGAGAGATTTATGACCAGCGGAATGGTGCGAAGGGAATTTACGGGAAGCCGATTTGCGAAAAGCGGAACTGTGACTCGCCGGTCCGCGAGAAGCCGCGCTCGCAGAAGCCACTTCTCGAAAAATCAAAGGGCGATTGTGGCGATGTGTGTATTGCTGATGGCAACTTGCGCCGCGGCGCAGAAGATCAAAGTGATTGTCGATCAGGACGCGCGCGGGCCCGGGACCAGCGATCAGCAGGCGATTCTGGTGTTTTTGAATTCGGAAAAGTTTGATGTGCTGGGCATCACGACGGTCAGTGGCGATCAGTGGGTGAAGGAAGAAACGCAGCATGTGCTACGGCTGCTGGAACTCGATGGGCGCACCGACGTGCCGGTGTATCAGGGCGCGGAGTTTCCGCTGATTAATTCGAAAGAAGAGTCCGAGCGCTGGGAGGCGATGTACGGCAAGTTTGAATACAAGGGGGCGTGGACCGACAAGTTCAAGGCGAACCGCTCGATTGTTTATGACATGCCGTATCACGAGCCCGATGTCGTGCCGCCCATGCCGGAGGGCGAGCCACACCTTGAGGTGCATTCCGGAACCGCCGCGGAATTTATCGTGAACATGGTGCACAACTATCCGGGAGAAGTGGTGCTGTGGGCAGGCGGGCCGCTGACGAATTATGCGCTGGCGCTGAAGCTGGATCCGTCGGTTGCGACTCTGGCGAGAGAATTCGTGTTGATGGGTGGCGGATTGTGGGCCGATAAGGGCGCGATCGATCCGCGTGCGCTGGATGCGCGGCGAGAATTCAACTGGTGGTTCGATCCCGAGGCGGCGCGGATTGTGCTGCGCGCTCCGTGGAAGAAGATGACGATCACGCCGATCGATATTTCTGTGAAGACTCGCTACACGACTGAGATGAAGGCTGCGATCACGAAGGCGCACACGCCGATCACCGATTATCTCGACAAGTATTCGCTGCCCGGCTACATGTGGGATGAGATTGCCGGAATCGCGCTGATCGATCCGTCGATTATTACCGGTTCGAAGCAGTTGTATATGGACATCGACATCGATCACGGCGCGAGCTATGGCAAGACGATCTTCTGGGATGCGTCGGCGCAGGTTCCGCCATGGGAGCGGGTTGCGACCGTGCAGTTCGATATTGACGCAGAGAAGTTTTACAGGATTTATACGGATTTGATGACGCGGCCGGTGGGGAAGAAGTAGAAATACGTTTTGTTATTTTCGAGTCTCAGTGAGAAATCTGCTGGATTGCCGGCGCCGGCAGAAAAGCAGGTTCCTCGCTTTGCTCGGAATGACAAGAGTTCACTAGCATTCGATCAACATGACCAACCCAAAATGGATTGCCGCTTTTCTGGCCATTACATCTGTATTTTGCTCCGGGCAGGCGCGGCGCAAGATCATCATCAACGAAGATTGCTCGGGCCCCGGCGGCAGCAACATGCAGACGGTGGCGATGCTGGTCGAGTCACCGCAGGTTGAAGTGCTCGGCGTCACCGTGGTCAGCGGAGATCAGTGGCGCGATGAGGAAGTCGCGCACACGCTGCGGTTGCTCGAAATCATGGGGCGCACGGACATTCCCGTGGTGCCGGGAGCGGAGTATCCGCTGGTCCGGCGGCGCGACGAGTCGCAGCAGTGGCAGCAACGCTACGGCAAAGTCGCGTATGCGGGCGCGTGGGACGATCGCTGGTGGCACGAGGCATCTGTGGTCCCGCCCATGCCGGAGGGCACACCGACGACACAGCCTTCCGACGAAGACGCCGCGCATTTTCTGATTCGCATGGTGCGCAAGTATCCGCATGAAGTCACGATCTATGAAGGCGGGCCGATGACGAATCTGGCCCTGGCGATTTCGCTCGATCCGCAATTCCCGGAGTTGGCCCAGCAATTGGTTTTCATGGGGGGGAGCCTTGCGCCGCAAACGGACAATCCCGAGTTCCTGAACAACCCGCGGCACGAATTTAATTTCTGGTTCGATCCGGAAGCGGCGGAGATCGTGCTGCGCGCGCCCTGGAAGAAGATCGTCTGCACGCCTGTCGATATTTCGGTGAAGACGCATTTCACTCCCGCCATGGCGAAGCAGATCGAGGCGAGCGGCACGCCTCTCGCGCGTTACGTGGCGAAGTTTGCCATGTTCACGCCCGGAGCCGACATCATGTGGGATGAAATCACGGCTGCAGCGTTTATTGATCCGTCGATTATCACGAAGAGCGAGACCAGGAATATGGGAGTGGATCTCGATCGCGGCGCGGGATATGGCAATACGCTGACCTGGCCGGAGAAAGATGGCGCGCATGCAGGGGCGGGGAGGGTGGAGATTCAGTTCGATTTGGACACGGAGAAGTTTTATCGGATGTTTGTGGGATTGATGTCGGCGGCGCATTAAGCGGCTTCCCGCCTAAACCCGTCGAGCTTTGCTCGACCGGACGGGCGAGGCGCCCGTCCCCGCACGATCTTCGCCGCTGGCACCGAATCGGCGAACAGCATACAATAAAGAACTTATAGCTGCGCCAAAGTATGTCTCCCATTCCTGACGACCTTTCCACCGTAAAAGACGACATGATTGCCTTCATCGAAGGCCACGGCATGCGCCGCTTTCACGGCTTTGTGGACTACGAAGAGGTGCAGTGCGTTATGTGGGACATGGGCGGCAATCCGGATGGGTGGAAGGATTTTGTCGAGCTCGCGAAGACGGCGAGTGCGCCATTCCTGACCATGCACGCGTGGACGCTGGAGCGCCAGGAACTCGACGAGATGGTAGAGCGTCTGACGAACTCGGAGTTCACTGACAACGACGATGTGGAAGACGCACGCTGGCTGAAGGCGCACATCGGCAAGGTGGGATATCTGCAGCTGGGCTGGGCCTATCAGGGCTCGATGTTTTTGTGCGAAGTGAACACGGACTGGTACGAAAAGTATCAGCGGCTGCTCGATGTGTCGGATGAGTTCGGCGGACTGACGATGGATGAGCCGGACCAGGACGAGGAGAATTAGCGGCTTCAACGCGAAATGTGTGGCGACGGGCGCCTCGCCCGTCGAGGCCAAGCGCAGCTCCGCAGGTCACTCGCCGCGTAGAGTAAACTGACGTTTCTCGCATGCGGTGGATTCCCAAAACAGCCAATCAAGAACAAGTAGCCGCGCTCGCCGCCGCCTTGCGCGATGATCCTGCGCTGCGCGCGAGTGCCGATGTTCTCGCGCCGCTACTAGCGCAGCGCGGAATCTGCGACCCGGAATCGGCGCGCAAATTTCTTTATCCATCCCTGACTCATCTTCACGCGCCCGAGCAGATGCTTGGCCTGCGCGCGGCTGTGGATCGCATCGACGCCGCCATTAAGCGCAAAGAGCCGATGCTGATCTACGGCGACTACGACGTCGATGGCACGATGGCCGTGATCATTCTCAAGACTGCGATTGAACTATGTGGCGGCGCAGCGGACTTTCATGTGCCACATCGCATTCGCGAAGGTTACGACATGCGCGGCGATGTAATCGAACGCGCCGCGGCTGCGGGCATTCGTCTGATCATTAGCGTAGATATGGGAATTCGCGCGTTCGAGCCTGCGGAAACGGCGAAGCGGCTCGGCGTGGATTTGATCGTCACCGATCATCACCTGCCCGGGCCGGATGGCGTGCCGAATGCGCTGGCCGTGATCAATCCGAATCAGCCGGGATGCGAGTATCCGTACAAGCAGCTGTGCGGAGCGGGCGTGGCGTTCAAGCTGGCGCAGGGGTTGATGCAGCGAAGGCCGATCCAACGGAATGGCGAAGCAACAGATCAGAACAAGCTGCTGCTGTCGTTCATGAAAGTGGTGGCGATCGCGACCATCGCCGACGCAGTGCCACTGGCGGGAGAGAATCGCGTCTTCGCCTCGCTGGGGCTGGATGCGCTGCGCAAGGCGGTGAATCCGGGATTAAAGGCCCTGCTCGAGGTGGCACAGATATCGCCGAAGCGTCCGCCAACTTCGGGCGAGGTTGGTTTTCGTATCGCGCCAAGAATTAACGCCGCCGGCCGTATGGATGTGGCACGCGACGTCATCGAACTTTTCAGCGTGAAAGACACGGTGCGGGCGCGCGAGCTGGCGGCGAAGCTCGATCAACTGAACACCGACCGGCAGGAAGAAGAAAAAAGGATTCTGAAGGCGGTCGAAGAGCGCTTCAGCGGCGATCCGGCGTTGTGCGATGCGTACTGCATCGTGATCGACGGCGACGGCTGGCATCGCGGCGTCATTGGCATTACCGCGACGCGGATCGTCGAGCGCTACAACCGGCCGACAGTGGTGATTTCGCGCGAAGGCGAGGAGGCGTTCGGCTCCGGGCGCTCGATTCGGGCGTTTCATCTGCTGGAAGCGATTGAGTCGTGCAGCGGATTATTCTCGCGCTACGGCGGGCACTCACACGCCTGCGGATTCGCCATGCCGATCGCGAATGTGGAAGAGTTGCGCACTCGCCTGGATGCGTTTGCGCGGGCACGGCTCACTATGGCGGATTTCGATCCGGTGCTCGATCTCGATGCGGAGTTGTGGCTGGGAGAAGTGACGCCTGATTTATTTCGCGCGCTCAGTTTGCTGGAGCCGTTTGGCGTGGGAAATCCCGAGCCGGTGTTTGCCGCGCGCGCCGTGCAACTGGCCGCGCCCCCGCGGATCATGAAAGAGAAGCATGTGAAGATGAAGTTACGGGCGGGACGGCCGGTCGCGCCGGCGGAAAACTTGTCCACGCTTTCTCCCGAGGCGATCCTCGCAACGCCTCGCTGCCATCCCGACAGTGCGGCGATTCGGCGAAGCGACCGGGCGGCCGCCGTTGCGGAGCGCGCCGCCAGTTCAGCGGCAAACGACCTGCGGTCTAAAGTCACCTTCGATGCGCTGGGCTGGCACATGGCCGAGCGGCTGGCGCAAACCCCGCTCCTGGCAGGGGATTGCATCGATATCGCATTCTGCATCGGGCACAACGACCATCCCGAATACGGCGGGTTGGAGCTGGAGTTGCGGGATTTCAAGACAGGAGCAGGCATCGTGCCGTAGGCGCGCATACAACCCGGCAATAAGCATTGGCTTCTGTAGAATCGTCGGTCTTTGTAGAATCAGCCGTTCTTCGCAACGGAGGTGCCACATGCGTCGTCTGATTCTGCCGTCGGTTCTGATTTTCTTCTGCTGTTCCCTGATTGCTCAGAAGTCACAAACCAAGAACGAGGCAGGCGCCAATGTCCCGACTGCCGCAATGTCAACATCAGATTCGCCGTCACGCCTGCCGGTGAGGCGGGTTGTGCTCTACAAGAACGGCGTCGGCTACTTCGAGCACACCGCGCGCGTGCATGGCACGCAGGACTTGAGCATCGACTTCACCACGGCGCAGTTGAATGATGTGCTGAAATCGCTCACCGCGGTCGATATGGGCGAAGGGCGCATCTCGTCGGTGCGCTACAACTCGATCGCGCCTCTGGATGAGCGCTTGAGGTCGCTGCGCTTGCCGTTCGGCGAGGAGGTTACGCAGGCCGAGTATCTGACGGCGCTGCGCGGCGCGCGCGTCGAGGTCCGCAGCGGTTCCGCGACTGCAGCGGGAAGATTGTTGAGCGTCGAGAAACTTCGGCGGCAGCGAGGCAGAGACGACTTCGAAGATGTCACGACTTTTTCCATCGTCACCGATGCTGGCGAGATGCGGAATTTCGATCTGGGCGCTGGAACCTCGGTGCGTATCGCCGAGCGCGAACTGACCGATGAAGTCGGCCGCTATCTCAGCCTCATCAGTTCGTCGCGAGCACGCGACGTGCGGCGCATGAGTTTTACCGCTTCAGGTGCAGGCGATCGCGATGTTTTCGTCAGCTACATCAGCGAAGTGCCGGTGTGGAAGAGTACCTACCGGATTCTTTTTCCAGAGAAGCCCGGCGAGAAGCCTCTGCTGCAAGGCTGGGCCATCGTCGACAACACGATCGGCGAAGATTGGAAAGACGTGCAGCTTTCGCTCGTGGCCGGCGCGCCGCAATCGTTCATTCAAGACATTTCGCAACCGTTTTATGCGCGGCGACCGGTCATCGCCATGCCGGAATCGGTGATGCTCACGCCGCAATCGCACGAGGCCACCGTCGAAACCTACGCCAAGCTGGTGCCTCCGCCGGCATCTCCGAGTGTCTCTCACGCTTCGACGAGTCTTTACGGAATCGTGAAGGATGCGTCGGGCGCTGTCGTCCCGGGCGCGCGTGTGACTGTGCGAAATGAAGAGACTGGCTCGTCGCAAGTGGCCATGACTAACTCGCAGGGGCGATACCAGTTCAACGATATTCAGGCTGGGAACTCTGCCTTGTTCGTGACAGCGGCCGGGTTTCAGCGCTTCAACCTTGCCAACATTTATCTCGGAATCGGGCGCAATAATGAAATCGACGCCACCCTGAATGTGGGAACGGCGACCGAAACAGTCGAGGTAAGGGGCGAGACTCCGGTAGTCAACACCGAGAGTGTGATGGTTTCTACCGTCGAAAAGCAAGGCGCCGAGGCCGAAGGCAAATCGGCCGGCGATTTTTTCGAATACAAGATCAGGCAGAAAACCACGATCGGCAAGAATCAGTCGGCACTGGTTCCAATTCTGCAGGCGCATATCGAAGTCGAGAAAGTCACCTTATGGAACCATGATTCGGCTCCGCTGCGCGCGCTCTGGATCAAGAACACGAGCGGCCAAGTGCTGGACGCCGGATCTTTCAATGTGCTCGAAGCCGAAACCTTCGCAGGAGAAGGCGTGCTGGAGACGATTCATCCCGGCGAGCGGCGGCTGCTCTCCTATGCCGGCGATGCGGCGGTGCATGTGAAGTATTCCGACGAATCGAGCGAGAAGCCTTTCAGCCACGTGCGCATCGCAAAGGGCGTCATGGTGCTGACCAAGGAAGAGCACAAGAAAAACAAATTCACAATTCGCAACGCGGATACAGAATCGCGGCAGGTCATCGTCGAATATCCGTCGGAGGAGGGGTGGAAGCTTACATCCGAAACGCAAAAGCCGGAGGAATCGACAGAATCGCTGTACCGGTTCCGCGTTCCGGTGGAGGCGGGCAAGACTGCGGAGTTAACGGTGGAGTCGGTGCATCCGGATGAGACCCGTTACGAGTTGACCAACCTGGGTGATGACGAAGTCGCCCTGCTGGTTGATCAGAAGCGGATGACGCCGGCCATGCAACAGGTTTTCGACCGCATTCTGAAGCAGAAAGAGAAAATCGACGAAATCTCCAACCAGATTACCGACCGCAAGCGCGAAAGCGATCAGATTGCGGGTGATCAGAACCGCATCCGCGAGAACATGAAGGCGCTGAAGGGAAGTTCCGAGGAGAAGGCATTGATTCAACGTTACGTCGGCCAACTGGATTCACAGGAAAGCCGGCTGGCGACTTTGCGCAAGGAGAGCGCCGATCTAACTGCGCAGCAGAACGCCTCGAACGCGGAACTCGATCGTATGATCATGGAAGTGAACGTGGATGAGAGCTTTTAGGACGGCTTCTGCGGCCAAAGCTTTTGACTGCAGAGATCGCAAAGAACTGCCGCGGAGAGCGCAAAAAAAGGCGACTCATCTTTGTATGAGCTTCGTTGTAATGAGAGTTGTCCTAAGCGTCGCTCTGCCCTCTTCAAGTTGTCACACGCTGAGGTTACGGGTTCACCCTGATTCTCGAGGCGGCGCTGTTGTTGAGCGCGGCTGGAGTGCTTGAAGCAGGGATGCTTCGACTGCGCTTGCATGACAGGGATTAAGGACTTCTGACGATTGCTTGGTGCCATCGAAGGGACTCGAACCCCCACACCGTTGCCGGTACATGGACCTGAACCATGCGCGTCTGCCAATTCCGCCACGATGGCAAGTGGACTGACAATCGAGCGGCGGCCCAAAGGCCGCCGTCGGGAAGACCTACTCACCTATTTTAACGCCCCTGCTGTACCTGTCAAACTTGCTGGGGGGAGAGTCGCGCAGTTTGGCTGACGCCGTAGGCCGGTTAAGCGGGAGATCCTTCGCTACGCCTGAAAAGCGGCTCCGCTCAGGATGACATAGTTCCACAGAAAGGCATCCTCACTTGCGCGTGAATCCATCCGCGCTCCACTGCTCCGAGCCGATGCCGTTGTGCACGAAGAAGAGTCCATCGGGGTCGTACTTCTTTTTGATATCGGCGAGCCGCGACGCATTTACACCCCAATAAGAATGCTGGAAGTCAGCCTCGAAAAAATTACTCTCCGAAACATAAGCACCGCCATTGGGAGCAACCCTGCGCAACTCGTTCATGCCGCGATGCACGTTCTCCGCAGCTTTGCGGCCGCCGGCGACATCGGGTTCGTGACCGGAAACTCCGGGATACGCCGGGCCTTCGCCGTCTGCGACGATGGCCAGCGCAAACGCGCCGCACACTGCGGGATTCATCGCCGTGTCTTTCGCCGCTTCGATCGCGTCCGCGGGTGCGCCGGCAAGTCCCTTATTGAAATGCAATTCGACTCCGCTGAAGCGGGAAGCGGCGAAGAGCGCGTTGGTTAATTTCTCCTGCGAGTCGTCAGCCAGCAATATGGCCGGCATCCACAGCGACTCGTATCCCCAGACCACCCACGCAACCTGGCCGCCGTCGCCATTCCACCAGACATTGCCCGGATTTGCACCCGGGCGCGAGTCCGATTTGAAAGCTTCTATGTGATGTTCCTTCCGCCAGTCCGGGTCCCACCAGTGGCGCGTGGGCATGCTGCCCATGACCCTGTCCGGCTCAAGCGTGTACAACGAAGGTGACTGCTCAACCCAATCGAGAAACGGCTTCCAGATTCTTTGCGTTTCTTCCGTCGTGAGGCCGATGTGGACCATCTTGATCTCGAGCACGTTGTCGGAAGAAATGTAGGCCTGCTCGCCCCAGTGGTCGTTGAAGAGCGCATCGCGATAGAAGCCAACGAACTGGCGGATCAAGCGGCGAAAGGCATCGTCGGAAGATGCCTTGACCTTGAAAAAAGCGCCTCCGGCGAATTCAGGAAGATCGCGCACACGCAGCGTCAATTTGCTGACCACGCCAAATGTGCCGCCCCCGCCGCCTTTCAGCGCCCAGAACAAATCCGGATTGGTGCAGGCATTCGCGATGCGAACTTTGCCGTCGGCGGTGACAACTTCAGCTTCAAGCAGCCCGGCCGCAGCCGTGCCGTAGTGTTTCGAGAAGCTGCCGAAGCCTCCGCTCTGAACCAAGCCGGCGACGCCGACCGTCGTACAGCCGCCGCCTTGCACGTAGGCGCCAGCCTTGGTCGTGACCGCGTCATAGGCCTGAAGCCAGATTGTTCCCGAGCCGACCGTCACCGCACGTTGAGGAGCGTGCGTTGTTGCGCATCCCTGCGGCACGAAACTGTCTTGCAGAGAGACGTCGTGCATGTGACGCGTCCAGATCATCAAAGAATCCGGAGCGTTCGACGTTCCCTGGTAGCTGTGTGCTCCGCCTCTTACCACGAGGCGCAAATTATGCTCGCGAACAAAATTTACTGCAGCGGCAATGTCGCCGGCATTCCGGGCGGCGACGGCGTAGACGCTCGGCTTGCTCGTCCACGCATCGATCCATCCCAGAGTTTGCGTCATACCGGGAGTGTCGCCAATGTAGTAAGGATTTTTTATGTTGGCGACGAGACTCTTGCAGTCGGCGCTTTCGAAGGAGGAGACGCAAGCCTGAAGCGGAAAATCGACGAGGACAAGGTTGCCGCCGACGGCATCATTCAGGCGTTGCCATTCTTTTTTAGAAGGCCAGGCGGCATCGGACGGTCGAACCCGTCGCGACGCTGGAGCCGCGAGTAGTCTCGCCGATAACTCGGCCGCCAAACCGCGCGGCCGCAGACGTAGAAGCGACGCCGCGCCGGTTGCCTGGAGAAACTTTCTTCGGTTCATTCGGCCTATTGTTCGCCGCGAGATGAAATTACTCGAGCTTCGCGTTCATGGTGATCTTGGCGTTCAGAACTTTCGAGACGGGGCATCCCTTCTCTGCAGCTTCGGCATATTTCTGAAATGTTGCTGCATCGGCTCCTGGCACTTTGCCGACGACATCGATGTGGCTGGAAGTAATCGTCCATCCGGAGTCAAGCTTTTCCATGGTGAGCGTGACATTGGTCGAGATACTCTCCGGCGTCAGGTTCGCGCCGCCTAGTTGGGCCGAGAGCGCCATGGAGAAACATCCGGCGTGGGCCGCCGCGATCAACTCTTCGGGATTCGTCCCCGCCGCATTTTCAAAGCGCGTTGCAAAAGAATACTGCGTGTTGTTCAGCGCTCCGCCCGGAGCCGACAGGCTTCCTTTCCCGTCTTTCAGTCCGCCCTTCCAAACTGCACTGGCCTTGCGTTGCATGCTCTTCTCCTCACTATGATTTCGGTGAATTGCCCAACCATTGTAGACGGAGCGGGAGGGATTGTTGAATTTTGATTGTTGATTGTTGAATAAAAAACGGGTCGTGAATTCCGGCGCTGCTGCAATCAACAATCGACAATCAAAAATCAACAATTTCAATAAAAGTCCGAGCAGCTCAGAAAAAAACCGCACTGCGGGCACTTCAATTTGCAGCGGCTCTCACGCAGTTTGGCAGAACAGTTTGGGCAGTATTGAGCTGGGTCGCACTGATTTGGGTTGACTCGAACTGAGGCGAACTGGACCGGGTCTACGGCTTTCGCCTCCGATGCAAGTGGTGCACGAGGGCGTGGGGTTGCGGGCTGATTCATTGCGAGCTTAATCCGAAATGGTGACGTTATTCGAGACGAGACTATCCCGCAAGTGCGAGGCTGGATTCGCCCAGGGAAGAAATATTCTAAGCCGCGCGGTCGCTGGCAACTTGCGGAGCACGGCTCCAGGAATCCGCAATGATGAGCCACGCACCCAGGCGCCGCCACACTTTCACATATTTACCGCGTTCGGGAACAAGCGTGCCGTTGGCGGCACGCACCACGACCGTGTATCGGCCCAATTCCATTGCCATGTCGCCGGAGTGCTCGACGCGCGTGGTTTCCAGGCGAAGGTCGCTGTAGCCGGCCTCGCCCAGATCACGCAACATGCGCTCTACCGGCTTCTGTCCATACGCGGGTTCCTGCAGCGGAGCCATGAACACGCCGTCATGCGCGAACAGGGCTGCCGCCTGATCATAGTTCCCGGTATTAAATGCCATGGAAAAATCTTGAGTTAAACCCCGGAGCAGAGACTCCACATCCTGGAACGGACGAGAATCCGCCAGTGAACTGGTATAGGGCCGGTACATCCAACAACCTCCTGGGGGAAGGCAAATCCGGAAAGTCGCTTAGGCCGTTCAGCCGCTCGCCGGAAAAACTCGATCATCATAGCGCAAAACGGGTTGTGGAAAGTGAAAAGATTTTGCAGCACCGAGGGTGGGTTCAGCGCTCGAATGGGGCGCGCCGCAAGGGAAGACGGAAGAGAGCATCGGCGGCAGTCGAAGGCATCGGAGGCTTGGGCTGGTCGTCTGCGTTGGCGCGCTCGGCGATTTGGCGCTTGACGCGCTCCATCAGCACCACTAACTTCCTCGCTTCATGATCCCGTTCCGCCTGCTTGCACATTCTCTTAAAGTCCTGCGGAGGCAAACTTACGCGACTGGTCATCGGGGGTATGATCCTTTGGAACAGCGAGGAGTCTACTAAGAAGGCATAGCCTAACCTATTCCGGCCGACTTGCCAACTCGAAAAGCAATAACGATGTGGTGCCTGTTTTCCTCAGAAAAAATGGCCATTGTTTTGCGGTTCCTTGCGCACCCATGCTTTTTGGGCTCAGCCGACCCGCGCGAGATAGCGGTATTCCGCGCCGCTCTCGTCGGATAACAGAACCCACAAAGTGTAGATCCCCAGGGCTGTCCCGAGCGGTGGATGGAATAGCGCCAGCACCCCCAAAATGATTGCCGCGGCGCGCGCCCATGGTTGCCGTTGCATCAAGCCCAGCCCGACACAGATTCCGCCCGTGGCCAGCAGCACCATTGTGCCGCCCGCGATGTAAACCAGGAGAGGGACAAAGCCGGGAAGCACTTCGCGGCTGCGCAGAATCATGCGAGTCCCGGTGCCAAAGATCATGAGGAGAACCGCCGGGATGGCGAACAGTCCGCCGATCACGATCCACAGAATTCCCAGCGTGTGCAGATGCCGGTCAAGGCGCGAATACGCCACCGCGCTGATGGGATCGCCGATCCTCCGTCCGCACCTCGGGCATGGCATCTGTTCCGATTGCATCAGACTTCCGCAGCGGCTGCAAAACATGGCTGCCTCCATCTCTTGCCTGTAATGTGATACGAAATCGCCTCGTCGCAGTTCCAGAAAAGCGGAGCCCGGACCGCAGACCTCGTACCTTGGCCCTCGGACCTCCGATTCAGAGATCTCATTCGCCCGGGGTTCGTTTCCAATCAGGGCGCGTTTTGCACAGGCTGGGGAGGGAGGTCTCTAGCAGCCAACTTGATGGGCGAGAATCAGAGCACCCAACCATGGGGTTTCCTGAAACCCGAAGCCGAAAGCCCGGGGTCCGCCGTTCCTCGGTCTGAGGTCCGCAGTTATTAGCTCCAGTGGTACATGACCTTCGTGACCGTTGAGGCGCTGAACAAATTAAACGAAAATCATGTCGGGCAAAGACCGCCTGCGGGAGCGAGCGTGTTCCATCGTCAAATCGCATGCATCTGTCTGTTTCTCGCGACCGGCGTCTCGCTGGCGACGGCGCGCGATCTTGCGCTGGTCTCCAACAAGGCCAACGGCATGAACGCCATGACTCTGCCGGACCTGGTGAAGGTGTGCAAGGCACAGACCAGCCGCTGGCCTGACGGCAGGCCGGTCACGTTCATCATGCGGTCGCCATCCGCGCCCGAGATGAGAATGCTGCTCGAAAAAGTCTTCGAGCTCCCCGAAGCGCAGGTGAAGGATCTGATCGCGGCCGCCAACCACGGCCGCCTGAATCATCCCGCTATTCTGGTGGTGGATTCCGACGAGGACCTGGTCAACAAAGTGGCGTCGATACCCGGCGCCGTCGGGGTGGTCGATGTGTACGCCATCAATAGCAGCGTCTCGGTGGTCAAACTCGGCGGAAAGCTGCCACTCGAACCCGGCTATCTGCTGCACGGGAACTGATAAAGGGAGACGGCGGCTCTCGTGTGCCGCGGTGCAATCTTCTAATCGGAATGGCAAACGAGAAAAAAGCCCGCGCCGCCGCGGCAACCACTGACGGCGATCCGAATGCGAAAGCCAAGCCCGCAGCCAAGGCCAACTTTACCCGGCGCTTTCCCCGTTTTTCCATCGATGTCCGTCTGCAGGTGAAGATGTTTCAGGATGGCGAGTTCCGCAGTTGCTGGGGCCGCTCCACCGAGATGGGGCAGGATGGCATCGGCGCCACGCTGACGGGAACGCTCGAAACCGGCGAGATCGTGACGTTGGAGATTCCGCTGCCGCTCACGCCCTATCCGATCAAGGTGCGCGCCATCGTGCGCTACTGCCAGGGCCTGCGCTACGGATTCGAATTTCTCACTTTGAATGAAATCCAGCGGGACACCATCCGCCGCGTCTGCGATTATCTAGCAACGAAATCGTAGAACACCGGACCTCGGACCTCAGCCCTCGGACCTCAGCGAACCCGACCACGATGTCATCCTGAACCGCGGCCCAGCCGCGGTGAGGGACCTTACGGAAGCCGCCATCAAGCTGGATTGAATCAGTCTCGGCCGGGCTGTCGGAGGCTAGTCGATCTTTACGTGGCCTGGGGACTTCGAACGGTCGTAAGACCCTCGCGCCGGCTCTGAGGATGACAACGGAGAACAGAAGGAAGCCTGAGGTTCGACATCCGAGATCTCTCAGCCATTCCCAAGAAAAGGATTGACGGCTCGACTTACTGTACTGTATATTCTGTATAAACAGAAAGTACGAAAAATAATGTTGGGCAATGGTTCACGAGGGAACTATGAAACTCAGGTTCACGCAACTCTGGCGATCCAGCGGAACAGTCGGCCGCGCGCCCTACGCCCTGATTGGAATCTTCGGCTTCGCCATTAAGCACAACCTCGATCGCCTGGTCGCCGCCCTGGCCTTCCATCGGGCCTGGGGACTCTTCAACTATTGGATTCCCGTGCGGGACGTAGTTCGGATTACGCAACTCGGCGGGGCGGATGCGCGGTTTCTGGCTACGATGGTCGCGCTTTCGCTGCCCTTCATCTGGATCGGCGTCATGCTCACGATGCAGCGCCTGCGCAGCGCTGGATTGCCCGTCTCGCTGGTCGCCCTCTTTTTCCTCCCGTTTCTCAACCTGCTCTTCTTGCTTATTCTCTGCCTCGTACCGGAGAGAGAAATTCCCGCGGCCGGACAAAAGCCGCGCGCAGCAGCCAGTTCCTGGCTGGCGAGTGTCGTGCCGGAGGGCGCCTTGGGCAGCGCCGCGCTTTCGCTGCTGGTCACGGTGCCGGTGGGATTCGCCGCCGCGCTTCTCGGCGCACAAGTTTTCGCCAACTATGGCTGGGGGCTCTTCGTCGCCCTGCCATTCACCATGGGGTTCGTCTCCGTGCTGCTCTACGGCGTGCGCCAGCCACGCGGCTTCGCCAGTTCGATCGGTGTAGCCTCTCTGTCAGTCGTGCTGCTGGGTGGGGCATTGCTGGCGCTGGCGATGGAAGGCGTGTTCTGCCTGATCATGGCTCTACCGCTCGCTTTACCTTTGGGGATCTTCGGCGGAGTCTGCGCTTACCCGCTGCAGAAGCGGCGCTGGATGGGTCACGACGCCCCGGTTGTCCTTTCCGCGCTGCTGCTGTTTGCTCCCGGTATGCAAGCGATCGAGCATGCGCTCTCCCTTCCCCGACCCGCCTACGTTGTCCGCACCTCGATTGACATTCAGGCTCCTCCGGAAAAAGTGTGGCGCGAAGTCGTTGCTTTCTCGGAAATTCCTGCTCCCTCCGAGTGGCTGTTCCGCGCCGGCATCGCTTACCCGATGCGCGCCGAGATGCTGGGCCAGGGCGTGGGAGCCGAGCGGCATTGTGTGTTTTCCACCGGGGCGTTCGTCGAGCCAATCGAGATTTGGGATGCGCCGCATCAGCTGAAATTTTCCGTCACCTCGAACCCTCGGCCGATGGAGGAGTGGACGCCTTACCACCACATTGAACCACCGCACTTGCATGGGTTCCTGGTCTCCGAAGGCGGACAGTTTCTTCTCACACCCCTCCCGAACGGAGGCACGCGCCTGGAAGGCACAACCTGGTATCAACACGGGCTCTGGCCCGCGGCATACTGGAGGCTGTGGTCGGACGCGATCATTCACCGCATTCATCTACGCGTGCTGCGCCACATTCGCGACAAAGCAGAAGTCACAGCGAGCTGACAACCCGACAACCATGACCACGACGGACATGAGGGTTCACGAAGGTTTTGCCTAAGATCTTCCTTCGTGTAGCTTCGTGCCCCTTCGTGGCTAACGGGCTTTTTATCCAGCGTCACTGACCTGCATCTCAACCAACACCTGCCTGCACCCGCTCATCCCATACAATTGATTCAAACGCATGCGTGCTCTGTTCGTCGTTGTCGCTCTGCTCGGCACCGCCGCAGCCCAATCCGCGCTCATCGTCAGCGTGACCGATGAAAATGGGGTGGCCGTCGCATCGGCTCGCGTTTTCCTCCAGTCCTCCACGCAACCCTCCGTGCTCTGCCAGACCGATTTCACCGGTCGCTGCCGCTTTCCCTTGTTGCCGGCCGGCGCCTACCAGCTTCGCGTGGAGAAGCCAGGTTACTATGCATTGCTGGAACAGAACGTTCAGGCTGTGGCCGGCGGCACTATCGAAGTTGCGATCGCTCATCAGCAGGAAGTGCGTCAAGTGGTGGACGTTCACGAATCGCCGCTCGCCATCGATCCGGCGCAAGTCTCCGCGCAAGAGTCCATCAGCGGACTCGACATCGTCGACATCGTTTATCCCACCGCGCACGACTATCGCAATGTGCTGAACTTCATTCCCGGTGTTGTGCAGGACCAGAATGGCCAGCCGCACGTCGCGGGCGCGCAGACATATCAGACACAAACCTTGCTGGACGGATTTAACGTCACGCAACCAGCGAATGGGCAGCTTCTGGTGCGCGTCAGCACCGATGCTTTCCGCTCCATCCAGGTCGTGCCTTCGCGCGAGCCCGCCGAAGACGGCAAGGGATCGGGAGGCGTGCTGCACCTCAACACCGGAATCGGCGACGATCACTTTCGTTTTTACGCCACGAATTTTGTGCCCTCGATCCAGAACAAGCACGGATGGCGCTTCGACCAGTTCTTGCCACTCTTCACTTTTTCCGGCCCCATCGTAAAGAAAAAAATCTGGTTCTACAACGCCTTCGATGGCGAGTACGACAACACGATTTATACCGCGCTCCCGGTCGGCGCCGATAATGATCACGCGTTGCGTATCGGCAATCTGTCCAAGCTGCAGACCAACATCACCAGCCGCAACATTCTCACCTCCAGTTTTCTGGTCAACTACCTCCACGACCAGTACGCATTCCTCTCGCCGCAGAGCCCGCAACTTTCCAATCCGAAAGACGTGGAATCAACCTACGTCGCCAGCGTGAAGGATCAGCATTACTTTGCCGGCGGCCAGTTGCTCGAAAGCGGATTCGCGTATAGCGAATATGACATCCGGCTCACTCCCTATGGCGCGCTCCCGTACACAGTGAACCCGAGTACCACGAGTGGCAGCTACTATCTTTCCGACGAAACCCACGCGGTTCGCTGGCAGGGGATCGTCAATCTGTTTTTTCCCTCGCGGCAGTGGCACGGCCGTCACGATTTCAAAATCGGAACCGATCTTGATCGCATTTCTTACGGTGCATTGTTTGCGCGCCAACCGATCTCGTTCCTCACCGCGGCGCAAACGTCGCTGCCCGCCAGCGAAACCTGCCTGAATGCCACGCAGGATCAGACTTTTCCCTGCACCCGCTATTCAACCTTCACGGCAGCGCCCCTGCATCGCGAGTTCAACGGAGAGATCACCGCTTACGCAGAAGATCGCTGGGCCATCACGAATCGCCTGCTACTCGAGCCCGGCATTCGCCTCGATTGGGATCAGATCGTCCGCCAGGCGGAAATCTCGCCGCGACTCGCCGGGACCTATGTCCTCGACAATGCCGGCGAGACAAAAATTTCCGCTGGTGTCGGGCTGGTCTATGACTCGACGCCGATTTACCTGATTGCCCGCCCCTTCGCGGGCACGCGCGACGATACGTTCTATTCGATCGAAGATCCGACCTGCATCGCCAACTGCGTGACCACAAGCGCGCCGGTTACGACGACTTTCAGCGTGAATCAGGGCACACTGCAGATGCCGCGCTTCCTCAACTGGAGCCTGGGCCTCGAAAAGAAACTCCCACGCGCCATCTATCTCAAGGCGGAATTTTTCGAGCGCCACGGCAGCCGCGGATTCGTCTACAACACGCTGGGCAACACAACCGGCGGCAATTTCGTTCTCGAAAATACGCGCGACGACCGTTACGACGCGTTTCAGATCACTGCGCGCCACAACTTCCGCGGCAGCTACATGATCATGGGTTCTTATACGCGGTCGCGGGCCCGCTCCAATCAGGCGCTCGACTTCAACGTCGACAGCCCTATCCTCAGCGCGCAGCAATCCGGGCCCTACTCGTGGGACACTCCCAACCGCTTTCTCTCCTGGGGATACCTGCCGTTCTTCCCATTACCCATCGTGCATCAACTCGAACTCGCCTACTCGATGGAGGCGCGCACCGGTTTTCCGTTCAGCGAATTCAGCGACCAGCAGGAGTTGCTTGGCAGCCCCGGCGCGTATCGCTTTCCTTTTTACTTCGCCCTCAACCTCCAACTGGAAAAGCGCTTCCACCTCTTTCACAACGATTGGGCAGTTCGCGGCGGCTTCGACAACATCACCGGCCGCTGCGATCCGTTAGTAGTCAACAGCGTGATCGACGCCACCCATCCGCTTCCCACCTTTCAGGCCTGCCTGGGCAGAGCATTCACTTCGCGAATCCGCCTGCTAGGGAAAAAGTAGTTTTTGTCATTGATCGATGACCTAGAAGTTCTGTCATGCTGAGCGGAGAACGAGCAGCGCGAATGCGATGCTCGTTCGCAGTCGAAGCATCCCTACGATCGCCACTTCATTTCGGGAATTCCACAGCTGCGATGTGACATCCGTCACCGACTATGTTCGCGTAAAAGTACAACCATGGCAAAATGCGCGACCGAAAATACTATGCCATCTACATCATGGGGAGTCTTTCCGGGACTTTTTACATCGGCGTCAGCGGCAATCTTCACCGCCGCGTCTTTCAACATAAATTCCATCACTTCGAAGGCTTTACTCAACGTTACGAAGTCGTTCGCCTACTCTACTGGGAGTCGTACGATGAGGTACACAAAGCCCTAGCCCGTGAAACTCAACTGAAAGGCTGATCGCGCGCCAAGAAAATTGCCTTGATCGAACGCAGAAACCCACATTGGCTCGACCTCGCGGCAGAACGGTATCCGTGGATGAAAGAAGAAAAAGCAGGCTAGAGGTGATCGTAGGGATGGCTTCGACTCCGGACGCGTATGGCGTTCCGCCATGCGCGCCCTCCGCTCAGCATGACAGTCGCCCTGACTCTATCTTGCAAACTCTGAAATGCCTGTCATGCTGAGCGAAGAACGAGCAGCGCGAATGCGATGCTCATTCGCAGTCGAAGCATCCCTGCAATCGTGACTGGTCCTCGGGTCCTAAGTCGCCGCAAGCCCAGCAACCGCCAAAGCGCTATAATCCTCCACGAACCCTTGCATCGAAACCCCGACAATCGTCATCTGAAAAGCATTGGAGGACTGAAATGGCTCACGAACTACCCCCTTTACCGTATGCCTATGACGCGCTCGAACCCGTTATCGATAAGCAGACCATGACTCTGCATCACGACATGCACCACGGCGCCTATGTGAAAAATCTGAACGCCGCTCTCGAGAAACATCCCAACCTGGCCGGCAAATCCGCCGACGATCTCATCCGCGACCTCAACGCGATCCCTGAAGACATTCGCACCGCCGTGCGCAACAACGCCGGCGGCCACGTCAACCACTCCATGTTCTGGAAGATCATGAAGCCCAAGGGCGGAGGCGATCCCTCGGGTCCGATCGCCGAAGCAATCAATAAAGCTTTCGGCAACTTCAAGGATTTTCAGGCGAAGTTTAACGACGCCGGGGCGAAGCAGTTCGGCTCCGGATGGGCTTGGCTGGTGGGCAAGTCGAACGGCGATCTCCAGGTGATCTCCACACCCAATCAGGACAACCCGATTTCGCAAGGCCTGTATCCCATCCTGGGCAACGACGTCTGGGAGCACGCCTACTACTTGAAATACAACAACCGCCGCCCCGAATATCTAGCGGCGTGGTGGAACACCGTCAACTGGGACGAGATCAACAAGCGCTTCGCCACGTTCAAGGCCGGCAAAGAAGCCCACGAACCAGCTCTAGCCAGCCGCTAGTCTTGGATTGAGAACGTAAACAGGGTGCCCCACGTCTCGCCACAGTTGCGAGACGTGGGATTTTGTTGCAGACCTCAGACCGCAGCTCGCAGCCCTTCGACTCACGAAAAAATCAACTTACCATCAGTGCTTTCCTGTGTGTTCCTCTGTGTCCTCTGTGGTGAACGCTTTTGAAGTCCCTCACATGCAATTTCCTGCACCTTGACTTCGCTCGGAACCCATGCAAACGTAGTGGTCCCATGAACTGCCAGCCCTGCATGGTCGTCCGGAAATCCTTGTCCACAGCGGCATTTGCCGCGCTAATTCTTTTCTTCCCGCTGATGCTGCACGCGCAGAATGATGCCCAAGGCTCCAACGAACTGCGCACGCACATCGCCGCCCCCGACGCGCTAGGCACCGCAACCGGCACCACCACCGCCTGCACAGGCCGAGGCATCGCGGGCGGAACCTGCTACAACGTTGCCCTCACCTGCCCTAACGTTGCGAACGTCACTGCCAACGTAAAAGTTCTCACCCCGACCATCACTCCGCTCGGCACGGTTATCATGACCGCCGGCGGCGGCGACGCTTCCTATTACGAGTACGCTCCCGGCTACGGCAGCTACATCGTCACCGGAGTCGTCTCCGCCGGATATACGGTCGCCGAGACTCAATTCCCCGGCGCATCTGGCAACGGATGGCTCCAAGGTCCCGCGACCGACGGCCCGCGCTCGCTTTCCTGCCTCTACGCCACGCTCGCGCAGTGGGTCTATACCAACATTCATCAATCCAACACCAGCGCCCCCTTCTGTGCCACCGGAGAAAGCGGAGGCGCCGCCGCCATCTCCTTCTCGCTCTCGCACTACGCCCTCGGCAGCATCTTCAACATGGTCGAACTCGACAGCGGCCCGCCCTTCGGCCGCGTCGACTACGGATGCACCTGTACCGGCCAGTCTCCCGTCTCTCCGTGCGGCACGCGCAATCACAGCTGCTTCGGCACCGGCAGCACCGCCGAGCGCCTCATCGACTCCGCCTACGGCAACACCGACTGCGACACGCACACGACCAACGACGCCACGCTCTGGGATCACGACAGTATCTCCTCGCCCGACGCCAACTTCTCTTTTCCGCACACTGACGTGCATTTCGTCTTCGGCGGCAAGGACGTCAGCTCCGCCGTCCCGCAAGGCCTGCTGTTCGCCAACCGCATCAAGTCGCAAAAAGAAATCGAATGCGTAGCTGACGCCCAACACGACATCACCGAAGTCCAGGACGGCGCCAACCTGATCATCAGCGACCTGACCACTTACTGCAAAATTCCGACAAAGTAGTCGACTTGATTTTTTTGTATCCACAAATACCAAGGGTGCGCGGGTGCCCCATCCTTTTCGCGCACTTTGCGAAAAGGGGGGAATATCTGCAGCCGAAAGCTGATGTCTGCACTACCCACTAACCACGTCCCACCGACCACTGCCTTTCTGCATTTCCTGTGCAAGCCCTGTGGACAACCAAGCTGGCCCGGCCCGCCAACGAAACCAAGCAGTTTGCGCCTCTCCGAAACCACCGCCATTGGGCGCTTCAAGCCCTTGTGCTTCAACCTTCTTCCCCCAGCCGCTCCTGAGAAAATCGGTTGCGTCTTTTCCTCAATTGCACCAAAAATACTGAATTGACCGCCGAGCATTTCCTTCGTAAAGTCACCTTCGCTCCTCAACAAAATCTGACCGGTTCCCACCCGCGCAAGCCGGTGAGAACTCCCAACAAACTTTTCGCAGAGAAGAACTGCTACCGGGTCCTGCGCGCCATGAAATCAACGGAATGGAAGACGTACCGTACGCGCTTCTTGGTGAAAGCCAAGCAGCTCAACTCCTCCCTCAGCTTCGTCGATCCGCTTGGCCGCCAGCACATCGGACGCAAAGGCGACTATCTCGTCGAGTCCTCCGAAGGAGTTCTCAGCATCGCTCCGCGGCAAATTTTCGAAGACATCTATGTGGCCATGCTCGGCGATGAACTGGCTCCCGAGAGCCCATGTCAGCCGCAACCGGAAAAAACCAGCCGCCAGAAGATTCGCGGGCGCCGCCTTACCGACATGCCCATCGTCGCGTTAGAGATCGAAGAGGTCCGCTCGGCGCGCAAGCCCATGCGCCGCTCGGTCAGCACGATGCGGGATGCGCGCCTCGTCGATCCAGCTCGCGACCGCAAGCTTCCCCAGCCCTGTCGCGACCGCCGCGCTCCAGCCCAGCCCTCGCGCCTGAACCTGATGTAGCAAGCATCTAGAGGGCCGGTTTTCTTGTGGAGGACTCCGCGTGGGAGGATTCCCGGTGGAAGAGCGGCGCTTTAGCGCCGCGTAAAGCGAGCCAAGAAAATACGGGGCTTTAGCCCCAACCTTCTGGTCGAGGAAACTAGCCGTTAAGAAAACTCCAGCCGCGAGAGCGGCGGCATTCGTTAGCCCAGCGCGTAAGCGTTGGTCCGAAGTAAAAAACAAAACCGAGTCCGCTTTAGCGGACGGCACACAAACCGGAGGGACTCACTCATACCGAGGACCGACCACCCACGACCGGACACCCAAAATGCAGATTGCATCCGGACCCCCACAAATCGCCCAACTCCTGTCTCTTCCACAATGTGGAAAACAGGGACGGCACATGCGCATCAAGCCCGTCATTGCTAGGGATACAACATATGGTGTTTCCCCCTTGACAGGTACAATCTGCGGGAGTAACTTTGCAATCCCAAGCAAACAATTTCCGCCTCACGGGAATGGGGCGGGAGAGCAGTGAAAGCAGCGGCAGGCCTTCAGGCCAGAGGTGACTTGGACGCCCGCCGCAGGGTCAGAGGCGCCCGGGCTTCCAGATCCGTAAGCCCGGCGCCCGCAACCTTAGAAACAGTAAGACGAGCCTGCGGCGGCTCCAGGGAACCGAGCAACGGACGCCGAAGGCTAGGCAACAACGCCGGCAATAACAGGGCCGGCAAAAAGAAGTGCGGTGGCCGTGCCCCAGACCCTCTCCCGGGGCACGACAACAAGTGCAAGTAGATGTGAACCGTCTGCCTTCGGGCGGAACAAGGTTAGCTGTCGCGCAAAGGTGGAAGAGCGGCGATTCAGCGCCGCGTTAAGAGAAAAAAACCAAGTCCGCTTTAGCGGATGGCACAAGCACCAAAGCAGGAGCCCTGATGCAGGATCTAACGCGCCTCGTCACCGAATCGCTGGTCCGCCACGGATTCGACCGCCCTCTCGACTACCGCCGCCTACAATGGTCGCGCTGGTTCCGCTGCGAGTCGCACCACAGCCTACTGCTGGTCCCCAGCAAGCCCGGCGTCTTCGCGCTGGCCGAAGAAATCATGGACGTTAAGAGCGGTCATGTGGTGACGGGCGCCTCGCCCGTCCCGCGAAGCGAAGCAAGCGGCCCTGAAGTTGACCCCCGCCGCATGCTCGCCGTCACCCAATTCTTCTCCGACGACGACATGGCCTTCGTCCTCGACCGCATGTTCTCGCGCAACCATCCCATGCGCCAGCGCCTCGAATCCGGCAACTACTTCGTCCGCTTCGTCGTCATCGAAGACCAGGCCCAGCGCCAGAGCATCTGCAACGCGCTCAATCAATGGATCGCCAACTCCGCCGAAAAGGCCACCGGCATAGGCTCGCACTTCGCCACGTCGCTGGAACTAACGCCGCAAACCGAATATGTAGCCAACGAAGCCCAGCAAGTTCTGTTCGACGATGGCCGGGTGGAGACAGGCCATGTGGCAACGGGCGCCTCGCCCGTCCCGCGATGCGAAGCAAGCGGCCCCGGCACAAGTCCAGAATTCTCCGCCCAAAGCTTTCCCGCGACGACCCCGCAGCAAGCCCCCGGAGCCGCCACCAACATCAACTGTCCCGCCCCATTCCCCTCCGGCTTTTAAAGCGGGGGATTTTGGGTGGCGCAGCGCTTTGGCGCTGCGAAACAGAAACGTGGAAGAGTTGCGCTTTAGCGCCGCGTCAAGCGGAGATAAGAATTGCACTTACGCCGCTGAAGCCAGCCGCGAAGCGGCGAAAGAATGCAGCCCACGGCGCAAGCCGTGGGTACGAAACCGAGATAAGAACTAGCCCCGAAGGGGCGAAAGAAAGCTCGACCCGCTTCCCGTCCGAGCCCATCCGGACGCCGAATCGGCTGCAACACCAATAGAATCTAATAACTTGGAGATCCGATGCCCGAACTGAAGACAACCGAAACCGCCGCCCCGTCGACCTCCGCCGCTTCCATCCAGAAAGAAGCGCTCAACGCCGTGCAGAATAAGAAGAAGGCCCCCGGCCTGCAATTCCGCCGCCTCTTCACCAAGTCCGGCGTCTCTCCCTACGACGAGGTCGAATGGGAGCTCCGCACCGCCGCCATTACCGACGCGCAAGGCAACGTCATCTTCGAGCAGAAAGATGTCGAGGTCCCCAAAGACTGGTCGATGACGGCGACCAACATCGTCGCCTCCAAATATCTGCACGGCAAGCTCAACACGCCCGAGCGCGAGACCGGAGTTCGCCGGCTCGTAGGCCGCGTCGCCGAAACCATCCGCGATTGGGGATTGGCTCAGGGCTACTTCCGCACGCCCGAAGACGGCGCAACCTTCCACGACGAACTCGTCCACATTCTCGTCCGCCAGTACGCGGCCTTCAACTCGCCCGTCTGGTTCAACGTGGGATGCGACCGCATCGAGCCCAACTCCGACGGCCGCAACTGGCATTGGAATCCCAAGACGCAGAGCGTCGAATTCGGTGTGACCGGATACACGAAGCCGCAGTGTTCCGCCTGCTTCATCAACTCAGTAAAAGATTCTCTCGACTCGATCCTGACACTAGCGAAGACCGAAGGCATGCTCTTCAAATGGGGCAGCGGCACCGGCACGAATCTTTCGCCTCTGCGCGGATCGAGCGAAACGCTCTCCGGCGGCGGCACCGCCAGCGGCCCGCTCAGCTTCATGAAAGGATTCGACGCCTTTGCCGGCGTCATCAAGTCCGGCGGCAAAACACGCCGCGCCGCCAAGATGGTCATTCTCAACGTCGACCATCCCGACATCATGGATTTCGTTGAGTGCAAGATGAAAGAAGAAGCCAAAGCCCACGCTCTGGTTTCCATGGGATACGACGGCTCGCATCCCGATTCCGACGCTTACAGCTCCATCTTCTTCCAGAACGCCAACAACTCTGTGCGCGTCACCGACGATTTCATGTACGCCGTGGTCCGCGACACCGATTTCTCGACTCGCACCGTGCAGGATGGCTCGGTCGTGAAGACCTACAAAGCCAAAGAACTGCTGCACAAGATTTCTGAAGCCACGTGGCACTGCGGCGATCCCGGCATGCAGTACGACACCACCGTCAATCGCTGGCACACCTCGAAGAACACAGCGCGCATCAACGCGAGCAACCCATGCAGCGAATACATGTTCCTCGATGACTCAGCCTGCAACCTCGCCAGCCTCAATCTGCTCAAGTTCGCGCCCAACGGCACATTCGACGTGGAAGCCTATCGCCACGCCGTCGACATCCTCATCACCGCACAGGAAATCATCGTCGACAACGCCGGATACCCCACACAGAACATCATGGCCAACTCGCACGACTATCGCCCGCTAGGCTTGGGATACGCGAATCTGGGCGCGCTGTTAATGGCTGCTGGGCATCCGTACGACTCCGACGCTGGCCGCGACTACGCCGCCTGCGTCACGGCAATCATGTGCGGCGAAGCCTATCTCCAGTCCAGCCGCATCGCCGAATTGTGCGAGCCGCTGGCTCCAGCCACCGATGCCACGAAGAAAACTTTGTCCGAAACAAATCTCGGTTCCAACGTCATGCCCGGCGGAGCCTGCCCCGGCTGGTACATTAACCGCGAGCCATTCCTCGACGTAATCCGCATGCACCGCGCCAGCGTGAACGGCATCAACAAAGCGAACGTCCCCACTAATCTCTACGAAGCCAGCAAGCAATGCTGGGACGAAGCCCTGGCCCACGGCGAAAAGCACGGCTACAGAAATTCCCAGGTAACAGTGCTAGCCCCGACGGGCACCATAGGCTTCATGATGGACTGCGACACTACGGGGATTGAGCCGGATTTGGCGCTGGTGAAGTATAAGAAGCTGGTTGGCGGCGGCATGATCAAGATTGTGAACAACACCGTGCCGACGGCGCTGTTCAAGCTCGGTTACACGCATGAGCAGGCTGACGCGATCGTCAGCTTCATCGATGCGACGGGGACGATCGAAGGTGCGCCGCATATTAAAGAAGATCATCTCGCCGTTTTCGATTGCTCGTTCAAGCCGGCGAAGGGGACGCGGTCGATCCACTACACCGGGCATCTGCGGATGATGGCGGCGGCGCAGCCGTTCATCTCCGGGGCGATCTCGAAGACGGTCAACCTGCCTGAGAACGCTTCGATCGAAGACATCAGCGACGCCTACTTGCAGGCTTGGAAGCTTGGTTTGAAGGCGGTGGCCATCTATCGCGACGGCTGCAAGAAGTCGCAGCCGCTGTCGGCTGCGGGAACCAAGACAGCATCCTCGGAGAAGTCCTCTGTGACCTCTGTGGTGGAAGAAGTTGACTTGAACTCTCCGCCGCGCTCGGTTCGGCACAAGTTGCAGGAAGAGCGCGCCTCGATCACGCACAAGTTCAAGGTCGGAGACCACGAAGGCTACATCACGGTCGGTCTTTATCCCAACGGAGATCCGGGCGAACTCTTCGTCAAAATGGCGAAGGAAGGCTCGACCGTCTCCGGTCTCATGGACAGCTTTGCCCTCGCTGTCTCGCTGGCGCTGCAATATGGCGTTCCGCTCAAGACATTCTGCGAAAAGTTCGCACACACGCGCTTCGAGCCCAGCGGATGGTCGGGCAATCCGGACATCGGCTATGCCAAGTCGATCATGGACTACATCTTCCGTTGGCTGCAGCTGCGGTTCCTCACCGGCCAGCAACAGATGCTGTTCGAAAATTTCAGGCGTCAGGCGTCAGGCGTCGGGCCTCAGACAGAGGACACGACCGATGCTTCCGCCGCGAGCCCAAAGGCCGAAGCCCGAAGCCTGAAGCCCGGTTCCGTCCACGCCACCGACGCGCTCTCCAGCATCGTCGACCTCGGCGACGCGCCCACCTGCAGCTTCTGCGGCAGCATCATGACCCGCAACGGCAGTTGCTATCGATGCATGAGCTGCGGCAGCACGAGCGGGTGCTCGTAGCCCTTCGCATAAGCGCAGCTCCAAAAAAGGGCACGGCCAACGCCGTGCCCCTCGTATTTCAGGTATTTGACGCTTGACGCGGCCCTGAAGGGCCGCTCTTCCACGGCGATTTCGACGACATCGTCGTGAGTCCGAATGCGACGGAGCCGTGTTTTCGACTCGCCTGTGATCTCTCCCGTGACTGCCGGTGCCATGGACGTCACCGTGGAAGAGCGGCCCTTTGAGGGCCGCGTTGAGCGCGCCTAAGAGAACCGGGCCTTCAGGCCCTGTGTACCGTTTTGGAATTCTCCACAGGCGATTGTGACATTCGTCACAGACTCGATAACGTTTCTTTCGCAAGCATCGCACGGTGGACTCTGAGCGGATATTCTTCTTCACTTCTGTTACCGCGCACCGACAGCCGATCTTCCGGCGCGATGCTACGGCTCGTCTGCTGATAGAAACCCTCGCGCATTATCGCGATTTGGGAAAATTTCTTCTTCACGAATTCGTGGTCATGCCCGATCACATGCATTTGTTGATCGCGCCCGCCCCCAATATTTCTTTGGAACGCGTGGCGCAATTTATCAAGGGAGGATTTTCGTTTCGCCTGAAACAAGGACACATCTGGCAGGCGAGTTTCACGAATCATCGCGTGCGCGACTGGGAAGATTATGAGCAGCATCACGAATATATCTGGATGAATCCGGTTCGGGCACGCTTGGTCTCAAGTCCGGAGAAATATCCATATTCGTCGGCGGCGGGGGTGTTGCGACTTGATGAAGTTCCACGGGGGGTAAAGCCCCGTTCTCATGAGGAAGCCTTGACGCGGCCCTGAAGGGCCGCTCTTCCACGGCGCTTCCGATGTTACTTCTTGACTTCGACAGATCCCACTCGCGCTAAAAGCGTCGTGCTTCCGCCGGCGTCCGGGCACGTTCCACGCTTCGGGCACCCATTTTTCCCGCAACTCTCCCCGCATTGCCCTTCTTACTTTTCCCACAGAAACGTTCGTGGCATGATCTTCACTATCCGTCATAGTTGGAGTGTGCCATGCCGCCTGGACTTGATGCCCTGAAGCACATTGTTGTGTTGATGATGGAGAACCGGTCGTTTGACCACATGCTGGGATCGCTGAAGTCTGTGAATTCGGCGATTGACGGGCTGACCGGAGCGGAGACGAATCCGGATGCATCCCCGGCGGGGAGTCCTGTGCCGGTGCTGGCGCAGGCGGCGTTTCAGGGGCAGTTGCAGCCTGATCCCAATCATCATTTTCCGGCGGTTGACTTGCAGATCTTTGGCGGCGACACGAGTCCCGGCCGCGTGGCCAACATGCAGGGCTTCGTGAAGAGCTACTACAACCAGCAGAACAACACGAAGCAGGCCGCGAAAATTATGTATTACTTCAAGCAGAGCGACCTGCCGGTGCTGACCACGCTGGCGCTGGAGTTTGCGGTGTTCAACCGGTGGTTTGCGTCGATTCCGGGTCCGACGATCTGCAACCGGGCCTTCGCGCATTACGGCACTTCGTTTGGGCGCGTCGACATGAACATCATTTATTTGATGGAGCCGATCAAGAGCATTTACGAGCGCATGGTCGCGGCGCCTCCGCATACGTCGAAGCTGTATTACTACGACACCGCCAGCTCAACCATGGAAGTGACCAACCTGCTGCAGAATCAGCCGAAGCTGTTTGGCACGTTCGGCGATTTTATTAACGATTGCAACAACAATATTCTGCCGGAGTATTCGTTCATTGAGCCGAACTATACCGATCATGGAACCAGCGGCGGGCAGGAGTTGGCGAACGATCAGCATCCCGATCATGACGTGAGCGCGGGCGAGGCGTTCATCGCGCAGGTTTATACCACGATCCGGCAGAACGAAAAGTTGTGGCCGAATACTGCGCTGCTCATCGTTTATGACGAGCATGGCGGAATTTATGATCACGTGCCGCCGCCGGCGTGCACGCCGGATTCGAAACCGGCCGACGCCAGCGCCACGGGCACGGGTCAGCCGTTTAACTTTGACCGGCTTGGAGTGCGCGTGCCGGCGATCCTGGTGTCGCCTTGGATTCAGAGAGGGACGGTGGTGGATCGGGTATTCGATCATGCGTCGATTCCGCGGACGGTGACCAAGTTTTTCCTGGGCAATTATGCGGATGAGCTTTCTCCGCGCGAAACCAGCGCGGATGTGTTCATCGAGCCGAACGACGGAAGCGGGAATATGGCGAACAATCTGTTGTCGCTGAATACGATGCGGACGGATTGTCCGGAGGGTTGGGGCGATTAGGTTTACTCGCGGATGTGGTTGCCGCCGAGCGCGGCCGGAGAGGAGTTTCCAATGGCGCTGCTGCCGATGCCAAAGCCGAGTAAGAATGCGTGGAATCCTGACCGGCCGATGTCGTCACTGCTGAAGTGGCAGGTCGAGCATCTGCACGCGGCCGAGATGCGGATGCCGCTGCGCTATCACACGGAGATTTATGTGAATGCGCTGCGCAGCGAGGGCGACGCGGCCCACTACATTCAGGCGGTGACGGAAGCGATTCATCGGGCGCATGCCGACTTCGAAGCGGCGAAGGTGAAGCCGATACGGCGTGGGCGCAAGCCGGTGATCGAAATCGCCGCCGTTGCCGACGAAGCCGCCGAGCGCAGGCTGGCGCGCAAAACAAAAGTGAAGAAGAAGAGCGCGGCGAAGAAAAGAGCAAAGCGCTAGTGGGCGCGACGTGGAGGCTGGTCATGCGAATGAAAGCGCTCATTTTTCTGGTGCTGCTGAGTGGCGCGGCCGCGGCGCAGGACGAAGGATGGCTGCACGCCGATTTTCGCAATGAAGGGACTCGCGTAAAAGACGGGTGCGCCAAATTCACTCTCAAGGGCGCGATGGCCTGCGGCATCGAGTTGTTTACCGATCATCCGCTGCACATTGCCGCCGGAAGTCTTCCTCCGCAAAATGGGTTCGGTCTGGGTGGTGCATTCGTGGCGGGGCGAAATACTACGAACTGGCGCTGGAGCTTCGATGCGGATGCCGTCGTATCGACCAATGCGTCGTGGCGTTCCGGAGGCTATTTCACGCTGGTACACAATCCTCCGCACAAACTGAAGCCGCTTGCGCCGGGCGAGAAACCAAAGAAGCCGCCGGTGCTGGTTCACCCCTACACCGTCTACAACCTGTACGCGCAGACGATCTCACTGAACAAGCTGAACTATTTTGGCGAGGGCAACGATTCTCCGCTGGCCGGAGCTTCGGTGTTTGGAATGCGCGAGACGATTGTCGGTGCGAATGCGGTCAAGCCAGTCTATGAGTGGGAAGCGATTCGCCCACTGAATCTTTCGCTGCATGGCGAGATCAACGGGCGCTTCGTCAACATTCGCGGCGAAGGCGGGCAGTCGTTTCCATCGATTGAGACGGTCTATACGAATGCGACGGCGCCCGGCCTCGCGAGCCAGCCGGGATTCTTGCAGTTAGCGCAGGGGATTCGCGTTGATCCCGTCCTCTGGGACCGACTCGAATTCGACTACTCGGGCAATTTTCAGGAGTTCATTGCGCCGTCGAATTCCACGAATTCGTTCGAGCGCTGGACCGTCGATCTGAACACGACGTTTTATCTGCAGAGCTATCAGAAGGCGACGCCGGCAACGGTCAAGAGGACCGCGCCCGGTACCGGGCCCAACTCCTGCGCGCTGCCGGGCGATGCATGCCCCGCGATCACCACGAATCACAATGGCTCGGTTGGCTTCCGGTTGCTGGTATCCGAATCGATGAACTCGGCAACCAGCGTGGTGCCATTTTATCTGCAACAAACGCTTGGTGGCGGCGACATCAATGGCGGAATGTCACTGGGCAGCTATCAGGACTATCGCTTTCGCGCACCGAACCTGCTGCTGATGCAGGCTCACGCCGAGTATGCGATTTGGGGGCCACTCGGCTTGAAGTTTCAGGCCGATGAAGGGCGCGTGGCCATGACACGCAGCGATCTCGGTTTTTCGCATCTGCGTCACAGTTTTGCCGCCGGATTGACGATACGCGCGGGCGGCTTCCCCATGGTTTCGATGATGTTTGCCTGGGGCGGGCCGGAGGGACATCACAATATTTTCAATATGAATTCGTCACTGCTCGGTGGGGGCGCACGGCCGTTGCTCGACTAGTTGGCGAACGTGCGGCAAAAGCACAACTCATTTTCTCGTTCTACTCTTTCGCACAAGTCTAGTCGCGCGCTTCCGTCGGGGTTGGTCTGCGACTGCTGCAATCTGGATTACACGCTTGATTTGACCTTGCCGCCTTTCGAAGACGCGAGCAAAAATCTTGTCGACATTTTTGAGCTGGCGTTGCAGGTCGAAGGCGTGTTCGATCTGCTTCCGCGGAACTTTGCCGGTGATTTCTTTGTCGGACAGAATGAGTTCGCGAAAGTTGAGGCCTTCTTTCCAGGCGCGCATGGCGTGGGATTGCACTAAGCGGTAGGCGTCTTCGCGGCTGACGCCGTGTTCGACCAGGTCGAGCAGAAGCTGTCCGCTGAAGATGAGGCCGTGAGTCGATTCGAGATTCGCCAGCATGCGTTCGGGGTAGACGAACATGGTGTCGATGATATTGGCAGTTTTGGTGAGCAGATAGTCGGCGAGCGTGGTGGAGTCGGGCAGGATGACGCGCTCGACCGACGAGTGCGAGATGTCGCGCTCGTGCCAGAGGGCGACGTTCTCGTATCCGGCTTGGGCGTTACTGCGAACCACGCGGGCCAGGCCGCTGATCTGTTCGCAGGTCACCGGGTTGCGCTTGTGCGGCATGGCCGACGAGCCTTTTTGTTTTTCGCTGAAGAACTCTTCGGCCTCGCGCACTTCAGTGCGCTGCAGGTGGCGGATTTCGGTCGCGATCTTATCGAGCGTTGAAGCGATCACAGCGAGCGTGCCCAGATAGTGCGCGTGGCGGTCTCGCTGTATCACCTGCGAGGAGACGGCTGCCGCTTTCAATCCCAGGCGGGCGCACATCTTTTCTTCCAGCTCTGGCGTGAGGTGCGCGAAGATTCCGACCGCACCGGAGAACTTTCCTACGCGCATGTCTTCGGCGGCGGCTTTGAAGCGGGCGATGTTGCGCTGCGTTTCGGAGTACCAGTTGGCGATTTTGAATCCGAAGGTGATGGGCTCGGCGTGGATGCCGTGCGTGCGGCCGACCATGGGCGTGTCTTTGAACTCCCAGGCGCGGCGCTCGAGGACTGCGGCCAGGCGGGCGAGGTCCTTTTCTATTACATCGGAAGACTGCTTGATCAAGAGCGCGTTGGCGGTGTCGACGACATCGTTCGAGGTGAGTCCGTAGTGGAACCAGCGCGACTCGGGGCCGACGAACTCTGCGACCGCGGTCGTGAAGGCGATGACGTCGTGGCGGACTTCGGCTTCGATTTCGTGGATGCGGTCGACGACGAAGTTGGCGCGCTCGCGGATAGTTTTGGCGGCGGCTTTGGGGACCTGTCCCGCTTCGGCTAGTGTTTCGGTGGCGGCCAGTTCGACGGCCAGCCAGGTGCGGAAGCGATTTTCGTCGCTCCAGATGCGGGCCATCTCCGAACGGGTGTAGCGCGGGATCACGGGCTAAGCGTCTCCTGGTTTTGGGCGGATTTTGTGGGACTAAGGATTCTAAACGGATTGGGGGATGGAGGCTAGAGTGCGGTTATTACGGGGACAACTGCTTCTTCAGGAAAATGCAAGATTTCACCACAGAGGGCACAGAGGGACACAGAGGTGAGTCCTTGGCGATTACTTACTATATATATCGCTGTACGATATAATATTTAAAGACTATCGCGAGACGATACAATCGTCGGCATGAAGAGGCTTACGCTATCCGACTACCAGGCATTGGCCGAATTTCGCTTTCAGATCCGGAAGTATCTGCATTTTAGTGAGCAGGCGGTGCAGGCTTCTGGGCTGGAGCGAGGGCAATACCAGCTCATGTTGGCGATCAAGGGGATGCCGGAGGGCGTGCGGCCGCGGATACGCGACCTGGCGGACCGGATGCAGGTGCAGCATCACAGCGCGGTGGAACTGATTAACCGGCTGGAGGCGGGTGGCTACGTGAAGCGCGAGCGCGCGCAGGAAGACCGGCGTGAAGTGTTGCTGGCGCTGACGGCGAAGGGCGAGAAGGTGCTGGGCGAGTTGGCGCTGCATCATCACGAGGAGTTGCGCAGCGCGGCGCCGACGCTGGTGGCGGCTCTGCGCAGAGTGACGAAAGAGGGAAAGGACGAGACGCCGTCAACGTGAGCGGCAAAACGGGCCCTCGAAACGGAATTGGAAGGTAGAAAGAAATGAACGAGAAGAAAGAAACGGTGACGGTCGAGATGCAGCAGGCGCCGGTGGCGGCGTCCGGAGTGTCTCCGCTGGTACCGCCGCCGGCGCAGTTTCGCATTGTGATGGTTTCCTTTCTGGCGGCGGCGATCGGGCTCATCGCCGGGCTGGTGGCGTATGCCCTCTACAAACTCATCGGGCTGTTTACCAACCTGGCTTTCTTTCATACATGGTCCACGAGTTTTACCAGCGTGCGCTATCACCATTTGGGCGCGTGGGTAATTTTCATTCCGGTGATTGGCGGACTGATCGTCGGATTCATGGCGAAGTACGGTTCTTCGAAGATCAAAGGGCATGGCATTCCGGAGGCGATGGAAGCGGTGCTTGTCAATCGCAGCCGCATCGAGCCGCGAGTGGCGCTGCTAAAGCCGATTTCGGCGGCGATTGCGATTGGCACGGGCGGACCGTTCGGCGCGGAAGGGCCGATCATTCAAACAGGCGGCGCGGTGGGCTCGCTGGTAGGGCAGGTGCTGCACACGACGGCATCAGAGCGGAAAGTTCTACTGGCCTGCGGCGCGGCGGCGGGAATGTCGGCAACGTTCAATACTCCGATTGCCGGAGTGATCCTGGCGATTGAGCTGTTGCTATTCGAGTTCAAGTCGCGGTCGTTTATTCCGCTGGTGGTCGCGAGCACGCTGGCGACGGCTGTGCATATGCAACTACTGGGGCCGGGACCGATGTTTCAGGTTTCGGCGATGAATTTCGGGATTCCGCGCGCGTTGCCGTTCTATCTGGTGCTGGGCGTGATATGTGGTGTCGCAGCAGTTGCGCTGAGCAAGGCGTTGTACTGGGTGGAAGATTTATTCGAGAAGATGCCTGTCGACGAATTGTGGTGGCCGGCGATTGGCGCGCTGGGCCTGGGATTGATTGGCTTCTTCGTGCCCCGAGTATTCGGGGTCGGGTATGACACGATCGGCGACATTTTGAATGGGCAGCTGGCGTGGAAGTTGCTGCTGATCGTGATGATCGCGAAATTTGCCGCGCTGGTGATTTCGCTGGGTTCGGGAACGTCGGGCGGACTGCTGGCCCCGACTTTCATGTGGAGTGCCGCGCTGGGCGGCGTGTTTGCCATGGTAGGGAATGCATTGTTTCCGTCGGCCCATCTTTCGCCGGGAGCATTTGCGCTGGTGGCGATGGGAGCGGTGTTCGGGGCGGCGTCGCGGGCGACGTTTTCTTTCATCATTTTCGCCTTCGAGATCACGCGCGATTACAACTCGGTTCTGCCGCTGATGCTGGTGGCGGTGATCGCGGACGGAATCGGGATGCTTTTCATGCCCAAGAGTTCCATCATGACCGAGAAGCTGGCGCGACGCGGATTGCGCGTGCATCAGGATTACGAGGCGGATGCGCTGACGCAGGCAACTGTGGGCGAGACGATGGAGAAAGATGCTCCGATCATTTCGGCAGATACGAAAGTGGGAACGCTGGCGGAGCGAGTTGCCAGACACGATCCCGCCGTGGCGAGGCACGAGGCTTTGCTGATCGTGGACGCGGCCGGCAAATTGAAAGGGATCATCACGCGCGGCGACATGGTGCGGGCGCTGGACAAGGATTCGTCGGGCGCGATGACCGTGGAACAAGCGGGCAGCACGCGTCTGGTGGTGACGTATGCCGACGAACTGGTATCGGAAGCGGCGCAGAAATTGTTGCGCTTCGATATTGGGCGCCTGCCGGTGGTGGAACGCGGCGATGAGCGCAAGATTGTTGGGTATCTCGGGCGGGCGGCAATTCTGGCGGCGCGGCTGCGAAGATTCCAGGATGAGCACGTGCTGGAGCAGGGTTGGTGGCGCAGTCGCAACGGCCATGCTGGTGCCAGCGTGAGTCCCGCGAAATCCTAATCGCGGTGCAGAGTCAGGGCGAGAACGGGTCTATTCGACACAGAGCGTCCGCTTTTCAGCGAAACCAGAATTGAGGCGCGGAATTTATCGATTTCGAAAGCAACATGAGCAGTGAAAAGATGGGGCCGCTGCCCGAACTCCAGCGTGCTTCCGGCAAGAGTTATGCGGAAAGTCCGGCGGAGACGATGCCGCCGCCATTCTGGCGGCAACTGGTGCGGTCGACATTTCGCGAAGACCGCTTCTTTCTTATCCTCTCAATCTTCATAGGAATCATTTCCGGCCTCGCGGTCGTGTTGTTCCGGTTCGCGATTGAACGGGCTCGGCTAGTGCTAGTAGGACCGGCGGGCACGGCGAGTTCTCTACGACTGATCCTGGCGCCGACGCTGACCGGCCTGGTAATTGCATTCCTGGTCATGCAGTTTTTTCCTCTCGCGCGCGGCAGCGGCGTGAATCAGACCAAGGCGGCGCTTTACATCTACAACGGTTACATTCCGCTGCGGACGGCGATTGGAAAATTCATCACGGCGGCGCTGGCGATTGGATCGGGGCACTCGCTGGGGCCGGAGGATCCGTCGCTGCAAATCGGGGCGAGCCTAGCTTCAGTATTGGGTCGGCGCTTACAGCTCTCGCGCGACCGGATGCGGCTGCTGGCACCTGTAGGCGCGGCGGCAGGGCTGGCGGCGGCATTCAACGCACCGATTTCAGCGGTGCTGTTTGTCATTGAAGAAGTCATCGGGCGCTGGACTGCCAGCATTTTAGGATCGGTTGTTCTCTCAGCTGTGTCGAGCGTCGTGGTGATGCGAGTGTTTCTTGGGTCCGAGCCACTCTTTCGGATTCCCGTCATGCAGATGCAGCGGCCTTCGGAACTAATCGCGTACTGCATTCTGGGCATCGTGGGTGGGCTGGCATCGGTGGCGTTTTCGGGAAGTATCCGGAGCTTGCGGCCGCGGTGCAAGGCGCTTCCGCGCTGGACCCAGTATTTTCAGCCGGCAATTGCTGGCCTGCTGATTGGCATGATCGCAATGCTGGGCGCGCCACAGGTGATGGGCGCGGGCTACGAGTACATTGACGAAGCGATGCATGGCCGGTTCACGTGGCAGATGCTGGCGATCCTGGCGCTGCTGAAAATTGCGGCGACCACATTTTCGTTTGTGAGCGGGACGCCGGGTGGAATGTTCGCGCCGACATTGTTTATTGGCGCGATGCTGGGCGCGTCGGTGGCAGGCGCGCAGCACGCTCTGTTTCCCAGCCTGGCGGCAGCGCAAGGCACCTACGCCCTGGTGGGAATGGGTGTGCTGTTCGCCGGATTTCTGCGCGCGCCCATGACGTCGGCATTTATGGTGCTGGAGGTCAGCGGGAACTATTCGATCATCTTGCCGGTAATCGTCGCCAATACATTTGCCTATGTGATTTCGCGAGCCTTGCAGCCGGTGCCAATTTTCGACGTGCTCACGCGACAGGATGGGCTCGTGTTGCCATCGATGGAGGAGCAACGCGAAGAGGAGGTTCTGCGAGTCGAAGATGCCATGCAATCGGTAGACCAATTGGTGCTGGACGGCCAAGCGACTGTGGATCAGGCGCTGGAACGGATCGAGGCGGGCGGCGTCGACCGATTGCTGGTACAACTGGCTCCCGGACAATGGGTTGGTGTAGGCAAAGATGAATTGATGACGACGAAAGCGGCAGATAAGGGGAAGTCGCCGCTGGGAACGGTAACAAGTGATGGCCGCGTGCCGTTTCTCTATCCCGACCAATCGCTGGAGACGGCGCTGCGCTATGTCGATCGCTGGCCGCTGCTGCCGGTGGTCAATCGCGCCAATTTTCGCAAAGTGGAAGGCGTGATCTCGCAGCGCGCCGTGCTGGCGCGGTATCGGGAGTTCGGCGAAGGCTAGCGATACTTTGTTGTGATCCTTAACATCGTGATGGTTAAAGTCGTTGTAATTACTAACATCGAAATTATTGCTGCGATGGCGATGGCTTTCTCGGCACTCTTGCAGAAACATTACTTGAAAGTCACAGCCTCTCTTCGATAAGCTCTCTGGCAAATCCACACAGGTTCTTGCGGGACGCTTTTCACCGATATGGCGATAGCGGTTTACAAACTGCGTTCCTTTGCAATGGGTACTTCGGGTCGGAAAAGAAGTGCCCAATCCCGGCTAAGCGGAGCCGGAAGTTGTCGATATTTTATGTCAATTCTTCCATAACAACCGCGTCCCCATTTGCTGAATTTTGAATCAACATGTTAGGTCGAATCAGGAGAAAGATCATGGGTCGATTGTCACTCCGCTATTTCGTTTTTGGTTTCCTGGCTTTGGTGTGGGCCGCAATGGCCTTTGCGCAGGGCGGCGCGACGGGCGCGATTGCAGGCACGGTGCAGGATCCGAGCGGCGCCTTCGTGGCCAATGCGGAAGTGCGCATCATCAACCAGGATACGAACGTGGTCGAGCGCACGTTGCAGACTGCATCCGACGGAAGCTTTACTGCTACGTTGCTCCCGGTGGGAACGTACCTGATCACCACGCATAGTTCGGGATTCGCGGATGGAAGATTTCCCGATGTCGTGGTGCGCGTGACCGAGACCACGCACATGATCGCGAAGCTCTCGACGCAGGCGGTGCAACAGAAGATCGAGGTACAGGCGGAGATTCAGGCGGTCGACACCAGCGATGCGACGACCGGCCAGGCGATTGAGAGTTCGACGATCCGCGCGCTCCCGCTGGCAACGCAAAACTTTCAGCAGTTGTTGACGCTGTCGAGCGGGGCCCAGAGCGGATTGAACCAAGCTTCAGGGCTGGGCCGGGGAGATGTCCGAATTCAAGTGAATGGCCAACGCGAGGACAATAACAACTATCTGATCGAAGGCGTGAGTGTGACGGATTACAACGTGGCGGAGTTGACCAACACGCCGCTGCCGAATCCGGATGTAGTGCAGGAATTCAAGGTGCAGACCTCGCTCTATGACGCCAGCCAGGGTCGCAATGGCGGTGGGAACATCAACGCCATTCTGAAGTCCGGTGCATACAAATTCCACGGCGATGTTTACGAGTTTTTCCGTAATACGATCTTCGACGCCAACGAATATTTCTTGAACGGGACGGGGGCGCCGCGGCCGGTGATTCAGCAGAACATTTTCGGTGGAAGCTTCAGCGGGCCGGTGAGCCCGGGCGGGAAGCTGGGTTTCTTCTTCGTGAACTATCAAGGAACGCGGCAACGCAGCGGCGATTCTCCGGGCACGCTGATTAGTACGTTTATTCCGTATGTTCCAGCAGCGGACCGGGGGACGGATCCAACTTCGATGGCGAACCTGGCGGCGGACTTTGGTGTGCCGAGCGCCGATCCGGTTGCGGCTAATCTGCTGGCATTCAAGAGCGATCAGTTTGGCGCGCCGGCCAACGGATATTTATTTCCGTTGCCGAATGTGACCGGCGCGAATCCCGGCGACCTGGTGCAATTCACGGTGAGCAAGCCGGGAAAATTCACCGACGATCAGCTGACCGCGAACTGGGACCACGAATTCCGCGGCTCGCGCGATTCGGTCGCGGCGCGATTTTTCTTCTCGAACTCGGAGCAGGACATTCCGTTTGGTGCAGGTGGGTTACAGGCTTCGCTGGGCGCAGCGGCGAGCACTTCCGATTTGAATTTCCCCTACCAGTTGCCGATTCATGATCGGGTGTTTGTGCTTTCGGAGACGCACGTGTTCTCTCCGCGGCTGGTGAACGATGTGCGCTTTGGGCTGGTCCATATCAACAATACAGCGGTGAATCAGAACCCGGTTACGGTAACGGACGCGGGGATCGACCGGCCGACGAGCAATTTGACCAGCAGCATTTATAAGTTCACGTTCCTGACGTCGGGCTTCCAGTTTGGGCCGACGCCGCAGGCGAACCAGGCGCAGACGCAGAACAACTACAACATCGTCGACGACTTGAGCTGGGTACATGGCTCGCACACTCTGATGGTTGGGGGACAGTATGTCCGGGTGAGGCTCGACAAGCTGTTCCCGCAGGTGTTCAACGGGCAGCTTTTCTTCGTAAACACCGGCACTACCGACTTCGGGGATTTCGTAGGGGGAACGCCGGCCTTCAGCTTTGGCGGCGGCGGAGTTTACAACCACGCGTACAGGCAGAGCAACTCCGCGCTCTTCGCGCAGGATGACTGGAAGGCGACGCAGAGCCTGACTCTGAACGTGGGATTGCGCACGGAATTCCTGGGTGCGTGGACCGATGGCGATTGCCACATCGGTAATATCGAATCGGACCTGACGAAGTCGAACAAGTATCCGTTCATCTATCCGACTTGCGTGAACAAGCTTGGCGTTTCCGGATTGACGGGCAACGCGAAGGGATCGACCTTCCGCAACAACGTTTCGACCGGATGGGGACCCCGCTTTGGATTTTCGTGGGATGTGATGGGGCGTCACACGACGACGGTTCGCGGCGGATATGGAATCTACTATGTTCGCGAAGACGTGGGCGCGGTGGACCAGTTGAGCTTTCAGTCGCCGTTCATTCCGATCGTGTTCTTCGGGCAGACGCCGGGCTTCACCATGTCGAACTTCTTCACGGGAACTCCGGCGACGAATTCCAATGCGGTGCCGGCGGCGGGCGATCTGAATGCGGCGTGGCTGCCGTGTTTGGCGCAGTTGACGAGCTTTCCGGATACGAACGGCGCGGCGACGTATGGCGGATGCACCGGCCCCGGCGTGAATACGACGCAGAATCTGTTTGTATTGGAAGTGCCGCGGCATTTCGTAGTTCCCAATACGCAGCAGTGGAACCTGACCGTGCAACGCGAATTGGGCAAGCGTTGGGTGCTGGAAGTAGGATACGTGGGCACGCGGGGAATTCACCTGCGCGAAACGCGCGATGGAATCCAGTCGGTGGATGCGATGAAGCATCCGCTTACCGTGACTGATATGAGCAACAATCCGTACACGATCACGACCGATACGTTTGCCAACGCGATTGCACGTACGCCAACGCCGGGGTTGAATGGCTACAGCGGCTACCAGATTTTCGCCAACGACGCGTACTCGATATACCACGCGCTGCAGGCGACGGTTTCGCGCCGCTGGAATAACAGCTACCTGCAGGCAGCATATACGTTCTCAAAAAATATCGACGCCACTTCGACCGGCAACACGGCGTTCAATACCGCATACAATGATCAGAGCAACATCAATGCTTCGCGCGGCATTTCCGACTTCAACCGGCCGCACCGGCTGGCTGTCAGCTATGCCTACGAGTTGCCGTTCATGCGGGGGGCGACTGGAGCCAAAGGCGCGCTGCTCGGCGGATGGCAGGTGAGCGGGGTGACGATCTTCCAGAGTGGCTTGCCGTTCTCGATTTTCGATTCGAGTGCGGGAACTGCGTTTCTCGGAGCAGGAAGCACGCCTCTGCTGGGCGCGAGCCTGGCGCCGGGAGCATCGATTGCCAGCGGCCTATCGAGCGGTGATCTTCGTTCACGCGTCGCCAATGGATATCTGAATCCGGCGGCGTTTGTGCCGGCGCCGCTGGTCGATCCTGCCGATTGCGCTTTGGATTCGAATTTCTGCACGACGGGATTCGGCAATCTGGCGCGGAATCTCTATCACGGACCCTTTCAGCAGAACTGGGACGTTTCGTTCCTGAAGCATTTCAAGATTGGAGAAAATCAGGACGTGCGGTTTGCGGCCGACTTCTTCAACATGTGGAACCATGTGAACTTCGGCGTGCCCACAGTGACGGATATCGAGCAGTATCTGGCGAATCCAACGAGCAGCCCGTTCGGTAAGATCGTGCAGACGAATGGAAATCCGCGGTTGATTCAGTTCTCGTTGCGTTGGGCGTTTTAGACTTGGCGTTCATGATTGCCGGGGCAAAGTGCCCCGGCTTTTTTATTGGTTTGAGCAAAAGGCTTCCACCACAGATGACACAGAGGGGCGCAGTGAAACACTGAAGCGCGGAATGCGCTTCTATTTTTGTTGACTGGCTTCTTTTAGTAGCGGGCGCAGCGCGTCGACTGAGACGCCGAGCGTGCCGCCGGAGAAGCCGTCCATGTAGGCGGAGTTGATGCCGATGACTTCGCCTTTTCCGTTGAAGACCGGGCCGCCGCTGCCGCCGTGGGCGGTGGGCGCGTCGTAGATGAGTTTGTCGCCGACGACGTCGCCGAGATGGCCGCAGGTGGCCGACGGACGGATCAGCGAAAGCGCCGCTAGCTCGCTGGCGGCACTGATGTCATTGTGACGATAAGCGAGTCGTTCGTAAATTCCGGTCGGCGATTTCGCGACCATGCCCGCGATGCCCATGGGATATCCGATCACCGTGACCAGCGCCCCCGGAGAACTCGGCGACTTCGCCAGCGGCAGAATGGGAAGGCTGCGGACTACGTCGGAATCTGCAGTTCGAAGAATAGCGAGATCTCGTGTTTTTGAAACCGACGCGGGCGTGAGATTCACCGGCATAGGCGAGTTGGGAAAAAAGACGACCAGGCTTTCGAGCGTGGCCACGGCTCCGCGGCGAAGAAGAGCCTCAGACTCGGAATCTCCATACCAGGGCTCGGCGACATGACGGTTGGTGGCGAGCAGGCCGTCGCCGACGAGAAATCCCGTGCCCGAAACGCGCGCGCGAATGGCTGGACGCGCGTCGGGAAAGCCGACCTGATAGACGCCGTAAATGTATCCGATGGAATTGCGGTAATGATTGAGCACGGTCGCAGGCATGGCCTCGTCCTGCTTGAGCAGGGCGACCTGCGTGGTGAGATCATGCACCTCTTTTTGCAGCGCGTCGGCCTGCGGATCGGGGAGCGAGCCTTGCACGGCTGAGGGCGCATAGTAATGAAGCAGCGCCAGCGCTCCGCCCAGCATCACCACGGCCAAAACTCCCTGAATCATCTCTTGCCAGTGGTCGCAGACCGGGCTGGGTTCAGGTGCCGGAGCGTGCTGCGATTCGGATTGGGGGGAGTCGTCGGTCGTCTTCTGCTGCGAGTGATGTTCGTCCATGCGGGTCGAGTGGCGGCCTCGAACTTCTTTTCCAAGTGGTTGGAATTACAGCCTCTTGCGGGGGAAGCGGATCAGGCTGCCGGCTTGGAGTATTCATCTTCGCCCGTTGGGCGCGGGTTTTCCACGGTACTGAAGGGGATGTACGGGTGGTTTAAGAAGGGGCTAATGTGGAAGCGGGCGTGCGGGGGAGGCGGCTCTTAGCAATTGGCAATCAACCGTTAGCAAGTGGCTGAATGGTCGTTGCTAATTTCCAACTGCTGATTGCCGATTGCTCCTACACTCGCTCGAGCTGCTGATGCGTGCGCTCGTTCACCACGTTGCCCGTATTCAAAGTTGTGGACGGCTCGAAGAGCAGGAACCAGCATTCTTCTTCGGCAACCGGCTTGTGCTCGACGCCGCGCGGGACGACGACGAACTCGCCTTCCTCAATCCATTCAGAGTGGTCGCGGTATTCCATTCGAAAACGCCCTTTGACTACGAGAAACAATTCATCTTCGTTGTCGTGGTGATGAAAAATGAACTCGCCTTTGATCTTGTCGAGCTTGACGCTCTGCCCGTTGAGTTCGGCGGCGATATAGGGTTTCCAGTATTCGGTGATTTTCGAAAACTTTTCGGCGATGTTGACCTTCGGCATTGGGCCTTCCTGGGTTGGAGTTTGTTGTTTTCAGATTCAGGGAACGCAAGAAGGTCGCAAAGAAAAATGTGGGGGATCTTACGGCGGTTGATGGGATGATGCTGCGTGCGGGGAGATCTTGTCGACGCATCGTAGCCGTAGGCAGTCGTAAGGTCCTTCGCGGCGGCTTCGCCGACGCTCAGGATGACACCTATCTCGAGTTTTGTGTGGAAAGCAGGGGCGGACGAATGCGTCCGCCCCTCCATGAGCTAGAGTCCCGGCGTAGCTTGCGCCGCGCGCGGATTGTGCAGCGTGACGCGGACGCCGCGCTGGGCGTTTAGTTTAGTGGTGGCGTCCCAGTTGACTTCGTCGCCGCCGATGACGCCAGTGCCGCCGCCGATCAGCGAGTAGCTGATGCGGTTATCCTGGTAGCCGTAGCCGCTGACGGCGAGCACGCTGCCGGTATTCAGCACGAACACGGGCATGCCGGGCAGGCTGGCGATGTTCGACGGAACCGGCTGCGTTACGGTCAGCGTCACGTTGCTCGCGTACGTGAGATGGGGCGGCGGCGCCTGAGCGAAAGCAGCGTCGCTTGAGCGCACGGCCAACTGTGGGTGCGCGTCATTCAAATTCAACTGTGCGTTGTTGAATGACTGGTTTTGAGGTCCGAAAAAATGCCAGCCGGGGCCGAACGTTTGTGCGACCTGCGGAATCTGCACGTCGTCCATCAATCGCAGGCTTAGCGCGGTTTCGCCCTTCAGAGCAGGGCGCGGGCCGCGCGCCGGCAGCATCATGACCTTCCACGGCCAGAGCGGCGGCAGCAGCCATTCGACCACGTCGCGCTTGGCGTGGCCTTTGCCGTCGATCTTGCCCTGCTTGTCGACCTTGTAGCCCCGCGTGGCGATCACTTTGGTCTCGAGCGGTAGGTCGCCGGTGGGCAGGCCGATGCGGTCGAACTGAATCTTGAGATATCCCTTGCCGAAGAAGTGGCCGGGATCCTTCTCTGACTCGAGGTGACCGACCAGATAACTGCCGCGCGGGAAGGCCTGCTGGCCGAATTCGGTGATGCCGCGCAAATGGCAGAGAACGGGATCGCCGACATCAGCAGTAGCCGAAGAGAAGTTGGGTTCATTCAACGTGCATTGCAGAAGTGTGCCGGCGGGCAGGACGACGTCGCGCGCGCTGGCGCCCAGAGAAAATGCAGCGAGAGACACGATCAGGGTTGCACACCACAGATGAGACTTCATGCTTCACCTCGGTCGCAAGAATTCGTAGCCGGCCCTGAGCGGAGGGTCTGCGATTGGATTCGGGCATCTTGTCACAGGTTCGAGCGGCGGTCAATCGCGAAGTTGCGATTCGGGGCCTTTCCGAATGAGGGCTTTTCGTGCGTTTCTTTTCGTCATGACCGCGCTCGAGATGTCCAGCCAAGTAAGAAGCCGTTTTCACTCTGCGGTGGCGTTCTTGACTTGCCTGTATGGCGCTCCTACTATGGCGTTCTGAATTCCATCCGATTTTTTTCTTCTTTACACCAAGGGGAGCCCACATGCCTGAGTCCTCCGATGCTATGAATCGCCGCACGTTTCTTGAGAAATCCGCCACCGTGCTCGCAGGCAGCGCGCTGCTGCCTCGCACGGCGTTGTCGTATGGAAAAATCGTCGGCGCCAACGATCGCATTTCGCTGGGCCACATCGGCATCGGAAGCCGCGGCGAAGATCTTGATCTGATTGCTTCGAAGTTGAAAGACAGTCACCACGTGGAGATGACCGCCGTCTGCGACCTGTGGACCGTGAATCGCGAGAAGGCCGCCAGCACCAACGCCCGATATTACGGCCGTGCCCCGCGGGCCGTACAACATCTGGAAGATCTGCTGGCCATGAAGGATGTAGACGGTGTTCTGATTTCCACGCCCGAACATGCGCACTCTCCGATTCTGAAAATGGCGGTCGAAGCAGGGAAAGATGCCTACGTCGAAAAACCGATGGGAAACGTGCTTGCCGAAGTGAAGGCGGCAAGAGACACGGTGCATCAGAACAAAGCTGTCGTTCAGGCCGGAACGCAGCATCGCAGCGAGCCTTATCAGCGCCTCGCGCACGATACCGTGCAGAGCGGCGCGTTGGGCGACGTCAGCAAAGTGGAAGTGGAATGGAACTATCACGGCCCGCGTTGGCGCGGACGCCCGCAAGTCAAACAGATTCGCGAGCAGGATACTGACTGGAGCAAGTGGCTGCTGACCAAGCCCGCGCGGCCGTTCGATCCGCAGCTTTATTTTGAATTTCGGCTGTACAAGGAATTTTCCAGTGGCATCCCCGACCAGTGGATGAGTCACGCCATCGATCTGGTGCACTGGTTCATGAAGGATGATTTCCCCAAGTCCGCGATGGCTCACGGCGGCGTCTTCGCGTGGCACGACGGGCGCGAGAACGCCGACACATTCCAGGCGCTGCTCGAATATCCCAAGGGATTTTTGGTCAGCTATTCAACCAGCTTCGGCAACGATGCGCCGAGCTTCTCGCGCTACATGGGCAAGAAAGCGACGCTGATCAACATCGGTGGAGAGGGAAGTCCGCGCTACCAGTTGATCGAAGAAAAGGGCACGCACGAAGACGATTCCGACATCGATGCCAAGCGCAAGTCGAAGTATCTAACTCTGAACGGCGACCAACTTCCGCCGATGGGCATTGACGACCTCTCGCTCGAGCACATGGGGAACTGGTTCGACTGCATGCGCTCGCGGCAAACGCCAAATGCCTCGGTCGACGCGGGATTCGCGCACTCGGTGGCGTGCATGATGGCGGCGGAGTCGTACTGGGCCGGTAGGAAGATGTATTGGGACGCAGCCACTGAGACCATCGTCGATCATCCGCCCGCGGCCGCTTAACGTTAGTTATAGCCGCACGCATGGGCGTTGCCCACGCACTGCCCGACTACCCGCGCGTAGTCGGGGATGGCAATCTCCGGATCGATGAGATCCGGATGCCAGAGTTTTTCCCACTCAAAACAATAGAAGCCTTTGTATCCGATCGACTGCAGCGCTTTGATCTGACGTTCGACGGGCACCGTGCCGCGTCCGGTAAGTACATATTTGCGGTCTTCGCCACTGCCCACCGAATCTTTCAAGTGTGTGTGGCGAATCCACTTCCCGAGTTCGCTTACCGTGAACTCTGGTTCTTCGTTTGACGTGGCGAACGTGTGGTGCGCATCCCAAAGCAGGCCGACGTGCTCGGAGTCGGCGCGAGTCAGCACGTCTTTTAATGTGGATGAAGCGGTAAAGTGATCATGCGATTCGATGATGACGGTCACCTTGCGCGGCCCGGCGTAATCCCCGAGTTCGTGCAGGCCGGCTGCTACGCGCGCTTTCGTGTCGGCGTCCGGTGCGGGACTCTTGTCGGATTCTTCTTTTCCTCCGAACACGCGCACGCAAGGAGCATTCAACGTCGCAGCCAGATCGATGAAGCGGCGTGCATCTGCCAATTGCTTTGCGCGTTTGTCCGCGTCCGCCACGAAAAGTTGCGCCGAACTGCTGACGGAAGCGATCTTCAAGTTAGCGGCGGTGATTTCTTTCTTAGTTTGTTCGATGCGGTCGGCGGCAAAGACAGGATGCGACGGCAAATCCAAGTTGCCTTCGAGGCCGCGCAGTTCGATGGCAGCGAAACCGTTGTCATGGGCGACGCTCAGAATCCTGTCCCACGGCCACTTCGGACAACCCAGAGTCGAAAACGCAATGGGAATCTTGCTGGCCAGCGCTTTAGCGAAAGCAAAAGGCACGACTGCTGCTGCAGACATCATCTTCACGAATTCGCGCCGGGTGCTCATGACTACAGCTCTCCTTTTTTCAGTTGCTGCACGGCATAGTCGCATGCACGAGCCGTCAGCGCCATATAGGTGAGCGATGGATTCACGCATGAAGAAGAAGCCATGGCCCCGCCGTCGGTGATGAACAGATTCTTCACGTCGTGCGATTGATTGAAGGCGTTTAAGACCGAAGTCTTCGCGTCACGGCCCATGCGCGCCGTGCCCATCTCGTGGATCGAATGTCCGGGCGGATCGTCATCCATGAACGGTTCGATATCGTAGGCTCCGGCGGCCGCGAGCATCTCCGCGCCGCTGATCGACATGTCCTTGCGCAGCGCAAGTTCGTTTTTGCGCCAGGCGCAGTGAATCTTTAAGGTCGGAATTCCATAGACGTCGAGCTTTTCGTTGTTCAGTTCGATGAAGTTAGCGTGGTTCGGCAGGCACTCGCCATAGCCGTAAAACGTAAATCGCCACGGCCCCGGACGGCTCATGGCCTGCTTGAATTCCGCACCGAATCCCACTTGACCAATGCCGCGCTCCCATCCCTGTCGCGAACCGCCGCCCTGGAATCCGTATCCGCGAATGAAATCCGGATGCTTTGTCTTCACATTGCGGAAGCGCGGAACGTAGATTCCGTTCGGCCGCCGGCCGAACGGCAAGCGATCTTCATTTCCCGGAATCGTTCCTGCCGCGCCGCCGGCCTTGATGTGATCCATCAAGTTGTGTCCAAGTTCGCCGCTGGAATTTGCCAAACCATTGGGAAACTCAGACGTGGGCGAGTTGAGCAGGATGCGTACTGACTCCAGCGCCGATGCGCATAGGAAAACTACTTTGGCACGGAATTCAATCGTCGCTCGGGTCTTCGAATCAATTACGCTAACGCCGGTGGCGCGCCGCGTCCGCGAATCGAAATTCACGCTGTGCACCACGCTGAATGGCCGCAGGGTCATGCGGCCGGTTTTTTCTGCCGCGGGCAGGGTTGCGTTCAGGCTGCTGAAGTAGGAGCGCGTGATGCATCCGCGCTCGCAGGGCCCGCAATAGTGGCAAGCGGCGCGGCCATTGTGATCTTTGGTTAACACCGCAGTGCGGCCGATGGTCAGCACGCGCTCGCCGCCGAAATGCTTCGCCATGGCCTCGCGAACTACCGTTTCGGCGCAGGTGAACGGCATGGGCGGCAGGAATTTGCTGTCGGGCAACTGCGGCAGGCCGAGAGCTTCACCCGAAATTCCTACGAACTCTTCCACATAGTCGTACCACGGTGCAACGTCGGCGTAGCGGATCGGCCAGTCCACACCGAATCCGTCGCGCAGGTTGGCTTCGAAATCGAGATCGCTCCAGCGATACGATTGCCGTCCCCACGTGATCGAGCGCCCGCCGACCTGCCGCCCGCGAATCCAGCTGAACGGCTTGTCGGGATCGGTCGTGTAGGGATGTTCCTTGTCGCTGACAAAAAACTGCGACGACCACTCATCGCACGCATAGCACTTGCTCTGGATCGGCTGATCATCGCGCTGCGCGCGGCGATTGCGCAGGCCGCGGAACTTCATCTCCCACACGGGAACGTGCTCGATGTAGTCCTGTTCCGGCACGATCGGGCGGCCGGCCTCGAGAACCAACGTCTTCAGGCCTTTTTCCGTCAGTTCCTTTGCGGCCCATCCGCCGGTGATGCCGGAGCCGACCACAATCGCATCGTAGCTGGTCTCTTCCTTCACGATTGCGAGCCTTCCTTGGCGGTGGCTGTGTGCCTGGGCGCGCATCCATCGAAATGATCCGGAATCATCTCGAATTTCAGTTCCTGAGTCGCGCCAGCTTCTGACGTGTAGTACGCGATCATGGTCAGACGCCGCAACATCAGATAGAAATTGTCCGAGGCCTGCGGGGATGATCCGCGATTGCGCGGAGAGTGATCTCGGCTTTGCGGTAACTCCGACAGTTCCGCACCCAGCACCATCAAAATGTCAGTCTGCTGTGCCCGTGAGGCGTCAGCGAAATCTTTGCTAAAGAGTGATTGCGAACGATGATCGACGTCGTCGAGCCCTGCGAGAAACCGCGCGCGCTCGTCGTTGACGTACCACTCGGTCAGAATGAGATCGATGAACTCGGCCGCGCCTTCGTCAGCCGCACCCGGAGTTTCGGTCCGCGGCAGAATGAGTTCTGCCATCGTCTTGGCGGTGGCGAACTGATGCGGATTCAGTGTGCGAGGAGCGTCGGGCGTGCCGACGAACACTCGCGCCGAGCGCATCGCCGCCAGGGCGCCGCGCGGTAAGAGCGGCACAGTGGCGCCGGCCATCAGCAAGCGCAGTGCTTCACGTCGGTTCATAGAAAGAACGTTTACGTCGAAACCCCACAGCCCAGGTCAATAATCAGCTCAATCAATAATTGCCTGGTAGGCGAGTGCATTGACCTCATTGTTGAGCGTTAAATCTCCGGCCGGATGCAACTGCGCCATGAAAATCACAATCATCTTTTCCTTCGGATCGATGGTGAAGTCAGTGTAGAAGAAACCGCCCCAGCTGTACTCACCCACGGAGCCCAGTTCCTGCAGTGGCTCCTTGGTTCCCTCGATGCCAAATCCCAGGCCGAAACCCTGGCCCGGATCGATCTTGCCGAGTTGATCGTGCGTCATCAATTCAACTGTTTTGCGGCTGAGTAGTCGCGTGTTGCCGGTTTTTCCTTCGTCCAGCATCATCTGGCAGAAGCGCGCGTAGTCCATCGCGGTGGAAACGAGGCCCGCGCCGCCTGAGAACAACTTCTTGGGACCGCGCGAGGGATAATCCGCCGAATAAACGAAAGAGTCCTCGCGAATCGGCGTGTCCGGAAAGCGATTCAAGCCCTTCTCGGGATAATAGGCATAGGCAGTGGCCAGGCGGTTCAGTTTATTTTCCGGCGGAAAGAAATACGTGTCCTTCATTCCGAGCGGTTCGAATATCCGCGTGCGGAAAAATTCGTCGAGAGGCTTGCCTGACCAGACTTCGACTAACCGGCCGAGCACATCCACGCCCAGGCTGTATTCAAAACGCTCGCCCGGACTGAACAGCAGGGGTTGCGCCGCCAGATGCTTCACGCTGTCGCCAATTGTGCCGTCGTACTGCAACAGGCCGCTGGCTACGCCGTTCTTCTCATAGAGCAGGCCGAGATCGCCGTTCCACTGATAGGTAATTCCCGACGTGTGGCGCATGAGATCGCGGACCGTAATTTCTTTTGTCGCGGGAATCGTGTAAGGCTCGCCTGACGCCGGTTTCACCAGAATTTTCGGATTCTTGAATTCAGGCAAGTACTTCGAAACCGGGTCATCGAGCAGGAACTTGCCTTCTTCATACAGCATCATCGCGGCCGCGCTGGTGATCGGCTTGGTCATCGAGCAGATGCGGAACAGGGCATCGGCCTGCATCGCCTTCGACGCTTCGCGGTCCATCATGCCCTGCGGCTTCAGCCAAGCGATGTGGCCATTCCGTACGACGAGTGTGACTGCACCCGCAAGGCGCTTGTCGTCGATGCTGCGCTGAACCGCGGCGCTGATGCGCTCCAGCCGCTCGGAAGAGAGCCCAAGCGTTTCCGGCTTAGCCGGTGTCAGTTCCTGCGCGAATGCGGCGACGCTAAAAGATGAGATGAAAAAAAGAAAAGAACCGAGAAGAACCAGAGCGATGCTCCGATTCCTCTCGGCTGAATGAAACTTGCCCATTGTTTCTGTTTCCTCCGTGCTCGAGCTACGACTTGATCGTCTTCGAAGCCTCATCCCACGTGACCGGCTTCTTGCGGAAGTACGACTCGTTCGCCATGTGGCAAGCAATGGCGGCGTTGTTGCCGAACACCGCGTCTTCGACTACCGCTTTCCGCGACCGGACCGCCTGGAAAAAGACGTTCAGGTGCGGCTTCAGATCGTCCCAGTCGTGGCCTTTGTAAACGACGTCTTCGTGAACTGGCTCTTTGCCGATTGCGGGATCGTGCTCCGCATGCCACTTCGCGACGTATTCCGCCCGCATCTTCGAGGGGAAGCTGAAGCTGTAGTAGCTCGGGTCGAGATCGACGCCGGCCTGTGGCGAATGACGCAGGTCGAACTCGCCGGCATCCAGAATTCCCTTCGGCCCCATGAACCGCGCCAGTTCCGGCGTTTCGCAACCCAGGTCGAGGCGGACATACACCGGCACGCCGTGATAGTCGAACAGAACGGTGTGGAAGTCGGGCATATCGCGGCCATCGGGGAAGCGCACGATCGTGCCCATGGCCATGGCGGAGCGTGGAATCTCATTCCAGCCTAGCGTGAACATCATGCCGCTGATCAGATGCACCATCAGGTCGCCGGCTACGCCGGTGCCGTAGGCACGCCAGCAGCGCCAGCGCGCGAAGTGCAGCGCGTTGAAATCAATCTTGGGTGCGTCATTGAGCCAGGTGTCCCAATCGAGCGTCTGCGGAGAAAGATCGAGCGGCGGAGGATATTCCCACGCGCCGGTCGGATCGTTGCGCCCGAGCGTGAGCTCGACCATCTCGACGTCGCCAATCGCGCCGCCGGAATAAAGTTCGCGGGCTTTCTCGCAAAGCAGGGAACTGACGCGCTGCGAGCCAATCTGCACGATGCGATTATTTTTCTTGGCCGCTTCCACCATCGCCAAGCCGTCGGCCACGTTGTGCGACATCGGCTTTTCGCAATAAATATCCTTGCCGGCGTTGCACGCATCGACGACAACCCGCCGGTGCCAGTGGTCGGGAACCGCCGCCACGATGCAGTCGACATCCTTTCGGTCGAGCAGCTCCTGATAGTGGCGTGTTGTCGGCAAGCTCGTGTTGCCGGTGAGTTCTTTGGCCAGGGTGTGCCGTCCGTCATACAAGTCGGCGGCGCCCACGCACTCGACGCCAGGAATCGTGATTGCGGTTGAGAGCAGGCCTGAACCCTCCATGCCGATGCCAATAATGCCAAAGCGCATGCGGTCGCTGGGCGCCACCGCGCGCGCCAACAGTGGTTGAGCTTCAAGCCGGATCGTTTTGGAAAGGAGCACGCCGCCCGCGGCGGCCGCCGCTCCGCCCCGCAAGAATGCGCGTCGCGAATAAAGTTCTCTCATGCCAATGCCTCCGAATGAATTGGACTTCTGCTTCGCACTGCAGACTCGCACTTCTCCAGCTACTTCTTCAGCGGTTTGATTGCCACTTCTTTGAAGAAAACGATGTCGTTGTCGCTGTGATTCTGCAGACCGAAGTATCCGAAATTCGGCCGCGGCCCGTGCTGCGGTTCGAAATCGAACTTGCGATCGGGCACTGGGTCGCCATCTTTATAGTCCGTAACTTTTTTCCCGTTGAGCATCACGATCGTGCGAGGTCCGTCCAGCGTGATGTCCATGGTGTTCCACTCCGGCCCCGGCTTCCATGCATTCTTTACCAGTGGCTTGGTCAGCGAATACAGCATGCCCGTCTCGTGATACTCGTCCTCGTTCGATTTTTCCGGATGGTTGTCAATCTGCACTTCAAATCCATAGTGCACCGGCATCCACTCTTCGCGCGGCTCGACCGGAATGCGGATGAACACGCCCGAATTGTCGTTCTCGTCGCGCATGCGGAAGACGACGTGAATCTCGCAGTTGCCGATCTTGCCGCCGGTCCAGTACAGCAGTCCCATGCCGCCGTGGGTCTTGATCAAGCCTTCATCCACGTTGTCACCGCCGGGGCCAACATGTTTCCAGCCGGTGAGGTCCTTGCCGTTGAAAAGTTGCTGCCACTTGTCCGGATCGCCCTTGCAGGCATTCTCCTCGGCAGCGAACGCTGCTCCGAGGAGGCCCACCACCAGAAAAATGCCGATCATAAATCGATTTAACATGGGAAGCTCCTGAACCGTTTCAGTTGGGTATTTTGGGACAGACCAATCTACTCGCACTGCGGGCGGGAATCAATCACAAGGCGGGGATCTTTTCATTTTTTCAGCGGTGTCATCCTCGGCGTTTCGCTCAGGATGGCATCGGTAAGAGTTGCCTAATCGCTCTCCGCAGTTTGCGCGAACCAGCGCATCCCCGCCGCCGCACCCGACCCGCCCTCGGCCTCGCGCTTTTTCTGCCAGTCAGCTTCCGTCATTACAGTAATCGCCTCCGCCTTTTTCTTTTTCAGTCCGGCATTCACCGCGGGCAGCTCTTTGTCGGTCAGCTTTTTGAACTCGTCGATCACATCCTGCAATTCGTGGGCGAGAGAATCGGAGCGAGCTGCCTGGTAATCCGAAGGTTTCCCTTCATACCCATTCACCGTGCCATAAAGCTGGCCCAGCAACTCGCGGATGCGTTCTTCGCCGGTGATCATGCCGCCTTCCTTGGTCGCCACGATCTTCGACCGCAACGCATCGCACTTAGCGGCGAGGTCCTGCAACTGTTTCTTCAGAGCATCTTTCTCAGGCAGTTTCGCCGCCCGCGCGTTCGCAGCATCGCGGACGCCTTCGATCGCTTCCACGCCGTAGGTCATGTGCTCAATCGTGTGATAAACCTTCATCGTCAGATCGAATTGTGCCTTGCGATCCTCGGGCGAGTACTTCGCGCGCGGATCGAGCGTGACGTTCAACTGTTCGGTGTAGACGCTCTCGCCCTTGGTCATGCGCACGGTATAGGTTCCCGGCAACACCCGCGGGCCTTGCGCCGCTTCGAATAACGCTGTCGCCGCCGGGGGAACCGCCGGAGCTTTCACGCGCATCGCCCAACTCGCACGATTCAGTCCGCGATGCTTGCTGCCGGCGACGCTGTCGATGACTTTGCCGTCTTTGTCGAGGATGTCTATTTTCAGATCGCCGAAAATGTGGCGGCTCTTCTGGTAATAGGTGATCTGCGCCTCGGTGGGCCGATTGCGACCCGAGAAACTCTCGTCTCCCTCGGGCCATCCGCCAAACGCGTCGAAATACTGAATCGCCTTGCCCGGTATCAGCGTGGCCTCTTTCGACATCATGTCAGGCGTCAGAGCGCGGAGGGGAGAAATATCGTCGATCACCCAGATACCGCGCCCGTGCGTGGCCAGCACCAGATCGCTCTCGCGCGCCTGCACCGCGATGTCGCGCACGGCGGCGGCCGGAAAGCTGCTTCCCTTATATTGCGCCCAGCGCTGGCCACCATCGACGGAAATCCACAGCCCGAACTCCGTGCCGAGAAAAAGAATGTTCGGACTCACCGAATCTTCTTTGATCACATGCGCATATCCGCGCGCGCCGCTCTCCTGTGCCGGGAGCGCAGTCCAGGACTTGCCGAAGTCCGTCGTTTTGTAAACGTATGGCTTCATGTCGCCGAACGTGTGGCGATCGAAAGTGGCATAGGCTGTGCCTTCGTCGAAACGGCTCGCCTCCAAGGTCGAGACCCACGAATTTTTTCCCAGCCCGTTGATATTGCCCACCACGTTGGTCCAATTTTTGCCGCCATCGCGCGTGATCTGCACGTTGCCGTCATCGGTGCCAACCCAGATGATCTGCCCATTCTTCGGCGACTCGGAGATCGAGTAGACCGTGGTGTGCATCTCCGCCGAAGAATTATCGACGGTCACGCCGCCGGACTCTTCCTGCTTCTGTTTCTCGCGATCGTTCGTCGTGAGATCAGGAGAAATCCGGTCCCAAGACTGCCCGTGATCGCGCGAGCGGAACAGGAACTGCCCTCCGATGTAAATCGTGCCCTTTTCGTTAGGGCTCATGTGAATTGGCGTGTTCCAGTTAAAGCGCAGCTTCTTTTCGCCATAGTTCGGCAGCGGCTTGATGCCACGCACCTCATGCGTCCAGCGATTCACGCGGCCGATCTCGCCACCCTGCGACTCGGCATAGATGTAGCTCGAATCCGACGGATCTTCAAACATCCAGAAGCCGTCGCCGCCAAACATATTTTCCCAGCGCGAGTTGGTCACGCCGCCGGGATACGACGAGTCGCCCACCCACGAGCTGTTGTCCTGCAATCCGCCATAAACGTGATACGGATCGGAATTATCCAGGCTCACGTGATAGAACTGCGAGACCGGCAGGTTCATCTGGTGTTTCCAGCGGTTGCCGCCGTCTTCACTGCGCCACAAGCCGCCGTCGTCACCGGCGATCACGACGCTCGTATTTTTGGGATTGATCCACACGTCGTGGAAGTCGCCGTGCGCTCCGCCGGAAACCACATTGAACGTCTTGCCGCCGTCGGTGCTGTAAAGCAGGATGAGGTCCGGTTTGAAAATCTTGTTTTCGTCTTTCGGATCGACGATCAGGTTGCCGAAATAAAACGGCCGCCAGACCATGAAGTTGCTGGAGTCGAGCTTGGTCCAGCTCGCGCCAGCATCGTCGGAGCGGTAGAGCCCGCGGCCCTTCTCGACTTCAACGTTCGCGTAGACGACCTGTGGCTTCGACGGCGCTACAGCAACGGCTACGCGTCCCCACGGTTTCGCGGGCAAGCCCTTTCCGTTTGCGTCCGTGATTTCCGTCCAGTGATCGCCCCCGTCGGTCGACTTGAAAAGTCCGCTGCCCGGGCCGCCTGAGCGGAACGTCCATCCTTCGCGCCGAAAATCCCACATCGAGGCGTAAATCGTCTTCGGCTCCTGCAGGCTTCTCGACATCAGTCCGCAGCCCGACGATGCATTCGCTCCGGCGAGCACTTTGTTCCAGGTCTTTCCGCCATCAGTCGTTTTGTAAACCCCGCCAGAATCGCTGTCGTTCCACAGGTGCCCGGTGGCGCAGGCCAGCACGTTATCTCCATTGGTGGGGTCAACGAGAATTTTTGCGATATGCTCGCTGTCTTTCAGTCCAACGTTAGTCCAGTTCTCGCCATCGTCGGTTGACTTATAAATGCCATCGCCGACAGAAACGCTGTTGCGCACCCAGGCCTCGCCGGTGCCGACCCACACAGTTTTCGGATGCGACGGGTCGATTGCCACTGCGCCGATCGACTGCACGTCTTGCCGGTCAAAGACGGGCTTGTAGGTCGTTCCACCGTTCACCGACTTCCACACACCACCGCTCGCCGAGCCCACAAAGACTGTGATGCGTCCATCCTGATCGACCGCGTCGACAGCGGCAATGCGCCCGCTCATCGTCGCCGAGCCGATGTTGCGCGCAGGCAAGCCGGAAACGGTCGCTGAATCGAATTTGTATCCACTCTGCGCCGCGGCCAGCAATGCGCAGGCGAGAAGTCCGCACCACACAGTTGCTCTGATCATCAGATTGCGTTCGAAGCATGCATTCATGATTGCAATTCCTCTTTTATCGATGTCTGTTGGTGGAAACGCGGCCATTAGGGGCGCTTACTTCTTCTCGCCTTCGGGCTTGGTTCCCTTCAGCGACGCCGGAACCGCAAAGTCCGCTTTATCGAAGCTCATGTTCACTTCCATCTTTTCCACGGTCGTCGTCTGCTGCGCCGGATTGTCCTTCGTCCCCTGCGAAACCGAGAACGGATACATCACGCCCTGCACCGGCTTGTACGATCCCATCTCATAGACGCTTTCGCGGACCGACCCGCGGATAAACTCCTGCACTTCTTTGCGGATTTCAAGAAATGTGTCGGGATCCAGGAAGTAATAAATAATGTCGCCATCCTTCAGCGTGACCTTCAGGCGCAGCGCATCGTCGCCATCGACAATGTCGTGTCCCAGGTACTCGACTGTGTTGCCCTTTTCCTTGTAGTCAACCAGCGGGCCGTCGAAGTCGGCATCGAGCAGCAGGTCGCGCAGCGAATCCTCGCCCATCAACTCCGGATCTTTCTTTCCGCCGAAGGGCTGGATCTGCCAACCGGTCGTGCCGTCATAGGCTGTGACGGCGGTCATGCCCTGCAGCGAAAAAGTCTCCCGCACCAGGTTCGGGCGTTCGTTCTCCTGGCCGACCGCCGCGGTGAAGCCTCCGCCGCCGTTGAGCTTGCCGGTCATCTTCACCGACTTGATGGCCTTGATTTTTTCCATCCCGCCCCTGGCTTGAATGTTCTTGTTGACGAGTTCATCGGCGGTCTGCGCGAGGGCGAACACACTCAGGCACGCGACCGCAGCCAGCATGATCACAGCGTGACGCATGGAAGCGGACTCCTGTTGGTTGGATTGAGACCTTGAGAACGAGACGACACAGTACTGTACGCGGTGGTAGACGTATTTGCCAAGCCGGGGTTAGCAGGCTAAGAACCGGGAAGGGCCCGACATCCAGTCGGGCCATAAGTCAGGCAAAGATCATGCGGCTTTCAGCCGCCGGGGGACATCTTGGGCGATAAGAACACACGCGGGAGCCGGTAATCTCGCAGAGCCCCACTGATCAACTCGCAAGATCGTGGCACCGCAACAACAAAAGCGGACGATCTACGAAGATTTTCGTTGACACTACGAATATCTTCGTAGTAAGGTGCTGTCCATGACAAGGTCTCCGCAAAAACCTACCGCCTCCGAACTCGAGATTCTCCGCGTGCTATGGGTTCGCGGGCCCTCCACGGTGCGGGAGGTGCATGAGTCTTTGAGTGAAAAGAGATCCCTCGGATATACCACGGTGCTCAAGCTACTTCAGATCATGACAACGAAAGGCACCGTCCGCCGAAACGAAACCCAGCGTGCGCACGTCTATGAAGCAGGGCTTCCCGCCGAGCAGACCAAGCGGCAACTTGCCGGGGACATGTTGCAGCGGGTCTTTGAAGGATCGGCGAGCCAGCTCATGATGCACGCCCTCGCCGGGCGCAAGGCATCGCCGGAAGAGATTGAAGAGCTCCGTCGCCTGATCAATCAATACGAGAAGCGCCAGAGCGACAAGACGAGAGCGTGAAAGGAATCGCCGATGACGATTACAGCGATTGCAGCGACCAGCAATTTAGTGACTTGGATTTCCCCACAGACCATGCGCGCGCTCGCGTGGTCGCTGTTGCACTTCCTTTGGCAGGGAACTGCCATCGCTGCGGTCGCTGCCTCGGCCATGGCCATGATTCGGCGGAGCACAGCGCGCTACGCGATCGGCGTCGCAGCCCTTGCCCTGATGCTGATCACGCCCGTCGCGACATTTCTTTTGGGAGTGAGCGCTCCGCGATATTCCGGTGTGGCAGACACCGCGAAGTCGTCTCCGCTCGCCGCGGTCGCCCGGCCCATAGCGAGGGGACACGCCGCTGCGGCGAGTGGATCGACCATCGCGCAGGCATCGCCGTTAAGTGTGCCATCCCTTGATACGTTTCCGTGGCTCGTCGAAGCCTGGCTGGTCGGCGTCGCTTTCTTCAGCCTGCGATCTGCGGGAGGATTTTTCCTGCTGGAGCGGGAACGCCGCCGCAAAGCGTCGCTGGTGAATGGGCGCATTCTTGAGATCTGTTACGCGCTGCAGGATCAACTCGGCATTCGCCGTGCCATTCAGTATTGCGAATGCAAATGGCTGCAGGCACCCGCGGTCATTGGATGGTTTCGGCCTATCGTCTTTCTGCCCGCCACCGCGCTGACTGGACTTTCCGAAGATCAGTTGCAGTCCGTGATTGCTCACGAACTGGCGCACATTCGCCGCTTCGATCCTTTCGTAAACGTGTTTCAGATTGCTGTCGAGTCGCTGCTCTTCTATCACCCCGCGGTGTGGTGGCTGAACAAGCGCATCCGCGCCGAACGCGAGCATTGCTGCGACGAAATGGCAGTCACGCTGTGCGGCAATGCCGTGGAATATGCGCGCGCGCTCACGTTGATGGAGGAGTGGCGCAGCGCGCCGATCTTCGCGGCCGCAGCCAATGGAGGTCCTTTGAAAGAACGCATTCTGCGCGTGCTTGGACTCAAAACTCTCGGGACGGGCGTTCGGGGCATCGGAGTCGCCGGAAGCATCCTCTGTCTGACCGCAGCACTGGTGGCCGGCGACGCGTTTCTGGAGATGACTCATCCCGCCTCGGTGCGCGTCTATGCGAGCGCGCTCGGCCTGCAAAGCGCGATGTCTGCCGCATCGGCGCAGAGCACCGCGAAGAGCACTCCGAGTTCGAAGCCCTCGCCCGCTCACGCCCAGTCCGCAGAGGCGACAACCAGCGCATCATCCTACGTTGATGCGATGAGGTCAGTCGGCCTGACCGATCTGAGCGTAGATCAACTGGTCGCGCTGAAGACGCAGGACGTGACACCGGAATACGTGCGCGGCCTGCAGGAACAAGGCATTCACGTCGATGTCGACCGGCTCATCTCGATGCGCGTGCAGGACGTGACGCCCGAATACGTCCACGCCATGAAGGAACTGAGCATCAATGTTGACGCGGATCGCCTGGTGTCAATGCGGGTACAGGACATCACGCCGGAATACGTGCGCGAACTGCGCGATGCCGGGTTGAATGCCGACGCCGATCACCTGATCTCGCTCAAGGTGCAGGACGCGGACGCCGCGTACTATCGCGCCATGAAGGATGCCGGCCTGAATCCCGATGTCGATCACTTGATCTCGCTCAAAGTCCAAGACGTGACTCCGGAATATGTGCGCGACCTGCGCGCCGCTGGATTCGACATCACGGTCGACAAGGTCATCTCGCTGAAGGTGCAGAATGTGACGCCTGCGTACTTGAAACAGATGCACGATCTCGGCATCAACGCTCGCACCGACGATCTGATCGGGATGAAGGTGCAGGACGTGACTCCGGAATATGTGCGGGCGATTCAGGCGCTTGGCTTCAAGCCTACGGCGCAGGAAATCATTTCGCTGAAGGTGCAGGACGTGACGCCAGAGTACATCAAGGCGCTGCAGACGGCGGGGTTCAACGTCAGGATCAGCGACATCATCAGTGCGAAAGTGCAGGACGTGACGCCCGAGTTCATCAACGAAGCGAAGAAGCACGGCTTCAAGGATCTGACCTTGCAAAAGCTGATCCAACTTCGCCAGTTGGGCATTCTGGACGCCAAGGCCGATATCTAATTCGCTGCGGGCACAAGAGAAGTGGAGCGGCCGCGATTTTCTTTATAGGAGATATTTATGAGAATCCGAAGAACTCTGGCTTTTCTGGCATTCGCAGCGTGCGTGCTATTGCTGGTGGCGAAGGACCGCGCGGCCGAAGCCAAAGGCGACGAGCGTTCGGGCGATTGGACAATCAGCAAGTCCGACCAAGCGAGCAAGGTCGAGTTCTCGCTGATCGAGCATCATCGCCACGGACAGTCGAGCCACGAGTCGGATTGGCCCATGAATTCTTTCCAGGGCGTTGACTTCTCCAAGCCCGGGCACCAGGAAGTTCACTTCGTCATCACGCGCGATGCCGGAAAAATCGACTGCGAAGGATTTCTCAAGGACGGCGAAGGCGCGGGCCTTTTTCATTTCTATCCGGATACGAACTATCCGCGCCAGATGCAGTCTCTTGGCTTCTCGATTGACGACGAAAAGCAGTACTCCATGGCAGTACAGGACGTCAGCCTCGACTTCGCCAAGCAGATGAAGAACGAGCACCTGAGCGATCTCGACGCCGACAAACTGATCGCATTTCGCATCTTCGGGGTCGATTCAGCCTTCATTCAAGCGTTGCGCGCGGAAGGATTGAAAATCTCCGATAGCGACAAGCTGGTGGCGTTCCGCATTCATGGGGTAAGTCCGCAGATGGTGCGCAGCCTGAAACAGGCCGGCTATTCGCCCGATGAAGACACGCTGATCGCCATGCGCATTCACGGCGCGACGCCGGAGTGGATGGCGCAACTGAAACAACGCGGCTACGATCACATCGACCTCGAGAAGCTGATCGCGTTTCGCATTCACGGCGTCTCGCCCGAGTTCATCGAAAAGGTGCAGGGCCTGGGATATTCGCATCCCGATCCAGACGACCTGATCGCAATGCGCATCCACAACGTGACGCCGGATTACATCAGCGAGATGAAAACCCGCGGCATCCCGAACCTGAGCATCGACAAGCTTGTCAGCATGAGAATTCACGGGATCGACTGAGGATTTTTTCACCACGGAGATACGGAGGCACGGAGAACTGCGAGGAAACTGTTCTCGGTGTCTTGGGTCGGTCGACCGCGAGCTGTGGACAATCTTCCAAAATAAAATTTCAAAGAACAGGTCGCGCCGCGTTGCTTGAGTTCCGATTCGGGAAAATCGGGATACCTGCTGCGCTTGTGTTTTTTCGCAGATCCCCGAAAAGCCTTGCCTGGCGCGGTTTTTGCAAAAGTGCCCTGCACAAAATCTTGAGCGCCAAGATGTTAAATCTCAAAATATTGAAAACAAAGAACCTGGCGTGTGCCTCTGGAGGCTGCTTCTACCGCTTTCGCCTTGGCGATCATCTGCTTTCTTGAGGATCATGGTCAAGGTTGGACGTCACAAGGAATATCGGTTGGGCTGTGGAAATTTCTCTGCCGGCGCGTTGCACCGTGCGGGAGTTCCTCGCTACGCCTGAAAAACGGCTTCGCTCAGGGTAACGCCCGCCGGCACGCTCTCGTTGCGCTGCATTGCAGAGTCCTCGATTCTGCGATGGCGGATCATACGGACGTCAAGGTCCTTCGGCGGCGCTGGGCGCCGCCTCAGGATGACACATTCACGAAACCCCGCCACTCCGTTCTCAGCCGATAAAGTGTCAGTGGGTGAAGGAGAAATTCAGGCCAGTGGTTAGCACCAGGTCGTTCTTCTTCGCCACACCCGGCGGATTCGACACATAGATGTCGGTGAACTGGTTCTGCCAGCCTAGCCACTTGCTGATCTTCGTCACCGTCCCGAAATCAAACTCCCCGCGGTACTGGCTGGTGTCGCTCAGGTCCGGATAAAAGTAGAACTTCTGATTCACAACCGTGCTCTTGCCCAGCTTGTGCATGAGCTCTTCGCCCAGCGTGAGTGCGCCGAAGTTGTGGGTGATGCCCGGGGTGTCGGGGACGGGAGGAACGGCCGTCGGATTGCCGGGAATGAAGTGATAAGTTTCGTGCGTGTAGTTGGCGCCGAGCAGGAAATCAAGTGTCGTGTTGTCGGACTTGATGGCGTGGAATCCCAAGCCGCCGCTACCTACGGAGCGCAGGCCGAGAGACTGAAGAGCGTTGCTCATGAAGTCGGCGCCAACGAATCCGAAGAGCCGTGGATTGATGTTGCGGTCGTAACGCAGGCCGCCGGTCTCCAGATTGGCCGTCGTAGCCGTAGTGGGAATGTCGTTGCGCGTATAGATCGCGCTGGCGTACATGGTGAGCTTGTCGTTGAGCGTCGGGTGAGCGGCATTGAACGCGAGGGCCAGGTTTTCGGTCTGGCTGTTGCCGCGCGCGATGGAGAAGCCAACGTTGGCGCCGCCATTCCATCCGTGCATGAGGCCAGGGTGCAGCGACTTGTCGTAAGCCGCCTGCTCGGCATCGTTGCGGATGAGCGTGACGTCGCCGGTAGGCGCTTCCACGGTCCCTGCGGTTTTGGTGGCCACTTCGATTTTGCCATCGCTGGTGGTCACGGGTCCGACCGCGGTCTTGCCGCCTTTCAGGCTCACGTGCAGTTCCGCATCAGTTTTGATCTCCTGCACGGCGTCAAACTTCAGCGTGACGTCGCCCGCAGCGTCGGTATGAAGAACCAGGGTCTTGCCGTCGGACTTGACCACGGTTCCGGTGAGGCGGTCGCCATTTTTCAGGGTGACTTGATCGGCATAGATCAAAGAAGAAAGCGCGAAAAACACGAATAGGGTCAGCAATTCGAACTTGCGCAACACAACCTACCTCCAGTTTTAAAGTATGAGGATTTAACGGCGAACAGAAGCCAATTGCCCTGAAACGAGTAAAGAACTGTCGACGAAAAAGGCGAAGGCGGAACCGGAAGGGTACCGCCCTTATGCAACGCGCGACGCGATGACGAAATTAGCTCTTGGTCTCGTTGTTCTTATTCTGGTCGTTTGAGGCCTGATTGGGCTGATCTTTCATGCCATCCTTCAGGGCGCGAATACCTTCGCCGAGTCCTTTGCCAAGTTCCGGCAGCTTTTTCGGTCCGAAAATGAGCAGGGCGATCACGAAGATGAAGATCAGGTGTGTGGGTTGGAAAAGTCCTTCAAACATCGGGGGCCTCCAGGGCGATACTGCAACTTTTTATTATACGCCCCCCGAGGTGCTGGGGAAGGTCTCGCGCGTACCCTTCGCGTTTTCAATAGGGTAAAGCGCCTCGCTCTATTCGGTTAACCCATTCGGAACGTTACTTTTGTGACCTTACTCCGGCCTTTGGGAAGGGGCTATGTTTCTGAAGTGGTCGAAGAGGGGCCGATTCGAAGTCGCCACCTCAAACGCCGCCGGCAGGAACCCAATCCACTTCGTCGGAGAGTCCGTGAGAGTCAAGGCCTCGCTACTTGTCTGTTCTTTTCTGTTCTCTGCGCTGACCCTTTCGAGCGGCCAAACCGGCAAGGTTCGTTCCGAAATTTCCAACGAAAAAAAGCCGTTGACCGGTGCCCAAGTGGCGGCGTGGCTCGTAGGTGGAGTATCCAGCGAGCGATTGGCACAACTGGTCTCAGAGCGGGGTCTGGCGACGCTGCCGACCCGGGCGGAGCTGGCGCAGTTGCAGTCTGCCGGAGCCGACAAGGCGCTGATGAAAGTTCTGAGTTCGGGGGATGTGCGGTCGGCGGAGATCGGTCCCGGCGTCCCGAAAGAATTGTTGAAAGCGGTGGCAGAGGCGCGCGAGCAGAAATTTCATGAAGCGGAACTCGATCTGCGCGCGGCACTCGCCGTAAACGACCAGGATCCGGCGCTGCACTTTGCGTTGGGCGTGATGCTGCGGCATCAGGAAAGTTGGGACGACGCCTACGACGAACTGACGCAAGCCGCCAAGTTGATGCCCGATCTGCCGGAGAACCACAGCGCGCTGGCGTATCTGTTCTATCGCATGGACGACGGGCCGAATGCGATCGCCGAAGCGCGAACCGCGCTCAGCATGGATCCGAAAAATGCCGAGGCCTATCAATTCCTCGGGCTTGGGCTGTATTCCAACGGACAATATGGAGCGGCGGTGCATGCATATGTCGAGTCGCTGGCGTTCGACAAAGACAACGCCGACACATACTACGACATGGGCATCGCGCTGCATGCAGACGGCAATCAGCAGCGGGCGATCGAGGCGTACAACCAGGCGATCAAGCTGCGGGCGGATTTTTGGGAAGCTCACTCGAACCTGGCGCTGATTCTGCACGAGCAGGGCGATCTGGCGAAGGCGGTGACGGAGTATAGGGCGGCGGAAAAGATCGCTCCGCAGGAAGCAAGCATTCGCAACAATCTGGGAAATACGTACTGTGACCAGGGCAACTTCGACGCCGCCATCACGGAGATGAAAGAGCTTTACCGGAAGCATCCGGAGTGGCAGCAGGGGCATGCCTGCCTGGCCAGCGCGTACATGTCGAAGAAAAATTACGACGCGGCCGTTGAAGAACTGCGGCTGGCGCTCAGGCAGAATCCAACGGGCTCAACGGAGCACCGGATTCTGGGGCAAGCGTTGCTGCTCGACAATCAGCCGGAAGAGGCGCTGCGCGAGCTGCGGCTGGCCGTTTCGCTGAATCCAGACTCGGAGATCGCCCACCATCTTCTGGGCACGGTGCTATTTCAACAGCAGCAACTGCAGGCGGCGGAGAAGGAATTCCGCGAGGCGCTGCGCATCAACGCCACCGCTGACAATCACTTTTCGCTGGCGGCGTGCCTGATGAGCATGGATCGCTACGAGGAGGCGCTGGCGGAGGTTGACCTTGCTTCGAAGCTCGATCCCGAGCGGCAGCTTTATCGCGCGCGCCGGGAAGAACTGCTCAAACTGATGAAAGATCCTGCTACGCGCTAGTCGTTTACGATTCGAGTCAAGATTCGATTAGTTCGACACGACCGGACGATGTACTACGGTACTTAGGCTGAAGGATTAGATCGAACTTAGACTTGGATTCAAGCGCAGGAAGGCAGGCGCAGGAGTATCGCGATGGCGAGCAACGCACCGAGAACGCAGCAGGTTGCCAGCAGCACGCCAACCCACCACGGAGCCGTTGGGCAGGAGACGAGTGTTCGCCGTCTCGATCCATCGACTCCTGACTCGACCACGGATTCCGCGCGCAAGCCCTCCGGTTACGGTCTGCCATGTGCGAAATGCCGGCTGTATTATCCGGCTGACCTGGATATTTGCCCGACCTGTCATCATCATGAACGGGTCTCGCCGGTTGTTCCCAAAGTGACGTTCAAGGTGGCGGAGAGCCTGCCTGATCCGGTTCCCGACAGCGCCATGGTCGAGCACGAGCGGGAGGAGTTTCTCCGGCAGTTCAAGTCGCAGTTGCTCGAAGCGCACGCGGAAGTGGCGAATACCACGGAGGCGATGTGCACGATGGGAGAGCACCACACGATGGAGGCCGCTCCGGCGGAAGTTTGCAAGGGATGCTACGAGCGCCTGCAGGAGCGCCTGGACATTTGCGAGGCCGCGCTGCATCTCGACCTGAAAGAAGCGGCGCAGATTATTTATGACGCGGTGTGGGCCGACCCGTCGGATCCGAGCAAGACGTATCAAAATGCCGCCAGCGCCCTGCTGGCGGAGTTGCGCAAGCGTAGCGGGATGAACTCGCTGCATGGGCCGTTCCAGCCGCTATCGCACTAGCGCAAGTCGCGATTCTCGACCGATTCGTGAGCAACTGCTCCGGCAGCGTTGCTGCTTGTGGCATTGTCCTGCTTGAACACGCTTGATCGCGAGTAAACCAGGAAGCAGTACATCGCCGGACCAATCGGGATGAAAATCATCGCGCAGAACCAAAATATTTGTTTCAGCACGCCTGACTTGTCAAAGCGGAACAGGAAGCATTCCATTGCCGCGCCGTTGAGTGCCATGCCTACCAGCGACAAAAGAAGAAGCTGCTTGAGATATGCCGGAACCGGAGAGCTCTGTTGAATTGCCACGATGACCGGCAACGAGCCTAAAGACACAACGGCCGCGGTGCGATACACCGTCCTCGCAGTTCGCGAGATCAGCCACTCCTTCTTGAGCAAATCGTAGGCCTGCATAACAAATTGCGAAGCCGTCACTCCGGCTTCAGGGCGATCCACTTCTTTCCCGCGTACAATTTGTAGCCGTCGCCATCTTCCACCAGCTTCAATGGGACCGCATGCTGCAGGGCGGAATCGGTCTGCGACGCGGCGCTGAGCACGTCGCTGTTAGCGACGTCCATGATGACGAACTTGCCGTCGGCGGTGAAGCCGAATCCGTATTGGCCGGGGGCGAGCGTCGATCCGCCGATGTTGAGCTTGGATTCGGTGATGAGCATGCCCTGATATTTCTGCTGGATCGCGGTGGAGTATCCCGAGGCGTCGACCAGAGCAGCCAGAGCCATTTTGCCGTCGGCGAGTTGGAGGCCGACTGCGTTGCGAAGCTGTGTGGGCGCTTTCTGCCCGCGGAAGAAGAATTCGGCGGGAACGGCTTTCTTTAGCTCGTCGGCGCTGAGGATGTGTTTGGTGGCTTGCTGCGCGGCGGCCGAGGCGAGCATCAATAGAAAGAGAATGGGGATGAGTTTGCGGTTTTGCATAGTGGTTATCCTTAAGTGATGGCGATAAGAATGCTCGACGAAACTGTAATCCTTTGATGGGGCAAGAGCAAACTGCGATGGGTTGTGGTAGTGGCTCAGCGAGGTCTCTTACCGTCTGTCATCCTGGGCGAAGCCGTTTTTCAGGCGTAGCGAAGGATCTCCCGCTTAGCCGGCCCTGCGCGTGAGCCAAACTGCGTTGTGTGGACGATTTTGCTTTGACCGCAAGAAGCGGATAGCCCGCTAAAGGCGACGGCAGTAGGCTCTTCTCATTATGACAACCGTTGCTATGACAACCGATGCGATACTCGCAGTGGACAGCCGAAACGAGATGCCCGAAATGAACACCAACCTTGGGACACGCAACGTCTCCGATCGTTTGAATGACGAGCGCTGGAAGGCGGTGTGCGACCGCGATGCCGCCTACAACGGAAAGTTCTTTTTCGCGGTTTCAAGCACGGGCGTGTACTGCCGTCCCTCGTGCGCGGCGCGGCGGCCGCGGCGGGAGAATGTCGAATTTTTCGAAACGCCGGAAGCGGCCGAGCGCGGCGGATACCGGGCGTGCCTGCGCTGCAAGCCCAGGTCGGCCGCCAGTGGGGCGTCCGATGGCGTGAAGGCGATCTGCCGGTTTATCGAGCAGCATCTCGACGAACCGGTCACGCTCGAGCGACTGGGCGAGGAATTTCGCCAGAGTCCATTTCATTTGCAGCGGCGCTTCAAGGCGGCGCTGGGCATTACTCCGCGGGAGTATGCGGATTCCTGCCGGTTGCGGCTGCTCAAACGAAACTTGCAGGCCGGAGACTCAGTGACACGCGCGATGTACGACGCGGGCTACGGATCGAGCAGCCGCCTGTACGAAAAGACAGCTTCGCAACTAGGAATGACTCCCGACAAATACCGGCGCGGCGCCATTGCGGCGGGGATTCGGTATATGTGCACGGATTCTCCTCTGGGCAGGATGCTGATCGCCGCCACCGAACGCGGCATTTGTGCGATTCAATTTGGCCGCAACGACGGGGAACTGTTGGAGGGACTGAAGCGCGAGTTTCCGTTTGCGGTGCGCAAGCAGGATCCCGGCGTGCTGAAATCGTGGGTGGCGGTGTTGCTGAAGCACATGCGTGGCAAGGAACTGGATTCTTCGTTGCCGCTGGACATCCGCGCTACCGCATTTCAGCGCCGCGTGTGGACTTACTTACAGTCGATTCCGTTTGGATCGACGCAGTCTTACAGCGAAGTGGCTCGAGGAATCGGGCAACCAGCGGCGACTCGCGCGGTGGCCAGGGCTTGCGCTACGAACCCTGTGGCGGTCGAGATTCCGTGCCATCGTGTGGTCCGCGAAGACGGAACCATGGGCGGTTACCGCTGGGGTATTGAGCGCAAAGAAGCCTTGCTCGAGATGGAGCAGCACGCGTAGCGACATGCCGGACGGCGGTTCCACTCCCAGCGGCGTCATCCCGAAGGCCCGCGTTTTATCCAGCGGGCCGAGGGATCTCCCTAACTATGCAGCCGTGGAGCGTGAGATCCCTCCCTCCGCCTCGCTTCGCTCGCCACCGGCTGAAAGCCGGTGGTCTACCGGAACGGCTACGCTCGGGATGACGCCATCGATTCTCAGCATCCAAAATCACAGCCCGCCGGGAGCGCGAGTCTTTGACACGACCGCTCGCCCGCTGGTTTAAAATCGCGGCGTCCGCGATTAAAGCGCCGGAGGCGAGCCATGCTGAAGATCGTTTTATTGCTGGTGGCGGTTGTTGTGCTGATCGTGCTGGTACCGCGATTAATGTCACGGTCCACGCCGCCGGCCGAGGGCAGCAACGCTCCCGACTTCACGCTGCCTTCACAGGAAGGCTCCACGGTGACGTTGAAGGATTACCGCGGGAAGTGGGTGGTTCTGTATTTTTATCCGAAGGACCAGACGCCGGGCTGCTCGCGCGAGGCGCATAACTTCCAGGCGGATCAACCGAAGTACAGCGAGCGCAATGCGGTGGTGCTGGGAGTGAGCCTAGACAGCGTGGACTCGCATAAGAAGTTCTGTGCGAAAGAAGGCCTTAACTTCAAGCTGCTGGCCGACACGGACCATAAAGTAACGGACGCGTACGGATCGCTCACGAATCTTGTCGTAGCGAAATTTGCCGCGCGCCACACGTTCCTGATTGATCCGCAAGGCAAAGTGGCCAAGGCGTATACGAGTGTCGATCCAGTAAAGCACAGCGCAGAAGTGCTGGCGGAGTTGGATGTGCTGCAGAAGTAAAGCGATTCCAAACCGTGTCATCTGTCAGCCGAATCGGCTAACCATACACAATCCTTGTCATCGAGTGGCTGTCCCCAGAGGCGGTGCCAGCGATCGCGGGCCCAATCGCCTATCTCAATGAAGCTTGCAGCCGGACTGGGAATCTGCACGGCACCCAGCGGGCGCGCTAGCGCAGGCACATCCACGGCAAGCACCGCACATCCGCTTTCCTGGCCACCATTTGCAGAAACGGTCGCCGCTTCTCTTCCTCTTACAAAGGCAACAGTGCACGCGACAATCAATGCGCCCACCAGCAACATTCCTGTCTTCATAACTCGCTCCTCTCGTCTTGTCTTGCAGTCTCAGATCACGCCCGGGAACCAGTGCCAGCGAACTCGCTGGAGATAGGCGGCGTAGGCAGGGTCGTTCTTGAGGAAGGATTCTTCGACCAGGCTCTTGATCACGAACAAGAACACCATGAGCCCATTGATCAAGAGGTTCCGTGGCGACCAGCCCGCCAGACAGTCGGCGAGCAAGCCGAGGAACAGTCCTGTGTAAATCGGATGGCGAACAAATCGATAGGCTCCGTGCACCACAATGTCGCGCTGCGCCGGAACAAACCCTATGCTTCGTCCCAGGCTAAATCGGCCCCATAATTCGATAGCGGTTCCTAGCACCGCAACGGCATTGAAGAGGAGCGCTGGAGCTACCGGTCGTCCCTCGTTCTGCATCCCCCAGGTCAGAAATCCCCAATAGGTGGCGACGAAGGCGAGCGCCCAAAACCACGGGTTCGGAGTTACGCGTACCGGAGCCTTTCGGAACAGGGTTGTGCTGATGATGATCAGCATGTCGGCCAGCCATAACACCGACGGAGTGTTCAGGTGGAGATTGTTGTAGTTAACGGCAACGCTGTAAATAAAGGGCGCCATCGCCACCGCGGCAAGCGCCTTGTCGACCCATGGTTTTGTGAGAACGCGCAGGAAGGACCCGCCGACGCTTTGCAATAGAACTGGAGATTCTGTAGTAGCCACGATCTGCTCCTCCTTGTGGTAAAAATCTGGAGGGCATCATGCAGAAGGCGGCTTGGGGCTGTCCTCAGAGTTAGTTCATAACTTCCTCAAAATTCGCTCAAACGGGAATCGCATAAGGGAATCAACAACTTGTACGAGTTCGGGCCATTCCGTCTGGATCCAGCCAAGCGCGTCCTGCAGCGCGGGGAGGAGCCGGTTTCGCTGACTCCCAAGGCCTTCGACACTCTTTTATTGCTGGTTCAAAACCGGCATCGGGTGATGCCGAAAGAAGAGTTGATGAATCGCATCTGGCCCGAGAGCTTTGTCGAAGAGTCGAACCTGAGCCAGACCATCTTCATGCTTCGCAAGACGCTGGGGGAAACGGCTCCGGAGCAACGCTACATCGCAACGGTGCGCGGAAGCGGATACCGCTTTGACGAGCCGGTTCGGGAAATCCCGGATGTCCCCATGGCAGCGGCAAGTGGAGAACCAGAGCCAGCGGTATTATTCGGCTCAACCACGCGGGTGCGGAGTTCCCGCTTTCGTGTTCTTGCTGGCCTGATGGTTCTGCTGGTCGTCGCAGTGTTGGTTGCCGGCCGATTTTACTTACGCTCGCGGCCGGCACCGAAGTTGACCGACAAAGATACCGTCGTGCTCTCCGAATTCGACAATCGCACGGGAGACCCCATCTTCGACGGCACGCTCAAGCCGGCCCTCGCGATGGATCTGGAACAAACTCCCTTCCTAAGCCTGCTGCCCGATCAGCGGGTGCGGTCGACCTTGAAACTGATGAAGCGTGGCGAAGATGAGCGCGTGACCCGCGATGCTGCCCTTGAGATTTGTCAGCGCGCCGACAGCAAGGCGGTCATCGCCGGCTCGATCGTGTCCGTCGGAGGGGAGTGTGTCCTCAGCCTGGAAGTCTTGGACTGCCGCGACAATGGCGCTGTCATCGCAAGTCAGACGGCGCGGTCGCGCGGCAGAGATACCGTTCTGGATGCCCTGAGCCAGGCAACAGCAGCTCTACGCAGAGATCTTGGCGAGTCGCTCGCCTCTATTCATAAGTTCAACGCGCCTCTGCGGCAGGCAACGACATCTTCTCTGGAGGCCTTGAAAGCTTTCAACGCCGGAGCGGAACTGGCGCGGCACGGTCCGAACCCCTCGGCCTCCATTCCGCTCTACCAGCACGCCATCGAACTCGACCCTAACTTCGCCCTGGCGTACGTGTATCTCGGCCTCGCTTATACGAATGCTGGAGAGGTGGAGCGAGCCCGTCCTTATTACGAGAAGGCTTACGCTTTGCGGGACCGGGTCAGCGAGCGTGAAAAGCTACTCGTCACGTCCTACTATCAGTCCGACGCTTTGGGCGACATCGACAAAGAGATGGAGACTTATCGCATTTGGATGGAAGAGTACCCAAGGGACTGGCTCCCAGTCGATAGCCTGGCCGTGGATTTGGCCGCCAACTTCAATGAATATGAGCAGGCGGCCCAGCTGTTTCGTCATTCCATGCAGCTTGACCCGCAACAGCCGAACTCACCTTCCGGACTGGCTCGGTCGTACCTTGCCCTCGGACGAATCCAGGATGCGAAAGCTGTTCTCGACGCAACTCGGGCGATCGGGCTGGACAACACCTCGGTGCGATCCGCCCTTTACCAGGTTGCCATTCTTAACGGCGATGTCGCTGCTGAAACCGAGCAAGCCCGTTGGTCCGATTCTCAGCCGGCAATAGATAACCTAGGGCCGCTGCTGGCATTCACCGCAGCACAACGTGGACGCCTGGAAGAAGCCCGCCGCCAATTCCAGCGCGATGTGCAAGAGCTGCACCCGGGTGGATGGGATGAGACTGCCGCATTCGAACTCGCGCAACTCGCTCTGATTGAGGCGAGTCTTCTGCCTTCCGCAGTGCGCCGCGACGCAGACGCCAGTCTGGCACTGGCGCGCAGAACCAACCTTCCGACGCTGTCGATCGCGTATGCCATGGCGGGAGACTCCGCGCGGGCCGAGGCCCTGGCTCGCGAAATCGAGCGATCTTCGTGGCTCAGTCCCAATGACCGAAGGTTCTCGCTTCCGTGCGTGCGAGCTGCGATCGCCATCAGTCGAAATAACTTCGATGAGGCCATTGCGTCGCTGGAACTGATGCGGCGCTACGATCTCGGCTCCGATATGACATTTCAGTCACTCTATCTCCGTGGGCTCGCGTTTCTCGGCAAGCGTGATTCCGCCAAGGCAGCCGCCGAGTTCCAGACCATCATCGATCATCGCGGGGTCGCACCCTACAGCCCAACCTGGACGCTCGCGCACCTTGGGCTGGCGCGCGCTCGCGTCCTCGCCAACGATACAGCGGGAGCTCGCGCTGCTTATCAGCAGTTTCTTGCGATCTGGAAAGATGCTGATCGAACGCTTCCCTTGCTGAATCAAGCTGAGGCAGAATATTCACGATGGCGGTGAACTGGGGCGAGGTCTCGAGCGAACCAGTGAATGTAACCTGATTTCGTCAACTGATACGTGCGGCTATACTTCTACTGCGCCCAGTATTTCCACAAACGAATTGCTGGCACCGCCACTTTTTCATGACAACCGCACGGGATAACGAAGAGAGAATACGCTTACGCACAGGCCCAAGCCTGGTCATTTGGGAACTGTTGGTCAGAACGATAAGAAATCCAGAATCATGGAAAGAAGTGAGTCCCGGCTGTTACGAAATCCTGTTTCAATTGGATGAGGCGGAACGACTGTCCCTAAGTTACCTTGCCGGGGCAATTCAACGGGCTGTGCCCGACGCATTGGCTCCAGTAGAATCGGGACTAATCGCGGAGGGTAAGCGGTGGCTACTGTCGCGTCGCAAGTAGTTGTCGCATGTCTCCTCGATGCCTGCTGCACCAGGTCCAAGCCTCATGACCGGTACCATAGATACGCTATTCCCAATAGAACGAGCCAAAGGAGCACCCCCACCGCGCGCAGATAAGTGGGATACCAAGTCTTCGTAGTCATTGAAAACGGAAACACGCTTCGCACCCTTGTTCTAGCCGCCTGCGCTGCCGGGCCCCAGCCCAAGAAAAGCCCATCGATCCACTTTTGATACTTGGCGGGCCACACAGTCCAAATCGTCGCGAGACAAGTGAGGAAGAGCACGAACAACGCCATTGAGACGGACATTTGCCTCTCCACGAAGGGATTGTAATCACTCGTGCGCGCATCGGCGGCGAAATATCGCCTCAGCGCAGACCGGTCTCCTGAAGAGCCCGCTTTATGAGCGCACGAAGTACACTAGCTAAATGGCGACAGCGGCCAGGGAATCTGTAGGGACGGCGCACGGCGGCGCGAAATACCGCTTTCCGCCGGGCTTTGAGCGGAACCTGCTCTGGTTTGCGTGGCGAAGGTTCCGGCCCGCCAATCCCATCTTCTTGTTTCAGCACCTGGCCGAGACGTATGGCGACATTGCGCACTACAAGATCGGATGGAATCACATTGTCTTTCTGAACCATCCGGAGTACATCCGCGAAGTGCTGGTGGTGCAGAACGACAATTTCATCAAAGAGCGCACAGTACGCCGCTCGAAGATGCTGCTGGGCGAAGGCATGATCACCAGCGAAGGCGCCGAGCACCGCCAGCAGCGGCAGGTCGCGCAGCCTGCGTTTCATCGCCAGCGGATTCCTGAATATGCGCGCACCATGGTGCGCGAAGCCGTGCGCATGCGCGAGAGCTGGCGTGACGGCGAAACGCGCGACGTTTCGCTCGACATGATGCACCTCACGCTGAACATCGTGGCCGAGACTTTATTTGGGACCGAGTTGCGGAACGAAGTCGACGAACTGGCCGACGCGATCAATCGCATCATGGGCCTTTACAACTTTCTGGTCATGCTACCCGCTGCAGAGTGGCTGGTGCATGTGCGTCCGCCGGGATTGGCTGCGTTTGTGCGGGCGCGCAAGAGAATCGATGCCGTCGTCTATCGGATGATCGAAGCGCACCGTCAGCGCGGGCAGGACGCAGGCACGCTACTGGACTTGATGCTCGCGTCCGCTCCGGAGCAGAGCGAGGATTCAGAGCAGTCGCTGCGTGACCAGGTCATCACAATTTTCCTGGCCGGTTATGAGACCGTGGCCAACGCGCTTTCATGGACGTGGTACTTGTTGTCGCAGAATCCTGAATGCGAGAGACGGCTACACGAAGAAATCGATCGCGAATTACCCGGAGGCGAGGCGACGTGCGACGATGTTCCGCGGCTGCGCTATACCGAGATGGTGCTGGCCGAGTCGATGAGGCTGTATCCGCCGGCGTGGGCGATGGGGCGCTACGCTCGGGCCGATTTTCGCCTAGGAGAATATTTTCTTCCAGCAAAGACCACCGTGCTGATGAGCCAGTTCGTATTGCACCGGGATGCGCGGTTCTTTCCCGCCCCGCTCATCTTCAAGCCGGAACGATTTACTCCAGAAGCCAAGGCACAGCGAACGAAGTTCAGTTATGTTCCGTTTGGCGCGGGAACGCGCCAGTGCATCGGAGAATCGTTCGCGTGGATGGAGTGCGTGCTGTTGCTGGCGACGCTGGCGCGGAAGTGGAAGTTGAAATTGGTTCCCGGGCACGTCGTGGAACCCGAGCCGCTCATTACGCTGCGGCCGAAGTATGGGATGAAGATGGTCGTCGAGTCGCGGATCCAGCGCGGGGGCTAAAGCCCCGATTCATTTCCGATCTTTACGCGGCCCTGAAGGGCCGCTCTTCCACGGTGGCTTCAGCCGGGTGCCTGGCGCCGACGCCTGGCGCCTGACGCCCGGTGCCTGACGCCCGGTGCCTTACGATGCCGACTATTTGTTCGCGAGGTACATTTCCGCGACGTGTTGCGTGATTTCTCCGGGCTTTCCGCTTTCGAGATTGGAGAGCGCCACCACCGTGAGTTGATCGTCGACATAGCGGTCGATGGCGGTCTGAAAGCCTTGCCACGCGCCGTCGTGATGGATGCAGCGGTGGCCGTGGCGGTCATCGATAAACCAGCCAAATCCGTAGTGGCCTTTGTTGGGCTGGCCATTCTTCAACTTCACGGGAGTCCACATCAAGTCGAGGCTGGAGCGCTTGAGCAGTTTCTCGGTGTAGAGCGCGGCGTCCCATTTAGCGAGATCGAGAATGGTGAAGTAAAGGCTGCCATCGGCGGTGGTGTTGACTACGGGCGAGACCCACTCCTGGTTCTTAAGCTCGCCCTTCACCAGCCGATACCCGGCCGCGCGATTGGGAACGATGTCGGCCTCGCTGATGATGCGCGTCGTCGACATATCTAACGGGCGGAAGATGCGCTGCTGTAGAAAGTCTCCGTAGAACTCGCCGGTAACGCGATGGAGCAGAATGCCGAGCGTGACGTAGCCGAAGTTGCTGTAGTCCCAACTGGTGCCGGGCGGGTACGCCAGGGGAATGCTCTCGATCAGCTTGAGTTCCTCGGCCTCGCTCCAGTCTTTGCGATAGTTGAAATTTTTCGGATAATCGCCGAAGCCTGCGGTGTGGCTGAGCAGATTGCGAACCGTCACTTCTTTCCAGGTGGCCGGCGCGTCGGGGAAATATTTCGTGAGCGGATCGTCGAGGCCGATTTTTCCTTCTTCAACCAGCATCATCACAGCAGTGGCGGTGAACTGCTTGCCGACGGACCCCGACTGAAAAACTGTTTCGGGCTTCACTGGAACTTGGAGTTCGACGTTCGCCAGTCCGAATCCTTCCGCGCGAATGATCTTGCCTTGCTTTACGACCAACAGTGATAAGCCGGGAATATGCTGGCGCTGCATTTCCGCTCTTACGTAGTCGCCGACGGCGTCGGGCGCGGCGGGAGCCTGGGCCTGGGCGGTGATTGCGAAAAGAGCGACGACAACGACAAGGAGCGGACGAGAGAGATTCTGGCGCATTTTAGGGATGATCCGCAGTTGCGGAGACGAGTGTAGAAGGATCGCTGCTCGCGGAGCAACAGCGATCTGTTGGTGACCGGCGGTCGCATTCCTACTTCTGCTCGACCGGCATGTTGTCGAGACGATGAACGCCCGAGCGATGCAGCGCGTGCAGGATCGCCCATACGGCGACGCCCGCCGCGTCGAAAACCACGAAAAGGATCGCCACGGTTGGGAAGAAGGTGTAGTGCGCCAGTTCCAAGGGCACGACCGGATTGTCATGGGCATACATCGCCTGAATGGTGCGCGCCTTCTCAATGGCGATGACGATGCCGGCAAAAATGATGAGCATCAGGACAGGCGTGGACTTGGGAAAGCGAAAACTCTTGTGCATATCAAACCTCCGTGAGGGAAATGGCAGCCAGTGCTGGAAGCCGGCCAAACCGTGAAAATGCTCGCGCAGAGCGCCGCGAATCAGGCCGGCAGCTTCGCGGCAACAAAAAGCAGCGCGAGCAGGAAACTTGCGGTTGGCGGCGTCGTTGTGCAGCTCGCGGAAGACGGCGATCATTTCGTCGCTAAATTGATCGCGGTAGGCTGCAGGATAGAAATTGACGAGGCTTCGGTAGAGTTTCAGCATGCTCAACTCTCCTTTACCGCCGAACGGATGGCGATGCGCATGTGGGCGAGCCGGGTGAGTTGCTTCATGCGTCCGACCTCAAGCTGGAGATTCTTACGCCCGCGGGAGGTCAAGCGATAGGCCTGGCGGCCGCGCGGCGTGTCATCTTCCTCGATGCGCTCGATCCAGGCGTCGTCGAGCAGGCGCCGCAATGCGCCGTAAAGAGTGCCGGTGCTCAGTACGACGCGGCCGTCGCTCATCTGCTCGATGTCTTTGAGGATGGAATAGCCATGCTGCGGCTGGGCCGCCAGACTGAGGAGGATGAGCAGGACGGGCTCGGTAAGGGGCAGGATTTCCATATATGACTTATCGCGACATGTCGTCTAACGCCATATTGCGCTCTTTGTGTTCGGGCGTCAAGTATTTTCTTAAGATGCCGCCCGCTTGAATATATGTTTGCCGGTACCCGAGGGAAGCGTCATCCCGAAGCGCCCGCGTTTTCTCCAGCGGGCCGAGGGATCTCCCCTTCACGTACCCTTAGGCACAAGCTGTCAGCTTCGAATCGTGATTTAAAAATCACGATCTGCAAATTGCCGGCGGTCGCATCCCGGCGAAAATGCGCCGCAAACGATACAATTTGCCTGTGACGGGGCGGAGAAAACTGATCTCGATTGCGGCGGCGATTCTACTGAGCATCGCTCTGCATGCCGAAAAAGTTGCGGAGCTGAAGCCGACCGGGTACGTCAACGACTTTGCGGGAGTGATCGATTCGGGCTCGCGGGCGCAGATCGAGGATATGTGCCGTCAGGTCGATGAAAAGGCGCATGCCCAGATTGCGCTGGTCACGATCAATACGCTCGACGACAGCGATATAGAAAGCTTTGCTGTTGATCTGTTCAAGAAGTGGGGTGTTGGGGCGAAGGCAACGGATCGCGGCGTTCTGATTCTTTACGCGATCAAGGATCACAAGGCGCGAATTGAGGTGGGTTACGGCCTGGAGCCGATCCTGCCGGACGGCAAAGTAGGAGGCTTTCAGCGGGAAGCGATTCCGCTGATGCGGAGCGGGGAATACAGCGCGGCATTGTCGCTGGTGACGAGCCGCGTCGCCGACGTGATTGCATCCGACGCCGGCGTCGAACTCACGGGCAAGCGCCCGCGACCTCCGACGCGGCGAGTGCGGGAACCGGACAGTGGTTTTTCGTTGGGCGGAGTGATTGTCCTGATCGTGATTTTCCTGATCATTCTGGCCACGCCGCTGCGCAGTTTGCTGTTCTGGTTGCTGTTCTCCAACATATTCGGCGGTCGCGGCGGATTTGGCGGCGGAGGATTCGGAGGAGGAGGCTTCGGCGGATTTGGTGGAGGGGGCGGTGGTGGCTGGAGTGGCGGCGGTGGTGGCGGATTTGGCGGTTTCGGTGGCGGCAGTTCAGGTGGCGGCGGTGCGAGCAGCAGTTGGTGATGCCTGGAGAGTGCGATGGTCCCAGAAGATAAGATTGCGGAATTTGTGAAGCGCGTGCGCGAGGCGGGCGGAACAAATGTCGAGGGCGTGATTCTCTTCGGATCCGCGGCGTCGGGAAATTTCCGCCCCGGATACTCCGATTTGAATATGTTCTGCGTTTTGCGCGATGGCTCGTTTGCGGCGCTCAAGTCGCTGGCCACGGCGGTGAAGTGGTGGAGGGGGCAGAAACAGCCGCCGCCGCTGTGTATGACGCGACAGGAGTTGGAACGATCGACCGATGTCTTCACTATAGAACTGCTGGACATGCAGCAGCATCACCGCGTGCTGTTTGGTGAGGACGTGGTGAAAGGCCTGCGCATATCGACGCATCTTCACCGTGTTCAGGTGGAATACGAACTGCGGGAGAAACTGGTCTTACTGCGCCAGCATCTGTTAGTGGCCGACGGAAACGAAAAGCAGCTTTGGGATGTGGTGCTGCATTCGGTGCCATCGTTTGCCACGCTGTTTCGGCATGCGCTGATGGCGCTTGGAGTCGATGCTCCAGCCGAACGGCGGGAAGCGGTGCAGGCTCTCTCGGCGCGGCTGGGCTTCGATGCGACGGCGATCCGGCAGGCGTTGGATGTGCGCGAGAAAAAAGCCGAGCCGAAGAAATTGAATGTGGAAAATCTGTGTGCCGGTTACCTGGCGGCCATTGAGCAGGTGGCGGCAGCGGTGGACAAAGCTCTGGATCGGGAAGCATCGAGTAAATAACTTACGGATTGCGAGGAGATGGTTATGGGCAAGGGACTCATCGCCGTAATCGTGGTGGTTGTCGTGTTGGGGCTGATTGGCTTCGCGATTTTCGGCCAATACGTGAGTGTGAAGAACACTCTTGTAACTAAAAACGAGGGCGTGAAGGCGGCGTGGTCGCAGGTCGATATCGTGCTGCAGCGGCGCGCGGATCTGATTCCGAATCTGGTCGAGACGGTGAAGGGATTTGCGCTGCAAGAGCAAACCGTATTCGGCGACATCGCCAAGGCGCGGTCGGCGCTGCTTTCTGCGGGGACGCCACAGGAGAAGATCGCGGCCAACGGGCAACTGGACGGCGCGCTGGGACGGTTGCTGGTGGTGGTGGAGAATTACCCGCAGTTGAAATCGAATGAAAATTTCCTGCGACTGCAGGATGAGCTGGCGGGCACGGAGAATCGCATTGCCGTGGAACGCAAGCGCTACAACGATGCGCTGCAGGATTACAACACGTACATCCAGCAGTTTCCGAACAGCATTTTCGCGGGATGGGCTGGATTCAAGCCCAACGAAGCGTACTTTGCGGCGTCGGAAGGTTCGCGGCAGGTACCGAAGGTGAACTTTTCAAATCCGAGTACGACGGCACCGGCAACTCCCCAGCCGGCTCCGGCGCGTTAGACAGATGAGCTTTGGGACGTGACAACCCGGGAGACAGTATGACCTTTTTCAAATCCGGTATACGCTCTTTTCCGAGTGTCGATGGCGTCGCCGGCAACATTCTCTGTAGTGGCTACGTCTTGCGGACCGAGACAACAGAAGCTGTGTAGCGGTCAGCCCGTAGCAGGGAGACGCTGTACTCAATCGGGATGTGCTGCACGTCGTAGGTTGTTTCCTTGATCGAGAGAAGCGCGCTACCAGGCGATGTCTGCAAGACACGCGCTTCCTCCTCGCCGGCGGTGACCGCCCCGATTACTTCCTCCGCCCATTGAAGCTTCCGCCGGTAGACGTTTTCGAAAACGTGGTAGAGAGACTGCTTAGCCAGGTCTTGTTTCTCAATTCCGGAGAAGAGGCGAACCGGCAAATGACTGGTGACGACTGCCACCGGTTTCTTGTTTACGAAACGTAGACGCTGCAGGCAGTAGGTCTTTTCATCCGCAGCGAGCTTGAGGGCCTGCGCTGTCTCAGGATCCGGCTCTTCGACCTCAAGCGCCAAGACTTTCGCCGAGGGGACCAACCCGCGCCGCCGCATCTCTTCGCTGAAGCCGCGCAGCTGCTGGAAGTCCCACGGGACGCGCCCAGATCCGATGATCGGCCGTTTGCCTTTGGCCATGATCAACAAGCCTTCAGAGCGCAGTTTCTGGAATGCCTGGCGGACGGGCATCTTGCTGATGCCTAACGTGCGGGCGACTTCGCCTTCGGAGCAGAAAACCTCTCCCTCGTGAATTTCGCCGCCTTTGATCAGGTTGCGTACCTGGTCGACGATTTGCTCGTAATAGGGGACGAAGCTGGCAGTGTCGATCATCAGACCCAGAGACTCAGTTTTGGGCGCCTCGCCTCGCTCGCTGCTGGAAACGATCGTTTGTTTAGCTGACATGAATACATAGTATACAACGTTTATATGTCAGTTGGGATATATCCTGTGGCGGATATTTTATCGGCGGGGGTGATCGTGTATTAAGTTTAATATAATGAGTGGTTTGTGTGCATTTCTCGCTGGCCTTTCTGCTGGCCACGAGCTTCCCTCTCAAAATAAAGATTGACAACATATATGCATATGATGTTTTCGTGTTGGCATGCTCGAGTTTGACAGCCACGGTTTGCATATTCTGATTTGCCCCACCAGCGAACCGGTTCTCGATCACAGACTCAAAGTACGGAATCGAGTAAGAATGTCGACGCGCTGGGGATGGACGATGGTTGCGACGTTCATCGTCCTGGCATGCTTGTCGGCAGTAGGGCAGGATTGTCCGCGCCCAGCGCTTCGCGGTTCGTTTCTGCAACCGGCCTTGGGTGACTCGTGGACCTTAAAGCAATGGCGCGACGAGTTCCACTACATGAAGAAAGCTGGACTCGATCAGATGGTCCTGCAGTGGACCGCCGACAGTAAGCAGAAGACAACCATCTATCCCTCCGAACTCGCTGGCTATATGCAGACCACGGAACATGATGTCGTCGATCGAGCTCTTGATGCTGCCGACGCCAGTGGTGCACAGGTGTATCTCGGCCTGCAAATCAACGAAGACTGGTGGACGATCTACCTCATGGACAAGTCCTGGCTCGACAATGAGGCTAAGCTCGCGACCGTTTTGGCCGATGACCTTTGGAAGCGTTACAGCCACCACAGATCATTAACGGGATGGTATCTAGGATTTGAAGTAGACAACACGGCAACCAGCTCCGCAGAGTGGGACAACCTGATCGCTTTCTACCGGACGGTGGGCCATCACCTTCGCAAGCTCGCGCCCCGAAAGCCCATCCTGATTTCGCCGTTCTTCAGCACAACGGCGGACCTTTCGCCTTCTCAGTGGCAGACCATGTGGGAGTACATTCTGAAACGCAGCCCCGTGGACATTCTCGCGCTACAGGATGGAGTGGGCGTGGCTCACGCCACAACGAAGGACCTGCCCACGTGGTTCAGCGCTGTCGGAAACGCGATTCAGAATTCCCGTCCGCAAGTGCGATTTTGGGCTGACACGGAAACCTTCACTTGGGACAGCGAACCGCGGGTAATTCATTCCATCGTGGACGACATGCGCGCGGTGCAGCCGTACGTCAGTAGTTATCTCAGCTTCAGCTTCAATCACTATTTGAGTCCGCAGCAAGTAAATCCGCTGTACTACCAGACGTATCTGAACTACCTCGCGAGTGGAACTGTTGAGTCTGTGCATCCGACGAGGCCAGCGGACCTAGGCAGCGAGGCCATCGATTCCACAAGGATTCGTCTCTGGTGGACTGCCTCGACGGACAACGTCGGCGTGGTTGGATACAGAGTCCGCCGAAATGGCAAACGCGTAACCACGCAGTACGACGCAACGACGAGCTACGTGGATTCCGGACTCGATTCGAGTACCACCTACACGTACGAGGTAAGGGCATTCGATGCCGCAGGCAATGAGTCCGCCGTAAGCAATCGCACAACGGCGACGACGCCGGAGCCCCACCTGTATCCGACCAACATTGCGCTGCACAGGCCGTACGGGACGACGATGCCCGCAGATGCGAGCTATCCCGATACGGGTGGTGTTGAGTTGACCGACGACATCTTGGACTCGACCAATTATGCCGATCCGGCTTGGCAGGGTAGAGCGACCACGAAGATCTACTCATTCACCATCGATTTGGGCAGCTCTCAGGTGATCAAGGAAATCCGCAGCCACTGGCTTCAAGACAAGCCGTCGGGAATTTTCCTGCCAAAGCAGCTCAAGTGTCTGGTATCTGACGACAACGTAAATTTCACGGCGGCGGGCGCGGTCAACCGGCCGGCGCCTGGAGACGACAATCTGTCGATCTGGTACACGCTGACGGACTTGAACGGAGTAAATGGACGCTATGTGCGGGTGCAGGTCAAGCCAGGATGGAATGCGGGCTGGACCTTTCTCGACGAGATCGAAGTGCGCCAATAGTACTACGAGCGCAAGAAAGCAGGAGGAAGCACGGTGCGAAACAGGAGACTGCTCCGACTGATCGGAGTTGGAATCATCGCCTGTGGGGCGCTGCTGTTGCGGGCGCCGCTTCTGTCAGGCCAGCAGACGAGTCCAAAGGCAACCACTGTCGCGACGATAAGGAAGTTGCCGCCTGTGCATCTCGATGGCCAATACTTCATGCGGGATGGCAAACGGTTTCTTCCCGTGGGAGCACACTGGGTTCCGGCGAAGGCGGCAATGCAGTGGCCGGTTCAGTGGGATACAGTCGACATCGAAGCCGATTTCGCCAAGATGCACGAACTCGGCTACAGCATCGTCCGTTTCGACATGATGTGGGCATGGTTTGAACCACGCCCCGGCGACTACAACCCAGTCGCATTTCAGCAACTCGACTACCTGGTTTCACTCGCGCACAAATATCAGATCTACCTGAACCCTTCGCTGTTTATCGGTGGCGAGGTCGGCGAGGCCTATTGGGACGTACCGTGGCGGCATGGTCGCCATCCGCACTCAGATCCTGAAATGCTGAGGCTGGAGACGAATCTCGCTGCCGAGTTTGGGCGGCGCTACGCCAACGAGAGCGGAATCATCGCATGGGACCTCACCGATGAACCTCCGTTCTGGGTTGTGCAGGCGCAGACCACCGATGCCATGGCGATCAACTGGACTCGCTTGATTGCCGACGCGATTCGCCGCGAGGACAAACTCCATCCGATTGTTGTCGGAACCAGCGGAGAAGAAATCGGCCATGGTCCATTCCGTCCGGACAATATTGCGAAGGAAGTCGATTTTTTCAGCGTGCATCCCTTCACGATTTACAGTTCCGATCTTTTTCCTGATCCCATGCTGTCTGAACGCGGGACCTATGGCGCTGCTTTCGAAATCGCATTGTCCAGCGGGGCCGGGCATCCCGCCATGATCCACGAGATGGGTGGCTCGACTGCACAGTATTCACCCGAGAGAGTGGCTCTCTACGATCGCCTGCAGATCTACTCAGGCTTGGCGGCGGGATCGATTGGCGTCGATCTCTGGTGCTACACGGATGCGTCACCGGCGCAGTTTCACAAAGCGCCCTACCTGCGAACCCCGCAAGAGACGCGGTGGGGCATGACGACTTGGGACCGTCAGGACAAACCGCTGGCGACCGAGTTCAAGAAGTTTTCAAAGATCGTCGGCCAACTCGATCTGACCGGCGTAAAGCCCGCACCTGCCGAGGTTGCCATTTTGATCCCTGGTGAATGGGCGCGAACGCATGGAGATTTCTCGCGTTTCGGCCTGACTGGTCCTGAGGTCACACCTTACGTCTCCACTTTCGATGGCGATGCCATACCGGGGCAGGCTCCACCAAGTACGAGTGCAGATAACTCATGGCTAATCAGCTCCACGTTAAACTCCTTCATCCTTGCGCATCGCGCGGGGCTGAAAGCGGATTTCCCCCGCGAGTACGACGACTGGGCGAAACGCCCGATGCTGTTTCTGCCATCTCCACTGACCAGCACCGCCAGTGTGATCACGCACGTGCATTCTGATTTCTACGAGAAGGCACGGAAATATGTGGAAAGTGGCGGATTCCTCTACGCGTCGGTTGCCGCCGACGCTGCCATCCCCGACATGGAAACCATCTTCGGCGCGCGGCTGGTGGATACCGCCGTCGTCTCAGACGTTACGCTGAAAATCGTCGAGCCCTTTGGTGGCCTCAAGCCGGGTGACACCTTCCACTACTCCGCTCCCGGCGCGAGCCCTCGCGTGTGGGGTTCGTTGCTCGAAGTGACGGGCGGAAGAGTGATCGCCCTCGATCAGGACGGACGCCCCGCCCTCGTCACGAACACCATCGGCTCCGGAAAAACGCTGCTCTCGGCCTATCCGATCGAGACCTATCTCGCAAATAGTCCGGCGGCATTTGAAAAGGCAGAGAACACTCATCGCCTCTACGAGGCGTTCCGCAACTGGACCGGAGTGAAGCCGCTGTTTCAGAGCGATCAGCCTTCGGTGGAAGTGACGTCATTGCGCGGCGACGATCACGGATATGCCGTGGTCGTGAATCACAGCGCGCAGGCATACAAGGTGACGATCTCGACATCGTTGCCGGTGAAGACGGCCCGGCAGATTGGGCAGGAGAGTTTCAAAGCGCTGCCCGTCGAAGGCAGCACCTGGAAGATGGACGTAGAACCCTACGAAGCGGCCATCGTGGAGTGGAAGTAGGGCATGAAAGGAGCAAATGTGATCGGTGCGGTCGACATTGGCGGCACAAAGATCGCGGTTGGAATGGTGGATGAGGCGGGCCGTGTGCTGTGTCGCGCGGAGTGTCCGACTGATGCGGAACGCGGTTACACGGAGGCTCTCGCGCGGACCCAGCAAATGTTGTGCGCCTTGTCGGCGTCGACTGGTGGCCAGTTGACGGGAGTTGGGATTGGAAGCACCGGTCCGGTCGATCCTTTCACCGGCGAGATTGGAGAAGTCAATTTCTTTCCGAAGTGGCGCGGCAACAATCCCGTTGCCGACCTGGCACGCGCATTCGGTGTGCAAGTTGCGATGGAAAACGATGCCGATGCCGCCGCTCTCGCCGAGGCTGCGTGGGGCGCGGGGAAGGGCAAGAAGCGTCTGATCTACGTGACCGTGGGGACTGGGATTGGTACTGGCATCGTTGTAGACGGGCAGCTGTATCGTGGCGCTGATGGCGCTCACCCGGAGATTGGCCACCACGTCATCGAGTCCTCTGGCCCACTGTGCATGTGCGGGTTTCACGGATGCTGGGAATCGCTCGCGGCTGGCCCGGCGATGGTCGGCTGGATCGCGACGAGGATGCCCGTGGATTACCCTCACCGCGACAACCTGACTGCGAAGCGAATCTGTGAACTTGCGCGTGAGGGAGATGAGTTGGCTCTGCAGGCTGCCGACCGGGAGGCTTACTACCTGGGACTGGGCGTTGCGAATCTGGTCACGATATTTGCGCCGGACTCCATCGTGCTGGGCGGCAGTGTGATGAAGAGTGCGCCTCTGTTTCTCGATGGCATTCGGGCAACGATCGTCCGCTGTTGCCGCTTCGTTCCCTTTGAAAAGACGGAATTGACTCTGGCCTCTTTGGGCGACGACGCCAATCTTATCGGCGCCGCACGCGTTTGGTATCACCGGTTTGCGTGAGGGGAGGAACACAGTGTTTGAGGATCTCGCGATCGTCGAGGGCGAATATCTTAGGGATCTTCTTCATCAGCCCCAGGCTCTGGAGAACACTCTCGCCGCCCTGGAAACGTCGAAGCCGCTGCAGGAGGTGGCAGCGCGACTGAACAAGGGCAAATTCCAAAGAGTCGTGTTGACCGGAATGGGCTCTTCGTTCCACGCACTTCATCCGTTGAACCTGGAGCTTATTAGCAACGGCATTACGGCCGTCATGGTCGAGACTTCCGAACTGGTTCACTACAGCAGTCGATTCTTTGATCCCAAGACTCTGGTTGTTGCGGTGTCGCAGTCCGGGCAAAGCGCAGAGATGGTGCGACTGGCGCAGACGAACCATAAGCGCTGCACGGTGATTGCCGTAACCAACACGCCCGGCAGTCCCCTTGCCAAGCATGCGAACGCTGCCGTGTTTACCGAGGCTGGCAGCGAGTTTTCCGTGTCCTGCAAGACATACGTGACGGCGCTCATGGCTTTGAAATGGCTAGGGGACGTCTTGTGTGAACGAAGTCTCCACCAAACACGCAAGGAGTTGAAGGAGGCGTGCCCAGCGGTCGCAGCTTATCTGGCTGACTGGAAGGACTATGTTCGCACTCTGGCTCAAGCGCTCAACAACACGCGCCACTTGTTTCTCGTTGGACGCGGGGCGTCGCTGGCGAGCGTGGGCACGGGTGCACTGATTGTCAAGGAGTCCGACCACTTTCACGCGGAGGGCATGAGCAGCGCTGCTTTCCGCCACGGTCCGTTTGAAATGCTGGGGACCGAGACGTTCGTGCTTGTCTTTGCCGGCGACGCCAAGACTCGGGACTTAAACCGACGTCTGCATGACGATATCCACCAACAGGAAGGGCGCTCCGAACTCGTCGACAAAGAAGCTTCATTGTCCTGCTGTCGTATCGGGGAATACAGCCCAAGCATTCGGCAAATCCTGGAAATTCTGCCCGTGCAGATGATCACACTGGCGCTGGCTGCGCATGCCGGACGCGAGCCCGGCCGTTTCGAACTAGCAACCAAAGTTACGACGACAGAGTAAGAGAAGAGAAAGGACTCTTAACGATGGCACGAAATCGCTACATGGTCGGCCTGGTGTTCCTGACATTCTTCGTGATGTCACTGCTGACCAACATACTGGGCCCGATCGTGCCCGACATCATCACCAGCTTCAGCGTCAGCCTGACGGCTGCGGCTCTTCTGCCTTTCTCCTTCTTCATTGCCTACGGCGTGATGTCGATCCCGGCCGGCTTCTGGGTGGAACGCTTTACAGAAAAACCCGTGATGATTGCCGCTTTCCTCGCCGGTACGATCGGCTCCTTAAGTTTCGCTCTCTTTCCTACTTACCACGTTTCGGTGGTGTCCCTGTTCGTCATGGGTACCGGAATGGCAACGCTGCAAGTTGCCATCAATCCCCTGTTGCGTGTGGCGGGCGGAGAGGAGCATTTCGCATTCAACTGCGCATTCGCTCAATTGATCTTTGGCTCGGCTTCGTTCGCCAGCCCGCGAATTTACTCGTACCTTGTGGAGAACCTGGGAAAGCCTACTGCTATGGGCAATCTGCTACTGCGGATCCTCAGCAGCCTGACCCCGCCAGCGCTTCCGTGGGCTTCAATGTACTGGATCTTCGCGGTCATCACGGTGCTGATGATTGTTGTGCTCGGGTGCGCGCGCTTTCCTCGTGTTGAACGCACAGGCGATGAGGCCGCGGGTTCGCTTCAGATGTATGGCAGCCTCCTGCGCAAGCCGATGGTGTGGATGTTTTTCCTGTGTGTTTTTGCGTACGTCGGTTGCGAGCAGGGAACAGCGGACTGGATCTCCAAATTTCTCGCTCAGTATCACGGCTACGACCCGCACACGACCGGAGCGACCGCAGTGTCCTGGTTTTGGGGAATGCTGACGGCAGGCTGCTTGGTCGGAATGGGACTGCTCAAGCTATTCGACAGCCGGAGAGTGCTGATCGGATTTTCCGTGGGAGCGTTGCTTTGCCTTACAGCGGCGTTGTTCGGACCCGCGCGCGTTTCCTTAATTGCGTTCCCCGCTATCGGACTTTTCGCTTCGGTTATGTGGCCAGTGCTGGTTTCCCTGGCGCTAAATTCGGTTTCTGAACACCACGGTCCGTTCGCGGGAATTCTAAGCACCGGAATCATGGGTGGAGCGGTCGTGCCGTTGATCATCGGACGCATTGGGGATTTCGCAGGTCTCCGCTCGGGTGTCGCGTTTCTCTACCTAACCTTCGGATGCGTTCTCAGCGCCGGTTTCTGGGCTCGGCCGATCATCACCAACGCCACGATTTCGAACCGGGAAAGTGCAGTCGAGAATGTGCTGCACAGCGTGAGGGTGGAATGACGTCGGCACGAGAGTCCGGAAGACCAAGGATCGCGGCCGTTATTGCTTTCATCTTCGCGCTCTGTGTGTGCATTCAGGGTCAGAGCTCCATACCCGAACCGATCCACGGTGTGACCGTCGACAACAAGTACGACATTCGCGACAGTGCATTTCTTACAAAGTTGATTGAATCGCTGCGACGTTTGTCAGTAAAACCCACCGTGAGAATCGTCTATACGCCCGGAGACAAGGAAGGATACTTTTCTGCGACCTCATACCTCGATGCCACGCGGCAGATCAGGGGCGTGGGATACATCTTAGGGCAGCCCGTGGATTCGTTCTACATGAAGTGCTTCACACCCACGGAGCACCTGGCCCGTTTCAAGGATTACGCAACCACGCTGGGCTCTACTGTTGATATCTGGGAAGTGGGAAATGAAATCAACGGCGAATGGCTCTTTGGGGAAACGAAGGACTGTTCCCCAAAAACATCGGTGACCTCCACGTCCCCGGGTGACGTTGTAACCAAGATGATCGAGGCCTATGACTATCTAAAGTCCCAAGGAAAAATCACCGCGCTCACTCTTTTCTACAACACACCGTGTCGCGCGCCTGCGGCCAACGAGATGTTCGCGTGGGCAAACGCTAATGTTCCCGCTCGCATGAAGAACGGTCTGGATTACCTGTTGCTGAGCTACTACGAGGTGGACTGTAACGGCTACAAGCCCGAGTGGCAGCGCGTTTTCAGTCAGCTTGCGACGTTATTTCCCAACGCCAAGCTGGGCATTGCGGAGTTTGGGTGGTCAGAGACTAAACCGTCGGACGCGATCGTGAAGGATCTGGTGCAACGGTACTACGCCATCCATCCCGACGTTTCGAAGTGGGTGGGCGGGGGCTTTTATTGGGAGTTTGCCATCGACATGGTTCCCTACGATCCATCTTCAGACTCGCTGTGGAACACGATCAATGGAGCGATGGCAAAGCAGAAATAAAGACGTGCGGGGAATTTTCGATGAGGAGCAGACATGTCAATTGCCAGTCATAAGGTTTGGGTTTTGATGGTAGTGACGTTTTCCATGCTTGCCCTAGCAGGGTTTGCCTTTTCCCAGGAACACCCCAAGGCTGCTCCGTACCTCAAGCTCACAGCGCCGCACCACGTGCTTGCCGACGCGCAGAAGTGGGAAGGCGACCAGTTTCCCCACACCATGTCGGTGCTGGAACTGAACCGCGGCGGATTCCGCTATTGGGGATGGTATGGGCTGAACGAAGGCCGCGGAATCGGCCTCGCCCGCAGCAACGATCTCCTGACGTGGACCAAGTACGACCAGAATCCGCTCTGGACGAATGCTCGCTGGCCTTCGGTTCTCGCCGAAGCCGATGCGAAGGACAAAGACTTGTTCTACTTCGCCATCACTCGTGAATACGACACTCCGAGTAGCCATATCGTGCTGGCCAGTTCCCGCGATGGACTTCATCTCACCGAGGTGAAGATTCTGGTGGCGGGCGTTCCCAACCAGCGCAACCAGAATCCGAACCTTTTCCGCGATCCACGCACAGGGCGGTTCTATCTCACTTTCTATCGCGGCAACGACAAGGATCATTTCGAGATTATCAGCAAGAGCGCCGATTCCGTCATCGACCTGGACAAGGCTCCCGAAAAACTCTTGCTCAAGTCAGACACGACAATCGCGGCTCCCACGCTGCTGTATGTCAAGGATGCGGTCAGCGTCGGAGGAAGGAAAACCGGGATCTACTATCTCGCCACCGAGATTTATCCGCACCGCTACACCGATGATCCCGAAGGCGAGTGGCAGGTAAAGATCTTCGCCGCCAACGAGCCCGATGGCGATTTCCAGCCTGTAGAAGGTAATCCCATCATGCGAGGACAGCGCGCCTGCCTGTTCCAGCACATTTTCAACGGTCGATTTCATGGCTATGACTGTCATCTGGAATCGCCCGATCACTGGGTGCTTGAGGAAGTTGAGGCACCGTTGCCATAAGGCGCCCCCGCCGAGCTCTGCGATGCAACCGGCGAACGAGCGCTAACAGATATCCAGGAATCAAGGAGACTGCAATGACCAAATCCACTTTGTTCAACGTCGCATCCCAGGGCGCCCGCAGAACATCGAGCCTGCGCATCGTTGCCGTGGTATCTCTCGTGGCCGTTCTGATCTTCTTCCAGTTCGCAATTCCCGCCAGGGCTCAGCTCTATGCCGGGTCCGTGACGGGAGTGGTCACCGACCAGACGGGAGGCGTGATCTCCGGGGCGAACGTAACGTTAGTCGATGCGGAGAAGGGTTTCACCTTTGTCTCAAAAACTGACACTGACGGACGCTACCTTTTTCGATCCGTGGCGCCCGGCACGTACAACCTCTTGGTCAAGGCTGCCGGATTCAAGGACCAAAACCGAATCGGGATTAGAGTCGACGTCAGCCAGAATGTGGGTGTGGATTTCCCAATGTCGGTGTTGGGCACTATCGAGACCGTCACCGTCTCCACGTCCGCTCCATTGCTGGGTACGCAGGACGCGGTCAGCGGGCAGGTTGTCGACCGCAAGTTCATTAATGACCTTCCGCTGAATGGAAGAGGCGTTTTCAATCTCGCATTCCTCACTCCCGGCGTCACGGAAGTGGACGCGGCTTGCATGGGTTGCTCCGCCAACAACTTCATTTCGAATGGCAGCCGCAATGCCACTGCCGACATCCTCATGGATGGGGTTACCACCACGAACTACGAGCAGAACAGCGGCATTCGCGTGGATACCTATACTCCATCGGTAGATGCCGTCGATGAGTTCAAGGTTCAGGAATCGAACTTCAGCGCTGAGTTTGGTTTCAGTGGCGCCACCATCATTAATCTCGTCACGCGCTCGGGCACGAACAAGTTTCACGGCAGCGGGTATGAATTTCTCCGCCATTACAAGATGGACGCGAATAGCTATTTCAACAATCAGGAGGGAATTCCTATTCCCGCGTTGCGCCAAAACAATTTTGGCGGGACGATTGGCGGGCCGATTATCAAGAACAAGACATTCTTTTTCTTCGACTACGAGGGCATGCGCCGGACCTCCGCCGCCGGACCGGTCTTTTACGGAGTGCCCAGCGACGCCGAACGGCTAGGGGACTTTGGCGAGATCTGCGGAAACAACGGTGGAACGTTCGACGCCCAGGGAGTCTGTTCCAGCCAAACTGGCCAACTCTGGGATCCCTACTCGGGAACCTACGATCCGGCCGTGGGCGGTGCGAGACGCTTGGCGCCCATCCCGTACAACAATCTCTCCACCTACACCAGCACGGTGGATGCCAACCACCCCGGCAACGTGATCCTGGCTAACGATCCGGGTGGCGCTCCTTATCGCCTCCCTTCGGGACCGGGAAACCTGATTGACCCGGTGGCATTCAAGCTCATGCAGTACTTCCCGGAGCCAAACCGGAACGTCGGCAGTTCGAGCTACGATCCCTTCTTCAATCGCGTGGACTCAGGGTCAACCAAGAGCACCAACAATCAGTGGGACTTGAAGATCGATCATCGTTTCAGCGAGAAGAACCTCCTCAGTGCGAAATACTCGCAACAGGCCAGCAATTCAACGCCCTTCAACTGCTTCCATAACTTTGCTGACCCGTGCTCGAGTGGACCAGTTACAGGCACCGCCCACATGTTTGCCTTGAATGACAACCATATGTTCAGTCCGGCCGTGCTGCTGAACATCTCTTACGGCGTCTCACGCGGCACGTATTTCTATCCCAGCAACGCTGGCACCTTCCCTAAGGGAACCTCCGCTGTGGACCTGCTCGGCGAGCCAGCTTATATGAGATCTTCGGGTTACGACTGGTTCCCAGCGGTCGGCATTGGCGGCGGCTACGGCTCCGCCGGGCCATACAACAACATTGGCACCGAACTCTACAGCTACGCCAAGCAGGGACAAGAGACGCATCACCTGATCGGGACGTTGAACTGGATAAAGGGCACACACGAGCTCAAGTTCGGTGCAGAAGGACGGTTGCATCGCCTCAACTTCACGCAGCCGAATTACGCTCCTGGCGGATATTACAGCTTCGACCAGACCGGCACCGCGAACTATGATCCCGCGTGTATCCCAAATCCGCCTGATGTGAACTGTGACCCACTGGGCGGCGATGGGATGGCGAGCTTCTTGATCGGGGTGCAACCGAACTCGTGGGGCATGTACGAGATTCCAAACTCGGTGGCCAGTCAGAATTTTGAGTTTGGCGGATTCGCGCAGGATAACTGGAAGGTTAACGACAAGCTGACTCTCAATCTAGGTCTGCGTTATGAACTGGTTTTGCCTCGCACCGAGCGGCACAATGAGCTGAACTGGCTTGATCCGAATGCCACCTCTCCCATCACCCTCAACGGCCAGCATCTGAAGGGCGGCGAAAGGTTCGCCAATTCTGGTGACCGGCATTCCTATGCAGCTGACTTCAAGAATATCCAGCCTCGCTTTGGTTTTGCCTATCGAGCATTCCGCAACACGGTCGTTCGCGGCGGATACGGCATCTACTACTCCGCGTGGCGAGGAGCAGTCGCCGGAACGTCCGGCGTGGGCCAGCAGGGCTTCGACCAGTTGTCCTATTTAGTCACCTCGTTTTGGGGAGATGGGGCGACGCCCGCCGCCCGAATGAGCAATCCTTATCCGAACGGACCAATTCAGCCTCCGGGCAGCAGCCTGGGGTTGTTGAACGACGTGGGCTACGGTGGATACGGACCGATTCGCTACATCAGCAACAAAGTGCCTTACGAACAGAGCTGGAGCTTCGGCGTCCAGCACCAGATTCGTGGGAACCTGGTCCTCGACGCGTCCTACATCGGCAAGAAGGGAACGCACCTCTATTACGCCAATGCTGGTAGCATCAATCATCTGGGCTCCGAGATCGAGCACTACACCAACGCTCAGTTAGCGGATCTTGCATCCTTCGTCGACAATCCATTCGCGGATCCAAATCAGTCCAACGCCTCGCAGATCATCACCGATCCCAACAATCCGCTGCTGTACTCGACAATCCAGAAGATGCAGCTGCTAATGCCGTACCCGCAGTTCTTTGGCTTCTCCGGGGACGAGCCACCAATCGCCAACTCGATTTATCATGCACTGCAGTTTCGTGCGGAGAAGCGCTTTTCGCACGGGCTGGAGTTTCTCGCGACATACACTTTCTCTAAGTCGATAGACGATGCTTCGCTGACCAGCACCAACAGCGGCTATTTGGGAAGTTTTGCCAGCTTACAGGATCCAAACAATCCGGCTGGCGAACGAAGTCTCTCTTCCTTCGACATTCCTCAGGTCTTGCAGTTCAGTTACACCTACGAACTTCCGATCGGCAGGGGCAAATTCATCGGAGGTAATATGCACCCGGTGCTCAATGCCATCGTCGGTGGCTGGCGCACCAACGGCATCTGGCGCTTTAACAGCGGCAGGCCGATCAACCCGATGCTCTACATCTCGCAGAGCCTGCCAACATACGGGCCGCAGCGTCCAAACCTGATCGGGACGCCACATCGTGCCGGAGGCAAAGATTCGGACTGGATCAACCAGTACTTCACCAGTGCAGATGGAAGCGATTTTTTTGCCCAGCCAGCGCAGTACGCGATAGGTACAGCACCTCGTGCTTTGGGTTCCGTGCGCAATCCGGGCGCCGAAAACGCGGACCTGTCCATTTTTAAAGAGTTCGGCTTGGGCACGGTTCGTGAAGGGATGCGCCTTGAATACCGGTTCGAGACCTTCAACACCTTCAACCACCCGCAGTTTTGCGGTCCCGACACGACATTTGGCAGCCCCACCTTCGGCAAGATCTTTTACCAGTGCAATGGTCCACGCGAGGTGCAAATGGCGTTGAAGCTCTACTGGTAGCCGTCTAATCCGGGAGCAATATCACTCAGAGCGCCAACTGGGCCTCGCTGCTTAGAAGGGTCACTCAGGCAGGGAGAGACGCGCTAATCGACGGCCACGTATCGCCTGAGCGACAAGAGTAAGTCGACTCCGAGCGTCGAAATCGATGGATGGAATGTCAACCGCCAAGGCGGCGGATATTTCAGCAATCGATTTTCAAGAACACAAACTCAGGAACACGAAGGCCAAATTCAATGAACTCTCGACCACCTTTCGAAGCACACCGCAAGGACTTGGACAAGGTTGTGCGCGTCCTGCAGGATACAGCGACGATAGACCGCGAATACATGGCTCCCCTTGAGGAGTTCCAGGCGCGAGTTCGCCGCACCAACCAGGCATTGCAGCATCACGGCCACACTGTTGGTCTCGTCTTTTCCGACGAGCAGTATGCCGGCGACGTTCCTTACCTCGGCGGAAATACCAATGTCTCGATCGAGCAGGTAGCCGGCGTTATCGGGCCAAAAGGGTTTCACGTCGTAGCGGGACTGGAGGGCGGCTACGTTGCCGAACAGCTAGCGGACCGTGCCGGAGCGACGGTGCACAAGGTCGAACTGCTGCAGTTAGCCGACGAAAAATATCCCATTCGAGCAGAGCGGCTCGAGGATGTGATCAAAGCCGCAGCCGGCCAGGACGTCGACCACATTGCTTTGCTGACGCCACGTCAGGTGATCCCCGCCGGTCTAGTTGAGCACTTGCAAGACCTCTATGGGATAGAGGGCGTGGTCGACGCCCAGGAACTCTACTACCGCGTGAAGTACGAGAAAAGCGCGATTGAGATGCGCCTCATCACCGATGCCTGCGTCATCGCGGATGCGATGTTGCGCGCCATGCTAGCGGTACTACGTCCCGGGCGTCTCGAAACCGAAGTCGCTGCCTGGGGAGCGTGGGTCGGCCGCATGCTGGGCTCCGAGCGCGACGGATTTCAAATCATGGTTGGTGCCAACACAGCCAACCGCACACTGATCGGTCCGGCACTGAACCGGCAAATTCGCGAAGGCGACTGGGTTCACCTGGGCGTTGCGCCGAAGCGCGATGGATTAACCGCCTGCATTCGCCGGTCCGTGATTGCCGTGGACTCGCCTACGAAAGTTACGCCGGAGCAGAAGTACTGGTTCGATCTGGTCGAAGAAGGATACAACGTCGGCGAGCACTCGTATCGTGAGGTAGCGGGCAAACAATTGCCTGCGCGCCTGCAGGAGCAATCTCTCGTGGACTTTTTTGCTGGACATTCGCAAGAAGTCTCACGCCGTATTGGTCGGGAGATCAACCTCGCGCAACAGAAGCCCTACACTGGCACGCACAACTCCGGCTACACCGAATGCCAGGAATTCTTTGGCGCCATCACGCTCGACAGCCAGGAACCGCTGGGCAATCAAATTGTCACTATGCTGGACGTAGCGTTGCGCGGAATCGGAGACCGATGGCACGACGTCGTGATCCCTGGCTTCGATTTCTGCGTAGTGGAGAACACTCTGGGCAAGTACGGTACCCGAGTTGAAACGCTGACCAAAGTGCCGATCAATGTGCAAGAGTTCGCCGCGCACTAGCCGTCGGGCCTGGTTCTTTACTGAGGCCGAAATGACAAGCGCCGGTGCGATCCCGCCTGCTCACGGTTGCCCTCACATGTCCTTAATTGTGGTTCGATGGATAGCCCCAACGACGAAAAAATTCCGCTTGCTTTTTAAGACTCGCCAGGCGATGCAACATGGTGCGCCGCCGCTTGGGAGAAAGTGGATCGTCATACAGTGACGACCTTGCCTCTCCCAGCCAGCGCAACCAACTACCCCACTCGGGACCGAATTGAGCTTCCAACTGTTTGCGCAGTCGCTGCGCCAGGGCCCCGCTGTTTCCGGCTGTTGAGATCGCGATCTGCAGCGGACCACGCCGCACCACCGCCGGGTAATAGAAATCGCATGCGTCTCGATCTCGTACGACGTTGCAAAGAACCCTTCGTTGTTGCGCCTGCTCAAACACGGCGCGATTCAACGTCTTTTGCGGTGTCGCCACCACCGCCAAAAATACGCCGTCGAGGTCGTGCGACTCGAAACGGCGCTGTTGCCACACAATCTTGTTTTCCGCGGCCCAGCTTCGAATGGTTCGAGTGGCCGCCGGAGCAACCACGAAGACGTGCGCTCCGCAACGGAGCAGCGTTGGTATTTTTTCCTCGGCGGTTTTCCCCGCGCCGACCACAAGGCAGCGCCGTTTGGCAATCTTCACGAACATCGGAAAGAGCGGTGACTTCTCTTCCGAGAGTCTCGACGGCGGTTTGCTCACACCCCTCCCCCCCAGACCGATCTTTCCCATCTAGCTTGCTGGCAAAACGCGTCCGGCACCAATTCAAAGAAGTGATGGTCGCTATAAGAGAATCCCATCGCAGACACCGACCGTCGATCTGCACGCCTTGAACTAGAGGGCTTTCCGGACTCAAGTCCGGGTAATCGCGGTCATAGATTTTTTCTATTTCCAGTCATAAGTGGCTCTGGCTAGATTGCCTCCAGGAACGGAACGCGGTCTCGTCAAGGCTGGAGAGGGAATCGCCCTGCCAGTGGAGGCACGCTGCGATTTTCGCTCCCGAGAAATCCCCGGATACCAGGTCGTATCCATGAACCCGAATTTCCGGTTCAGGCCGTCAAGAAGCAGTGCAGCTTCTTTGCAAGCCCGGGTTACGACAGCGAGTTTAAGTTCCACTGGTGCAAGGCTGACGTGGTGTCAGCCGCAAGTCTGGGGAAAAGATGTCTTTACCATTCATCGAGAGGGCTGGAACTGGCGACGTCAGGTTCGTGTTGAGCCGGCAATTCCCCGCGGCGCAACAGGTCCTGTATGGAATCGAACCGCTGGCGGCCGTCCCTCGCATTCCCGATCGTGCTCCTTCCGCCGGCGAGCAGTATCGCTTTCACTTCGATATGACGCAGTGTATCGGGTGCAAGTGCTGCGTTGTCGCCTGTAATGAACAAAACGGGAATCCGGCGAACATCAACTGGCGTCGCGTCGGCGAGATCGAGGGAGGCTGGTATCCGGACAGCTACCGCCTCTATCTGTCGATGGGATGCAATCACTGCCTCGAACCGTCGTGTTTGATCGGATGTCCCGTCGAGGCTTTCACCAAAGATCCTCTCACCGGCATTGTGCAACACAGCTCCGACGCCTGCATTGGCTGTCAATACTGCACATGGAACTGCTCGTACGGCGTGCCACAGTACAATCCCGACCGCGGCGTCGTCGGCAAGTGTGACATGTGTTACGGACGCCTCACCGATGGCCGGGAGCCCGCTTGCGTCAATGCTTGTCCCGAGGGCGCGATCCGCATTGAGATTGTGAACGCCGCGGAGTGGAACAGCGAGTACTCCAGCGCAAACGCTCCGGGACTGCCCTCCGCCGACGACAGCATCTCCACCACTCGAATTACTCTCCCCGAAAGACTCCCGCCGGACATCCGGAAAGCCGACTACTGGCGCGTGCGGCCAGAGGCTCCGCACTGGCCGCTTGTAGTCATGACAGTGCTGACGCAGCTGTCGGTGGGATCGTTCGCCATGATCTGGCTTCTGCAACTCGTGGGATCGACCAGCCGTCTGAATGCCGCCGCAATCGGCTCCCTCATTTTCGGCGGACTGGCGCTCGCTTCCTCCACCACGCACTTGGGCCGCCCCATCTACGCCTATCGCGCATTGAGGATGTGGAAGCGCTCGTGGCTGAGCCGCGAAGTACTTCTCTTTGGATGTTTCTCTGCGCTGGCGGGACTCTATGCTGCGTCGCTGTGGCTGGGATTGCCCCTCAGCCGGCAACTTGGCGGGGCCACAGCGTTTCTCGGCGCGGCCGGCATCACGGCAAGCGCTTTCATTTATCTGGTGCCTGCGCGCCCATCCTGGAACACAAACTTCACGATTTCCGATTTCTTCCTCACTGCATTGCTTCTGGGACCGTTGTTCCCCGTTGCCATGGGCACTGCCCAGGGACGCCTGCTGACTCTGATCGGAGTTGCTGCAGCTTCAGCGCAACTGCTGAACCAGACGCTGCGCTTCCTGTGGCTGATAGGTTCCGACACGTTTGAACTGCAGGCGTCGGCGCGATTACTGTCCACTTCTCTGGCAGGAACCTTCCTGCTGCGTGGCGCTCTTCTGCTGGCCGGAGGCATTGCTCTGCCGTTGTCCGGCCTGCTGTCCGCTCGATTCGCAGCCATTGTTCTAGCTCTTGCCGGTGAGATTGCCGGCCGCTATCTCTTCTACGTGAGTGTTGTGCCGAAGAACATCGCCGCTCCCTACCTTGCGGGGCAGGAGCGCGCGGCATGAACTTCCTGCGCAAGATCGGCGTCGACATCCTCTCCGGACAGTATTCCTATGCTGACGATCCTCAGCACGGACACACCTCGGCGCAGAAAATCCCGGACCGTTGGATACCCACCACCTGCGGATACTGCTCCGTAGGATGCGGAATGTTTGTCGGTGTGAAGGAAGGCCGTGCAGTGAGCGTTCGCGGCAATCCACATCACCCGGTGAATCTAGGGAAACTCTGCCCCAAAGGTCTTTCGGAACACTACACGCTGGAGGCGCCAAACCGCGCCCGGACTCCTCTGCTCAGGAGAAACGGCAAGCTGGTCCCGGTCAGCTGGAACGACGCGCTCGGCACAATGCTCGAGAGATTCCGCACCACGCAGGAACGCTATGGCCGGGACTCTCTCGGTGTCATCAGCACCGGCCAACTTGTCACCGAAGAGTTTTATGCTCTCGGGAAGCTCGTGCAACTCGGGTTGGGCACCAGAAACTACGATGGCAATACCACTTTGTGCATGGCCAGTGCCGTCTCTGGTTATAAGCGGTCGTTTGGCAGCGACGGCCCACCCGGAGCCTACGAGGACCTACAGAAGGCGGACGTCATTTTCCTGATCGGCGCCAACATCGCCGAGAACCATCCCATTCTTTGCCAGCATCTGGAAGCCAATCTCAGGAAGACTCTCATCGTCGCCGATCCACGCGTCACCAAGACGGCGATGATGGCGGATCTGTTCCTCCCTCTGAAGCCGCGCTCCGACATCGCTCTGGTGAACGGAATCATCCATGTGTTAATTCAGACAGGTCAGATCGACTGCGAGTTCGTCGCGAACCACACGCGCGGATTCCCCGAACTCGCAACGTTCGTCGAGAGGTACACGCCACAACACGTCTCCCAAATCACTGGCCTGAGCGAGGACCTGATTCTCAAGACGGCATACCTTTACGGGAACGCCCAGGCCGCGTTCATCGGATGGACGATGGGCGTCAACCACAGCACCCAGGGCGCCGAGACCGTAAATGCAATCAACAATCTGGCATTGATCACGGGCAATATCGGTCGCGCAGGTGCGTCTCCTTTCTCCATCACCGGGCAATGTAACGCTATGGGAACTCGTGAAACTGGTTTCACGTCAAGCCTTCCCGGATACCGCAAATTCGAAAATGCCCGCGATCGGGAAGACTTGGCTGCTCTCTGGGGTATCTCAGCGGATCGCATTCCCACATCGCGTGGCCTCGCCTACCCCGACATCATCGAGGCGGCCGTCAGCAAAAAGATCCGCGCCCTCTGGGTTATTGCGACGAATCCCATCGTTTCCTTTCCAAACATCGACGTGCTGAAACAGGGCCTTGAGACCTTGGATTTCCTCGTCGTTCAGGACGGATTCCATCCCACGCCCACTACAGAACTCGCGCACCTGGTTCTGCCGGCGGCGATCTGGGGTGAAAAAGAGGGTACGTATACCAACTCCGAGCGTCGCGTCAGCAAGGTAAATCTCGCTGTCGATCCGCCGGGTGAGGCAAAGACCGACCTCGATATTTTCCTCGCGATCGCCGAAAAGCTCGGTTGTCGCGAAGAGCTCTTTCCTGGCTGGACAGGCCCCCGGGACGCCTTTGAGGAATGGAAGCGCATTTCAAAGGGCCGCCTCTGCGACTATTCCGGCCTGACCTACGAGTTGATCGAGCAATACAACGGAATCCAGTGGCCATTCCCCGAAGGGACGCCGGAAGTAACGACGAGCCGCCTCTACGAAACCGGAAAGTTCTCAACGGCAGACGGCAAGGCACAACTTTTCTGCGTTGAGTGGACTCCATTTCCCGAGCAACCGAGCGCCGAGTTTCCCCTCGTCCTGAACACCGGACGCACGGTCGAGCACTGGCATACCCGCACCAAGACAGGCCAGGTTCCGATTCTCGAGCGTATGTCGCCGAGCGCATGGCTGGAAATGAATACGCGTGACGCTCGAGCCCTGCGTTTAAGGCCCCACGATCGCGTGGACGTCATCTCCCGCCGGGGCCGCATCAGGAATATCGAATTACGCGTAACCGAGACCGTAGCGCCCGGCCAGGTCTTCATGCCGTTTCATTTCGTGAAGACCAACGCGAACCAGGTCACGCAGAGCGCATTTGACCCCATTTCGCGCGAACCCAACTACAAGCAGTGTGCGGTCTTGGTGCAGCTGAGCTGTACTCGCAAGAATCAACGCAAGTCCGGGTTGTGTACCCCAATCCTCAGCGGAGGTGAATGAGTGGAGCGACTAGTGGTCGTCGGAAATGGTATGGCGGGCGTAGCCTGCGTCGAGCAGATCCTCCGCCACTCGCCGAAGTTCGACATCACGATCTTCGGCGACGAGACCCACGTCAATTACAACCGCATCCTGCTCTCCTCGGTGCTGGCCGGCGAAAAGTCGGACGACGATATCGTTCTCAACGGACTCGATTGGTATCAGCGCAACCACATTGATCTCCGTCTCGGCGTGCGCATTGTGGGCGTGGATTCTATGGCAAAGACGGTCACCGGTGATGACGGGAGCGTGACGAAGTTCGACAAGCTTCTGCTCGCTACGGGAAGCATGCCGCTCATCCCATCGATCGACGAAGTGAAGAAGGATGGTGTCTTCGTATTCCGCAACCTCGACGACACCCGCGCTCTGCTGGAACGCTGCCGCCCCGGCTTGAAGGTAGTGGTGATCGGCGGCGGCCTGCTCGGTTTGGAAGCGGCTCGTGGGCTTCAAGTGCAGGGATGCGACGTGACCGTCGTCCATCTGATGGACTGGCTTATGGAACGGCAACTCGATGTCACGGGCGGCGGCTACCTTGCCGCAAAGATGAATCAGTTGGGTATCACGGTATTGCTGGGCCTGAGCACAACCGCGATTCTCGGGAACGGGAAAGTCGAGGGCGTCCAGTTTAAGGGCGGAGGCAGCATTCCGGCGGATCTCGTCGTGATTGCGGCGGGCATTCGTCCGAACGTGGGGCTCGGGCAGGAGGCCGGTCTCGAAGTGAAGCGCGGCATTGTGGTCAACGATTACATGGAGACATCGCATCCCGACATCTTCGCCGTCGGCGAATGCGTGCAGCACGACGGCATCTGTTACGGCCTCGTTGCCCCGCTCATCGAGCAGGGAAAAGTGCTGGCCGCCACCATCACCGGAAACAAAGGCCCCAAGTATCAAGGCAGCGTGCTGGCGTCCAAGCTCAAGATCATGGGGGTCGATGTCTTCTCCGCCGGCGAGGTGGGCGACAAACTCGATGGCTCCGAGGTCATTCGCTACGAAGATCCCGCCCTCGGCATCTACCGCAAACTCACGCTCAAAAACAGCAAACTCGCGGGCGTCATCCTTGTGGGCGACACCGCCGATAGCCACCGCTACATGGATTGGCTCCGCACGCAACACGACCTGGCTCCCTTGCGCCGTCAGCTCCTGTTTCCCGCTCCCTCCGAAGACACGGGAATCGGCGTCGCTCAAATGGCGGACAGCGAGACCGTCTGCGGCTGTATGGGAGTGACCAAGGGCGCGATCATCCACGCCATCCACGAGAAGGGCGTAAACACTCTTGCACAATTGAAGGAATGCACGCGCGCCTCTACCGGATGCGGAAGTTGCTCCGGGCTGTGCCAGTCTTTGCTGAAGGCCGTCGTGCCGGAGTTTGAAGAGGAAGTAAGGAAAACGATCTGCAGGTGCATTCCGTTCTCCGAGGACCAGCTTCGCGACGTCCTTCGCAGCCAGCATCTGAAGAGTGTGCAGGAGGTGCTTGAAATCTATGGCAATGGCATCGGTTGCGAAGTCTGCAAGCCCGCTTTGAGCTACATGCTCGACATGCTCTGGTGCGGCGACCACGAGGAAGACCGTTCGGCGCGCTTCATCAACGATCGCGTGCACGCCAACATCCAGAAAGACGGAACGTTTTCGGTCGTGCCTCGCATTCGTGGCGGCGTTACATCTCCCGGCGAACTGCGGCGCATCGCGGATGTTGCCGACAAATATCGCGTCCGCATGGTCAAGATCACCGGTAGCCAGCGTATCGACCTGCTGGGTGTAAAGAAAACCGATCTCCCAAAAGTATGGGCTGATCTCGGAATGCCTTCCGGCCAGGCCTATACGAAGGGCGTTCGCATGGTGAAGACTTGCGTGGGCACCGACTTCTGCCGGTTCGGCGTGCAGGATTCGACCAGTGCCGGCATTGAACTCGAACGACGGTTCGAAAATCTCTTTACCCCGCACAAGGTGAAGATGGGCGCAGTCGGGTGCCCCCGCAATTGCGCCGAAGCAACGGTCAAGGATATCGGACTGGTCGGACAGGAGGGCAGCTGGCAAGTCGTGGTCGGCGGAGCGGCCGGGAAGAAGGTCCGTAAAGCCGATCTGCTGTTGACCGTCGAGACCACCGAACAGGCTCTGGAAGCAGCCGCTCTCTTCTTCCAATACTACCGCGAGGGTGCGAACTATCTCGAACGTACGTACGACTTCGTGGAGAGACTCGGCATAGAAAAGGTCCGGAAGGACACTGTGTATGCACGCGATACCGTTAAGAGCGGTTTGCTCGAGCGACTTCGTAAATCGAAAGAGCATTCCAGCGACGCGTGGCTCGAGCGCGACACACCTCACAATCCGACGCAGTTCGTCCAAATCAAGCCCCTGGAGGAAGTCTTTGCATGAGCCACACCAATACGTGGGTTCGCATCGCCTATTGTCGGGACATCCCGCTGCGTGAAGGCCGCGCGGCGAAGGTCGGTAACCGGGAGATCGCAATTTTCAATCTCGGGGACCGTTTCCTCGCTGTCGACAATCATTGCCCGCACAAGGGCGGTCCTTTGGCCGATGGACTCGTCTCGGGCACAACCGTCGTCTGCCCGCTCCACGCGTGGAGGTTGAGCCTCGACACGGGCAAAGGTGTCAACGGTCCCAGTGCGTCAAGTTGCGTAGAGACCTTTCCGACGCGAGTGGAGTTCGGGGTCGTTTTGCTGGATATCTGCAACATACGCACGGAGGGTGGAGAGCCTTCACGCAAAGAAGTGCCGGCGCTGTGCGTACAACCGGGCGAAATCGCCGGCACGAACGATTACTCGTCCGCAGCCGAAGCCTGATTCCCGGTTCCGCAACGGCTCTGCAACTGCCCAAATTCTTACTTTGCGCCACGACCGAAGGAGATGTGTATGGACTATGTTTATCGGAAGGAACTTCTGCCCGAGTTCGATAGCGACGGCCAGGCCACACGCATCCGGCTGCTGAACTTCTCCACGGCACCGATGCGCGCTTTCCATCTCTCGTGGATTGCTTTTTTTCTCAGCTTCATCGCTTGGTTCGGAATTGCTCCGTTGATGGCTATCGTTCGGGACGATCTGAAGCTCACCAAGGCGCAGATTGGAAACACGGTTATTGCCTCCGTTGCGATCACCATCTTCGCGCGCCTGCTGACCGGCTGGCTGTGCGATCGCTTCGGACCACGCCGAACATATTCCGCGCTGCTAATCTTTGGTGCACTGCCAGTAATGGGAATCGGTCTTTCCCATAGCTATCACTCCTTCCTTTTGTTTCGACTCGCAATAGGACTGATCGGGGCGTCATTCGTCACCACGCAGTACCACACGTCCGTGATGTTCTCCCGTTCGGTCGTCGGTGCCGCGAACGCGGTCACTGCCGGTTGGGGCAATCTTGGCGGTGGCGTTGCCCAATGGGTCATGCCCCCGCTGTTTGGCGCATTCGTCGGCTTCGGCATAGACAAGTTCCTGAGCTGGAGGTTGGCGATGATCGTTCCCGGCGCGCTCTTGTTTGTCACCGGCATCGCGTATTACCGGCTCACGGAAGATACGCCCGACGGCCGCCCGTTTGCTCCCCGCATCGGCGGCGCCGCGTTTTGGGAGGCCGCCGGCGACTATCGCGTATGGCTCCTTTTTCTTCTCTATGGCGCGTGCTTTGGAGTCGAGATCACGGTGGATAACGTCGCTGCGCTGTACTTTAAAGACTCGTTTCACGTGTCGCTGAAGATCGCGGGGCTTCTCGCGAGTCTGATCGGCATGATGAACCTTTTCGCCCGCGCCCTCGGCGGGATCGCAGGCGACTGGGCGGGAAACAAGTGGGGATTAAGTGGCCGGTCTCGTCTCCTCGGATTCACCATCATCCTCGAAGGCCTACTGATGGCCTTATTCTCGCGCCTGACAATTCTCGGCCCGGCCACCGTCGCGTTCCTTCTTTTTGGATTGTTTGTCTGCATGGCCTGCGGATCGACCTTCGCGATCGTTCCCCTGATTCGTCCGCGTGCCGTAGGATCCGTCTCCGGCATCGTTGGCGCAGGAGGAAATTTTGGCGCTGTTGTCTCTGCCATGCTCTTCAAATCCGAGAGCCTGTCCGCCGCGAGTGCATTCCTGCTCCTGGGCTGTATTGTCGCGGCCACCTCCTTTTGCGCACTCGCGCTGCCCTTCAGAGAGTCGAGCGTGTCGATCCCCGATGGCAGCGCGCGGCCTGCTCTCATGTCCGCTGACTAAACATCAGACTGGAGTGCTTGTCATGAAACCGCCATTCAGCTCAGCGCTTCTGCTGTCTGGCGCGGCGTACGGCCAGATCCGTTCCCTTTTCGAAGGCGTCGAGAGGATGCCACAAGCCCAGACCTTGGACGCAGTCAGCACCTCGGTCGGTCCCCTGACTTCGGAGAACTGCGGGGCCGAGGGCTCAACGTGGACACCGAGTGCTCCCACCCGAAAGTGCGATTCCTGGTAGAAGAGTAAGCAGGAAAAGGTCCCGATTTCCTCAAGGCAAAACGCACAGCCGGAAGGCAGACTTATCCATGACCGCAAACCTACATCCTCTGTTTTTGAATTTGAGAAATCGCACCTGCGTCGTTGTGGGTGGGAGAGAAATGGCCGAGGCAAAGGCTCGAGAGCTTCTGGACGCTGGCGCCCGAATCCGTCTGATTGCTCCTGAAGTGACGCATCAGATTTCCGCGTGGGCACAGGCTGGGTTCCTGGAGTGGGAGCCTCGTGCTTATGCGAACGGCGACCTGCGGGATGCCTTTCTTGTCGTAGTGATCGCGGATTCCGACACCAATGCTCGCGTTTTTGCAGATGCGGAGAAGCAAAATACTTTCTGCAATGCTGTGGATGACATGCCGCACTGCAGTTGCTATGCGTCAGCGGTCGTGAGGCGTGGTCTGCTGCAGATCGCTATTTCCACGGCAGGGAACAGTCCGGCGCTGGCTCAGCGATTGCGAAAAGAGCTCGAACGGCAGTTCAGCGAAGAATATGGACCGTGGGTCCAGCAACTGGGAGAAATGCGCGCCCTTCTTCAGAATAAGAAGATGGCGGCCGAAACGCGGCGCAAGATTCTCCACGATCAAGCCAGCGTCGCGGCATTCGAAGGGTTCCGCACGACACATTGCCGGGAAGGCGATGGTCATCCTTCGGTGAAGATTCCAGAAGGCTCGGGAAACACCCCGTGAGTAGGGATGGTCTGAAGAAGCTGCGGCCGGAACTCCCTGACAATGCCTTCCTCACCGTCTCTCCTACAATGAGTACGCACGGAGAAGGCAGAACGGGCGCATCGTGCAGAGATCCGAGCCTTGTTTCATACCACTGCTCGTCCGGGTTCGACACCTTCGATATGATCGCGCACGGTGTCGATTCGCTCAACCCGGCGCGGCGCAGATCCTCCGCCACTCCCTCGTACTTTCCCGGCATATAGACGACCACGGTAGTTCGGCCGTCGATGAGTGCGGGCCAATCGGATTTCTGTTTTCCATATCCGCTGTGCGCGCTGACAAAAGGAAGCTGATCGGCCCGTCGCCGGTCGGTCAGCGAGACTCGAATTTTCGCTGCTGCTGCCAGACTGGCCGTCACTCCTGGGATGACCTCCACCTCAATCCCTGTGTGGCGCAGCACATCAATTTCTTCTGCGGCGCGTCCGAAGATCGACGGATCACCACTCTTCAGACGCACAACAATTTCTCCCGCCGCCGCAAACCGCACCAGCAAGTCGTTGACCTCGTCCTGGGTGATGTTCTTCCGTCCGCAGCGCTTGCCAACGTTCAGGACTTGCGCCCGCGGAGAAACCAGCGCCAGGACTTCCGCCGAAACCAAAGCGTCATGCAGAACGACGTCTGCCGAACCGAGCGCGCGAGCTGCCTTTAGCGTAAGCAGCTCCGGATCCCCCGGCCCCGCTCCCACAAGATAGACTTTTCGTCGCGTTTGCGAATCAGGATTACCGAACAAGAATCACCTTGTCAGAGCGGACGTGCCCCACACTCGCCTCGCTGCAGTGATCTGGGTCGAACTCTGCAATTCATAGATATAAGATCTCCCTCCAATTGGGAAATCGAAACTATTGATGGCTCATATCAACTTTTAAACGGTTTTGACCGCGAATGGGCATCGTGCCCTGGAATCGAATTTGGCCAATTTTGCCCCATGGAGGCTCACTGAGCGGGAATCGTCAATTCGCGGCGAAACGCAAGGCTGGCAAGGAACTGCAGGAAAAGATTGGAGGCGCGGGTCGGAATCGAACCGACGCATAAAGGTTTTGCAGACCTCTCCCTTACCACTTGGGTACCGCGCCCCTTATTTAGACAGATTTCCGTCCAAAAAAACTCCACCTGTAACCGCCAGGTGGGGGCAGAAATCTGGAGCGGGAGACGGGATTTGAACCCGCGACTTCGACCTTGGCAAGGTCGCACTCTACCACTGAGTTACTCCCGCTCGATCTCAGAAATTATACCGCATTTGCTATCGGACCGGCCCCCCACCAAAGTGGTCCGAGATCACGCAATGATGACGACAGTACTGTTGAGCTTACGGCTCGACTGGACAGTCGGGGGCGGCTATGCCTACATCAATCAGGTCATTTCGACTTCGATTCTCTTTGCTTTCGGATCGAGTTTCACGATGCGGAAACTGCGCACCTGGCCAGAGCGTGCGGGTTCTGGCTTCGGCGCGCCACCGGCGCCGGTTTTCCATTTTGCTTGCAGCATCGAACTGAGCGATGAGAGATCGGCTTTGGATTCTTTCGGGGCTTCGGCTTTTGCGGGCGTGGTAGAGGCCATTTTGCAAGTCGCGTGAATGCCATCGCCGAGTTCGACCCGTGCCTGTGTGGAATCGTCCATGAGGCGGCCGGTGACCGTGTCGCCCACCTTGTGTTCGGCGATGTATTCGTCGATGCCGGTTGGAACCAGCTGCTTCATACTGAGGCGCATCTGGCGTTTTTCGGGATCGATGGCGACGACCTGCGCCTGCACGACCTGGCCCACGCGTAGCACGTCGGCGGGCTGGTTGATGCGTTTCTCAGCGCTTATCTCGCTGACGTGGACCATGCCCTCGACTCCCTCGGCAAGCTGCACGAAAGCGCCAAACTTCGTGAGGCTCGTGACCGGACCCTGAATCGCCGAGCCCACCGGGAAGCGCTGCGGTGCATCTGCCCACGGATCTCCCAGTGCCTGCTTCAGTCCCAGCGAAAGGCGGCGTTCGGCGGCGTTTACCTGAAGCACGACGACTTCCACGGTCTCACCCTGCTTGACTACGTCGCTGGCCTTGCGCAGTTTGCCCTTCGACCACGACATTTCGGAAATGTGGATAAGGCCTTCGATGCCGGGCTCAAGCTCGACGAAGGCGCCGAAGTCGACGAGACGCGTGACTGTGCCGCGCACGCGGTCTCCGGCTTTGTATTTTTGCGCAACGGCATCCCACGGGTGCGCTTGCAGTTGCTTCAGGCCGACGGAGATACGGCGCTTGTCGCCTTCGCTGTTGAGCTTGAGTACTTTGACGTCGATCTGCTGGCCAACCGAGAGCACGTCGGCAGCTTTGCCGATGCGGCTCCAGGAAATATCGCCAACGTGCAACAACGCGTCGACTCCGCCAATGTCGATGAAGGCGCCGTAGTCGGTGAGGCTGCGAACAGTGCCGCTGACGGTCGCGCCTTCCGCGATTTGCGAGTAGAGACGATCTTTGGCGACGCGCTCTTCTTCTTCGGCGACGGCGCGGCGGTCGACGACGACATCTTCTTCGGCGACGTCGAGCTTGATGATGCGGCAGCGGATTTCCTGGCCGACCAGGTTTTCCATCTCGGCGGCTTCGCGCACTCCGCTGCGCGAGGCGGGCATGAAGGCGCGAACGCCGACATCGACGCTGAATCCGCCTTTGACGACTGCGGTCACCGTCCCGAGAATGGCGGACTTGTCGGCGAAAGACTTTTCGAGCGCCGACCAATCCATGGGGCGCTCGACTTTGAATCGCGAGAGTTCGTAGTAGCCGTCGGGATCGCGGCCTTTTACGGCGACCTGGACCTGATCTCCGGGCTTCAGCGTTTCGCCTTGCAGCGCAGTGATGGGAAGAACGCCTTCCGACTTGTAGCCGATGTCGAAGAAAACCGACTCGGCGGTCACGGCGATCACCGTGGCCTTGAGCTGCCTGCCGTCTTCGGCTTTGCGCTGATGGCTCTTTTGATATTGCGAGAGGATGTCGCCGAAATTCTCGGTGGTTTCGGCGGCAGGCTGGGTTGCAGGAGTTTCTGGGTTGGACATGAAAGATTGCGGCCTCAAGAGAGGAAATAAGAATTACTAGAATAGCATTCTGGCTGGGGCGTCGTTATCGATGGCGTCATCCCGAGCACGGCCGTTTTGGTAGACCCCCGGCTTCAGCCGGGGGCGAGCGCAGCGAGGTGGAGCGAGGGATCTCCCCCACAGTGCACACTCGCGGGAGATTCCTCGGACCGCTGGAAAAAACGCGGTCCTTCGGAATGACGCCGCGTTATAGAAGATTTCGAGCTGAGCCACGACGACAAGAGTTCAGTGCGCGACCCACTGCGGATCCTCTTCCGGCTTGACGATTTGGCCGTCGCGCATATGGATGATACGGTCGCCGAACTTTGCAGCTTCGGGATTGTGCGTGATCATCAGCACCGTCTGACCCAATTCCTGGTTGGAGCGGCGCAGCATGCCGAGCACGGTATCTGAATTTTTCGAGTCCAGGTTGCCAGTCGGTTCGTCGGCGAGGACGATCGCTGGCTTGTTGATCAGCGCCCGGGCGAGCGCGACCCGCTGCTGCTCGCCGCCGGAGAGTTCTGATGGACGATGAATCAGTCGCTTGGACAAACCCAGCAGATCGGTGATGCGGTCGAAATAGGCGGAATCCAGATTGCCGTTTCCTGAGATTTCCCGCGCGATCAGGATGTTGGAGCGGGCATCGAGAGTAGGCAACAGATTAAATTTTTGAAAAACGAAGCCGATTTTCCGCTTGCGCATGCGGGTGCGCTCGGCGTCGGAGAGTTGCGCCAGGTCATCGCCATCGAGCACGACGCTGCCGCCATCGGCGCGGGTGAGGCCGCCGAGCAGATAGAAGAGAGTGGATTTTCCGCTGCCCGAGGGGCCGACGACGCTGACAAACTCGCCTTTTTGCACGGTGAAGGAGATGCCGCGCAGCGCCTCGACCTCAATTTTGCCTACGTGGTAGGTCTTACGCAGGTTCCTGGCTTCTATGAATGCACTTCCGGATGCTTCGCCCATGCCTAGCAGAATCTTACACGATGAGCATGGGCGGCCGGGCCATTCGACCGATCAGGCGCGCAAGAGCTAGGCAACGCCGATCTGGCTAGGCGCGGCTAGCGGGCGCTGGTGCAAGCGCTTTGGCCCGCGCTTTTTCACCAGCAAGAGGCGCACGCGCTCCAGCAGATCGACGGGCGCATACATGCCTTTGGTGAGAAAAACATCGGCCTTCGAGTCGTGATCGTAGATGCGAATTTTGCTCGAGATCAGAATGGCCGGCGTCACCGGCGACAGATCTTTGATTTTCGCGATCAGTTGCGGTCCATCCAGACCGGGCATGGCCATGTCGGCAATGACCAGGTCGATCCCGCCCTGTTCGAAACGAGCCAGCGCTTCCTCCCCGCGCGAGAAACTGGCTACGCGGTAGCCGCGGGTTTCCAGCATGATTTTGCGGTGGGAGAGAGACTGTTCGTTGTCGTCTACACACAGAATCGTGCGCTTCGGTTTCATTAGCCTTCGTGCATCGATGGGCGCGACTCGAGAGGGTGGATCGCAACCAACGAACGCTTTTCTCAATATGAAGAATGTCGGAGCGAGATGCATCCTATAGGGAAAAACGTTGCGCTGTAAAGTGCCGCGGATGCTAATGGCGCTTTCCGGCTATTGCTTTTTGCGCGAGTGATTGCGTTGCGCGTTTCCCGTGGCTTGGAGCGCGAGCTAGAGAAAAACTTCCCCGCGCATGACTTCAATCGCGTGGCCTCCGACGCGCACGTTAACTACACGGTTATCGTTGCGCGAGGCGCGAACAAAAATTCGGCTGGGCCGCTGCATCTCGATGCCTTGCTCGATGAGAACGCGCTCGTCCGGCTGAGCGACGCCGTGCGCGGCCATCCACGCGGCGGCGCATCCGGCTGCTGAACCGGTGGCAGGATCTTCGCCATTATAGAAAAGCATGCGAGCGTGCAGACTGGCCGAAGGATCGACGGTTTCACGCGATACGAAGTAGAAGAATTTTCCGCCAGTTTTTTCAAGATATTCCGTGCCGCGGGCCAGATCGATGTGCAAATTCTGGATTGTTGCCAGAGATGCGAGAGGCACGACGGTGTACGCCAAACCGGTGGACACGGTCTCGATCGGAAGTGAAGAGTCGAAACTGCCGGGTGCGAGTCCGATTGCACGGGCCACAGTTTCGCGATCGTGCTGTGTGGTGAAGATCGGATCGACTTGAGTCATCTCGCCAAAGGTCGGTTGTCCGGGCGAGTCTTCGAAGCGAACCGGTACTTTGCCGACGTTGAGATCGAGGAAGAGCTCTTTCGCGCTGGACGTTCCCCGCAGCGAAAATGCTGTGCCAAGCGTAGGGTGCCCGGCGAACGGCAACTCTTCCTGTACGGTGAATATTTTCACGCGGGTGCCGTGCGTTTTTTCTACGGCCGCTTCGCGAGGCAGGATGAAGGTGGTTTCCGAGAGATTCATCTCGCGGGCGATGGCCTGCATTTCAGAATCGGTCAGGCCGCGGCCATCAGAAAAAACCGCCAGCGAATTGCCTTCGAGCGCTTTGCTGGAAAATACATCCCACTGCGACATGGAAAAGCGGCGTTGTGTGGGCATTCAATGCTCCGGGAGAAAGTAACGACGCCAAGAAGATGCCAGCAGAAGGCCGCGCGATGCAGGAAATGTGCGCGCCGCCGCGACGGAAACGGTGTTGTGCCGTTGACAGCGGCTGGCGCGGATTTTATGCTAACTACATGTTGCTGCCTGCCACCGCCGCCATGGGTTGTTGTTGTCCGGCGTGTGGGTAGGGAGCCAGCAGGATTCTTCCCACCCACCTGAAGCGAGCGGGTGGGTTCCTCATCATCTATCCGCCAGCCGGGACCGGGTCGGGCCAATTTTCTAAATCTTGTTTTCGAAGTCTCGATGATTCGAATCACTGAGGAGATACCATGAGCACCGCAACTGAAACGAACAGCATTCCGCGTATTAACGACACTGCTCCCGACTTTACGGCTCAGACCACGCAAGGCGAAGTGCATTTTCATGAATGGATCGGCGATGGCTGGGCAATTTTGTTTTCTCATCCCAAGGACTTCACCCCGGTATGCACTACCGAGCTAGGGGCAATGGCGAAGCTGCAGCCGGAATTCGCCAAGCGCAACACGAAAATCATCGGACTGAGTGTCGATCCGGTACAGGATCACGAGAAGTGGAAAGCCGATATTGAAGAAACGCAGGGCGCCACGGTCAACTATCCGATGATCGGCGATCCGCAACTCAAGGTCGCCAAGCTGTATGGCATGCTGCCTGCCGATTCCGGTGAAACCAGCACGGGCCGTACGGCTGCCAACAATGCGACGGTTCGCACCGTCTTTGTCGTCGGGCCGGACAAGAAGATCAAGCTGCAGCTCAGCTATCCCATGACGACCGGCCGCAACTTTGACGAAATCCTGCGAGTGATCGACTCGCTGCAACTCACCTCCAAGCATCAGGTGGCGACGCCGGCGAATTGGAAGCAGGGCGACGACGTCATCATCAGCGGATCGGTGTCGAACGAAGACGCGCAGAAGAAGTATCCGAATGGCTGGAAGTCCCCGAAGCCGTACCTGCGGATTGTTCCCCAACCAAAGTAGAACCGTAGAAGTCTAAGAGCGGATCAGACGGGAGAGTCGCGACATCGTCAGGCTCTTCCGTCCTCTTTTTGCACGTGTTGTGCAGAATCTTTCATCTTGACAAGCACAACAGTTTGTTTAGACTTCGGTCGATTGTGATCAAGTCTCGCCATTCCCCGGCGAGCGGGTCGATCCGCTATTGCTAGAGTGGTGCGGTTCGATTCTTGAAGCCCTGCGGTCCGTTAAGGCTGCACGTTCCAACCTAAATCGCAAGCCCCCTCAAAAAGGAGCTACTCAATGAAAGGCAAAATTGCCTTGCTGTGCGTCTTGTTGTTTGCAGTCAGCCTGTCGGCGTTTGCCGCTAACCCGCCGATTCCGAAGTTCACCGGCTCGTGGAACATCACCGGGTATCTCGAGCCCGGCCTTACCAGCCCCTACACCTATTGCTTTGACTTTACGAACACGGGAGGTGTTCTCGGCTTCACCAATAGCGGCACATGGAATGTTCCGTCGTACAGCGCCGGCTGGTCGGGTGAATGGTATGTGAATGGCGATGAGATCATCATTCATGGCGTGGCCGCGGGCGATTTCATTTTCTCGTGGAAGGGCAGCATTCAGAACGCCCAGAAGATCGCCGGCCGCCAGGTGGAATTCTTCATCACCGGCGCGACCGACACCGCGGGAACTTTCTCGGGAACAAAGATCAGCGGATCGTGCCCGGCTGCTGTCTCGAAGGGCGGAGATCCGGCGAAGTAGTTTGAAATTGTGTGTGGGCTAATCTGGGCGGGGAGACTGTGAGGCGTCCGCGCGTTTTTGTTTGAGAGATTCTGGATGAATGTGCTCGGTCAGGATGTTTAACATTGACGGGGACATGTCCTGCAGTAACCTGTGAGGTAAGGCGCAATAGCGAATACTTGATTGCAGCGCAATATTGCGTCGAGGGTGACTTATGCAAAGACTCGGGCTAACCATTTTGTTTCTCGCCGGTTTAACCGCTGCAGTTTTTTCGCAGACCAGTTCCGCCGGTCAAAGATCGTTGCCGACGCATCCTTCCACTACAGAGATGAGCGCGATCGTGAATCTCAGGAAGCTTGCAATGGCAGAATCCGCCTATGCGATGAGCCATACGCAGGAGGGGTTCGCCTGCGACGCGCAGGTCTTGACCAAGCTGGAATGGCCGAATTCGCCGACTCACGCCAAGCTCGTAGATGCGGCGTTCTTCGGTGGCACGGGTGAATATAAGTTCTCGGCACAGTGCGCGGAGAATTCAAAGCCCGCGGGGAAGCTGAACATTCTCGCCATCCCAGTTGACCCGAGTGCAAACCTCCACACCTTTTGCGCGACCGGAACATTCGGGCCTTACGAAGAGAAGCCGTATTTCTCAACCAGCGAGTTTCCCATTCGCAGCATCGCAGGCGGCACGCCGGAAAGCTGCTTTGTATCAGGCGAGCTTCTGAAGTAGCGAACCGACGATTTCACCAGACCGCGCGAGCCCCGGCTGTTCCTGCATTCGGACGGCCGTTTTAAAGCTGTTCCTCCACCAACTGAAAAACTAACACCATCAACCACAGAGGACACAGAGGGGCCGTCTTCGTTTCAGCATAGGTGCCTGCTACAGGCATTATGATGAGAGCGATAATCGAGGGCACGGAAGCGCATGCGGTCCGGTGATCGTCCCGGTCTTCAAAACCGGCGGGCGGCAGGTGACCCTGTCGCCGGTGGGTTCGACCCCCACTCGCTTCCGCCAACTCTTGCCGCGATTCGCCGGAATTTCTGTCTCGTCTCGCTGCTGATTTCGCACCGTGTGACGCGAATGGGGAAGGATTAATTTGACAGATCGAGGATATCGTCCCAACCGACGGGATCAGGCTCTCGCTCTGGCTCTCTTTCGCGTCCTTCATCGGCGAGGAGCACGATGGCGACGTGCAAGGCCTCGATCTCTTTCTTCAACTGGCGAAGTTCTTCCTGCTTGCGCCGAAGCCCGGTGAAAATCAAACGCGGATCGCACGTGTAAGCAGGCGCTGGCGGTGGTTGGGGCAGCGCGGGACGAGCCGATTGCGGCAGCATTTTCGCCGGAGCCGGCACTTCGTCGTCGGGCGGAAGCTGCGTGAGAAATTCGAGTCCCAGGCGATTGCCGATGCGATTGCGCACGACCGCAGTGACGCGGGAGCGCGCGGAAGTCGGGAACTGAATCTGCATCAGATCGCCGGGCCGGAGGGGAACGGTTGCGCGCAGGGCCATGCCGGCGCGGCTGATGTCAGTACCACGGCCGGGAAGGGGCGTGGTCAGGACTCCATTGAGCCCGACGATGCACACGGGCAGGTCGACCCGATAGCGCGGCCAGCGGCGCGTGTTTTGGGGGAAGGCCGATACTTGTTCCATCGTTATTTCAACTCCGCGGCAGCCGGTGGCTGTAGCGTTAGTAGTGCTGTGCCATCGTTCGCTATTTCAATCGGCCAGAGCAGGGCTGGGAGCAACATCGCTCCGCAGACCGGAAACGAACACAAAATGGGCCGCGAAGTGGTGGGCAGGTAGATTCTGCGTGCCAACCTTAGATTTTTCAAATTACCAACGTTCAGTTCGGCGTGTGATTACGGTAGGGCAACGGACGACGGAAGAGAGTCGAAAGGACGACCTTGACGTGCCCTTCTCTTCGGGGAGGCTCGCAGCCGAAATTTACTTCAGAAGATGGGAACTCAGGAGGTAGAGGGCGCTGCCGAGGCACAGCGTGCCGGCAAGCATTCCGAGGACAACTCGAAAGACACCGCGACGCCGAGGTTTTTGTTGCGCCAGGGCAGCACGGTATTTCTGAATCCAGGCTTGTTCGACGGGGTCCGCAAAGGGCTGCGAGGAAGAATGCACGACTGCCCGCAACCTGCGCTGATCCTCCGCTTCGAGAGCGACAAAGCGGAAGGGCTGGCGAAAGGTGGCGACTGGACTCAACATCTCGGCGGAGCCGGTTACGGGGCCATTCTGCGTGAGGAACATCAAGCGAATGCGGGAGCCCTGGCCCAACATGTTCGTCATGTTGAGCAAGCCACCGGTCAGAGAGATTGTTTCCAGTTGACCGCGGGAGTGCTTTCCATTGGGCAGGCGAAGGACGGCAGGAGTGATGTCGTTGAGCCGGACGCGCGGACTACGCCAGCTATCCCGTGACTGGAGGAGTTGAGTCATGGCACAAGAAAATTATCGTATCCCGACGGGGGACGTAGAAGATTACGGAAGGTCTTGCACCGGGCAAGTTACCTAAGTATGAAAAAGACTTGGGAGAGAAGGCCTCGGACTAGCGAATCTCGTTCAGGGCTTCTCGTCCTATACAAAATGGGTGCGTTTGTTTTATCGAAACGCTTTGCAATCAGAAGTGAAATGTCGCACGCGTTTCCCTCATGTTTGGCCTGTCTTGTTTTGAAGGGTGCGACTACCTTCTCTACCAAAAGCTATAGCGGGACAAAATGCGGTCTACAGCTTTTGAAAACGTAGCTGCACGATGCCAGTCGTGAAGTGTCACAGACTCGCCATGAGAAAGTTTCAAAGTCCTTGATTCCTCAATTGTCGAGCTAGCTCCTTATTGTCTTCGCGCGAAATCGCGCGGTTTGGCTGCGCGGTTGCACCATCACATCGCTCGGGTTGTCGAGTACGTCTGAGGAGATGTGAAAACAATGAAGCGCATGTCTTCTGTAGTAGTAGTGTCAATGGCCCTGTTGTTAAGCGTTGTGTTGCCTGCACACTTGCACGCACAAACCGCCGCGATGAGCGGCACCATTACCGATTCCTCCGGCGCCGTCGTTGAGGGAGCGCAGGTCACAGTGCGAAACCTTGCCACCAACTTATCGCGCACCGCGACCAGCAGCGCGACGGGAGCGTATTCGCTCACCAATCTTGAAGTCGGCAGCTACGAGGTCACCGCGAAAAAAGAAGGATTCAAGACCTTCCGGTTGCCGAGCGTGGATCTGTCCGTGTCCCACGTATCGACCATCGATGCCGTGTTGGTGGCGGGCGCCACCAGTGAGGAAGTCACAGTGCGCGGCGACACGGTCGCGCCCATTGATCTGGAGACGTCGCAGGTGAGTAATCTGGTCGACCAGGAGCAGATGAAGGATCTGCCGCTGATTACGCGCGATCCTTACAGTCTTGTGTTGCTGTCGCCGGGAACGTCGCAGACGAATAGCGGCTTGGGCGGCTTCACCATTAACGGAGCGCGCGAACGCAACAACAACTTCATGCTCGACGGCGTCGACAACAACGACACGTCGGTGCCGGGAATTCCGGATGGAGTTGTGGGGGCGAATCCGGATTCGACGGAAGAATTCCGCATCATCACCAACAACTTCAATGCGGAATACGGCCGCAACACGGGCGCGATTATTGAAGTGGTGACGAAAAGCGGGACCAACAAATTTCACGGCGGCGTGTATGAGTTCGGCCGCTGGAACAGCTTTGGCGGTGCGCGCGACTGGTTTAATCCGGCCATCGATTCGACCGGCGCAGCGACGCGGATGAATCCTTATGTCCGCAACCAGTTCGGCTATTCGATCGGCGGACCGATCATCAAGAACAAAACATTCTTCTTCTTTAATGAAGAGTTCGAACGCTATCGGACAACTCTGACCAACAACTCGACCGTGCCCACGCAGGCATTTAAGAACGGGGTGTTCAACTACACCACCATCGATAAGAATGATTCCAGCCCGTTGAACGGCCAAGTCGTGACCGTGCCCGTCGATCTGACTTCGGCTGGCGCCAACAACGGCTTGGGTGGAGCTCCACTCGATCCCACGATGCAGAAGATATTCGCGCTTTATCCCAATCCGACGGTCGACAACGGCGATGGGTATTCGGGAACGCTGTTTTTCCCCAGCGCCTCGCAGCAGAACAGCTACAACACGGTGGCGAAGATCGACCACCACTTCACCGATCGCGAGACCGTAAGCGTGCGCTATGCCTACGATCACTTTGTCGATCCGAATCCGTTTCATAACGACATTCTCCCCGGCAATGTGGGAGGAGTGAGCGAGAAGGCCATTAATGAAGGGCTATCCGCGAGCCTGATCTCGACTCTTACGAATAGCGTGGTGAATACGTTCGCCTTTGGCTGGAACCACATTTATTCGAACTTCGGTTGCACCGGCATTGGAACGCTGGACAGTGCGATTCCGGCGACCGACCAGTACGGAAGAGGCTGGGATGTTACCACCGACCCGTTCACCAGCTTCGGCTGCCTTGCGCTGGTTGCTGACGGCCAATGGCGGGAAACGGGCACCGTGAGCTATGGAGACAGCCTCAGCTGGGTACGTGGAAATCACACTTTCAAGTTTGGCGCCGACTTCAGAAACGTCGGGGAGGAAGGGCCGAACAACTTTTTCTCGCGGCGGCAGGTCTTGACGAATGCCTTCTTTAATACAGGAGCTGCAACCGCCGTCAATGTGCTGGATCCGGCGGGGTTCGATATCTCGACGCAGGCCGGCGATACAAACCAGTTCCAGGATGCAGCCGCGGCCTATTACGGTTTCGTCTGGGAAGACGTCAACGCCGAGTTCTTTAACAAGGCGGCGACTCGGCTTCCCTCGGATAACAAGCACTTCCGGCAGCACGAATACGATTGGTTCGGGCAGGATACGTGGAAAGTTCGACGCAACCTGACTCTGACTCTGGGTTTGCGCTACCAGCTTGACGGCGTACCTTACGAAGAGTCGGGGAGCTTCTCGAACCTGCTGGGGAGCCCGGCTGGGCCGGCGCCGCTGACGATGACCGAAGTCGGGCCGGGAACAGGCCACCAGCTTTACAACAGCGACTATTCGAATATTGAACCGCGAGTGGGATTCTCATGGGATCCGTGGTCGAATGGAAAAACAGCGATCCGCGGCGCGTTTGGAATCTTTCATGACCGCGTCTTCGGAAATCTGTTCGGGAATGCGCGTGGCAATCCTCCGTTCGAGCAGGACTATGTGAACTTCCCGTTCGAAACCATCAACAACTTCGGCGGAAGCGGCCAGTTCCCGTTGCCTGCGGTGCCGGACACGACTCCGTCGCCCATCATCCCGAATGGCTCGGCATTGGCCCCGGTGTTGTTTGATACGCATTACCGGAACACCGCCAGCAACAACTGGAACTTCGGAATCCAGAGGGAGTTGGGCGGCAACAACGTGCTTGATCTGTCGTATGTCGGCTCCGAGAGCCATCACATCTACCGGCAGGTCGATGGCAATCCTCCGGATCCGGCGCTGGTGCAGCAACTGCTGGCAATCTGCAGCGATCCCGCGAACCCGCAGAACACCACCGGTTGCACCGACGATGATGTGATCAAAACGAATCTCTACTTGGGCGCGGAATTCGGCGTATTGCCGTTCGATGCGGTCCAGCAAAACGCAGTGGTGCAGCCCTTCCTGCAGCGGTCGGTTGGAAATGCGATCTACAACTCACTGCAGGTCAAACTGACTCACCGCATGAGCCATGGACTGCAGGTGCAGGGCGCATATACCTGGGCGCATGGAATCGACGACTCCAGCGATCCTCTGGTGACGGCCGTTGGGAACCGCAGCTTCCCGCGTAACTCGCGCGATCTGGGCGAGGAGCGCGGCAACTCCGACAACGACATCCGGCATGTGGCGGTGATCAGCTACATCTGGGATATGCCTTTCGGGCGAGGGAAGTCGTTCGCGAGCAATGGCATGGTTGGGAAAATCCTGGAAGGGATGCAACTGGCCGGCATCACGTCGATTCAGACTGGGCATCCGTTTGACGTATTCAGCTCAACCGATATGGAGCGCACGGGCTTGAGCGGGCGCGCCGATCTGGTGCCGGGACAGAATCCGTTTGCGACCGGCACGGGCGGAAACTTCAACACGCCGGATACCGTGCCGGCCAACACGAAAATATGGTTCTCCAATCTGGGCGCGTTTTCTTCCCGTTCCGATGGCAGCGGCGCGCCGACGTTCGACGGGCCGGGGAACATCGGGCGCAATCACTTCTATGGACCAGGCTACGTAGACTTCGACTTGTCGTTCAGCAAGGCGATTAAGATCACGGAGCGGGTGAATGCGCAGCTTCGGTTTGAGGGTTACAACATCTTCAACCATACTCACTTCAACAATCCCGGCGCCGACATCAACGCGAATGGCAATCTGTTGGGATCGCCGATTTTTGGATTGATCACCTCGACCATCACTCGGCCGGACGGAACCACGTCCGCGCGGCAGATGCAGGTCGCGTTTCGAGTGAACTTCTAGAGTGCGAAGATTCCCTGGGGGAGAAATCCCCCAGGGAACTTTTTCTTTCCATCTGCTTCTTTCCTCTCCGAACTTCTTCGGCGTATCTTCCAAATTCCAACGCTAGAAACTTGTCTGGTTCCTCGGCCATCAGGCGTCGATTCCTGTCCTCAGTCCTTCGCGGCGGAAATTCCAGCTCTGCCCATGAGATTGCATTAATGTCCCTTTTAGTCCTATATTTGGCAAATTGATGGCTTTCGCTCCGTCGTAATCAATGAATATCATTGATTATTCCGAATATAGTGGAGGCTATATATGTCCGATACAAAGAGTGCGCTGATTGTCATCGATGTGCAGGAATCGTTCCGGCATCGACCGTATTGGGACGCCCGCGATGTGCCTGCGTTCGTGGAGAAGCTGCAGGAGTTGATTGACGGCGCCCGCGCTTGCGGAATTCCAGTCGTTCAGGTTTTTCATGTGGAAGATCGAGGCGTGTTTGCGATGGAGTCTGGCCACGTGAGAACGCTTGGAGGGCTGTCGATACAGCCGGACGCCATTTTTCACAAGCGTAGTCACAGCGCGTTGGTGGGGAGCGGCCTTGAAGTGTGGCTGGTGCAGCATGGCATTGGGCGAGTCATTGTTTCCGGCATCCGAACCGAGCAGTGTTGCGAGACCACAACGCGGCACTCTTCGGATTTGGGATATCAGGTCGACTACGTGACGGAGGCGACGCTGACTTTTCCGATGACGGATCGGCACGGCAGAAATTGGTCGCCGGAAGAGATCAAAGCAGCAACCGAGTTGGTGCTCGACGGGCGGTTTGCACGAATCGTGACCGTGGACGAGGCTCTCTCCAGTTCATTGGCCAGTGTGGCTGCCTGAGAACCGTCGGCGGAACGGGAGGGGAAGTGCGGCACATACAGGTGTACGTGGTCATTCCTCCGCGAGTGACGATGCTTGACGTGGCAGGGCCGCTGGAGGTGTTGCGACGGGCCAACCGCGAGCAATCGGACGTTCGCTTCGAGGTCCGTTATGTGGGGCCGTCGGAGTCCGTGTTGTCATCGATTGGCTTGCCGCTTGGGTCCATTGATCCGTTGCCGACGACCTTGCCCGACGATGCCATGGTTGTGGTTGCCGGCGATGTCGACCAAGTGATGGTGCCCGCCGGACGTATGGATGGGAGAACAGCGGCGGAAGAAAAGGCCGATGCGGCCGCGATTGTCGACTGGCTCAGGCGGACCATTCGTCCGGGGCACAAACTCATCCTGATTTGTTCGGGAGCGCTGCTCGCGGCGAAAGCCAGACTGCTGGATGGCTACAACTGCACGACCCATTACTTGTGCTGCGCGGAACTGGCGGCGGTCGCTCCGAAGGCGAAGGTGCAGGAGAATCGCCTCTACGTGGAAGATGGCGAGCGGTACTCGAGCGCGGGGATCACGGCGGGTGTCGATCTGATGCTGTTTCTTGTGGGGCGCCTCACGGATGAATCCTGCGCCGCGGCGATCGCGCGGTATTTGGTGGTCTACCTGCGGCGAGGCGGAGCCGACCCGCAGCTCTCGCCCTGGCTCGCCGGGAGGAATCATATTCATCCGGTCGTGCATCGCGTGCAGGATGCCATTGCGGGCGATCCGGCGCGCGCGTGGGATCTAAGCGGACTGGCGCGAATCGCGGGCGCGAGCAAGCGGCATCTCACCCGGCTGTTTCATCAACATGCCGGCATGAGCGTGACCGACTACCGCAACCGGCTGCGCGCCACTCTGGCGCACGAACTGATCAGCCAGACGCGGCTCGACATCGAAAACGTTACCGAGCGAACTGGCTTTGGGTCAAGCCGCCAATTGCGGAGAGCGTGGAGGAGACTCTACGGCACGACGCCGCGGCAGGCGCGGACGCAAGCGCGATGATGAGATCTGCGGAGGAAGCCGAGAGTCTGCAATAGAGTCAAACCAACCAAGGCATGCAATAGACGAAAATCTGCGATAAAAAAGCGGGCGGCAGTTGGCCGCCCGCAGAGGGTCTGGAAGGAGAATTACTTAACCGCTGTGTTGGCAGCGTCGGTGAGGACCTTCGCGTAGGCCGCACCGTATTGACTGTAGCCGGGGTACGACGGATCAAACGCCAGCAGCCAGTCCTGATAGTAAATCTCCAGAACGGTTGCGTGGTGGGCGACAGCGAAGGGCACCAGGTCGACCAGCGACCCAGTCGTGCAACTCCGGTCCGGACAGCTCTGCAGATAGGTTTGCAGCTCGAGTGGAGCCTGTCCGGCGAACTGCGCGAACAAGTTGCACCAATTTGCCGTGCAGCTTGGATAGTTGGTGATGTCGCTCTGCTCTAATCCCTGGCTGCCGAATCCGACATGCAGCGGGACCGCCAGCGGAGCCACATAGTTGGGAACAACCGTGGTCGGCGCGCCCATGGGCGTGACTCCGACCATCAGCTGCTTGGTGGAGTTCAGGTTGGATTCATAGTTCAACATCGAAGCCAGATAGGTTTCCCAACTGGTCACTGTCACGCCCCACGAGGAGAACGCTTTTCCGCAAGCAGCGGTGCCATTCCAGCCGGTTACCGGATAGGTTTCGCCGCCGTGGCCGAGACCGAAGCGGATATAGCCGATGTCGGCATCTTTTCCGTACTTCTGGATTACAGCCGCCATGAACTGCTGGTATGGCAATTGGAAGGCCGCGCGATTTAGGTAGTTCGGGATCTGCTGGTCTCCATACTGGGTGCTGCACATCACGTAGTTCGAGGAGCCGAGAGACTTCCAGACATAAGCCGGAATGGCGCAGTTGCCGGTGGTGTTGTTGGTTCCGTTGCTGCAGGTGGCGTTGGTGCTGTCGCTGTTGGCCCAGACGATCAGATTGACCTTCTTGCCGGCCGCGACCCAGGGAGCGATAGCACTATCGATTGAACTCCAGTCGTATTGCGGATTCGCCGTCGGGCCCTGATCGATCATTCCCCACTCTACGGCGAGGTTCCCGCCCGAGACCGCTGGGTTGCTCATCAAGTAAGTTTGGACTGCCTTGAACGTGCTGGATTTCGTGTTCGTGGGCGCGAAGAGCACTTCCAACTGGACCTTGCCGGAAGTTGTCACAGTCGCGTTGACTGTGATGGTGGCGCTCGCCGACTTGGTCGTGTCGGCCTGGCTCGTGGCGGTCAGGGTGACGCTCAGATTCTGAGACGTTGTGGGTGCGGTGAAAAGGCCGCTCGAAGAAACCGTGCCGGCAGAGGCGCTCCAGGTCACCGCTGTGTTCGAGGTGTTCGAAACCGTCGCTGTAAATTGAGAGGTTGCGCCAGAACTTACCGTCGCCGTAGTGGGCGAAACCGAGATGCTCACGGTTGTCTTATTACTGACCGTGAGGGTGAATTGTCCAATGCCCGAGTCTCCGGTTGCATCGCCCACCCAAACTTCAAATGAAAATCTGCCCGCGGCGGTAGGCGCACCCGAAATGCCGCCGGTCTGATGGTTCAGAGTCAGGCCTGAAGGAAGATCTTGCGATGCGAAACGGTAAGGAGCGTTTCCGCCACTGACCGATACGACTGCGTTATAAGATACGCCGACCGTGGCTGCAGGCAGAGTGGCCGAGACGGTGAGATTCTGCTTCCAGTATGGAACCGGTGCGGCAAAAGTGAGTTGTGAGCTGAAAACAAGGAAGAGACAGGCGAGAGCACTTACCGAGAAGCTAATGAACGTCGACGCCGAACCATTTCGAGGGACGTTGGGGGACATTACACACCTCTTAAATTTAGTTGTGAGTGAGCAAAGCGCGGGAATAACCCGAGCCTTGACCGACTCTAGCCAGTCCGCCAAATTGGTGGTAGGTGCCGTCCGGTCAATGTCCTAGTGGGGGTTTCCGTAATGAGCGAATTCCAGCCCCCATTTGCGCGTATCGGGAAAGACTGCAGGCAAAAAAAGAGCGACGGATTCCTCCGTCGCTCCTTGATTGAGATGTTGCAGTTCATTTTCCTTGCGATGCTGCCTTGAACGTCGTTGCGTAGGCTGCGCCGTAGGTGGAGTTGCCCGGGTAATTCGGGTCGAAGGCCAATAGCCAGTCGTCCGTATAGATCTCGAGGATCGTAGCGTGATGGCTGACGGCGAAGGGAAGCAGATTTACAAGGGATCCGACAGGCGGATTGTTCTGCGGGCTGCTCAACGCAATGGTCTGCAGCTCGAGAGGAACGTCTCCTGTGTACTTGTCGAACAGATCGCACCAGTCAGAGGAGCAATGGGGGTAGTTGGTAATATCTTTTGCGTTCATGCCCTGGTTGCCGAAGGCGATGTGCATCGAAACCGCAGTCGCGGCTTCTGAGTCCGGCATGCTGCTGCTGTCGACGCTGTCAATGCCCACCATTAACTGCTTGGTTGACTTGAGGGTCGAGACGTAGTTCAGCATGGCGTTTACGTAGTTCGTCCAGGTGGTGTCAGACCATCCCCACTTGTTGATGAAGGTGTTGGTGCAGGGGTCTTTGCCGAAGTTCTGGGCTGGGAAGGTTTCGCCGCCGCGGCCAAAGCCGAACCGGATGTAGCCCACCGAGCCATTGCTGTTGTAGTGCTTGATCACCTGCGCCATGAACGCTTCGTAAGGCAGCTGGAAAGCAGACTGGAAGTAGTTTGGAATTTTCTCGCCGGCGCAAGTCGTGATGTTTGACGAACCCAGGTTGCTCATTACATATGCCGGGGTTCCGTTATTGATCGGCGTATCGCTTACCGCCCAGACGATAATGTTGACCTTCTTGCCGGCCGCGATCCAGGGAGCAATCTCTGCGTCGAAAGCGGAGAAATCATATTGCGGATTCGCCGTGGGCCCGTTGTCGACAGTCGCCCACTCCAGCCAGACCGAGACACCAGAGATCAGCGAGTTGTTCAGCAGATACTTCTGGACATCGGCGTAATAATCCTCGTTCTTGTTGGTTGGCGGGAACAACAGCTCCAGGGAAACCGGGGGAAGCGTGGTGTTCGATACCGTGAGGGTGGATTTCGCTACCTTGGTCGTGTCGGCAACGCTGGTTGCAGTAATGGTCACATTCGTGTTGCTGGTGACTTTTGGAGCGGTGAAGCTGCCGCTGGAAGAAATTGTGCCCGCAGAGGCGGTCCAAGTCACGTTTGTATTCGTCGTGTTCTGCACGGTGGCGAGCATCTGCTGAGTTCCCGAAGAGGGAATCGTCAGCGTGCCGGGCGCCAGTGAAATGCTGACGGGCGGCTGCGCCATGGTGACCGAGAACTGACCGTTGCCGTACTTGCCCGAGGAATCGGTCACATAAATGGTGAAGTCGAATTGGCCGGTGCTGTTGCAGGTTCCCGTGATTGCGCCAGAAGAATGATTGATGCTCAGCCCCTTGGGCAGGTGAGCAGCTTTGTAGAGATAGGGTGCGGTTCCACCGCTGGCGGAGACGCTGCCGGAGTAGGCTTCAGTCGCGACTCCATTGGGAAGTTTCCCCGTAACAGTGAGAGGATCCTTCATCGGAGGGCTGGCGAGAACGAACTGTGAGGTTAGAAGAATCAGGCCAAGGACGAAGAGAAATGCCTGATCGATTCTGACGCTGCGCGCGTTACAACCTGTCGGCAGTTTTGCCGAAGCGTAAAACGTGGGGGACATGGACTGCACCTCAAATAAAAATTGAACCGCTTACGACGAAGTTGGCGCAGAACTACGTTTTAGTGTGTATTGACTCTAGGGGAGCCACCCTTCATTAGGCAGGTCTCAGAGGTTCATTGAACAATCAGTAACCCCTCCAAACGTCTTACTGCGATTGGGTCAGAGGCCAGTACTGACCTGATTCCCCCCGTGAAGATGGCCTGCTGGGGACGGCGGGTTATACTCGGCGTCTATTCATGGCCAACATTCTTTATGGAGTGAACGGCGAGGGCGCGGGGCATTCCACGCGCTCCAAGGAAGTGCTCACGCATTTGGCAGCGCAGGGGCACACGGTTTGCGTGGCTTCATTCGACCGGGGGCTGCAAAATCTCAAGCCGCACTTCGATGCTGTGGAAATCTACGGCTTCCGCTTCGCTTATGTGAATAATCGGGTGCGGTACAAGCGGACTATCGCAGAGAATCTGGTCACTGTTCCGCAAGCGCGGAAGAGTCTGGCGGAATTGAACCGGCTGGTGGACGAGCGGAAGATCGAACTGGTCATCACCGACTTTGAGCCCTTGACGTGCCATATCGGGCACAAGCGAAAACTGCCCGTGATTTCCATTGACAACCAACACTGCCTGACGAACGTCGAGGTTTCCTATCCGAAGCAATACCGGCGCGATGCCGCGGCGGCGAAGATCGTGACGAAACTGATGACGCCGCGCGCCAATGCGTATCTGGTGATCTCGTTCTTTCAAGCGCCGGTGCGGAAGCGGAATACTTTCTTATTTCCTCCGCTGCTGCGCCGGGAGATTCTCGAAGCGCGTGCGATGCAGGGCGATCCCGTTCTTGTGTATGTCACATCTCCCGCTCCGGCGCTCGCCGCTCTGCTCCGCTCCGTGCGCTGTCCATTCGTGGCTTACGGATTTGGGCGTGAAGGTCAGGATGGCAACATTGTTTATAAGAAGCCTTCGGTGGATGGGTTTTTCCGCGACCTGATTAACGCTCGCGCGATCGTGGCCAACTCCGGCTTCTCGCTCGTTACCGAGGCGCTGCACCTGGGAAAGCCGTATCTCGCCGTGCCGGTCAGCCACCAGTTTGAGCAAATATTCAACGCTTTTTGGCTACAGAAGTCCGGCTATGGCGCTTACTGGGAGGAGTTGAACAAGGAGCGGATCGAGTCGTTTCTCTATAATCTGCCGCATTATCGGGAGCCGCTGAAAGAGTATCCGCGGCAGGGGAATCAGGCTCTCTTCGCCAAACTTGACGAATTGATCGCGCAGTACGTCAGTACTTAAGATGCGGCTCGATTGAGTGTACGAACGTAATGCACCTCGCGCAGGCGTCTCCGCTAGGATTGGCGATGCGCCGTTACCCTGCGTTCGGTTGCGACGAGAGGTGTTTTTCATGAAACATTCGTGCACCATATTGGCTCTTGCGGCAGCGGGTCTCTTGGTTTTGGGAACGGTCGCGGTCGCGCAGGACCAGGAGCCATCTCTGGGAGATGCTGCGCGCCAGGCGCGGCAACAAAAGCAACAAAAGGACGCCCAGTCTGACAAGGATTCTGCGGGTCAGAAAAATCCGCAGCCTGCTTCAACTCCAGCCGCTAATAGTAAGGAAGCCGACAAGAAACCTGCGCAGGGCAGTGACTCTCAGCCTAAGGTGGCAGCGGCAAACGGTCAGACTCCGAAGGCCGGCAAGAGAGTTATCACCAACGACGAGATTCCCGAGCACATTGGGCCGACCAGCACGCTTCCGGCGGGTTCGCAGCAGCCCACTGTTCCGTATCAGCAACCAAGCTACGGAAACATTCCCGGAGCGGCTGAGCAATGGAAGAATCAGATTCTCCAGATGAAGAACTACATTGCTTCGATGCAGTCGCAGATCGCGAACATGGAACAGTCGGTGCATTATGCAGGAGGGAACTGCGTCTCAGGCTGCGTGCAGTGGAATGAGCGCCAGAGAGAAAAACAGGAACAGATTGAAGTCATGAAGCAGCAACTGGCGGAGCAGCAGAAACGCCTGGAAGAGACGCAGGAGATGGCACGAAAACAAGGCCTCGGAAGTTCGGTCTATGATCCGTAGAGGATTCTGATCGCAAAACAAAATGCCGCCACAATGGGGCGGCAATTTTTGTTTACTGAGGATTCCTACTCGCTCTTCTTGGTCGCGTACGGATTCGAATACTTCAGCACGGTTGAGAGATCCGTTCCGCGAATGGTCCCCACTGAGTGATAGAGCAAACCCCACGAATCGATCGTCGAATTGTCGGGGAAGACGCAGGCTTCGAGCAAATCGTCGATTCCGCCTTGCGTAACCCACGCGCCGCCGGCGAGTTCGGTTGCGCCGATTTCGGCTCCACCGATCTGGGTGCAATAGCAGGAAGCCGGATTGCCCTGGCACGTTCCGTTGTACTGCGGCTGGGCGTAATAGGCTAGCGCGGCCAGAGTCGGTTTCTTGGTGAAAAGTGTCAGCAGCGAGAGATGAATGCGCGATCCGTCGTCGGCCGATGTGTACTGGCAGAAGCCTTCGACCGCCGACAGCGGCAGCCAGTCTTGCGGAGGACCGTTCGTGCCAAAAACCGCATGCCGCGTTTCAACCAGCCCGCCGGTTGCCGTGCAATATGCTTCTTTCGTTACCACGGCAGGAGCAGCCGCATTCGATTGTGCCGTTTGGGCGAAGGCATTCATGGCGAATGTGCCGAGCGTCAGGGCCAGCAGAGTTTTCCCAACCACAGAAATTGAGCGCATCAAACCTCCTCATTCTTCACCGGGATTTGTTTCCGCGAATTTTGACAAGGGCGAAAGTCTACCACGGCAGGCTGAATCTGCATGCAAGAATTTACATGGATTCGAGGGCGAAATCGGCATCCAGCAAGGGTTTTGGAGGCTCTGGCCGAGCCCGCCGCAGCCGGAATTGCCGACTTGATGCAATGAAAAAAAGATGATCGTCTGGCACTTTTTGGCGTTCCATAAAATCGCAATCCATGCGAAATTAGGGCGTGCCACTATTGGTTCGTCCGTCGCCCATTCACTCCGTCGGGGTATACACGAATACTCCGATCCGCAAGGGAGTCCGCGTCGTTGAATACAAGGGTCCCCGCATCACGCCTGAAGAAGCTGATCGCCTATACGAGGGAGCTTCGCGCACTTACCTGTACGGCCTGGAAGACGGCAAAACGGTTATTGACGGGGAGGGAATCGGCGCCTACCTCAATCACTCCTGCCAACCCAACTGCGAGGTCGATGAGATCAAAGGGCGGGTATGGTTGTTTGCGTTGCGCGATATCGCCGCCGGGGAGGAACTCGTCTGGGATTACAACCTGTACGACGACGAAGAGCCTGCGCCCTGCTACTGCGGCTCCCGCAAGTGCCGCGGCACGATGTATTCGCGCGACTGGATGGCAAAGATGCGCCGCAAGGAAGCGCGTAGAAAAAAGAAAGAACTGGAAGCCGCGCAGGACGCCCAGCCCCCAAAAGCCGCCTAATTCTCTCTTACTCTACAATCTCCAGGTTTCGGTTTGCCCTCTGCTTCTTTCCGTGTTCCCGCCAGCCTTCAATAATCAGATAGAGCACGGGAATAAAGAACAGATTCAGCACGGTTGACATAATCATCCCGCCAAAGACCGTCGTGCCCACTGAATGGCGGCCGTTTTCTCCAGCGCCGCTGGCGAACACCAGGGGAACGACGCCCAGAATGAACGCGAGCGATGTCATCAGAATCGGGCGCAGGCGAATGGTCGCTGCCTGCACGGCAGCCTCCATCAGCGGCATGCCGCGATGCCGCAGTTGTTCCGCGAACTCGACGATAAGAATTGCGTTCTTGCTCGCGAGTCCGATCAGCATCACGAGTCCCACCTGGCAGAACACGTCGTCGTTCAGGCCGCGAATATATTGCGCGCCCAACGCGCCGAGCAGCGCCATGGGCACGGCGAGCAATACAATGAACGGCAGCACGAAGCTCTCGTATTGGGCTGAGAGGGTAAGGTAAACCACAAGGCTACCCAGGCCGAACAGAATAAGAGAGGTTCCGCCCGCCTGCAATTCTTCCAGGGAGAGTCCGGTCCAGCTGTAAGAGAATCCTTGCGGAAGCTTGGCCGCGAGACCTTCCATGGCAGCGATTGCCTGTCCGGAACTATACCCGGGCTTCGGCGAGCCGTCGATTTCTGCTGAACGGAATAGATTGTAGTGGGTGATGACCTGCGGCGTAGTCGTCTGGTCGATCGTAATCAGGTTGTCCAGCGGCACCATCGCGCCCGTATCGGCGCGGACGTAGAACTGCTTCATGTCTTTTGCGGTGGCGCGGAATTGTTTATCGGCCTGCACATAAACACGATACGAGCGGTTGTTAAAGTCAAAATCGTTCACATACGCCGAGCCCATGTAGACGCCCAGCGTGTCGGTGATCTGCGACAGGGGGACGTGCAGGCTTTTGGCCTTCTCTCGGTCAATCGTCACCAGGAACTGAGGGTCGTTCGCGGTGAACGGCGTATAGAGTCCAACCAGTTCCGGACTTGTAGCCGCATTTCGCATCAATCCCTGTGTTGCCCCGGCCAACTCGTCGAGTCTATGCGCGGCAAGATCCTGCACCACGAATTGAAATCCGCCGAACTGTCCCAGGCCTTGAATGGCCGGCGGTAGCGTTGCAAAGACGATCGCACCGGAGACTCCAAACAGCTTGGGTCGGACCCGATTCACAATTGCCGTTGCACTGTGTTCCTTGCCTTTGCGCTGCGAGTAGGATTTCAGCGGAACGAAAATCAATCCCTGGTTCGGGGCGGACCCCGCGAAACTGAAGCCTGCGACCGAAAAAGTGCCCTGGGCCTCCGACACGTCCGCCAGCATGGCGGACACCTGCTCACCGATGCCCTCGGTGTATTCCAGGGATGCGCCTGAGGGGGCCTGAATCACGATGATGAAATATCCCTGATCTTCGTCGGGCACGAAACCGGTGGGAACGCGCGTGAAGACAAGATAGGTGAGCCCGAGGCCAATAAAAAACACCACGGCCATCGTCACTTTGTATTCCAGCAGGTGATGCAACATGCGCCGGTAGCCGCGATTGAGTGCGGCGACGCCGTCGTCAAACTTGCGCAGGAACCACCACTTCTGGTGGTGGGCGTCGCGCAGGAAAAATGCCGCCAGCACCGGCGCGAGGGTAAGAGCATTGAACGCTGAAATGGCGATCGAGAATGCAATGGTGAGCGCGAACTGGCGGAACAGAATGCCAGTGGTGCCGGGGAAGAATGCGACCGGCACAAAGACGGCGACCAGCACCAGAGATGTCGCGATGACGGCGCTGGTTATCTCTGCCGTGGCTGCGGCCGCCGCTTTTGTGGAGTCGCGCTCTCCCCCCGACATGTGACGTTCGATGTTTTCAATCACGACAATGGCGTCATCTACGACCAAGCCTGTGGCCAGGGTGATGCCGAACAGGGTAAGAGTGTTGATGGAGAAGCCGAGCAACTTTACGAAGATGAAAGTTCCGACGAGCGAAACTGGGGTCGCGATGAAGTGAATCATCGTTGTTCTCCAGTCGCCCAGAAAAATGAAAATCACCAGAATGACCAGCGCAATCGCCGAGCCTACCGTGAAGGTCACATCGCGAATCGACTCTCCCACGGCGTCGGTAGTATCGAAGGCGACCTTGAAGTGCATGCCCGGCGGAAAGCTCTTGGAGAGCCTCTCCAGTTCGGCGATGGCCCTGCGGTCGACGTCGAGGGCATTCGCGGTCGACAACTGCGTGACACCGAGGCCGACCGACTCCTGACCGTTGAATTTCAAATCGCTGGCATAGTTTTCCGCTCCCAGTTCGGCATGGCCGACATCTCTCAGCCGGACCAGAGTGCCGTCGTTGTTCGTCTTTAATATGATGTTGTCGAACTGCGCCGGCTCGCTGAGCCGTCCTACCGCGCGCACGCTCACCTGATACTGCTGGCCGGAGATGGATGGCTGTTGCCCCACCTGCCCGGCAGCAACTTCGACGTTCTGTTCAGAGAGAGCGTTGACGACGTCGGGTGCGGTGAGCGCGCGTCCCGCCATGCGTACCGGGTCGAGCCATAAGCGCATCGAGTATTTGCGTTCGCCGAAGATGATCACGTCCGCCACGCCCGGAATACGCTTGAGCGAATCCCGCACGTAGACGTCGAGGTAGTTGCTCATGAACAGCGTGGGGTAGAGATCTTTGCCGTTCTTATCTCTGTCCGAGAAGACTGCCGCGCCGAAAACGAAGTTCTGTGAAGTCTTCTGGGTCGTGATGCCGACGGACTTCACCGCGCTGGGCAACCGCCCCTGCGCCGTGTTGACGCGGTTTTGAATGTCGACCGTCGCGAGGTCGGGATCGCGCGTCAGGTCGAAGGTGACCAGTACCTGGCTGGTCCCGTCGTTGCCGCTAGTCGAGGTCATGTACTTCATCCCTTCGGCGCCGTTGATCTGCTGTTCGATGGGGATCGTCACCGCGCTCTCGACCGTTTGCGCGCTCGCACCGATATACACGCTCGTCACGCCTACCTTGGGCGGAGCGAGGTTGGGGAATTGGGCGATGGGGAGGGTCGGGATCACGACCGTGCCTGCCAGCACGATCAGCAAGGCACAGACGGTTGCGAACACCGGGCGCTGAAGGAAGAAATTAACGAACATGAAGATTTACGTACTTGCAGAGTCGAACAGCGTATGACTCAAAACTGACAGCTAAAATTAACGTGACAAGGTGGCAACGTTGCAAAGTTGATTGGCGGCAAGGAAATTGTTGCTTCTGAAGAACGGTTTTTTCAACCTTGCCACTTTGCCACCTTGCCATTTTGCGACGCCTCTAACAATTAACTCTGCGGAATCACCGGGGCTCCATCCATCAGAAATTGCGTTCCGGAGATGATGACTTTGTCGCCGGGCTTGATGCCATCCTGCACTTCGTAATCGTTCCCGACTGTCTGGCCGATTTTCAGCGGCTTTTGGCGTGCAACAAAGGAGCCGCCATTCTGTGGTTCGGCGACGAAGGCGAAGTATTGTCCGGCCAGCCGGGACACAGCCAGAATCGGCACCTCGGGATTCTTGTGGGTGCCGAAGACCACGCGGGCCCGAATGAACTGCGATTGGCGCAACGCATCATTGCCATTGGCGATGCGGGCCTTCACAAGAACAGTCTGCGTGGAATTGTCGACCTGCGGCGAAATGAAAGTGATGTGCGAGTCCGCCAGCACCTTGCCTTCGCTATCGACCACTTGGACTGGTGAATTCATCTTGAGCTGCGACGAATGCTCGATGGGAACGTACACGTAGGCTTCGAGACTGCCCGGTTGATCGACCGTGGTCAGTTGAGTTGAGGTTGTCACTCGATCTCCGACACGCACCGGGACATCGCCCACGATGCCGCCGCGTGGGGCCACTACTTTGTAGTAGTGCAGTTGCACTTCCTGCTCGCGGACCTGCGCGTTGAGCGAATCCATCTGAGCCTGAGCCGCGTCCAGCTGTGCCTTGGCTTGATCGAGGTCCTGCTTGCTTACCACGCCCGCTGACGACAGTCCCTCGGCGCGTGCATACTGCTGCTTCGTCCAGGCGAGATTTGCCTCTTGTGCGGCGCGCGCACTTTCCTGACTCTTTACTGTCGCTTCCTGCTTGAGAGGATCGATCTCCATTAGGGCGCTGCCACTGCTTACCCGCTCGCCGGAGTGCACGAAAATCTGCGTAATCTGTCCCTCGACTTGAGGCATGATCACTGCCGAGTCCCGTGACTTCAGGGTGGCAACGTAATCGGTGGAATCATTCACCGGAACCGCTTTGGCCTCCAGCACCTTCACCGGCATGGCGTGAAATCCGCCCGCCTGCGGATTCTGCGATGCACTGCCTGAGCACCCCAGTGTTATAGCGGCGGCCATCAGGGAGCCGGTCAGCAAGATTAAATAGGGGATATGAGATTTTCGGTAATTGTTCGCCATGATACGTAAGAATACGCTCTTGAACCCAAGTACTGTAAATGAGCCGGGGGAAACTTGGAAGACACCTTCTTCTCCAGTGGGTTAGACATACACAACTGCAGGAGGATGTGAAATTGTTTTAAGGCTTAGGCTTGGAGCGGTGTCGAGAAGTGAATCTTCGGCGGGGATTCTCCGTTCAAACTCGGATCATTCGCCCCAACATTTCCTTCATGATTTTTGCGGCTACGGTGGCCGTGAGCCCGGAGATATCCTGGACCGGGTTGTACTCCACGAGATCGGCTCCGACGACATGCCCCCGAATCGCATGCAGATGCGAGATGGCCTCGCGGACCGACATCCCTCCTGGCTCGCGGTGCGAGACCCCAGGGGCAAAGGCTGGGTCCAGAACGTCGAGATCGAACGTGATGTAAACGGGGCCTTCCGAGTTCAGCTTGTCGTAGGCGGGCAGGCAGCCCATATCCAGGACTTCCACTCCGAACCTGGCGGCCTGCTCGCGTTGATGGCCATTCATGGTGCGAATTCCGATCTGCACCAGCCGCTTCGCCAGGCCGGCTTCCATGATGCGCGCGAAAGGGCAGGCATGCGACAGGCGATTTCCTTCGAAGACGTCGTAAAGATCGGGGTGGGCGTCGAAGTGGACAATCGTCAGATCGGGATAGCGCTTCGCAAACGCTTTCACGATGGGATAAGTAATCGAGTGATCTCCACCCAGTGAGACCGGGCGGCCGCCTTTGGCGATAACGTCGCTCACGGCAGCTTCGATTGTTTCGAAAGCAGTGTCGTCGCGCAGATTGAGGTCGCCTGCGTCGGCGTAGATGCCTAGGACTTCTAGGTCAACGCCGGATTCGGCCCACCGGTTGGAGGCGTCGCACCGTAGAGCGTCTCGAATCTTTGGCGGCGCATCGCCCGGTCCGCGAAGATACGAGGAGTGTGCATCGAACGGAATTCCCAGTAGTGTCGGTGTCCCCAATCTGGCCCTCGCTGGAAGAAGTAAGATTTTAGCCGTTCTTCGAATAAAGAAAAGAAAGGGATGTTTGCCGGCCGTGCGGCGGGCTGAAGCTTTCTGCTTTGTGCCCGCATCCTTTATCCTAGTAGTTACCTCGTATGCCTACTCCGAAAACCAGAATTTCTGGCGCTCGCGGCGCCGCCCTCCTCGAATCGTCTGAGGGAAATGGATCCAGCCCGTCGGGCCCAAATCCCGAACGCGAGCGCGTTTTCAGCGCCTACCGTCAGTGGGGTTACCTGGAGGGCGATCTCGACCCGCTGGGATTTCTCCGGCCGCGTGAGACGCCGGAGCTCGAACGCCAGGGCGAGTATGCGCGCGAGGCGCGAGCCATTTATTCCAGCACGATCGGGGTCGAGATTAATCACATCTATGCACCTGAGCGCCGGCGCTGGATCTATGACCGGATGGAGTCGGAGTCGCGGGAGTCGGAGGTTACCCCAGAACATCAACAGCGCATTCTCGACCTGCTGATTCGATCCGACATTTTCGAGCAGGTCATGCAGCAGCGCTACCTCGGCAGCAAGCGGTTCTCTCTGGAAGGGACGACGGCCCTGATTCCGCTCGTGGATGAAGTTCTTGACACAGCGGCGCGCCTTGGCGCGATTGAACTGGTCATGGGAATGAGCCATCGCGGGCGCCTGAACGTGATCGCCCACGTGGCCAAGCGGCCTGCGGAAGAAATTTTCGCCGGATTCGAAGATGTCGATCCGCGCAGCGTCCTCGGTTCGGGCGACGTGAAGTATCACATGGGGGCGACCGGAGAATACGAGACGCGCAGCGGCGGCAACGTTCACATTCACCTGGTTTCCAATCCCAGCCATCTGGAAGCCGTCGATCCAGTAACTGTTGGCCGCACTCGCGCGAAGCAGGACCGCACGGGAGAAGGAGGCCGGGAAAAATATCTGCCTCTATTGGTGCATGGCGATGCGGCCTTTGCAGGACAGGGTGTTCTGGCCGAGACCATGAACTACGCCGATCTGCCGGGATATACGGTCAGCGGCACGATCCACGTTGTTGTGAATAATCTGCTCGGCTTCACGACCAGCTATACCGAAGAGCATTCGACGCGCTTCGCGGCGTGCATCGCGCGTCGGCAGTCGATCCCGATTTTTCACGTCAATGGCGAAGATGTCGATGCGGTGGTCCGCGTAGCGCGAATGGCGACCGAGTATCGCTACAAATTCGGCACCGATGTGGTGATCGACCTTATTGGCTATCGGCGCCATGGACACAGCGAGGTGGACGATCCGACCATCACGCAACCGATCCTCTATAAAAAGATCAAGGATCACCCTCCGCTATGGGAGATTTACGCGGATGACATCGGCGCCAGCGATGCGCAGGCGCAGGCCGATGCGATCAAAGCCGAATTTGAGGCGGCGCAAAAGCAGGCGGGCAGCATAAAGCAGAAGCCGTCGATGCGCGAACTACCTAAGTACTGGGACGGCTACTTCGGTGGCCTGCACAAACCGGAATTCGAAGTCGAGACAGGACTGTCACCAGAAGCGCTATCGGAACTAACCGCTCGCCTGACGACTTACCCCGAAGGCTTCCACATTCACCCGAAGGTGAAGAAATTGCTCGAACAGCGCGTGGAAATGGGGGCCGGCAAACGTGCCGTCGATTACGGAATGGCCGAGGCGCTAGCTTTCGCGAGTTTAGTCAAGGCAGGAACTCATGTGCGGTTTAGCGGACAAGACTCGCGCCGCGGCACTTTCAATCAGCGGCATTCGGTGCTGATCGATATCGAGAACGAAAACGAATACGTACCGCTCGAAAATATCGCTCCAGGTCAGGCTCGCTGCGAGATCTACAACTCGACGCTTTCCGAGGCTGGCGTGCTCGGTTTCGAATATGGGTACAGCCGCGATTACCCCGAATCCCTCGTTCTTTGGGAGGCGCAATTCGGCGACTTCGTCAACGTCGCGCAAGCGATCATCGACCAGTTCATCAGCGCCGGAGAAGCCAAGTGGAACCTGCTGTCTGGTTTAGTTATGCTGCTTCCTCACGGATACGAAGGGCAGGGGCCGGAGCATTCCAGCGCGCGCATCGAGCGCTTCATCCAACTGGCTGCGAAGCACAACATCCAGATTGTGCAGCCCTCGAACGCCGCGCAGTATTTTCATCTGCTGCGCCGGCAGGCTCTGCGCCATTGGCGCAAACCCTTGGTTGTATTCACCCCGAAGAGCATGCTGCGGCATCCCGATGCCAGCTCGCCGGTCGAGGATCTTACGCACAAGAATTTCCTGAACGTGATTCCCGACACAGACGTTGGCGAAGCCGACCGAATCCTGATCTGCACCGGCAAGATTGGCCACGAGTTGCGGGCGGAGCGGAAGCGGAGGAAAGACGCGACCACCACCATCGTGTTTCTGGAGCAGATGTATCCATTCCCGGAGTCGGAAGTGGCCGCCGAATTCGACCGTCACGGAAAAAATGCCGACATCGTTTGGGTGCAGGAAGAGCCGGCCAACATGGGAGCGATGTTCAACATGCTGCCGCGCTTGAAGCGCATCGCAGGAGATCGTCCGGTGCTAAGCGTGAAGCGCAGTTCAGGCGCGAGTCCCGCAACGGGCAGCGCCAAGGCTCATGAGGTTGAACAAAAGACTTTGTTGACCCTGGCTTTTACCACGAAGTGAAGAGTTGGATGCAAGAGTACGCTTCCGCACTGCGACACCTGGTCGAAAATCATCTGGGCAGTAGTCTGTTGGCATCCGGTCTGCCGCGGTATCGGGATTCCTGTATCGCGCTCGCTGATGCGTGCGTTTTGTCATATAGCGGCTTATTCCGGTTGTGGCCGCAGCAGGAAATACGCAGATACCAAAACCGCCAGCAGGCCGAGGCCGCTGAAGAGATTCATCAGCGGAGACAGCCACGTCTGAACGAGCGAGACCGCAACCAAGGTTACGCCGACCAGAGATCCCCATTTGCCGAGCGGAGAACGAAGCGGAAGGGCAGCGAGTTCCTCCGGCGAGCGACGGAAGCGAAAGCTTACATGCGCGGCCAGCGAGACCAGCCACGAGAGAATCATTCCTGTAAATGCTGCGCCGAGCATGTACCGGAAGGCATTCTCCGGAGCCCAGAGAACGAGGGCGAGCGCAAGAAAGATTCCGCACGCCGAAGCCAGCACTGCAGCTTGCGGAGAACCTTCGTGGTTCAGCTTCCCCAGGACCGTCGGCGCCCAGCCGGTGCGCGCCAGTGAGAACAGCATGCGCGACGCCACGTAAAGCGTGGCATTGGCTCCCGACAGCGCAGCCGTGAGCACAACAAAGTTCATGATTCCGCCAGCGTGTGGGATTCGCACCGTGCGAAAGGTCGTGACGAACGGACTCTCGGTGACGCCAGCGTGGTTCCACGGCATGATCCCGAGTAGCACCACAATCGCGCCGACGTATACGAACGACAGGGTGAGGAAGGTCAGCCATACAGAACGGGGAATCTCTTTGGACGAGCGCGACTCTCCCGTGGTGACCGCCACCATTTCGACTCCGCCAAAGCTGTAAACCGCGTAGGTGATCGCCGCAAGCGGGGACCATGCACCTTTCGGAAAGAATCCACCCTGCGCGTTGTATTGCGGCGGCACACGTCCGCCGAAAAGCAAAACTGCGCCGAGGATGATGAACGCGACGATCGTAGCCAGCTTGATCATCGCCAGCCAGAATTCAATCAGTCCGTAGGAACCGACACTGCGCAGATTGATGACAAGCAGCAGAGCGCCAAAGCTGACAATCCATATCCACGACTGAATGCCCGGGAACCAGGAAGCCATGTAAGTTGCGGCCGCCACCATCTCCGCCCCGATGGCTAGCGCGAGACCGGCCCAATATCCCGCTCGAGCAATGAAGCCGGCAAAGTCGTTGAGATAAATCTGTCCGTAAACACCGAAAGATCCCGCTGCAGGATGAGCACACGCCAGCTCGCCAAGCGCCATGGCGACAGTCCAGTTGATGAAAGCGGCCGCGAGAAAGCTGAGAATTGCAGCCGGCCCGGCAGCCTCCATAGCCGCGCCCGAACCGAGCAGCAGACCAGTGCCAATGGAGCCTCCGACAGCCACCATTGCCATTTGTGCGGCGGAAAGTTGGTGGCGGAGACCATGTTCGTGAGTGGGAGTGTCGGTGGGCAATGCAGAACGATAACAAAAGCCACGGCATTCTCCCAAGATGGGAGCTAAGACCTTTCAAAAGTTTAGCGAGCGGAGTCGATAGTTAGGTGACCTTCGTAATCGCAACGAGTCCTTCGCACATTGCTGGGGTGGTAGCCCACTCCTAGAATCGGAGCAGGGACACCCCGCCTTATTTCCGCATGCCTGAGATCACAAAACGCCTGGACCGAGCCGAAATGGCAAAGCGCGTTGAGCGCGCGGAAAAACTGCTGCAAAAGGGCAAGACCGCCGAAGCTCTCGAAGAGTATCTGCTGGTCCTCAAGGACGACCCGGAAAACGATGTAGTGCGGCAACTTGCGGCCGATTTGTGCCTTTCTTTGAGCCGCAACGCCGATGCCGTAAAGCTGCTCGGAGACCTCTTTGAGCGGCAAGTCGGTACGGGCGATGCAACCCGCGCTAGTCTGACCTACAAGAAGCTGGCCCGCCACGGAAATCCGACCTGGCAGCAGAAGTTCCGCTTCGGCCAACTATTGGAAGGGTCGAACAAGAAACTGGCAGTGGGCACCTATGAGGCCGCCCTACTGGACCTTGGAAAGATCGGCAAGAAGCAGGAAGCGGCCGAAGTGCTGTCGCGCATCGTCGCTCTGGAGCCGACACAGGCGAACTACCTGCGTGTGGCAGAACTGGCCTCGGAGGATGGAAACCACAAGATGGCCGCCTCGGCTTTCCAGCGGGTGGCACAGCTTTCGGCTGCCGAGGGCAACGACGCAGCCCAATGGTATGAGCGCGCCTATCAGGAAGATGCCTCCGATCCGGGAATTGCCCTGGCTTATGGCAAATCTTTGCTTGCCCAAGGACAAGTCGGGGCGGCAATTTTCATCCTTGAACCGCAGCTGAACGCCGGGCAGGTGTCGCCCGAGATGCGCGAAACTTACGCGTCCGCGCTGGTGGCGGCCAGCCGCTACGCCGAAGCTGAGCCCCTGATCTGGCAGCTTTTCGAAGCGAATCCCTCCCGTGTGCAGCAGGTGATCGCGCTGATTGGGCACCTCCTCGATGCCCAGCAAGATGACGCTTCCGTCGCCCTGGCCCGCAAACTGGAGCAGTTCCAGCGCAGGCGGGGGGAGCGGCGGCAGTTCATCGCGATCATGGAAGACATCACGGCGGCGCACCGGGTTTCACCGCAGATCCTCGAATTCCTGAGCGAACTCTATAACGCCTCGAATCGCGAGAATGACTATTGTCAGACTCTGTTGAAGCTTTTCGACCTTTATTGCAGCACGGGCGACTTCGCGAAGGCCGCAGAATGCCTCGATCGTGCGGCCGAGGTTGACCCTTACGAGCCGGGGCACCTGAAGAGACTCGATCAACTTAAAGGAAAAGTAGACGACGGACGCTTCAAGGTGATTGCCTCCCGATTTAACTCTGTCGCCAAGGCGGCCGAAGAGCCGGCACATGTCGAAGGGCCGACACTGGGCGCCTCTACGTTGCAGGATTTAATGTTGCAAGCTGAAATCCTGGTGCAGTACGGCATGCGCAGCAAAGCGGTCGAGCGGCTGCAGAGAATTCAAGAACTGTTCCCGCGCGAGGAAGAACGAAACGAAGATTTGCAACGGCTCTATCTGTCGGCAGGAGTCACGCCACGCTACGCTGGCTCTGCTCCCTTGCCACCGGCTGCCGCGCCAGCTGCTCCGGCGGCGCCTGATCCTGCAGCCGATGTGCGCAGCTTCACCAAAGTCGCGGAGATTACCCGCAAGCTGTATCACCAGGGCACGGCTCCGGCGGTCCTCAGCACTGCGGTGAAGGAAATCGGCGCTCACTGGGAGGCCGTTCGGTGCATCGCAGCCATGGGCAAGGCTGGATTGTCGCCGACCGCGGTTGACGAATATTGCGCCGATGGAATCAAGAGGGCGAGCCCCGGCGCGATCTCCGAGCTTGTGGCCGCTCTTCACCAGGCGGTTGACGGGAACGAGCCGATCGCAATCACCGATGTACCGACAGCGCCTGCTCTGCAAGCGGCCAAAAAGTCTGTTGCGGAACTCCGTCCGACGACAATTCTGGCGATTCCGCTGAACGATGGAGAAGATGTCGTCGGGATTCTCATTCTCATTCACAACCGTCTGCGCTCCTGGCAGCAGTCGGACATGGTTGTGCTCAAGACCCTGTCAGACCAGATGGTGATCGCCCTGAACAATGCGGGACTGCGCCGCCTCGTAAAGAATCTTTCGGTGACGGACGAAAAATCCGGCTTGCTCAAGCGCGCATCCTACATCGACCTGCTTCTGGCCGAAAGCAAGCGCGCGGTGCAGAATTCGTCGTCGCTTTCGGTATTGCTGATGCAATTCGGCAAAAGCGCGTTGATGATCAAAGAATATGGCGAGTCGGAAGTACAGGCCGTGATGGAACGGGTCGGCCAGCTCTTTGCCGCGAACATCCGCTCGAACGATTTGGCGTTCCGCTACGACACGACGACAATCGCAATTCTACTGGGAGAAACCGCGGAAAAAGAGGCCCTGCTCGCGATCGAAAAACTGCGGAAGATTATCGGCGAAGTCCGCTTTCCCGCGAAGGGCGATGCCCCAAAAGGGCCATTGGCGCAGTTCTCCGCGGGCCTGGCGGAGGCCGTGGTTCGCACTGAATACGATCCCATCGACATCGTCACCGAGGTCATCAACCGGGCCGAGCATGCGTTGGGGCAGGCGATGTCGCAAGGTCCGGGAAAAATTGTGGCGCTCGGACCAGCCCTGACCGCCAGCGCTGTGGCTTGATTCACTTCGTCCCCACACAAACAGCCTAAAGAGAGCTACCAGCTTCTGGCTGCTAGCTTCTAGCAAATCAAACCCCACCGGTTTGCTAGGAGCTAGCCGCTAGAAGCTAGTAGCTAGTAGCCGGCTAACTTCGTGTCTTTCGCGGTCAAGGCTCTGCCGTTGGTCAAATCTCCGCACACGCTGCTACACTAAAAAGTTTGGCTGATCCGTTCTGAGGAGTCCTGCAGGGAACTTCATGTTGAAACCTGGAGATATTGCCATTGTCAGCGGGGCGCGCACGCCCTTTGGCCGTTACTGCGGCAAATTGAAGGATTACACCGCACAGGAACTGGGCGCTGTGGCTGCGAAAGGCGCGATTGAGCGCTCCGGCATCGACGCGAAAGAGTTCGACCACGTGGTCATGGGCAACGCGCAGCAAACTTCCGGCGATGCGCTCTATGGCGCGCGCCACGTCGGGTTGCGCGCTGGCATTCCGATTGAGACTCCGGCGCTGACCGTGAACCGCCTGTGCGGGTCGGGCATGCAATCGATCGTGAGCGCGGCGCAGATGATTCAGACCGACGAGGCGAAGATTGTTCTCGCCGGCGGCATGGAAGCGATGTCGCAGGCGCCGTTCGTCATTCGTGGGCGTGACGGGTTTACTCTGTCCCCCGGAGGAAAACTCGAAGACTCGCTGATGGTCGCGCTGCTCGATTCCTATTGCGGATCGTACATGGCAAACACTGCTGAACTTTACGGATCGGAGCAGGGAATCACGCGCCAGATGCAGGACGAATTTTCCCTTCGCTCGCAGCAGCGCGCCGACGCCGCCTACAAAGAAGGACGCATTCAAGAGGAGTTGGTCCCGGTGCCGTTGCGCAATCATAAAGGCGAGCCCACCGGCGAGTCGCTAACCGAAGACGATCACCGGCGACCGCAGACCACGCTGGAAGGCCTGGCAAAGCTGAAAGCGGCATTCGGAAAAAATGGAACAGTGACCGCCGGAAACGCCAGCGGTATCGTCGATGGCGCGGCCGCCGTGGTCGTCATGTCGCTTGACGAAGTGCGCAAGCGCAACATGGAGCCGCTAGGACGGATCGTGAGCTGGGGCATCGCTGGAGTCGAGCCGAAGGTGATGGGACGTGGTCCCGTGCCGGCGTCGAAGATTGCCCTGCAGAAAGCCGGGCTGTCGCTCGACTACATTGATTTGATCGAAGTGAACGAAGCATTCGCGGCGCAATACTTGGCCGTCGAGAAAGAGCTAGGTCTCGATCGGGAGAAAGTAAACGTGAATGGCGGCGCGATCGCGCTGGGACATCCGCTGGGCGCAACCGGGACGCGGCTGGTGATCACGCTGCTGTATGAGCTGCGGCGTCGGCACAAGAAATACGGACTGGCAACGGCCTGCATCGGCGGCGGCCAGGGGATCGCGATGGTGGTGGAGAGCATGAGCTAGCTTTTTTCACCACGGAGGCACGGAGAAGTCCGAGAATTTTTTCTCCGTGCCTCGGTGGTGAATTGACTTTGATCTGCGAAAATCCGCGTGAATCCGCGGCAAAGGAAGTTTGAATGGAAATTAAGAAAGTCGGCGTTCTCGGTTGTGGTTTGATGGGCTCCGGCATCGCGCAAGTTTCTGCGATGGCCGGATTCGAAGTGACTGTGCTCGAAGTCGAGCAGAAATTTCTCGACAAGGGCATGGCTGGCATCGAGAAGTCGCTGGCGAAATTTTCCGAGCGGCCAGTCGAGAAGGGTGGAATCACGAAAGAGCAGAAAGACGGCACGCTCGCGCGGCTGAAGGGCACGACTAACAAGTCCGATCTCGCCGACTGCGACATCGTCATCGAAGCCATCATCGAGAATGTTGAAGAGAAGAAAAAGATGTACGCGTCGCTCGACGGCATCGTGAAGAAAGATGCGATCTTTGCAACGAACACTTCGTCGATTTCAGTGACGGAGTTGTTAACTGCGGTTAAGAGGCCCGAGCGGTTCATCGGCCTGCACTTTTTCAATCCCGTGCCGCTGATGAAGCTGGTCGAAGTCGTGCGCACCATCGCCACGGCCGACGATGTTTACGACACGGCTTACGAGTTCGGAAAAAAGCTGGGCAAGGTTCCCGTGCGCACGTCGGACAAGACGGGATTCATCGTGAACCGGCTGCTGGTGCCGTATCTCCTCGATGCCATCCGCGCATACGAAGAAGGCGTCGGCTCAATCGAAGATATCGACAACGCCATGAAGCTGGGCTGCGGATATCCCATGGGCCCATTCACGCTACTAGATTTCGTCGGCCTCGACACAACCTACTACATCACGCACGTGATGTATGACGAGTTCAAAGAGCGCCGCTTCGCCTCGCCTCCATTGCTGAAGCGGCTGGTAATGGCAGGCTGGTACGGGCGGAAGTCGGGCAAGGGATTTTATGATTACGCGGACCCGGAGAAGCCAAGAGCACGGAAGCTTTAGCCACGGATTTACGCGGATTTTCACGGATTGAAAGGCGATTCACGCGGAGGCACCGAGTCATGGAGAAAAACGAGAAATGAATTCCTCCGTGTCTCTGCGCCTCTGTGGTGAAAGGAATTTATGAACTTCGAAAACATTCTCCTCGAAAAGAAAAACGCAATCGCCTACGTCACCGTCAACCGGCCGAAAGTGCTCAACGCGCTCAACATGGCCACGATGGAAGAACTGCGGTCGGCGTTCCATGACATCAAGAACGATAAAGACATTCGCGTCGTCATCTTTACCGGCGCGGGCGAAAAAGCTTTTATCGCCGGCGCCGACATCGGCGAGTTGTCGAAGCATGACGCCGTCAGCGGCAAGGAATATACGCATCGCGGGCAGTCGGTGCTCAATCTGATCGAGAATCTCGGCAAGCCGGTCATCGCCTGCCTCAATGGATTCGCCCTCGGCGGCGGATGCGAAATTGCCATGGCCTGCACCATGCGTCTCGCCAGCGACAACGCGAAACTCGGCCAGCCGGAAGTGAAGCTGGGAATTATTCCGGGTTACGGCGGTTCGCAACGCCTGCCGCGTCTCGTCGGCAAGGGACTCGCCATGCAAATGGTGCTCGCAGGCGAAATGATCACAGCGCAGGAAGCCCATCGCATCGGCCTGGTGAACGAAGTCACCGCTCCGGCAGAACTAATTCCGCGCGCCGAAGCGATTGCCGCCAAGATCATCGCCAACGCGCCCCTGGCCGTACAGTACGCCATGGAGGCCGTCAACAAAGGCATGGAGATGACTTTAGCCGAAGGCCTTTATCTCGAAGCGACGCTGTTCGGTGTCTGCTGCGCCACAGAAGATAAGACGGAAGGCACAAAGGCATTTCTGGAGAAGCGGCCGGCGCAGTTTAAAGGGAAATAAATCCTTCGCCACGGATTTGCACGGATTCTCACGGATCGCGATTCTCACGAATGAACAACAAATCACCACAGAGGCACAGAGGCACGGAGAAGAAATTGAAACTCGAGTCTGTGCCGGAACCCGCCGTCCCATCCGTCGACGGAAAATTGAATGCTTCCGGTCGGCGCTTCGCCGTCGTCGTCGCACGCTTCAATTCCTTTATCACAGAGCGTTTGCTATTGAGCGCGTGCGATGGGTTGCTGCGGCTAGGCGCGAAGAAAAAGGATGTGGTGATCGTGCGAGTTCCCGGCGCGTTCGAAATTCCCGCCGCCGCCCGCACACTCGCCGAAACCAAGAAGTACGACGCCATCATCTGCATTGGATGCCTGCTGCGCGGCGACACCGCCCACTACGACGTCATCGTCAACGAGGTAACACGCGGAATTGGGCAATCTGCTCAGGAGACCGGCGTTCCGCACGCCTTCGGCGTTCTCACCTGCGACACGCTGGAGCAGGCCATCGACCGCGCCGGGCTGAAGATGGGTAACAAAGGGTTCGAGGCGGCACTGGCGGCGGTGGAGATGGCGGCGTTGAAAGCAGTGGTCAGTGGTCAAAGGTCAGTGGTCAGAAAAAAGCAGATTGCTCGCTCCGCTCGGAATGACAATAGAGATATCCTCACATCAAGGAAGCATAAATAGTCCCCCGCTGAAGTAAACTGGCCACTGGCCACCGACCAACAGCCACTGACCCATGGGTACACGCCGCAAATCCCGCGAACTGGCATTGCAGATGTTATTTCAGTCCGACATGGGGCGGCAGGATGCCAACCAGGTCCGCAAGACTTTCTGGAACGAGCATGGCGCAACCAGCGACGAAGTGCGCGGCTTCGCCGACGATCTTTTTCGCGTGGCCATGGACCGCGGTGCCGAAATCGACAAGCTGATCGAGGGCCACGCCGAGCACTGGCGCATGGAGCGCATGGCTGCCGTCGACCGCAACCTGCTGCGCGCCGCTGTCGCGGAATTGCTGGCCTACCCTGAAACGCCGCGGGCGGTCGTGATCAACGAAGCGCTCGAAATCGCGCGCAAGTTCTCTACACCTGAATCCGTGCACTTCGTAAACGGCGTTCTCGACAGCGTTGGAAAAGCGTTGGAGAGCGGAAGCACCGGCTCCGGCGCCGGTGTGTGACGAGACTTTCCTTATTTCTCACCCGTTACAACCACTTAGGGTTTGGCCGCCACGAAATCCAAAACGCAAGGTCCCTGAGTCGGAGTAATGGTGCAGAAAGGATTCAGACCGTTGGTGAGATTCGGGAACGGGCTCTGGATCATATCGCTGCCGCCGATGGACGTGCTGACCTGATGCAAATAGCCATCGCTGCCCGCAATGATGATGGTCGAAGCATCTGAGGTCATATCTGCGGCGATGGCCGTGGGATTGATTCCGCCGGGAGTCGATGCCAGCTGAATTCCTCCCGTGACCGAAGCCGACGCAAAGTTGTAGACCACGATGCTGTTCAGGTCACTGGCCAGGACATAAAGAAGTGTGCCGTCGGCCGAAACGAAGAAGTTGACCGGATGAATGTTGCCTTGATTGAGATTGATGGTCTGGACCGTATGGCCGACCGTCATTGAGCAAAGCGAAGCGGCATGCTGCGTCGGGGTCGCCGCCGGAATGCCGGTGATCGTCGCAGTGATGTACTCGATGGTGCCGTTATTCTCAAGCGCTACGAAGTGAATGCCATCGGGCAACGCCCGGAACGCCACCGGTGGCGCGGCCAACGGGATGAACTGCTTGCCCGTAATCGTGTCGGTAAACAGCTGATTGTCGCAAGTGTCGTAGACGCTCACCGCCGGTGCGCCGCCGCCGAGCGAAGGCTCAGCCAAGTAGGCGAATGCTCCATTGGTCGAGAAGACAATTGAGCTGACGGTCGTTCCGGGAGTCAGTGCCGGACTGGGTGTCTGCAGAGCCTGCAGCGTCGAGTATATGAAGAGGTTGGGTAAGCCGTTACTGTCGAGACCCGAAATAAAAGCCCTGAGATTGTCGGGAGAAAAAGCCGCCACAGACGCCGAAGCGATGTTCAAAGGCGTCGCCGAAGTCGATAGCGCGTTTGCTTGATTCACCACATAAACCTGATTTGGAATGTGAACCGTATCCGAAAAGATCGCGAGATTTCCGTTGGGCGACACCGCCAGTACATTCCCGGTTACGGTTCCCAATGGGCTGAAAGGACTGTTCGCAGTCCCAAAGTTCGCTGGGTTGATCACCTGCGCGCCAAAATCACTCCCCATAAAAACTTTGTCGCCGGTGAGAGTGAACAACATTGAGTTCGGAGGCGTAGGCGTTATAGTGGCCGCGCCAACCGGCTCTTTTGTCGTGCTGAAATCATAAATCCCTACGCCGCAGTCACCGGGGAGCGTTGTGGCGCATCCGAAGCTGGAAGCGAGCATGGGCGTGGCCGCTGGTGTTCCGGTCACGAGGCCGGAGATCGCGGCCGGGCATGGCGGTTGATTCGGGTGACCGCAGGTTGGCGGAGTCGTCGGAGTCGTGGGCAAAGGCGACGCGTAAACCGGGACGGGAATAAAAGGTTCGCAGCTCGGCGGGAAATACTGCGCGCATGTGGTGAGTTGCTGTGGCGTCGAAAGCGAAGCTGGAACCTCGGGGTAGCCCACGTTACAGGTCGGCGGCGAGCACGACGCGGTAACCGCTCCCGATCCAGGACCGGGCGTCGAGACTGCGCAGGAATCGGTGCATCCCGTACCAGCCTGTACGGCGGACGGTTTCGACGCACTCCAGGTCAAAGGAATTTTGCTGAGGACGATACTGTTGTTCGAGTTCGGCAGAGATGTGTTCCCCATGACATCTGTCGTGGTGGCGAAAACCGTTTCGGAGCCGCCCTTCGCTGCCGCAAAGCTCGTCTGACTGGAGCCGACGTGGCCGACTTCAAGGACAATATTCTGGATCGGGCAGGTTTCGAAGAAATCGAAGACCACAGGTATTGGGTTGTTGCTGGAGTCCCGCAACTGCGGCTGCTGAAACGACGTGCTCGAAACGCCGCTGGCCGTCGCGAAGATCTGCGTCATGCCGGGAACGACTGCCGTTGCCGTGGCTTGATTCGTCGCGAAGTTATAGATCGTGTTCGTAACGATCGGAGTCAGCTTTACCACGCTGGTGTTATTAGCCGACCAGGTAAATGGTCCTACGGATGAGGTCACATCCTGCCCATTGCTGAAGGCCTGCGCCTGCAACGTCATGCTCTGGCTCTGCGAGAGGCAAGGCTCCTGGATCGGCTGGTTATCCGGCAGAATGCCTGTGACTCGAATGTTGTCAACTGGCGGGTGGACGAAAACGAAAGTGGGCGCGCTGGTCGATCCTTGCGACGCGGCGGTGACTTGAACCACACCAATCCCAGCAGGAGTGCAACTGGTGAATGTGGCGTCCCAAATTCCGGCACAGGCCACGCCGCCCGGAGCTATGTTGAGAATCGAGGTATCGCTCGATGAAAAGGTGAAAGTCGCGGTTACGTTCTGGCCGTTGGCATTCTGCGCCGAAGCGGTAAGGGCGAAGCTGTTCCCCGTCTGAACCGATGTGTTGCCCGAGGGGGTGAGGGTGATTTTTGCGGGAAACGTCGGCTGGCCGGCGGGCTTGTGACCGCCGCATCCGGGAACCATTGCCAGAGAAATGATTGCGACCGCCCACAGCCAACCGCTCAAACGCAACCTACCCATGCACCCTCTTTGCGCTAGACTCGCTCCGCACCTGGGGTGTTACCCGGAAAGGCGAGTCATCGAATGAGTTGGAAAACTTGTAGTTTAGAGGCTGAGTGCCGAAATCAGCAAGTTGAGCCGTTTTGCGTAGTGGATCAGTTTGGTTTCCGCGCCTCGTGTCATCCTGAGCGGAGCCGCTTTTCCGGCGTAGCGAAGGATCTCCCGCTCAACGGACCTAACGCGTAAGCCAAGCTCCCCCTTAACGCTTTTCGCCAACCTCTCTTACCACGTTTCACTGGGATGCAAAAACCCGGGTTGACGATGTTTGCAAGCACTTGCTATAGTAGTTTGGTTCCGCGAGTTCATCCAGGCTTGCTGTGTGCTGCCGGTTTTTCGCGTGAGTGTGCGAAGCGCTGGCAGTTGAGCTAAAGAAGAAATAGAAACTGGTTTTCGGACGGCAGTGACGTTCGAAAACTTTCCTCGCTGAAACGTTCCTGCGGCGCCTTTCGCCCTTATGCGAAAGGATATGCAGGGCAAGGCTGACGAAACGGAGTGCCCCCGGAATTTGGCCGGGCGCCACCGTCGGGCAGCGAAAGTCCGAATGGGAATCCAGTATCTCTCCGGCGTTAGTTCAAGCTAACGAAGTGGCGAGAAGTAATGGTCAGCTTGAGTTGGCCATGCCCACGGATGCGCGTTCGAAAGCGGCAGAATTTTAGCTGTCTCGCCTGCGCCAGAGGCGCGGTTGTGGGCGGCTGCTGTGCGTAGTTAAGGAGCGTTGAAGAGTGCCTACATTCAACCAGTTGGTGGCCCAGGGCCGGAAGCGGCCTCGTTATAAAACGGCGAGTCCTGCATTGCAGGGGTGTCCGCAAAAGCGCGGTGTTTGCACCCGCGTGTACACGCAGACGCCGAAAAAGCCAAATTCCGCCCTGCGGAAGGTGGCGCGCGTTCGCCTGACCAATGGAATTGAAGTGACAACTTACATCCCCGGCGTCGGCCACAACCTGCAGGAGCACTCGATCGTGCTGATCCGCGGCGGCCGCGTAAAAGATCTGCCGGGTGTGCGCTATCACGTGATTCGCGGCACGCTGGACGCAGTCGGTGTCGCCGGGCGCCAGCAGGGCCGCTCGAAGTACGGCGCGAAGCGCGCGAAAAAAGGATAGGCGTAGCGCCGGCGTCTCGCCGGCCAGACCGCCGGGACGGCGGCGCTACTGAAGGAGCTGAATGCCTCGTAAAGGACATATCGCAAAGCGGACCGTTCCAGCCGACGCCGTTTATAGCTCGGACCTGGTAACGAAGTTCATCAATTCGATGATGTGGCAGGGCAAGCGCTCGACCGCCGAGGGCATCTTTTATGAAGCCTTGACCAAACTCGAGTCCAAGGGCGGCGACACGGCGATCAAGCTGTTCACCAAGGCCGTGGAAAACGCCAAGCCGCTGCTCGAAGTGAAGACCCGCCGCGTTGGCGGCGCGAACTATCAGGTGCCGGTCGAGGTCAATGCCGACCGCCGCACGTCGCTGGCGATCCGCTGGATCATCACTTACGCCCGCGGCCGCGGCGAAAAGGGAATGGTCGACAAGTTGTCGAATGAGTTGCTGGACGCGGCCAACAGCCGCGGCGCCGCCATCAAGAAAAAAGAAGACGTGCATCGCATGGCGGAAGCGAATAAGGCGTTTGCGCATTACCGTTGGTAGCGAAAATTGAGTAATTGGGGAATTTGGTAATTGAGTAATTGAAAGGCAGTGCGGCTTTGGCAGTTCAAATTACACAATTACCAAATTTCCCAATTACCAAATCAGAAATGAAGTCGGAGCCCTAGAAAGAAGCAGAGAAAGCCGTGCCCAGAACAGTCCCATTAGAACGTTGCAGAAACATCGGCATCATGGCCCACATCGATGCCGGCAAGACCACTACGACGGAGCGCATCCTGTTTTATACGGGACGCACGCACCGCATCGGAGAGGTCCACGAAGGCACTGCGACCATGGACTGGATGGAGCAGGAGCAGGAGCGCGGCATCACCATTACCTCCGCCGCCACCACCTGCACCTGGCGCGACATCCGCATCAACATCATTGACACTCCCGGCCACGTCGATTTCACGGCTGAAGTCGAGCGTTCGCTGCGCGTGCTCGACGGCGCAGTCGCGGTGTTTGACGCCGTGCACGGCGTGCAGCCGCAGTCGGAAAAAGTTTGGCGTCAGGCCGATAAATACGGCGTCCCGCGAATTTGCTTCATTAATAAGATCGACAAGATGGGTGCCGATTTCGAGCATGCCGTCGATACCATCCGCAAGCGCCTCAGTGCCAAGCCCGTCGCGATCCAGATTCCCATCGGACAAGAAGCGAAGTTCATCGGCGTCGTCGACCTGATCGCCATGAAGGCGATCATCTGGAAAGACGAGACCATGGGCGCCGAGTACATCACGGAAGAAATTCCCGCCGAACTGAAAAAGAAAGCGGAAGCCTTCCATGCGCAGCTGGTCGAAACCGTTGCCGAAAACGATGATGAGATTCTGCACAAGTTCCTCGAAGGCGAAGAAATTTCCGCCGAGGAGTTGAAGAAGTCGCTGCGCAAATCGACGATTGAACTAAAAGTATTCCCGGTGGTCGTCGGAACTTCTTTCAAGAACAAAGGCGTGCAGCCGCTGCTCGATGCCGTGGTCGATTACCTGCCGTCGCCGCTCGATGTGGGCGAGACGCACGGAACCGAGCCGGGCACCACCAAAGAAATCAGCCGCAAAGCCGACGATAAAGAGCCGTTCTCGGCTCTCGCGTTCAAGATCATGGCCGACCCGTTCGTCGGACAGTTGACATTTATCCGCGTCTACTCCGGACAGCTGAAGACCGGCGACTCCGTGCTGAACGTGCGCACGGGCAAGACCGAGCGCATCGGCCGCCTGATGAAGATGCACGCCAACAAGCGCGAAGAGATCAACGAAATTCTCGCCGGCGACATCTGCGCCGCCGTGGGCTTAAAGAACGTTTCCACCGGCGACACCATCTGCAACGAAGATCATCCGATCGCGCTGGAATCGATCGAATTCGCCGCTCCCGTGATCTCGGTTGCGGTCGAGCCCAAGACCAAAGCCGACCAGGAAAAGATGGGCATGGCGCTGGGCAAGCTGGCGCAGGAAGATCCCACCTTCAAAGTTCACACCGATCCCGACAGCGGGCAGACCATCATCAGCGGCATGGGCGAGTTGCATCTCGAGATCATCGTCGACCGCATGATGCGCGAGTACAAGGTCGAAGCGAACGTCGGCAAGCCGCAGGTGGCGTATCGCGAGACCATCCGCAAGCACGCGGAGGCCGAAGGCAAATACATCCGCCAGACGGGTGGCCGCGGCCAGTACGGCCACGCAAAGATTTATCTCGACCCGCAACCGCCGGGGACCGGCTACGAGTTCGTCAACGAAATCGTGGGCGGAACCGTGCCCAAGGAATTCATTAAGCCGATCGACCAGGGCATTCAGGAAGCGCTCGAAGGCGGAGTGCTGGCCGGCTATCCCATGGTGGATGTGAAGGCGACGCTTTTTGACGGCAGCTATCACGATGTCGACTCGAACGAAATGGCGTTCAAGATCGCCGGATCGATGGCGTTCAAAGAAGCCGCGCGCAAAGCTTCTCCGGTGCTGCTCGAGCCGGTGATGGCGGTCGAAGTCGTCACGCCGGAAGATTACGCCGGAACGATCATGGGCGACCTGAGCTCTCGCCGCGGACGCATCGAAGGCATGGAGCATCGCGCCGGCTCGCAGGTAATTAAGGCAATCGTGCCGCTGGCGGAAATGTTCGGCTACGCGACCCACATGCGTTCTTCGACGCAAGGCCGCGCGGAATACTCGATGCACTTTGCGCGCTACGAGGAGGCTCCGCGTTCCGTAGCGGAGGAAATCATCGCCAAGGTACAGGGCACGGCGAAGTGACAGCCAGCGCCGCGGTTCGTCGTCGACCGCAGGTTCTGGGTCCGACAGGCTAGGCAGGGCGAGTTTGAAAATGTTTTTCGGCCGGATGGAATCTGGTCACGGTTTTTGCGGCAGGCCGAGGGTTACATCGCAACCGAAGTGAACTGCGAATCGGCGAGCGATGGGAAGTACAGAGTGCAGGATTTCTGGAGTTGGCATCGCGGGTTCGAGATTTTCCGCGAAGGCCGTTCGGAAGATTTCGCGGAGTTCGACCGCCAGGTGATCGGCGAGTTGATCGAAAAACAGGAATTCGTTGGCGCGTATTACGAGGCGCCGGAAGATCCAGGCGACGAAGATTTGGTTTTGAGCTAGAAGCTAGGAGCTAGTAGCTAACATGGCAAAAGAGAAATTTGAAAGAACAAAGCCGCACTGCAACGTCGGGACGATCGGACACATCGATCACGGCAAGACGACGTTGACGGCGGCGATCACGAAGGTATTGTCGAAGCACAATCCGAAGATCGTGTTCCGGTCGTTCGATTCGATCGACAACGCGCCGGAAGAAAAAGCGCGCGGTATCACCATTGCGACGGCGCACGTGGAGTACGAGACGGCGAACCGGCACTACGCGCACGTGGATTGCCCGGGCCACGCCGACTACATCAAGAACATGATCACGGGCGCGGCGCAGATGGATGGCGCGATTCTCGTCGTGGCAGCGACCGACGGTCCCATGCCGCAGACGCGCGAGCACGTGCTGCTCGCCCGCCAGGTCGGCGTGCCCTACATCGTGGTGGCGCTGAACAAGTGCGATGCCGTCGACGATCCTGAACTGCTCGACCTGGTTGAACTCGAAGTGCGCGAGCTGCTGAAGTCGTACAAGTTCCCGGGCGACGACGTTCCAGTGGTGCGACTGTCGGCTCTGGGCGCGCTGAATGGTGAGGCCAAGTGGGAGAAGCAGGTGGACGCGCTGATGGAAGCGGTGGATAAGAGCGTGCCACAGCCGGCGCGCGAACTGGACAAGCCGTTCCTGATGCCGATCGAAGATATTTTCTCGATCTCGGGCCGCGGCACGGTGGTGACGGGGCGAATCGAGCGCGGCAAGATCAAGGTTGGAGAGGAAGTGGAAATCGTCGGCTTCCGCGAGACGCGCAAGACGGTCGTGACGGGCGTCGAAATGTTCAAGAAGCAGCTGGACGAAGGGCAGGCGGGCGACAATGCTGGCTTGCTGCTGCGCGGCATCGGCAAGGAAGATGTGGAGCGCGGCATGGTGCTGGCGAAAACGGGATCGATCACGCCACACACCAAGTTCAAGGCCGAGGTCTACATCCTGACCAAAGAAGAAGGTGGACGTCATACGCCGTTCTTCAAGGGATATCGTCCGCAGTTCTACTTGCGAACGACGGACGTGACGGGTGTAGCCGAGTTGCCAGCAGGCACGGAAATGGTGATGCCGGGTGACAACGTGAGCCTGGTGATCGAGCTAATCACGCCGGTCGCGATGGAGAAGGGCCTGCGCTTCGCCATCCGCGAAGGCGGCCATACCGTAGGCGCCGGCACGATCGCGGAGATTATTCAGTAGAGTCGCGAGTCCTGAGTCCCGAGCCGCGAGGAAAATCGGCTGCGATTCAGGCGTTGCGGCTGGCAGCAAGACGAAAAGCAGCCGCGAAGCGGCGAAAGAGTGCAGCCCACGGCGCAAGCCGTGGGTGAGGAAGAAAACAGAGAACCAAGTCCCGTAGGGACGACAGAAATCAAAGCGGCTTGCAACCTGCCGCCAGATCTTTTCCTCCGGATGAGCCGGAGGAGGTCAGAGAGAAACGACAGTGATTGGAAAAGAAAGAATTCGCATCCGGTTAAAAGCCTACGACTACCGCATTCTGGATCAGTCGACGGGCGAGATCGTGGAGACGGCGCGGCGCACCGGCGCGCAGATTGCCGGCCCCATTCCGCTGCCCACGATGAAGAACAAGTACTGCGTGCTGCGTTCCCCGCACGTGGACAAGAAATCGCGGGAGCAGTTCGAGATCCGCACCCACAAGCGCCTGCTCGACATTCTCGAGCCGACGCAGCAGACGGTCGACGCGCTGATGAAGCTCGATCTGCCGGCCGGCGTGGATGTGGAGATCAAGGCGTTCGGGAAGGAACATAAATAGCTTCGAGCTGTGAGCTTTGAGCTACGAGCAAAATCGCTCCTCAGCCAATAGCCGCCGTTAACGAACGACGCGCCACGCTGGGCAATGGAGAAGAAGATGGCAACGCGAGTTACAGGAATTCTGGGCAAAAAAGTCGGCATGACGCAGCTGTTTGACTCGAAGGGCGACGTTCGCCCGGTCACGGTGCTGCAGGCGGGCCCATGCGTGGTCACGCAGCACAAGTCAGCCGTAAAAGACGGATACGAAGCGGCCCAGATTGGCCTGGTCGAGTTTGTGAAAGAGTCGCGGCTCTCGAAGGGCGAGCGCGGTCATCTGGCGAAGAATAATTTGCCGCCGGTGAAGTTCCTGCGCGAGGTTCCGCTTGAGAGCGACGGCGCTGCCGCGGATGGCAATGGCGCCGTGAAAGTTGGCGACCGCGTGCTGGTCGAGATTTTCGATGGCGAACGGTTTGTCGACGTGGTGGGAGTCAGCAAGGGTCGCGGCTTTCAGGGCGTCGTGAAGCGCCATCACTTTGCCGGCGGTCCCAAGTCGCACGGTTCGATGTTTCAGATCACCGGCTCGATCGGCTCGTCGGCTTTTCCGTCGCGCGTGTTCAAAGGCATGCGCATGTCGGGCCACATGGGCAATCAGCAGGTGACGGCCCGAAACCTGCGCGTGCTCGGCGTCGACAAAGACGAAAACTTGTTAGTGGTCGAAGGCAGCGTCCCCGGGCCGCAAGGTGGATACATCGTAATCACGAAAGCAAAGAAACCGCCCAGAGAGCGCCGTGGATTCGCGGGTGCGGCGACGGTCGATCCTTTGAAGGCGGCCAAGAGAGCGGCGAAAAAGGCGTAAGAGTCACGAATCCCGAAACCTGAGCTGTTGCTCACGACTCGGGACTCAGGACTCAGGACTAAAGACAATGGCAACGATTGACATACACGATTTAAGCGGCAAAAAGGTCGGGAGCATCGACCTGGCCGACGAGATCTTTGGCGCGGTGCACGAAGAGCTGCTCTGGGAGGCGGTGAAGCACTACCGCGCCAGCCAGCGCGCCGGCACGCACAAGACCAAAGCCCGCTGGGAAGTGTCGGGCTCCGGCAAGAAGCTGTGGAAGCAGAAGGGCACGGGCCGGGCGCGTATCGGATCGATCCGCTCGCCGCTCTGGCGGCACGGCGGCACAGTGCACGGACCGCAGCCGCGCAGCTACGACTACACCTTCCCCAAGAAAAAGCTGCTGGGCGCGCTGCGCTCGGCGCTGGCCGCAAAGCTGGCCGACGGGAAGTTAATCGTAGTTAACGCCTTCGACGTGAAGGAACCAAAGACCAAAGAGTTCCGCAAGGCACTCGATGCGCTGAAAATCGATTCCACAGTGCTCATCGTCGAGGCGGCGAAGCACGAGAACCGCAACCTGGAATTGAGTGCGCGCAACATCGACGGTCTCGAACTGGTGCGGGGAAACGAAGTGCATCCCTATCACCTGCTGCGGCACGACCGCGTGATCTTCTCGCAGCCGGCGATTGAGAAACTGCAGGTTTCGCTGCAGGGCTCGGTTTCGAAGAAGCAGCGCAAATCGGGCAGCGGTGAAGACGAAGCGGCCAAGAAGCCGACGCACGAGCGGCGCCGTCGGGCGCGCACCGACAAAGCGGCGGAGGTGGCGTAGAAGATGAAGAGCGCATATCAAATCATCCGCCGGCCGGTGATTACCGAAAAAGGCCTGGCCATCAAGGAAAACCAGAACACGCTGGTCTTCCAGGTAGCGCCCAAGGCCACGAAGACCGAGATCAAAGAAGCAGTGCAGTCGATTTTCAAAGTGAAGGTGCACTCGGTGCGCACGGCCACTTATCCGGGAAAAGAACGGCGGCGCGGCAAGTTTGCCGGCTACCGTCCGGACTGGAAGAAAGCGTACGTACGCCTGCGTTCCGGCGAGAAGATGCCGGAGTACGCGCAGAATTTGTAAGGCCGTCGTTGGTCGTCAGTCGCTGGTCGTTGGCCATCGACAAACGACCAAAGACTAACGACGATTTAAGAGATTCATATGCCTATCAAGACATATCGACCGACGACGCAGACGTTGCGCTACCGCACGACCATCGTCAACGACGACATCACGACCAAGCATCCGCACAAGCCGCTGCTTGAGAAAAAGAACCGCACCGGCGGCCGCCGCAACTCGGGCGACACCACCATGCGCTTCATCGGCGGCGGGCACAAGCGCAAGCTGCGCATCGTCGACTTCAAGCGCGACAAGACCGGGATTCCCGCGACCGTGATCAGCATCGAGTACGATCCCAACCGCTCGCCGCGTATCGCGCTGCTGGCTTACGCCGATGGTGAAAAGCGTTACATCCTGCAGCCGGAAGGCTTGAAGGTTGGACAGAAAGTCGTCAGTGGTCCCGACGCGGACATTCTCGTCGGCAACGCGCTGCCGCTGCGGAACATTCCGCCCGGCACCGTGATTCACAATCTCGAACTCAAGCCCGGCAAAGGCGCGCAGATGGTGCGCTCGGCCGGCGGATCGGCGCAACTGGTGGCAAAAGAAGCCGAGTACGCGCTGGTGAAGCTGCCGTCGGGCGAGACCCGCAAGATTTCGCAGGACTGCATGGCGACGATCGGGCAGGTCGGCAACATCGACCACGAAAACGTAACGATCGGCAAGGCAGGGCGTTCGCGCTGGCTGGGCAAGCGCCCGCACAACCGCGGCGTTTCCATGAACCCGGTCGATCATCCGCACGGCGGCGGTGAGGGCAAAACTTCCGGCGGGCGCCATCCGGTGACCCCGTGGGGCCAGCCGACGCGAGGATATAAAACGCGCAACAACAAGCGCACGGATAAGTTCATCGTGAGCCGAAGAAGCAAGTAGTCGTTAGCCCTTGGTCGTTAGTCGTTGGCGATGCGTCGCCGGCGAACGACCAACGACTAACGACTAACGACTAACGACACGATTTAGCTAAAAGCTAGGAGCAAACAGCTAGAAGCTGACTTTATGGCACGTTCAACCAAAAAGGGCGCGTTCGTCGACGGCCACCTGATGACCAAGGTGGAAGGACTGAATTCGCGCAACGAAAAGAAAGTACTGCGCACCTGGTCGCGGCGTTCGACCGTGGTACCGGAGATGGTCGGGCACACGATCGCGGTGCACAACGGGAAGAAATTCATCCCGGTGTATGTGACCGAGAACATGGTGGGGCACAAGCTGGGCGAGTTCAGCTTCACCCGCACCTTCAAGGGCCACTCCATGAAGGCGGCGACGGAAGTGGCCGCGAAGCCGGCGGGTATCCCCGGCGGACCGGGAGCGGCAGCGCCGGCGACCCCGGCGGCAGCGCCCGCGGCACCGAAGGCGTAAAAGCGCTTTTGGCTTTCGGCTCTTGCCTTTTGGCCAAGAGCGGATAGCCAAGAGCCAAGAGCGAGTTGGAAACTATGGAATTTCGAGCGGAATTACGATACCTGCGAGTCTCGCCCCAGAAGGCGCGTCTGGTGCTGGATCTGATCAAGGGCCGTCGCGTGGAAGAGGCGCGCAACACTTTGATGTTTACCAAGAAGCGCGTGGCCTCGCACGTCGGCAAGCTGCTGCAGTCGGCGCTCGACAATGCGAACTTTCTCGCGACCGAGAAGGGGATCGACGTCGAGATCGACAACCTGTACGTGAAGCGCGCCATCGCCAACGACGGGCCGCGCATGAAACGTATCCGTCCGGCGCCGCAGGGCCGCGCCTACCGCTATCAGCGGCGCATCGCGCACATCGAACTGGTGCTGGCCGAGCGCGGCAAGTCGGATGAGTCGCTGGCCACCGTGGTCGGAGAAGAGTCGGCTCCCGCTCCGGCGAAAGCGAAGCGGCGGGCTCCGGCGGTAAAGAAGTCGGCGGGCAAGAAGAAGACGGCAGCGAAATAGCGGTGGCAACGTAAAGCAGGTTCCTCACCCGCGCTTTGCGCGTGTTCGGAATGACAGAGTTTGATTGAGGTTTAGGAGATACGGATGGGTCAAAAAGTTCATCCCTACGGTTTTCGCCTCGGCTACACCAAGCCGTGGAAGTCGCGCTGGTTTGCCGAGCGCGATTACGACAAGCAGCTGCAGGAAGACGTCAAGCTGAAGGCCGAGCTGAAAGACAAGCTGAAGTCGGCGGGCGTCAGCTCGATCGAGATCGAGCGTCCCGGCAACAAGCTGCGCATCATTATCAAGACGGCGCGGCCCGGCATCATCATCGGGCGCAAGGGCGCGGAAATCGACAAGCTCAAGGGCGAGCTGCAGAAGCGTACCGGCGGCAAGGACATTTTTGTCGACATCCAGGAAGTGCACAAGCCCGAACTCGACGCGCAACTGGTCTCGGAGTCAATCGCGCTGCAGCTCGAAAAGCGCGTCGGCTTCCGCCGCGCCATGCGCAAGGCGGTCGACTCGGCGTTGCGCTTCGGCTGCAAAGGAATCAAGGTCCGCGTCAGCGGACGCCTGAACGGCAACGAAATCGCCCGTTCGGAGTGGTACCTGCAAGGCCGGCTGCCGCTGCATACGCTGCGCGCCGACATCGACTACGGCTTCACCGAAGCGCGCACCACTTACGGCGTGATCGGTGTGAAGTGCTGGGTCTACAAAGGCGAAATTCTGCAGCAGAAAAAGCGCGAACCGCAATCAACGGTAGGCGGATTCTAGTAAGCAAAAAAGCAGGTTCCTCACCCGCGCCTGGCGCGTGTTCGGAATGACAGAGTTAGGGTTTTGCTAACGACTAACGGCTAACAGCCAAGGGCTGATTCTATGTTGATGCCAAAGAAAGTGAAGTATCGCAAGCAACAGCGCGGCCGCATGACCGGCAAGGCCTGGCGCGGATCGACGCTGTCGTTCGGTGATTTCGGACTGAAAGTTCTTGAACCCGGCTGGATTACCGACCGGCAAATCGAGGCCAGCCGCGTGGCTATGACCCGTTTCATCAAGCGCGGCGGCAAGATCTGGATTCGCGTGTTTCCCGACAAGCCGGTCACCAAGAAACCGGCCGAAACCCGTATGGGCAAAGGTAAGGGTGCGCCCGATCACTGGGTCGCGGTAGTGAAGCCGGGGAAGATTCTGTTCGAGATGGAAGGCGTGACCCACCAGGATGCGAGCGAAGCCATGCGTTTAGCGTCGCACAAGCTGGCGCTGCGCACCACGCTGGTCAAGCGCGAGGGAGCGCACTAAGAAGAGCTTATTTTATGAAAGCTGACAAAGTTCGAAACCTAACTGACGACGAGTTGCACCACCAGGAGCGCGATCTGGCCGACCAGCTGTTCAAGCTGAAGTTCCAGATGAACATGGGCCAGAGCGAGAGCCTGAAGAAGATTCGCGGCCTGCGCAAGGACATTGCGCGCGTCAAGACGATCATCGGCGAGCGCGGCCGCATGGCTGCCGCCGAGAAGAAATAATGGAGAGGACGAGAATGGCGGAAACACAAACGAAGCCGCAGGGCCGCCGCAAAGAAGTGGTCGGGGAAGTGGTCTCGAGCAAGATGCACAAGACCATCGTGGTGCAGGTGACGCGCAAGAAGGCGCATCCGTTCTACGGACGCGTGATCGCGCGCAACAAGAAGTTCTATGCCCACGACGAGAGCAACCAGGCGCACGTCGGTGACGTGGTCCGGATCGAAGAGACGCGGCCGCTGTCGAAGCTGAAGCGCTGGCAACTAAAAGATATTGTCCGCAAGGCCGCGCTGCTGCCGGAAGCTGCGGTGGAGCAGGCGAGCTAGAAGCGAAGCAATGAGCTGTGAGCAAGGAGCCATGGGCTGTGAACAATTGAAAATTCCGTTTTGCTCACCGCTCATTGCTCACTACTCATCGCTGAACGAGGGAGAAACACCATGGCTGTGATGATGAGATCGATGCTGGAGGTCGCCGACAACTCCGGCGCCCGCAAGCTGCAGATGATCCTGCCGCTGGGCGGTTCAACCGGATTGAATGCCGGCCTGGGCGACATAATCACCGCCGCCGTGAAAGAGTCGGCGCCCGAAGGCCAGGTGCAGAAGGGTAAGGTGGTGAAGGCGGTCATCGTCCGCACCCGCAAGGAGCATCGCCGCCGCGACGGTACCTATATCCGCTTCGATCAGAATGCTGCCGTGCTGATCAATGAAGCGGGCGAGCCGGTGGGCACACGCGTCTTCGGCCCGGTGGCCCGCGAGCTGCGTGAGAAGAGATTTTTGAAGATCGTGAGTCTGGCTCCCGAGGTGATCTAGGAGCTGGTTTCGAGGTTTCAAAGTTTCAAGGTTTCAAGGTGCCTTGAGATAAAGAAATCCCGAACGACTTTGAAACATTGAAACCTTGAAACTTTGAAACCTGGGATTAGAAATGGCAACTGCATCTACAGCACATCGGCGAGTCGACATCCGGCGCAATGACACCGTGAAGGTGATCACTGGGCGCGACAAGGGCAAGGAAGGGCGCGTGCTGCGCGTGTTTCCCAACGATGCCAAGGTTCTGGTCGAGCACGTGATGATGGTGAAAAAGCACGTGCGCCCCAATCCGCAGCGCAACATCAAGGGTGGCATCGCCGAGCAGGAGAGCCGCATCGCCATCTCGAACGTGCAACTTGTCTGCCCCACGTGTGGCCCGGTGCGCATCGGCCACGAAGTCCGCGGCGACCGCAAAGTTCGCGTCTGCAAGAAGTGTGGAACGACGTTGGACAAATAAGTAGTTGGCTCTTGGCCATTGGGCTTTTGGCCTGGAGCAAACAAACCGAAGATTCTGAGGTAAGAGCTAAAGGCCAAAAGCCAATAGCCAAGAGCTGATATGGCAAAAGAAAAAAAAGGACAGAAAGAGTCGGCGCCGGAGCAGAAATCGAACGAAGCTCCCCGGCATAGCGCGAAAGAGCGTCCGCGGCTGCGTTCGCGGTTCGAAAAAGAGGTTGCTCCCGCTCTGCTGAAAGAGCTCGAACTCGCCAACAAGATGGCGGTTCCGCGCCTGCACAAGATTGTCGTCAACATGGGCGTGGGCGAAGCGACACAGAACGCGAAGATTCTCGATCCGGCCGTCAACGAACTCGGGCAGATCACGGGACAGAAGCCGGTAGTGACGCGGGCGAAGAAGTCCATCGCGGCCTTCAAGGTTCGCGCCGGCCAGTCCATCGGCGCCATGGTCACGCTGCGTGGCGACCGCATGTACGAGTTTCTCGACCGGCTCGTGAACATTGTTCTGCCCCGCGTGCGCGACTTCAAGGGCGTTTCGAGCAAGTCGTTCGACGGCCGCGGCAATTTCACGCTCGGCCTGCACGACCAGCTGATCTTCCCGGAAATTTCCTACGAGAAGGTCGACAAGCTGAAGGGAATGAACGTCACCATCGTGACCACGGCGCAGAACGACAACCAGGCGCGCACGCTGTTAAAGCACCTCGGAATGCCGTTCAGGGCGTAAGTTTCAAAGATTCAAGTTTCAAAGTTTCAAAGTTTTCAAAGTTTTCAAAGTTTCGAACGAGTAACGGAATTGGCTGAGAGCTGACAGCGGAGCGCTGAAAGCTAGTAGCTAGTAGCCAGGAGCTAGAAGCTAAAGTGGCAACCACAGCAAAACGAGTTAAGGACGCGAAGAAGCCGAAGTTCTCCACGCGCAAGCACAACCGCTGCAAGCAATGCGGACGCCCGCGCGCTTACCTGCGCAAGTTTGGCATTTGCCGCTTGTGCTTCCGCCAGCTCGCGCTGCGCGGGGAGATTCCAGGGGTTTCGAAGTCGTCTTGGTAGGAATTGGGTCCTGGGTATTAGGTCTTAGGCTAAGCAGTCGGCAGTGCAGTGGAGCCCAAGACCCAAGACCTGACACCCAAGACCAGTTGTAGAAAGTTGAATGCCGCCGCAGGTTCTCCGTTGATGCATGAAACGACGCGGAGCGAACGGGCGGTTTAAGGAGAAGCAAAACGATGAGGCTGACCGATCCGGTCGCAGACATGCTGGCCCGAGTGCGAAACGCGCTCCAGGCCCGGCACCAGAAAGTCGACATCCCGGCTTCGCGCCTGAAGCTGGAGATCGCCCGCATTCTCAAGGAAGAGGGCTACATCTCCAATTTCAAGCCCACGGAAGAGGAAGGCCACAAGGTCATCCGGGTTTATCTGAAGTACGGCGCCAACAACGAGGCGGCGATCTCGAAGGCCGAGCGTGTGTCGCGCCCGGGTTGCCGCGTCTACGTGCGCCGCAGCGAAATTCCACGCGTGCTGGGCGGCATGGGGATCAACATCCTCACCACCCCGCGCGGCGTAATGACCGGTCGCCAGGCCCGCAAAGAAGGTGTAGGCGGCGAGTTGCTGTGCCAGATTTGGTAGAAGAGCAGCTGCTAGCTACTAGCTTCTGGCTACTAGCTAAGAGCGCTCGATCAGCTTGAAGCAGTTCCGGCGTAACCGGACTGAAAAACCAAAGCGGCCTAGCTAGAAGCTAGGAGCTAGAAGCTAGAAGCTCTTATGTCACGAATTGGAAAAAAGCCGATCGCGATTCCCAAGGGAGTCACGGTCAACATTCAGGGAAACACCGTGCTGGTCCAGGGCCCGAAGGGCAAGCTGGACACCGCGCTGCCCACCGGCATCAAGATGGAGCAGAAAGACGGCCATCTGGTCGCCATTCGCGAGAACAATTCGCAGGCCGCGATTCACGGCCTCGCCCGCGCCCTGGTCAACAACGCGGTCGAAGGCGTAACCAAGGGCTGGACGCGCGATCTTGAGATCGTCGGCATCGGTTACCGCGCCGAGATGAAGGGCAAAGTGACGGTCGTGTTCAACCTCGGCTACTCACATCCCATCGAGTATCCGCTGCCCACGGGTGTCGAAGCGGCCGTCGATCCGAAGCAGACGAAAGTCACGCTGACCGGAATCGACCGGCAAAAGGTCGGACAGGTCGCCGCCGAGATGCGCGCCCTGCGTCCACCCGATCCGTACAAGAACAAAGGCGTGCGCTACGCCGGCGAGCGCCTGAAGAAGAAGGTTGGAAAGACGGGAGCGAAATAGCAGCCGTCGGTCGCTGGTCGTTAGTCGCTAGCGATATGACCAGCGAATATAGGTAACGCGCGTCGTGAGCCTTTGGCCAATGGCCAACGACAAGCGACCAAGGACAGATTCGATGCTGACAAAGATTGGAAAAAACCAGAAGCGCGGATTCGTGCACACCCGCATCCGCAAGCAGTTGCAGGGAACGGCGGAGCGTCCGCGGCTGAACGTCTACCGTTCGCTGAATCACATTTACGTGCAGGTGATCGACGACCTCCACGGCAAGACGCTGGTTTCGGCCAGCACCGCCGAGGGCAAGAAGGAAGATCGCCGCACCGGCGGCAACGTGGCTTCGGCCAAGGCAATCGGCAAGACCATCGCCGAGCGCGCCAAAGCCAAAGGCGTCACCAAAGTAGTGTTCGACCGCGGCGGATATCTGTATCACGGCCGCGTCAAAGCGCTGGCCGATGCCGCGCGCGAAGCAGGATTGCAGTTTTAACAGCGCTCTTGGCTTTTGGCTCTTGGCTTTTGGCCAATCCAAAATTGAAAAGCCAAGAGCCAAGAGCTAACAGCCAAAGGCTAGTTTTCATGCCAACAGTAATCAAGAAACTCGACGCAGGTTCGTTTCAGTTGAAGGACCAGGTGGTCGCGATCAATCGCGTGACCAAGGTCGTCAAAGGCGGCAAGAATCTTTCCTTCGCCGCACTCGTGGTCGTCGGCGATCCTTCGGCGGCGGTGGTCGGCTACGGCTCCGGCAAGGCGAAAGAAGTTCCGCAGGCCATCCGCAAGGGAATCGAGTCGGCGAAGAAAAATCTGGTCAAGGTGAACCTGACCCAGACCAGCATCCCGCACCTCGTTCTCGGACGTTACGGCTCGGGCAAAGTTCTGCTGAAGCCAGCGCCGGAAGGAACCGGGGTAATCGCAGGCGGCGCGGTGCGCGCGGTCATGACGTCGGCGGGTGTGCAGAACGTGCTCACCAAGTCGATCGGCACCACCAACCCGCATAACGTGATCAAGGCGACGTTCGACGCGCTGAAGCAGCTGAAGAACAAAGAGAGCGTAGCCAACCTGCGCGGAAAAGTAGCAGAAGAGTTGTAGACGCAGTGGTCAGTGGTCAGTGACCAGTGGCCAGAAAATGCGAAATCGATTTGATACTGGCCACTGACCACCGACCACTGGCCACTGAGGTTAAGATGACGGCGAAGAAATCAAATTCGGGCGGCGGAACCATCCAGCTGAAGTGGGTGCGCTCCGCTATTTGCACCCCTGTGAAACAAAAGCTGGTAGTCAAAGGTCTGGGATTCACGCGGCTGAATCAGGTCATTGAGCGGCCGGACACCCCGGCGATCCGCGGAATGGTCGCGAAAATTCCGCACCTGATTGAAGTGGTGAAATAGGTGTTCGGTCTTGGGTGTCAGGTGTTTGTCCTAAGACCTAAGGCCCAGCACGCAAGACCCAGAAAGCAATTATGAACTTATCCAACATTCGTGCACCAAAGAAAGCGACCGAGAAGCGCAAGCGCGTCGGGCGCGGCATGGGCTCCGGGATGGGCAAGACATCCACCCGCGGCCACAAGGGCCAGCGTTCGCGCAGCGGTTCGCGCATGATCCGCGGCTTTGAAGGCGGCCAGATGCCGCTGCACCGCCGCATGCCCAAGCGCGGCTTCACCAACATCTTCCGCAAGGAATACGCCATCGTCAGCCTGGAGCGCCTGGCGGACCTGGGCGAGACCACGATCACGCCAGAAGTTCTCCGCAAGGCCGGAGTCGTAAAAACGAAGCTTCCCGTGAAAGTACTCGGAGACGGCGAACTCACCACAGCCCTCACCGTGAGCGCGCACAAGTTCTCCAAGTCGGCCCAGGAAAAAATCACCAAGGCCGGCGGCAAGTTCGAAGTCATAGTAGAGAAGGCGGCAGTGAAGGCAGGGCAGTAATGTTTGACAAACTGGCTAACATCTTTCGCATTCCGGATCTGCGCAAGCGCATTTTGTTTACGCTTGGACTGCTGTTCGTCTACCGGTTGGGCGGCCACATTCCCACGCCCGGCGTGAACGCCGACAAGTTAGCCCAGTTCTTCGAGCAGAATCGCGGATCGTTCCTCGGATTCGTCGACCTGTTTTCCGGCGGCCAGTTGCGCCGCCTCACCATCTTCGCCCTCGGCATCATGCCGTACATCACGGCGTCGATCATTCTCCAGTTGTTGACGGTCGTCTATGAACCGCTCGCCAAACTGCAGAAAGAAGGCGAACTCGGCCGCAAGAAAATCACGCAGTGGACCCGCTACATCACGGTGATACTCAGCGCCGTGCAATCGTTCGGCATCGCCGTCGGCCTCGAAAAAACCGGCGACTTCGTCATCAACCCCGGCTGGGGCTTCCGCCTGATGACCATGCTCACGCTGACCACCGGCAGCGCCTTCATCATGTGGCTGGGCGAGCAGATCACCGAGCGCGGCGTCGGCAACGGAATGTCACTGCTGATCTTTGCCGGCATCGTAGTCGGCCTTCCCCGCGGCGTAGTCGATCTCATCGACAAAGCGAAGAACGGTACCTGGGGCGCGCTTACGCCGGTGCTGATGGTTGGCCTGATCATCTTCATGGTCGCCGTCGTCGCGTTTATTGTCTGGGTGGAACGCAGCGAGCGGCGAATACCTGTGCAATATGCCAAGCGAGTTGTCGGCCGCAAAGTCATGGGAGGTCAGTCCACGCACCTGCCGTTGCGCGTCAACGCGGGCGGCGTGATGCCGGTGATCTTCGCCTCTTCGATTTTGACTCTGCCGCAGACCATCGGCTACGGCCTGCGCAACAACCGCTACTTCGGCGACCTGATTCGCTGGCTGGGTTGGGGCGAGCCTCTCTACACTTTGCTCTACGCCGTCGGCATCATCTTCTTCGCCTACTTCTACGTTTCGATCGTGTTCAATCCGAGCGAAGTCGCCGACAACATGCGCAAGTACGGCGGATTCATCCCTGGCATTCGCCCCGGCAAGCGCACCGCAGACTTCATCAACGAAGTGCTGACTCGCATCACGTTGGTCGGCGCGCTCTACCTGATCATTATTTCGTTCATTCCCGAGTGGATGATCACCGGCATTCACTTGAACCATCTCTGGGGTCCCATCGGCAGGCTCTTCGAAAATCTGCCGAACTGGATGACCAATGGCTTGGGCGTGAACTTCTACTTCGGAGGCACATCGCTGCTGATCGTAGTCGGCGTCGCCATGGATACGGTGACGCAGATCGAGGCGCAGTTGATCATGCGCCACTATGACGGATTTACGCCGCGCAGCGGACGCATCCGCGGCCGGCGCTGGTAGCAAAGCGGACCTCAGACCTTGGACCTCGGGCTTAGTCACCCGAAAGGATCGAAGGTTAAGGTGCAAGGCCGAGGGCTGAGGGCCGACGCCCAAGGTCCGATGTGGTGGGGTTGCTGCACCTCGGCAAGGGAATTGGGGCGCCGGGGAGATTGAGCTCGGAGGCGTTTGCCAAGCCGATGGCGCAGAAAACCTCGCGTGCAGTTGGTCCCGTAGTGCTGCTTGGGCCCCCGGGAGCCGGGAAGGGCACTCAGGCCAAGCGCGTTATGGAGCATTACTGTATCCCCCAGGTGTCAACCGGGGACCTGCTGCGCCAGAACGTTGCGCAGGGAACTGAGCTGGGGCAGTCCGCCAAGGCGGTCATGGCTCGCGGCGAACTGGTTTCCGACGATCTGGTTTGTAACATGGTGCGGCAGCGTTTGCTGCAGCCCGACTGCAAACGGGGCTACATCCTGGATGGGTTTCCGCGAACCGCGGCCCAGGCAGGCTGGCTCGATGCCCTGCTCGATCACGAGCTCTTTGACAAATCGCGTCCCACGCGGGCCTGGCCAATTGTCGTGCGCCTCGACGTGGACTATAATCAGCTCTTGCTCCGGATTACTGGACGCCGTTCTTGTCCCACCTGTGGACGGATCTATAACGTCCACTTTCATCCGGCTCGGGTGGATGAAGTCTGCGACGAAGCCCACGCAACCAAGCTGGTGACCCGAAATGACGACCGGTTGGAAGTCATCCAACCCAGGCTCACGGCATATCAGGAGCAGACTCGTCCGGTGGCCGATTACTACCAGCGGACGGGGCGTTTGATTTCGGTCAACGGCGATTTGGCGGTGGACGACGTCACGGAACAGATTTACCGGGTTCTCGAGGATCATCACGCCTGATCTTCGGAAGCCGTGATTTCGTATTACCGTGATTTCTTGATTCGGCTTTCTTGATTAAAGATGGCAATTGTCTGCAAGTCGGCGAGCGAGATCGAGAAGATGAAGCGCAGCGGCCGTATCGTGCGCCAGGTGCTCGATCATGTGCGGCCCATGGTGGCGCCCGGTGTCACCACGATGGACCTGGAGCGCGCCGCCGAAAGGAAGATCAAGGAACTCGGCGCAAAGCCCGCGTTCAAGGGATACTACGATTATCCCTGCGTGCTCTGCACCTCGGTAAACGAAGAGATTGTCCACGGCATCCCGTCGGAAAAACGGGTGCTGAAAGAGGGCGACATCGTTTCCATCGACTGCGGCGTGGTGTTGGACGGCTACTACGGTGACGCCGCGATCACAGTCCCGGTTGGAAATGGACTGAAGCCGGAATTACAGAAGTTGCTCGACGTAACCGAAGCATCGCTCTACCGCGGAATTGAAGCGGCGCGCATCGGGAATTCGATTGGCGATGTCGGCGCGGCGGTGCAAGAGCATGTAGAAGCTGCCGGTTTCAGCGTAGTGCGCGAGTTCGTTGGTCACGGAATCGGAACGCGCCTGCACGAAGAGCCGCAGGTGCCGAACTTCGGCAATCGCGGCCACGGAGCAAGGTTGCGCGAAGGCATGGTGATCGCCATCGAGCCCATGGTGAACTACGGCAAGCCGGAGACGCGAGTCCTAGGTGACAAATGGACGGCAGTCACCGCCGACGGCAGTTTCAGCGCCCACTTCGAGCACTGCGTAGCAGTGACAAAAGATGGGCCAGTGATACTAACGCAGTGAGGGATGAGCTGTGAGCAATGAGCAAAGCTTTTTCTCACTGCTCGTTGCTCATAGCTCACTGCTAAAAGGGGTGCATGAGTAAAGAAGACGCGATTGAAGTAATGGCAGTAGTGCTGGAACCGCTGCCCAACGCCATGTTCCGCGTGGAACTGGAGAACAAGCATCAAGTGCTGGCGCACGTATCCGGCAAGATGCGCAAAAATTTTATTCGTATCCTCCCCGGAGACAAGGTAGCGGTTGAACTCTCACCCTACGACCTGAACCGCGGAAGAATCGTGTATCGCTACAAATAAGATTTTGCTGACAGCTGAGAGCTGACAGCTGAAAGCTGGGTTATGAAAGTACGAGCATCGGTAAAGAAAATCTGTGACAAGTGCAAGATCATCCACCGCAAAGGCGTGGTGCGCGTGATCTGCGTGAACTCGAAACACAAGCAGCGCCAGGGATAAAGGCGAGCAATGAGCGTCGAGCCATGAGCAATGAGCGAAAGCAAGAAAGCCTGGTTTTGCTCACAGCTCACAGCTCACAGCTCATCGCTCATTGCTAAGCAGCACGGCAGCCGGAGGCATATAGAAATATGGCACGTATCGCAGGCGTGGATCTTCCCCGCCAGAAGCACATCAACATCGCGCTGACCTACATCTACGGGATCGGCCACCCGCGCGCGGGCCGCATCCTCGATGAAGCCAAGGTCGACCCGATGAAAAAAGTTCAGGACCTCAGCGAAGAAGAGGTCAACCGCATTCGTACGGTCATCGAAGAGCAGGGACTGGTCGAGGGCGATCTGCGCAAGGAAGTTTCGATGAACATCAAGCGTCTCATCGAAATCGGCTCCTATCGCGGATTCCGCCACCGCCGCAACCTGCCCGTCCGCGGCCAGCGCACGCACACCAATGCCCGCACCCGCAAGGGACCGCGCAAGGGAACAGTCGCCCAGAAGAAGAAGGCGACGGCAAAAACATAAGAACCAAGTTTCAAAGTGGCAAAGTTTCAAGGTTGCAAAGTGAAAACCTCGAAACATTGAAACCTTGAAACTTTGAAACCTGAGGTTTTGAATGGCTAAACCAGCAGCAGCGGGCGGCGCAGCAGCCACTCCCGAGAAAAAAGGCAAAAAGAAAACCTTCAAGAAGAAGGAGCGCAAGCACGTTCCGCACGGGCTCGCGTACGTGCAGGCTTCCTTCAATAACACCATCGTGACCATCACCGACATGAACGGCAACGTTCTGTCGTGGAAGAGTTCCGGTTCGCTCGGCTTCCGTGGATCGCGGAAAGGCACGCCCTTCGCCGCACAGCAGGCCGCATCCAACGCCGCGAACATGGCGCGCGATCACGGCGTTCGCAGCGTGGATGTCCGCGTGAGCGGTCCAGGTTCAGGCCGCGAGTCGGCCGTCCGCGCCCTGGCTGCCGCAGGCATCGAAGTGCGTTCCATCCGCGACACCACACCGATTCCGCACAACGGCTGCCGTCCGCCAAAGCGGCGCAGAGTGTAAGAAAGCGGAACGCCTGCGAAAGAAGTAGAGGTAGGCATGAGCGCTTCAGCGAAGGACGTTGAAGTTCAGGCGCCAGTAGCGCCCAAAGCAGTCGTAGCGCTGCTGAAAGTCGCCGATGTAGATCGCTCGATCGGCTTCTACGAAAAGCTGAGATTCGAAGCCGGCAACGAGCCGCTGACAGACGATCAGGGTGTTAAGACGTTCGCCTGGATGCACCATGGCAGTTCCGCGCAGATCATGTTGACCCGCGCAGGGCAGCCGCTGGATTCGAACTCGCGGCAAGTCATGTTTTACTTGTACGTTACCGACATGCCGGCCTATCGCGAGCAGTTGGTTGCGCGAGGAATTAACGTCGGCAAAGTAAGTTACCCGTTCTGGTCACCGAACGGCGAGTTTCAGGTTGATGATCCCGACGGTTGGGTCTGGATCGTTTGTTAGCGCATAGAATCTAATTCAGAGGGGTATTCTCCTCTGGAAAACGGATCGGGAAGAAGGGACGGCCAGTCCTGTAAACCGATCGCCACTTGAAGTACAAGGAGAAGAAACTTGGCACGTTATACCGATGCAGTCTGCCGTCTATGCCGCCGCGAGGGCATGAAGCTGTTCCTCAAAGGCGCGAAATGTTTCAGCGATAAGTGCCCCATCGAGAAGCGCAACTTCGCTCCCGGACAACATGGGAAAGACCGCAAAGCCAAAGTCGTCGGCTATGGTCTCCAGTTGCGCGAAAAGCAGAAAGCCAAGCGCATCTACTTCACCCAGGAAGGCCAGTTCCGCAACTACTTTGAGAATGCGGCTCGGTCCAGGGGGGTAACCGGCGAGCGTCTCTTGCAGCAGCTCGAGCGCCGCCTCGACAACGTCGTCTTCCGTCTCGGCTTCGCGCAATCGCGCCGCCAGGCGCGCCAGTTGGTGCGTCACGGGCACGTTGCGGTAGACAATCGCAAGGTCAACATCCCTTCGTATGAAGTAAGCCAGGGCGAAGAGATCAGCATCCGCGAGAACAGCAAAAAACTCACGGTGCTCGAACTGGCAAAAGAATTCGCCAGCCACGGCACCACGCCAAGCTGGCTGGAAATCGATCGCGACAATTACAAAGGCAGGATTCTGAATCTGCCCAAGCGCGAAGACATTCAGCTCCCGGTCAACGAACAGCTGATCGTCGAGTTGTATAGTAAGTAAGAAATTGAGTAAGAGAAATTGAGTAATTGGGGAATTTAGTAATTGAGTAATTGAAAATCGGAGAACTGGTGTTGGGGTTTCAATTTCCCAATTACCAAATTTCCCAATTACTCAATCAAGCTTTGCCCATTTCGTGCCAGATCAGCCTTCGGGGGCACTCGACCGGTTCGGGCAAAACCGGGACGCCTCCGCTGAGCCAAACGGCCGAAGGAGAGAAACACCATGCTTTGGAAAGGCTTTCAAAAACCGAAACGTCTCGCAACCGACACTTCTTCCCTCACCGACAAGTACGGCATGTTCTGGGCGCAGCCCTTCGAGCGCGGATTCGGAACCACCGTCGGCAACGCGCTTCGCCGGGTTCTGCTGAGCTCGATCGAAGGCGCGGCCGTCACCGCGGTGAAGATGGAAGGCGTGCTGCACGAGTTCCAGTCGATCCCTGGAGTCGTCGAGGACGCGACCGACATCATCCTCAACCTGAAGCAGATTCCGTTCAAGCTCTCAGGCGACGCGCCAAAAGCAATTTACCTGCGCGCCGATCAGCCCGGAGTCGTCACCAGCGGCATGATCGAAGCCGACGGCGATGTCGAAGTTCTCGACAAAGACGTCTACATCGCAACGGTAAGCGAAGGCGGCAAGCTCGACATGGAAATGCGCCTGAAGCGCGGTCGCGGCTATGTCTCCGCCGACAAGAACTTCGATGAAGACCTCGGCATCGGCTTCATCCCGATCGACTCCGTCCACTCGCCGGTCCGCAAGTGCAATTACACGGTCGAAGCTGCGCGACTCGGCCAGATCACCGACTACGACAAACTCACCCTCGAAGTCTGGACCAACGGCTCCATCACCCCCGCCGATTCCATCGGCCTGGCGGCGAAGCTGCTGAAGGACCACATGAACATCTTCATCAACTTCGAGGAAGAGATCGAAACCGGCACGTCGACCAGCGACGACCGCAAGCCCGAGATCCACAACGAGAACCTCAACCGTTCCGTCGAAGAACTCGAACTCTCGGTCCGCAGCTACAACTGCCTGAAGAACGCCAACATTCAGACCATTGGCGAACTCGTGCAAAAGACCGAAGCCGAAATGCTCAAGACCAAAAATTTCGGCCGCAAGTCGCTAAACGAGATCAAAGAAATCTTGTCCTCGATGGGCCTGAGCTTGGGCATGAAGATCGACGAGCACGGCAACGCCGTGCCCGGACCAACGTCAAACGTTCCGTTGCCCGCGTCCGCCTACGGACCGGACGATCAGTTATAGAAAGACCAGCTGTAACAGTAGCGCCGGCGTCTCGCCGTCCCACAAGATAAGTGGTCAGTGGCTAGTGGTCAGTGGTCAGAAACACAAACGACATCACTAGCCGCTGACAGTTTCAAAGAAGATTGAATACTGGCCACCGACCACTGGCCACTGACCACTGAGGTCCTATGCGTCACAAAGTTGCAGGCTACAAACTCGGACGGAACACGGCGCACCGCCGCTCGCTGCTCCGCAATCTGGTCACCTCGGTGATCGTCGAAGAGCGCGTCGAAACGACCGTTCCCAAGGCCAAGGCCGCCAAGCCGATCGTCGAAAAGATGATCACGCTCGGCAAGCGCGGCGACCTCGCCGCCCGCCGTCTGGCCGCTTCCTACCTGATGACCGACGCGTCGGTCGTGAAGCTGTTCGACACCATCGGCCCCCGCTTCGGCGATCGCAACGGCGGCTACACCCGCATCATCCGCACCGCCTGGAACAAGGGCGACGGCGCCGACAAGGCCTTCCTCGAACTCCTCGGCAGCGAAAAGGTCCTCGACGAAAAACGCGAGAAGCGAGCCGAAGTCCGCGCCAAAAAAGCCGCCGAAGCCAAGAAGGCGATGGAAGAGGCCGAAGCCCAGGCAGCACACGACGGCGGCATCGAACCCGCGAAAGAAGAAGACAAGAAAGAGTAAACGGGAAAGGCGCGACTTCAGTCGTGCCGAAAAAGCTGCAAAAATTCAAAGGGCTTTAGTCCCTTGAGTAAGCTTCGAAGGCGCGGCGCAGGCCGTGCCTTCTTTATTTCATCGTGCTCCAGCAGCCTTACCAAACGCCAACAACTTTGCTCCATCCCGCAACTCGTCGCGTCCGGAATTCGACTCCACCAACTTGAAATTTCTGACCAGGGTCTGCAGGTCCAGCGCAAGGCCCGACAAGTCGGCACAAGCCTTCGCAGTCTGCGTCGCGGCGGTAGCCGATTGCTGAATCGATTCCGAAATCCTCGTCATGCTCGAGTTAATCTGATTGGTTGCCGTGGACTGCTCGCCCGCCGCAGTCGCAATCTGCATGATCATCTCTCCTAGTTCGTCGCTGATCTTAATCAGTTCCTGCAGCGTCTCTCCCGATTTCGAAGTCTCCGTCACGCCAACCTCGACCGCTCGCGTGCCAACTTCCATCGCCTGAACCGCCTTCTGCGTGTCAGTCTGGATCGACTCCACCATCAGTGCAATCTCTTTCGTCGCCGTGCTCGTCCGCTCCGCCAGCTTCCGTACTTCATCCGCCACCACGGCAAACCCGCGCCCCTGCTCGCCGGCGCGCGCCGCCTCGATCGCCGCATTTAACGCCAGCATGTTGGTCTGATCTGCAATCCCGTCGATGACCTCGATGATCTTCCCAATCTGCTGCGAGCTCTTTCCCAGTTCGCTGATCCGCGCGCTCACGTTTTTCGACGACTCAGCCACGCTCTTCATGGTCGTGAGCGTCTGTTGCACAACCGTGCCTCCGCGATGCGCCGATTCCGCGGCCTTTCGCGCGGCCTCGGCCGCTTCCCGCGCATGTTGTGAGATTTCCTGCCCGGTCGTGGACATCTCCTGCACCGCGGTCGCCGCCTCCTGCGCCTGCGCCGCTTGAGTACGCGAAGCTTCCGACGACAAACTTGCCCCGGAGCTGATCTCCTCGCTCGCGCTCGCCAGCTGGTCACCGTGGCTCGAGAGTCGCAGAAGAATTTCCCGCACAGCCGCTGTGAACGTGTTGAACGAGTTCGCGATCTCCCCGAACTCATCGGAACTCGTCACCGCAATGGTCTGCGTAAGATCCGCCCGGCCGTCGTGGACGGCATTGGCCTGTTCTGACGTATGAGCGACCAGCCCCGCCGTCGACGCGGAAATTGATCCGGCGATGTAAGCTCCCAGCGCCAGCAGTCCGACATTCAACAGCGCAATGCCCGCAGCCAGCCACCGCGATGAACCGCGCACTTCCCGCGCATTATCTTCCTCCGTCTGCTTGCCCAGACGGCTCAAGTCCTCCACGATCGAATCGATCGCATCGGTGGGCGGCCGGTCTTTTCCCTTCACTTGCTTGTCGGCCGAAGCGAAATCTTTTCCGTGAGAATTTTCGAACATCGCAAGCGCGACGCCGTATTCACTGTCGAGCTGGCTGTGCGCCGCGAGAAATCCATCAATCTTCGCGCGCGTCTCAGAGTCCTGAATCTGATCCTTGAGCGCCTGTGCCCGCTCGTCTACCTCGGCCTGCAACCGCTGAAACTCACCCTTATATTTTGCCAGCGCCTCCGGATCCGATCCCCGCAGCAAAATGTCTTTCCACGCCTGCACCTGTTTCTTGAAGGTAAGCTGCACCACGCGCACGTCGTTCTGTTGCCGCAGCTGCTGGTCGGCAAACGCTGCGCCGCCTTCCGCAGTCCGGCTCAGCTTGAAATAGAAAAGCGTCGTGGAGCACACCATTCCGCCGGTAAACAAAATCAACATGCCATAGATCTTTGTCTTGAGTGTGAGCTTCATCATGCTCGACGAATCAGTCCTAGCCGATTGATCTGCGCTTCGGATTCTCTCCAATCGACTTATCGGCATCCACGCCATGTGCTTGAACCGGCTCGCGAATCCAGCAGAATCGGCGCCCCAAGCGCCGTTCATAAGCCCACTCGTACATGTCCACCCGAGTATCCCGCAGGTAATCTTGTAGGCCTGTTGCCTAATTCCTAAACTTTATCGAATGGCCTTCACCAAGACCCAAATCGGCATCGCCGTCGGCGCCGGCGCTCTTTTGGTCTTCATTTTCGTCGGCTATCTCTGGTGGCTCAGCAATCAAGGGCCGGTCCTGGCGCGTTCTGAAGATAAAGATCCCCTCACCGGATTGCCGATGACCATCAAGATGAATCCTCTCCGCGACCGCTCCACCGAACACGCCGCCAACAAGTTCTTGCGCGAACTCCGCGACGGCCACTGCGACGACCTGCTCGCCAAATGGGAGCACGACTACCACAAGAAATACGCGCGCTACATTTGCAAGTCCGAGGCCGATCATCCCCTCGTCACTTGGGAACTCGTCGACTGGGAAGACGCGCCGCCGCTGATCATCCTGCACTATCGCGGCAAGCGCCTCAGCAATGCCGGCCCGGCCCAGTCCGGAGTCGATCAGAACGATCTCTTCACCCTCACCATGGCGCACAACGCCGGCGACTGGACGGTCAGCAAGTACGACGCCATGTACTGAAGACCAACTCTTAGGCCTCCGCCTTCAGCCACGCGGATCGCACAAACCTGACATATGGAACAATCGCCAACCATCGGATCTCCGTGGAAGAGCGGCCCTTCAGGGCCGTGTCGAGCGACACAAGATTCACTGGGGCTTTAGCCCCTAGCTAAACCGGAAGAGCAATGCTTCTGGCAACTTTGTCCGCGGCCACTTCCACCTGTGCTGCTAAAGCCCAAGACACGCGGGCCTCACCCTGAGGGTCTATCCCGTTGTCTTCTCCGTGCCTCAGTGTCTCCGTGGTAAAAAGTTCCTATGCCCCCCGCGCCCCCTTCCAACCGCAACATCTACACCTTCGGCGTCACGTCCTTCTTCAACGACACCGCCACCGAGATGGCGTATTGGGTCCTACCGGCATTTCTGATTTCGCTAGGCGCGGGCCCAGCACAACTAGGACTAATAGAAGGCATCGCCGAGAGCGTCGCCTCCTTCGCCAAACTTTTCTCCGGATACCTCACCGACCGCATCGCCCGCCGCAAACCGCTAGTCGTCGCGGGATACGTCGTAGCCAACGCCGTAAAGCCCGTGCTCGCAGTCACCACGGCGTGGTGGCAAATCTTGTTGATTCGTTTTACCGATCGTCTAGCCAAAGGAGTACGCGGCGCGCCGCGCGACGTAATGGTCGCCGAATCAGTCGAGAAAAATCGACTCGGCTCCGCGTACGGGCTGATTCAATCCATGGATTCCGCCGGCGCGATCGCAGGGCCGCTGACGGCCCTCTTGCTCCTCCATCGTTACGGAGTGCGCAGCGTCTTCTGGGTCGCAGCGATTCCCGGCGCATTGGCCGCGCTGGTAGCGGCATTCGGCATCCGCGAAACCGCGCGCAGAAGGGACTCGACATCGAAGGATTCAACGCCAGGCGCTGCGAAACAGCAGAAATCAAATGCTCCCACGCGATCGCAGCACTTGCCCGGGTCGTTCTACTACGTCTTGTTCGCCGTAACACTTTTTTCGCTGGGCAACTCGAGCGACATGTTTCTGGTGATGCGCGCTCAAAGCATCGGCATCCCCGTCGCGCTCGCGCCGCTGCTGGGCCTGGTCTTCAACATTACCTACACGCTCGGTTCCTGGCCCGCAGGATCATTGAGCGACCGTTTTTCACGCCGCTGGATCGCAGCCGCAGGTTATGTAATTTTCGCAGCCGTCTATTTTGTCTTCGGGCGCGCGCCTTCAGCCGCAGCGATCTGGGCAGTGATGGCCGTCTACGGAATCTACAACGCCCTGACGCAACCTGTGCTCAAGGCTCTGGTGGTAGAAACGGTCGCGCAAGAGGTGCGCGGAAGAGCGCTCGGAATTTATTTCTTCGTCACCAGCGTAGCCACGCTGGCAGCGAGCCTGATCACCGGAGAACTCTGGCGGATCCGCGGCCCCAGGCTTCCATTCTATTTATCCGCCACTCTGGCCGCGGTCTCAGCGTTGCTCCTGATGTTCTCCGCCCGCCCGCGCGCTTCAAAAGCCGAATCGTGAGTGAGCTTCGCCCATCATGCAACTCTGTCATCCTGAGCGAAGCCGTCCTTCAGGCGTAGCGAAGGATCTCCCGCCCAACTGCCCCAACGCGTCAGCCAAACCGCACGCACAAAAAAACTCGCGAACGCCTCCGCAACGAAAGCGTTCGCGAGTGCAATCTACAAACTAGCGCTTCCACCATCCGGTTCAGGCTGCGCCTTGCCACTCTTAATCGCATCATCGAGCAGCTTCCTCATCTCACGCCCGGCCTTCTCGGCCAACTCGCCCTGCTGCTCACCAAGCTTTCCCTGCTGCTCACCGAGCTTGCCTTGCTTTTCGCCCAGAGCTCCCATCTCTTCGCCGATCTTCGACTGCTGATCGCCGGCATGAGATTGAATCTCGCCGATCTTGCTCTGCAACTCGCCAATCTCCGACTGTAGTTCCCCTACCTGATCCATCGTGGCGCCCGCGCTCAGCTGCTTCAACTCAGCACGAAGCTTGTCGAGTTCCGCGGTCATGTCCGGAACCTGCACTCTTACTTTCTCCATCTTGGCGGACAATTCTTCCTGCTGTTTGCCCAGAGCCTCCTGCTGCTTGCCAAGCTCCTCTTGTTTCCTTCCAAGCTCTTCCTGCGGAGCCCAAAGTGCCTTTGCCTGCTGCACCAGCGCCTGGTCGCGGATAATGTAAGACTTCTCGTCGCGCTGGAACCAGATGAAATCGCCGGAAATCTGCTTCTTCAACCGCTGCGCATGGCGCGCATCTCCAGAACTTCCCGACATCGTCACCGAGTCCGAGTTGCCGGAGACGATGACGTAACGCAGGTCGTCATCGTCATCGTCGTAGTTTCGACCGCGACCGCTTCCTCCCGAGTAGCTATAGCCATAGCCGTGACTGTAGGAGTGGCGCACGGCCTCCTGTCGGGCCACCTCCGCCGGAGGCACAGGCGGCACCATCGCTTGAACACGCGCGGCTGGCGGCGCAGGAACGCCTGCAATCACCCCGGTAATCGCCCGCGGCGCAACCGGAGCAGTAGTTGGCGCAGCGGTCGGCGCAGCCGATGGAATCGCCGGAGACGCTTCTGTTTGCTCCGCGGCCGGTGCAGGTTCCTGCGAAATATCCAGCGAGTCATGCGTTCGGCTCACAGGAGTAATCGATGCTGCGAGATACACAACCGGAATGGCAAGCGCCACAATTGCAACGATAAGTGACTTTTTCAAACCCATAGTAACGGCTCCTCTCCAAGCCAGAATTCTTTCCAGTCTTTGTTCCGCCTGGCCCGCCTTCGCCATCGCAACTCCCTGCCACCACACGCGCCCGGGAGCGGAGTGCAACGCTTCAAAAAAGCCAAGCAAAGTTCGCGCGTAATCATTGCGGTCGGCGCCGCAAAGCAGGGCAGCGTCGTCGCTGGCTTGTTCGGCCAGATCCGACAAATGCCGGGGAAGCCACCAGGCTAGCGGGCTGAACCAAAAGACAGCGCGATGCAGCAGCGACAAACGTTGCGTAAGCGTGTCGCGCCGCGCCACATGCGAAATCTCGTGCGCCAGCACCGCGTTCAGCTTCGCCTCATTCCAATCACGCCAGCTCTCCGGCAGCAGGATGGTCGGGCGCGTAACCCCGATCGTGAGCGGCACTGAAATCAATTCTGTTTCCGCAATCTGCGGCGCTAGCGCAAGCCCGGCGAACGATGCATGCGGCTTTAGCCTCGCACTGACAAGCGAGTCGTTGATCTCTCGCGAGCGCCGCACCAGCCGCGAACCAAATACGACGCCGATCGCAAACCTCACCAGCAACAAAGCAACCACGCCGAGGTAAAAGCCAATTGCTACTACACCCCACGGAATCGCTCGGCTTGGAGAAGCGTGGCGCACCGAAGGGGGAAGCGGAGTCGATGAAACGTCACGAGTCGTTGCGTCCAGACTCGTTGCGCTCGAAGTCTCTGCTCTGCGGCGCGTCTCGGACGGGACAGCCACCGAAGCGTCGGCAGTCCTGGAATGCGGATCAGGCGAAACGATAGCCACATTGGCCACTGCCGGTCGCGCCACCGATACGGCGCTGACAACCTCATTGCCGCTCTGCTGCAAGAATTTTGGAGCCGGAATCCCGACCGGAGGCAGCAACAATCCCAGCAGCGGCATCGCCAGCCCCGCATATAGCGCGCCTTTCCATGCGAACAAGCGAGCAGCTGCCGGCTTCACGCGGAATGCGGCCAGCAACAGCGCGGTCGCACCCGCAAGCAAGATGGCTCGCAGCGCCGAGCCCACCAGCAGTGTGAGAACGTAAGAAGATTCAACGACGTTCACGATCGTCATGGCTTGCCTTCTTTCGTGCGGCCCCGCTTCTCAGCGAAGCTTCTTTCGACCTTGGCCTCGTTTTCCGCGATCTTCCGGGCTAGCTGTTCCAACTGGTTCCGGTCCAACACATCGTTGTCGACCATTCCCAGCACCAGCTGTTCCGCCGAACCTCCGCAGAAGCGGTCAATGATGCCTTTGACGGCGCGCACCGCCACATTCTCCGGAGCGTCCGCCGCGCGATAAATAAAAGTCCGGCCCTGTGTTTCATGCGTGAGGTAGCCTTTTTCTTCCAGGCGGCGCAGCACCGTGCGGATCGTCGAATCCTTCATCGGCCGCGTTGCCGCCAGCCCCTCGCGGCAGGCCTCTGAAGTCGACGCACCGTGATGCCAGAGATAATCCATCACGCTCTGCTCCACCTCACCCAAGTTCTTTAGACGGCTATGTCGTGTGTTAGTCATTGTAGCGTTACAATATGTAACATTAGGCAAGGAGCCTGTCAACTGGAAAAAATGGCAGTGGAGTAATACGGCTTTTAACTCAGCTCTGTCATCCTGAGCGGAGCCGCTTTTCAGGCGTAGCGAAGAGCCTGCCCTGAGCAAGCGAAGCGCGCCGAAGGGATCTCCCGCGCCTGTGGCCTAGCGCGTCAGCCAAACGACATCACCACGCGCGGTCGCGCCGAATCAACAAGGAGAACAGCAGCAACAGAATCTGCGCGCCGATGCCGGCACACGTATCGAGTACAGCGTCCTGCCAACGCCCAGTGCGCGAGGGAAGAAAGCTCTGGTGCCACTCATCAAGGCTAGCGACCAGCGCCGTACCAAGCACCGCGATAAACGACCAGCGAATCGTCCATCTGGGTTGCCCTTGAATGGGATCGCCCGCAATCGGCAACGATTCGCGGAATGCTCGGAACAAAAGGATACTCAGCAGCCCGTAACCAAAAACGTGCCCACCCTTGCGGATATAGAAGTGCCAGTCCTCAAATTGCGCCAGATTAAGCCCAAAAAGATAGTGCAGCAGAGGGTAGAGAATGCGTGAAGTATTATGCGCGGAAAGCCACGTGCTCGACTCGATGGCAATGACGATCAGCCACAGAATCGCAGCGACCCAAGCCTTCAGGACATGATGACGGTCTGAGCTCAATCGTGCTGAGAGCAGCTCTCCAGTTCAGGGGCAACCAACGTCGATGATTGTCTACCTCGCGGCCTGCTACTCCACAGCATAGTTCGGAGCCTCGCGCGTGATCATGACGTCGTGCACATGGCTCTCGCGCAATCCAGCGCCACTGATGCGGACGAAGCGCGTCTTCTGCAGCAGTTCAGGAATCGTCGCGCAACCGCAGTAGCCCATGCCGGACTTCAATCCGCCCACCATCTGGTGCACGATCATCGCCACCGATCCGCGATAAGGAACGCGCCCCTCAATGCCCTCAGGAACAAGCTTAGCCAGCCGGTTCGATTCGCTCTCGGAGGCGCTGACCGCCGCGGACGACTCGCCCTCAGTGCTCTGAAAATAACGCTCGCTAGATCCCTGAGCCATCGCCCCGAGAGAACCCATGCCGCGATACGACTTGAACGACCGGCCCTGATACAGAATCAACTCGCCCGGACTCTCATCCGTCCCCGCGAACATCGAGCCAATCATCACCGAACTAGCCCCAGCCGCCAAAGCCTTCGTCACATCGCCAGAAAACTTGATGCCGCCATCCGCGATGATAGGCACGCCCGAATCTTTCGTCGCGCGATAAGCCTCAGCGATCGCCGTAATCTGCGGCACACCCGCGCCAGTAACGACGCGCGTAGTGCAAATCGATCCCGGCCCAATCCCAACCTTAATTCCATCCGCACCAGCGCGCGCCAGCTCACAAGCACCATCGAACGTAGCGACATTGCCCGCCAGCAGTTCCACCTGCGGCAACTTCGACTTCACCAGCTTCACTGCTTCAAGAACTTTCGTCGAGTGTCCGTGTGCGCTGTCGATAGCCAGCACATCTACTTTTGCCTCGGCCAACTCCTGCGCCCGCTCCAGAAAGTCTCCCGTAGCGCCGATCGCAGCGCCCACGCGCAAGCGCCCATGCGAATCCTTCGCCGCATTGGGATACTTCAGCTTCTTCTGGATGTCCTTAACGGTAATCAGGCCCTTCAGGTTGAACTTGTCGTCGACCACCAGAAGTTTTTCCACGCGATGTTGATGCAGAATCTTCTCCGCCTCATCGAGGGTCGTCCCCACCGGAACCGTGATCAGGTTCTTCTTGGTCATCACCTTGTCGATGGGAATGTCGAAGCGCGATTCAAAGCGCAGGTCGCGATTAGTCAGAATGCCGACCAGCTTGCCGTGCTCAGTGATAGGCACGCCTGAAATCTTGTACTTGCGCATCACCTCCAGCGCATCGCTCACCCGGTCCGTCGGATGCATCGTCACCGGGTCAACAATCATGCCGCTTTCCGAGCGCTTGACCTTGTCGACTTCGTTGGCCTGCTGCTCAATCGTCAGGTTGCGATGGATAATGCCCAGCCCGCCCTGCTGCGCCAGCGCAATCGCCATGTGCGACTCGGTCACCGTGTCCATGGCCGCGCTGACGATCGGAATGTTCAGGCTGATGTTGCGCGTCAGTTGCGTCTGCGTGCTGGCCTGCGCCGGAATCACATCCGAGCGCGCGGGCAGAAGTAGAACGTCATCAAAAGTAAGAGCCTCTGGAACAGGAAAATGAATCATGATGTCGGGATTCCCCCAGCCAAGCGGGTGGAAATTTCAATTGTAGAGAGCGCCAACGATTCAAGCAAACCGCCAGCAGAACTCCCGCGGTTGTGTCATCCAGAGCGAAGCCGTTCCTCAGGCGTAGCGAAGGATCTCCCGCAAATCAGCCCGAGCGCGTCAGCTAAACGGCACCACTTCCGTGGTGAGCAAAATGTTCCTGCAGGAACATATCGTCATGGCGAAAGTGACTGTACAGGTTCGTCATGACACCTAAGCCTAAGAAAAAAATGGGTTTGACTACTAAGATGCGCGAGGTCGGTCGCCCGAGCTCTCATCGGTGATAAAACCCGTACCCGCCGAGTTTCGCTTTGTGAACCCTTCTCACGATGTCTGCCTTTGAGATGGGACGCCACCGTCTTCGTACAAATTCCCGATGCCCGGAAAAACCAGCTTGAGAAGCATCGGTGAGCAGTGTCGGTTCCTGAATCAGATAGAGCATACCCGCCGGCCCGCTGCCCACATTCATTGTTAGTACTGCGAGACCGGTCGTTCCCCAGCGCGCCAGCGCGACCGGAAATCCCAGCAGATTGTTGAGCACGATTTGCGAGGTCCAGCCGTAGGTTTTTTCGTTGAAAGCCTGAATCGTGAAATTGGTCGTATTGGTCTGCGCTGCGGTCTGGCCCAAGATGAAAACGCGATTTAAGGTGGAGTCTGGAACCACTAAGCCGGAAGCTGCGTAAGTGCCAACGATCGCCTGTGTACTTGGGTCAGCCACGTTGCCGTCATCGCTGTAAATCAACCCGGTTCCAAAATCGGAGTGCATCGTGCCGGCGTTAAATGCGTCTGTCCCCGTTGCCTGCAGCGCGACGCCCATCGGGCTCACCTGAAATTCAGACAATGGCCCGCCCGAAGGAACATTGCTCGGAGCGCCGGCCAGAACGTCATCGGTTGCGCCCCATGCGACTGTGTCGTACCAGACCGGCGGGAAGCCTACCCAAGACTGAGCGTATTCTGACCGCACGACACTGTCGTCGTAGGCCACGACTCCAACTTCCGGTGTGGTGCTGCCGAAATTGAGTAGAACGACGGCTGAGGAATGGGGGCTTTGCGGCGCTGCCTTTAGATCACCTGCATAGAAAACTGCAGGACTGGAGGGATCGATCAGGCCCCAGGTTAATGGCGATACCAGGCCGGGAAGCTGGAACTGCGTCATGTTTGTCGACCCCGCGAATCCCGTGTACAGATACTGTCCGCCTGCGCTGATGCTCATCAGGTCGGGATCTGACGCGACGTTCTGTCCGTCGACGATCGCACCCATGGACCCATCAACCGTGAGAATCGAATTCGGATAGGCGCTATCCCAATCGGCAACCCCGACATAGAGAAGTTGGCGAGCGTCATCCCAGGCCATGTTCAGTCCCGAGAGGTTTATCGCGCTCACAGTACCTGTGTTCGCCACCGATCCGACAGTAACCGCCAAGGCATCGCTGGAACTCGTATTCGTCCCCGGGTCGAACACACTGAGCTGAATAGGCCCAGCCGCAAGGGACAAGCTCAAAGTCAGCAAGCTCGCAGGAATTGTCGCTTTGAGTTGCTGCGGACTGACATATGTCGTCGGCAAGTATTGCTGCAGAGCAAAACCGCAGTCGTAACAGACCGTGCTATCTTGCGGGAAATTCGTTCCGTTGATCGTCACGCTCAGGTCCGCGTTGGTCGACGATACCTGCTGCGGCGTCACAGATGTCATCCAGGAATAGGTGACGGCCACGGTTCCGGATGAAACGTCCGGCGCGACGTTTGGATTCACGGCTGCACCATCGATCAGGAATACTCCACCCTTTCCACGAGCGGTATCGTCAACTGTGACCAGTGTAAGCCCAGCATTTCCCCAGCGAACGATGTGTCCTGGAAAACCAGTTATGGGAGAAATCATCGCTCCTGCGGACAGCCCAAATAAGACTCGATCAACCAAAGCGTGGGTGCTCAAGTCGTAGACCCACAACTCAAATTTCTGCAGATCGGTGCCGCCGACGAAATACGATACGACACAGTAATAACGTCCGAGAGAACCGTCAGCGGTGCAGGCTGTGCCTATGACCGCGGGCAGGTCAAAGGAACTCACTAAGCTGCTGTTTGGCGGATTGTACGCACCGTCCAGGTTGTATAGCAGTCCAGTGCTACTAACGTATTGCGTCTCTGTGATGTCCACATCGCCTTGGGCGACATTTGTCACTGAGACGCCCGAGGGGGTCACAGTCAATGTGTTGATCGCGGCGTCGAATCCATTTCCATAGATGACCGAATCATCTGCGCCCCATTGGATCCAGTCGTTTCCGATCCCACCACCCGGTCCCGAGCCCGCGGCAAAAACAGGTCGCTGGGTGGCGTCGTCGTATACGTAAACACCATCTCCAGGTGGCGAATATCCGAAAGTGCCGGCAACGAGGGCGAGCGTATGCGGGTTTACAGGAGCTGCCTGCATACTGGTCGCCTGTTGGAGTTCACCGCGCCAGTTTAAGGGTAGCTGGAATGAGATATCGGTTGCGAGATTGGGCAAAAGGAAACGCTGCACCGACCCGATGGGACTCACCCAAAGATAAGAAGAGTCGGACGAGATCGACAACATGTAGGGGTCGTTCCCGGCGGCGACGGGCGTTCCTGGCATGCCAGTTATTGGATTAATCGGGACGACGGTATTCGGAATTATCGGATCGCTCGCTCCGACTGAGACGTAAAGATTGCTATGTGCGGAGTCCCACACAAGATCGTGGGCTTCGGCGACGCCGGAGACCGTTCTAACCCAGGTGGTGCCTGCAGGCGGAGCCGTGATCGTGAAAGTTTGAGTATCTGAAGTTGCGGTCCCGCCACCCGTGCTTCCATTCACCACACTAACTTTCGCGCTCCCAACGGATGCGAGGTTAGCTGCGGGCACGGCGGCCGTCAGCACGGTTGAACTCACCCACGTCGTTGTAACCGCCGGAAGCGGTGTTCCATTCCATAAGACTTCGAAACTGTCTTGGTTGAAGTTCGAACCGTAGAGAGAAAGTGTGAAACTCGCCGCGCCAACAGTCGTGGTGGCAGGTGCAATCGCGGAAAGTGTCGGAATCTTGGGAGGAGGCTGGCCGCCGCCACCGCCACCGCCACCGCCGCCTGAATTCCCGCCGCCACAGCCCGTCAAGAAAGCAGCGAGAATTACGCCGGCAAGACACAGATGCCCTGAGCGCCCGTGGCCCAGCTTTTCAGCCCCTGCTTCGATCACGTTTGGAATTGTAGCGCTCTCTTGGGTTCGATTTTCCTTCCCAATGATAAGGTTGTTGGTACCCTTGGGGAAATGTGGGGACCGGGGAAATGTGGGGACAGACGGGACGTTTACCTAATTTTGAGCCTTAGAAAACACGCTAAACGTTCGGTCCATTTCCTGTATTTCCTTGTCCGTTACCAAACAGGTCCTGTCCACAGTTTTCCCACACCCCCTATGTGACGCATGTCCTTGTCTTCCACAGGCAAGCTTCGCGATCATGGCTGAGGCCGTGACACTCGCGAAATGCGAAGTAATGCGGTGCTAAGTCCTTTGTTTCACGGATTTTGATATCTAAGTTCTTTAAACAGCGGATTTTGCCGGGAATTTCGTGCTAACTCTCTCATTCCAAAGATGGGAGGGGGGAGGGGGGAGGGGGATACCCCGAAAACTTGTGCCAGGTTCCCCAAAGACCTTGTCATTCCGACCAACGGGAGGAACCTGCTTTTCCCCGCCCGCACAAGTATCGTTGGGGAGCGGACAAGGTTCTAGGAGTTAGGCTTCTTGCGTCTGTGAACAAAAAGCAGGTTCCTCCACTTCACTTGCTTCGCTGCGCTGCGTTCGGAATGACAGGTTTTGGGGGAAGCTCAGGACTTTCGCAGAATGTGCGCGGGGTTTTAGCTTTCGGTCTCGCCAACCCGCAGAGTGGGGGATTCGGTTCGGCAGCAGACGCCGAAGTGTTGCCAGAGCTGGAACCAGGGGCTGTGCGCGAGCTTTTCGTCGTGCCTGCGATTGGCGGCGGAGATGTCACTTGCGGTGAGCGGCCGGATATCGGGCGCTTCATACATCTCCTGCAGTTGCTCGATGTCGTGAATGATGCGCTCAACGTCCATGGGTTCCCATCATGCGGCAGAGGGTGGGGAGCGGTCAAATGGAAGCGGCCTGGGTCCCGATGCTTGACCGCATCGAGGCTTTACAGGGATGAAAGCTGGTTTCTTGCGCTTCAGGCAAACAGCAGGTTCCTCCACTCCGCTCGCTTCGCTGCGCTGCGGTCGGAATGACAGGGCTTTGGGAGAACGAAAATCAGTCCACCGTGATTGGGGCAGTTACGCTGCCGACTTTGCCGGTTACGTTGTCGCGGACTACGAAGCGGACGGTGTAGGTTCCGGGCGTGAGTTCTAATGCGTTGCGGAAGGCTACGCCGTTGGTGCGGACGGTCGCCAGTTGCGACTCGGGGACTGGCTTCTCGAATCTTTCCGCGGAGTGGCTCACTTCTTTGCCGTTCTTGTCGTAGGCTTGGGCGGCGAAGTCGAAGTTCAGCTGGTCGCGACCGGCGGGATCGAAGCTGAGACTGCCTGGAGCCATGTGGGCATAAAAGACCGCTTTCTTTTTGTCTCCAGCGGATGCGATGGTGACCCACTCTACGGTCATGGGCACGCCGGTGCCTTCGATCGGCGATTGCAGAGCGTTGCGCATATCGGTGTCGCGCGTGATCAGCGGATTCATGGTGGCGTTGGTGACGAAGAATCCGGTACGCGCGCGAATCTCTACCTCCTTTCGCTCCATTTTTACTTTCAACTTGCGCCAGCCGGGTTTCGTGTCGCGCGTGTCGAGGTAGTACTCGAGCATGTAATACGATGCGCCGTCATCGGCGGCTTTCTTGAACGCTCCGGCTACGTCGTTAGTGTTGTAGAAAGCGCGGCCGCCGGTCATGTCGGCGAAGTCGTTGAGCGTGTCGAACTTCGATTGCTGCAGCCAGATTCGGTTGGTGGTTCGTTGCGAAGCCTGCAGGCCGCTGAGCGCGCCGCCGCGGTTCGCGTCGACGAAGCCGGGACTCGACATGAGCCCGCGAATGTCGACGGGATAGACGGAGACTTGCGCTTCATCGAGCGCGAGCATGGTGCGCTCGTAAAGCGGAGTGAGATTGCCGCCGGGGACGTTGTCGGGCGCAGTGATCGTGAACGGAAATCCGCCGGTCGCCCAGATCAGCGACTTTCTTCCCGGAACTCCCGATAAGGACCAGGCGATTCCAAGGAATGCGTTCATCGTGGTCTCGACGGCGTTTTGCTGGAAGAATTGCGCTTCCATGACATCGCCGTAGTCGACGAAATTGTTCATGGCGGTGATCGGATCGGCTCCGGAAAACATGCTCAGTTGCGACTGCGGGGCACTTCCGGTTGCCAGGTCAGCCTGCGCGTCAGTGCTCTGAGTCTCCATCGGAGAAATTTCGCCGCTGATTTGCTTGAGAATCTTGACCAGCGCGTCTGGGCTATTGGTGAGGCCCTGCACCACTCGCAAGCCGTGACTGGTAATCAGCATGAGCGCGAGCACTTCGTTGGGGTCGACGTTCTTCGCCAGAAATTTCACCAGTTCACGACGACCGTAAGCTTGATCGAGAAATGGAGTGTTGACTGTGTCGAGCGCGATCACGACCACGTTGCGGGGCTGCGAGCTCTCGATAGTCAAGTTACGAAACTTGCCGTCAGCGGATGGAGGAGGCGCGATGGGCGTGTTGTTGGAGTTGAATTCCTCGAAGTGCGAGATTGAAACCGGCTTGCCGTTTTCGAAGAGCGAGAAACTTTCTTTGGCGAGGCCGTGAATGTGGTTGCCCGATTTGTCGGTGACCACGACCGGTACCTGCACCAGCACGCTTTGACTGCGGAACTCGACTCTGGCCTCGTCGTTCGCTGAGGCGGGAACGATGATCGAGAGATCGTTGCCTTTTCCCAGAACGGCTGCGTTGCGGGCGTTGGTGGCCGGGTCGACATGGCCCCCGGTGCCACCGCCGCCGCGCGAGCCTCCGCGGGTTTGCGGCAGGGCAGGAATCACAAGGGAGAAAAGCAGGAAGAGAAGGAGAGCGGGGCGCACGCTGATCCTTGGCACAGCAACCTCCGAAAACCGTTCTAATTGCAGGGATGCTTCGACTCCGAACGAGCATCGCGTTTGCGCTGCTCGTTCTACGCTCAGCATGACAAATCGCAATAATTCTAACCCTGGCGCGGGATTTTTGTTTCCTGTTTCACTCGATTCCCCTTGGATTTACGCGTTTTTTGGCGGTTTGTTTTTTATTCGGGCGGGGCGTATATTAGGACATTGAGAACTGCTGTGTACCGGCATTTGGCGAAGCACACCAGTGGGCGCAAGCCCACTTTTTAGTTTCGGCCCTTCGGTGCTGGCTGCCAAAGTTCGTAAGCTATTGGATTCATGGCGCTTGACGTTGAACGTGTGCGGCAAATCGCGGATCGGGTCGCAGCGTCGAGTGGGCTCGAGGTAGTCGAGATCGAGTTTCTCGGCGGCGGCCAGGCGCGCATGCTGCGGGTGTTTCTGGATAAGCCTGCGGCTGGAACGGATCCGCTGGCGGGAGTGACGCACGAAGATTGCGCCAGCTTCAGCCGCGAATTTGGCACGATTCTCGATGTCGAAGATGTGATGCCGGGTTCGTACACGCTGGAAGTTTCGTCACCTGGGCTGGACCGGAAGTTGATCAAGGCTGCGGATTTTACCCGGTTCACCGGCAGCCGCATGAAGTTGACCACGCGGCAACCGGTGAATAACAACCGGCATTTTGAAGGACGGCTGGAAAGTTTTCAGGATGGGCGCTTAATGCTCGATCTGAGCGTGGCGAGTCACAAGTCGCGCAAGAAGATGGGCGAAGCGGCCGGGCAGAAGATTGAGATTGAGTTCGCCAATGTGGAGAAGGCGAATTTGGTGCCGGAGATTTAGGTGGCAAGGTGACAACGTGGCAAGGTGGCAAAGTTAAGAGCTTGAGAGTTCATATGACCTTGAAACTTTGTCACATTGCCACTTTGAAACCTTGCAACTTTGAAACATTGAAACCTGATTTTTATGGCTAGCGAGCTCTACAACATTATCGAAGGTGTAAGCCGCGAGAAGGGCATCGATCCGCAGATTGTGGTGAGTGCGGTGGAAGATGCCATCGTCATGGCTACGCGCAAGTATTACAAGTCGCAGGAAAATCTCCGGGCCAAGCTCGATAAGGATACGGGGAAGATCAACGCCTTTGCGGTGAAGACGGTTGTGGAGACGCCGGAGCAGGTGGAAGATCCCAACCTGCAAGTCACCTTGGAAGACGCACGCAAGGTCGATCCAAATCTGGAAGTCGGCGGCGAGTTGCAGATTCCGCGGGCGACAGAGGGCATTCTCGGGCGCATCGCGGCGCAACTGGCGAAGCAGGTCATTTTCCAGAAGGTGCGCGAGGCTGAGCGCGACACGGTTTACAACGAATACATTGGCCGCGTCGGCGAGATCGTGAATGCAACCGTGAAGCGGATCGAAGGTCCGGATGTGATCTTCGATATCGGCAAGGCCGAAGCGCGCATGCCTCGCAAGGAGCAGTCGCGGCTGGAATCGTTCGCGATGGGAGAGCGCGTTCGCGTGGTGATTGCTCGCGTGGAGCGCGCGGCGAAAGGCCCGGGAGTCGTTGTGTCTCGCGCTGCGCCGGATCTCGTGCAGCATCTGTTCCAGACGGAAGTGCCCGAAATTTACGACGGCACCGTGGTCATTCGCGCTATCGCGCGCGAAGCCGGTGAGCGCACGAAGATCGCCGTCATGTCGAAGGATAAAGACGTCGACGCGGTCGGCGCTTGCGTCGGAATGAAAGGCATGCGGGTGCAGTCGATCATCCGTGAGTTACGCGGAGAAAAGATCGACATTATCGAGTATCACGAGGATGCAGTCACGTTTGCCGAAAAGGCGCTGCAGCCGGCCAAGGTAAGCCGCGTCACTGTGGTTGACAGCGCGGAAAAGCATCTGGAAGTTGTGGTCGACGACAGCCAGCTCTCGCTTGCCATCGGCAAGAAGGGCCAGAACGTACGGCTGGCTGCGAAGCTGCTGGGCTGGAAGATCGATATCAAGAGCGAAGAAGAAAAGCGGCAGGAAGTCGAGCAGCAGATGGCTGCCATGGCTCCGCCGGCTACCACGCCGCTTGAGAGCGTTCCGGGCCTGGGCGAAGGACTCGTCGAGAAGTTGACGGCGGCCGGCATTACGACGGTCGAATCGCTGGCCGATATGACGCCGGAGCAACTTGAGGCGATCGAGGGAATTGGGCCCAAAACAGTGGAAAAAATCAGCCTCGCGGTGAATAATTACTTCGCGAGTCTGGATGGGGCGGTCCCCGCCGAAGCGTCGGCGGAGGGCGAAGCGCAAGAGTCCGCTGCGGTGGAAGACATTGCTGCCGCTGGTGAGGCTGTGACCGCCGATGCTGCTGAAGGCGAATCAGCCCCATCTGAATCAGCCTCAAATGAACATGAGCAGGGGCCTGAAGAAGGTTCCGCTCCCGAAAAAACCGAATAGACATGGCACGCGCGTACCAGTTCGTCGACGTGTTGGTGCAGAATTTACTCCCGTGAGGCTGCGATGAAGACTTAGGCACAACGCGGGGTACAGAAAGGCCGGATGAGTAAGGTTCGAATCAACGATCTCGCAAGAGAGCTCGAAGTCAAGAGCAAAGCCATTCTTGACGTACTCCCGCTTGTCGGAGTGACGGAGAAGAAAACGCACTCCAGTTCGCTCGAGGACCACGAAGCGGAGAAGGTGCGTATTCATCTCCGCGGTTCGTCTGAGGCACCCGCGTCGGCGTCCAGGCAGCCTGCCCGCCCGTTACGCGGCGAAGAAGAAATCAAGACCAAGATTGATTTGTCGCACATCTCCCGCCCGGGAGATGTGCTGAAGGCGATCACTCAACAGAAAGAGGCGGTAGCACCGCCGCCTCGCCCGGCCGTTCCTCCCGTAGTGGCGAAGCCGGTTGTTGTGCCTCCTGTTGCCAGACCAACTCCACCGCCAGTTGCGCCAACGCCGCCGGCAGCGCCATCTGAACCGCCCGCTCGTGCAGCGGTTGTATCGCCGTTTGTGGAGAAGCCAATTGCTCCTCCGATCCCGGCTGTACCGCCAGTGACTCCGCCGCGGCCCGTGCCGCCGGCGCCTGCAGTCATTGCCCCTCCGGTTTCTGCGCCGCCGCCGGTGAGCGCATCCGCGCCGCCGCCGGTGATTGTGCCGCGGCCGCCTGTGCCCCCGGTTGCTGGACCTCCGCAACCCCCTGCGCCGCGAATGATCGTCCCACAGACGGGGCCGCGTCCCGTCTACAAGGCTCCGTCGCCGCGTCCCACAGCACCTGTTGCGCAAGCCGGAGTGCCGATCGGCGGTGTTCGTCCCGCCCCTGGGCGTCCCGTTCCGGGCCAGCCAATTTTCCAGCGTCCACGTCCGGCTGCGCCGGGCGGCGTGGGTGCTCCACGTCCGCCGCTGCGTCCCGGGGAGCGTCGGCCGATGCATCCCACGCGCCAGGCGCCAACAGGTACGCGTCCAATCGGTGTCGGCCCGGGCCTTCCGCCTCCCGGACCGGTTCGCCCCGGCAGCCGTCCTGGAGCGCCAGCGCGACGCCCTGGGCAGCGCTACATTCCGCGAGGGGTAAAAGAAGGCCCGATGAAAGGCTACGTTCCGCCGCCGCGCATGGTGGTGTCGAACGAGCCGATGCCGATCACACGGAACATCACGATCACGGAAGGCATCAGCGTCAAAGACCTTGCCGAGAAACTCGACATTCGTGCGAAAGATTTGATCTCGCGGCTGCTGGCGCGCGGCGTCCTGGCCACGGTGAACCAGACGCTCGACGCGGAACTCGCCAGCGAGATGGCGCGTTTCTTTGGCGCGGAAACGAACGTCATTACGTTCGAAGAGCAGGCTTCGAAAGATATCGACGCAGCCGCGGGTGCGAGCGGGGAAGATTCCGCTGCGGGCGTGACACCACGCCCGCCGGTGGTTACCATCATGGGCCACGTCGATCACGGCAAGACCACGCTGCTCGACTCGATTCGCCTGACCAATGTTGCCGGTGGCGAAGCCGGCGGCATCACGCAGCACATTGGCGCGTATAAGGTTCGCATCAGCGATAACGAATCTCCCGCCTACGGGCGCGAGATAGTATTTCTCGACACCCCCGGCCACGAAGCGTTTACCCGCATGCGTTCGCGCGGCGCCAAGGCGACTGACATTGTCGTGCTCGTCGTCGCCGCCGATGACGGGGTGATGCCGCAGACGATAGAGGCCATCGATCACGCGCACGCCGCCGAAGTTCCGATCATCGTTGCCGTCAACAAGATCGATAAGCCCGACGCACTGCCTGATCGCGTGAAGAAGCAACTCGCTGATCGCGGCCTGGTGCCTGAAGAGTGGGGCGGGAAAACGGTGTTCGTCGACGTTTCGGCAAAACAGAAGACGAATCTCAACCTGCTGATGGAAATGATCTGCCTGGTGGCCGACCTCGCGGAACTCAAGGCGACTCCGGAACGCGCCGCAACCGGTGTGGTGCTCGAAGCGAAACTTGACCGTGGCCGCGGACCGGTGGCCACGGTGCTGGTCCAGAATGGAACCTTGAACGCCAGCGACAATTTCGTGGTAGGAAACGTCTATGGCAAGATCCGCGCCATGTTCGACGATCGCGGGCAGGCACTGCAGTCGGCGCCCCCGTCTACGCCGGTAGAGATTCTTGGCATGGAAGGCCTCCCGCAAGCCGGCGATCAGTTCGTTGTGGTCGCCGATCGCGACAAGGCCCGCGGCATCTCCGAATACCGCGAGCAAAAAGCTCGTGAAGCCGCACTGGCCAAGAGTTCGCGCGTGTCGCTCGAGGGACTTGCCGAGCAGATCAAGACCGCCGGCACGAAGGAACTCAACGTCATCCTCAAAGGCGACGTCCAGGGTTCCGTCGAAGTGCTCAGCGACTTGCTCACGAAACTCTCGAACGAAAAAGTTCGGCTAAAGCTGCTGCGCTCAGGGGTGGGTGCCATCACCGAAACCGACGTCCTGTTGGCTTCGGCCTCGAACGCGATCATTATTGGGTTCAACGTGCGGCCGGAGCGTAAGGCGCAGGAACTTGCCGAGCAGGAAGAAGTCGACATCCGCCTGCACTCGATCATTTACGAGTTGCAGGATGAGATCAAGCGTGCCATGAGCGGGCTGCTCGAGCCGACGATCAAAGAAACCTACCAGGGCCGCGCCGAGGTGCTCGAAACCTTCCGAATCCCGAAGGTCGGAACGGTTGCGGGGTGCCGCGTGATCGACGGCCTGATCAAGCGCGATGCCGAAGTGCGGCTGTTGCGCGACAACGTGGTCGTGTTCAAAGGCAAGATCGGCTCGCTACGCCGGTTCAAAGACGATGCCAAGGAAGTTACCAACGGCATGGAGTGCGGCATTTCGATCGCGAACTACGGCGACGTGAAAGTGCACGACGTGATCGAGGCGTTCGCCACTGAGCGCATTGCGGCGGAAGTAATTGCTTAGAGGCAGTGATCAGTGGTCGGTGGCCAGTTCTTGAACTCACAAATCAGTTTTGTCTAGCCACTGTCCTCTGGCCACTGACCACTGCTTTCATGATTGCTTTTCTTACGCTCGAACTCCACATCGAAGCGGCGCAGTCTCTTAAAGATCGACGCCAGGTTGTGCGCAGCATGAAAGACAAGCTGCGGACGAGTTTTAACGTTTCGGTTGCGGAACTTGATGCGGCCGAGCTTTGGAATCGCGCCACGATCGGCGTGGTCAGCATTTCTCACTCCCGCGATTATCTGGATGGCTTGATCAAGAAAGTCGAACAGGCAGCGACACGCATCGCTAACAATCATGGAGCGGACGTGGCGGATTCGTTTGTGGACTACTTCTGAGGGAAGCAAGTGGCAAGGTGGCAAAGTACAAGGTGGAAAGGTTTCAATCGCTTCACCGCGAATAGTCTTACAGCGTGGCGATTCTGATAGCGGGATACTGTTGTAAAACTCGCCATCTGCCGTTATTGAAACTTTGAAACTTTGAAACGTTGAAACGTTGAAACCTTGAACCTTGAACCTTGAAACCTTGTCACATTGCCACCTTTCCACTTTCCCTAACACCTTATTACCTCCGTACTTACCGCGGCCGCGAAAATAGCGCGACAATGGCGCTTTCGGGCGCAACACTTGTTCCCAATTTTCTGATATTCTCATGCGTTTTACCTGCGAGGCGATTGTGGAGAAACGCGGGGTTACGCATCACCGGGGCCGTTTAGGCGAAGCTCTGCGCGAGGAGATTGAAACTCTGGTGGAGGGCGAGCTCGCCGATCCGCGCATCGGTCTGGTCAGCGTGACTGGCGTGCAGTTGGCGGAAGACGGCCGCTCGGCGCAGGTGTTGGTCGATGTAGACGGCAATGACGACGAAGCCGAGCGCAGCCTGCAGGGACTCGACGCGGCGAAGGCGTACATCCGGCATGAAGTCGCCGACCGCTTGCGGTTGCGGCGGGCGCCAGAATTATTTTTTCGGCTCGATCGTTCGGAACACGAGAAGGCCCGGGTGGAAGAGTTGCTGGAGCGGGCCAAAAAGAGAAGCAAGGGACGCAGGGGAGCCAGTGGAGAGAACGCATAACATGCTCGAGGATGTGCTCCGGCAGATCGGGCAGCGCGAGCGCTTCGTGCTGACGTCGCACGCGCGCCCCGATGGCGACGCCGTCGGCTCGGCGCTGGCCTGCTGCCAGGTGCTCCGCGCCATGGGCAAGCATGCCGATGTTGTGCTGCACGATGGCGTGCCTCGCATCTATCGTTCGCTTCCTTTTGCCGACCAGGTGGTGCAGTCGAATCGCGTGATCGGGAGTTATGAGGCCGCGATTATCTTGGAGTGCGACAGCATCCATCGCACGCGGCTGGAAGGCCTTGAGGATCGTTTTCTGATCAGCATCGATCATCACGTGAGCGGCCGCCCGTTCGCGGATGTGAACTGGATCGATCCGCACGCGGTGGCAACGGCGGAGATGGTGTTTCGACTGGCGCGCGAGGCCAATGTCAAATTTTCCCCCGAGATCGCGACTTGCCTCTACACGGCGCTCATGACCGATACCGGCTCGTTTATGTTCCAGGGCACGAACGAGAACACTTTTGCTCTCGCTCGCGAGTTGGTTCTCGCAGGCGCGGACCCGGCGCATTGCGCTCGAGGAATTTATTTCGCGCACTCGATCGCGAAGATTCGTCTTTTGGGCGAGGCGCTGCGGAACCTCAGCGTGGAAGGACACATCGGTTACGTATGGGTCACGCGTGCCCAGATGGAGCGCTGCAACGCCAAAGAAGAAGATTGCGAGGGCCTGGTGAATTACGTGCTCTCGATCGGTGGAGTCGAGGCGGCGGCTTTTTTCCGCGAGATGCCCGATGGGAGATTCCGCGTCAGCCTGCGCAGCAAAGGGAAGCTGGACGTGGCCAGCGTCGCGGAAACGTTTGGCGGCGGCGGCCACGAATGCGCCAGCGGTTGCTCGCTGGATGGTCCGCTGGCAGAGGCTGTACGGCAGGTTTTGTCGCAACTTCGCCGCGGGCCTTCCGTGCAATGATTGTTGATTGATGATTTTTGACTGTTGATTGAAAACCGATCGACCGTTCAGGCCGCTCTTTTATTCAACAATCCATAATCAACAATCATCAATCATCAATTCCCCATGACCAATCGCACCCGCACCGATATCCTGCTCATGGCGGGTTTCTGTGCGTTTCTTTTTTTCTACGGCAATGGACAATTCGGCCTGATTGGCGCGGACGAACCCCGCTATGCCCAGGTCGCGCGCGAGATGTTCGATCGCCGAGGTCATCTCGATGGCTGGATCACTCCAACGCTCGGCGGCCAGCCGTGGCTTGAGAAGCCTCCGCTGTACTATTGGCAGGCCATGCTGGCCTATGCGCTTTTTGGAGTAAGTGATGTTGCCGCGCGCATGCCTTCGGCGATCGATGCCACTCTGCTCGTGGTTGCGGTGTACCTATTCTTCCGCCGATTCCGTCCGGAAGTCGCAATCGATGCCGCCCTGATCACCGCATCTTCGGCAGGGGTGATCGGTTTCGCCCGCGCAGCCTCGACCGACATGCCGCTCGCTGCTTTCTTTGGGATTGGCATGCTTGCATGGTGGACTTGGCGCGAGAACGAAAAGAAGATTTTCCTCGCGTTGTTTTACGTTTGCATGGCGCTCGGAGTGCTGGCGAAGGGGCCAGTCGCACCGCTACTTACTGGGTTGATCATCGTGCTGTTTGCCGCGTCGGCGGGCAATCTGCGGCTCGTTGTGAGAACGCTGTGGCCACCGGGCATCGCGATTTTCGTGGCAGTTTCTTTGCCATGGTATTGCGCGGTGCAGCTGAAGAATCCGGAATTTTTTCACGAGTTCATTCTCCAGCATAACCTCGCCCGCTTTTCGACAAATCTCTACCACCATCCGGAGCCCTTCTGGTACTACCTGCCCGTGATGGCACTGGCGCTCGTTCCGTGGCTGGTCTTCGTGGCGCAAGCATTTTATGAATGTGCTCGCGCCTGGTGGGCTGAGCGCGGAAGGGGCAGCGCAGAACGCGATCTCGAATTTGAATTTCCGCTGTTCGCCTGTTGCTGGTTGATTGTGCCAGTTCTTTTCTTTTCCATTTCGCGTTCCAAGTTGCCCGGCTACATCCTTCCGGCGGTTCCAGCAGGCGCAGTGCTGTTTGCGGACTTTCTTCGCCGCAGGATGGAAGAGGACGCGCCGCCCGCGCGATGGCTGGCAATGCTGCACTCGCTCGTCGCCGCCGCTCCGATTGTTCCGTCAGTGCTCATCGCTTACCTCGTCACTCTTCAGAAGCTCCCCAGCGGCCGGCCACTCTGGTTTGCCATCGCAGTCGCCCTTATCGTTTGCATCGCCCTGGCTTTGACATTGATGAGCCGGCTTCGCTTGCGCATGCTGCGATTCGTCACGCTGATTCCCGTCGTGCTTGCGGTGGCTGCGGTGCTGAAATTCGGCACAGGGGCAATCGATCAGTCGCTTTCGGCGCGTCCGCTGGCGGTGGAGTTGGCCAGCGTGGAGACCCATCAACTGCCGCTGGCCGTGTGCGGCGCGCCGCGCGAAGTTGAGTATGGCCTGGCGTACTATCGCAATCAGGCCATCGCCCGGTATGAATCCGGCAATGTTCCTTCGAGCGAGCATCTTGTGGTGGCGCCTCCCGCGTGGAAGGTCAACATCGCCAGCCTGACTGCGGGCCGCCGAGTTTCGTTCCTGGGCCACTACGCGCCGCAGGACCTCGATTACTACTGGGTTTCAGCGGCGTCTGCGGCGCGCTGAAGCTGCCTGTTGCTGCCCTTTGTTCACACCGTTTGCCTCCGCTCGTCAAAACCCACTACACTCGGATTCTTGCCATGATGGCCGCAGCCGATGTTCGGCCAGCGACATCAGGAGCCCATTGGAAATTCTCGATCTCAGGCACTTCTCCTCTGCGGACCTGCGTCCGCTGCTCGACGATGAGACGCAGGTTTGGTCGCGCCTGCTTTCCTGGGATTACACCGGCTCTTCAGAGATGATTCTGCGCTATGTGGACGCGAAAATTTTGCCGGGCTACGCAGCCGTGGATCGCGGACGGGTTTTCGGCTATTCGTTCTTTGTCTACGAAGGCAGCAAGGGAGTGATCGGCGACCTTTATGTGACCAACGGCAGCCGTCTGCCCAACGCCCGCGAAGTCGAGTTGAAGCTGCTAACGCATGTGATCGAGACGCTGCAGCAGTCGCCCGGCATTCACCGCGTGGAAGCGCAACTGCTCGCGCATGAAGCCAACGTGGTCTCGCGTCCTTTTTTGGAAACTGGGTTCCAACGGCATCCGCGGCTGTTCATGGTGTTGCCATTAGGAAAGATGCACACGAACGGCAGCGCGATACACTCCGACGTTGAGATTCGCGCCTGGGCGGAGGGCTATTACCAGCCGTCGGCAGCGGTGATCACGGCTTCTTACCGCGGGCATGTCGACGCGCAGATCAACGATCAGTACCATACGCTCAGCGGGTCGCTGCGTTTCCTCAATAACATTGTGCGTTTTCCCGGATGCGGCGTCTTCGATGGAGAGTCTTCCTTCGTCGCTCTCGATCGCAAGTCAAAAAACCTAATTGGATTGATCTTGTGTTCGCGCGTGCGCAATGACGTAGGCCACGTGACCCAGGTGTGCGTGCTGCCGGAGTATCGCTCGATGGGAATCGGAGAAGCTCTGCTGAAGGCGACAGCAGCAGATCTGCAGCGGCGTGATTTTTCTTCGCTTTCGCTGACCGTGACCGAAGCCAATGGCGGCGCGGTCGCTCTTTATCGCCGCTTTGGATTTGATTCGAAGAGAGTGTTTGACGCTTTTGTGTGGGAAGGATAATTCAGTTGGTTAGCGTCGCAGCAGCCACATCGCCCAGCCGGCGACGAATACACCGCCCAGGAACATCACAAAGCAATAAAGACCATAGCGGACCATATCGCGCGTATTGTCGCGGTGCGTAATGCCGAACACGATCGACGCGAAGAAGGCGAAGACGACGGCGGCGCTGAAATGATTGAGGATCAAAGTGTTCGTCCCCGAAGAGTCGGTTTCGCTGTCCCGTGTCCGAGAGTCGCGGTTCGCATTATTGCTTTTTCCCAATCGCAATGTGATAGGCGTCGGCTACCGAGATGAAATTCAGCAATCCCGCCACGATCATGAACTTGGTGCCGTAGTCGGCGGTGGCAAACGCGATTGCGCCCTGTCCCCAATCGTTGGCCAGCGTCAGAAGATAGAGGCCGCCGGACCCAACATCTCCCACGAAACCGAGAATGTCGAGAATGTCGCCGCCGTTCGCCTTATAGATGCGGCCCTGCATGGCGAGGCCGAGCAGAAACATGGTCACAATCGAAATAAAGAGAAGCGCGCCCCGGATCCATCTCTTCTGGATCATGTGCCCCGCCCCCGGAATCAGCCAGCCCAGGGCGGGTGCGAGCACGCTCATCATGCTCACGGGAGCCGCGTCTATCTTTGCTTTTTCTGCAGTGGAATTCGCCATTCAGATGTTCACAATCTCGCGTTGAATTTTGCCTGTTACTTCCGCCGATTTCGTCCGCACCAGGACGTTGACCTCGCTGCGTACCCCAAACTCTGGTAGATAAATGCCTGGTTCGATCGAGAAGCACGAGTTCGGCAGAATCTGCCGCTCGTCGTGAATTTCGAGATCATCCATGTTGGCGCCGTTCGAGTGGACATCGGTGCCAATGGAGTGCCCCGTGCGATGAATGAAATAGTCTCCAAAACCCGCTTTCTCGATATGACCGCGGGTAGCGCGATCAACTTCCCATCCGGCGATGCGCCGCCCTGAACCGACGGCATCGAGTACGGTCTTCACGCCGGCATCGCGCGCGCCGCGAACCACTTCAAAAACCTCGCGCATGCGTCCCGAGGGTGCGTTACCTACAAATCCCATCCACGTGATGTCGTAATAGACTGCGCCCGGCGTATTCTTTTTTCCCCAGACGTCGAGCAGCACCAAGTCGCCTTCGCGAATCGGAACCGGATGGTCGGCGCGCGGTTCGTAGTGCGGATTGCCTGCATTCGCATTTACGGCAACGATCGGCGGATCATCCGTGGCGAGGTTCTCCCGCCCGAACGCCTCCATGAACCACTGCTGAATCTCGTGCTCTTTTGTGCCGCCGTTGCGAACGCGCTTGCCGATTTCTTTAAAGGCTGCGGCGACGATGGAGTCGATGCTGTCTCGCGCCGCAAAGTGCGACTTGATCTGCTCTTCACTCCAAGTCGATTCAAACTGCGCCACCAGATCGGCCGAACTCACGATATTTTTCCCCAGGCCGCGCAGCAGATCGATGGTGCCGCCATCCACCAGCGAAATGGTGAAGACGCTGTTGTTGGGCGAGTATTGCATCGCTAGGTCGCGATATGGCGCCAGCATCGACTTGAGCTGAGCGAATAGCTCCTGCCAGCCCGAGTACTGATTTTTCTTGCCCGGCAGTGAGTCCAGATGTCCGGCTTCAATCTTGTGAACCAGCTTTACGGGCTCCGCTTCGGCGGGAACGAGGTAAAACCAGCGGCGCGTCACCATCAGGCTGGAAGGCAATCCCAGCACGCGGTAGGCAATGGGATCGCGATGATGATGATCGTAGAAAAGCCACGCGTCGATGTTGCGTTCGCGCAGCGCAGACTGTATGGCAGCGAGGTCCATGGTCAATCTTCTATTGTAAACAACAGTGTGGAGTTTGCGCGAATCCGGCGCCGGACTCGGCAACATAACATCTCAAGCAAGCGGACTGCGAAAAACTACGCCGGGGCGCTGCAAATCGTTGCTAAACTACGTGCCCAGATGTCCTCAGCCGCTGGAGCCATCGCCGCTGAAAGCGTCACAGCGCCTGCCATCGCGATGCGCGCACGCATCGAGTCGATTGACATCGTGCGCGGCGTCATCATGATCTTGATGGCCGTCGATCACACCCGGGACTTCTTCGGCACTCCGGGCATCAATCCCACCAATCCGGCCACCACGACTGTTTCATTGTTCTTCACGCGGTGGATCACTCACTTTTGCGCTCCCACCTTTTTTCTGCTCACGGGGACGGGCGCGTATCTCATGGGCCGTCGCAAATCCAAAGCACAATTGTCGAAATTTCTATTCACTCGTGGCCTGTGGCTCATTTTTCTGGAACTCGTGGTCTCGCGCGTCCTGGGATGGCAATTCAATCTCGACTATCGGGTAACGCTTCTGATTGTGCTTTGGGCGCTCGGATGGGCCATGATCTCGCTCGCGGCTCTGGTGCATCTGCCAACGAAGGTGATAGGCATCTTCGGCGTCGTGATAATTGCCACACACAACCTGCTCGATGCGGTGCCGTGGCAAAACTGGTTTTGGTCGATCCTTCATGTACCGACCCAACTGGTTGGAACGCCGCGATTCTCTGTGTTTGTTGCCTACCCACTGATCCCGTGGATTGGCGTCACAGCCGCCGGGTTTTGCCTGGGGCAAATTTACAACTGGGATTCAAGCCGCCGTCGCCGCTTCTTGCTGCGCTTGGGCCTTGGGCTCGTTGCGGCATTCTTTCTCTTGCGCGCGATCAACATTTACGGTGATCCTCTGCCGTGGAGTGCGCAACGCTCGTCCACTTTTACACTGCTGTCATTTCTGAACACGACCAAGTATCCGCCATCGCTGCTTTTTCTTTTGATGACTCTTGGCCCGTCGATTCTTTTCTTGTGGGCTGTCGACCGTCGCACGCCGCGCTGGCTTCATCCTGCGCTCATCTTTGGCAAAGTGCCGATGTTCTACTACCTGCTCCACATTCCCCTAATTCATTTGCTTGCTATTGCCTTCTGCTATGTGCGATACGGGCAGGTGCACTGGATGTTCGAATCGCCTGACATTCAATCATTTCCCTTCACACCGCCGCCTGGCTGGGGATATCCACTGCCCGTCGTGTATCTGATGTGGGCCGTGGTGGTCATCACGTTGTACCTTGCCGATGGTTCGCCGGCTTGCGTCAGCGCCGCAATGAGGCGTGGCTGAGCTACTTCTGAGATCGTGAGCAGGGATGTGACAGCTCGTCTTAGGGCAAGGCAAGAATTTTCTTTCGCGTCGACGCAGGTAACGTTTCGCACGCTGTGCGAAGGACCAGCCGGGGCGCCTGCGCTCGAATCTTCATCAAATACGGCACAGTGCGTTTCGCATCGAACTTTGCCGTCTCACGCAGCAGCCAGCCCAAACCTTTCTGCACCATGTCGTCCCGATCGTTGAGTAGAAACTTAGAGAGCCTCATGATCTCCGGGAAAAACATTCGCGCTCTTGTTCCTCGAATCAGGGCGACGCAGGCGGCGCGGCGCTTCCAGTGGCTCTTCGATTTTGCCCAGCGGAAGACGGAGTTTTTTCGCGACGGTTTCGCCACAATCATCGGCGCGATCAGATCGTGCACCAGCGCATCGTGATCGGCCCAGCTCCTGATCCGGTCCAGCCACGATTCGAACAACTTGAACTCGCGATCGCTGCACTTCGCGTCCAAGGCCTCGAGCAGAAATACTCCCGCGATTTTCTCTTCCAGGACCGATCCACGAAACAACTGATCTGCAACGTCGATGAGGAACTTAAAGTCACGATCGCGCACAATATCCCGGCGGCAATTTCGCATCGCACGGCGCAAATCCGCGGCGCGCCAGCCGTGCGACTCGATTTCTTCTTTGAAAAACCACTGCACTCCGGCGGCGTGTTCGGGCGAACCACCATCTCTCAGCGCATGACGAATCTCCTCGGCAAACGAAGCGGGCGTGTTGCTCGACTTTTCAGAGATCTCACGGCCCGGTTTGCTTGTTCGCCGCGTCATCTACTTCGCCTGCGTCTGTACGCGCGCGAATCGGTCGTAGATCCACAGGGCAATAGTGGTCGCCAATCCAACTCCGGTGACGCACCACCAGATCATCGCCGGTCGATGCTGAACCTCGCCGTAGTGATGGACGAGGAATCCTCCGAACGGTCCGCCAATCAAAGAGCCAATTCCAATGGGCAAGAACGCGAACCCCATATAGGTGCCTTGTTGTTCGGCGGGAGCCAACCTCGAGATGTAATCGTAATATCTCGGCGCCTGCGTGATTTCGCCAAGAGCCATCACGAACAGCGAGAGGACCGCGCCCCAGACCGTAGGCCGCAGGGCCAGTATGATCCACGAAATTGACGTTACCACCGTGCCGATAATCACAGCGGCGAACGGTGGAATCTTCTGTGTGAGCAGACCGACTACTAAGGTCAGGCAGATTACGGTCAGGCCATCGGTTACCAGAATCCGCTCGACGTCGGCCTGAGAGCTCACGTAATTGTGGATGTATCCCGGCAGGCTGATGTACTGCTGCCAGAAGACGACCCAATAGCCGGTGAAGATGACGAGAAACCACATGAAGCGGCTGATCCCGGCAAGGACGACAACCAGCAGCGCGACCCAGATCCACCATGGCATCGACCATTCCGGCCGGGCCCAAAGCGCAATACGCAAGATCAACGCGAGTGCCAGAATCGGCAGAACCACTTTCGCGTTTCCCAGCACGAGGCAAAAGTTGCGCCACACCTGGACGACGGAGGGCGGAGGTGCATTGCCGGATTGCCGCGGTTCGCGAAAGAAGAGCAAGACGACAAAAAACATGGCCAAGACGCCGATGGCGGCGAGCCGGTACACATTCTCCACTCCCAGGTTGCGGTGCGCCCAGGAGGCGTACAGGGGCCCTGCCGCGCCGCCAACATTCACCATCGTGTAATAGATGGAGTAGCCAATCGATCGCACATTCTCTTTCGACGCGCGCGCGGTCGTCCCGACCACGCATGGTTTTACCAGGGCAACACCCAGTGCCGGCAGGATCAGGATAATGCCGACGAACAGACCGAGAGGCAGGGCGTTCCGCGCCGGCGCAAGCCACGATGCACCAATCGACCCGATCAGGAAATACGCCACTCCCAAAATCAAATACGCGAGGGAAAGGGCACGCCGGAAGCCCAGCCTGTCCGCGGCGGCGCCACCAAAAATGGCGAGAAACCAGACCATCCCTCCGAAAATTCCAGTGAGGGTTCCAGTCTGCTCGGTTGAGAAGTTCAGTTTTTCTTGCAGGTACAACGCGAGCGAAGCGAAGGCGCCGTAGTAAGCCAGCCGCTCGAAGATTTCCGTTATGTTGGCGACCCAGAACGGCCGCTCGAAGCCGGTGCGGATTTCTTGGAAGCGTTCAGAAAAGGTCAAAGTGGCTCCTGGGAATGTAGAAGTAAGAAGTCAGACTGCAGAATGAACCCTGATTTCCGCAATCCGCGTTTTACTTCTGCATTCTGCCTTCTAACTTCTGACTTCGAAAATCTTGTTGCGCAAGTGCTCAGCGCTGATTCCGCTCACGCGAATCACTTTATTGCGGCTGGTCAGGCCGGACGCAATGGTAACGGAAGATCGCGGCACCTTCAAAAGTTTTGCGAAAAAATCGATGCAGGCTTCGTTGGCGCGGCCTTCAAGAGGAGGCGCGGTGAGGGAGAGTTTCAGCGCGTCGCCGACTTCACCGGTGATGGCGTTTTTCTTCGCTCGCGGATGGACTTTTATTGCGAACGCGATGGCGCCGCCGGATTCGTGGATTACGAACATGTCAATATCGCACCACGGAGGCACAGAGACACGGAGCGTAGCGAGAGATGTTCACCAGATTTCATTCTCCGTGCCTCTGTGCCTCCGTGGTGAATTATCTCTCTCCAAAAATCGCCGTGCCCACGCGCACGCAGGTTGAGCCCTCTTCGATCGCCACTTGGAAATCGTGCGACATGCCCATCGAAAGGACGTCTATCCTGATATTCGGCAGATTTCGTGCACCAAGGGCCTCGCGCAATGCGCGCAGCTTGCGGAAGAATGGCCTCGCGTCTTTGGGATCGTCGGTGAAGGGAGGGATCGTCATCACTCCGGAGAACTCCAGCGCCTCCAGCCGGGGAGCAGCCGCGAGAATGGCTTCGAGTTCCGGCGAATCTGGCGCGACGCCGCTCTTGGCTTCTTCTCCGCCTACGTTGATTTCGATCAGGACGCGCAGTTTTTTGTTCAGGCTTCGTGCCGACGCGTCGAGTTTCTCTGCGAGCCTCAAGGAGTCCACCGAATCCACCGCGCGAAACAACTCTGCAGCCTTGCCCGCCTTGTTGGTCTGCAAGTGTCCGATCATGTGCCAATCGGCGCCTGCAAGATCAGCCAGCGCGCCCGCTTTTCCCGTAAATTCCTGCACCCGGTTCTCGCCAAAGAGTCGCAACCCGGCGGCGTACGCCTCGCGAATCCGCTCCGGCGGATGCGTCTTCGTCACGGCCATCAGCGCAATCTCTTCTGGCGAACGGCTCGCCCGCCGCGCTGCCGCCGCCATGCGCTCCTGAATGCCTGCAATGTTTTCCACTATCGACATTTAAATAAATAAACCACAAAGGACACGAAGTTACACGAAGGCAATCAGAATTCCTTCGTGTAACTTCGTGTCCTTTGTGGTTGAAGAATTTACATGATTGCCGTCGGCGGCGCCGGATCCTCCGGCCGCCCCGCGTTGGCCAGCGGAACGAGAATCATGACCGCAACCAGAACCGCCAGCGCGACCAGGCTGGTCAACGGCGATTCTCCGATGGCAAGGTGATAGAGCTCGGTGTTCGCGTGAGGATCGTGCGCCAACCTGCGCGCGATCACGGCGGCCACCGCAATCCCGCATAACGCTTCTCCGGCGATCAGTCCTGAAGCCGTCAATACTCCGGCATTGTCCACGCGCGCCTTCTGCGCATCGTTAAGATTGCGTCGGTCGCGCATGCGATCGGTGACCCAGCGGATGACGCCGCCGACGAAAATCGCAAACGTCGTCCCCAGCGGCAGATACATGCCGACCGAGAACAGCATCACGCTCTTCACCTCGATCATGATCATGGAAATGCCGAGCAGGATGCCGACGACCACGAGCGGCCACGCCATGTCGCCGCCCACGATGCCCTTCGAGAGCATCGCCATCAGGCCGGCCTGCGGCGCCGGTAGTTCCGGTGTGCCGAAATGATAGACCTTGTCGAGCGTGGAGAGCGGAAAGAACAAGACCAGCGACGCAACGATGATCCCGAAAAAGTCGCCAATCTGCATCTTCGAGGGAGTGCCGCCGAGAATGTGCCCGACTTTCAAATCCTGCAGCATTTCGCCGGCAACCGCCGACGAAACACAAATCACCGCCGCCACGCCGAGCACCGCCGAAACTCCGCCCAGCCCGGAGACTCCCAGCGCCACCATGAGAAGAGCAGCAATCACCAGCGTGCAAAGCGTTAAGCCGGAGACCGGATTATTGGAAGAGCCGATCATGCCGACCAGATTTCCCGAGACCGCTGCAAAAAAGAATCCGACAATCACCATGACGCCGGCGGCGACCAGCGATCCGGAAATGATTTTCGAAGAGGAAAGGCCTCCCGCGCCGCTGATGAAGTAGTAATAGAGAATAATCATGGCCACGAATACGACGGCCACGCCGAGGAACACAACTTTTGAACTGAGGTCGCGTTCCGTGCGATTGGTGGCGGCGTGCACGGCCGTCGACTTTCTCAGGTCGGAGATGGCGCGTCCCATGCCGACTGCCAACTGCTTACGCATCTTGAACAAGGTGTAAGTCGCGCCGACAAGCATCCCGCCCACCGCGATCGGCCGCACGACCGAGTAGTAGATCGCCCCGGCGAGCAGCGGCCACGAAAGCGTCTGTCCCGCCGGCTGCGCCGCCTGAATATACGGACCTACAGTAAACGTGAGAAGCGGCACCAGCAGTCCCCAGGCCAGCACGCCGCCCGCAAAATTCAGCGCTCCCAGCCGCGGACCGATGATGTAGCCCACGCCCAGGTACGCGGGGCTGATGTCGGGCGCGTTGAACAGCGTTGCTCCGCCTGTGATCGTCGTAGCGACACTGGGATTGGTGCCGGTGCGAAGCAGCAGCTTCTTTCCCAGATCGCTGATTTTTACGTGAAACGTGTTGCTTGGACTGAACAAGTTGATGGCACCCAGCAGGAACATGAAGGCGCCGAATCCCATGTTGGCGAACAGAATCTTCGCGGCCTTCGCTCCCTGTTGTCCGGCTTTGTGAATCTCGGAGGCGGCCACCGATTCCGGATACGGCAGCTCCGGATCTTCCACCATGACGCGCCGCAATAGCGTGACAAACAGAATGCCCAGCGTGCCGCCGATCATCATCAGCGCGACCGCTTTCCAGTATTGCTCGCCGGTAAGGCCCTGCCAGAGTCCCGCCATCACAAATGCCGGGATGGTGAACACTGCGCCCGCAGCCACCGATTCGCCGATCGAGCCCACGGTTCGGGCAATGTTTTCTTCGAGCAGCGAGCCCTTCATCAGCCGCAGCAATGCCATGCCGATCACCGCCGCAGGATAAGTGGCCGCGATCGTCATGCCCGCTTTCAGCCCGAGATAGGCATTGGCCGATCCGAGAATCGCCGTCATCACCAGCCCGATCATCAGGGCGCGGAAGGTGAACTCCTTCATCTCCATGGTTTCGGGAACGTACGGCGTGTGTTTCTTGCGGGGCTCAGTCACTACGGAAGTGCTCATAGGAGGAATCCTTTTTATGGCATGGGATGGGCGCAGTTGCGCCAGCGTTGCCTTCCCCGGACGGACGTGAAACTCCTGAAACTCGAAACTCCTGAAACTAACGAACGGCGCACGTTAGCACGCGGCAAGCCCGCATGACAAGTGCTGCGGTCACATGGGCCTGCCGACGTTCAAGGTAGTCTGGAGTTCATTTCCTCCCGCCGCGCTCGGCAATCAGCTGCATCGCCGGTTTGCTCACCCAGTTGTGGAATGGCTGCCCGTGAAACTGCTCGCCCCACGAGATCGGCGTGACGTCGCGATATTCGTGCATGGCCTCATCCGGCACAAAGCGCAGCTGCTTGCGGATGGACGCCCGCGCGTTCGGATCGGCGCCATGATCCAGCAGAAGCCGCGCGAATGCCGCATCGCGATCCCATCCGGATAAATACGCTTGCGACACGACGCACCCAAACAGCGGCGTGTGCCCGCCGACGCCGTCGGCATTGATCTCGGCTCTGGCGTTTACGTCCGCTCCGTGCTCGATCAGCCAACGGGCGATCTCGATCTCGAAGAAATCCACGCACATATGCAGAAGGGTTCCGCCCGCGAAGGGCGTGCCGACCAGTGCAAGGGAGTGATCACTGTTGCAGCCGAGAGCGGGAGGATATATCTCCTCGTGAGAGAAAGTCCGGCGAACCAGCTCCGGATCCCGCCGAAACAATGCCTCCAGCAGATCGATCCGTCCGCGATGAACCGCCATCGTCGGCGTATCCGGCAGTTTCATTACCTGGCTGTGGACGATCTCAAGAGACTTATGTTTTCCCGGAGGGTTGCGGCTGTAGGTTTCGAGAATCAGCGCAACGGGCGCGAGGCGGTCTCCGTTTTCATCGGAGAATTCCGCTCCCAGCTCGAGTTGGAACTGCAGGCCTTCGCCATGCAGAGTCTCGCACGGACCCATCACGATCCCCGGCGTGATGCGGGCTCCCATCGCTTTCAGGTGCTGCGCGGTCTCGATTTTGCCTTGCAGGCAGGCGCGGCTGAAGGCATGTTGCACATCTTCCGCTCCTTGCTCGCGCAACATCTGAATGATCGCGTCCGCGCCTACATTCGCCGCATAGCTCATGGGAGGGCCCCAATTGCTGTCCGGCACTCCGCTCGCTGATTCCTTTAGCAGCCTGGGGTCTCTCGTCACTAGCTTGCGAACGGTTTCAACATCACCCTCCCAAATTGCGTGGATCATGCGGCAGGCGGTGACGAGGCGAGGCCAACTCGCAACCTGGTAAGCCCGCGCCAAAGCAAGCTGCGCATCCGCCAGCTTGGCGTTCGCGGGATCAATTTTCTTCGGGTTATGTTTCTTCAACTCGGCGATCGCGTCGGCATCTCCCGCACGAATCGCATGCAGCAAATCTTTGGCTTGATGCTTGAGTTGATTGAGGTTAGGGCGTACGGGCAGGTAATAGTCGTAGAACTTCTTAGCCATCGCGGACCTCCTTCAGGTCGTGCCCACGGTCCGCAACACGGGCGAAAAGGAGGTTCGTTCGAACCTTGGTTAGAGATTTCTCAGGTGGACTCGGTCCTCTCCGCGGACGGGAGGCGTCCTGTACGCCGGAAGGCAGTATATCGCAAGGGCAGGTCCTTCTGGCGTGAATTGGCATCTTATGGCGCACGGCCCAGGCAGCCCGAGGTGTAAAATCGAACCAGTCGGTTCCCACCGCCCTTCGTGTCCGTTACCTCGAGGTGTCATATGAATCAGTCGCCCGACCGGCCTTTCATCGGACCGTACCGTTGCGATGACTGTGGCAGCGAAGTGGGGTTCCGCTCGCGCCGCCGCACGCTGACTGAACGCTTCATACTTCCCTTGTTCCTTTTACAGCCGGTCCGCTGCGGAGAGTGCTTCCGCCGGGATTACCGGCTGATCTTCACCAAGGTCCGCGACCGGCTTTCCGATACACCCAGAATTCTGCCAGGAAAGCGGCCGGTCAACCCCAATCGGCACGTTGCCTAGCAGCAGGGATGGCCGCTATACTTCCATAGTCAGCCTTGATCATGTCAGCTTGATCGAGGCAACTGGATCACCGCGGCTTCTCGGCCGCGGAAGTATGGGAGGCCGTCTTCAGCAGTAGCGAGGACCGAATCCGGGCCAGTGAGGCAAGCGCAGCAGTAGCCGGGCCTCGTTTTGTTTCAAGCAAGGTGGAAACTTTTTCCCGTCCCGAGCGGGATCACGACTTTTATCCATCCGGTTGGATCAAGCGCGTCGCTGAAGGCCTGTTTTCGGTTCTTTTCCCGGCCGATTGCCGCATTTGCAGCGAGCCTTTGCTGAATGTGTCTCGCCTGCCGGTCTGCCCGGAATGCCTGGCGCAGATCGATCCGATTCGTGGCCGCGTCTGCTCCATCTGCGGAGAGCGGGTCCTGTCCGCCTACGCGTTTGCAGATGCTGACGGCCTGTTGCGATGCCCGGTGTGCCGGCGCGTCGATCGGCCTTTCGAAAGAGCGGTAGCCTACGGTAGCTATGACGGCGGCCTGCGCGAGTTGATTCATTTGCTTAAGTACAACGGGGTTCGGCCCGCGGCGGGTGTCCTCGGAAGAATGTTGGCCGAGGCAATAGCACAAGTCGAGCCGTACTTTGAGCGTGGGCCGGTGCTGGTCATCCCCGTGCCGCTCCATAAAGGCAAGAGCCGCCAGCGCGGATTTAACCAAGCCGAATTGCTAACGAAGTCAGCGCTGAGGCACCTGGCAGACCCGCATTTGCGATTGAGTTGCGATGTGCTACGTCGCAGTCGGGAGACGCGCTCGCAAATCGGACTCACCAGCCACCAGCGCCGCGAGAATATGCGCGGAGCCTTCGCCGTCCGGCGTGCCGAGGAAGTCACTGGCCGCGAAATCCTGCTCGTGGATGATGTCTATACCACGGGCGCAACCGTTACCGAATGCGCCCGCGTTCTGCGGCGCGCGGGAGCTAAGCGTGTGTGGGTGGCCACTGTAGCCCGTACGCTAAAGTTGGCATCTAAGCACGAGTATGAGCAAGAGCCTGTGGCCGAAGAAAGTTTGGCGCAGGCGGTGGGAGCGTAAGTGGCAAAGTGACAAGGTGACAAAGTGGCAAGGTTGAAAAACCGCCGGGCAGTTAAGCTCTGAGAGAGCAATGGAGGATGAGAGTCTCTAGATCGAAATTCCGAAATATCGAAAATCTCGAAAGCGTGAGATTTTCAACCTTGTCACCTTGCCACCTTGTCACCTTGCAACCTTAGGTTCTATATGCCTCGGATGGAACACGACGCGACGCCAACATCCCGGATTGCCGCCGGCGTATTCACGTCGGCGGTTGCCGCAGCGCACCGTCCCGGAGACGGTCACGCTCTGCTTTCGCCTGTGCTCGTGCTGAATGCGTCGTATGAGCCCATCAATGTTTGTGCGGCGCGGCGCGCGCTGGTTCTTGTGCTTAAGGGCGTTGCGATGACCGAGGAAGAAAACGGACACTTCCTGCATTCTGCGCGCGTGGCGATGCGCTTGCCCTCGGTGATTCGCCTGCTCGAATACCGCCGCATTCCGCACCAGAGCCGGGCCCTTTCGCGCAAGAATATTTTGCTGCGCGACCGCAACACCTGCCAGTATTGCGGCACGGTGCTGCCGTCAAGCGAACTCACGCTCGATCACGTGATTCCGCGCTCGCGTGGAGGTTCGTCTACCTGGGAAAATCTCGTGGCCTGCTGTCACGGCTGCAATCGCCGCAAGGGAAACCAGTCTCCACTAGAAGCTGGAATGAAGTTGATGCGCGAGCCGCGCGCCTTCAATTTGCACACCAGCCGCCACATCATGCGGCTGATGGGGCGCTCGGATGATAAGTGGAGGAAATATCTATTTTATTGAGGTTGTGTTGCAGGTGAGTCGTACCAAACTCCCACGCTACAAAGAGTGGGCTTGTCACCCAGGCATGCCAGAAACAACTCGTCGTCTTTTGCCATCCGCATCGACTGTTTAAAGCTGAGAATGTGCTTGCTTCCATCCTTGAATCGAAGAAGGCAAGCCCTGCCGTCGTCACCCTGCTGCTTTGGGTATGACTCGACCTGGTAGCACACCAGGTTAGCGCCCTTGGAGACCTGCTTGTGATCGACTATATCCGGTTCCCCTGGTTGTCCTTGGCGGCTATGCAAAAACGGACGCCACATTGTGCGGGTTTCAGTCTGGCAGACAACACAATGGAGAGCGGATAGGCAAAAAAACAGTAGCAACCCAGAACGGTGATTCCTCATTGAATCCTCGACGACACAGTCAGGACTGGAAGGTGAAAACTAGGATCGTGATCACCTTAGTCTAATGGCCATTCCCGATATAAGTATTGCGTGCAATTAAGTCTTCAAGGTTTCGCCCCAAGTTGAGGGCGACTCGCGTCTCTTAGGTAACCACTGACCTACCATAACAAATTGAGCAATCTACGACCAAATAGCATTTGTTCGGATTTTGTGACAGATATCAACTTCTTGAGTTGCGTTAACGGGCACTTGGTTATTGTTCTTAGTTGAAGGCGATTCGTTGGTAACAACAGGGAGGAGAGCGCCATGAAATTGGAATTATCGTCCGCCGTTTGGCCGGCGCGATTCGGCCGATCCAGCCTATGTTACCCAACGGCACCCAGATCAACATGCTCATTCCAAGCGACGTGAATCTATACGCGCGGGTAAGTGAGGCCGGTGGCTCTTCGATCCATGAGCTGAGCTCGCAAGACGGGTCGGTTTTGAGGCGGTTCCAAGTAGGCAAAAACGAGTCTGGTGCTGCCGTGGCTTGTGTTAATGACGGGAAGTTCATTTCCTTCAGAGAAGTGGAAGGGAGACTGGTGCCGCTCAGCGGGATTCCTGAACTAGTCTCCGATCCGGTCCAACCGAAGCCAAATGCTAGTTCGACATTAGCGAAATAGTTAGCCGACCGCCGCGCGACTGATTTCCGATCTTACTTCTGTGGGTTCTTGTCGTCTGGCGGCTTCTGCCCCTGCGGCTGCTTCTGCTGATCCTTCGGTATTTCCTTGCCTTCGAACAAAATCTTCGTGTTGGTCCCGAAGCGCTTGTAGTCTTCGTACTTCACGATTTCTTTGATGTGCACGTCTTCCAGCTTGAAGTGCAGTTCGTCGTCGGCCTTGGTGTAGACCGGAAACCAGTATTGGCCGTCGATTTGTTGCCGCCAGGTCGTGAACTTGGGAAATAGATTTTCCTGATCGTCGCGCTTCTTCACTTCGTTGCAGGGCTTCCCGTGGCAGAGGTCAGGAACGGTTTTGCCATAGGTTTTTACGATCTGGAAGTCGTGATCGTCGACCCAGACGCGTCCCTGAAAATATCGTTTCTTGCCTTCGATCTTTTTCGGCGCGATATCGAAGACATAACAGTGCAGCTCGTCTTCCTGCTGCTGCCCGACATAGAGAATGTTGTATTCGGGGATTTCTTCGCTGGTCAGCACGAAGGGCAACCGGTGCCGAATGTCCTCAAAATCTTCCTGTGACATGAAAATCTTGGTCAGGTTCGATTGCGGCGCGAAGACGACATTTTCCATCCGCTTGCCCTTGTCGTCGTACAGCACGTCGAACACCTCGTGATACTCGCCGTCGACGGTGTCGCCCTCAAGCGTTTGCACCTTCACGTCCTGGCGATAGGTGTACTGGTCGCGCGCTTTGGCGAACTCGCTTTCCTTCGCGGCAAAGCGCTTGATGATGTCCTCAGGAGTCGTATCTTTTGGCGGCGTGTTGTCGAGGGCGCCCTCTTGTCCGAAAAGCGGCGCAGAAAGCGGAATGGCGGCGAGCCCGGCCGTGAGGGTCAGGCAAAGCAGGGAAGTACGGAAAGCCCGGTTCATATATTTTCTAGTTTAGCGGATTGCAAGGAGGCTTCGTAGAGGCGTCGTCGGCCACGTTTCCTGCGGCATCGCTCTTCTGACCGCCGCAAGCGGAGAAGAAACGTAGCGAACTGCGCCTCTACGGAAGCATACTGCGGCGTCCCCACCCTCCAAACCCCTCTCCGCTCAGTGAGGCTGGAGGGGAGGGCGCTGCAGTTCTGCCATTCATTTGGATGCCTCGATGGGCAAGAGGTTGCCGGGAGAAGCGGGTGGCAAAATTCAAAGTGGCAATGTGGCAAGGTGGCAAGGTGACAAGGTGAAAAACGCGTCAAATGCTGCTTTCCTCCAGATGCTGCTTTCACCCAGAGCCTGCCACCTTAAATGTTGTGGCTTTGTCACTTTGCCACCTTGCCACATTGCCACTTTGTCACCTGCCTTTGCTACACTCATCCGTTTGCCGCAGGAGGTTTTTATGCGCCGCCTTTTCCTGTCCTTTCTCGTTCTGACTCTCACTCTCCCGGCCATTGCCCAGGCCAAGCATCCCTTCACCTTCGAAGACATGATGAAGCTCAAGCGCGTCGGCGATCCGCAAGTTTCGCCCGATGGCAAGTGGGTGATCTTCAGCGTGGTCGATGTCGATCTCGCGGCGAATACGAAGACGCCGCACGTGTGGATCGTGCCGCTGAATGCTGATTCCCATGTCTCCCAAAACCACGGAGACATGGGGCACCCGGATTCAACCGAACGCGAACTCATGCCCGAACAGGACGCCGACCGTCCGCGCTGGTCGCCGGATGGCAAGCGCTTCGCGTTTCTCTCCAACAAAACCAATGGATCGCAGGTATGGATCGCTGATTTCGACCCCGAGACGGGAAAGGTAGTCGGCAAGTCGCAACTGACCACAACCGTAACCGAGGCGGGCGGGGAATTGTGGTCACCGGATGGGAAGAGCATTCTGTTCACGTCGGAGGTATACCCGCAATGCGACGGCCTGCCGAATGAAATTGCCTGCAATTTTACCAAGCATGCCGAAGAGAACAGATCAAAAGTAAAGGCGCAAATTTTTGATCACCTGCTCTACCGCCACTGGAATGCTTATAAGGAGGGAACGCGTACTCACTTGTTCTTGGCCAACATACGCTCCGCTGGAAACCCGAAATGCGTGAATGTGCCCGACCAGCCGTGCAGCAATCGGCAATATTTTGCGACCGCGTACCGCGATCTCACGCCCGGAGACTACGATGCGCCAGTCTTCTCACTTGGTGGGCAGGATGATTATGCCTTCTCTCCTGATGGGCAGGAGATTTGCTACGCCTCGAATCACGACAAAAATCCAGCGGCTTCGACCAACAACGATCTGTGGATCGTCCCGGTGGATGGAGGGGCAGACGCCTCGTCCGGCCCAACGAGCGACGCGGCGCGCGAGCTTACTCCGCACGATTGGGTCAAGACGGTTCTCGCCCATACAAAGAACATCACCGCCGACAATCCCGCCAGTGACACGTCGCCGCTCTATTCGCCCGATGGCAAATACATCGCCTACCGCGCCCAGCAGCGCCCGGGATACGAGAGCGACCGCTTTCGGCTCGTGCTCTACGACCGCAAGACGGGCACCACGGCGAACGCGACGGAGGAGTTTGATCATTGGGTTGGCACTTTTACGTGGGCGCCTGATTCGAAGCGGCTTTATTTCTCTGCGGAAGACACGGGCGAAGCGCCGATCTACGCGCTCTCGTTTGAAGCGACGGGTAAGAATCTCGAATCGCGTTCGAAGATCACCGAAATCGCGCGCGGCTTTAACGACGATCTCGCTGTTACGGCAGACGGACTCGCGATTGTCTTCACACGGATGTCGATCGGAGCGCCCACTGAGGTGTACGTTAACCGATACACCCCGGTAGGTCCCGCTAGTGATTGCAAGGCAACGTTCCCTTATAAAGGGCTGACGGTCGTGCAATTTGACTGTTCGACGAGGCTTGACTTGCAGCGGCTTAGCCACCTAAACGACTCTCTCCTTTCCAACGTCGCGATGTCTCCTCTCGAATCCTTCTGGTTCTCCGGCGCCCACAACGACAAAGTCCAAGGCTTCCTAGTCAAGCCGCCGAACTTCGACGCCTCGAAAAAATATCCCGTGAAATTCCTCATTCACGGGGGGCCGCAGGGAGCCTGGGGAGACGACTGGTCGTATCGCTGGAATCCTGAGCTGTTGGCGTCACCAACCTCGGCGACGCCCAGCGGCTACGTGGTCATCATGATCAACTTCCACGGCTCGACCGGATACGGGCAGAAGTTTATCGACGCCATCAACGGCGACTGGGGCGGCGCTCCGTATGAAGACCTGATGAAGGGCCTCGACTACGCTGAGCAAACGTATCCCTTCATCGACAAAAACCGCGAGTGCGCGCTGGGCGCGAGCTACGGCGGATACGCCATCAACTGGATTCTCGGCCACACCGACCGCTTCAAGTGCCTGGTTTCGCACGACGGCATGTTCAACGCCGAGTCGGCGTGGGGCACGACCGAAGAACTCTGGTTCAACGACTGGGAGTTCAAGGGCACGCCCTACGACAATCGCGCCAGCTACCAGCAGTGGTCGCCGCACCAGTACGCGAAAAATTTCAAGACGCCGACGCTGGTCATCCACGGCCAGCGCGACTATCGTCTCGACGTCAGCGAGGGCCTGCAGCTTTTTACCACGCTGCAAATGGAAGGCGTGCCCTCGAAGATGCTCTACTTCCCCGACGAAGGCCACTGGGTCCTGAAGCCGCAGAATTCGCAGCTCTGGTACAAGACGGTGAACGACTGGGTCGATCAGTGGACGAAATGAAATTGGGCGTCGGGTGATGGGTCTTGGGCGTTGGGACAAACGCTGAAATTCACATCTCCCCAGAACTGGGCCTGCGTCCCTTCCACAAAATTGTCATCCTAAGGCCTGCGTTTTTTGCAGGCCGAAGGACCCCTGCACTCCTTGACAGCTCCACCGCTGCCGGCAAGTTGCACAGGTCCTTCGCCGCAAAAAGCGCGGCTCAGGATGACAATTTTACTGCTGCACAACTTCCATTACTCTTTCTCCGCCAGGCCACACCGGCCGCTCAATCGGCGCTACAGGCTGCTCTCTCCCCAAAGAATCGCTCCCGCTCGCTGGTGCAGGCAAAAGCTCCAACAAGTCACTCAGAGCTGCCGTTGTCCCTGCCGTCGCCGCAACATTTACTTCCAATGGTGCACTAAACCCTCCGCTTGAAGGCGAAATGCTCACCAGTCCATTGATGTCGCTGACGGCCCCGCTTTGGCTCACGCTGAGGATCACCGGCATCCCCGGATTGCCCGAGTTCGTCTCCCCGCCTCCGCCGCCAGAGCCTGATCCTCCGGGACGAAACACTGTCGTCTGAAATGCGACCTGCGCTCCCAACACAGAATTTGGCGGCGATGACGAATCCGTCACCCGCATAACCAGCGGCTGAAAACTCGCGGTCGAAATTTGGCCTGCGCCCGAAATCGGGGACAGATTCAGGCTGGCCAACGGCACAGGATTCGCATAGAAAGCCTGACAGGGCGCATTCGCCGGCGCCACGCAGGCGCTGATCTGTACGAGCGATGCAAATTGCGTGACCGACAGTGTGACTGAAGCGTAGCCGTTTGAATTTGTTGGCGCGCTGGCGGCGCTGAGCGCACCGATACCCGTGACGACGGTGAAGTTCACCTTCGCGTTGACTTGCGGGACGCCCAGGCTCAAGACGCGCGCCGTCAGCGGAGTGCTGACTGTCGCGCCCTGAGCGATCCAGATGAGCGGTGAAACGACTCCGATATCAGAGTTCGACTCGGCGGAACTCAGCGTGGTAGTCACCGAGGGCGAAGTACTGTAGGCCCCAGGCGCCAGGGTAGCGGTGACGCTGGCCGTTCCCACGGAGGCGGGCGTGAGCCATGAGGACGCCAAGCCGCTTTCGTCGGTCGTGACCTTGCAAGAAGAAACTCCGCCGCAGGCAGAAAGCTGCAGCCCGTTGCTGGCGCTCCAGGCGATGGTCGCACCGGCGACGGGAGTGACGCCGTCGGCGGCCACGGCGCGGACAGTCATCGGATTCGGCGCTTGCGTCCCCACCGGTGTGGAGGGATTAACAGAGCTGAGAAGCAGGAGATTATCGGTCGACGCCGCGCCATACGTCAGAACATTCGTCATCACGCTGGAGGCGCCCGTAACAGGGTCGCTGATGGTGATGCTCTGAGGTCCGTCGGCGAATGCCGGTGCGGCGAGAATCATCTGCCCGGCATTAACGGCGAGCGGCGTGACGCCGTTGTTGCCCACGCTGACGTTGAGGCCGGGAGCAAATCCGGTTCCGAGCAAGGTAACCGGGCCACCGCTCACACTCAGACGCGGCGGAGCGGCCGAGTCCCCGTAGAGCACATAGGCCTGGTAACGATAGTCGGGCCGGCCGTCGCCCCGCGCATCGGCTACGCCAATCAGAAAATTTGTGGACGCTGCGATCTGGGCATCAAGCCGCGTAAGGCCAAAGCTCGACGTGTTGAACGCAGATGGCGTGAAGGCGGGCGGCGGAGTTCCCTCGGGATCCGAGGCAGCCCACATGCCGATCACCGGCTGCGCCTTGGATTCGCTTGTGCTGCCATATTCGTCCAGACTCGTGATCGCCACCGAAAGTGTACGGTTGCCCTGTGCGGGAAGAAGGAAATACGGCGAGGCGCCATAGCCGGAGATGGATCCCTGCCAGTTTCCAGTCAGAGGCGTGGACGCGGGTGCAATCCATGTAGAAGCCGAACCGGCGAGCGCTTGTGCGCTGCCGGTCATCATGATGTCCTGTTCGACGTCCTGACCGGCGGAGACAGAAATCGTAATCGACTGTCCCAATCCCGAAGGCGTCACCAACAACGGCGCGTATGATCCCACTCCGGCAGCCCACGTGGGGTCGAGCGGCTCGACGCTCAGCTGATATTGGGCCGGGCTCCCGTTCGGAAGCGGCAAGTTTCCCAGATCGAAAAATCCCTCCACGCTCGTCGAGTTCGAGCCCCATTCGCTGTAGGGATCGCCCAGCGCATCATTGAATCCGGTAATGGCATTGCCGGCATTCCCGGTGAACAAGAATCCTGAAACGCACGAGGCCGCATATCGGCGCGATGGCTGTTTCGTGGTGGGATCGATCCAGCGCGCAACCACATTCACGCCCTGCATTGGCTGGATGGCGTTGCCGCTGCTTCCCGTGAACCAAACCGATCCATGGATGCGGGCCGTGACTGCCGACGATATTTGCTTGCCGTTGAAGCTCGATTGATTCTGCGAATTCACAGGATAGAGCCGTGACATCGCCGCCGCATCGTCCGCGGCGAGTTGATATGGATTGGGATAACACTTGGTGATGGGCACGCAATTCCACGAATCTTTGAAGTGCATGACGGGAAATCCCGCGTAGTCGTCGCCGGTCGGCTGCGGGTTGCCTGTGAGCACGTTGGGATTGACCTGCGACCACCCGAGTCCGAAGACCGATCCGATCACGCGCACCAGGCGGTATTCCACATCGACCAGTTGCGAACTCTCCAGCGCGCACTGGCCGTTGATGACAATCAGCGCGTGCAGGTACGTGCCGGACGGCGAATAGTTGTCGTCTCCTCCGTAAACTGCGTTGAAGAAGCACTGGCTGGAGTCACCGGCGCCGCTGCCGATCAAAGCATCGGTCACGGAGCCGTCGTAATCGTAAACCACCCCAACCGGCGTGGTCGTCGCCGTCGACTGGATGTCGCTTGGCACCGAGATGCCGTTCGCACTCACGATCACGTTCGTCCCATTCACGTCTTCGGAGAGTTGCCCGCCGCTGCTGGCGGCGATGGCGGCAGTTGGAACCGAAGTCCATTGGCTGAAGGCATCGGCGACAAATGAATTGGCGTCTGCGTTGGGCAGTATTGGACTGAGATCTCCCTGATCGGTGTAATAAGTAATGAGCCCCTGCGGCCAGACGAGTGGCTGCCCTGCCATCGTGGATTCAAAGTAGCTCGTCCCTGCGACATTTTTCGGTTCGCCAGCGCCAGATCGCGTGCTGCACACAAAGATGATTGCGCCAATCAAGCCCAGCTTGATCAGCTGCCGCCAACTAACTGATTGAAATGGAGCGATCACGGTCACCTCTGGAGTTACGGGTTTGAGCTCTGTTCGCTGCGCCGGACCGCCAGGGCGAAGTCACTGATCGGGGCGCGTGTCTTTCCTCCAAGAACCGGGTCAGTGCGAAAAGCCGCGAGATGCAGAGCCGAGAGCAGAACCCGGCCTGAAGAATCGACAGGGAAGCGGCCGACCGGATAGGCGACGCAACTAGTCAGCCCCAGCTTGCTAGCCGGATAAAGAAAAAGTAGAACGCGGTCGCCGATGCGATAGCGCTGTCCGCCCGACCAAAGACCCATCCATTGTGAAATTGTGAGGCTCTCGCCAGTCGTTGCGCCGCGAATCGCATTTTCCACCTGAAAAGTAATGGCCACGGTTTCGAGCGCCGCGCGATGCGCCTGCGCCTTCGGGACGCGTTTGATCGCGGTGACGGTTCCGGAAAAGATCGTCCCCGCCGAATGGGCAAGTTGGGCGAAGCCAAATGTGCCTGGCGAGATAGCCTGCGCACCCGGGTGAGGCAAACCCGGCGCCGGATCAACCGGAGGGACGATCACGCGGGGATTCTGGATGCCGAAGTCTGGTGAAGCGAACTCCGGTGAACTATCGGCGCGATTCGCCTGGCCGTGGGAAGCGCCAGCCAACAAAACCACGAACGCAATGAGCAGACACAAATACCTGCTCCCAAACATAAAGGAGACCTCGCGCAGGAATGTCCGCTCGGAAGACGGCGCCTGGGAGGCGCCAGGAAACGACTCAGCCTAGCCGAACTGACAGGAAAGAATCTGTGACATATGTCACACATGACCTGTGGATTACGGGATCAAGCAGTGATTTTCAGGCAAGAATTCCCAACTCGGGAATTGCGAGCTGGATTTGGGGCCGGTCCGCGGCACGAGAACTCCATCAGCACGCTTTGACATCTCCGCATCAACGCGCGGCTACAATGCCGTGCGAGAGGACTCATGCGAAATTCGCGCAGAAAATTTCTTACGACATCTTTGGGAGTGCTAGGAGCGGCGGCTGCATTGCGTGGCCAGTCGCAGAACCCGGCTGGTCAAAATCAGAACGATCTGGCGCCGGGAGCGCCACCGGCGTTCGGAACCGGAATGCCCGTCGGACCAGAAATCTCCGCAACGACCATCGCTGAGGCGGAAAAGCTGGTTCAGTTCGAGATGACCGACGCTGAGCGCGCGGTCGCCGCGGCCAGTTGGCGCAAGACGATGGCGGGACTGTACGAGCGCCGCGTCGGCCCACGCAAACTGGCGCTCGAATCGACTCTCGCCCCAGCCACGCGATGGAATCCCGTATTGCCGGGTCAAAAATCGGGGCCACAGCAGGATCGCTTCGTCCGCAGCAAATCCGACCCGGGCCCTCTGCCCACGCGCGATGAAGATATCGCCTTCGCCCCCATCACGAAGCTTTCCCGCTGGATCGAATCCCGCAAGCTCACGTCAGTACGCCTGACCAATATTTATCTAAAGAGAATCGAGCAATTCGATCCCAAGCTGCACTGCGTGATCACGCTGACTCGTGGCTTGGCGCTCAATCAAGCAAAGCAAGCCGACGCAGAAATCGCCGCCGGAAAATATCGCGGCCCACTGCACGGCATTCCCTGGGGCGGAAAAGACCTGCTCGACACCGCAGGCATCCCGACCACCTACGGCGCTGAACCATTTCGCAATCGCATCCCAAAAGAAGACGCTGTAGTCGTGAAGCGCTTGCACGAGGCGGGTGCGGTTCTTTTGGCCAAGCTCAGCCTCGGAGCCCTCGCCCTCAACGACATCTGGTTCGGCGGACAAACCATGAATCCCTGGCTGCTCGAAGAAGGCTCCTCCGGCTCCAGTGCCGGGCCCGGCGCCGCCACCGCCGCAGGCCTCGTGGGATTCGCCATCGGCAGCGAAACCGGAGGCAGCATCATCAGCCCGTCGCAGCGCTGTGGTATCAACGGTCTTCGACCCACCTACGGCCGCGTGGCGCGAACCGGCGCCATGACCCTCTGCTGGTCGCTCGACAAGCTCGGCCCCATGACCCGAAGCGTGGAAGACGCCATGCTGGTCCTCCACGCGATCACCGGACCAGACGCCGGCGACGTCGCCAGCGTGCCCAGTCATCTCGACTTTGACGCCGGCTCCAGCGTCGCCGGCCTGCGCGTCGGCTATTTCCCCAAGTGGTTGAACGAGAATCCCGCCACCGAAGTCGACCGCGCGGCGGTGAACGCCGTAAAAAAAGTGGGAATGATTCCGGTGGAGGTTTCGATTCCCGACTGGCCCTACGATTCGCTCGACCTGATTCTGTTCGCCGAAGGCGCAGCCGCATTCGAAGAACTCACGCTCAGCGGCGGCTTGCGCGAACTCAAAGCCCAGGTCCCCGACGCATGGCCCAACATTTTCCGGCAGGCGCGATTTCTTTCTGCCGTCGACTTCGTGCAGGCCGACCGCTTCCGCCGCAAAGTCGCCGAAGAGATGGCCGAACTATTCTCGCAAGTCGATTTGCTGCTCGTGCCGTCGGTGCGCGACGAGATGCTGACCATCACCAACTTCACCGGACATCCCGCGCTCGAACTGCGCGCCGGATTCATCGAAGTCTCCAAAGCCCGCAGCGATTGGGCGCCCGATCCCAATCATCCTCTTCCAACGTTCTCTACGCCCCGCCGCGTGCCCCACGGCGTAACTCTGATTGGCCGCCTCTTCGAAGAGGGCCCTATGGTCAACGCCGGACTAGCCCTCGAACGCGCCTTCGGCGTAGTCGACGAGCGTCCACCGGGGTTTTGAGAGTCCACAGGATGGGGAAACCCAACCACAACGCATCTTTTATAATTGCGCCCGCAGCATGGCTCTAACCGCTGGCACAAAACTCGGACCCTACGAAATTCAGTCGCCACTTGGCGTGGGCGGCATGGGAGAGGTGTACCGCGCACGCGATTCACGGCTGAACCGCGATGTCGCCATAAAGATTCTCCCCGCCGCGTTCTCCCGTGACCCCGAGCGCCTGCAGCGTTTCGCCCAGGAGTCCCGTGCCGCCGCTGCCCTGAACCATCCCAACATTCTTTCCATCTATGACATCGGAGAGGCGCAGGGATCTCCTTACATCGTGTCCGAGCTCCTTGTGGGCGAGACGCTTCGCGACCGCGTGCGCACTGGATCTTTGAGTTCTCGCAAGGCCGTCGATTTCGCCCACCAGATTTGCAAAGGACTCGCCGCTGCGCACGAGAAGGGAATCGTTCACCGCGACCTCAAGCCAGAAAATCTCTTCATCGCCAACGATGGCCGGATAAAGATTCTCGACTTCGGCCTCGCCAAGCTCACGCATCCCGAAGCCGATCTGCTCGGCGACGCTCCCACCCAGCAAGTCAACACCGAAACCGGTGCGATCATGGGCACGGTCGGCTACATGTCGCCCGAACAGGTGCGCGGCAGGCCCACCGATGCCCGCTCCGACATTTTTTCTCTGGGCGCAATCCTCTACGAAATGCTTTCGGGCAAGCGCGCCTTTCGCGGTGAATCCTCCGCCGACACCATGAGCGCGATCCTGAAAGAAGATCCGCCCGACCTCGCTGAGACCAATCGCAACGTCTCACCCGCACTCGAGCGAATCGTCCGCCATTGTCTCGAAAAAAATCCCGGCGAGCGTTTCCAGTCCGCGCACGACGTCGCTTTCAATCTCGAAGCGCTGAGCGATATCAGCAGCACCAGCCGTGGCGGCGTGCACGCTCTACCCGAACAGAAATCGCATGTTCGCTGGGCGCTGCCTCTCGCCGCGGGATTGCTCGTTCTTCTCTCGTGCATTCTCGTTTATCGCTTCGCCCGCCGTGCTGTCGTCACCAGCCCTGTGTTCCACGAAGTTACCTTCCGCTCCGGCGCGATCTGGGATGCCCGCTTTGCCGCCGACGGCCAGACCATTGTGTATGGCGCCGCGTGGGACGGTTCCCCACAGGAAATCTACACGACGCGTTACGACTCGACTGACTCCCGTCCGCTCGGCATTCGGCCCGCGCAGATCCTCTCCCTCTCTTCTAAAGGAGAGTTGGCGGTCGCCTTAAATCCAGTCGACAGTGGGCCATTCGTTCAGACCGGAACCCTCGCCCGCGCGCCGCTGGCAGGAGGTGCTCCCCGCGAAATGATGGAAGGCGTTTTCTGGGCTGATTGGACGCCCGACGGCGAGTCGTTAGCCGTGATTCGTTTCAGTAGTGTTTCGCTGGCTCATCTCGAGTTTCCCGTCGGAAACGTGATTTATGAGCCGAGAGGATGGGTGAGTCATGTTCGTTTCTCGCCCAACGGCCAGTATCTCGCCATCGGCGATCACATTGTCGGCGGCGACGATGGCCGCGTCGTCGTCATCGATACTCACGGAAACCGCAAGGCCGCCTCGTCCTTTTATTCCAGTGTGGAGGGTCTGGCCTGGGCGCCCGATGGCAAAGAGGTTTGGTTTACCGCTTCGCCCGTGGGCTCGCAACATGCCGTCTATGCCATGGATCTGTCGGGCGCGGAGCGGCTCATCTACAGTGCTCCGGGCGGAGTGACCATTCGCGACATCAGTAGAACCGGCCTCGTGCTGCTCACTGCCGACAAAAGTCGCGTGACGCTCTACGCCCTCCCACCCGGCGAAACGCAGGAGCGCAACTTGTCGTGGTTCGATTGGACACTGCTTGCCGATATGTCGAGCGACAGCAAAACCGTGCTGTTCTCCGAGACTGGACAGGCCTCCGGGGGGGAATACAATCTTTACCTCCGCAAAACTGACGGTTCTCCAGCGCTCAAGTTGGGTCAGGGCGGTTTTGGCAAGCTATCTCCCGATGGTCAATGGGTCGCTGCTGAAGTCGGATCCCCTCCAAAATTGATGCTCTTGCCCACTGGCGCAGGCGAGCCGCGCCTGTTACTCGGCGACAAAGGAGACCGCTTCGGCTGCCGCTGGCTGCCGGACGGCAAAGCGCTCGTCTACTATTCCACCGATCCCGGCCATGGCCCCCGTCCCTACTTGCTTGAACTGAAAGGCGGGCAGCCTCGTCCGTTTGCTCCTGAAAATACCGGAGACGGAATCGTCTCGCCCGACGGAAAATTCTTCCTCGCCACCGATCGCCAGCGTCAGGCCTGGCTCTATCCCATTGACGGCGGCGAGCCTCGCAAGTTGGCTTTCTCCCTCGCCCCCGGGGAAAGACTGAATCGTTTCCTGGACGGGGGAAAGACTGTGCTCATCCGCACTCGCAGCGTTCCCGTGCAACTCACGCGCGTCGACCTCGCCACTGGCCAACGCAATCTCTGGAAACAATTGACTCCTTCCGATCCTGCGGGCGTGCTAGGCGTCCCCTCGATGCTATTCAGCGCCGACGGCAAATCCTATGCCTATTCCGTCGGCCGCGTTCTGTCGGATTTGTATGTCGTTGACGGATTGAAGTAATCAGGTTTTGGCGGCAAAGTGCAGCCGGGAATCAAGAGCATTTGATCGCGGAGTGGCCCAGCGTGGACTTGGGGGACGAAGATCCGTCGTTGACTTTGTCTTCTCAGGAACCCTAAGATGGCTCACCAAAAATTTAGGGGATAGCCTAGCCACTAGCGCCTTGCGGACGGCGCCACTGGACGGAGAATGATCGGCCAAAACGTCTCTCACTACAGAGTCATTGAAAAACTCGGCGGTGGCGGGATGGGCGTCGTCTACAAGGCCGAAGACACCCGCCTCAAGCGTTTCGTCGCCCTCAAATTTCTTCCCGAAGACGTCACCCGTGACGCCGCTGCCCTCAGCCGCTTTCGCCGCGAAGCCCAGGCCGCATCCGCGCTCAATCATCCCAACATCTGCACCATTTATGACATCGGCGAAGAAGGCGAGCAGGCTTTCATCGTCATGGAGTACCTCGAAGGCGAAACGCTCAAGCATCTCATCGGCGATCGCCCCCTCGAAATCGAGAAGGTTCTCTCCATCGGAATCGAGATCGCCGACGCCCTGGCGGCGGCGCACGAAAAGGGAATCGTTCATCGCGACATCAAGCCCGCCAATATTTTCGTCACTCGCCGCGGGGCGAAGATTCTCGACTTCGGCTTGGCCAAAGTCACGCAGGACGCCACCCGCGCCCTCGATCCCTCGGAAGCAACCCGCACCGAAGGCGAAAGCGCACACCACCTCACCAGTCCCGGATCGGCGCTCGGTACCGTCGCCTACATGTCGCCGGAGCAGGTGCGAGGCAAGCAACTCGACGCTCGCACCGATCTTTTTTCCTTCGGCATCGTCCTCTACGAAATGGCCACGGGTACGATTCCGTTCCGCGGCGAGACTTCCGGAGTAATTTTCGACGAGATCATGAACCGCGCGCCCGTAGCGCCGGTGCGCCTGAATCCCAAGCTCCCGGCCAAGCTGGAAGACATCATCAACCGCGCGCTGGAAAAAGACCGCGATCTGCGCTACCAGCATGCCGTCGACATGAAGTCGGAGTTGATGCGCCTCAAGCGCGATCTCGAATCCGGCCGCAGCAACGCCGCCTCCACTTCCGATACCCACGCCATCGCCGAAGCGCAACCCTCCGGTGCAGCACAGCGCGCCAGCGGCTCTGGCCGCGTAGCCGCCGCGTCCTCAGGCAGCGTCGCAGTACAAGCGCCGGCGCAGAGCTCGCCACTGAAGTGGATCATACCCGTCGCAGCCGTTCTAATCCTCGCCGCCGTTGCCGGATGGTTTTACACGCATAAAAAACAGACCGTCCAACTCACCGACAAAGATCAGCTCATCCTCGCCGACTTCACCAACCAGACCGGCGACGCCGTCTTCGACTCCACATTAAAAGAAGCCCTAGCCATCCAGCTCGAGCAATCGCCGTTACTCCAACTGGTCAGCGACGCCGAACTGCACAGCAACCTGCAATATCTCGGCCAGGCCAAAGATCAAAAAATCACTCCCGAACTAGCACAGCAACTCGGCCAGCGCCTCGGCGTTAAGGCCTATCTCGCCGGATCGATCGCAAATCTCGGCTCCTCCTACGTGATTCAACTCAACGCCATCAACGTCGCTACGAGCGAGGTCTTTGCCCGCGAGCAAGTCACGTCCCCCGACAAAACTGGCGTCCTGCAGGCCGTCTCGCAAGCCGCCACCGCCATGCGCGCCCGCCTCGGCGAATCGATGTCGTCGATTCAAAAGCTCACCACGCCCTACACCAACGTGACTACCGCCTCGCTGCAAGCCTTCCACGCCTTCTCTCTCGGCGAAGACGAACACCGCGAAGGCCGCGACTTCCCGCAGGCATCATCGTTCTATCAGCAAGCCATTCAACTCGATCCCTCATTCGCCATGGCCTGGGCGCGTCTCGGCGTCGCCTACGGCAACGTCGGCGCAATCTCAAAAGCTCTCGAGTATCTGAAGAAAGGTTACGACCTGCGTGAGCGCGTCACCGAACGCGAGCGCATGTACATCGAGTCGCAATACGAATTGCAACTCTTCGACATGCCCAAGGCGATCGAGTCCTACAAGCTTTTTGTCGCAACGTATCCGCGCGACGCCGCTGCCTGGAACAATCTCTCCACCGCCTACGGCATCATCGGCGACTACGACCAAGCCGCCCAAGGATTCAAAAAAACCTGGGAGATCGCCCATTGGGACAACGTCGCCGCCAACAACGCCGCCGGCACGCTCCTGCAAACCGAGCGCATGGCCGAAGGCGAGCGCTATCTCAAGGAAGCTTTCGACCAGGGCGGCGGCGACAACACCAACTACCAGACCAACGCCATGATCGACGACCTGCTCACCGGCAAGCCCGATTGGGAGAAGCACATCCAGTGGGCTGCGGGACGGCCCGATGGTTTCGTGCTCGAAGCCGCCGCCGGAAGTTTCTATCTTTATCTCGGCCGCATGCACGAAGCCGATCTGCACTGGGAGCAGGCAGCCAAACGAGCCGAGCAGCAGAAGATTCCCGACGCCGCAGGCTCCATCTACGCGGTTAAAGCCATTCATGACGCGCTAGTCTCCAACTGCGGTCCCGCGCGCGACGCCGCCCACAAAGGCCTCTCGCTCGATCACTCCATTGCAACGCTACCCGACGCCGAACTAGCTCTAGCCCTCTGCGGCGATACCAACGGGTTACAAGAAATCGAGAAAGCCGCCGCAGCCGAGCCCGCAAACACGCTCTACAACGATCTTTATCTCCCCGAAGTAAAAGCCGCCGTAGCCATCGCGCAGCATCATCCCGAAGAAGTCGCAGGCCTGCTATCTTCGGCCACGCCGTACCCGCTGGTTTCGAAGACTCCGCATCTTCTGGGAATCGCGTCGCTCGCATCGAAAAAGCCGCAGCAAGCCGTCACGGACTTCGAACCCGGCCTCCGCTATCGTGCCGCCGCACTCGGCGAAGGCGGAGGCGGAGCCAGCCAGGCCCCAGACTACGTTCTCTGCCTGCTAGGCACTGCCCGCGCCCAGGCCCAATTCGACAAACCCGCCGCCACTAAGAGCTACCAGAAGCTCTTAGATCTCTGGAAAAATGCCGACCCCGACTTCATCCCCGCCCAGGAAGCCAAACGCGAACTCGCCGCCCTAAGTCAAAACAGTAAGTAAGGGCACCGACCCGCGCGGGCCAACAAAATCAAGCTTGTCATTCCGAGCAAAGCGAGGAACCTGCAGTTAGCCGGCTGGGTGCCCACTCTTCGCGTCTCGTGCGAAGGGTGGGTAAGATGGTGCCGACAGCGCCGGATTTTGGTTACGCCGGAAACCGGATCAAACCGGCGAGACCCTTGCCACCTTGTCACTTTGCCACCTTGTCACCTTAGCTCCCACCTTGCTCCGACAACAACCCCGTTACTCTCGTGCGACCGCCTGCGTTGCCCGTTCCTCATTCGCAATGGGACAATAGATTCATGGCAAAAATTTCAGCCCATCTCCTTCAACCTGTGCTGCTCTGTCTCTTCGCGTGCGGCATCGCCGCGGCGCAACAGCCTGCCGCATCTCAGCCGGCGTCGAGCCAGGCCGCTCCGGCCAAGCCTGCGACCAGCACGGCGGCGAAGAAGCCTGCCACTGCAGCCAAGACCGCGCCTGCTGTCGTGCTCAAGACGCCAAAGGATAAAGAGAGCTACGCCATGGGCATGAACCTGGGCACAGGCCTGCATCGCCAGGGGCTGACACTCGATCCGGCGCTGGTGGCGCGCGGCATGCGCGACGCCATGACCGGCGGCAAGACTGCCATGACCGAGGACGAAGCGCGCGCGGCCATGCAGCAGCTCCAGGGCGATGTGCGCCAGAAGATGGACGCCAAGGCGCACGAAGAAGGCCTGGCGAATCGCAAAGAGGGCGAAGCGTTCCTCGCCGCCAATAAAGGCAAAGAAGGCGTCGTGACGCTGCCAGACGGTCTGCAATACAAGATTCTCAAGGCAGGCTCTGGTCCGAAGCCAACCGCGAGCGACACCGTGACCTGCAACTATCGCGGTACGCTGCTCGACGGAAAAGAATTCGACAGTTCCTACAAGCGCGGCCAGCCTGCTTCGTTCCCTTTGGGCGGCGTGATCAAGGGCTGGACTGAAGCTCTGCAACTGATGCCCGTAGGATCAAAGTGGCAGCTGTTCATTCCGCCTGACCTTGCCTATGGCGACCAGCCTCCCACGCGCGATATCGCCCCTGGCGACACACTCATCTTTGAAGTAGAGTTGATTTCGATCGGCGAAAAGAAATAAAAAGCAAGGTGGCAAAGTTTCAAAGTGGCAAGGTGACAATTTCAAAGGTCGACTCTTGAAACCTTGTCACTTTGCCACCTTGTCACTTTGCCACCTTGCCTCTCACAGCGGATGCTGCAGATGCTCCTCGGCCGACAGGTTGGCTCCCGCGAGAAGCAGCAGTCCCGACAGGAACGCCCAGAACATCAGACTCACCGAGAGTGCAAACGGCCCGTAGACTTCCTGAAAATTCAGCCAAGGCAGCGCCAGAATATAAGCGTACTTCAGCGCCTCCGAAAGCAATCCCATGACGATTGCAGAGGGCAAGACGGCGCGCGCAGGAACTTTGCCGTTCGGCAGAAGCCAGTAGATGAGAAAGAAGATCGCAATGCTGGCGGCGATCGCGCACAGCTTCATGGTGAGAAATCCAACCAGCCGCACCAGCCACGTTCCATATCCTCGGAACAGGAACTGCATAAACGCAACCGGCCCCGCGGTCATGGCGATCGAGAGCAAAGCCAGCGCCCCGCAGGCGAAGGCGAGCCCCAGCGAGATCAACTGATTGCCGATGTAGGAGCGGTTGTTTTCGAATCGCCAGATGCGGTTGAGCGCAACTTCCAGTGGAAGAAATACTCCCGACGAAGTGACCAGCAGGATCAGCAACGAGACCACTTGCACGCGCTGGCGCGAATTCACCATGGCGTTGAGGTTGCGAATCACGAACTCCTGACCGGCCGGTAAATCGTCGCGGAGAAGTTCGACGACCACGTCCGACATGACTTGCGAGTGAAAGACGCGGCGGATCAGCGTCATCATCAGCACGACGAAAGGAAAGAACGAAAGGATTGCATTGGCCGCCACCGAAAAGGCGAAAGTGTGCACTTCGGTCCGCATCAGATATTTCAGCGTGGACAAGGCGAGTCCCGGACGTCGCCTGCGCCCGCCCGAAGGCTGCTCGTTTGCCGCGTTCGATTTGAGCGTGATCGGCTGGTTCGGCACGGGATCGGTTTCAATCGTACCAGTTTCCAATCCGTCGACCGTGTCGCGGCGTGATCCGCACTGTTTCAAAATGCAATGACCAGAGACCACGATTCCCCGGCGAACCCCAACGGTTTGAGAAAGTTAGCGGAAGATTTCTTTATCCGCGTTAAAGTAATGCATTTATGACCGATAGTCACATTTACGTTTTCTTACTAATTCTTCTTGCGAATCGTTTTAATAGTGCTTATGATCTGGTGCTCAATACCGGACGGTTGTTCGGTATTGATCCCGGAAGTAAACGTTTTACATCAGTTGGGTGTGGTGGAAATGCGCCAAATTGTCGGGCTCCGAAGGTTTGTTCCGCAAGCGGTTGCTCTGCGGCAGAACCGAGGAGTCTTTTCCTTTTTGCGAATCATTCCTTCCGCACATTGATAGGCGCCACAACAATTCTATCGGCTTCTTTGAGGGGGCCTCGGTCGACCGGGGCAAACGAAGATGCCGGAGAATCATTCTTCGCGATCAGTGAAAGGAGTAGTTTCCGTGAGAGAGAAAGGTACAGTGAAGTGGTTCAACGGAGCGAAAGGATATGGATTCATCCAGCGCTCCACGGGCGAGGACGTGTTCGTGCACTTCTCCGCGATCCAGGAGAACGGCTACCGCACCCTGAACGAGGGTGAGACCGTGGAGTTTGACCTGCTCAAGGGACCCAAAGGGTTCCAGGCGGCAAACGTCGTCCGCGCATAAAACCTGCGAACCATTCAAGAAGTCCCTCCTGTCGTCCCAACAGGAGGGCTTTTTTGTTGAGCGGGATGCATTCTCAGTAACTAGGGGTTCGGACACCCACTTGGAAGCGCTCAGAAAATACCAGGCAGGAGCTTCGCTGTGTGCTGCGAGTAAAGTTCGTATTCGTCACCGAAAAGTTTGCGCAAATGCGATTCTTCACGTTGAACTTGCCGTACCAGCAGTACGCTCCAAGGCAGGATCAACAGCCATCCCAAAAAACTCGCAAAGATGAGGGCGACGGAAACTCTCTCAAGTAAAGCGGCCGCATAGTAAGGATGGCGTAAGTAACGAAACGGGCCGGATTGTACCAACATTGGCGTCGAACTATCTTTGCCAAATGCGGCTCCCAGGAAGCTATCGGCCCACCTTTTCCAGAGAGCTGTTGCCAAGTGCAGAAGCAGTCCACACGCTTGCGCGGTTGGTTGTTCCAACCGAGGCATCAAATGAAAATGGCCGTAGTCGAGAAACACCGCGAAATCAGCCAGCATTAACACAAGTGCCCAGTTCACCCAGCCGGGCGCGGCGTTGCTTCCCCATCTTTCTTTGCGCCGCGCCTGCGTCACTGGAGTTCTGGCTCGGCGCAGTATCGACCACAGCAGCGGGAGTGCCCGCATGAGGAGATAGCCGCCGGAAAAAATGTCTACCCGCGACCACGGCGATGGCTGTCCCCATCGGATCAGGCAAGCCAGCGCTGCGATTAAGTATCCGATTTTAAAAGGCAGCCACGAGCCAGCTTTTCGTTCGCGAGTGCTTGACTCCTGTGACGCTACCGAAGTGGTGGGATTGCTGGACATGTGCGGTTTGGCCGCTCGTGTTCCGCTAAGTATACGTGGTGTCGCTGGCCACTCTTTGGCGTTTGGCTTGTTCTTTCCGTAACGAAAATGCGGTGCCCGTTTTGTGCAAGGGCGGGCGCGTTGCTGCTTGTTCCATGAGATTTTGGTGTATTCAAAAATCTCATGCTTTCGGCGGCACTTTGCCCACCCTTCGCACAAAACGCGAAAGGGTGGGGCAACCCGCCGTGAGATTTCGGCGTAAAGAAAATCCGATACTTTCGGCAGCACTTTTCCCACCCTTCGCACAAAACGCGAAGGATGGGCCACCCAGTTCATCTTGCTTCTGGCATTGTTAAATTTTGGGCTGCGAAGGCACTGGCGACCTGGCTAACTCTCCCACTCAAGCCAACAGCAAGCTTGAGTGGGCCACGCGTCGTCAGACTTCATCTACGTTGTTGATGATGAGCTTCTGTCGTAACTGGGGCGGTTATTCTTCTTCGCGCCGCCAGAGCAAAAGCCCATTGGCCCCGAGCGACAGCGCGCCCAACGTCGCCGGCTGTTGCGACGGTGCAAGCACTTGCTCTGGATCGGCGGCCCCGGTCTTCACAGGCCCCGATTTGTCGCCCGCCAGAATCGGCTGGTTGGCGTTGGTTTCGTACGCATAACCGGTAATCGTCTTGGTGTGCAGGTTCACACGGACCCAACCGTAATGAGTCCGACCGCTGATCTTAAACGTCACGCCGAGAAACTTGTTGTTTACCCCGGCCCAAGGGCCTCGGGCGGAGCACGCGGGACAGATGCCGGAATAGAGCACCAAGAGTCCAAGGCTCTCGAACTGGGCTTTGGGGCCAATGCGCACGCCCCAGTTCAGAGCCGCCGCCGAACTCATGACCACCAGATCGTCAATGTTCTTACGGATGACTCCAACGTAGGAACCGTATGTGACAAACGACGAGCCCAAAAGTCGCCATTCAAAGAAGAAATCGTCAACGCCATCCCCGTTCATGTCGATCGGCAAAAACCCGCCTAAGGTCATGCGTAGATTCGCTGGAGTGTAGACGATCTTCGCTTCCGCGGATGGAGCGGCGGCGAACATGGCAACGCCGGCGGCACTGGCGGCCGTGACGTAGGCTGTGAGGCGCTGATTCAGTTTGGCATTGACGGGACACGCGGAGCGGATCTTCGATTTAGGCACGGATCGTCCTCCATTGGAAGTGCTGCTCGGGGGCTGCGTAAAACCAAGCTCGTCGACGGAAACGGCTTGAGGGGGATATCTTTCGGTCGCTACTTCTCGTTCGCTACTTCCGGTCGCTAGTTCGGAGCCGAATTCTACCACCTGAATAGAGTGCCCGTCAGTAGAGCCTTTCGGGCTCACGAATAGATGGCGAAGGGAAGTTTCGGCGTGGCTTGCGCGATGAGTTTTTGACTCCGCTCCGGTATTACAAGTAAGAATCGATGCTGGACCCACCGGCAGCGCCGGAACGGAGGCACACGTGAACGAATTCTCGAGCAACGTTGAGCGTCATCGCCGGGAGCTGCTGCTCCATTGCTACCGCATGCTCGGCTCGTTGCCCGACGCCGAAGACGCCGTGCAGGAAACTTTGCTTCGCGCCTGGCGGTATCGCGACAGCGTGAAGGAATGTGCGCCGCTGCGTCCGTGGCTTTATCGCGTGGCCACCAACGCGTGCCTGGATGCGATTGCGCGAGATGAGCGGCGGACGGTGCTCGCGGCGCGGGCTGCGGCGGATGATGGCAAGACCGGGGAACCGGAAGATGTCGTGTGGCTGGGGCCGATTCCGAACTCAGTACTCGAGCCAACCACGCCGCCAAAGAGTTCGCCGGAGGCGATTACGCTCACGCGCGAAACCATCGAGATTGCTTTCCTCACCGCGATCCAGCTGCTTACACCGCAGCAGCGGGCCGCCTTGATCCTGTGCGACGTGCTGGATTGGTCGGCCAAGGACGCTGCTGATCTGCTCGAACTCAGCGTCCCGGCGGTAAATAGCGCGTTGCAGCGCGCGCGGACCAGGCTCCGCGAGCGTATGCCGTCGCGAACGCCAGCGTCTCGCAAACCCGCATCGTCCGCCGGCGCGGATGCCAATTCGGACGAGCGCGAGCTGCTGAAGAAGTATGTGGAAGCGTGCGAAACCGCGGACTATCGCGCCCTGGAATCGATCCTCCGCGAGGACGCGATCTTCCGCATGCCGCCCGATCCGGACGTGGCCACCGGCCGCGACGCCGTACTCGAGTTGTGGCGCGAAGGCGGCTTCGGCACCGAGCGATTTGGCCGACTCCGCTGCGTTGTGATCCACGCCAACCTGCAACCTGCCATCGCCGCCTACCTGTGCAAGCCCGGCGATTCAACCTGGCGCGCTTTAGCACTGGAAGTTCTGCGAATCGAGGACGGCATGATCACCGAGATCGTGGTGTTCATGCCGGACAATTTCCCGGCATTCGGGCTGCCGATGGTGTTGGACGAGCTGCCGGAGAACAAACCGAATTGATCAACTCGAGGTCTCGAGAAAATTAATACCTAAAAGGAAACCAAATGAGAAAGCTCATATACGCAATCAACCTTACCCTGGATGGCTGCTGCGACCACACCAAGCAGACCGCCGACGACGAAACCCTCGACCACTATACGCAGCTTCTGCGAGACGTTGACGTGTTCGTCTACGGCCGCAAGACTTTTCAATTGATGGTTCCTTATTGGCCAGATGTCGCGAAGGACCCGACTTCAAGCAAAGGGGATCGCGAATTCGCCCAGGCATTTTGCTCAGCCAAGAAAGTTGTTTTTTCGCGAACGCTGGACGATGCTGAAGCTAAAAAAGGCGACAAGAATGCGAGAGTTGTCCGCACAAGTCTTCGCGACGAAATACTCAAATTGAAGCAAGAGCCGGGCAAAGATATTTTGGCCGGCGGCGTGGATATTCCCTCGCAACTGATCGAGCTTGGCCTGGTGGATGAGTTTCGATTTCTCATTCAGCCAGTCATTGTGGGAGAGGGGAGGCGGCTGTTGGATGGTGTTCGCCTGCCGGAGAAACTTCGATTGAAGCTTGTCGAGTCAAAGACTTTTAAGTACGGCGGTGTTGCGCTTCGATACTTGAAACAGTGACCAGAAAGCGAGCTAGAAGTGGTTGCGGAAAAAGTCGCCAACGGGAAGTAATCGTCGTTGGCCACTTTTAAGGGATCACCGAGCTGTGGCTTTTCTCTCGTACGACCACGATCGAGACAACCCAGCTCAGCACGATCAGGATCGCGGTGAACAAGCTATGTTTTAGATCGCCGATCACCGACCCCACGAGGAACGCTGCCGAAGCCAGAGAAACCAGGACGGTACTCCAGGGGTACCACCATGCCTTGTAGGGCCGGGGCAGGTCCGGTTCGGTTCTGCGAAGAACCAGCAGGGACGCAAAACCGGACAAGTACACCGCCACGAACAAAATCGAGCCGATTGCGATCAACGTATCAAAACTCCCGCTCAGGACCAGCGCGGTGCTGACAATCGCACAAAGAAACAGAGCCAGCGATGGGGTTCCCCCTTGATTGACGGCGGTGATGTTGCGGGGCAACAGGCCATCTCTCGACATGCTAAATAGAATGCGTGGGGTAAACATGATTCCAGCGTTCACGCAGCTGATGGCTGCAACCGCAGAGATAAGAACGATGATCTGCCTTCCGTAACTTCCAAAAAGCAGCATCGCAGCGTCCACCGCCGGCATGGGCGAACCGGCGAGATGCTCCATGCGCAGGACGTGAAAGAGCGCCGCATTGACCAGCAGAAAAATTGCAATGCACGCGAGCGTCGTTCCAATCATGGAGCGAGGCAGGTTCTTCGCCGGATTCTTGTCTTCTTCCACAAAATAGATGGGCGCGTACCAGCCGTCGTAAGTAATAATGACGCCTTGCAACGCCAGCACCAGTCCGAGAAAGATGCTGTGGGGATGGACGAGCAGGATGGTGGGGAGCGAAGACGCAGCGCCAGCTTTCACGGAAATTGTGAATGCAGCGATGACGAATGCGATGAGGGCGAGAGCTTTGACCAGGCTGGTGATCTCCTGGGCGCGACTGCCGGTCTTAAGACCAATCCAATTCAGAATGGCGAGCGATACCAACACCAGCGCCGACACGAGCCGAACGTGTCCCGCGAGCGCAGGCAGAAGTTCTCCGGCAAATTCTGCGAAGGCGACCGTTACGTATGCGTTGGCCACCGACTGGACGATGAAGTCGCAGCAGCCGACAACAAATCCGGCCTTCTCCCCAAAAGCGCGGCGCGAGTAAACGTACCACCCACCTGCGCGGGGAAGCATGCACCCAAGCTCGGTGACCGAGCTGCTGCACAAGAGTGCGTAGCTTCCTCCGAGGAGCCAAACAACAAAGATCAGCCAGCCAGTTCCCAGATAGCCGGCAACCGAACCCGGCGTGCGGAGGATGCCGCTGCCGATCGTATTTCCGATGCCAACCGCAATGCCAAAACCTACGCCGAGGATGCGAAGCAGGTGGCCGCTGCCACGGCCGGCGTCAAACTTCAGGAATCGACGCAGGGAAGGTTGGTTATGCTGAGGCGTCGACTGCGGCAGCATTGCGCCCACGTCGGACATAGGGGTTCGAAGATATCACGAGAAGCAATCGTGAGGGGCTTCTCATTGCCGCAAGCGGACTAGTGCAGCTTCGCGGCTTCCGCCTTCGCTTCGCGCAGGACCGGAATGTCGGCGTCGGCATCTTTCCAGCGGGCTAGAAAATCCTCGTACGCGGCTTTCTCGCTCGGATGCGGCGCTGACGCTTGAACGTGGGCTTCCAATGCTCTTGCGCGCGCCAGGCCGAGCCACGCCAGCGCTCCTGTCGGGCAATTCCAGACAATGCCGGCGTGGTCGATGATCTTCTGAAATTCATCGGCGGCCGAACTGCCTTTTCCTGCCGCTAAATACGCCTGTCCGCGGACGTAGGTTGGAAGAAGGCACGACAGATTCTGCGTGAAGGGGATCATGGCGAGTTCGATTGGCGTGACGGTTTGCAGACGATCGAGAGCCGCTGCCGGACTGTGCTCGTTGAGTTCGAGTTGCGCCTGGATTGTGGGCAGCCAATACGATTGCACCTGCGTGTCGAGCGGATATTTCTCGTAGAGATCGTGCATCAGCGACTTTGCGCGAGGCGCGTCATCTGCCATGGCAAAGGCAAGGGCCGACTCGATTTGAACTGCTTTGCTCGAGGGCGCAAGTTTCATGGCATCGGATGCCGAGCGGCGGCTTTCGGCGAGATTGCCGAACAGCGCTTCACGCAGCGCGGCATTCGCGTGCCAGAGAGCAGCACTTTCTTTTGCGTCAATCTGCGTGGCAGATTCGACGGCGCGCTGCGTCAGGGCCCGCGCCTTGGCCAGGTGGCCAAGGTAGGCTTCCGTATCCGATTCCAGCGACCAGCCGAGCGTGGCGTATTCCGGACGCTGCTCGAGCCAGCCGCTCTCTCTTGCCATGCCTGCGGAATCGCCGGTGATCAGCGCGGTGGCATACAAATTGAGGTACAGATTCGGATCGGCGAGGTTACGCTGTCTCGCCTGCTCCAGAGTCTTTCGGGCGTCGTCAATCTGGCCGAGGGCAAGATAAGCACTTCCCAGGTTCACGTAGCCGGCGACGTTCTGAGGCATCAGCTGGAGAAATTGCCGGTTCGCCGTCAGCGCGTTCTCATGCTGTCCCTGTTCGGCGTAGGCGAGGGCGAGGCTGCCGTAGGCAACAAAGTCGCGCGGATAATTTTCCACCCACTCGCGAAATGTTTGGGTCGCTTTCTCCAACTGGCCTGTGGCGTCGAGATAATAGTAAGACTCGATCTGGAGGCGCTCACGTTCGCTCACGCGGTCGCGCAATTCATAGGCGCGCGTGAAGTACTCGCTGGCACGGCCGGGCTCGGAGAGGCTGCTGTAGTTGCCGCCTACGGCCCATTGTGCCAGCGCGAAATTGGGATCAATCTTGAGGGCCCGCAGGCCGTAGGCCAGGGCGGTGCCCGCACCCTGCTCCCGCATGGCTTTGTATTGCAGGCTGTACTGCTTGAGGGCTTCGAGGGAGGATGTCGTGGCCTGCTGCAGCGGGACGTCGAGTTTCTGCACGCTGGCCAGCGACTCGCCGAGACCGCGGCGCAACTTGGCGGCGGCTGAGCCCAGTGCATCGAGCACTTGTTCTTTGGATGTGGCCGTTGCCTGTTCCTGCGCGAGAACGTCCCCGCTCTGGCAGTTCACTGCTTTCAAGCCCAGAACATATTCGTTGCCAAGGCTCGCAATCGCGCTGGTGATCACGGCCTTGCTTCCGGCGCGCTGGCAGACCTCGCGCGCCAGACCGACGGTCAGTGGCGCATTCGCCGGGCGCATCATCAGCTTGAGCGTGTCCGCGATCTTGTCGTCGGAAAGAATGTTCAGAAACGGCGACTGATCGAGACTGACGTTCAGCGCCTGCTTGAGCGTGTCGTCGAAGACGGGATCGCCGGTGGAGTTGGCGAAATCCGCGAGCACGATGGTGTCTTTTTCGTTGAGCTGCCGCGCCAGCCGATTGTGGCGGTTCACGGCAAACGCGATCGCGACTGCCAGGACGGCCAGCGCCAGCAACGAAAGCAATGCAATCTTCGACTTTCGCTGCAGGTGGCGGATCCGCACGGAAGAAGCCTGAATCGGCGTCTCTGCTGCCTGCGCCTTTAGCGATGCGGCAGCCTTCGCCAAATCCATGCCGGATTCCGTAGCGCGCTTGAGGCGCTTGAGATCGATGCGAATCTCGGCCGCGGACTGGTAGCGCATCTCGCGATCTTTTTCGAGAGCCTTGTTGATGATGCGTTCGAGTTCAACGGGCGCGCGCGGATTGAGCGTGACCGGCGCAGCAGGTGCGCCGTGCAGAATGCCATCGAAGACCGCAGCCGAAGTCGTGCCGGTGAAAGCCACGCGGCCTGTCGCCATCTCGTAAAGCACCACTCCGAAGCTGAAAAGATCAGTGCGGGCGTCGAGCTTGCGGCCGAGAGCCTGCTCGGGTGACATGTAGGCGATGGTGCCCACGGCATCACCGGCGCCCGTGAGGTTGTCGTCGGTGGTCTGCGTGGGCGCATCGCCGGGGGCGCCTTCGCCGACAACCTTGGCCAGGCCAAAGTCCAGAACTTTAGAGTGGCCGCGCTTGGTCAGAAAGATGTTGCCCGGCTTGATGTCGCGATGGATGATGCCGGCGGAGTGTGCGGCGTCAAGCGCATCGGCAACATCGATCGCGATCGAAAGCAGTTGGTCGTTTTCGAGCGGACGGCCGCCGATCTGGTTCTTCAGCGACAGGCCGTCGAGAAACTCCATCGCAATGAAAGCCTGCTCGCGCTGCTCGTTGATTTCGTAGATGGTGCAGATGCTGGGATGATTCAGGGCCGACGCGGCCTTTGCCTCACGCCGAAATCGGCTCAGAGCTGCGGGGTTCTGTGCGACGGCGTCGGGCAGGAACTTGAGCGCCACGAAACGTCCCAGCGTGAGATCTTCCGCCTTGTAGACCACGCCCATCCCGCCGCTGCCGAGTTTCTCAAGAATGCGGTAATGGGAAATAGTCTGGCCGATCATGATCTGGCGAACATGGGCGCGAGTCGCGGACGGAGGCTATTTTACGCCGCTTTGCGGAAAAGATAGTTGTTCCGAGTGGGGTATGGCTTGTGCTGGTCGTATCGAACCAGTGCAAGACCGGAGGCGGAGGCCATGGCGATGAACTCTTCCGGCGGAGACCAGAACGAAACTTTCGTTCCACTATTTAGTACGGCTGGCTTTCCAGTGAGCTGCCACACCATCATTCGTCTCACCATTCCGGCCCATGCCCTGAGTCCTTGCCGGCGATACAAGTGTGCCAGCAACTGGCTGCGGGTTGTAAACGTTGGTGTCGGGTCGTGCGGCTCAACGAAGGGAATCTCGCCTAGATAAATGCGGGCACCGGGTTTGGCGACGCGATGGATTTCATGGAGACTGGCAAGGATCTGCTCTCTGGGAACCACCAACAGGACGTTGTTGCACACTACGACTGAGGCCGTTTCGTCGCCCACCGGGAGATGATCGCTGAGTCCCTGTTGCGCATTGAGGCCAAAGCGCCGAAGCAGATCAACTTCTTCGTCTGTCGCCAACAGGCCTGTGGCCGACGCGCCCAGCTCTTCCGCCATGCGCAGCATGGTGCCGTCACCGCAACCGATGTCGAGTAGAGTGTCTCCGGCGTGCAAGTCGACCGCGTCGGCGATCTGGCGATGGATCAATCTTGTCGTCTCGCGGTGATTCCTGCCTCGCAAAGCCAGGTCGTGAGGATCGCGCGCGTGTTTGGCAGTCTCGCGGCAGTATTCCAGGTAATCGTCGGAACGAGCGAGCATGACTGGGCTGATTCTACATCGGAAAAATTATTTCGAATGTGACTGGTAAGGTTCTGCTTTACCGAACATCTTCGCGGATTTTTTGCCCAACTTCTTTATCTAACTTCAAGCGAGACCAAATCTCCATCGGTGAGGCCGCCCGGCTTGTAGTTCACCGTGACCTGGCGGTCGCGCCACGTGCAGGAGAAGTCATCGGCGCCGATCAGCAACAGCGACTTGTAGTCGACGGCGCGGAGCTTGAGGACGACCCCTTCTGCCGTAACCGTAAGCACGGCGGCAGGGGCTTGCGTACAGTCGACGGCTACCAGGCGTCCTTTGAAGAATTTGGTAGCGCGGGCATCAGCAGTCACGCCCGACTGCGGATTTTTTTCCGCGGCGGCGCGCTTGGCGGCGTCTTCTTCCAGAACATCGAAGGGAGATTTCTGCGGAGTGAACTTCGGCTGGGTTGAGGCAGCGCCTACCACGCCGTATTTGCGCTCATTGCCGACTTGTTCGAGACGCTCGCGCGCGAGGGCGACGATCTGCGGATTGCTGCTGGTCTTGAGCCGGTCGAGAAGAGCCTCGGCGGCCTCCCACTTCTTGCTCGAAATATAAATTTGCGCCAGGTGGTAGACGAAGCGCTCGTCGCGCGGACTCAGGTTCATGGCGGCGCGCTCGGCCTGCATCGCCGCGGGGGTGGTGCCGCCTTCATTGCGCGCCATGGCGAGCAGGTCGTAGGCGTCGGCCAGTTCCGGATACCACTCCAGCACTGACTTGAGATCGATCATCATGTTGGCCAGGCCTTGAATGTCGGTGTGTTTAGCCTGCGCCATGCGGTATTTCATCGCCGACAGGTAGTAGCGGACCCACATGTCGCGCTGGTTGAGGGCGGCTGCGGCAGCAAGCTCGGTGACCGCATCGTCGAATTCGCCGCGCTGGATGTGGTCCCAGGCCAGGGCGCGGTGCGCCAGGGCATTGCCGACGGCTGTGGTCGGCAAAGTGCCTTCGTCTTCATCAGCATTTTTCTTTTCGCGGCGCGTTGCCTTGGCCTCAGCCTTGACGTCGGTCGGCGTGGCTTGTGTGGCCAAAGCATGCAGAGTTTGAAGACCGGCTTCGCGGCGTTCCGGAATGCGAATCTGCACGGCTGCATAGTAGGCGCGGGCGTCGGCCTCCGGCAGAGGCTTTACCACAATGGCGGAATCGTCCGGCCCCACAGGCACCGGGAAGTGGTTCGTTTGGCTTGGATTCGCTCCCCGGTCGGGATCGGGATTGCGCGTGCGCGCGTTGTCGACGGCGGCCTGCAAGGCAGTCAGCGAATGAAAATAGTCTTTGACCGCTTGTTCCAACTGCGCGGCGCTCATGCCGTATGCCTGCTGAATCGCTTCTTCCATCGGAACGCCCTGATTGAGAACGAGCCCGAAATACGCGCCCGTCTCCGGCATCTTCTTTTCGTGCAGCAGGTAATGCATGACCATCCACGACTCGGCGTAATAGAGCGTGTGGTGCGTGCCCTCGTTGTAGGAGGACGTATCGTGCTTCATCGAGAACAGGTCAGGCATGGACAGCCAGACCTGAGCGCCCAGCAATTCGGTCAGCGACTTTGATGGAGTCGTTTCATGCTGCTGGCCAAGAAGATCTTCGGTCATCGTGGAGCTGAGCTCGGGGTCGCCGCCGATCTCCACTTGCCTGTTGTCGACGCGAATCGAGCTGAAATATTCGGCGAGACCCTCGTCGAACCATCCCTGCGCCGGGGGATAGTTGTAGTTGAGGAACATGTGGGCAAAGTCATGCGCGACCGAGCGCCATGATTCTTCTTCGAAGACGTTGAGGACAATAAAATCCTGGTCCTCGCCGGGGAGGAGGAAAGCGGGAACGCCAATCGGCTGGCCCTGGCGCAGAGGCGCGGCCTGGTAGTAGTCCTTGTCGCTCTTCAGGGCGAGGATGGTTAACGGAACCGGCTGGTTGAGCCGCTCCTTGGTGAGCAGGGAGGCAAAGACGGCGCGCATCTGCTCGAAACGGAGCGCGATCTCGCGGCCCTTTTTTTCCCCGGCATCGGTGATGACGGTGAAGTGGGCCGAGTGGATCTCCAGCCATGGAGGCTGTTCGGCTGAGTGAGCCGGCAGAGCGCTGAGAAGAAAAGTCAGCGCCACAAGAAACGAGATGGAACGGGTGCGGGGCATGGCCGCGGGAGGGGAGCCTTCAAAGAAATGTTAGCACGCGGCTCCGCGAGCGGCGATTGGGGCGTTATGTTTTGGTAATGGTACCGTTTGGATTTTTACGTGCTTTGTCATCCTGAGCGGAGCCGCTTTTCAGGCGTAGCGAAGGATCTCCCGCTCAGCCGGCCTAACGCGCCAGCCAAACGGAACTACCTTAAGTTTTCACGGCGTGCGCGGACTCACAAGTTCACAGAGCACCTGCCGTTATAATTCACCGACATGTTTTTGGGGCGAACTCGAAGTGTCATTATCGGCTTAGTTGCGGGTATCTTTCTTAGCGGGCCCATTGCGGCTGCGGCCGCCGGCGCAACCTGGAGCGGCGTGGTGACCGATGCCGCCGGAAATACCGTGCCCAAAGCGTTCATCGCGATGGCCTCGACGGCGCGCGAACAGGACCATTTTGTTACCTCGGTGCCGGACGGAGAATTCGCGCTGACCGACGTCGCGGCGGGAAGCTACACGCTCTCAGTGTCGTTCCAGGACAAAGAATGGAAAGCGCCGTCGCTGATCGTCGTGAAAGACAATTCTCCGATGACGATGAACCTGCGCCTGGCTGCATCGGGCGAGCTCATCGTATCGATCACGCCGGTTGCCGCTTCGTCGCAGGCCAGCGGGGGCGAGCATCTTTCCAGCACGGAAGTATCCAGCCTGCCGTTGAATGTCCGCGATTTCAGCAAACTGCTGCTGCTCGCGGCCGGCACCATGACCGACACCAACGGCGCCGCCAACTTCACGCAGCAGTTCGCCGTCGACGGCCAGCGCGGCACTGCCACTGTCTTTGCCATGGACGGACACGACACGACCGATCCAGAGATGGGCGGAGCGACCTTCTCCAACTTCAACGTCGATGCCATTCAGGAAGTGCAGTCGAATTCGGGCGTGATGCCGGCGGAGGTCGGCCACGGCGCAGCGGGATTCACCAATGTCGTGACCAAGTCCGGCGTGAACCAGATGCACGGCAGCGTCTTCGAGTTTTTTCGCAACGCCGCGCTCGACGCGCGCAACTATTTCGATATCACGGAGCACGGACGCCGCATCCCGCCGTTTGTGCGCAATGAATTCGGCTTCACCAATGGCGGGCCCATCGTTCTTCCGGGCATTTACGACGGACGAAACAAGACGTACTATTTCGGCGAATACCAGGGCTTCCGGCAGGTTCTGGGTACTACGCAAGTCATTCCCGTGCCGACGCAGGACGAGCGCAACGGAATCGACACGACGACGTATCCCAAGACTGATACGTCTCCAGGAGATACTCTGTATATTCCGGTGGCTGCATCAGTCGTCCCTGTCCTGGATGGCTATCCATTGCCCAACGAACCGGGCGGACCGTTTGGTGCGCACACGTATGCGGCTTCATCGAAGGTTGTCACGCGCACCGACCAGTTCTCCATTCGCATCGATCACCAGATTTCGAGTAAGTCGTCTCTGATCGGCCGCTTCAGTCTGAATCAGGTGACCGGGCCCTTGACCAATCCCGATCAGACCGCGATCAACCCAAGTTTCGGCGTGCTGTTTTTCGATCATCAGCGCAACGCCGGAATAACCTATGTGCGGAATTTTTCTCCGCGTCTTACGTCGGAAACTTCGGTCGGCTACGTTCGCAGCACTCCGTTTTTTCCCACCACGAATCACACCCAACCCGCGATCGGATTTGGCGACGGGATCTATCAGCCATACTTTCTTCCCGGCGGCTCGATCTTCGGTTCTTACTCCAATCTGTATCAACTGAAAGAAGACCTGTCGTTCACGCGCGGATCGCATGCCTTCAAGTGGGGCTTCGAGTTCCGCGCCAATCGCGATTCGACGATTTTTGGGACCAATCCGAACGGCGCGTACGACTTTGGCGGTGGGACCGCCTACTGTTGTGCCAATGGCGAGCCCATTCTTTCGGCCAGTGGAATGCACGATATTGCTCTGGGCGAACCGCTGCCTGATTCACTGACCGGATTCCTCAGCGGAACGCCTTATTCCTACAGCATCACCGCGCCGGCTGATGTCACTCCCATTGGCGGAAAGTTTGACGAAGCTGGAGTGCGCCGCGAGGCCTACAACTTTTATTTTCAGGATGCATGGAAGGCCACGCCGAAACTCACTGTGAGCTACGGCCTGCGCTATGAAGTGAACAGCCGCATCCACGAGGCGACGAAGCGAACCTCGCTGGCGTTTTTTCTCGGACCCGATGGCAAGACTGTGCCGTACGGCGACCGCAACGCCAAGCAGGAGATCGTGATCAATCCGCAGCCCCCCTATGACCAGGATTGGTATGGTTGGGGCCCGCGGCTAGCCGTAGATTATGCAGCGACGAAGAAAACCGTGCTGCACGCCGGTGGGTCGATTACGACTCTGCTGCCGAATTTGTGGCAGGATAATTTTCTGACCGCAGGCATTCCCTATGTTTTCTCGGTAAATATCTATGCGCTGCCGAACTCCGGAGTTCCTTTCCAAAACTCGTTCGTTCCATTGAATCTGCCGACGTCGTACAACATTCAGGGGCAGCCGATTTTTTCGACTGGCCGCTCGCAGGATGTTCCATCGAATACGATTTTTGATTTCAATCGTTTTCAGACCGACCTCGACGCGCTGACTCCGGGAGACCAGACCCAGTTGCTGACGATCGTCGGCATCGCGAAGAATTTCGGCAATGGCTACGTTGGGAGCTGGACGGCCGGGGTCGATCATGATTTCGGAGATTTCAAGTTCAGTGCCTCCTACGTGGCCACCGCCGGCATTCACCTTCCGCGCGTGTATTCGCCCAACAGTTACGGCGGCGCCTCGCCGGGCTTTGCTCCATTCACAAACTTCAATTCGGCGGGCGAGGCGACCGGTGGATACGGAACGGAAGCCATTATTACCAGCGGCTCGCATTCGACCTATCACGCGTTGCAAACCAGTCTGACCAAAAATTCCGCGCGCTATGGCCTCGGTCTGCAGGCGAGCTACACGTATGCGAAATCGCTCGACGACACCAGCGCGGTGCTGGGCGGACTGTTTGGCGCTTCGGGAACTATTTTGCAGACGGTTCCGCAAGATCCGTGGGATCCATCGGCAGAGAAAGGCCCGTCAACATTCGATGTGACGCACGTGTTTGCGGTGAGTGTGATTCAGTTGCTGCCGCTCAATCGCGTCGGCTTTCTGCGATCAGTTCCAACCGCGCTGACCAAGGGTTGGCAGTTCCTCAACATCACCACACTGACGACCGGTTCGCCCTTTAGCGTGTTTTCTGGAATTCAGCAGACTGGAGCCGGCAACGGCGGATCGGACCGGCCTGATCTCGTCTCCATGCCGCATTTCTCGACGAGCCGCGGCAATCGGGCCGACTATTTCGGGCGCGGGGAAGATCCACTGAACAACCAGAACAACACCTTCTTCTATGTTCCGATCGGTATTCCCGGGGGCACGGGTCCAAACAGCGGGCGCTTCGGCACACTCGGCCGCGACACCTTCCGCGGCCCCGCTTATCACGACTTCGATTTTGCCCTCATCAAAGACACTCCCTTCGGACGCCGCGGCAATGCCGAGTTCGGTACTCTGGAGTTCCGGGCGGAATTTTTCAATTTGTTCAACATCGTGAATTTCGGGCTGCCCTCGAACATCGTGCGCGGTAGTGGCTTCGGCCTGATCAGCAAGACAGCGGGATCTTCGCGGCAGATTCAGTTCTCCTTGAAAGTGATTTTTTAGGATTTTTTGCGTTCTCCCCTGCGGCCGTTTACGTAACAACTAGCAGACGTCAAAGTGGGAGAGGTGTGCCTATGCCGGCGGCCGGCCGATTTCGAAGAATATGGATGCTCGCTGTGCTGCTCGCAACGTTCAGTACCTTGCCTTTGAGCATATGCGCGCAGCAGGCTGAGCCGTCCGCATCGACAGAGTCGCTGACTGCGGCCGAGATCATGGCGCGCGTTGCCGTCAACCAGGACCGCAGTGAAGAACTCCGCAAGCAGTATGTCTACCGGCAGAAAATTCATGTCGTGTCGCACAAGCCGGGCGGAAAACTGCAGCGCGAAGAGACAGCCGAGTATGACGTCACTCCTCAGCCCGAAGGGACGCAGAAGCAACTCAAAGGTCTTACCGGTCGTTACCTGCACAAGGGGAAGTACGAAACCTTTGAGGGCCAGCCTGCACCGCAAGAAGACTCGCTCGACGGCAGCCTGGTGAAGAGCTTTCGTGAAGATCTTTGGGATGACAAAACCAAGGACGGCATGGGCAAAGACCTGTTCCCGCTTACGAGCGAGGAGCAGAAGAATTACGACTTTCAACTACTCGGCAGCGAACAGCAGGATGGCAGGAGCGTCTACCACATCGGTTTTCATCCGAAAGACAAGGGCGACTATGCCTGGACGGGCGAAGCCTACATCGACACCACTGAATTTCAGCCTGTGCGGGTGTTTACGAGGCTGTCGCGACGGTTACCGTTTTTCGTGCGCACATTGCTGGGCACGGACGTGCCCGGTCTCGGCTTCAACGTCACGTACCAGCGCGAGGAAGAAGGCGTGTGGTTCCCGGCGACCTTCGGAACTGAGTTCCGGCTTCACGCCGTATTTTTTATCAACCGGAATATCTCGCTTTCGCTGGAGAACTCTGCCTTCGAGCGTACTCACGTCGAGAGCAGGATGAAGGTTGTCGGTCCGGTGGAGTGACCTGCTGTACGTTTCTCTCAATAGCAATTACCAGTAGAACGCTGCTTCAGAAGAACATTTTCTGGAAGGTCTCATATATCTGGCGGGTGCCTTGCGGCATCGCAGCGAACTGCGGTTCACCGCGAACGTTTTCGATCAACCGATCCGACACAACCGATCAGCCATTCGGCTCGCGAGTGGGAGTTCGAGATCGGACTCCCCACTCGCGGCTGGGGGGCAATTTCGCGGTATTTTGAAGATTTCTTGACAGTATCGTGACACTTTCTGAAGGCGGATCAATTATGAGTCTTAAAGTGGTTTGGGATTCGACCCGGAAGAAATTCTTAGGCCGCAAGAGCCAGTGAGAGGGCCATGTACGCGTTGGCGGCTTTTCCACAGGCGAAGTTGCCCAAATTTATGAGCTTTGCCGGATGTTTCGGCGCTGAAGGTGGAGCAATATGGCGGAATTTGTGATGACGTATCGGGGAATTGTTTATCCGTGGCAGTGCGACCATATGGGCCACATGAACGTGATGTGGTACACGGGCAAGTTCGATGAAGCCTGCTGGCAGCTGCTATCGAGGATCGGGCTGTACCCGTCGCGCTTCGCGCAGGATGGCACAGCCATGGCCGCGGTCGAGCAGCAAATTCAGTACAAACGCGAGTTGCACGCCGGCGACGCGGTCACGATCCAGTCTGCCGTGCTCGAGATCAAGGATAAGTCAGTCCGCATGTTGCACAAGATGATTGACGATCTCAGCGGCGAAGTTGCCGCGACGACGATGATCGTGGGAGTTCATCTCGACGCCACGATCCGGAAAGCGATTCGCATCCCCGACGATGTGCGGCGACGGGCGCTAGAGATGAAGGAAGAAGATCTCGTCGGACTCCTCGAGCTGACGGGCTGTATCTGAATCGTAGGTATCTCAGCGCTACTTTATGCCGTCTTGCTGAATACCCAGAAACGGTCAGCCCACCCTTCGCGTTTTTCGAAGGGTGGGAAACCGATGACGGCAGGCTTACGCCGCAGCCGCCAGCAACACCTCTTCCAGCCGGTTGTAGCTCATGCCGACGCCTTGCTCCATCGGCGACTTCAACACCATGTCGCGCGCTTCCTTCGATTCATAAACAATGGTTTGTGTGAGCGTGGTCTGGCCGTTGTGCTCGACCAGTTCAATCGTGCCCACCGCTTCGCCCGAATACCACGCCTGATCGAACTTCTCGGTCGCGACCATGCGCGACGGCGGCACGAATTCGCGCAGCACGCCGCCCATGCCCATCTCTGTGCCGTCCGGGCTGCGCCACACGTAGCGGTAGCTGTCTCCGACTTTGCTGGCGAGCTGGCAGACCGGCATCGTCCATCCCGGAGGGCCGAGCAGCCAGCGCGAAAGCATCTCCGGCTTGGTGAAGGCGTCCCACACGAGCGTGCGCGGAGCGTTGAAGACGCGGGTCATGACGATCTCGCGATCGCCGCGGGCGGTGACTTTGAGTGCGTTCATTTCTGTTCTCCTTGATCATGAGAGCGCCGACTTCTCGAACGATCCGTCGATTGAAGACCTGTCCTTTGACGATCTCTCAAGCGCTGATCCCTCGAGCGAACACCCCCACTGATGTCATTCCGACGCGCGACGCCAAAGGCGGAGCGAGGAGGAACCTGCTTTTTCCCCCGATCGAGGTGTGCGGCGATCTTCCGATGAACTTTCGCCTGGCGTTTCGGTTTCGCGCTTGCTTGTACTTCGGCGAGCAGGGAATCAAGGCGCTGGAAGCGGCCTTCCCAAAACTTGCGGTAATGCTCCAGCCACTCGGTGGCCTGGGCCAGCGGCTGCGCCTCCAGCCGCCGCGGACGCCGCTGCGCATCGCGTCCGCTCGAGATCAGCCCGGCGCGCTCGAGCACGCGCAGGTGCTTCGAGATCGCAGGCTGCGTCATGTCAAACGGCGCTGCCAACTCGGCCACCGAGGCCTCGCCCATCGCCAGCCGCGCCAGAATGGCGCGCCGTGTGGGATCGGCTAAGGCCGCGAAGGTAGCGTCGAGTAGCGTCGTTCCATAACTCTGTAGTTCCATAACCGTTAGGTAATATAACGACCCGCAAAGATCATGTCAAGCGAGTATTTGATCATTGCCCTAGCGACTGCTGCGGTTCATCGTGGTTTTGAACCCGGCGGCTTTGAGCCGAGCAAGATAGGCTCGGTTTCGAGCAATCTGAGAGCTTTCACCATCTGCTGCGTCCGCGATTTGTAGGCTTTGAAATGCTGGCTCTGTAGATGAGATTCGTAGGCCGAAGCATCCCTGTAGGTTTCGAACAGTCTGATCTGTTCCGGGTGCTCTTTGAGCGAAACGGCATACAGCGCCAGGACTCCTGGTTCGACACGAATCGAAGTCTCGATTTCTTCCTTGAGCGCGAGTTTGTATGCGTCAAGTTGGGCAGGATCAATCTGCAATTCCGCGATTCGCACCACCGGGCCCGCCGGCGGATCGGAAGCGGCGCTCTGCTTCGACCAAAGTAACAACGAAGCGATCAATGTTGCCGCGAGCAGCAGTGCTTGTCTCTCAATCATATTTAGTTCCCCCACTCAGTTTCCCCTTAGCTCCCTCACCTAGCCTACCCACGCTAGCCCCACGAAAAAGCAGGTTCCTCCCGTTGGTCGGAATGACAAGCTTTTCGTTGGGTCGGGCGCGCGGCCTTCCGGTCCCGGTGTCTTGCATCATCACCGACCCCGAGGCTGCCGGATCGCTTGTTTACTGGTTCGTAACGGGTATCCCCCTCCCCCCTCCCCCCTCCTAATCTTTGGAATCAGCGAGTTAGCACGAATTTCCCCGTAAAATCCGCTGGTCAAAGGACTTAGATGTCAAAATCCGTGAAACAAAGGACTTAACGCCGCAGATTTTCGTGTTGTGCGTTTCGCGAGTGTCACGGCCTCAGCCATGATTGCGAAGTTTGCCTGTGGAAGACAAGGACATGCATCACAATCGTCACAATAATGGTGTGGAAAAGCTGTGGATGACTTTTGTGCAAGGACTGCTTGCCCCGCGAGATTTCGATGAGTTCAAAAACCTAACGCTGTCGGCAGCACTGTACCCACCCTGCGCAAAAAACGAGAAGGATGGGGCAACCGGCACATTCTTTCATCTTGGAGGAGGCTTCTAGTCGTGATAGCCTGCGACGGCTTCGTGAGAGCCGGAGAACTATGCTGTTTGCTGTTAGTTTCGCTCAAGAGACAGTCGGCCCAATCCGATGAACATCTTCAAACGAAACCCCTCTTGTTTCGCTTTCATCGTTCTAGCATGCGTGTTGGGTAGCCTGCCGTTGGGTGCTCAGACCTTTACCACGCTCACCAGTTTCGACGGCACAAACGGCTGGGAGCCGCTATCTGCCCTGGTTCAAGGTCCGAATGGCAACTTCTACGGGACCACGGGCTGGGGAGGAAACCTGAGCCTCTGCAATTCGGGGTTGACCGGATGCGGTACGGTCTTTGAGATTACGCCTTCCGGAGTACTTACGACACTCTATAAGTTTTGTGCGGCCTCGAATTGCACCGATGGTGAGTTTCCGGTCGGCGGTCTTGTATTGGGAAGCAACGGATCCTTTTACGGGACAACTCAGGGAGGAGGTACAAACGGGCGAGGGACGGTTTTTGAAGTTACTCCGACCGGGAAACTATCTACGCTCTATAACTTTTGTCAGGCCGCAAACTGCGGCGATGGTTTTCACCCGGCCGCGACCCTGGTTGCGGGCTTTGACGGAAACTTCTATGGCCAGACCAACGAAGGTGGGGCGACCGGCTTCGGGACCGCTTTCAGGATTTCGCCTTCCGGAACACTCAAGACTCTCTATAGCTACTGTCCTCAAACTGATTGCGCCAACGTCGATTCTGCAATTCAAGACCCGTTAATCCAAGGCGTCGATGGAAACCTCTACGGGATGACCGCGTATGGAGGCGCGGGGAACGGGACCATGTTCGTTATTTCGCCCGCAGGAGTGCTGGCAAACCTGCATGATTTTTGCTCGCTCGCCAATTGCACCGATGGGCAAAATCCTGAAGGAGGTCTGATTCTAGGTGCTGACGGCAATTTCTATGGTTCCACGATCAATGGCGGAGCAAACGGTACGGGGGGAACCATATTCGAAATAACTCCGGGCGGCGTTTTCACCACGCTGTACAGTTTTTGCTGGTTGCCGAGTTGCTCAGACGGCGAATTTCCCTACGGAGGGGTTCTCCAGGCTAACGATGGGAATTTTTATGGGACGACTTTTGGCGGCGGTGGCGGAACCGTTTTTCAGTTCACTCCTTCCGGAGTACTAACGACGCTTCACAATTTTTGCGAGCTGACGGGATGCACGGATGGAGCTAATGCGGTGTCCCCGCTCGTCCAGGGGACCAGCGGTGTTGTTTACGGAACAACCGAAGACGGCGGAAATTTGACCGCGTGTAGCGGAGGTTGTGGCACCATTTTCAGTCTTTCACTGGGACTGAAGCCTTTTGTGAAAACTGTGCCCGGATTCGGAAAAGTGGGAGCGTCCGTCACTATTCTTGGCAACAACCTGAAGGCCGCGACGGCGGTGAGCTTTAACGGCACCGCGGCAACGTTCAAGCTGGTTTCCAATACGCAGATCAAAGCCACTGTTCCCAGCGGCGCGACAACCGGCACGGTAACGGTTTCGACGCCAAGTCGAAAATTGAGCACTAATACACCGTTTCTCGTTCTCGCAACTTCTGGCAGCAAGACTCCTACGACCACGACGCTTGGCTCTTCTTTTAACCCTTCGTATGTAAATCAGCCTGTTACGTACACAGCAACGGTGACAAGCTCGAACGGCGTACCCGACGGCATCGTCACATTTAAGTCTGGCACCACCACGCTCGGCAGCGCGGCACTAAACGGGGGTGCAGCATCGTTCACTACTTCGTATACGGTAACCGGCACTTATTCGATTGTGGCCGCTTTTGGAGGGACGACACAATATTCGCCGTCTACGTCCGCCAAGCTTTCCCAGCAAGTTCTGCCGGACTCAACCCAGATCGTGAATTACACGCTCCCCGGAGGCACGGCGGGAGCCCAGCCATACTCGACGCCCGTGCTTGATGCTGCCGGAAATCTCTACGCTACGACCGCTCTCGGCGGCAATAGCAATAGCGGCACAATCATCGAGGTGAGCAACACGGGCGAGGAGACGGTGCTATTCAATTTCGCGGGTACATCCGGAATCAATCCAAACGGTGTTCTCCTGCGCGATTCGTTGGGTAATCTTTGGGGGTCGACGGCTGCGGGAGGGCCGAAAGGGCAAGGAGAGGTGTTCTTATACAACTACCTCGGCCAGTTTCTTGTCTTGTACAGTTTCGCGGGTGGATCGGACTATCCGGGCTCAATCTCGGCACGAGACTCGTCGGGAAACCTATATGGAGTCAGTCCATCAGGCGGAGCCCTTAATTGCGGAATGGTCTTCAGCATGAGCCCATCCGGGGTCAAGTCTGACTTGCACGACTTCGGATGCGGCGCGCAAGGTCAAGGCTCTCAGGGAGGATTGGTTCTGGACTCGGCTGGCAATCTTTACGGCACCACGGCTGCTGGGGGAAATCTGAACGACTGCTCCGGATCAGGGTGCGGTCTCTTGTTTAAGCTCGCGCCCAGTGGGACCTACACAATCCTCTACGAGTTCACCGGCGTGAATGGGGACGGACAGCTGCCTTACGGCAGCTTGTTCCTCGATGTGTCCGGAAACTTGTATGGCGTAACCGCGCAGGGTGGATTGGGATATGGGACGGTCTGGGAATACAGCGCCGCTGGTGTAGAGTCCGTATTGCACCAATTCAGCGGTGGGACAGATGGTGCCACTCCTCTAGCAGGGCCAATCGTGAACTCGTCGGGAAACGTCTATGGGACGACGTACGGCGGCGGGTTGGGGTACGGTACGGTGTACGAAGTGTCTCCCGCACATCAGGAACTAGTGCTGTACTCCTTCACTGGAGGCAACGATGGGTCTCATCCGCAGGGAGGTTTAGCCAGCGACTCCGCAGGCAATTTGTTTGGCACGACAACCCTCGGAGGAGCTGACGGAGTCGGTGTGATCTTTGAAATAACTCCTTGAGGAGAATGGTAAATCGAAAATGCGATGGCGGGTGGCCCGCTTCGCACTCCGCCTGCTTCGCTCAGCATGACAGTGATTTGTTCATGAATTCTGTGCCGTATTTGTGGCGATCTCTTTTGATTTGGTCGCGCATGAAGCAAGGGCGAGAACGGTGCTGCTTGTACGGTGAAAATTTCTACCGATTTTAGGGCTTATGCTGTCGGCAGCGCCTTACCCACCCTCCCGCCAAGAACACGGGAAGGGTGGGGCAACCGGTTCATCTTGGTTCCGGCTAAGTTGAGGGCTGGTTACGCGGCCGACTTTTGATTAGGCGGAGAGGAGTCCATAGGTCCTTCGTCGGGCAAAGTGCGCCCTCCTCAGGATGGCATCGGAAGAGCGGGACGAAAGCCGGGGAACGACCGGACGAAGCCGGCGTTGGGCTGTTTCTTTTCGACGATTCGGCCGAAACGCGGATGCTTAGTCGCCGCTGGCGTGGTTTTGCGAGGGGACTAAGACCAGGCGCGGGCGGGCTACTACTGGTTCGGGGCGCGAGGCTGGTCCGAAGGTGTGGAGGATGCCGATCACTACGGCGTAAGCGGTGAAGATGCCGAATCCGACGGATGCGGCGACGGTGGCGAACAGGACGATCGGCATGAAGAACGCGGTCACGACTGGTGAATCCCTTCTGTAGTTAAATCTGCTTCACGGTACGGACTCTTGCAGCACTTGCGCGGGAGATCCCTCGCTGCGCCTGAAGAACGGCTCCGCTCAGGATGACACCACTTTTTGGGCGCCATTTAAAATTGAGAATCCAAACTTGCCCGAGCTCTCAATCTACCTGCGTTGACGGTCTGCGCTAGTGACGACTAAGATACGGAGTAGAGCTGCGCAATTCCACTCTCAGACATCTCTGGTGTCCTGTCGACATTACGGAAGGGAAGCCCGGCGCGGATTTCAGACCAGTATTACCAAATGGCGATTACCAAGATTTCAGTCCGGGGGGCCCGGCAACACAATCTAAAGAACATAAGCGTGGAGATTCCGCGGAATACGCTCACGGTGGTGACCGGGTTGAGCGGGTCGGGGAAGTCGTCGCTGGCCTTTGACACGATTTATGCCGAGGGACAGCGAAGGTATGTCGAAACGCTGTCGGCCTACGCGCGCCAGTTTCTGGACCAGATGGAGCGGCCGGATGTGGACGCGATTGACGGCCTGAGCCCGTCGATCTCGATCGAGCAGAAGACTACCAGCCGCAGCCCGCGGTCGACCGTGGGCACGATCACCGAAATCTACGACTACCTTCGCTTGTTGTTCGCTTCGATCGGGGTGCCGCATTGCCCCAAGTGCGGGCGGGCGATCTCGCGGCAGTCGGCGGAGCAGATTGTGGCGCGGGTGATGTCGCTGACGCCGGAAGACCGCGTGATGGTGATGGCTCCGATTGTGCGCGGGCGCAAGGGCGAATTCAAAAAAGAGATGGAGACGCTGGTCAAGCACGGCTACACGCGCGCCCGGATTGACGGCGAGCTGGTCAGCCTGGACGACGAGAGCGTGATCAATCTCGACAAGCGGAAGAATCACACGATTGAGGTGGTGATCGACCGGCTGCTGGTGAAGCCGGGGATCGAGCATCGGCTGGAGATGTCGGTTGGGCTGGCGATGAAGCTGGCCGGCGGGCTGGTGCAGGTGGCCGTGGTCAACGGCGAAGAGACTCTGTATTCGGAGAAGCTGGCTTGTCCGGATTGCGGCATCAACGTGCCGCAGCTGGAGCCGCGTTCGTTTTCGTTTAACAGCATGTATGGAGCTTGTCCGGAGTGTCATGGTTTGGGCAGCAAATATGATTTTGATCCCGCGAAGGTGATCACTGACTGGTCGAAGCCGCTGCTCGACGGCGGGTTGGGGCCGGGATCGGCTTCGCAGAATCTGATTCACCAGTTGCAGATTGTGTCGGCGGCGTATGGGATCGATTTGAGCACGCCGTTTGAGAAGCTGCCGGAGAAGACGCAGGATTTTCTGCTGAACGGGGAGCAGGGGCGCGGCGGGAAGACGGGGTTTCACGGGATCTTTGGATATTTGAAGCAGAATCTGGAGGAATCGACTTCGGAAGGCTACCGCGACTGGCTGATGGATCACATGTCGGCGACGGAGTGTCCAATCTGTCAGGGCAAGCGGCTGCGGCTGGAAAGCCTCGCCGTGAAGGTGAATGGGATGTCGATCGCCGACTTTACCGCGATGCCGGTCTCGCAGGCGCTCGATGTCGCGCAGAAAATTAAGCTGGCCGGGCGCGAGGCGCTGATTGCTGGACGTGTGATGCATGAGGTTGTGGAGAGACTGCAGTTTTTGAATGCGGTCGGTCTTGGTTATATTTCGCTCGATCGCTCGGCGGCGACTTTATCGGGCGGCGAGGGGCAGCGCATTCGGCTGGCGACGCAGATTGGATCGAAGCTGCGCGGCGTGTTGTATGTGCTGGATGAGCCTTCGATTGGACTGCATCATCGGGACAACGGCCGCTTGCTGAATGCGCTCGAGAATTTGCGCGATTTGGGGAACACCGTGCTCGTGGTCGAACACGATGAAGAGACGATTCGGCGGGCGGATTATGTGGTTGATCTTGGGCCGGGCGCGGGGCGGCACGGAGGAGCGCTGGTGGCGCATGGTACGCCGACGGAGATCATGCGCGAGCCGAATTCGCTGACTGGAGCCTACATCTCCGGCCGGACGCAGATTCAGATGCGGGCGGAGCGGCGGCATGCGAACGGTGCGGCGCTGACGATTCTTGGCGCGAAAGAAAATAATCTGAAGAATCTTGATGTCACATTTCCGCTGGGCGTGATGACGGTTGTGACTGGTGTTTCCGGCTCCGGCAAATCGACTTTGGTGAATGACATTTTGTACAAGTCGCTGGCGCGGCAGCTTTATCGCTCGCGTGAAAAAGCGGGCGAGCACAAGGCGATTTCGGGCGCGGAGCATGTTGATAAGGTCATTCGCATCGATCAGTCGCCGATTGGGCGCACGCCGCGTTCGAATCCGGCGACTTATACGGGAGTATTTACGGCGATTCGAGATATTTACGCGATGCTGCCGGAGTCGCGCGAGCGCGGTTACAAAGCGGGACGGTTCTCGTTCAACGTTTCCGGCGGGCGCTGCGAAGCCTGCCAGGGCGAAGGGCAGCGCCGCATCGAGATGAATTTTCTGCCGGACGTTTACGTTTTGTGCGAAGTTTGCGGCGGCAGGCGCTATAACTCTGAAACTTTGGCGGTGAAATATAACGGATACTCGATTGCCGATCTGCTGGAGATGCCGGTTTCTGACGCGCTGCCGATTCTGGAGAATATTCCGCAGATCAGGCCGAAGCTGCAGACTCTGGTCGACGTGGGACTGGGCTACATTCATCTTGGGCAGTCGGCCGTGACGCTGTCGGGCGGAGAGGCGCAGCGCATCAAACTGGCGCGTGAGTTGAGCAAGCGGCAGACTGGGAAGACGCTTTACCTGCTCGACGAGCCGACGACCGGTTTGCACTTCGACGATGTTAAGAAACTTCTCGATGTGCTCCACCGTCTAACGGATCTGGGGAATTCGATCATTATTATTGAGCACAATCTCGACGTGATTCGAAACGCCGACTGGATCATTGATCTCGGTCCCGAGGGCGGCACGGATGGCGGCCGCATTGTGGCGCAGGGAACGCCGGAGCAGGTGGCGCGCGTGAAGAAGTCGTATACGGGGCAGGCGCTGGCGGCGTGTTTCGGGAAGGCAGTGGCCAGTGATCAGTCGCCAGTGGCCAGTTAGAGAGCGTTTGCAACTAGACTGTAGGTTGTGACCTTGTCATCGCCAGAAAATCCGCAATTCGGACGGCAGGCGCCTGCTGAGCCGCCGGTCAGCCCGGAGTTCTTCTCGCCGGCGAGCTTCACTACGATTCCTAGTTCTCCGCCTCCTGCCGAGAATCCTGTGTTCACCGCTTGGGACGTGCTGGTTATCGCTCTCGTCACGCTGGTGACTTTGTTCGTCGTGGAATTTCTTACCGTGATTGGTGCTCGCGTTTTCGTCTATCCGCATGCCACTTTGGGCGAACTGTCGCAGAAGCCGATGCTGGCCTTGATCGGCGAATTTCTGTCTTACGTTGTTGTGGCCGCTTACATGGTCATGCTGGTGCAAGGGAAATACCACGCCGCATTTTGGCGCGAAATCCGCTGGAACTGGCCCTCGACTGGCTTGGGCGTTCTGGGCTTCACGGTGGTCGGAGTGCTGACCATCCTGCTTGATGCGTTGGGCAGCCGGTTCTTGCCCATGCCGAAATCGACGCCCTTCGACCAGTTCTTCGCGCATCCCAGCGATGCCTATCTGATGGCGATTTTCGCGGTGACTTTCGGACCTCTGATGGAGGAGCTCTTCTTTCGCGGATTCCTCTATCCAGTCTTGGCGCGGTGGGTAGGAGCTTTTTCAGCCGTGGTGCTGACCGCGCTCCCGTTTGGCATGATTCACTACCTGCAATACAAATCGTGGGCCGCGGTGCTGGTGATTACGATGGTTGGCGTTGTTCTGACGACAGTGCGTGCCATAACAAAATCGGTGGGTGCGAGCTTTCTGGTGCACGTCGGCTATAACGGCACCTTGATGCTGCTGGCAGCTGCGGCCAGCGACGGCTTCCGGCATATGGAGAAGTTGACAATAATTGCGCCGATTCTTCGCTGAGCAGGCGGCGCCGGCGTACCCCGGTTGCAGCTTTCGGGAAGTGGACCCGGCGTGAACTCCGCGGTGCGATACTTCCGCACCGCCAGACAGCCGAGGGCGGCTGTCCCTACATGGTCCATTTGCAGTATAGTAAGCGGACTCTTTGCGATTAGGCCTAGCGAATGAGCCAGCCTGTTTCAAACCATTCCCAAGAAGCTCCGCAACGGACGGTAGCGGAAACGCTGCTCTCGCCCTCCATTCTAGAGGCCATTCCAGACGCCATCGTTGCGGTTAATCTGAAGGGAATCATCGTTCAGATCAACTCGCAGACCGAAGCGCTCTTCGGCTACACCCGCGACGAACTAATCGGACAGAGAATCGAGATTCTGGTACCGGAGCAGCAGCGGGATCAGCATCACCATCATCGCGAGCACTTTCATCATCAGCCCAAGATTCGTCGTATGGGATCAGGGCTTGATCTGCGCGGCCGCCGCCGTGATGGGTCGGAGTTTCCCGTGGAGATCAGTCTCAGTCCGATCGGCGCTGGTGAAGCCATGGTCGTGCTGAGCGTGATTCGCGACATCAGCGATCGCAAGCGCATCGAGGAAGAACTCCGGCGGGCCAACGAAGAGCTGGATCGCAGGAAGAGCCGCGAGCTGCGCGATTCACAGAACCGCCTCGCGCTGATCGTCGATTCGTCGCAGGATGCGATCATCGGCAAAAATCTCGACGGCATCGTCACGCACTGGAATAAGGGCGCGGAGCAGATCTACGGCTACACGGCACAGGAGATGATTGGCACTCCGATTTCTGTGCTCGCCCCTCCCGAGCGCGCCGACGAAATCCCGAATATTCTGAACAAGATTCGGGCCGGCGAACGAGTTGAATATTTCGAGTCGGTGCGCGTCGCCAAGGACGGTCGCCGGCTAAGTGTGTCTCTGTCGGTCTCTCCCATTCGCGACGCCGACGGCACCATAGTGGGCGCCTCAACCATCGCCCGGGACATCAGCGCCCAAAAAAAAGTCGAAGACCAACTGAGGCAGTCGCAGAAGATGGAAGCGATTGGGCGGCTGGCAGGAGGTGTGGCGCACGATTTCAATAACCTGCTCGGCATTGTCAGCGCCTGCTCAGAATTGCTCAGAAGCCGTGTGGATGCAGCGAATCTGGAATATATCGACAACATCCAGGAGGCCGCCAAGCGTGGCGCATCGCTCACCCGGCAGTTGCTTGCTTTCGGGAGAAGGCAGCCGCTGCACAATCAGGTGCTGGACTTAAACGATCGGCTCAAGGACATGACAAAGCTTCTGCGTCCTTTGATGGGCGACGACGTGGAAGTCGTTCTGCTGCCGAGATCGCCTTCGGCGGTCATCGAGGCCGACACCGGCCAACTCGATCAGATCGTCATCAATCTCGCGGTCAACGCGCGCGACGCCATGCCCCGTGGGGGCAAGCTGGTCATCGAAACCGCCGTGCTCGACTTCGACGAAGCCTTTGCCAGCGAACATCCCTCGCTGGCTGCGGGACGCTACGTGATGCTCGCTGTCAGCGACAGCGGCGTGGGCATGGACGAAGCTACGCGCCTGAGAGTCTTCGAGCCCTTTTTCACGACGAAGGAAATCGGAAAGGGAACTGGCCTCGGCCTGGCGACGGTGTACGGCATCGTTAAGCAAAGTGGCGGCCACGTGCTGGTCTACAGCGAGCCAACCCATGGGACCACATTCAAGATCTATCTTCCTTCCGCCGACGACCGACTGGGAACGGCGCAGGAAGAGAGATCCGAAGCGTTACCGCGGAGGCGCGATGGTGTGACCATGCTGCTCGCGGAAGACGACCATCTTATGCGTCGCCTGACCCGAAAAATGCTGGAAGAGCATGGCTACAGGGTACTGGAAGCCAACAGCGGAAAAGCCGCGTTCGATTTGTTCGGCGCCAACCGCAATGTCGATCTTGTTTTGACGGACGTCGTCATGAAAGGGATGACCGGGCCGGAACTCGCGCTGAAGCTCATCGACGCTCATCCCCGTATTAGAGTCGTCTATATGTCGGGTTATACCGGCGAACTGATGACGAACCACGGATTGACCGCCGGCATCCGTTTGCTGGAGAAGCCATTCACCAGGGCCGATTTGCTGAAGACGCTTGATGCCGCTCTGAGCTGACCGCGGCCCGTCCAAAAACTAAACTATCGGCGGTAATAGTTCCAATTTCGGACGGTCAGCCCAGCAGTTGATCCTTAATCCAGTTGCAGATCACCAACTCTTCTGCCACACTTAGGGCCCTATGAAAGGCAATCCAAAAGTCTTGAGCGAACTGAACAAGGCGCTTCGGGAAGAATTGACCGCCATCAACCAGTATTTTCTGCACGCGGAAATGTGCGAGAACTGGGGTTATCACAAGCTCTCCGATTTCATCAAGAAGCAGTCCATCGGCGAGATGAAGCACGCCGAGGTGCTCATCGAGAGAATTCTATTTCTCGATGGCAGTCCGTCGATGCAACCCCTTGAGTTGACGGTCGGCGGAACCGTAAAGGACATGATCGAGAGCGATCTGAAATTGGAGATCGGAGCGGTCAAGCAGTATAACGATGCCGTAGCCATCGCCACCAAAGAGGCGGACAACGGTTCGCGCGATCTGCTCGTGAAGCTCCTAAAAGATGAAGAGGAGCACGTCGACTTTCTCGAAGCCCAGCTTCACCAGATCAAAGAACTTGGCTACGAGCGCTATCTCAGCATGCAAATGGGCGAGAACGAAGAAGAATAGCTCCGGAAACAGGACGAACTGCCTCAGAAGCGAAAAGACCCAGCCGTTGTTCCGGCCGGGTCTTTCTATTGACACATTGAGCGAGACTCACTTCACAGTGACTGTCAATAGTTGCGCGCCGCTGACTACGTAGTCGAGCGAAGGAGTGGCAGTCTCGTCGACATTGGACTCGCCGCTGACAATCATCTCTTGATTCCCGCGCATACCTTCCATCACGTTCATCACAGAGATCGGAAGCGTAGGCATGACTTTGTCCGCGACACGAGCCTCGGGGTCCGCTTCGAGCAACGAGACGTAGAGACGATTGTTGGAGTGTTCTTTGTTCAGCAGCGCAATGGTCGAAGCCAGATCAAGCTTCCGTCCAAAGGCCGGATTCACACGGCTCACGCGGTCCAGCGTTTCGCCGTCACTGACCAATATGCGGAGCGTTCCTTTGCTGGCGGAGGTGGGAATCTTCACGGGAATCTGGCGGACTACTCGCTCGCCGCGATACGGCGCGAGCACCGTCTCCACCATGATCTGGTCGCCGGGCCTGGCTTCTGTTACGTCGGTGCGTGCGCTCTCCAGCCGCGCCAGCTTGCGCTCGCGCACTAAGTCGAAGTCCAGCTTTACGCTCTTTACCTGCGGGGCGTTGTACGGATTGTCGTAGATGCGTCCGAAACGCTCGCCCAGCGAGAGCGCCGCGGCCATTGCGGCGGGCTGGCCGTTTTCCGCGGGCACGAACATGTTTTTCAATCCGACTTCCGGAAAGCCCTTCACGTCGATCGCGCCGTTCAGACGATACGTGATTTCCTCACCGTAGTCGTTGACGCCGTGCAGAGCATTGAAGACCGTTGCCATGATCGCAACCGGGCTCAGTCTGGGATTGTTCAGCACTTCATAGTGAAATTCTTTTGCTACCGCTCCGCCGCGAATCGAGAGCGTCACCGGAATCATGTCCGGCTCTTTATTGAAGACGCCCATGATGCCCGTGTGACGATCCTGCACGAAAACACCAGCCTCTTCGGTCGTATTCACGATTTTGAAAGCGTTCATCGGCGATGGCAGCGTGGCCAGCACCTGCGCCTTGTACATGGGCAGGTCCACCGAACCGAATTGCAGCAGGGGATGCCCGCAAGCCAGCAAGCGTTGAGGATCGATATAGGTGACCGTGCATGTGGCAGCGATGTCCATATCGCCGCGCACCAGGACCGCGCTGACCGCTGAGCCGCGCTCCAGAGGTTCCGGCTGCTTGTCTCCGCTGAAGGAGCCTGCGCCCATCACGGGCATGATGCCTGCGGAGGCGAATTGCGGCGCGAACTGCCGTACGGCATCTTCGGAAAATCCGTTGAACACCAGGGGCGTTTCAATCGGCCTCAGCATGCTGGCGAAGCCTGCCGCCGAGTTTCCCAGCGATGCGCTATCACCGGGCGTGGCCGTCTTTCCCGCCGCATTTGAAACTGCCGGCTTGGCTGCGCTTGCTTCTTCGGCGGGTGACTTGTCGAGCGCGTTGATCTCGAGCATGTCGGCGATCGGAGTCACTCCGGCGATCGGCTCTTTCGAGAATTCTCCGATGCGGAACGCGAGCGCTCCGGCGAGTTTGCCGTCGAGATAAACCGGGCTGCCACTCATTCCGGCGACGACTCCCGTGTATTCCACCTTGGCGCCGTGCAGGCGGATCAGGATGATGTCACCCTTCGGGCCGTTGGTGTTGTGCAGAACGCCGAGGACTTCTACGTCCATCGGTTCGGGATTCACACCCTCGAACACGGTGTAGGCGACGCCGCGCATTCCGGTGTGAATCTCGCTTACGGGAATCGTGGGTTGCGAAACTTGCGAAGCGTTTTTTGAAACATCCGCTTTCGAAACATCCGCGGCCAGGGATGCAGTAGATAGGGAGACACTAAGGACGAGTAGTGAGAGTACAGCAGTTCTCATGTAAGGCCCCGGTGAAATTCGCCAACCGAATCCCACTAAAGGATTAGACTCGTACCAACTGCGACTTCGTTGCCAGGGAGGGAGTTAAATCTCGGGACTGGCAAAACATCCCAATGGCGAATCCTTGCGTCTATACTAGCATAGGTGGTTTTCGGGGATAACAATGTTTAACAATCAGAAGGGCAAGCTGCTGCGACCCATGGTAACCGTCGCCTGCGAGGCCGTCATTATTTCGGCAATCTGCGCGGGATTGGTCACTGGCGCGCTGCCGCTATGGGCCCAGAATCAGGATCAGGCGCAATCCCAGACGCCTCCGCAGTCTTCCGATAACAACGGAAAACCGAAGCAGGACGTACCCGCCGAGGCCGGTGGCCCCGACTCCAGCGTAGGCCCTTACGCGATTCCCAAGAAGAAAGCCGAAGACGCTCCTCCGCCACCTCCGCCGCCGGCCCCGAAAAAACTCGAAGACATTCCCGACTATTCACTCAAAGTGAATGTGCCGCTGGTGAACGTGGATGTCCTGGTGACCACGAAAGATGGCCAATTCATCCCTGGCCTGAAGAAGGAAAATTTCCGCGTCACCGAAGACGGCGTTCCGCAGAACGTTACCAAGTTCAGCGTTTCCGAGGCGCCGGTAACTGCCGTCATGCTGGTCGAGTTCGCTTCGACCAGCTACTTCATCCTCGTCGATACCCTGAACGCGTCGTATTCGTTTGCCAATACGCTGAGAAAAGACGACTGGATCGCTGTCGCCTACTACGACATGCAGACCCACATTCTCACCGACTTCACGCAGGACAAAAGAGCAGTATTCGGCGCGCTGAACCAGTTGCGCATCCCTGGCTTTGCCGAGACCAACGAGTTCGACGCTTTGTATGAAACGCTCGACCGTCTCGACCGTGTGGAGGGAAAAAAGTACGTCATCTTGATTTCGACCGGCGTCGATACCTTTAGCAAGCTCACGCTCGACAAGATCATGAAGAAGATGAAAGACACGAAAGATGTCACCATCTTCCCGGTGAGCATCGGGTGGTATTTGCGCGAGTACTGCGAAGTGCACCACTGCACCGGATATCAAGGCGGAATCGCGCGCATGGGGATGAAGACAATCGATTATCTGCAGGCCGACAATGAAATGCGAACCTTCGCTTCCATGACCGGGGGCCGCGCCTATTTCCCGCGGTTCCAGGCCGAGTTCCCTGAGATCTTCCGCGACATCGGCGACGACATCCGCCACCAGTACACTCTCGCTTACAGTCCGACCAACTCCAAACTCGACGGCACCTACCGCAAGCTGAAAGTGCAGGTGGTCGATGCCAATGGCGGGCCCCTGAAGGTCAAAGATCAGAAGGGCAAGGACGTGAAATTCGAAGTGGTCGCGCGCGACGGCTATACCGCGAAGCACACGGTGGATTAGGTCGCTTCCAGTCTGCGATTAGCAACACGAACATCCCTTCTGTTGTTGTCAGAGGCCTGCCCCTGAATGTCGAGAAGAGTTAGCTGTTCAGTGAATATGAAACAAGTGATCGAGCAGCAGGAAAACTCCAGCTCCTACGAAGACCAGTAGCGCCATTTTCATGGCCGGTTCTTTATTGACTTCCGGCACTAAGTCCGACGCAGCCACATAAATGGTTACGCCCGCTGAGAGCGGTAATCCCGCGCCCACATGATGCCGGAACAAAGCCATCGTCAGAACGCCCGCCAGGGTTGATCCTCCAAGCACGACCGACGATCCCCATGCCGTGCCGCGGCTCAACCCGCTGGCCAGCATGACTGAACTCACCGTGAATCCCTCCGGAATCTTGTGCAGGAACACCGCGAAAAAGATCAGCCATCCTAGCCAACTCGAAACCAAAAATCCGGAAGTGATCGCGATGCCGTCAAAGAAGGTGTGGATGATGAGCCCGAAGAGAACCGAGAATCCGGTGTGCGCATGCTTGAACTCATCGTGGTGCGTTTCTTCGCCAAAGTGAAAGTGCGGCGTGACCGTGTGCTCGAAAAAATGAATGATCAGATAGCCGAGCAATACCAGGAACGCCGACGAGCGCCCGCGCAGTTCGAAACTCTCGGGAATCATCTCAACTACGGCGGTGGCCAGCATGAATCCAGCCCCCAGCGCGACAAAGTAGCGCAGGTAACGCCGCTCCCAATGCCGCTGCACAATGATCGCTCCGCCAAACACGTTGGCGGCAGCGGCGGTCAGTCCCAGGAGAATGCTGGTGTAGATCGGGTTCATCGGACGAGGCGGATCATATCAGTCAACGTCAGGATTCACCACGGAGGCACAGAGTCACAGAGAAAACATCAAATTCGGTTTCCTCCGTGTCTCTGTGCCTCCGTGGTGAAAAGACTACCCGCTGTGCCGGATGTGCATCACATCTCCATCCTGCACAATGTAATCCTTGCCCTCGAGGCGCAGCGTGCCCTTGGCGCGAGCCGCCGCCTCAGAACCCGCTTCCAGCAGTTGATCCCAGCGGATAGTCTCGGCGCGAATGAAATGTTTCTCGAGGTCGGAGTGGATCGCGCCCGCGGCCTCCTGCGCTCGCGAGTGGGCGGGAATCTGCCAGGCGCGGCATTCGTCCTCTCCGGCGGTGAAAAATGAAATCAGGCCAAGCAGGTGATAGGTCGTGCGAATCAGGCGTACCAGGCCGCTTTCCTTCAGGCCATAGCTGGAGAGAAACTCGTCGGCGTCGGCGTCGCTCATCTCGGCCAGTTCAGCTTCGACTTTGCCGCAGATGGCCGTCGCTGCGGAATTGGGCCGCGCGGCGATCTCCGTCAGCTTATATTTGCCGACCGCTTCTTCCAGCTCTTTGCCAAGCTCAGTTGACTCGCCGATATTCAGCACATAAAGAATCGGCTTCTCGCTCAGGAACATGAAGCCGCGGATTCGCTTCTTGTCCTCGGGCGTCATCTCCATTTCGCGCAGCGGCTTTTCTGCTCCAAGATGAGCATTGGCGCGCTTCAGCAGATCGAATTCCTTTTCGAGCTCCGGCGTCTTCATCTTTTTCAAGTCCTTTTCCAGCCGCTCCAGCCGCTTTTCGATTTGCCCGAGATCGCTGACCATCAGATCGAATTCCACATTCTTGATGTCGCGCAGCGGGTCGATCTCCCCGACATGCGGAATCGCAGGATCTTCAAAAACCCGTACCACGTGCGCCAGCGCATCGACCTGCCGCAGGTGGCCGATGTAAGCGCTCTCCTTCAACGCATCCTGGCCGATGGCGCCGACGTCGACGTAGTCAACGGATGTGTGGGTCAGTTTCTTTGGATTGTAGAGAGCGGCCAGGCGGTCGAGGCGATCGTCCGGAACTTTCGCTACGCCAATGTGCGCTTCGCGAGGATTGGCATGGGCCTGCGCTGAAAGATGCGCCTTGGTGAGGATCTGAAACAACGATGTCTTGCCTACCTGGGGCAGGCCGATGATGCCAGTTTTCATAAAAAGGCTCTGGGCTTTTGGTTCTTAGCTGCTTCGCTGAAATGAGTGCAGGACTTACAGTGTGCTCAGCGAGGTAAAGACAACCACTCAGAATAAACGAAACAGCGAATTTTTCCCACGAGCGGCGACCAGGCAGACCTTAATGCTTCCTTCAGGTTCGGAGTTTATTGTTAGAGCTTGATCGGCTTTCGTTCTAAACTCTCTTCGAACTGCGCGGTAAGACCGCCATTTCTGGGTTTGGCATGAAACTTCTGATCGTGGAAGACGAAGCGCGCATGGCCGACCTTCTTCGCAAGGGGCTTACCGAAGAAGGCCACACCGCCACTTGCGCCGCGGATGGCGCCGAAGGTCTTGCCCTGGCGCGCGCCTACGAATTCGACGTCATCATCCTGGACGTGATGATGCCGAGGCTCAGCGGCCATGAAATGGCGAGGCGCCTGCGCGCCGAGAAAGTGCGCACGCCAATCCTCATGCTGACCGCCAAAGACTCTGTTCCTGATGTAGTGAAAGGGCTCGATCACGGCGCCGACGACTACATGACCAAGCCCTTTTCGTTCGAGGAATTGATAGCGCGGCTGCGCGCCATCAAGCGGCGCTCGTTGTCAACGCAGGAAGTCACACTGCGCGTAGCTGATCTTTCGCTCGATCCCGCGAGTCGCGAGGTGCTGCGCGGCGAGGTTCGCCTCTCATTGACACGCACCGAATACAATCTGCTCGAGCGCCTCATGTATCGCGCTGGCAAGGTCGTTTCGCGGCGCTCGCTGATCGAAGCGGTCTGGGGATACGACCGCGAGATCGAAGAAAACACGCTCGACGCATTCATGCATCTGCTGCGCAATAAAGTTGACGTCGCCGGCCGCGTCAAATTAATTCACACCGTCCGCGGCGTCGGATACATGATCCGTCCGGAGACGCAATAACGAGACGCAATAACGGGCTGGCAGATGAAAAGACTCTCCATCGGAATGCGCCTTACGCTGTGGTATCTGGCGATCTTTGCGCTGGCTCAGATCGTCTTTGGCGCGGGCATGTGGTTCATGCTCAAGCAGCATCTTTTCGATCTCGTCGATGACGGGCTCGAAGAGCAGGTCGATGATCTGCGTTCGCTGCTCCAGACGCTCGGTCCCGCGCCTGCTGCCGCGCGGTTGAGGCAGGGCGTCAACGATGCCTACGCGATCGAGCATCTCGGCAATTACCTCGCACTTTACGATCAAAGCGGTGAGGTGATCTACCGTTCTTCGTTTTTGCAGACCCATCAAACGTCCATCCCCGCGCCGGATCGAGTGGATCGCCCGCGTTTTGCCAATCGACGTTTCGAGCACCGCGCGTTTCGCTTCCTAAAGGAGCAACTCTCCGTCAATGGACATCTCTACACCGTTGAGATGGGCGCACCCAGCGACGACGTAATGGAAACGCTCGCCACTTTTCGAAGCTACCTCCTGATGTTCGCTCCCGTGCTCCTGTTAGCCGCTGCAGGAGGAGGCTACTGGCTCAGTCACCGTGCTCTGTCTCCAGTCGACGCACTTGTGCGCACAGCGCGCGACATTGGCGGCGCGAATCTCAGCAGCCGCCTGCAGAAACTCGACACCGGCGACGAATTGCAGCGCCTCTCCGACACATTAAACGAAATGCTCGCCCGCATCGAGGCGGCCTTCTCACGCGTGACGGAATTCACCGCCGACGCTTCTCACGAGTTGCGCACACCGGTTTCACTCATTCGCACGGAAGCGGAACTTGCGCTGCGGCGGTCGCGGGGAGAAGAGGAATATAAAGAGGCTTTGCGGCACATCCTGCTCGAGGCGGAACGCACATCGGCGCTGATCGAACAACTGCTCTCGCTCGCCCGCGCGGACTCGGGCCGCGAAACTTTACATCTGCAGCCGGTGAATCTCGCTCCCATGCTCCGTGACGTCGCCCAAAGCTGGGGACAGGTTGCCGCCATCCGCGATCTGCAATTCTCCGCCACCGTCAATGTCGACGAGATTTTTGTCCGCGGGGATCCAACGGCCTTGCATCGCTTAGCCGAAATCCTGCTCGACAATGCGGTGAAATACACTCCGCCGCCCGGGGCGGTGCGCCTGACTCTTGATCGCGAGGGAGAAAACGCGATCATCCTGGTGCAGGATTCAGGCGTGGGAATCGCCGCCGAAGAGCACCAAAAGATTTTCGAGCGCTTCTACCGCGTCGACAAGGCGCGAAGTCGCGCCCAGGGTGGTGCCGGCCTAGGCCTCTCGATCGCACACTGGATCGTAGCGCAGCATCGCGGCTCGATCACGGTCGAAAGCCGCCCCGGCGCAGGTGCAACCTTTCGCGTCGAGTTGCCTTTGATCTCCGCGCCCGTTCCCAGCCCGCAGCCAGCATAGAATTTTTTAGAGACCTAGCCCGAGCATTCAAGTCTGTCCGAGTATTCAAATCAGAAGGCGCTGCCGGACAAAGGAAAAGCCTTCCAACGTCGTTCCCACGCCGGGATGGCGGAAGTGGCAGACGCAGCGGGCTCAAGAGCACACTCCTATCTTCCGATTGCTCGCTTGGGTCGATTCCAGAGTCAAGCGATTTCTCAAAGAATTGCTGGATCGAGGTGTGCCGATACGCCGACAGAAGGCTACTGAGTCACGGAGAGGCTGGCACGCACTGATATCCTTCACCTATGCGCGACATGAGTATTCTCCGGGAACGTGCCGCTAGTCGAGGAAAGCGCCTGGAGTACTTCACCATTGCCTGGAATAGTTTGGAAGGAATCATCGCCATCGCAGCCGGTGGGCTGGCAAACAGCATTTCGCTTGTTGGTTTTGGGATCGACAGCTTTATCGAGGTCGCGTCTGGCTCTGCATTGCTGTGGCGAATGATGGTTGATCGAGACGAGGTAAGGCGAGAGCGCAACGAAAGACTCAGTCTAAAGATTGTAGGAAGCTGCTTTCTAGGACTTTCGGCCTTTATCGCGTATGAATCCATTTCAGACCTCGTTCTCAAAAAGGCGCCTGAGCGCAGCATACCCGGAGTCATATTGGCGTGTGTCTCTCTGATCGCGATGCCTCTGCTATCGCGTGCAAAGAAGCGCGTCGGCAAGGACCTGAACAGTGCAGCCATGCATGCAGATGCACGTCAGACGGACTTCTGTTTCTATTTGGCCGCAATTTTGCTCGCCGGTCTTCTGCTCAACGCAACGCTGGGGTGGTGGTGGGCAGATCCGGTCGCCGCCCTCAGTATGGTCCCAATTATCGTTAAGGAAGGAATTGACGCCCTCAAAGGGCGCACATGCTGCGACTCGTGCTAGTCACCTGGCCTTACAGCTGACTGCTTGCGGGTACGCAGATCCGCGAAATAACAGCAGCATCGGCACTTGGAAAATAGCGCCGCTGGAAGTAAAACGCGACGTTGACCAAGGCGATCATCACCGGTACTTCGACCAGGGGACCGATCACGGCTGCGAAGGCCGCTCCCGAATTGATTCCGAAGACCGAAATCGCCACGGCAATCGCCAACTCGAAATTGTTTGACGCCGCGGTGAAGGAGAGAGTCGTCGTCTTCGAATAGTCTGCGCCGAGTTTTCGGCCCATATAAAAAGAGACCAGAAACATCAAAATAAAGTAGAGCAGCAGTGGAATGGCAATCCGCAGAACATCCAGCGGAAGCCGAACAATGTATTCGCCCTTGATGGAGAACATCACGACAATCGTAAACAGCAAAGCAATCAGCGTCAGTGGGCTGACGCGGGGAACGAAGTTGTGCTCGTACCATTCGCTCCCTCGGGCACGAATCAGGCTCGCCCGAGTCGCGAAGCCGGCCAGGCACGGGATGCCTAGATAAATAAAGACGCTTTTTGCGATATCCGCAATGGAAACATCTACCACTGCCCCGTGCAGTCCGAGTTTTGCGGGAAGCACAGTAATAAAGACCCAGGCGTAAACAGAATAGAAGAACACCTGGAAAAGCGAGTTGAAGGCCACCAATCCAGCGGCGTATTCTCTGTCACCCTTCGCCAGTTCATTCCAAACGATAACCATGGCGATGCACCGCGCCAGCCCGATCATGATCAGGCCAGCCATGTACTCTGGATAGCCGCGAAGGAACACAATGGCCAGGACGAACATCAGAATGGGCCCTACTACCCAATTCTGTATGAGCGACAAGCCAAGCACTTCACTGTTTCTGAAGACCTCCGGCAATTCCTCGTATCGAACCTTGGTGAATGGTGGGTACATCATTACGATGAGGCCGACTGCGATCGGAATCGATGTAGTGCCGACACTAAAGCGATTAAGAAACGGCACTACTCCCGGAACGAGCCAGCCAAGACCGACGCCCAGCGCCATCGCCAGAAAGATCCATGCCGTGAGACAGCGATCGAGGAACTTGAGGCGATTGCTCGTCTTCATAGACTCTCCAATACTTACCTGTCTTGCGCGACAGGGGACGCTGACTTGCCGATGTCATCGAGTTCTCTCTTCAACGCAAGATTGTCGAGAGCCTTGAATGGGAGGCGGAGAAACAGGCTGATTCTTCGATCCAGCAGGAAGTAGGCCTCGCGAAACGCACGCTGGATATCGGATTCGCTGCCTCGCACTGCCGCAGGATCGGGAATGCCCCAGTGCGCCGTCATTGGCTGCCCCGGCCATACGGGGCAGACTTCGTTTGCCGCGTTGTCACAGACGGTGAAAACGAAATCGAGTTGCGGCGAACCGGGTGCCGAGAACTCCTCCCAACTTTTGCTTCTGAGACCACTGACCGACAGATGCACTTGTTCCAGTTGCCGAAGAGCTTCTGGCCGCACCGTCCCGGTCGGATGGCTTCCGGCGCTGTAGGCCGTAAACGTTGGTCTGCCTTTGAAGTTCAAGATGGCCTCGGCGAGTATCGACCGCGCCGAATTGCCGGTGCACAGAAATAGGACGTTGTAGTGATCTTTCATCGGAGATCTCCGAACAGCTAGTTGCAGCAGCTTGGACCGCAGCACGGCTTAGTCGTCGCATTCGCCGGTTTGACGGCGCGGACAAATGCGCTCATGAACTTTTCGTCCACCTGGGATGCGATTGCATCTACATCGATACCCGCGGACGAGAGAAATTCCCGCGCATCATCGACTTTGTAGACTCGGGTAGGCTCGACCTCGACCTGCTCAAAACCGGCTGCTTTCAGTTTCGACCGATACTCCGTCTCCTCGAGAGCTCCTGCAATGCAACCCACCCAAAGCAGAACTTTCTGTCGGATTTCGTTCGGGATGGCGCCGCGCGTAACCACGTCGGAAACGGCCAGCCGGCCAGCCGGTTTCAACACGCGGAAGGCCTCGCGAAGAACGCGGTCCTTGTCGGCAGAGAGATTGATTACGCAATTGGAAATGATCACGTCCACCGAATTGTCGGGCAGAGGTATGTTCTCGATCTCGCCCTTCAGGAACTCAACATTTTCGGCTCCCGCTTTGCGCTTGTTCTCGTTGGCAAGGGCCAGCATCTCATCAGTCATGTCGAGACCGTAGGCCTTGCCGGTCGGCCCCACGCGCCGCGCCGAGAGCAGAACGTCAATGCCCCCGCCAGAGCCCAGATCGAGCACAACTTCGCCAGGATTCAATTGAGCCAGCGCAGTCGGATTTCCGCATCCGAGGGATGCCAGCGTCGCCTCTTCGGGAACTTCTTTACCTTGCGAGGCGTCGTAGAGGTTGGACGTAATCGGATCGCAGGAAAGCCCGCTCGCGGGGGCAGCTCCGCAACAATTACTCCCTCCAGTTTTCACCCGAAGGGCAGCCTGACCGTACTTTTCTTTGACAACTTCTTTGATATCCGTCGCGCTCATGAGGTCTCCTATTTGCAGATCTGAACGATGTCTTGTGGCTTAAGAGCTTTGTTTCGTGTGCAGCACTCGGCATAGAGGAACTGCAGAATTTCTTGCAGCGCCTCTGTGTTGGCGGTATAGCGAAGAAAGGTGCTCTCTCTTTTGACCTCGACCAGCCCTTCGTTCCTCAGTTTGTCGAGATGGTGAGACAGCGTAGAGTTTGGGATGTCCAGCTCTTCCTGGATCTCTCCGACGACTAGCCCCTCGGGGTGGGCGGACAGCAGAAGCTGCATGATGCGTAATCTTGCTTCCGTACCCATAGCCGAGAACATGTCGGCATATCTGGCGATCTGTTCAGAGGATTTCTTTGCTTGCGTGAGTACCATATTTCGATGATTGCAGAAATATGGTTACTCTGTCAATCATCTCTCGTTTGCGCACTTTGCATGTCCCGCCTGAGGAGTCCGTGCATCTCGGTATGCGCGCGGCGGTGGACCAGGTCCTCTAGCGTTCGGCAACGCGTGGCTCACTGATAAGCGCGCCGGCCGGCGATGGTTGTTTTGCCGGGAGGAGTGCAAGCATCGTGATTCCAATTACGAGAAAGATCACAATGTCCTGTGGACTATCTTTCCTGTGCATCCCGTGCGCCACGGCCTGCGCCGACATGATTGTCATCGTGCCCGCATGGGCAAGGCTTGACCACGCCCCATAGGCGATCATCAAGCGATGCTTGGCCGGCTGCTTAACGGCCAGCAACAGACAGGGCCCGAGCGCCGTGTTAAGGCTCAGGAACATCGGCATGACGTCGTTGTGCCCGTTAAGCCAACTGGAGTGCCACAGAGCGTCGAAAAGGAGGTAGCCCCAAAAGGAATAAAACAAGCCCACCACCACCAACACGACCTGTAAGGCGCGCTCACGTTTCATACCGTCCTCCGTTTTGTGCGATGCACGGTTATTACCACCCTTTTTTGCTTCAGATTGTGCGATTGTCAGCCGGGATGCGCGCGATATTGGAGGCCTGCGAGCATCCGCAGTGTGAGCAGAATGCTTCTCCCCCTCGAATAGGCTTGCCACAGGAACTGCAAGGCCCAAGAAGAGGCCCTCGGAACACAAAATAAAGGATGAATCCGATCAAATTGGGTATGAGGGAAGCGGCAATCACCCAGGCCCAGGCAGGCATTTGACGCCGTTTTGCGTCCCCGTAGATATATCCGAGGGCAAGGAAAAAAGCCGCGGTGAAAACGCCAAACGTCAAGCCAAACCAAAGCGCGTCTGGCATGGTATTGAGAAATTTTTGGGAAGCAAGCAGGGAGCGGCCCTGGCTGGAAGCAAAATAGACTACCCAAGTCGGGACTGCCAGGGCTGCGATGGCCATGGCAAACGCGGGCAGAATCTTCCGTCTTGCAGTTCCCAATAAAACAGCCGCAACTGCAAGCCCGCACAGGAACGCGATCAAAAGCACCGCCGATTGCAGTGTCATGCAATACCTCGATTCTCACCACGCGCCGCGAGCATACATAGTGCCGAGCACAACGATGGCAGCAGCCAAAAGATGAGCACGCCTGCCTGCACTTGAGCAGTCTGGGCTTGAGCAGTGTCAAAATGCATTGGGACCGCCAGGCGCTTCGCCATCTGGTACACGAGTGCCGATCCGACAATTGACATCGAGAGAGCCGCAGCAAATGCAGCCCACATCTTGAATGGCCCGTTGTGCTGTCGCGTAGCCCCGGTGTGTTGCGCGAGGATCTCAAGGACCTGGGCACTCGAATCTGCTTCACTCGCAAAAGTGAATTCCCGCAAGCCCCGAATCGTACGCACCGTCAGCTCGACGTAGCGCTTGCAGCCATCACAGTCGCGGATGTGGTCGTGCATGAGCCGTCTTTCGCTCGCTGAAACCTCTTCTACGAAAGACCTGTCAATAAGCTCGCGAAATCTCTTGTCACACTCCATGCGAATCACCCTCTTCCTCAAATGCGGATCTCAGTGCCGCAAGACCGCGATAGATTCTGGACGTCACCGTTGTCACAGGGGCGCCCAAAACCTGCGCGATCTCAGCAAGAGACAGGTCTTCTTGAAACCTCAGCAACAAAGCCTCGCGATACAGCGGTGACAGACTCTGCAGTTGACCGGCCAGACGCACCGCGTCTTCGCTTCGAGCCGCGGCTTCGAATGGGGAAAGACCGGAGGAGGATACCAGCAGAATTTCATCGCGATCATCTGGCAAGGAATCTGTCTGTACTGCTTTTCGTTTTTGCCGGAGGTAATCGATCGCCAAATTGCGGGCGATCGCGAATAGCCATGGATCAAACCGCTGGCGCCCGTTGTACTGGCTGCCCCGTTGCAGCACGCGAATCCAGGTCTCCTGCGCAAGGTCCTCGGCAAACTCTCGCCGCCCGGTGAGGTATAGCAGGTAGCGCACCAGTCGATGCTGAAAGCGCTCCACCAGGTCTGCAAGAAGCTCCATATCCCTTTCACGTAAGCCTCGCGCAATCTTTGCCGTTTCGGTTTCGGCCGTCGTATCAAATGTCATAGGCAGAGCCGACATATATTCTGTATACGATCAAAGCCCGGCGGATTACTCAACTTTTGACCGAAAAATCACGCTAAGATTTGCCTCGGACGGATATCGGAATGGGCGGCCGGACCTGGCGTGTACAGCTCGTTTATTGGCAGACCCCAAATAGCATAGATAGTTGTCGAAACGGCGATCACAACTCACGATTCAGGTCTGGCCCCGCCGCGTCCGGCAGATACTCGAACGGATAAAAGCAGCGATTGCGGAAGCTCAAAGGAACTGCGCGCCTACATGAAAGCGCACGCGGAATTCAGTGAGATAGGCAATCGCATGCTCCAGCGATGGGAGCAGGGGTGTCGCGCTGTCACTTAAGGGAGCCTGAGTAGATCGTCCATCTTTTCTACTCGTTCTACTTCGATTCCTTAGTGATCGCGTCCGCAGCGTTGCCGGCCAAGACCCAGCTTGCCGATCCGGCCACGACGGCTTCATCCTCAAACCACAGGAATCCGAAGTCGTCGATGCACTCCGGAAAATCTGGCTTGATGATGATATATCCCGGAATCACGGCACCCGGAATGTAAGCATTGTCGGCGCGATTGTTGCTGTAGGTCATTGTCTTCGAAACCGTGCCGACTCCGGCCACATACGAAGTGCTTGATACCGGGTGCGTGCCGAGAATGTAGTTGACGGCGCGAAGTGTGTATTCGGGGCCGACGAGATCGGGAAACGCCTTGTGCAGAAAATACATTCGGATGGCCATGTCCATCACGGCGCCCGATCCACCCCAGGTGCCGAGGCTAGGAGGCACGCCGAAGGGAGTGGCGTCCAACCGCTTGTCCAAACCCGCCATGTATGTCTTCACGTTTTCGCGCAATTGATCCTTCGCGCTCGCGTCCAGATAAGGCAATGCCCGGACTGCTTTCCAACCATGGAATTCCATCTGCTCCGGAGTGATCATCTGAGGGAACAATTCCTTGAGCCGGGACTTGTATGGCTCGGCACCATTCGTGGCGACGGTCAATTCCAGAGCCGCAGCCCAGTCCATGCCGACGAAAGATCGGGCACGACCGGAGCCGGCAGAAGGAGCTGCCGCTGCGCCGGCGTTTGGCGAAGGACTCGAGCTGCTCTGTGGCTTACGAGCGCCTTGCGCGCCAGCGACCACACCTTGAGACGCAGCCAGCACGCCACCTGCGGAAGCCTCTCGCTCTGGCCCTCCGCCCGTCGGATACAACGTTGGATTCGCCGTCGTGTCCTTCCACGCTTTGATCGCGGTCTCGAGGCAGTCTTTCGCCAATGCGTCGTCCCAGTTTTTCAGCGTATCCGCCGCTGCCGCCAGTGCCGCAATGGCATTCCATTGGAAGTACGGATTGTTCGTCGTGAATATCCAGCGATCATCAGGCTTGCCGGAGTAGTCGCCCTTGGTTTCGTTCGGGCCGAGCTTTGAGTCGTAAATGCGGCCGTCAGTTTTCGACGCTCCGTCGCCCACCTGTGTGTACTGGCGCAAATCTGGCTCATGAGTTCCGCGGATGGCGTGGCCGATGTTGTGAAACTGCGCCAGGATGAGCAGCGCGCCGTGCTTGACTTGCTGCACCGTATCCGGTACGCCATCGGGGCGGTGCATCTCAACCTCACGGGCGGCTTCATTCACGGTAAGCTCGTCGTACTTGAGATTGAATTCGCGATACGCCAGAGCGAGGCTCTGAATCACGCTCAGCTGCGCAGGTTCCTCGAGGTCGAAATCGCCGGCATCGTACCAGCCGCCCACGTTCATGCCAGGGATGTGATCTCCGCCTTTGTACTTTCCGTCCGTTGCCGTGGCTTGATTCCAGCCGTCGAATTGCTCCCCAACCACGGGCGCCAGGCGGCCATCATCCAGGTGCGAAGCGCCATGCCACATGCGGTAGCCTTCTCGAACCGAAACGTGATCCATCTGCGCGGCGAGATGATGATCCAGGCTGTCCTGCCAGATGTTGGCGTAAGCGTCCGTAGAGATAGGGAAGGGAGCCGTGCGCTGATCTGCGTACTCGATCACATAAAGGCCGGGGTCTTTCACCGTGGTGAAGTCGAATTTCGAATAGACATATCGCAGCCAGGGTGTCGAAGGTGTGATCGGGCCCTCGAACACCTGCTTGTAAGATCCGTCTTCCATCAGGCGCAGCACTCGTGCCGTCTTCGGGGCTTTGTACTTCGGGTCGAGTTCGAGCACCGCCACTTTTGAGAAGCCCGGCGCATACCCAACCTGGCTGTGCGCGATCACCGGCGGCCGCGTCCAGTTCGGAATCACGTCGGGCCGGATGTGCCAAACGATGGCGCCGGTGGTCTTATCCGAAGGGATCAGCGAACGCAACACGAACCAGCCGTTCGGCGCGCGGTCGCGCCCATCGAACAACATGAGGTTGGCTGTATCCGATACGACAGTCACACGGGCCAGCGCGTCGTCAACCCCCAGGGTGATGCTCTTGCCCTCAGCGAACGGCAGCGGCTGCGTATATCCCTTGGCCTTATCCCAGTCTTCGAGGTAGTACGCCTTTTTCGGCTCATCCGGCAGAGGCAAAACCCTGGTCATCGGATCATTCGGAGCACGCGGGAAGATGCCGGCTTTGCTCCCGTCGACCAGATAAGCCTTGCCCATGTAGATCGAGGGCAGGAACTCGAGATTGAAACCGGCACGCCCAGCCAATTTCTCCGGTAGCGGCTTGTCGAGATTAATGCTGACCTTCACCCCACCCGGCTCTGCTGCGACTTCCAATGTGTAACTGAAGTCGAACGTCGGGAAAGCGAGCTCGGCGGTGAGGCGGTTGTTCACCTTGTTGGCATGGCGATCTTTGAGCGTTGCCACAAGGTCCCACTGCTCGGGTGTTGGCATCAGGCGCACGTCGCCGTTAGTGGCGATGCGCTGCCCGTGGAGAATCATCTCCATGGCCGTGTTCTTTTGGTCCACAAAAACGGGATGGTACGTGCTGTCGTAGAGAAAAACGCTGAAACCTTCAGTGTCGAGGTAATTCTTGTCGGTGACCTTCATCGCAAAATCGGCGCCAGACAAGCCTCGGGCGGAGACCAGGGCCAACAATAGGCAAACCATGATTCGCGTGAACATAATTGATTTGAGTGCTGCTCCTTCGCCCCGACATGATATGACATGCACACCGTCGGCGCGCCGTATGTTCACCAGTCGTGGGGATTTCTGAACGGGGCAGGCGCGTTGTGCGGTCATATCGCGATCGTCAATTTGGTGCCTACGAATAGATCCCGGGCGCCTCGTGTCCAAGCTTCTGGACATATTCAACATAGGAGCCGGGGTAAACCGTGGGATGGCGATCCGTCCCGCTCTCACCGCCCAATTCCAGCACGCGAGAGCCGAGTCCGCGAAGGAACATGCGGTCATGCGATACGAAGATCATGGTGCCTTCAAAGTCCTTGAGGGCGCCGACCAGCATCTCCTTGGTCGCGAGATCCAGGTGGTTCGTCGGCTCGTCGAGCACCAGGAAGTTCGGCGGGTTGTAGAGCATGCGCGCGATTGCCAGCCGAGATTTTTCTCCGCCGGAGAGTGAGCGGATCTTCTTGTCTGCGTCTTCGCCGGAGAATTGAAATGCTCCCGCCAGGGTCTTCAGCGATCCGAGACTATCGTGAGGAAAATCCTGTTGCAGCTGTTCGATCACGGTGAGATCGGGATTGAGCACGTCCAGCGATTGCTGCGCAAAGTAGCCCATATAAAGGCTGGCGCCGAGCCGCACGCTTCCGGCATCCGGAGCGGCGGCGCCGGCAATCATCTTGAGCAGCGTGGTCTTACCCGCGCCGTTCCTTCCCATGACGGCCCAGCGCTCTCCGCGGCGGATGGTGAGATTGAACCCTTCGTAAATGATGCGCGGGCCGTAACTTTTATGCAGATTCTCGAGGACGGCTACCTGTTCGCCGGATCGCGGTGGCAGACGAAAGTCAAACTTCACCACCTGGCGTTTCTTCGGCAGTTCGATCTTCTCGATCTTATCCAAGGCCTTGATCCGGCTCTGCACCTGAGCTGCTTTGGCGGCGTGCGTCCTGAAACGATCGATGAAGCGCTGTTCTTTGGCGAGCATGGACTGCTGCCGGGCGAACGCCGCCTGCTGATTGCTCTCTCGCACGGCCCTTTCGCGCTCGTAGAAATCATAATTGCCGGAGTAGGTAATGATTTCGCCGCCATCAATCTCTGCAATCTTTGAGACCAGACGATTCATGAACTCGCGGTCATGCGAAGTCATCAGCAACGCGCCGGGAAACGACTTGAGAAACTTTTCCAGCCAGATAATGGATTCAATGTCGAGGTGGTTCGTCGGTTCGTCCATCAGCAATACATCCGGCATGCCGAGCAGGACACGCGCCAGCGCAACCCGCATTTTCCATCCGCCGGAGAGAGCACCAACGTCGCCGTCGATCTGATCGTCTTTGAATCCCAGACCGTGGAGCACTTCACGGGCTTGCGATTCAAGGGCGTAACCACCTAAATGCTCGTATTCCTCCTGCACATGACCGAAGCGCTCAAGAATGCGTTCCATAGCATCAGCCTTGTCTGGATCGGACATCTCCCGCTGCAAGGCCTCGAGCTCGTGGTGTAGATCGCCGACGCGTCCGCTACCTGCGATCGCTTCATCCAGGACAGAACGGCCCTGCATTTCCTCGACGTCCTGGCGAAAGTAGCCGATCGTCAGCTTCTTGGGAACTGAGACGGTGCCATCGTCCGGACTTTCCTCGCCGACCACCATACGGAAGAGCGTTGTCTTGCCCGCCCCATTGGGACCGACCAGTCCGACTTTTTCGCCGGGATTCAACTGAAACGAAGCATCCACGAAGAGCAACTGCTTGCCGTACTGCTTATTGATGTTTGAGAAAGAGATCATTTTGGAGGAGCCACTCGCGGCACGCCCACTGTTCCAGTGTAGCCCGGCCAGAAAATTGCCGGCTAGCGCTGGCGCGTTGGATCATTGAAGGATTGCCCGTCACTCGGAAGTTTTGGCTTGAAGCACTGCGAGTGGCACGAGTCGTCCTGCCATCATTCGCCGGTCGAATGCTTCGCAAGTTCGCGACAACGGCGCGGGGTCATCCCCAACAGCCGGACGAAGGCACGCCTCATGACATCGATGTTGCCGAATCCAGTGGTCGAGGCCACCTGCTTGAGGCCTCTCTCCGTAACTTCGAGCTGACGACGCGCCGCCTCCACGCGCATCTGAAGCACGTATTGCGATGGTGTCGTGCCCACCTCTCGTGTAAATACCCGTTCGAAGTTCCGTACGCTCATGGACATCCGGTCGGCGAGATCCTCCACCGATAGTTTCACCTGCAGATGCTCGGCAATCCAGATCTGCAGCTCACGGATCGACAACATCTCCGAAGCCTGTGATGCGAGTGAGACGCTCAATTGCGGCTGTCCACCCGGACGTCGCAGAAACAACACCAGCTCCCGCGCGGCTTCATGCGCGAGACCAGCTCCGCAATCTTCATCCACCCACGCAAGCGCGAGATCGATCCCCGCGGAGATGCCGGCCGAGGTGTAGATCTTCCCGTCTTTAACCCAAAGCGGATCATGTTGGACGCGGACCGCTGGATATCGTGTTGCCATTTCGCGGCCGAATCTCCAATGCGTAGTCGCTCGGCGGTTATTGAGCAGCCCCGCTTCAGCGAGCAGAAAAGCGCCAACACACACAGCGCCCAACCGGCGAACTTTTGCCGACATCTTCTTCAGCCAGGCAGATAGCGCCGCGTCGCGTAGCGATCGAGAGCCCAATCCGCAAACCACGAGCACGGAATCGCAGGCGCCCCCGACTTTGTTGAAGTGATGCTTGGCCATGAAGGTCAAGACGCCGCCCTCGCCCTCAACCGTCAAGCGTTCTGCGTTGGTAACGACCTCAATCGCGTAAATCTTCCTGCCCGCAAGGCGATTGACTGAGTTGAACACCTGGAGAGGTCCAACCAGATCGAGTTCATCAACCGGCGACACTGCAACGACGACTATGCGCCGGGGGGTGTCCGGAACAGTCCCCCGCCACAGTCTGCTATTGGTTCTGCTCATGTTCGCGACTTAACTATGCAACCTCGGACAGGCTTTGCCAACTGCGAATTACGACATGGCGGAAATCGTCTGAACTTTGACGCAAAAAGCCGCCCAGCGATTCGTAACATACGCTAGCTGAATCAATGACACCTAAGCTCCAGTGGGGGGTGGATTCGGAGCGCCTGTCCATCGCCCTGTGAGGAAGATCACGAAGCGGTTGCTCAGGGTCGTTGGCCGGTATCGCCACATCACTCTTCGTTGCCACCAAAGGAGAAAACTATGAAGAACGTGCTCGCTATTGCATTGCTCTGCTTGCTGTCGCTGTCTCTCGCCGCCGGTCAACCGGCACCTAAGACGAGTACTGTCCAAGTGCAGATCAAGGCCCTAGAGGAAAACTGGGCGCAGGCGGTCGTAAGAGAAGGTGCAGCCTCTGTGGATCGATATGAAGCCGATGACATCATCACCACTGACCCTACCGGCCGCATTACGGACAAATCCCAAGACAAGGCGGATTTGAGTTCGGGCGATTATAGGATCCACTCCGAGGAGCTTAGCGACGTGGTAGTCCACGTTTACGGCAACGTCGCCGTGGCCGCTGCAACCAATACGATGAAGGGCACGTATAAAGGGCAGGACTTAAGTGGCAAGTATCGCTTCACCGACACATGGGTCAAGCGGAACGGCAAGTGGCAGGTGGTGGCATCGCAGTACACCAAGGTACTGGAGGCCTGGCCAAGCAAATGAATATTAGTTGGCAGTGGTCTACCCGTCCATTTGCGATCGAAGGTGTAAGGTGGGTTCCGGGAGGACTCCATGCGGGAAACGACCCAGCGGTATACTGAACGCATTCTGGGCGTTGTCAGCGGCAAAGAGCCGTTGGAGGTGCAGGGCGAAACCGCTAAGGCGCTGGCGAAGCTCGTTAAGCTCCTCACCAAGAAGCAGCTTTCTCGGCGTCCCGAGCCGGGCAAGTGGTCAATCGCCGAAATCCTGGCACACCTGGCGGATAGCGAAATTGTCTTGAGCTGGCGCATGCGGATGGCGATCTGCCAGAACGGCGCTCCCCTCCAAGCTACCGATCAGGACGTGTGGGCGCAGACTTTGGCTTATGCACGACATGATCCCAAGGTGTCGCTTGAAACCTTCCGCGTGCTGCGTGAGAACAATCTGCGCATGCTCCGGGCGCTTCCTAAGGACCTTTGGGAAAATTACGGCGTGCACTCGGAGCGCGGCAAGGAGAGTGTCGCCCAAATCGTCCGCCTGTACGCTGGCCACGATCTCAACCACTTGGCCCAGGTGGAGAAGATCGCGAAACAGTGGGGAGCGAGCGCAGGCGCGGCGTAATGCACTCGGGCAGACCCGTGGCGCTACTCGCCGCTGTCGTAACGAAAGAATAAGATCATGAAGCATTGTAGGCTTTCGATCGCTTGCACATTACTTCCCATCTGAAACTGAGACCGAACATGTTGGTTAACGTCACCCCTGAGCCCACGCACGAACAGGGGATACTGTTCTACCCAGCCTCGTGGTGGATCGTCGGCAATCCGGGAGTAATCTGCAAACAGGCTCTCGGAAATCGCCCCGATGGTTTCCGCTCATGCCTGACACGTTTCCCGCGTGTTTGAGACCACTGAGAGCTACGTATGGGTGGCTGGGTTGCTCTTCGAGGATATCCAGGAGAGCTATCTCGCAATAGACTCCGTCGCACTTCGCATCGCCAACGGCGGGGTGCTGTTCTTTAAACGAGAGGTCGTCGGCTTCGCGTGAAATCAAAAGATCGCAGCGGTGATGAGTGGTAGAATCTCGTACAGTGCTTCCTTAATGACCGGCAATGGACTCTGAGCCCGAGAATCGCAGCAAAAGCACTTCACGGGCACGGGGCCCGAAGCTGTGGAAATCATCGAAAGGCTTTCACGGTTTGTTACACAGTTTCACATTTTTTTGCTGTTGGGCACCGATGTGAATTGGTAGAAAAGCTGCCTTAGACTCAAGTACTTCCACGAAGTGCCGGGATGGCGGAACTGGCAGACGCAGCGGACTCAAAATCCGCCGGTACTTGGTACCTTGGGGGTTCGACTCCCCCTCCCGGCACCAGCACAGGAAATAGCCACATTTCAAGACTGCACATTTGACAACTGTGCACTCACCATCCAGCATTCGAGTCACTAGGTGGTGTTTCTGGTGGAATAGGCTCGCGGTCGGCTGTGGTTTGGTTCTGAAACGTCCTGGGCTCTTCCTTTCCATTGGCCGCCAGTGCCATTCCAATACTTGAATGCCGAATGCACGGTGGCGCCCAAATAGAACAGAGCCGCCAACGGCAGGGTCAACGCCCAGGCGGGATTCAGCCGGTAGTAGCGCACCATGTTCGAGTACGTGATCGTCATGGCTGCCCAGGCCGCCGCACCCATAAAGATTGTCAGCTTGTGGCCAGTGAGCAACAACAGTGGCGGCGCGAGATATGTGATCACCATGCCTGCAATGGTGCCCAGTAATAGAAGCGACGAGTGCTTCAGTTGATTGAAGGCCGTGCGCGAGACCATACGCTCGATCTCCGCGAAGGTCTCGTATCGTCGCAAACTCTGGCTCCGATCGGTTAATCCAATCCACAATCGCCCGCCGTGCCGCTTGAGGAGTCGCGCCAGCGAGCAATCATCAATGACGGCGCCGCGAATCGACTCCAGTCCTCCGGCGCGTTCCAGAGTTTCTGTTTTCACCAGCATGCAGCCGCCGGCGGCGCCGGCGGTCGCCCGCCGTGTGTCGCGAATCCAGGCGGGAGGGTAGAGCATGAAAAAGAAATAAACGAAGGCGGGGATGAGCAGCTTTTCCGCCAGACTCTTGCAGTGCAGCTTCACCATTAGCGAGACCAGATCGTAATCGCCATTCAATGCAATCTCAGCCAGGTTCGCTACAGTCTCTTCGCCGTGCTGCACATCTGCGTCCGCGAGCAAGAGCCACGCGGGATGCATCGCGCGCGCATAATTAATCCCCTGATGCATCGCCCACAGTTTCCCCGTCCATCCTGCCGGCAGGGGCTCGCTCGGAATCACCGTCAGTGCATCGGCCTTTCCTGCCTTCTCTGCCGCGCTCCGTGCCACATTCGCAGTGCCGTCTGTACTCTCATCATCCACGAGGATGACGCGCAGAGCTACGGGTTGATTCAACACCAATTGATTTAACAACGACGTGACAACCGCTCCGATCGATTCTGCCTCATTGCGGGCCGGAACTACCGCAACCACGGCGCCCGAAAAATTCGGCTTGTTACTGGCGTCGAAAGCAGCACTCTTAGTGCGCCAGAAGGCCCCCCTGGCCAGGGCGAGGTAGAACCAGGTCACGACTGCAAGCGCAGCGACGATCGTAGCAAGCACCGACATCAGCGTGAGCGCGAGAGTACAACTTGGGAAGTGTCAGATCAAGGCTGATCTATATAAGAAAATCCGAGCAAAAGGTCAGGCAGAATACTCGGAGAGCCGGCCAACACGTGGAACTGCCTCCGTGAAGGTCATGCGGATTCCGTGCTCGGGTCGCAAAATCACCATGGGCCGGGCTTCAATGGTCTGGCCTGGAACCAGGCAGAGATCGTATTTCCTGAGCAGAACACCCAGAATCATGAGCATCTGCAGCATGGCGTAATTGCCGCCGATACATCCCCGAGGGCCGGCTCCGAAGGGCAAATGGGCGAAGGGAGTGAGCAGTTTCTCCTTCTTTTTTGAGAACCGGTCCAGGTCGAAACTCTCGGGGTTCTCCCAATACCGCGGCGAATGGTGCACGCCATAGATGAACACTACGACCGTCGAGCCGCGAGGTATCTCGACATCGCCAGCACGGTCGTCTGCGAGCGCCATGCGGTCGACCATCCAAAATGGCGGGTAAAGGCGCATCGCCTCCATGATCACCTGAGTCGTAAACTCGAACTTCGACACGTCGGAGTAACTGAGAGGCCTGTCGCCCAGCACAGAGTCGAACTCCTGCCGAATCCGGTCGACACAATCCGGATGGGAACTTAGCAGGTAGAGCAGCCACGATAGTGCATTCGACGAAGTTTCATGCCCGGCGACCAGCAGTTGCATGCTCTCGCTCAGGATCAACTCATCGTCCATTCCGTGGCCATCGTTGTAGCGGGCATCCATCAGGATCTGCAGCAGATCATGGCCCGGAGCCTCGTTGCGCCGCCGCTCAAGGTACTGCCGCAAAACCTCGAAGGCGCGGCTCCGCATTTCCCAGTGCCGGCGCAACTCGCCCGAGACGGCAAACCAGGGATTCAGATAGGGCTGAATGGTTTGCCGAACCATAAACTCCTGGACGGTTGAGATGGCATGGCTGATGAGGTCGATGTCTTCCTCTCTCAAGCGGGCGCCAAACAGTGATCGAGCCACCATCGCGAAGGTAATCTTCATCATTAGCGGGTAGATGTCGACCGGACCGACTTGGGCTTGCCGGTCGAAGTCCCGCAGCGACTCGGCGAGAGAGTCCTGCATGATCGAGGACAAGATTTCGAGTTGCTTTCGCTCGAAACCCGTCTGGATCAGCCGCCGTTGTGTTTTCCACGCTTCCCCCTCCGTGGTGAGCAGGCCCTTGCCAAGAAAATGGCCCATCCGCTTCTTTTGAATCTCGGATTTGTAGTAGTTGTCCGAATTGGTCTTCAGCACGTGCTGAATGACACCGGGATTAATGGTGACAATGGCTTCTTTGACGCCGCCAAAATAGAACCGGAAAGTTTCACCATGGAGTTCGATGTACTCGGTGAGAACCCGTACAGGATTGTGCGCCATCGCACGCGAATCCTGGAACGATTGAAATCGGGAGACGGCGGGTATGCTTCGTGGCAAGGTCACGCCTCACTATCCAGACGGTTGAAGACGATTGCGTGAAGTCTCGCGCCGTTTGCATGACAAGCCTGGCCTGCCAGAATGAATCGCGTGGTCATCTGCAAAAGTTTAGGTGCTCGGAAGTTGATCTTGGTTCCCCAGTTGTTTCAAGAGTAGCAGATGATGTTTGATGGCTCGACTCATCGTGGGATGTTGCCGATAGTGAATGCCATACTCCGCTGCGGTCTCCTTCACGATCCGGGTCAGTGAAGCATAGTGAGTGTGGCATACAAAAGGGCACAGATGATGAACGATGTGGTGATTGAGCCCGCCGGCAAGCCAGCCAACCAGCGGACTCGTGGTCGCATAGTCGGCCGTTGTGGCGAAAATATGATAGATCCCGTTGTCAAACTCGTCGCGGCTCAAGGGAAAATAAGTGCCGTCAACACAGTGCGTGGTCTGGAAGACGAGGGCGACGCTCAAACCGATGATCAAATGGGCGAGCAAGAAAGACATGCCGACCAGAAGAGGCGATTTCCCCAGCAACACGACCGGCAAGATGACCATGTAGGTGACGTAGAAAGCCTTCCCCGCAAAAAGTATGACGTACTCCCGCACCGGGTGCTTCGTGCTCTTCAGATAGTCGTGGGTGGGGAAGAAAAAGCACTCAAAGTCTCTCAGGAACACATAATCGAGAGAAAAGAGCGCGTACAAGAGGAGCGCATAAATGTGCTGGAACCGCTGCAGGGGCATCCAGGGTTCGTGGGGCGTGAAGCGAAGGATGCGGCGCCCGGTGAGCGCATCGTCTTCACCATGGAGATTGATGCAGGAGTGGTGACCTCGATGATGGAGAATCCGCCACATGTATGAGCTGATTCCACACACATCGAATACATAGTTCAGGCCCTTGTTCACCGACCGCACCGACGAAATGGCGTTGTGATTGCTGTCGTGCGCAATGTTCAACAAAAGGAATGTCTGTGCGATGGCATTGATCAGGTAGAGGCCGACGAACCTCCACGAATCCGGCTTGAGCGCGTAAAGCGCAATCCAACTGCCCGCCAGCACTGCCAGCCCCACTGCGATTTTGACCCACATAGCGCGGTCGGCCTTGGGGGAAATATTCCGGTCGGAAAAGAAATCGTCGAGGCGGCGGCGCAAGACTTTCGGGAATGAAGACGCAGACGCGGGGTCGGAAACGGAATGCCGCAGCGCGGCCTCCGAGGGTACGAGATCATCAATCTCCTGGTTTAGATGAATAGCCGCCTCGCCTCGAAGGTTACCGCCGCAATTGATATAAGGTCCAGCCCAGGCATCCCGGCCGGTTCCGCCGAGCATCAAGCCAGCGACCGGCCTTGTCCCCTGAGGACGCCGCCGGAAAGCATCAGATGATTAGCGTTAGTAATGAATGCTAGCTCGAAAACTTAAGGGAGATCAAGAAAATTTCAGATTACCCGAACCCGCAGTAACGGAGCATATTCTCGCAAGAGCCCAGAGTGGGAAATTCTTTCCAGCGCTCCAAATCTCTGTTACTATCGACCGCTCAAGTCATAATGCAACGAACACGCGTTGAGTCGGGTGATCCAGCATCAGGCGGGGTTCGTCTCACCGGACCGCGAGAACGCATGGTCTTAAGAATGGCTGTGCCGCTGTTCTCGAAGTCACTCTGCCCCTTGGGCACAGGGAGCAGAAAGACTTGTTGTCTTATTACGCAGTCTTCTCATTTAACTTAGGAGGTTAACGATTGGCGGTGTCACCGCCGTGAGACCGATCCGAATCTATGATGGCTTCGATTTTGGACAAGCTGGATAGTCTAGGGGATCAGCATCCGCACAGGCTTCTCTATTCGTACATTGATGTAAACGGCAATCCGATTGGCGGCTACTCCTACCAGGAGTTCCTCCACCGGACGACGGTGATCGCCGGACATTTACGGAAGGTGCACGGTTTCAGGTCGCAGGACCGTCTCCTGCTAGCCTACCCCCCGGGGCTAGAAATGATTTGCGCGTTTTTTGGTTGCGTGCGCGCAGGGTTGATCCCTGTGCCCGTCTATCCCCCCAGTTCTCGTGGTTTCCAGAGTTCGCTGTACAAAATGATCCACATCGCCAAGGACTGTCAGGCGGCGGGCATTCTCACCAGCAAAGACTACCTCGGATCCCTGAAGACAAATCTTGCCAGAAGCGGCGTCTCGACATCCGGAATCGACGTCGACTACGTCTCCGGTCTGCGTTGGGTTGTGACGGAAGACTTCGTCGACAGGGTTTCGGACGAGAATTTCAACGGCCATTCGAGCAACGGCAATTCGAAGATTCTGTTTCTCCAGTACACGTCGGGGTCGACTCGAGATCCTAAAGGCGTGATGGTCACGCATGAAAACATATTGCATAACTGCCCGCTGGTGATCGACCATGACGCGCCCGTCGTCGTATCGTGGTTGCCGCAGTATCACGATATGGGGCTGATTGGGTGCTACCTTTATCCCGCGCTTACAGGTGGCACGACTTATGGCTTTGCTCCCACAGATTTCATTCAGCGCCCCACCCTGTGGTTTGACGCGATCAAGACCTACGGAGCCAGTGCCTCAGCGGCGCCCAACTTCGCCTACGACTATTGCTTGCGCGCCGGGCGGCTCTCCAGGGAGAGTTTGGAGAGTTGTGATCTTAGCTCGCTCCGCTTGCTGATGGTTGCCGCGGAGCCCGTCAAACCGGACACGTACACGCGCTTTCTGCAGGCCTTTCTGCCCTACGGACTGCGATCGGAAAGCTTCTTTGTGGCCTACGGACTTGCCGAGAATACGTTGGCGGTCTCGCTCCGCGGCCGCAACATCATTTCGGTCAACAAGAACGCCGTAGCCCTGGGCAAAGCCCGCATGACCACCGAAGTTTCTGAAATTTCCGCAGCCACGCAGATCGTGAGTTGCGGAATTCCCTTGCCGGGCCTCACGGTAAAAATCGTGGATCCGGAGAAGCACGTTGCTTTGGAGCCGGGTCGAATCGGCGAGATCTGGATCACCGGAGGGAGCAAGTGTCCGGGCTTCTGGAACAATCCGGAACTGACGTTGAAGCTGTTTCACGCCCGCCTGGTGGATGACAGTCCGTACGATGATGGCTACCTGCGCACCGGCGACATGGGTTTCTTCCACAACGGGGAACTCTTCGTTTGCGGCCGCATCAAGGACATGATTATTATCCGCGGGCAAAATTACTACCCGCAGGATATCGAAGCAGTGGTGGAGAAGGCGTCCGGCTTGGTCCGAACGAATTGCGTTGTCGCGTTCCAGATTAACGAAGACAGCGATCCCGCGCTGGCGATCGTCGCCGAAGTAAAAAATCCGAAGGCGCTTCCCGACGCGATGAAGATTGCAGCCGCCGTGCGCAATTACCTGAACGTGGAAGTGGCTCTGATTTCTTTTATAGCTCCCCGCGCCATACCGAGAACCAGCTCGGGCAAAATCATGCGCCACAAAACCAAGCACATGTGGCTGCAAGGTCAATTTACCGTCCTCTCGGAGTTCTCGCGGGAAAAGGACGCTGAGGCCTCTGGTTCTGTAAGCCTGTCGCCTTTCGAAGCATTGAAAGCCCGGTACAACCTGACCGGCAACGAGTCCTACAATCTCGTCGAAGCTGGACTGGATTCTCTGGATCTGGTTGTGTTCATGCACGAGATCAAGGAACTCCTCAAGAATAAAGACGCCGACATGCTGGCCAGACAGGTGGATATCGGCCTGATACAGCGTGTCAGCGTAGCCGAGTTGTTTCGGCTGGCCGAACAGTTAGAGCGTGCTCCCGAAGAGGCACTGGGTCCACTGCGGCAATATTTGGCGACCTTCCGTGATGAGCAGCGCATGGCAGAACAGCGGATGATGAGCACCGACAGGACGCTCATCTTCGAACCTCCGGCGCCTGCGGCACTGCCCGAAACGCCAGTTCCGCAGAATGTGCTGCTCACCGGCGGTACCGGCTTCATCGGACCGTTTCTGGTGAAAAGTTTGCTGGAACAAACGCATGCCAAGATCCACGTTCTCGTCAGATCCTCCGACGAGCATCAGGGCAGGCAAAGACTCAGGGCCGCGATGGAATCGATGGGCTCGTGCCCGGCCGAACTCATGCACAAGTTCGAGACCCGCGTCGTGCCCGTCTGCGGAGATCTTGGCCATAGGGAACTAGGCTTGACGCCCGATGCGTGGGATTCCCTCGCGAATGAAATCGACACCGTGTTTCATAACGGCGCAACCGTCAACTACCTGCTGAACTACGACCGGATGCGCGACGCGAACGTGTTGGGGACTAATGAGGTCTTGAGACTGGCTTTCGCAGGAAGGGCCAAGAGCTTCAATTACGTCTCAACCACCTTCATATTCGGCTGGGCGGTGAAGAAAGTTCTGTATGAAACCGACTTCAACGAGAATATGGAGCTCCTCGATTTCGGATACAGCCAGTCTAAATGGGTATCCGAGCAAGTGGTGATGGACGCGCGCCGCCGCGGCCTGATGACACGGATCTTCCGGCCCGCCCTGGTCAGTCCCTCCATCACCGGCGGAGGCAACAATTTCGACATCGCCGTGCGTCTGGTTGCATTCATGGTGAATCACGGCATTGGAGTTGATGCACTGAACCAGGTCAGCTTCGTGCCCGCGGACATCACGGCCAACAACATTGTCGCGATTTCCACTACCCCCGGCACTGAGAATCAGACTTATCACGTAGTGAGAGACGATTACGCGAACATGCTGGATATTACCGGCCTCATTACGAAGGCGACCGGGCGGCAATTCGAAGTATTCAGTCTTCCCGACTTCGTTCCCGAGCTGATCAGGAGATGCAAGAAAGAAGATTTGCTCTTTCCGCTGCTGGACTTCCTGGTGAACTCCGTCGACAACATCTCGGCAATGGAGTTCAAACGTTACGACAATTCTGGCTATCAGGCGGCTCGGGACGCTTCCGCATGTGGCAAGCCGGATCCCTCGCTCGAAGATACCGTCAATGGCATCCTAAAATTCATGCAGCGAAAGGGAATCATCTCGGTTGGATTTCGTGAGTTCAGCGCCGTCGGGAACGGTCGGTAAGAGTTGAACGGCGCGGATAGACCGGGCGTGGCCCCGCGGCCTTACTGTTTCCGGAATACCATGGTTTCTCTTAGCTGCTGACCGCTTTCCAGCTTGCCGGTTGTGCTCAGCGTCATCTGGGCTCCATCGGCGGAAACCACCCACCGATCCGTTTGCGTGATCTGCTCATCTCGCCGGTAGGTCGAATCAACCGTGTGAGCGTCGACAAGTTGCAGGACCACGGTATCGTTGGTGGAGTTCTTCAGATCGTATTCCCTGCCGTCGAAGCGGGCGCTGTAGCTGAAGTCACCCGAGAAGCGCACTCCGTCGTTTCCGTCCGCCTCGACCTTGAGTGCCTCCCCTTGCCGCAATCGCGTTTTACTCAGATCCTCGGTCCACTCCCCAGCAAATAAGTCGTTGGCGACCCTCTTTCCTCCGCTCCGCGTCCACACGGTGATCCTGTCGGCGCGGCCGTTCTGTGAAGTCCGGCTGGTCAACTCGTTGCCGTCGCTCGACAACTTGTCGTGAATCGTCGCCACGAGGGCTCCGTCTTTTTTCTCTTTGATTTCGACTTGATGCTTGTCGATCCTCCGCAGCTCGATTTGATTAAATGCCGGATTCCCGGGCACGGCGCCTTCATGGCCGTTTAACTTCGCCGTAAACTCGATGTGGGTCTCGCCTGAAGTCATAACGTGCACTTCATCGTGAAGGCGCGTGATGGAGAGTTTGTTGGGGGGATCGAGGGAAGACTGCGCCGAGATAAGCATCCAGGAGCCAATGCGGGGATCTGTGGCACGGAGTTGAACGGCGGCAAGCAACGCGAGCAACGCGAGTTTGTGCAATAGTCCTCCTGGGGTCGAGTGTTTTTGGCAGACAAATCAAATAATACGCCCGTTCGGAATGCGAACCCGTAACGCTCCGGGTTATTCGTGAGCAGAGCTTCTCCTGCGACGGCGTCATCCTGAACGAAGCTGCTTTTCCGGCGTAGTGAAGGATCTCCCGTACCCGAGACGAGGTGTTCAAGGGAGATACTCTGAGCGCGGGTGAAAACGCCGGTATCAGGCTGATGTATCGAGAGTATTTACATTCAGATGGGTATTGGCGCGGGATTTGAATTTCCTTAGCGGTAACGATGTTGAGTAGTCGGTTAATTCCTTGTTGCTCATCTTTCCGCCGATCTTCTAGGATTTCGAACGACAAGAAGTCAAACCAACAACAACTGGCTCTCTGGCCGACTTTTCGTGACATTAATGAATCCCATGCGCGTGCGCCGTTTCTGGCTGGCCGGCGCAGTCGTTGTCGCCGTCTTTGCGCTCATTCCATTTTCTTTTCACGGAGAGCGTCATCTGGAGACTGCAACGCGCATCGAAGGTAGCGAAGCGGGAAAGGTCCCAGAGGAGTTGGCCACTCGCTTTCGTTCACCATTCGTGGACCGCGTCGTACTGGTGATTCAAGGGCTTCCCCCCGTCGATTCGGAGGAGGGTGAGCAAGCGCTCGCGATCATTGAGAAGGCGCTGCAAGCGGAACCCGGCGTCTCGGGAGTTGTTTCCCATCTTGATTTTCGAGATCCGATTTTCCTGGGTAAGGGAGGGGGAACTTTCATTCTGGTGGGACTCGCCTCGACCGAGGGGCCGGTGGAATCGCTCGTCCCTAAGCTTCACGAGCTGGAGAACTCCCTTCAGAACCAATTGCGAGGCCGCTATCCGGCGGTCAAGCTCGAACTGACGGGAGAGACCCCACTCAATTTCGATATTCGCAAGGCCAGCGCGGATGACGTACAACACGCCGAAACTCTCGCGGTTCCTGCAACGCTTGCCCTTCTGCTGGTGGCCTTTGGAAGCCTCGTGGCCGCCCTGATTCCAGTAGCCGTCGGTCAACTCGCGATCGCGGCTGCCCTGGCGATTGCAGGCTTCCTCGCGCTCCGTTGGCACTTGTCGATCCTGGTTCAGAATCTGTCTACCATGCTCGGGCTTGGCCTGGGAATCGACTATGCGCTCCTCATGGTCAGCCGCTTTCGCGAAGCCATCATCGCCGAGCAGAATGGACTCAAAGCCTCGGCTATTGCCGCAAGTCAGGCAGGTCGTACACTTCTGGTTTCAGCCGCGACCGTGGCCATCGGATTTCTGGCACTCTTAACCGTCCCGATCAGTGAAGTCCGTTCCATCGGTGTGGCTGGAGTCCTGGTGGCGGGAATGAGCGTCTTGCTGGCAAATACCCTCGTTCCGGCACTGCTGGCGGCACTTGGTAAGCGAATCAATGCTGGCCGCGTACCCGTGATTGCAAGTTGGGATGAGCATCGGGCGGCACGGACAGAAAACCGCTGGAGGCGATGGGGCAAAGTGATTGTTGCGCATCCCTGGATTGCCATTTTTATGGCCGGTGTCCCCTTGCTTCTACTCGCCTCGCAGGCCGCGCGGCTCGATACCAACGTCCCCCGAGGGGATTGGCTGCCGTCACAGGCGGAATCGGTTCGCGCGCTTCACAGTCTCGAAAAAATGGATCGAGTTGGCATGGTGTACTCGCTGCGTCTGATTCTCGAACTTCCAACGGATTCCATTGCGCAATCGGACGCAGCCTGGAATGCACTCGATCGTTTCAGCAAGCGGCTCGCCAGCGATCCTCGTTCCGACCGCGTCATCTCCCTTACAACGGTTGCAGAAAGTAACCGGTCTGGCCTGGGCAATCTTTCGCGTGAGACGCGTCGAACGTTCCTGAGTCGCGACGGACGGGCGGCGCTAATTGAAATCTTGCCCGCGACTTCCGTTTCGCTGAACGATCAGGTCAACTGGGTGCGGGAGTTGCGGAAGACTGGCGCGGTAGTTCTTACTGGAGTTCCCGGCGCCACGCTGCGCATTGGTGGCATCCCCGCGCTGACGGCCGATTATCAGACGATCGTGCGGGAGCGGTTTCTGTCTGTGATCGCGCTGGTGGTGGGAGGGACGCTGGTGGCGCTTCTTGGCGGCTTCCGGTCGCTTTTCGCCGCAGTGAAGGCCATTGCTCTGAACCTGCTTTCCGTCGCGGCCTCCTTCGGAGCATTGGTTCTGGTCTTTCAGGACGGTCACGGAATCCGCCTCTTTGGAGTTCCTGAAGGAACGGCCAGCATATTTCCCATTGTGCCCATCGTCGCCTTCGCCATCGTCTTCGGACTAAGCATGGATTACGAGGTGTTCTTAGTCGCGCGAGTCCTCGAAGCGAGGAGGAGCGGGATGAGTGAATTGGAAGCCATCCCGGAGGGAATGGCCAAAACCGCAGGACTGATTACCAGTGCAGCCGCGATCATGATTGTTGTATTTGCGGCATTCACCTTCGGAAGCTTCCTCGTGATCAAGATGCTCGGATTTACGCTGGCAGTCGCCGTCTTCATCGACGCAACCCTGGTCCGCATTGTGATTGGACCTGCGCTGCTTCGCGTCGCCGGCGATTGGAACTGGTGGCCCGGAGGACTGCGAGGCGCTCAAAGCGCAAGAGCGCCTCTGGAAGCCGGCGACAGATGAGGCAAGTAAAATCTGTCGTTCGGCGCTTTCATCCCGAAGCGCCCGCGTTCCCATCAGCGGGCCAAGGGATCTCCCAAGCGATGCGGCCTTGGGTCTCGATAGGAGTCACTCACGAGAGATGGCCACGGGAAACCTGAAACGCACCTGCCACCTTACGGACTGTAACGAGAATCACTACCGTAGAGACGATCGGATAGACGTAAGGCGCGAAATTGAAACACTGAAAAGGAGCAATTCCCATGTTGCCAATGCCTGTAGCAGCCGCGACGCTCATCCCAACCGGTCCACGCACAGCCCAAAATACCCCGATCGTCAGGTCGTAAGAAACAAGCAAAACTGATGCGATCACGTGCACCGTCACGCCAGATTTTTTCAACCTGAGAAGCTGGACTGCCGCCAACGAGTAAAAAACTAAAAAAACGCCATTGAAGACGGTCATCGTTACAAAAGCGATTCGGAAGTATTGAGAATCGGCACTCAACGAGAACAATCCGTGGATGATCGGGTCCACCATCAAACATAGCCCCAGGATGCTGAGAAGCGCGTCCATTGCACCGATCGTTCGAAACATCGACTTTCCCCACGTCGGCATTTCAGTCGAGATTCTAATCCATACAGACTGTTGTCGATGAACTGCCACCGACATCATCTCTCTTAGTGGAGCCAAAAAGCAGGCACCGTCATCCAATCCTGTCAGGAGGATGACAACCGATGCACCAAGTGCGCCAGGAGAGTCTGCCATTCGTCGGTAGTTCGCATGAGTTTGTCGGAGCCGAACAGGGCAACACCAATGTTTCGGTGTTCCTGTTCCATGGAAAACCCGGTTCCGGCCCGGGCCCCCATCGTCATCCCTATGATGAAATCCAGTTCATCCGCGAAGGCCGCGGCGTGTGGACGGTAAGCGGCAAGACCTTCGAAGGCAGTGCCGGAGACATCTTCGTCATCAAAGCCGGCGAGATCCACAGTTTTAAAGCGGTCGGCGATTCACCTCTGATACAAGTGGACGTTCACCTCAGCCCCCGCTTCATCCAGGAGAATCTATAGCGATGCCGAAATGTACCCGCGCTTTGCAGCTAGGAGAAACGACGCTGCATGAGAGGCATGTCAGATGGTCAGCCATCGTCCTGATGAGCTGAATCGTCGCCGAAATTGTTGATTCAAAGCCTCCGATGCACCGCCGGGTTTGGCAATCGACTCGAGGCGCTTCTAAGTGACTCCGGTCACGGCCTCTCCGTTCCCATAGGTTTAATGTGAAGCGTCAGAATCCCCAAGGAGTCCCATGCGCAAAACCATCCTCTTCCTAACGTTCGCAGTCTTCGCACTGTTACCGATTTCCCTTTACGCCGGCACCCTCAACAACGTCACCCTCCCCGACACCGCCCAGGCTGGATCCACAACGCTGGTCCTCAACGGCATGGGCCTGCGCACCAAGTACATGGTGAAGGTTTATGTCGCCGGGCTGTATGTTGCGCAAAAGTCGTCCGATCCCACGGCGATTCTAAAAGCGGACACGCCCCGGCGCATCGTGATGCACTTCGTCCGCGATGTCAGCAAAAGCCAGCTCACCGACGGCTTCACGGAGTCGTTCAACAACAACACGCCCGATGCCGCCAAGTCGCTGAAGACCGACGTCGACCGCTTCTTCTCCACGCTCGAGGCAATCAAAGACGGAGAAGAACTCGTCTTCACCTATATTCCGGGCACTGGCACAACGGTCTCCCAAGCGGGAAAAGACAAGCTGACGATCGCGGGTCCTGCCTTCGCTGAAATGCTCTTCTCTGTGTGGCTCGGTCCCAAGCCACCCAACGCCCCGCTGAAGAAAGGCCTGCTGGGAGAATAGACATCTGGGCCGCAAACCGGCGATTGAGAAACAAACCTGCGGATTTCTTCGTGGAAGAGCGGCGCTTCAGCGCCGCGTCAGTGCTATTAAATCCGAGGGCTTTAGCCCCAGTTTTGTCGTAGCTTATGTTCACTCTCCGGCTTTTCCACAAGCAAAATTCACGCATTGTGACGAACAACCTTTACTGAGAAATCTCAAAGTACCAAAATGAATCATGAGATCTCGTCAGAGCATTGCCTGCTCTAAAGCGATAAACTGCCTTGCGAAGTCCTTCCCCCTCAATATTTTGCGGATAAGTTATTTTATTCCAATACTTTGCGCCCGACAGCCCACATCGCGAACCAGCAACTTGCCTGAAATCATGATTTTAGCGGGAACGATATGAAAAAAAATCGAAGATCCGAAAACAGGCGATTCAGCTGGGAGTCACGCGAGACTACCCGCGTCTCTCGCATCCGAGCGAGGTGTAAACTAATCCAAGTCTCATACCGCATTCATCTCTGAAAGGACATCCCATGGCAACGTTGGAAGCCCCCGTCCGGGCGCGCACGAGCCTGCACTCAGGCCCCTTTGTCACCGAGCCGTTTTTCGATTTTCGTAATGAAGAAAACGCGCGCCGCATGCGCGCCGCCATCACCAAAGTCCGCGGCCAGTTGGGCCGCGAGTATGACCTCGTTATCGGCGGCAAGCGCGTCCGCACTGCAGAAAAAATCAAATCGCTGAACCCGTCCAAGCCCTCCGAAGTTGTCGGCATCCACCAGAAGGCCAATAAAGATCACGTCGAGCCGGCGATGAAAGCTGCGCTCGAAGGCTTCGAATCCTGGAGCCGCACCTCGGTTGAAGAGCGCGCCGGACTCCTCTTCCGCGTCGGCGATCTGATGCGCTCGCGCAAAATGGAATACATGGCCTGGCTGGTTTTCGAAGTCAGCAAGAACTGGGCCGAGGCCGACGCCGACATCTCCGAGACCATCGACTTCTGCGAGTTTTACGCGCGCGAGGCGCTGCGATTTGCAAAGTCGACCACCCCGATCCAGCTTCCCGGCGAGCACGACACGCTGCACTACATTCCGCTCGGAGTCGGCGCGGTGATTCCGCCTTGGAATTTTCCCTGCGCCATCATGGCCGGTATGACGCTCGCTTCGATCGTCTGCGGCAACACCGTCATCCTCAAGCCCTCGAGCGACTCGCCGACGATCGCCGCGAAATTCATCGAACTGCTCGAAGAAGCCGGAATGCCAGAAGGCGTGGTCAACTTTTGTCCCGGCGCGGGCGCGAGTTTTGGCGATGCCGTCGTTGCGCACCCTAAGACGCGTTACGTTGCCTTCACCGGATCGCGCGAAGTCGGGCTGCACATCAACAAAGTCGCCGCCACGCAGGCGCCCGGCCAAGTGTGGATCAAGCGCTGCATCCTCGAAATGGGAGGCAAAGATGCGATCATCGTCGATGCCGATGCCGATATCGATGCTGCAGTCGAAGGCACCGCACAAGCGGCATTCGGTTTCCAGGGGCAGAAATGTTCGGCCTGCTCGCGCGTCATCGTCGACGAGCGCATCTACGACAAGTTTCTGGAGCAGCTCAAGACGCGCGTAGAAAAAATCCAGGTCGGAGATGTAGCAGAGAATGCCGCCATGGGCGCGGTCATCAATGAAAGCTCGATGAAGACCATCCTCGGCTACATCGAACAAGGCAAGAAAGACGGACGCCTCATCACCGGCGGTGAACGCGCCTCCGGCGAAGGCTACTTCATCAAGCCCACAGTCATCGCTGACATTCCGGCGAAGTCGAAGCTCGAGCAGGAAGAAATCTTCGGTCCGGTCCTCGCCGTGATCAAGGCTCACGGTTTCGATCACGCGCTCGAAATCGCCAACGACACCGAATTCGGCCTGACCGGCGCCGTCTATACCAAATCACGCGACAAGATCGATCGCGCCATTCGCGAATTCCACGTCGGCAATTTGTACATCAATCGCAAGTGCACGGGAGCGATGGTCGGAGCGCATCCGTTCGGCGGTTTCAACATGTCCGGCACCGATTCCAAGTCCGGCGGCCCGGACTATCTATATCTGTTCACGCAAGCGAAAGCCGTAGGCGAGAAGATCGTGTAGTTAGGGGATGGCTTGCCTGAGCAGCGCTGAGCGATCGGCTTGCGGCCCACCAAACCATGAGACGCGAAGGGATCGGATTCATTGCCAGTCTCGGGCCTGCGGAACGTTTGCGTTACTACGATTGGTGGAGAAAGTATCTCCTGCTCAAGTACGTCTCGAGAATCGCGTTCGTCATCTGTATCGCTTGTCTGATCATCCCGTTTGCGAACCCGTCGCTGCGATGGGTGGCAGTTGCGGTGAAGCCCGCGTTCCTGGTCTCAATTGTGACAGCGTTGTGGTGGGGCTTTCTGGAATGCCCGCGATGCGGCCAGAAATTTCGCTGGGGAGGCGAACTCGATTATTTTGGAGACGACTGCCAGAACTGCGGCTTAACCTCTGCCGAACTTTCGTCGATCGCCCGCCCGAAATGACTTGCTACTTCGACTCCGGCGCCGCCGCTGCCGGGTTTCTCTCCACATACTGCCGCTGATGCCAGTACGGATAAATCGGCGTCACATCGCTCGCAGCATCAAGCTTCGCGATCTGTTCCGTCGACAGACTCCAATCCGCTGCCGCGAGATTCTGCCGCAACTGTTCTTCATTGCGCGCGCCGATGATGATCGATGCCACCGTCGGCCGCTGCAGCAGCCAGTTCAGCGCGATCTGCGGTACCGTTTTTCCTGTCTCCTGCGCAACCGCGTCGAGCGCATCGACCACTTGGTACAAATATTCGTCCGCTACCGGCGGCCCTTGGTCCGCAGTCCTGTGCAGGCGGCTGTGCGCGGGCAACGGATGTCCGCGGCGAATCTTTCCCGTCAATCGTCCCCAACCGAGCGGACTCCAGATCAGCGCGCCCACGCCCTGATCAAGCCCGAGCGGCATCAACTCCCACTCGTACTCGCGCCCGACCAGCGAGTAGTAAACCTGATGCGCGGCGTAACGCGCCCAACCGTAACGGTCGGAGACGTCGAGCGACTTCATCAAGTGCCAGCCGGAAAAATTCGAGCACGCGATGTAGCGAACCTTGCCGCTCTCGACCAGATGATTCAGCGTGCTCAATACTTCTTCCACCGGCGTAAGCGCGTCGAAGCCGTGCAGATGGTAGATGTCGATGTAGTCCGTGCCCAGCCGCTTCAAGCTGGCGTGGCAGGCCTCGATCAGATGATGCCGCGACGATCCGATATCGTTGGGGCCAGCGCTGTGGCTCATGCGAAAAGACGCTTTGGTTGAGATCAGAACCCTGCTGCGCCGCCCGGCGACGGCTTTGCCGAGAATCGTTTCCGACAAGCCATCGGAATAAATGTCGGCTGTATCGAAAAAATTCACGCCCGCGTCAAGGCAGATGTCAACGAGGTGCGTCGCTTCGGCAACGTCGCTTGCACCCCACGCTTTAAAGAAGTCTGTTCCGCCGCCAAATGTCGCGGCACCGAAACTCAACACCGGAACCTTCAGACCAGATTTGCCCAGCTGTCGAAATTCCATGCGGAATAGATTACCGGAAGTTGTGAGACGATTCTGTTTGCGGGAAGGGAATTGTCGCTTTCAGCGCACGCTACGACGATTTATAGGCGAAATAGTAATTCTTCTCTTTGCCCCAACCCAGGACTCGCGCCTGGTGCAGCACCCTTCGCTCGTGTGCTGCTGTCTGGTAAACCTTCTCCCACTCGGGAATGCCGTGCTTCCGTGTTCGGTCGCCGCCGCCGCGGCGCGCCAGCCGATCCTGCAGAATTCGCGCCTGATGGTTGAACAGACGCTCGTACTCTTCGCGTTCGGCGCGAATATCAAAGCGGACCTGGGGCTGGTGATGGGCCCAATTCATGGAAAGTATTTTTTTGCGTGAGAACGCCCCGGGGGTCAGATAATTCTATGCCTTCATGGAAATGTAAAAAACCCCGGGCGAGGCGCCCGGGGCTCCACATTCGAAGGCTTCTTATTCACAATGTCCTACGGTGAAACGCCAGCCGGTGGCTGCGCCGGAGTGCCTGACGCCGTTGCAGCGGCGGCCTCGTTCAGGATGCGGTGGTGAATCGTGAACAGAGCGAGTTCCAGGCGATCCGAGACGCCGATCTTGTCGTAGACGTTGCGCAGATAATTCTTGATTACCTGTTCGGTCGTCCCGAGCTGGGTGGCGATTTCTTTATTCTTGTAGCCCTGCACGATCAAAGCGACGATGCGCAGCTCTTTGGCGGTGAGGCGGTCGCGCACGCGCAGGCCGACCATATCGTTTTCGGTGAGCTCACTGGGCACGGCAACGTCCTGCACCCAGGTTTCGCCGCGCGCGACTTTGCGAACGCAATCAACCAGTGCGGAGCTGGTCACATTGCGATAGACCACGCCGTGCGCGCCGTTGGTCATGTGGCGCTGGGCGCTCTCGCCGGTGTCGGCGAGCACGATCACGCGCGTCTTGGCTTTGTTCGCTGCCTGGACAATGGCGGCAAAGTCGTTGTGGAAGCCTGCCGCCACCACCAGCACTGCAGCGCGGAACTTATCCAATGCCATGAACATCTGTTCGGGCGTCTGCGCCTGGGCCACGATGCGCATTTCGTCTTCCACCGCCAGCACTTTGGCGATGCCGGCGCGGAAAATCGCCTGGTTATCGGCCAGAATCAGTTTGAGCATGTCGTCAACGCTCCCCCAAAAGTCGACTTCAACAGCCGGTTCGAATCACTATGAGTTGCGAACGAACTCGTACGAATCGATTACGCACGCGACGCCGCGGCCTTCGCCGCCCTCACCGGTTTCGTCGGCGCGCACTACTCGTCCCTTGCACTGAATGGTCACGTTTTCCTGCCCTCCGGTCATTTCCGGTGGCAGGGTGATTTCAAATTCCACAGGGGAACCGATTTCCATCGAGGCATCGGCGCGGATATACACTCCGGCCGCGCTCAGATTGCCGGTGACGCCCTTGGCGTCTGCGCCGGTTTCGCCCTTATGGATCTTGATCGGCAATTCCAGGGGAAATCTTTTTCCAGTCCGTGCTTCTTCTCCCACGGGGCCTCCTCTGTGCTGGCCGGTGGCTTTTGTATTTTCGGAATATGAGGTCAGCATCGTCAAACCTTCCGGGCGGGCGGGGGCCCGCTTTTTTTAGGCTCAGGGGCGGTTATACCACGGAAAGTTACCGGTGTAAAAGCCTGATAGCTCATTAGTTAACGGGTAGCAAGATGGGTTCCCGCTATTGGGGAACGGCTTGGCAAGGGTGTTTTTCGCCGGACAGAGAATGCGGGAACCCCCTGCCCCTGGCCGACATCAGATCATGGTACTGTTCTTTTCAAATTGATTCCGCACCACAGGAAATCTCGATGCCGAGTGCCACGCGATCCGTACTGGTGTTTTTCCCGATCCTGCTTTTGGTTTCTTTAAGCGCGAACAATGCTGCCGCACAAGCCTCTGCTCCGCGTTCCTCTGCTACATCTCCGGCACAATCGCCCTCCATGCCTGCGTCTTCTCCAACATCGCCGGCGGGTGCGGAAAACAGGAAAGCCGCTCAGGAAAACGAGATCAAACCCACCACAAGCCTGAATACGCTGGTTCAACTGAATCACGATCTGGAGGCGCTCGCTCAGAGAGTTTCCCCCGCGGTGGTTCAGATTCTGGTCACGGGATACGGGCCTCTGCACGAAGAAGACCGCTCGCAGACTGCGTTTATTGTGCGCCAGCATGCCGTCGGATCGGGAGTGATTGTCGATCCGAACGGCTACATCATGACGAATGCGCATGTGGTGGAAGGAGCGCAGCGAATCCGGGTGGCGCTGCCGCTGTCGGGCGATTTGTCGGGACAGGTGCCGATCGGCAAGCGCCGCATTCTGGAAGCTCACCTGCTTGGCCAGCACAAGGACACCGACCTTGCTCTGCTCAAGATCGATGAAACTGATCTGCCCACGCTTCCGCTCAAGAGCCAGGAGCGTCCGCACGTCGGCCAGCTCGTTTTCGCCATCGGCAGTCCAGAGGGCCTGCAGAACTCGGTGACTATGGGTGTGATCAGTGCGCTGGCGCGGCAGCCGGATTCTTCCAAGCCGCTGACTTACATTCAGACCGACGCGCCGATCAATCCCGGCAACAGCGGAGGGCCGCTGGTCGATATGAATGGCGCGGTCGTCGGCATCAACACATTTATTTTGTCGAACGGCGGCGGCAGCGAGGGCCTGGGATTCGCCATTCCCGCACGTGTGGTTGACTTCGTCTATCAAAGTTTGCGCAAGCATGGTCACGTGCATCGCGTGGAAATCGGCGCGGCCACGCAGGAGATTACTCCCGACCTCGCCGAGGGGCTCAAACTCGCACAGCGCTGGGGAGTGATCGTCGTCGATGTCAAACCGGACGGGCCGGCCGCTTCGGCCGGATTGCAGATTCAGGACATCATTCTTACCGCCGACGACCGCCGCATTGAGACGATGCCGTCGCTTTCGGCGGCGCTCTATCTGCATCGGCTCGATCAGGTAGTGAAGCTGGAGGTCCTGCGCGGGAAAGAGAGAAGGACAATTTACGTTCCCGCGGTAGAACAGCGCGATCCAATGGATCAGCTGATGGATGCGGTCAATCCCGAGAACAGCCTGATTCAACGGCTGGGCGTGCTGGCGATTGATCTTACGGGCGACCTGGGATCGAAGTTGAGTTCATCTCTGCGGATTCCATCCGGCGTGGTTGTAGTGGGACGCGCTGCCGATCTGATCACTCCGGATACCGGCTTGCAAGCCGGGGACGTGATTCATCAGCTGAACACAATGCCGATTGACTCGGTCGACACGCTGCGGAAGATCGTTGGCACGCTGAAGACCAGCGATCCGGTTGTCTTTCAGATCGAGCGCGACGGTGGCCTGATGTATGTGAGCTCGGAGATGGAATAGGCCGTACGGAAAACCTACTGGTGGGCCAAATATTTTGTTGTTGCGCGGCGAAACTTAGTTAGCTAAGATATGGTTAGCTAACCATGAAAACCGTAACGATTCACGAGGCAAAAACCAATCTCTCCCGGCTCATCGAGAAAGCCTGCCAAGGCGAAGAGGTCATCATTGCTCGCGGTCCCGATCCTGTAGTCAAGCTGGTCCCAATTGACGCACGAAAGGGACGCCGCAAGCTCGGCATCCTCAAGGGGAAACTCGAAGTCGGGCCAGAGTTCTTCGAGCCGCTTCCTGAAGATGAACTCTCGCGCTGGGAATAAATTCTGTGCGCTTCCTCCTCGACACACATACGCTCTTGTGGTGCTTCAGCTCATCCCCGTCGTTAAGCGTGCGCGCCCGTCGGCTGGTGGAGGACGGAAGCAACGAGATTTTTGTCAGCGCTGCGTCCGCCTGGGAGATCGCAACGAAAGTTCGGCTGGGTAAGTTGCCTACCGGTGAAGAACTCATCGCCGATTTCGGACGCTATCTCGCCCGGCTCGGCTTTGACGATTTGCCCGTTTCTGTTTCCCATGCAGTCCGCGCGGGAACGCTGCCGGGAGAGCATCGAGACCCTTTCGACCGGATGTTAATCTCTCAGGCACAATCGGAAAACCTTCCGATCATCAGCAACGATCGCATCTTTGATGCTTTCCATGTGCAACGGATTTGGTAGCGATAGCGGATTGTCCGGCGAGCTACGTTTCAGTCGTGCTGTTCACTTCTGGACAGCAAACTCCAACTTTGAACACACTCCGACCCTTCCAGGCCGTGCCGCCTTGCCCGAGCGTTACCACATAAAGACTTAGTTCTCTTAACTCTGGCGCGAAAGGTGCTGCATTCCTTGAATCCACAAGTCGGCGAGCGCCTCTGTCGACAGGAGGGAAATGCGAATGAAGCGCGCATTCAGGTGGTTGGGAACGCTCAGGCAAGACCTTCTCTTCGCCATTCGCAGCCTCAGAAAAAGTCCCGGGTTCCTGCTCGTCGTGATTCTCTCGCTGGCTTTGGGAATTGCCGCCAACGGCACGATCTTTAGTGTCACGGATACGTTGCTGTATCGTCCGCTGCCCTACGACCATCCGGAACAGCTGGTCGACATCTGGGAGACCCAGCTCAACAATCCGGACCGCACGCAACCCCCACCGATCGCGGAATCAGTCGACTGGAAAAAGCAGAATCACGTATTCGAAGATATCGCGCTTACCAGTTTCACCGAAGAAGGAGTTTTGTCCGGTTTCGGCAGCCCCAGACCCATCCATGTGCAGGATGTCACTCCGAACTTTTTCTCTCTGATGGGCGCGAGGCCCATCCTTGGCCGGGTTTTTTTGCCGGAAGAGATGCAGGATCAGTCGCAGGCGGTCGTGATCAGCGCGGATTTCTGGAAGACCAGTTTTCACGGCGACCCCGACGTTCTTGGCAAGACATTCCGGGTCAGCGGCATTGTCTCGACCGTGGTGGGAGTCATGCCGGCCGGTTTCAAATCGTTTTACGGCGGTACGCTCGATCTGTGGCAGCCCATCAATCCAGAAAGCCAGCGCTATGTGGACCGCTCGGATCACTGGCTAGAGCCGATTGCGCGCCTCAAGCCCGGGATCACTTTGGCGCAGGCTCAAGCCGAGATGGACGCCATCGCGCGGCGGCTGGAGCAGACGTATCCCAAAACGAACCAGGGCGTCGGCAAGAAATTGGTCCCCATGCGGGAAGATTTATACGGTTGGACGAGACAGCCGGTGTACATCCTTTTCGGCGCAGTCTTCTTTGTGCTGCTCATTGCGTGTGCGAATGTTGCCAATCTTTTGCAGTCGCGCCGGGAGGCGCGGCGGGGGGAGTATGCCCTCCGCCTATCGCTGGGCGCGGGGCGAAACCGCCTGGTGCAACAGTCGCTGGCAGAGAGCGTCCTGTTGGGGTTGCTGGGAGGATCACTCGGTCTAGCCCTGACGTATGGCGGCATTGCTTTGTTCCGCTGGCTGGCGGGGCCCGAGTTTCCCAACACCAGCAGCATGACCGTCGATCCACGAGTCGCTGGGTTCACGCTCGCGATTTCTCTGCTGACCGGAGCTTTGTTCGGGCTGATTCCGGCATTTCAGGCTTCGAAGACCGATTTAAACGATGCGCTGCGCGATGGTGCGCGCGGAACTATGGCTCCGACGCGGGCGCGGGCTCGCCACCTGTTGGCCATTTCAGAAGTAGCGTTGGCGATGGTACTTCTGGTGGGCACCGGATTGATGGTCAACAGCATGCTGCGGCTGCAGCGTGTCGACCCCGGATTCGACACCAGCAACCTGCTCACCATGGGATTAGCCTTGCCCGAAGGCGGCAACTATGTGGAGCGAGTTCCCGGTGGAGACATGGAACGCGCCACACCCAAAACCGCGCTTTTCTATCAACAAGCGTTGGAGAGAATTTCGGCTTTGCCCGGTGTTGAATCTGTGGGATCGATCACGGGGCTTCCCACACATTTTTCTGAGGGATACAGCATCTCGATTCTTGGCCAACCTACCCCTCCGCCGGAGCAGCGGAAGCGGATCGGCTATGACCAGGTGAGTCCGAATTTTTTCCGCACACTGAAAATTCCGCTGAAAAAAGGCCGCTATCTCGACGCGCACGATACGGAGACGACGCCCTGGGCGGTGGTGGTGAATGAAGCGTTTGTGCGCCTGTATTTTCCGAATGAAGATCCCATCGGCAAGCAGATACGGCTCCGCTATGATCCTTACCCTGTGGAAGAGGAACGGCCGCGGCAGATCGTAGGCGTGGTTGGCGACGTGAAACACTGGGGTTTGTCCCGCAACGCGCCTCCGTTCATGTACGCATCTTTCTTGCAGCAGCCGGCGGTCTACCCGGGCGGCGCAATTGTCGCTCACTTATGGCAGGACCTTGCCATACGCATGGCTCCGGGCGCCCGCACCGAGGACATCGTCAAGGGCGTGCGGCAAATCGTCGCCGAACTCGATCCCGACTTGCCCATCACGGGTGTGATGTCGATGAAGCAAGTGCTGACCGAATCTCTTGGCGACACTCGGTTCTATATGCAGCTGCTGATCGTGTTTGCGTCGGCTGCGATTTTTCTGGCGGGGATCGGAATCTACGGTGTGATGACTTATTTCGTGATGCAACACATGCGTGAAATCGGCATACGCATGGCTCTGGGAGCGCACCCGACGGATATTCTTGGCTGGGTCGGCAGACTTGGGGTCAAACTTATCTCCAGCGGAATTGCGATTGGAGGGGCACTGTCGCTGGGACTCACACAACTCATCTCGGCGGCACTGTTCGGGGTGAAGTTTTTTGATCCGCTGACGTATCTGGCAGTCGCCCTTGGACTGGCCGCGGTGGCATTTCTGGCTTGCTACATTCCGGCACGACGTGCAACCCGAGTCGATCCCTTGGTTGTGCTGCGCTACGAATAGGAAAGAAGCGGGGCAGAGGGCCGAAGTGAGATGCGCCTCAGCGGGCTGTGGCTCCTGCAGACTTGGGCCTAGAGGCTGTGTTGATGGCGATTCTTGTCTCTGCCGCAATCGCTTCCACGACGCGCTGATCGCCTTGCGTGAACGCGTCGACCTCGGAGCGATATAGCGCCAGCACTGCAGCGACTCCCGACGCGCCTTCGAGCGGGACGGCGAGCGCCGAGCGCAGGGAGGCATGTTTCGCTGGGTCGGCGACGTATCCGGCTTCCACGGACGGGTTTCCGTTGAGGATGATCTTGTGGTTTTGCGCCACCCATCCCACTAGTCCCTCGCCCAGGGGAATTCTCAGCGAAGAAAAGAGACTGAAGTTTTCACCGCTCACGAAATTCGCCGCCAGTTCATCGCCTTTCGGGCAGTAGATCGCCATCGAATCGTAGGGCACCAGGTGCTTCACGCGAATTGCGAGCAGGGAAAAGATGTCTTCGGCATCCAGCGCAGCGGCACGCGTGCGACTGAGTTCGACTATTTCACGGCCCCGCTTTTGTGCAGATGAGATAAGGACGGAGGAGTCCACAGCGAGTGCGGCTGCGTGCGGCGAAGCATCCGGAGCCTCGGCAAAACCGGCGTCCGGCGCCAGGCCACGCTCAACCTTGATGTCGGTCGACAGTTTCGGCGGAGCTTCTTGCGGCTGTTCGTGCGCCAGTTTCTCCAGTTCGATATACCGGCGCTGCAAAATAGCGACGACTTTCGGATCGAAGCTGGTTCCCGCTTCCGACGCCACTTTTGCCATGGCGTCGTTGAGCGGCAACGCCTTCCGATATTGACGGTCGGAAGCCAGCGCGTCGAGGCAATCGACTGCGGTGAGGATGCGAGCGCCGATCGGAATCTGTTCACCCGCGAGCCCATACGGATAGCCGCTGCCATCCCACTTTTCGTGATGTGCGCGCACGATGGGAACGACGGGATACGGGAAGTGCACGTGCTCCAGAATCTCGGCACCGACGATGGGGTGAATTTTCATCTTCTCGAATTCTTCCGGCGTCAGTTTTCCGGGTTTTGAAATAATGTGCTCAGGCACGGCGAGTTTGCCGATGTCATGTAGCACCGACGCCGCTTTGAGCGCCTCTGTCTCGTCTTCGCTTAGGCCCAACTCTTTTGCTAATTCCATTGCGTAGACACGCACCCGCTGCAGGTGCTCGCCCGTAGTTTCATCTTTGGCCTCGATGGCGAGGGCGAGCGCTTCGATTGTCCGCAGATGCAGGTGCAATACCTGTTCGGCGTGCTTCTTCTCGGTTTCGAGCTTGCCGAGGTAGAGGCGATAGGAGCGATACATCAGATAAATCGGAGGCAAGACCAGGAGGGAGGATTGCCATCCGATGCGCGTGTTGAGAAAGTGCACTAGGCCGGCCGCGGCCGCCCCGACCATGTAATAAGGGAACGACCAGAGATAACTATCGGTCCAGACTTTGCGAATCGGCTTTTCTTCGGTGAGCCCGATGATGGTCGACATCGCGGCTGTGTTGCAGGCGAAGTGCGTGACCGCCGCGACCACCAAGGCGAATGGCCCCGGCGTATGCAGCAGCGCCACCACGACCAGTTTGTAAGCGCCGTAAGCGATGCCGCTTGAGACCGTAACCTGCGACAGATTGAAGATCAGCTGAACTGGTTTGAGTTGGCGCGCCGGCTTCCAGTAAAACTGGCCGAGCGTACTTGCCAGTCCGATCAGCAAGGTCTCCGGTAGGCTGAGCTCGAGAATGCCGAGCAGCGTGAACAGAAAATTCACCGACAGCGTTCCCTCGATGCCGGGAAGGCCGACCTTAAGCGACGAGGCCAGCAGGGCCGCGATCAGATAGCAGCTGAACTTTAGCGGGTCACCCGATTGCCAGTGGAGCGCGGCGAACACCAAAAAGGCACACGCCGCCAGTGCCAGCCCGGCGATGAAGACACGCGCGCCCGTGGAGCGGATCGACATGAGGAAGTGCTTAGATTTTCAACGATTTGGAGGGAACTGTCCGCGCAAAACTGGGAGCACCGGTTACGTTGGTTTGCTTGAACCATCAACAGCTTACGGTTGTCGGCAGGGAATCCCGCGAAACCTCGTCAAGCTGAGACGGGACAATCTGTCCCGCCCACGCTGCGGTGGGACAAAAGCGCCCGTAGTGCTTCGCAACAAATGGTTGTAACCCATTGATAATTAACGGTCACAATGAGGACACCTTGGTGTTTTACCTGCACTTACCAAGGCCACTTGGGGATCGTTACGCGCCGGTAGGCGCCTTTGAAATTGGGGGAATCATGAAGAAGGCTGTGCTTCTGTTCTTGGTCGCCGCGGTGACGGTCGTCTACGCCGACGACTCCAAGGTGGCACCCGAGCTGCGCGGGTACAAGTCCAACCAGCAGGTGCGAATCATCGTGCAGTACGCGCCGGGAACTCAGGTCAATTGCAACAACCTGCTGGGAATCGTGAACTGCCTGGTCAACGATGTCGTGAAACTTGGCGGCTCGATTCTCGCGCCCTTGCCGATCGTCAACGGCGTAGTGGCTTTGCTGGACGGTCCCGGCATCGCGAACCTCTCGAACAACTCTAAAGTTGTGTACATCACTTCTGACCGCATTCTGACTCCGACGCTGAGCAATGCCGCGCCTGCCGTTAACGCATTTGCCGCGTGGCAGTCGGGTTATACCGGGGCGGGAGTTGGAGTGGCGCTGATCGATAGCGGAGTGAGCAGCCATCCCGATCTGAATGGCGGATTGCTTGGGCTTTCGCGCGTGGTGTGGAACCAGAGTTTTGTCACGGGCAACGCCAGCGCTAATGATCAATACGGGCATGGGACGCACATCGCCGGACTGATCGCGGGCAACGGCGCCAGTTCAACCGGTTCGACGTATTCGAAGGAATTTAAGGGCATCGCGCCGCAGGCCAGCATCGTCAACCTGCGAGTTCTGGACCAGAACGGCGCCGGCACCGATAGCGGCGTCATTGCCGCTATCAACACTGCGATTACGCTGAAGCCGCTTTTCAACATTCGCGTCATCAACCTGTCGATGGGGCGGCCGGTATTCGAAAGCTACAAGCTAGATCCCGTTTGCCAGGCTGTGGAAGCCGCTTGGAAGGCCGGCATCGTGGTGGTGGTTGCAGCCGGAAACAACGGCCGCTATCAGCCGACCGACGGATATGCCACGGTGACCTCGCCGGGAAACGATCCTTATGTGATCACCGTGGGCGCGATGAAGACGATGGGTACGCCGACGCGCGTGGATGACCTGATCGCCAGCTACAGTTCGAAGGGCCCGACCGCGGTCGATGCCATCGCTAAGCCGGATATCGTTGCTCCCGGCAACCTGCTGGTTTCGTTGGAGGCGCCGAACTCGACGCTCTATAACCAGTACCCGGGCAACCGCGTTCCGAACAGCTTTTATATCAACGGAGGAAACTCGGCTTCGTCGTCCACTTACTTCACGCTGAGCGGCACGAGCATGGCAGCGGGCGTGGTCAGCGGCGTGGTCGCTGATCTTCTGCAGAAGAGCCCGAGCTTGAATCCGGACCAGGTGAAGGCGCGCCTGATGAAGACGGCGTGGAAGTCCTTCCCGGCATTCAGCAGCACGACCGATCCCGACACCGGCATTACCTACACCGATCAATATGACGTGTTCACGGTCGGTGCGGGATACGTCGATGTAGAAGCGGCGATGGCGAGCACAGATGTCGCCAAGGGCACGGCAATGTCGCCTACGGCGTCGTACGATTCGAAGAGCGGAAACGTCTATCTGAACGACAGCTCGACGGCTGTGTGGAATACGTCGGCGACCTGGTCGAATGCGGCCGTCTGGGGATCGTCAGAGTTCGTCTCCGGCGCGCCTTCGACGACCATGACCGGCAGCAACGCGCTATGGGGCAGCAATGCCTTGTGGGGCAGCAATGCGCTCTGGGGCTCGAATGCGCTGTGGGGCAGCAACGCGCTCTGGGGGTCGAATGCCTTGTGGGGCAGCAATGCTCTGTGGGGAAGCAACGCGCTATGGGGCAGCAACGCCAGCGCGGGCGAACAATAATCCAATCGAAAGCCCGGGAAGAGGGCCGCGACTTAGTTCGCGGCCTTTTGTTTTTCGCCGATTTGTTGTGGCGGTGTGCCGGCAACCTTACGCAAGGCGGCGTCCAGTTCGTCAGGGTGGAATCCGAACGGCCCCGGCTTGCTTTTGTACGCGACTTTGCCGCTGGCGTCGACTAGATACAGGCGATCAGGCCACGCAGTGTAGGCGCTCTCGGTTGAGTTGCCGAATTCGTCGAGCAGCGCGGGAATCTCGATGCCCAGTTTGCGCACGCAGGCTCCCGCTACGAATGCCCGCTCATTCTCATCGCGCGGGCTGGCGAAGACGACTTTGTCCTTGATGTTCGACTCCATCTGCCACACGTCGCTGGGATGCGCTTCGGTGATGTACACCACGAGAAACGCGACGCGATTCTTGTACTGATCGTAGAGCTTGTTGAGAGCGGGAACCTCCCGCCGGAAGGGCGGTCAGGTGTAGCTGCCAAAGACGAGCACGACCGGTTGGCCCTGCGCGGTGTGCGAAGACAACTGCACCCGGGCGGACTTATCGAGTTTCGTCAGGGTGAAGTCGGGAGCGCGATCTCCGACCTGCAATGTGCCGGCGCGGGCACGAAGCCACAGGGTTTCAAAGGGAAACACTAAAAAGGCCACCGGCCCCGGAATGCGCGCCATCACGCGCGCAAACTGCTCCGGAGGACGGCGCATAACGCGGTAGATGCCGATGCAGCCGACGATCCATAGCAGCGCCAGGACACAAAGCGTCGCCATGATCCGCCTCAGCACACGCTGAAATTTGGAGTTCAATTTCCCCCACTACCCACGCTGCACTTGGTGCAGGGATTATATGGAAGCGGGAAAGGACATCAATAATTGGAAAGTAGTAGTCGAGAGCGCGGGCGCTTACGGCTCAATCGTGGCCTCGTCCACCAGCATGATTGGGATGCCGTCTTTCACCGCATAGACGCGATGGCACTGTGTGCACTTCAGGCTCTCAGGGCTCTGCCGGTATTCAAGCTCCTGCTTGCAGGCGGGGCAGACCAGCATGTCGAGGAGATCTTTGGCGATCATGGGGAGCATTTTACGACGCCGGAGGTATTTTCACCACGGAGACACGGAGGCACGGAGGAAGAATTCTTGATTGTTGATTTTTGATTGTTGAATAAAAGCGCCGGGCTCCGGGTTTCCAATCATCAATCAACAATCATCAATCAACAATTCTTTCTCTTGCCTCAGTGCCTCCGTGGTGATCAATCCGTGTAAGATTTAGGTCGAAAACTATGTCGGCAATCATTCTTGACGGAATCAAAATCGCGCAGGATATTCGCAGCGAAGTCGCCGCGGAGGTGAGGGTTATGGCGGCTTCTGGCGTACGCCCCGGGCTCGCTGTGGTGCTGGTGGGGCACAATCCCGCGTCGGAGATTTACGTGCGGGGCAAGGTGAAGGCCTGCGAGGAAGTTGGAGTTCATAGCGAGAAGTTGACGCCGCCGGAGACTGCGACGACGGCCGAATTGCTGGCGCTGATCGCGGAACTGAATGCGCGCGATGACATCGATGGGATTCTGGTGCAATTGCCTCTGCCGCCGAAGGTGGACTCGAAAAAAGTTTTGCTCGCCGTCGATCCCGCGAAAGATGTGGATGGGTTTCATCCCATGAACGTTGGATTCCTGTCGACGCAGCGGCCGGGGCTGGTGCCGTGTACACCGGCCGGATGCATGGAGATTCTGAAGCGCAGCGGGGTCCAGATTGCGGGACGCGAGGCGGTTGTGGTCGGGCGTAGCGACATTGTGGGCAAGCCTGCGGCGATGCTGCTGCTCAACGCGAACGCCACGGTGACGGTTTGCCACTCGAAGACGCACGATCTGTCCGGAGTTTGCCGCAGGGCGGACATTCTGGTTGCTGCCATTGGCCGCGCGGGGATGATCACGCGCGATTTCGTGAAGCCCGGAGCCGCCGTGATCGACGTTGGCATGAATACTGTGACCGATGCGGCGGAGTTCCAGAGATTTTTTGCCGGCAACGCGAAGAGGGAAGAGACGTTCCGCAAAAAGGGATCGACGCTTATCGGCGATGTGCATCCGGAAGTCGCCGAAGTGGCTGGATCGCTGACGCCAGTGCCCGGAGGGGTAGGGCCGCTCACCATCGCCATGCTGATGTTCAACACGGTGAAGGCGGCGAAAATGAGGAGAGGCAGCGGGGTGGCGGAATTATCGCGAGCCTAGATTTACCACGGAGGCACAGAGACACGGAGAAAGATTGTTGATTTCTTGATTGTTGATTGTTGAATAAAGGCCCTTTGGGCCGGAGTGGGTTTCAATCAACAATCATCAATCAACAATCAGAAATTGTTTTCTCCGTGTCTCTGTGCCTCCGTGGTGAAACGCCCTTGAACAACTCATGCTCAAAGTCGGCCTCACCGGCGGAATTGCTTCCGGAAAATCCGTAGTCGGCGAAATGTTCGTTGCGCTGGGCGCGCACCTGGTGCAGGCGGACCGGATTGCGCATTCGCTCATGCAGCCCGGAGAGCCTGTTTACAACGAAGTAGTACGGCATTTTGGGCGGGAGATTCTGAATCCCGACGGCAGCGTCAACCGCGCCAAGTTGGCCGAGGCGGCGTTTGGGCCGGCGAACGCGCAGGGGCAGCGCGCTTCGAGGATTGAAGAGTTGAACCGGATTGTGCATCCGGTGGTGATTCGCAGCCAGGATGAGTGGATGGAGGCGATTGGCCGGCAGAATCCTCAGGCAGTTGCCATCGTCGAGGCGGCGCTGATTCTCGAGGCGGGGGCGGCGAAACGCTTCGACAAGCTGATCGTCGTCACCTGCAACACCGAACAGCGCGCCGAGCGCTTTGCCGCCCGGCAGAAGATCGATCTCGAGTCCGCTAGAAAAGAAGTCGCACGGCGCATGGCCGCGCAGCTTCCAGATGAAGAAAAGATCAAAGCCGCCGATTTCGTGATCGACAACTCAAGTGAACTAGAACACACGCGAAAAGCAGTCTCAAGCATCTGGGACCAGCTCGAGTTGGCCGCGAAATCGAAGTAGCCGACTGACGCGACCGTTGTCATTTCAAACACTGGAGCCGCCCGACCGCGACCCGCAGGTGCGTCTCTTTCAGGCATTGTTTAAAATCGAAGTGGACCTTTTTAACCTCCAAAAACGTATCTAGACGAAGGTTTTTGTTCCGGATGGTTTATCTATGAAATATGTTCGGCCGTTGATTCTGGCGCTGGCCATCGCCGGCGGGTTCTTTTACTTCACGACATGGCGCTCACACACGCAGTCGAGTGCGGCGCATGCGCCGAACTGGCTGAGCCAGCCGGACCACGTGGAGATTACCGAAGCCGCGCCCGGCGAGCCTCTGGACGGCGAAGAGCAGAACAATATTTCCGTCTATCGGAAGAATATTCCGTCGGTCGTCAACGTAACCTCGCGCGCCATGACCTTCGACTTTTTCTACGGGCTGGTTCCGCAGGAAGGGCAAGGCTCGGGATTTGTGATCGACAAGGAAGGTCACATCCTGACGAACTATCACGTCATCGCCGAGGCGCGACAGGTCGAAGTGACGCTGCACAATCGCAAGAAGTTTAAGGCGACCGTGGTGGGCACGGACCCCGCGCACGATCTGGCCGTGATTCAAATCAAGGCGTCGGATCTGGTTCCCGCGGTACTTGGGGATTCGCGCAATCTTCAGGTAGGCCAGAAGGTATACGCGATCGGGAACCCATTTGGCCTTGCTGGCACGATGACGCGCGGGATCGTGAGTTCGATTCGTCCGGTGCGCGAGCCGAACGGCGCGATGATTGATGAGGCGATTCAGACCGATGCCGCGATCAATCCCGGGAATTCGGGCGGTCCGCTGATGAACTGGCACGGAGAAGTGATCGGCATCAACACGATGATTCTTTCGAATTCGAATCAGAGTGCGGGCATTGGTTTCGCTATCCCGATCAATACCGCGAAAGCTGTGCTGAACGATCTGATGACGCTGGGGCGCGTGCGGCGTCCGGCGCTGGGCATCAGCACGATTCCGATCAGCCCGGAACTTGCCGAGGAGATTGGATTGCCCGCCGACTACGGATTGCTGATTGTGCAGGTCACTCCCGGCGGATCGGCGGACCTGGCAGGGCTGCGCGGCGGGACCGAGCGGGCATATCTGGGCAATATTCCGATCATGCTAGGCGGAGATTTGATTATCGCCATCGACGGCGAAAAAGTGCAGGATCAGGACGATCTCTCGCAGATGATGAACAACCATCGCGCCGGCGACACGGTGACGATCACGATTTACCGGAATAAGAAGAAGATGGACGTGAGCGTGGCGCTGGGTGAAGCGAGACAGCAAGTCTAAGGGCGGGCGTCGGGCCTTAGCCTTCGGGCTTTAGCCCTCAGACCGCAGGCTTTGTCATTCTGAGCGGCATGAGCGCACGCGGGTGAAGTCGAGGAATCCCTGCTCGCGGGACCGTCGCTTGGGAATCTCACACCCAAAATTTTACTTGCACTGAGATTCCGCCCCCGCTCGTGAAAATGCGGGGCTTCGGAATGACGTCGTTCGGGAGCGCCGAATAACGACTACTGCGCCGGCTGAATTCCTACTGCCTCGTATAGCTTCCCGCTATCGTAAAGCGTCCCGTCTTTCATCACCGTGCGGCATCGGCGGATGTCGCTCATGTGCTCAGCGGGATTTCCGTCCACTAATAAGAAGTCGGCGCGCTTTCCCGTTCCGACCGAGCCCAATTCCTTTTCCTGCTTCAGCAGTTTCGCCGCGTTGTAGGTTGCGATCTGCAAAGACTTCAGCGGCGGAATCCCTGCTTGCACCTCAAGTTCGAGTTCGCGATGCAGCATCACGCCCGCGATCGCATCGGTGCCTGCGAGGATGGGCACTCCCGCGTCGTACATGCGCCTGGTCATGGCCAGCATGGAGCGGTAAGAATCTTTGTAGAGTTGGTCATTTTCCGGCGTCACCGGAAGCCCACCGGAGTAGGCAGCGCGCTGGATCTGCGCGGGAAGGCGAGTGAGCATGGGCGCGAAGTCTGGCGAGGCTTGCCCGGGACGGCCGGTGAACATGCCTTCGAACGTCGCCATGGTGACGTCGACCGTCGTGTGATGATCGAGCAGAAGCTGAATGAAGTCGTTGACCGGTTTCGATCGCAGGTCGAGCTTCGCGGCGTTGGTTCCGACGGCGGTAAAGCGCTCAGGCGTGCGCGTATCTTTGACCTGGCCCGCGAGAAAGTTCAGGAAGATGAAATTGATGTGCTGGATTTCGTCCGCGCCGTCTTGGACGAATTGCGCCGCGGTCATGCCGTTGGGGATGTGGCCGCTGACGCGTAGTCCGCGGGAATGGGCGAGTTGCACGATCCCGGGAACGAGTTCCGGCTTGAGCGAGCTATAAAGCTTGATCTGGACATAGCCGAGATCGGCATAGCGATTGACCGCCGCCGCAGCTTGGTCGGCGTTGTCGGCATAGAGTCCGGTGGGCGCCTGGAATTCGCTGTGGCCGTCGATGAATCCGGACTTCCACATGCGCGGCCCAATGGTCGTGCCCGAGTTCCATTGATCCTGCAGGTGCTTGAGTTCGTCGATGTCGTTGCCCATGTCGCGCACGGTGGTGACGCCGCTGGCGATATTCAGGATGCCGTCTAGGGCCTGCGCATGCGCGTGCATGTCGAACAAGCCTGGAAGAAGGGTTCTGTTGGCGCCGTCAATGCGCTGGGCATCGGCAGGAACCTTGATGGAGGATGAAGGGCCGACCGCAGTGAAACGCTCTCCGGAGACGACGACGGTCTGATCGTCGAGCATAGTTGCGTGCTCGGAGTCGAACAGGCGCACGTGCTCAATGGCGACCGGGTGCGCGGGATGCTGGACCAGATCTTTGGCCAGGCGCGCGTAGCGCTCGTCGCGCGCCTTGAGATCGATCTGATAGAGCTGGTCGTTGGTTTTTTCCCAGCCCTCGCGCATCAGCGCAAACCACTTTCCCGGCGAGCCGAAGAAGTGCATCTCGTCGTCGAGCCAGACGGTTTGCGGCTCGAATGAGAGGCCGGTAATGCCGTATTCGGTGACATGCATCTTTTCGCCGTGATCGTCGAGGTTTACGTCGGTCATGCGCTCGAGGCGAGCCTCGCCGGCGGGATAGAGCTTCACGGCTGAGCCATGCGCCTTCACCAGCGCCGCGACTAGAAACGCGAGCTCCGCAGCGGCACCGTTGTTGCTGACGTAGAACGCTCCCGCGGGAGCGTGCCCGTCTTCGGCGGTGCTCTTCCAGTGCGCGACTCCGTCTTTGATTTCGAAGTGTTCATCGACGGGAGCTTTTAAGTAGTCGTTGCCGGTCTCGTCGACGCGAAGCGGGAGACTGTTGGCGTCGAGAACATAGACGGATGAGACCTTGGGGCCGCGTCCGCGGTCGTTGAATTCAAATTGACTCTCGACGCGGCCGTCGGTCTGGTAGGTGTCGATTTCGTGGCCGGAGACGGTGCCGTTTGACGAGATCGTGTAGCGAATCGTTATGGGGCCGGCTGCAACAGCCAGCGCCTGTAGGTTGACGATCAGGGCGGCAAGAAGAACCATGCGAAAGGTGCGCATGGGCGAGCATTGTAAACCCAGGCGTCGGGCTTCGGGCGTTAGCCCTCAGCCCCAGACCCAAAACCCAAGACCTCAGACCCGAGACCTATCCGCAGGCACGGCTTATTGAATTGTTGAGTGCAAGCCCGTGACGGCCGAAGCCTGACGCCCGACGCCCGCTTTGATCAGAAGTCATATCTGAGCGAGAGCGTGGCCGAGTTGCTTTGGAAATCGCGCGCCACGAGTGGTGCGGGCAGGAACTTCTCGTTGTAGTCGTAGTATCCCCAGGCCGTTTTCCAGAACAGGCCTTTGGCCAGATTCACGTCGATCGCGGCCGTAGGCCGATGATAGTTGAAGCCGAGCGAGGTGAGGATGGTCGGGTCGGCGAGGGTTGGGGTGAAGCCGCTGGTGCTGGTGATGTTGTAGCCGGCATTCACGGTGACGCGGGGCTGCGGCTTGAACATGAAGTTGGTGTAGCCGTAATGAATTTTCTGGGTGTACAGGGAGATAGCCGAGAAGTAAGATCCGCCGCTGCCGCAAGTTGTCGAGTTCACTGGCGGGGTGGTCGTGGTCACATAGCAGATGTTTGTCGTGGAGAAAACATCATCGTAGTTGTAGCCAAAGTCGAATCCGTACTTGGGCTTCGGGTTGATGGCAGTGGAGAAACCGTAATTGCGGTTGTGCTCGCGGTGCAGGATGGTGGGCACGTTGTCGCGGCTCTCGAAGATGTTCACGGTTCCGGAAAGATCGAGCCACGGACGCGGCTTGTAATTCATGCGGCCCTTGTAGTGCTGCAAATTGCGCGGCGAGATGCGGGTGGGCGCGTTGTCGGCAGAGAAAATTTCCACGTCGAAGGTGCCGCGCAGATTGTCCATGGGCCGCGCCGTGACCCCGGCCAGCATGGAATGGGCGTGAATGTCGAGCGTTTCGTTGTCGCCGTCGGTGACAGGGATGTTGCAGACGCCATTGACGAGGGTCACAGAGGCGCAGGGGCCGCGGGCGGCGAGCGTTGGGTAGTACGTCTGACTCTGGAAGTCGAAGAAGTTGTTGTTAATCTCGCGCGCTTCGTAGCGGTAGCCGAGATGCCCGGTGACGCGCCGGGTGAAGTCGTATTCCAGTTCGAAGGTATTCATCTTCGAGTTCTGGCGAAGAAAGTCAAAGCGCTGGTCCTGCGTCAAGTCGGCGCCGGAGGCCGCGGCGTGCTGCGGGCAGGTGGGGCCGGTGTCGGTTGTGCAGGTGGTGGGATCGTAGGTGTTGGGCGCGGTCAGCATGTTTGCGGCGTAGAGATCGGTGGTGGCAAGGTTCCACACGCCCGGAATGCGGAAATTCGAGAAGCGGAAGGTATCGACCAGGCGGAACTTTTCGGTGACGTGTACGGTCGCGCCGAAATCGGCATTGCTGACGATACGTTTGGCGCTGGCAGGACCATTGATCGTGCTTCCAACCCCGCTGGTACGGGAGATGAAGCCGGCAAAATTCTCAAACCAGTTCGTAACGTCGGTTTGCGAGGAGTTGTAAGAGGCGCGCGCCGACAGATCCAGATTATGGAAGTAGCGCGACTGAAATGTGATCTGTTCGGTCGGATACGAAGTGCGAACCGGCGCCCAGCGGTTGTAAGAAAGATAGCCGTTGCAGTTGGCGGCCATGGTCGGCGGAGTGGTGGTGGGGTCGGAAACGGGTGCGGCGCAAGGCTGCTTGGCGGGCAGGTTGTAGCTGATGCCGGGATCAACCGGAGTTCCATTGGACAGCTGGAAGATGAAACTTTGATCGGCCCAGCTGGTGTCCCCTTTGTAGTACTGCAGGAACTGGTCATAGCTTATGTTGGTGCGGGGCAGAAGTTTTACGTCGACGCCAAACTGGTACCCGTCAAGCAGGGTGCGCGTGTTCTGGAAGAGTTCGGTGTCAGTGCCCTGATGCACGGAGCTGAAGGCGGGCCCTTCCATGTTGTTTCGCGTGAAACTCAGGCGGAAGCGCACTGCCGATTGCGGCAACAGGGTGAGCTTGTAGTCGTACATGCGGCGCACGGTGTCGAACAGGTGAGGTGAATCATTGACCTGCACGTATTGGTTGGCAGGATTCAGCGGGTTGGCCAGGTCGTTGTAGTCGAAAAAATTGTGATCGCGGCGGAAACTGGCATTGAAGTCATACCACTTGTTTTTCGACATGCGCATGCGCATGGCATTTTCCGGGTCGCCACCCCATCCGAAGCTCGACAGAAACAGATTGTCGAAAAGCATGCCCTGATGGTCGAGCGAGCGCACGTTGAGTTCCTGGCTGAGCAGGCGCGGGCCCTGCTTCTCGTTGACGAACGTGTCGTAGACGCCCTGGCTGCCCAGATTGTTGACGAAACGGTAACCCAGTTCGAACGAGCCCTGATAGTGGTAGTCGCCGTTGTCTACGCCTTCGCTGGGCTTGGAAGACGAGCTTTGCGCGAAAGCCAGCCCCGGGCAAAAGGCGGCAAGCAGGAGGAACAAACCGACGAGTCGATTGCTGCTCGGACGAGGCGCGATCAGTTCTTGGCTGGCCATGATTGTTCTCTCCTACTTGAAGAAGAATGCGTCGAAGTTCGAGCCGTGAATCGAGGTGTGGCACATGGTGCACGCCGAATATTTCTGGCTCTGGTTGTGGAACGTGGGAATCGGGGGCACGCCGGCGTCGGTGGTGAGCGTGTGGCACTCCAGGCAAAGCAGGTTGACCTGCGCCCGCTTGAGCAGCCGCGGATTGGGCGAGCCATGCGGCGTATGGCACGCCACGCAGCCTTCGGTCTTGACCGGCTCGTGCTCGAACGAGAAGGGACCGGCCTTGTCGGCGTGGCACTTGAAGCACACCTGGTCCTGCGCCGCCGTCGCCCGCAGTTGCTTGGTCAGGAAGCCGCCGTGCTGGTTGTGGCAGTCGGTGCACTGAACTAAGCCCTGGTCGACGCGATGGCGGAAGGGGCGCGAGAAATCCTGCTTCACCTCCGTATGGCAGCCATAGCAGAGTTCCGGCTGCTTCTCGACCAGGAGGTATTGCGGCTCCTTGGCGTGATGCGGCGAGTGACAGGAGACGCAGTTCACGCCATTCTGGTTGTGTTCGGAGCGGTCGAAGTTAGCGTGTTCCTCTCCATACTCGTGGCAAGTCAGGCAGCGCTTGCTGACTTCTTTCGGATCGGCATCGGCGAAGCGGAAGATTTTCGTCTTGTCGCCGCCGCCATCTACGTGCGCCTGGCCGGGCCCGTGGCAGCCTTCGCAGCCGTGCGCGCCGGTCTCGGGACCCTTCAGCGTAGTTTTCCAATGCGGCGTGTTCTCGAAGTTCTTGTAGATCTCTTCGTGGCAGGTCTTGCAGGTCTCGGACCCGACATAGCGCGAGTCAGTCGACGCCGGCGGCGTTTTGGCGCTACGATCGGCGGCTGCGCCCGCCCCCACCAACAGCAGGACAGCGGCGACCGTAAGAGAAGCTGCGAGCCCGATTCGATGCGGCGATTTCATCTTGTCTGCTCCTTCCGCGTATTTTTCCGGAGCCCAGCGCTTGTGTGATATGCGCTGGCGTGATTATCGGAATAACCGCGCGCCAGACATAGGCTGAACTGCGGTCGGCGACGTAACCATTGGACATGTCGGTTTCAATCTGGAACGAATCCGTAGTGCGGCATGCGCCCGTGCTGCGTTTGTCTCCGCGATCCCAATCAGCTATGCTGTTCTCCTGCCTATGACTGCCGTCCTTTAATTCCGCCATCTGCAAACTGGGCGCAAACCGATGTCTACGTGTGCGCCCGCGCCTGAACTTTCCGAAAATTAGAAAGGATTTAAGTCATGCAATTTGTGGATCAGGCACTGGCTCGTCGCCTAGAGTCGGTCGAGGAGATGCCGCAGGTTTTTTATGCGCGCATATTCCAGAAAACGCGCCCTGAAATCGGAGCCGCCGAGGAGGAAATCTGCGGCGGCCACATGATCTTTGCCGGCCTCGGCTCGCCCATCGGACGGGCCACCGGAGCAGGGCTGGATCGTCCGTTTACCGCGGAAGACCTGGACCGTGTGGAGGAGTTCTATCGATCGAAAAACGCTCCGTCGCAAGTCGATCTTTGTCCCATGCACGGGCCCGAGGTCTTTGAAATGTTCAAGCAGCGGGGCTACGCGATCGCGGAGCTAAACAATGTTCTCTACCGCAAGCTGGACGCGGGAGAGAGCTTTCCTGCGCCTCCGGCGGGATGCGTGATCCGCCGCAGTCCTCCCGAGGAAGCGGAAGCGACGGGAGCGATCGTCGAGAGCGCATTTTTTCCCGAGGGCGCGCCCGAAGCCTACCGCGGGCTGATTGCTCCGCTTTATCAGATGGAGAATGCGCTCGCGTTCGTGGCTGCGATTGACGGCAAGCCCGTGGCGTGCGGAACGGGACTCGTCATACCGGAGCACCGCGTCTTTGCCCTGTGCGGCGCGGGCACTCTGACCGAGTATCGCGGGCGCGGACTGCAAACCGCACTACTCCGCGCGCGCATGAGCGCGGCGCTGGCCGCCGGATGCGAGTATGCCGTGGTGGTTACGCAGGGAGGCAGCACATCGCAGCACAACGCGGAGCGGCTAGGCTTCCGGGTCGCCTACAGCAAGGTCACGGTGATCAAGACCGTGTCCCCGTCTTGAGACGTGTCTACAAAAAAACTGGCGGCGTTGCGCAGGCAGCGCCGCTCAGTGCATATTCGCAAGATGACGATCGAGAGTCCTACGCTGCGGGGAAAGCACGTCCTGCTTGAGCCGCTTGATCTTCGACACGTTGACGGTCTAGCGGCCGCATCCGCGGGAGACAAGTCGCTGTATCAATGGAGCCCGGTTCCGCAGGGCAGGGAAGAAGTTGAGGAATACGTCGCGACCGCGCTGGCCTGGCGCGACGAGGGTACCGCTGTCCCTTTCGCCATCGTGAGCGCGAGTGACGGCGCGGTAATTGGCTCGACGCGTTTCTTCAACCTCGAGCGCTGGGCGTGGCCGCCGGGCCACGCTTCCTATGGCCGAAATATTCCCGATGCGTGCGAGATCGGCTACACATGGCTGTCGCACGCGGCAATTCGCACCCCCGTAAATACGGAATCGAAGCTGCTGATGCTGACCCACGCCTTCGAGACGTGGCGGATGCTGCGGGTCTGCTTCCACACCGACGCGCGCAATCAGCGATCGCGCGCGGCGCTGGAGCGCATTGGAGGAAAGTGCGAAGGCATCCTACGCGCCCACCGCATGGCGGCCGACTTCATTCCCCGCGATTCGGTGCGTTACTCGATCATCGCGGCGGAGTGGCCCGAGACGAAACAACGCCTGCTCGCGAGGCTGAATCGCTAACTGCGAATCGAAATTTCCCGTCCACGAACCGCGCGCGGTTAGGCGCTGCGCGCGGAAACCATCGGATTCAACGGCAGGGCAGGCGAAGCCAGGAATTCGGGAACGATTCGCGTGCGGCGCGCGGAAGGCTTGTCGGCGTTCTTGCCTTCAGTTTTTCCCTCAACCTTCGCTAGCAACGCCTCAGAGATCGTCTCCCCGAACTCGGCCAGGCGATCGTCACTCTCATCACCCATCGCTGCCAAACTCCCCATCCGTACCGACACCAAGGGAACGCGGAATTCGCGCGGCGGCGTCGAGTCAACCGCAACCACGCCCTCAATGCCGCGCTGCTGAAGTTGGCTCGCCAGACGGCCCCAATCGGATTCGTCCTCGATCACTGCGAGCGCCAGCAGGTATCCGCGATCGCGCAGATGCCGCTCCATGCCGGCAACGATCTGCCCGACCGTGCGCTTGCCGAAGTCGCGGCTCACGACGGCGACCAGGTGAGTGCGCTTGCTGCGCAGGGAGCGTGCGGTGAAACTCGGCTGGTAGTTCAGTTCGGCGGCCGCGCGAAACACGCGATCCCTGGTGTGCTGCGGAATCGCCCAGGACGCGGGCGTGCAATTCAGCACCGCGGAAACCGAGCATGGGGCCAGCCCCACCCGGTTGGCGACATCTTTCAAATTGGCCGTCTTCTGAATCGGCATCGGTTGCTCCTCTCGTTTGTCGTCGTTGGTCTGATGGTGTGAGCGCAAAAAGGGTGAAAATGTGTGACGACATTGTCGAAGGAACGCTTCGTCGAAGAAACGATTCGCCTGAAGAAAAGCTTCGGAGTTTTGCCAACCAGGAGCGTTCGGCGTCCCGATTCCTTTCGCGACGCTGCGAAAGGAATACGTAGACTGAGCGAGTTTCGAGAGTTAGTCCAACGCAAAAATCAGATCGGCATGATGCGTCCGGCATCTGCATCAGAACGGCTCCTCCGAGCCTGACTAAGGAACCTCGCGCTGGACACCTGCGGGGGACACCAGCGCGGTGTCCGGGCCGGAACCGTATGTTAGGATTGAGCTTGCTTGCGTTGGGCGCTTAACTCAGCGGTAGAGTGCCATCTTCACACGGTGGAAGTCATAGGTTCGAATCCTATAGCGCCCACCAGCTGCTCCCTCACAATGCCATGGGCGATCCGAACGAGTATCAGTGCGGCCAGGCCGCGCCAACTCTCGCCCCTCGGCACCAAAAAGCGGGCCCGTAGCTCAAGCGGATAGAGCATCGGATTTCTAATCCGAGGGTTGCAGGTTCGATTCCTGCCGGGCCTACCAACACTCGACTTTGTCCTACTTGTTTTCCCTGATGACGACTCGGGAAATCCTCTGCCAACCCCTTTTTGTGCGGCTGTATCCAACTCGCCGCGGTTCTGATCAGGATTCCGAGGAGGAGACATGAGCATCTGGACAATTCTGTTTGTGATTCTGCTGATCGCGTGGCTGGGCGGCTTTACCGTATTCCATGTAGCGGGCGGACTGATTCACTTGCTGCTCGTCTTCGCCCTGATCTCGCTGGTGCTGCACTTCGTGATGGGCAGAAGAGCCGTTTAAGAAGACTCTCTAGCGCGGGGAAGCGGTTCGGAGAACCTGCCGAATCTGCTTCCTCTTCCCAATTTTCATTCCCTGAGAATCGTGCCAGCCGGCCGCAGCGACTTGAGCCGCCGCATTGCTATCCGCCGCTCCAGAACGATAAAATAACTCGTACACATCTTCTCCGCTATTATCCCAAGCATTTTTTGAAACCAGAGTTCCTGCGGGCAAGGAGTGTGCGACCCCGAGGAGCAGAGCAGCCATCTGCCTGCCCGAATTCTTTCGGACGGAGCTGGACTTGAAAAAAGGCACGACCGCGGTGATCGTAGGCGCGCAGTGGGGCGACGAGGGCAAAGGGAAGATCGTCGACGTGTTGTCGGAGAGCTTCTCGGTAGTAGCCCGCTATGCCGGAGGACACAACGCCGGCCACACCGTCATCATCAACGGCAAGAAATTTGTTTTGCAGCTTGTGCCCTGCGGCGTGCTGCGGCCGGGATGCCGCAGCGTAATCGGCAACGGCGTCGTCCTCGACCCGCTGGCGTTTTTGAAAGAAGTCGGAGCGCTGCGCCAGGCTGGCGTGAACGTCGACGGGCATCTGTTCGTTTCGAACCGCGCGCACGTAATCCTGCCGTATCACCGCATGATCGAGTTGGCCTCTGAAAATGCGCCCGGACGGGTGAAGATCGGCACAACCTCCCGCGGTATTGGCCCTGCCTACGAAGACAAAATGGGACGCCGCGGCCTTCGTGTAGGCGATCTGCTCGACTCGCAACTGCTCAAAAAGCACATTGAAAATGCCGTGCGCGAGAAAAACATGATTGCGCACGCGCTGTTCAACTCCGAACCGCTCGACGCCGACAAAATGTACGCCGAATACGCCAAGGCGGCGGAGCAGGTCGCGCCGTTCGTCTGCGACACGGCAGTTCTACTAAACAAAGCGCTGGCTGACGGCGAATCGATTCTGTTCGAGGGCGCGCAAGGCACGATGCTCGATATCGATCACGGAACCTATCCGTTTGTGACGTCGTCAAGCGCGACATCGGGGGGCGCGGTGATCGGGACGGGCGTAGCTCCGAACGCGATCAAGTCGGTGATCGGAATTACCAAGGCATACTGCACGCGAGTCGGCGAAGGGCCGTTTCCGACCGAAGAAAAGGGCGCCGTCGGCGACGAGATTCGCAAGCGCGGCAACGAATTTGGCGCGGTCACCGGTCGTCCTCGCCGCACCGGATGGCTCGACATGCCGCTGCTGCGCTACTCCGGCATGATCAACGGAACCTCGTGGCTGGTGGTAACCAAGCTCGATGTGCTCGACCAGCTGGCCGAGATTCCCATCTGCATGGGATACACGATCGACGGAAAAAAGACGACCGACGCCCCCGCGCAGGCCAGCGACTGGGAAAAAATCGAGTGCATCTACCAGAAGCTGCCGGGCTGGCAGTCCTCAACCGAGGGCATCACCGAGTATGACAAGCTGCCGAAGGCGGCTCGGGAATACCTGTCGTTTGTCGAGAAAGAATCCCGCGCAAAAGTCGGCATGATCTCGACCGGGCCTGATCGCGACCATACCATCCTTCTGGACGAATTCGTCTCCGAGTTGAAGACGGCGGCGAAGAAAGCCTAGAATGTTCCTCCCCGGCGGTCTTGTATCTTCCAAACCCGCCGGTGAAGGAGCAAGCGATGGTGGTGTTGGCCGTAACTTGGATGGCGAAAGCTGGCCGTGAAACCGAAGTTGCCGCGTTGTTCAGCAAACTGAGCGAGGAAGCCCGCAAGGAGCCCGGCTGCCAAATGTTCCAGGCTCATCGGCACAAGACCGAATCCCGCCGCTTTTTCATTTACGAACAGTACAAGGACGACGCCGCGCTCGAGGCGCACCGCTCCTCTCCGCACTTTCTGCAATACGTCAAAAAAGACCTGCCCAAAATCGGAGACCGAGTGGAAGGTCACCTGTTCGAGCCCCTGCCGTAACCATGTGGCGCGGGCGCCCCCGCCCGCGACTCTCGCAGCAAGTTGTTATTGCGACTTCTTTGTTTCCTGGGGCTCGCTCTTAGCAGCCCCACCCCTGACGTACAAAATGCTCTTAGTTCCCCCGTCGCAGCCCCCAACTACTTTCCCATCGCCTTCTTTGCCTTTGTCGACGATGTCGAGTGTGTAGCCGGTTACGTTCTTCGCGTCCAGCTTCTTGGCAATTTCCGACTTCAGGTCCTCGCAGGATTTTCGAGCGGTTTGAGTGGTTGAGGCGGCTTGCTCCGTCTGCGCGAATGCGCAGGAACAGGCGAGTAACAGCATGGCGGCCAGAGTCTGAGTTTTCACGTGGATCTCCTCGATGCATCCAGTATGAACAATTCCGCGCCGGGAAGATGAATTACGAGGGTAATAGGGTCGTAACTACTTGGGCGTCTTGTCGATCATCAACTCGCCGCCGGAAGCGTAGCTCTCCTTCGACACTTCGTGGAAGGCCACGATTATTCCTTCGCGCCGCGCCCCAGCTTCCTCGACCAAGGCATCGGTAATGCGCTTCGCGATCTTCCGCTTCTGATCGGCCGTGCGGCCCTGCAGCATGGTGATTTGGATTAGAGGCACGGAAAACTCCGTCGTTAGTCGTTGGTCCTTGGTCGTTAGCGTTTCGGTGTCAGCGGCGCATAATGCCGAATCGTTCCGCGAACGACCAACGACTAACGACCAGCGACCGTTATTTCGTCAACTCATATCCCGCAAAAAAGTAGCTCAACTCAAACCGAGCCGTATCCTCGCCATCCGAGCCATGAATCGCATTGTGCTCGATGTTGGTCGCCCACTTCTTGCGGATGGTGCCTTCCTCGGCGTTGGCCGGGTTGGTCGCGCCCATCAGCTTGCGCAAGTCGGCGATGGCGTTTTCTTTTTCGAGAGCCAGAACAACGATCGGCCCGCTCGACATGAAATCGGTAAGCGTGTTGAAAAACGGCCGGCTGGCATGCACCGCATAAAACTGCTCAGCCTGGTGCTTGGAAATTTCCAGCATCTTCATGGCAAGAATGCGGAATCCGTTTTTCTCGAACTGCTCGATGATGTCGCCGATGGCATTTTTACGAACGGCGTCGGGCTTCACTATGGTAAAGGTGCGTTGCAAGGTCTTCATTCGGTCGTTGGTCCTTGGTCGTTGGGTGTTGGGTCTTAGGTCCTGGGTGTTGGTGCAACTTAAATATTTGTTTTTCCGAGCCAAGCGAGGAATCTGCTTTTTCTCGGTACTCGGTACTCGGTACTCAGTGCTCGGTACTCCCTACGCATTAACGCCGACCGCGCTGGCCAGTGTCTCACCAATCTGCGCCGGAGATTTCGCCACGCGAATGCCCGCAGCTTCAAGCGCTTTGATCTTTTCCGCCGCCGTCCCCTTGCCGCCGGAGATAATCGCGCCCGCGTGTCCCATACGGCGTCCGGGAGGCGCAGTCTGCCCAGCGATGAATCCGACTACCGGTTTCTTCATATGAGCTTTCACAAATTCCGCGGCAGTCTCTTCGGCGTTACCGCCAATTTCTCCGATCATGATCACGGCTTCGGTCTCCGGGTCGCGGTTGAACAGATCGAGCGCGTCGACGAACGTCGTGCCGATAATGGGGTCGCCGCCGATGCCGATTGCCGTCGATTGCCCGATGCCACGCTGCGTGAGCTGATGCACAGCTTCATAAGTCAGCGTGCCCGAGCGGGAGACGATACCGACGTTCCCCTCTTTGTGAATGGACGCAGGCATAATGCCGATCTTGCATTTCCCCGGAGAAATAATTCCCGGGCAATTCGGCCCGATCAGCCGCGAGCGCCGGTTCTGCAAAAACTCCCAAGCCCGAACCATGTCGAGCGTCGGAATGCCCTCGGTGATGCAGACGATGAGATCAAGTTCGGCATCCGCCGCTTCCATAATCGCGTCAGCGGCAAACGGCGGAGGAACAAAAATCACGGTAGCGTTGGCGCCAGTCTTGTCCGCAGCTTCCCGCACCGTGTTAAAAATCGGCCAGCCCTCGTGAGTAGTCCCGCCCTTGCCGGGCGTAACGCCGCCAACGATCTGCGTGCCGTAAGCCGCGCTCGCCTTCGCGTGAAACGTGCCCTCGCGGCCGGTGAGTCCTTGCACCAAAACTCTCGTATTCTTGTCGACTAAGATTGCCATATGAAATTTACTCCGAAGCGCCGAAGATCAAGCAATTAGCAGTTAGCACTCGGGCGATACCTTGTACAGGCGCCGAATGGCTAACGGCTAACGGCCAATTGCCAACGGCTGCCTTTCTACCGCCACTCCGTAACCCCAAGCGTCCCGCGCGCCGCCGCAACGACCTTATCCGCCGCGTCCTTCATCGTATCGGTCACGACGAAATTCAGCCCCGATTCGTTCAGGATTTTCTTGCCTTCCGTCACATTCGTGCCTTCGAGTCGCAGCACGACCGGCAGCTTGATGTTCGTCTTGCGCGCAGCTTCTACAACGCCTGTGGCCAATGTGTCGACGCGCAAAATGCCGCCGAAAATATTGATCAGCACCGCCTTGACGTTTTTGTCGCTGAGCAGAATTTCGAACGCATGCGCCACCTGCTCGGAGTTCGCCCCGCCGCCGACGTCGAGGAAATTCGCCGGCATGCCGCCCGCATACTTGATGATGTCCATCGTGGCCATGGCCAGCCCGGCGCCGTTGACCATGCATCCGACATTGCCATCGAGCTTGATGTAGTTCAGGCTGTATTTCGAGGCTTCCACCTCAAGCGGATCTTCTTCCGTAATGTCGCGCAGTTCGCGCAGATCAGGATGCCGGAAAAGAGCGTTGTCGTCGAACGTGATCTTCGCGTCGAGCGCAAACAAGCGTCCGTCGGTAGTCGTGATAAACGGATTGATCTCGACCAGCGACGCATCCGTCTCGAGGAATGCCTTGTACAGGCTGGTCAGGAACTTCACCGCGGGATTCACTTGCTGCCCGGTGAGCCCGAGCATAAATGCAATCTTGCGAGCCTGGAATGCTTCCAGTCCCATGCCCGGATCGATGTGCTGCTTGAGAATTTTCTCCGGAGTCTCGGCGGCAACCTGCTCAATATCCATGCCACCAGCAGCCGAGGCCATGAACACCGGCTTGCCTTCGGCGCGATCGACCAATATTCCTAGATACAGCTCTTTTTCGATCGGCAGCGTCTCTTCGATCAGCAACCGGCGCACGATGCGCCCCTCAGGCCCGGTCTGATGCGTGATCAGCCGCATGCCCAACATCTTGGCCGCGAGATCGCCGGCTTCATTCACCGACTTCGCAATTTTCACGCCGCCGCCCTTGCCGCGGCCTCCGGCATGGATCTGCGCCTTGACGACCACGCCCGTCGAGCCCGAGTCCAGCAAATCTCTGGCGACAGCTTCGGCTTCTTCGCGCGTGCCCGCCATCGACCCGCGCGGGACTGTCACGCCAAACTTTTTTAGAATTGCCTTGCCCTGATACTCATGAATTTTCATAAAGAGGCTCTTCAGTTAAGAATCGGAAGGATCCTGCTTGCGGCACAGCACAGCGGGCAGCAAACTGTTGATTCTATAGAAGAGACGGAGATTAGGGCAAACGTCTGGACGAGGAAAAGTGCTCCGCAATTCTCGAAATGGAGCCGATTCCACGTTGAATTGCGCTGATTCCTTTGGCTCGACCCCCAACATCTAATTGTGCTTGAATATGAGCGCAGCGCTAGTTACTGAAGGCTGGTTGTCGAGGGTTGATTGAAGACGTTCGCAATCACGCGCCGATTCGGAAGGCGGAAGCAACCGTGAAGCTTCTTTCACTCAACGTCGCGCGTCCGCGCCTCACCGTCTATCGCGGGAAGACAATCAACACAGGAATCTTCAAGCAGCCAGTAACCGGCCCGGTCACGTTACGCACGCTCAATCTCGATGGCGATCGCCAAGCCGATCTCGGCGTACACGGCGGCACCTACAAAGCAGTCTATGGCTATCCCTCGGAACACTACGCCTGGTGGGAGAAGCAACTTTTCATCCCGCATCTCGCCTGGGGTATGTTCGGCGAAAATTTTACAACTGAAGGCATGCTCGAAACCGACCTGCACGTCGGCGACCGCCTGAAAATCGGCACTGCGATCATCACCGTCCGCCAGATTCGCGTGCCCTGTTACAAGCTGGCCGCGAAGTTTCACCGCGAAGACATCCTGAAAAGATTTCTCGATAGCGGCCGCAGCGGATTTTATTTTTCCGTGGAACAGGAAGGAGCCGTGGTTGCCGGTGATCCGTTCGAGGTTGTCAGCCGCGCCGAGCAAGGCATGACCATCGCCGAGATGAATCGTCTTTTCGTCGAGGACAAATTCAATCCGGAGCTGATCGAGAAAGCTCTGCAAACCGCAGCGTTGCCCGAGGACTGGCGCGACTACTTCTCCCACCGCGCCGCGGAAAAGGCGACGCATCCGCTTCACGCTGAGCCACGGCCCTGAGCCGTGGCTTACAATGCCATGACTCATGATCCTCGACGCCCTTCATCGCCTCGCCAATCTTTCGACTGAAAAATCAGGCCAATCTCTGGGCCGCGCGGAAGCACGCGAAGTCATGTCCGAAGTTCTGTCCGGAAAATGCACTGACGCGCAGATTGCCGCGCTGCTGACCGCACTGCGCATGAAAGGCGAGACGGTCGAAGAGATCGTCGGCTTCGCGGAAGCGATCCGCGCAGCGGCCGCGCCGTTGCTCATCGAGCGTGCGTCCGATGCGCTCGCAGTAAGCGGCACCGGGCGCGACGCACTCAGTGAAGACGCAATCGTCGACACCAGTGGGACAGGCGGCGACGCCAGCGGCACCTTCAACATCTCCACCGCGACCGCCTTCGTGACTGCCGGGGCAGGCGTGCGCGTCGCCAAGCACGGCAATCGCAGCATTAGCTCGAAGTGCGGATCGGCCGATGTGGTCGAAGCGCTCGGCATCAACATTCAACTTTCGCCGGAGCGCGCCGCGCAGTGTCTGCGCGAGGTCGGCATTTGTTTTCTCTATGCGCCCAATCTGCATCCCGCAATGAAGCAAGTGCAGGGCGTGCGTCGCGAACTGCGCATGCGGACCATGTTCAATCTGCTTGGTCCTTTAACCAATCCCGCACGCGCATCGGGGCAAGTGGTTGGCGTTTACGCTCTCGAACTGGTGGAGACGCTCGCCGAAGCATTAAGCATGCTGGGTCTGCGCAGGGCAGTGGTCGTGCATGGACTCGACGGCTTGGACGAGATCACAATCACCGGCGTAACGCGCGTGGCCGAGGCGCGGGAGGGATCGGTGCGCTCCTACGAAATTGAGCCAGAAGAATTCGGCATAAAGCGCGCCGCGCTCCACGATATTTCCGGCGGCGATGCTGCCGGCAATGCCGAAATTATTCGCAGCGTGTTGCAAGGCGAAAAGTCACCGCGCCGAGACGTAGTCGTCCTGAATGCAGCAGCGGCATTAGTAGCAGCAGGCAAGGCCGATCACATAGCTCAGGCAATTCCGCTGGCAGCAAATTCGATCGACTCAGGTGCAGCGGCAGAAAGGTTGAAATCGCTGTCGCGTTTCACTTCCGCAATCTAGCATCCCACAATGCACTGTCATCCTGAGCGGAGCGCTTTTCGCGGAGCGAAGGACCTATGCAACTCGTCGGCAGCGCAACGCTTTCGACAATTCCATAGATCCTTCGGCGCGCACAAAACGCGCACCTCAGGATGACAAACTCCGGGTCTAACGCCAAGCTCACACACTCACCTTCTCCAAATACTCCGCCACCTGCACATTCCATCCCAACTCTTTGCTCATCAACTCGCGCAGTTGTCCCGATGCGTTCAACTCGCCGTGCACCAGATAAGTCGCCGCGGGCTGATTGCGGAACGTGCGCAGCCACTGGAGCAGTTCCGGAGGATCGGCATGGTCGCTGAACTGTTCGAGCGCCACGACCTGTGCGCGGATGGCAACGTAGTCGCCGAAGATCTTTACTTCTTCGGCTTTGCTCTTAATGGTAAATCCGCGCGTTCCCGGCGCCTGGAATCCAATGAAGAGCACGAGATTCCTGGGATCGGGCAAGCGTTGCGAGAGATGGTGCAAAATGCGCCCGCCGGTCACCATGCCGCTGGATGAAATAATGACCGACGGCGTGAGCACGGCATTGATTCGCTTCGACTCTTCCGGCGTGGATGCAAACGTGAAACCCGGCCACTCCAGCGGCGAGCCATAGCGGCGAATCATCTCGCGCGTTTCATCACTGTATTCTTCGTCGTGCTTGAGAAAGATTTCGACCGCTTTGATCGCCATGGGGCTGTCGCAGAAGACGGGCAAGCGCGGCATCGCGTTCGACTCGATCAAATGCTTGAGAATGAAAACAAACTTCTGTGTACGCTCGATCGCGAAGGCAGGGACAACCACGCTGCCGCCACGGCGCGCGGTGGCCGTGATCAGCGACGCCAGTTCTGGAAGCGGGTCTTCTTTAGGATGCAGTCGATTGCCGTAAGTCGATTCCATCACTACGATGTCAGCCGTCTCGCCTTCCTGCGGTCCGGAGTGAACGACCTTGCCCGGCGCTACTTTGTGATCCTTGACGCGTCCGATATCGCCGGTGAACAGTAACCGCTTCGTCGCTCCGCCGGAGCGAAGCAGGACCTCCGCCATGCACGATCCGAGAATGTGAGCCGCGCGCACAAAGCGAAAAGAAAGATCGGGCGAGAGTTGCACCAACTGGCCCACTTGCACCGGCTTGAAATACTGCAAGGAATTCTGCGCCTCGTCGAACGTGTATAACGGCAACGCAGGCTTGTGCTTCGATTTTTTCCATTTGTTATAGAAGTCGGCGTCTTCTTCCTGCAAATGGCCGGAGTCGGGCAGGATGATTCCGCACAGATCGATGGTGGGAGACGTCGCGTAGATCGGCCCGCGAAATCCTTCTTTCACCAGGCGCGGAGTCCATCCGCAGTGGTCGAGGTGCGCGTGCGTCAGGATAACCGCATCGATCTCTTTGGCTGGCACGGGCGTGTCGCGCCAGTTGTGCTCCCGCCAGTCTTTCTGTCCCTGGAAAAGGCCGCAATCGATCAGGACTTGAAAACCGCTCTTGCCGGTAGGGTCGCCTGTATTGATGAGATGCTTCGAGCCGGTAACAGTCCCCGCGGCGCCAAGAAACTGGATGTAGGCCAAGCGCTTCCTCCGAGCAAATAAATCAACTTACCACGGAGCCACAGAGACACCGAGAAAAACGAACGCAAGAAAACTGCCATCACGTTTTGTATGCTCTCGTAGTGATGGAGATCGTTCCCCGTCCGTCCTCCGTGCATCGGTGCCTCCGTGGTGAAAAAAGCTACTTCGGCCCCTGCGAGATCTTGAACGTGTCGTCGCTCAGGTCGCTCTCGGGAACGCTTCCGTCATTCACCACAACTTCCTGCGGCGCTGCAGGAACCTCGATGCGAATCGTCGCCTTACTCTTCGCTCGCACTTCGAGGCGCTTGGTCGTTTCTCCGCCTGCGAATTTAATTTTGACCGGCACTTCCGCGCCCGCTGATCCCAGGTTGGCGACGGTGACCGTGACCATGTATGAATTCGTCGGCGTCTTGACTGGAAACGCGGACTCCACTTTGAAATCCGGCAAGCCGCGGTCGTGGTAAACCCAATCGTCGAAGAACCACTGCAAGTCGCGCTTGGCTGGCTCTTCGAGAAGTTTCTGCATGGCGCCAGCGTCCTTGTCGGACAGAGTTTCACGCTTTAGCACAACGCCCATGCTGAATTCCGGCATCATGTCGTGCAGCATCCACCATACAAACATGGCCTTACTTTCAAGCGGCACTTCATCGCTCATGTCGACCAAAGCGCGAGCGGGACGCTTGTCTCCGGTTTCTGTAGCTCCGCTTGCGGCGCTCGCATTTTCGAACTCGACCAATGCCTCCAAATGAGAAGCAAGATAGTCGAGTGCCGCCCGATATCCCTGCTCGTTCTCGATGTCCAACACTTGGGCACAATGAGCGATTCCGTCCGTAACCCATCGTTGCGGGGAGTCAATGCCAGTATGGGATAAGGCGTAGACGAGTGTGAGCCGGTCGGAGGTCGGGATCGCAGGCTTCAAGGGCATGAACAGCATTCGCCCGGCGAGGAAGGGGGCGGCGTCAGCATTCGGTAATTCAGCGACCTGAATCGGCCCAGGTCCTCGACCAGCAGATAGCGGCCTCAGATTCGCAACCAACTCTGCGTAAGACTCGGCTCGAGAGTCCTTCCCGCCAAGGTAGTAAATCTTCGACGTGCCTGCTTCTCGCTCTTTGTAGTTGGCCATGGTGAATGCCGGAACTCCGTGGCCAATATCTGAATCATGGAAAACGGCAACTTTCGCGATGCCTTCCTCCTTGGAAACAATTGCCAGACTCTTGTATCCAGTCGAAAGGATGGTGCAGTCCGCTGTAGATTTAAATGTGAGATCCATCTTTCCGTCGGCTTCACGATCGTTCCATCTCTTCAATACTTCGGACAACGAGTCTTCGTCGGAAAGATTTGCCACATCGGTTGCGATGGGATACCACGCAACATAGCCCGCGCCGCGCAAGGCTGTGAAGTCCGCGCCGATCTGGTCCCAATCTGTGCTTAGTGCGACGTCGTCGGGAACGCCGGTGCGCGTGAAGCGCGTGGCATCGGGCAGCACCACGCCTTCATATGCGATCACGAGATCGATTGTGCCCTTCGGCGCGACTGGCTGGGGAAGCGTGACGATGGCTTCGGAAAGCGCACCGGTGTGGTCGATGTCCGAAATGAAGGGCTGGGTGACGATTTGCAGCGTGCTCTCGCCGGCTTTAATCGACTTCCAGCTGAGCGACGAAGAAATCTGTAGGACTGCAATCTTCTGTGGCGTCTGCGTGTCGTTGCGCAGCGTAACGCGGCCACGAACGCCGAGACGATGCTGATCCGGCTCGACTTGTAATGTCAGGTCGTAGGTGGTGAACGAGAATGCTTCGCGGTCGAGGGAACAGCAATTCGCCACCGAGGCGCAGAGCAGACAGAAAAGTCCAAGGCTCCATCTTCCTGCCTTTGTTCCTTTGAACGTCATTTTTGGTTGGATGCGCCCGCGCGCGCGTGGCGCTGCCGCACGACCTCGTATAAAACAACGCCAGCGGCAACCGAAACATTGAGCGAAGGAACTTTCCCCAGCATGGGAATCGACACCAGAAAATCGCATTTTTTCTTTACGAGATCGTGCAAGCCCTTGCCTTCGCCGCCCAAAACGATTGCGCAGTCCATGTTGTAGTCGATGGCGTCGTAGGTTTGCTTGCTGCGTTCGTCGAGGCCCACGGTCCAGATGTTCGAGTCCTTCAACTTTTCAATCGTCCGGGCGATATTGGTGACTTTCGCAATGGGCAGATGCTCGCTGGCTCCAGCGGACGCTTTGGTGACTGTACCTGTAACGCCGGCAGCGCGCCGCTCTGGAATCACGATGCCGTTCGCTCCCGCGGCATCGGCGGTGCGCAGGATCGCTCCCAGATTGTGCGGGTCTTCCACGCCATCAAGCACGACCATCAGCGAATACTCTCCGCGCTTTGCCGCTATCACATCGGCGAGATCGTTGTATTGCTTTGCGGACGTGACTGCGACCACGCCTTGATGCGCCGCGTTGCCAGCCATCTGATCGAGTTCGGTGCGCTGCACGAAGCGCACGGGAATGCCGAGTTTGCGGCACTCTTCAATCAGCCGCTGCAGGCGAATGTCGTGGCGCTCTTTCGCCATGCCAACCCACTCGAAGGCGCGTCCGCGCGCTTTCAGCGCCTCGGCGACGGAATTGATGCCATAGATGTAGTGCATGAGTGTTCAGTGTAACTCGTAACGCGATGTCATCCTTCGCTTTGCTCACAATTACAAGGTGAGAGCGTGAAGGATTTCGTTCGGCTCAGGCCGCTCGGTGTAGTCTTCGTTTGCCGAGGCAAACAAGATCGTGCCATCGCGATCGAGAATGTAGGTCGCAGGAATGGGCAACTCCCAGCTCTCGTCGCCGTTGGTGAAAGGAAGGTTGACGAAGGCACGGCGATAGATCGCTTCCTGCGCTGGCGGGACGCGGTAGGTCAATCCAAATTGGCGGTCGATTTTGTTGCCCGCGTCGGAGAGCAGCGGGAAGCGCAGCTTGTGCTGGTCATGCATGAAGAATGATTGCTTCACAGTTTGTGGCGAGATAGCGACGAACGTCGCTCCGGCTTGCTCGATGTCAGGCAGAATGAGATTCATCGCTTCCATTTGACCCACGCAAAACGGGCACCAGCGACCGCGGATAAAGGAGAGCACAAGGCGTCCGCGAGCCAGTAAATCCGACGAAGAAACAGGCTGGCCATTGTGGTCGGAGAGCGTGAATTGTGGCGCTCTCACGCCTGCAGGCAAGCTGTTGGCGGCGAGATGTTTTTCTTTCAGTTCGGCGACAGCCTGCGCGTGAATCGCCCGCGTCTCGGTGGGAACATACTTCGCGATCAGTTCCTTACGCTCTGCGAAAATTTCGCGCAAGGAGCGCGCGTCGAGACCGGGAGTCGATTCTTCCAGTGAGCGCCACTTCATAACTGATTGATCTTCACTTCCTCACTTCTTGAAATGTTCCCTGAAAAGTTCCGTAGTGCAGAACCACCGGCGCTCCCGTTGTATCACGTTCAATGGCGACTTGCTCCCAGTACGCTCGATCCACGAAGTGGTCGGGCGTCAAAGGGATCAAAGGTGTCGTATCGCCGGATGGCCAGCGAAGAAACAGCGCGCTGTGGTCTTTGCTGCCCTCATCGAACAGCACGAGATCCGCGTTGGGCTGATAGAAGTCGGCGCCGAAGTGAAACGTGCCTGTGCTTCGCTTGATGGCCTCGGCCGACAGCGTGCCCGCACGAAAAGCCTCGTAGGGCAAGCCGAGCGCGACAGCCGCCAGATCATTGCCGATGGTTGTCGTGGCCGAGGAATAAATGTTGCTCAGCACCACGATGCTCACATCGTCCTTTGGCAGATACATCACGAACGATGAAAAACCGGGAGCGCGTCCGTTCATGTAATAGATCGTTTGATGGAATCGGTCGCTGTTTGCGCGCATCCATCCATAGCCGACGCGCGGCGTGATTTCCAGAATATTGCTTCGCGTGGGGTCCTTGAGGAACGCAGAATGAAACAACGTCCGGATCCACTTAGCTGCGTCTGCGCTCGAAATTACGACCGATGCATTTCCTGCCTTCGCCGACCAATGAATTGTCGCCGCCGGCTCGATACCGGTTACACCTCTCGGTTGGTAACCTTCCGCCACGTTGCGCCCCGAAGAGAATGCGTCATCGTCAATGAATGAATCGGAAAGCTGCGCGGGCAGAAATACCAGTTTCTTCATGGCTGCGGCAAACGAGAGCCCGGTTTTGGTCTCGATGATCAGCGCCAGCAGATTGTAGGCGGAGTGCTCCTCGTGGAGATATTTCGAGCCCGGATCGAATAGTAGAGGCTGGTCTTCGATCTTCGCGACTAAGGTCGTTGGCGTCTGATGATGCGCGAGCACATCGCTGTAATCGGAAAGGCCGTTGATGTCGGTCAGTCCGGAACGCTGCAGGAGCAGATCACGGATTGTGATTTTGTCACCGCCACTGATGTCTGGAACAATCTCGCTGACGTGCGTGGACAGGGTGAGTGATCCCTGATCGATCAGGCGCAGAATCGCTGCTGCGGTGAATTGCATGGACACAGATGCGACATGAAAACGTGTGTTCTTGGTGTTGGGAATGCGCGCATCGCGATTCGCGAGGCCGTAGGATTTCCCGAACACGACCTTTCCGCTTTTTTCGATCAGGGCTGAGCCGCTGAAGTTGTCGGTTGTGACGTAGGGAGAGAGCAGGGTTTCGAAATCGCTGGCTTTCTGGGCAACGCAGTTGCCGAGACACAGGATGACAACCGCGAGAAGTCTGAGCTTCATGACGCTTTCTAGCGCTGACCACTGACCACCGACAACGGCTACATTCCTGGCAGCTTCATGCCTGCTAGCCTTCTGGCGAAGCTGGGCTTGCCCATTTGCTTGAACATTTTTTTCATTTGGGCGTACTGGCGGAGCAGGTTGTTGACTTCTTGAATTGTGGTGCCGGAGCCGCGGGCGATGCGCTTGCGGCGGCTGCCGTTGATGACTTCGTGGTGATTGCGCTCGTGCGTGGTCATCGAGTTGATGATGGCTTCGACGCGATTGATTTGTTTTTCGTCGACGTTGTCGGCGGCTTTTTGCAGTCCGGAAAATGGACCGATGGAGGGCAGCATGCCCATCAGGCTCTTCATCGATCCCATCTTGCGCACCTGGCGCAACTGGTCGCGAAAATCTTCCAGCGAGAATCCATCGCCGGTGAGAGCCTTGGCCGCCATCTCCTGGGCTTTTTTCTTGTCGATCTGCTGCTCGGCGCGCTCGATCAGCGAAAGAATGTCGCCCATGCCGAGGATGCGCGAGACGATGCGGTCGGGATGGAAGGGCTCGAGTGCGTCATATTTTTCGCCGACGCCGATGAACTTGATGGGCTGGCCGGTGACCTGGCGAATCGAGAGCGCTGCGCCGCCACGGGCGTCGCCGTCCATCTTCGAAAGAACGATGCCGGTGAGCGAGAGCTTTTTGTGAAATTCGTCGGCGGAGTTGACCGCATCCTGGCCGGTCATGGCGTCGGCGACGAAGAGAATCTCCGATGGATTCAGCAGCTTCTTGAGCGACTGCATCTCGTCCATGAGTTGGTCGTCGATGTGCAAGCGGCCGGCGGTGTCGACGATGAGCACGTCGCATCCGCTGACCACGGCTTCGCGGCGGGCTTCTTTTACCAGGCGCTCGACCGTGGCGGTATTGGCCTCGCCGACCTGGCCTTCATAGATGTGGGCTTTTACCGACTGCGCTACGACCTTCAACTGCTCACGCGCAGCAGGGCGATAGACGTCGACGGAAACGAGCAGCGGGCGATGGCCACCTGCCTTGAACCAGTGGGCGAGCTTGCCTGATGTGGTGGTCTTGCCGGAGCCCTGCAGTCCGGCCATGAGCACGACCGTGGGCGGCTGCGAGGCGAACTTCATGCGCGCCGTGTCGGTGCCGAGGATCGCGACCAGTTCGTCGCGGACGATCTTGATGACTTGCTCGCCGGGAGACAGAGCCGTCAGCACTTCCTGGCCGACGGCTTTGGCGCGAATCTGGTCGATGAGCTGCTTGACGACCTTGAAGTTGACGTCGGCTTCGAGCAGCGCGAGGCGAATCTCACGCAGCGCCTCGTCAATGTTCTCTTCGGTGAGGCGCGCTTGGCCGCGGAGCGACTTGAATGCGCGTTGTAGTTTTTCCTGTAAGTTCTCAAACATGGATAACTTATTTTAGCAGCGAGTTTCTGGGGGCGAGATCTTCGGGGCTGTGCGTGACGTCGAATCTTCCGGCGCGTGCAGCCCTTGAAAATATTTTTTCCGTGCCTATGTGTATGGGGCGATGCTTTTCCGAAATTGAAACTGATTTTTGGGTTGAGATCGGTATCCCCCCTCCCCCCGATCTCTTCGAATCAGCGGCTTAGCGGAAAATCGCAGAATAATCTATGGGGCTCAATCGGTTACGGGCAAAATCTTCAAAACAAATAAGTTACAGCGTTAAGTCTTGGGATCACCCGCAGCTTCCGGCTACGTCATAATCTTACGAATGGGCTGTGGATGACAAGGTCACACGTCACATGGGGCTGTGGAAATTGCCAAATTCCTGGTCAAGATTTGGAGGCAAATACGCCTTGTGCTGCCGCGACCGTATTTGAGTGAATCGTCACCGTGTCTTCCACGTTGTGCGCGTACCCGCCGGCATAAGTCACCATGATTGGGATGTCCCGTGCACGCGCCACGCGGAAGACTAGCTCGTCGCGCTTCTTTAGTCCTTCGATGGTTAGGTTGAGACCGCCTAGTTGGTCTTCGCGGTAGGGGTCTGCGCCTGCGATGTAGCAGATGAGGTCGGGTTCGAACTGGCGCAGGCCGGAACTTAGAGCGTTGTCTAGCCAGGCCAGGTAGTCGTCGTCGCCGGTGCCGTCGGGCAGGTCGACGTCGATCGAAGATGGCGGCTTCCACTGCGGATAGTTGTTGTGCTGGTGCAGCGAGATGGTGAAGACATCTCCGGCGTGTGCGCCGCGCATTTTTCCTTGGGGTGCGCCTTGGGGTGTGGCAATTGTTGATGCCGAGACCGAAGGCAGCGGCACGCTCTCTGTACGGGTGCCAGCGAAAATTGCGGCGGTGCCGTTGCCGTGGTGCACGTCGCAATCGACGGTCATGGCGGTGCGAATTTTGTCGTCGCGCTGCATGCGGCGGATGGCTACGGCTACATCGTGGATCATGCAGAAGCCTTCGCCGTGGTCGGGGAAGGCGTGGTGGAATCCGCCGCCGATGTTGAAGGCGATGCGGTCCTGCAGAGACTGCCTTGCCGCCAGGATCGATCCGCCCGCCGATAGCCAGAAGGCGTCGACGAGGTCGCGGGAGTAGGGAATCTCCATTTCCATTTCTTCGCGCTGGCTTAGCGTTCCGGTCTTTAGCTTTTGGACGTAGTCGGGTTTGTGGACTAGTAGGATGTCCTGGTCGGATGCGGGTTGGGGTTCGAGGAAGTCGCTTGGTTCGGCAACTCCAGTGGCGATGAGGCGATCGTGGATGCGGCGGTATTTTTCGGCGGGGAAGACGTGGCGGCCGATGGGTAGGAAGTATTTCTCGGTGTAGATGAGCTTGAAGGGGAGCATGGTGCATTTAGATCATACCTCTGGGTTGGGTGCTGCGCGGTTGGGCCTGCAGCATCGTGAGAATTCCTTGCGAGGTCCTTATTAGCTTTACGCGAACGCAGGGTCCTTCGACTGCGGTTTTGCTCCGGCCTTGCCGGAGCAAAATCCTCGCTCAGGATGACAGATTGGGATGATTGCCTTGCTCAGGATGACAAACTTTTAGGGAATTTGCAGATCAGCGCTTCTTCGGTAGGGGGGTGATCATGGTTCTTCGCACCGGGACTATTGCGCCTTTGGACGGATCGGCGGCGGCAGTGGCGCGCGTGAGTACTTCTTTCTGGATGTACTCCACGAAATCGTGGATCTGGCGCTGCATCTCTTCCATGCGCTCGCGCATTTGCAGGATGATCGCCATGCCTGCGATGTTTACGCCGAGATCGCGTGCCAGGTTGAGGATGAATTCCAAGCGCTGCAAGTCTTCGTCGGTGTAGAGGCGCGTGTTGCCTTCGGTGCGCGAGGGTTTGAGCAGGCCTTCGCGTTCGTAGAGGCGCAACGTCTGGGGATGAATTCCGTACATCTCGGCGACGGAGGAAATCATGTACGCGCCCTTGGATTTTCGCTTGGTCACGCGTCATTTATAGCAGAAAGCGATGGGCAAAGAGCGGACCTCGGACCTCAGACCTCAGACCTCGGCCCTCGGAGCTCAGCAAACAATTGGCCACGGACTCCACTGTGGTTGCATTGGCAACTTTTGGTGAAGTTCGTGGCCGATTTGTTTTTGCCGAGGGCCGCGGTCTGAGGGCCGAGGTCTGCTTTTAAGCTGCTGGCTGGGCTTTTTGCGGGGGCACCGACCAGCCTGTGGGCTTCAGCAGATGATTCAGGCCGTAGACGACGAATCCGGCTGCGATCAGGATCATGCCAAACGCAAACGAACTCATCCCCAGAATTGCTTCGTGCTCGCTGCGAATCACGGAGAAGCCGAGCAGCAGCATGGGCGGAATTCCGATGGCTATTGCGCCGAAGAGGCCGCCGGGAACGCGGAACGGACGGGCCAGTTCCGGTTCGCGGAAGCGCAAGACTGCCAGCGCGACGAACTCCAGCGCTAGACTTGCGCCATAGAGAAGAATGTCGAGCGTGACCAGGCGTTCGAAGCCTAGCAGCAGGCACGGCATCCAGAAAGCAGCCAGAGCCAAGATTGCTACCCATGGCGCTTTCGACTTCGGCTGCAGCTTGCCGAAGACTTTGGGCAGCAGGCCATCTTGCGCCATGGCCAGGGGCAGACGCGAGTAGCTCATCACCAGCGCGTTGAACATGCCGAAGGCGCTGATCATGCCGCCCAGCACGACTCCGACGCGGAGTAGCGGGCCGCCGAGTATTCCAGCGATGTCAGCCCACGAACCGGTTTCCCATGCGGTGGGCTTGAGGCCGGTCATCCACATCGCGCCGAAGGGCAGGATGTAGCTGACCGCGACGATGCAGACGGCTACGAGCATCGCGCGCGGATAGGTCCGCTGCGGGCGCTCGACTTCAGTCGCTATGGTCGAGGCGTTGTCCCATCCCATGTAGTTCCACATGCAGATGAGGAGGCCGCCGAGGATATCGACGGTGGAAGTGGTCGGCTTGGTGACGGCGTTGGCCAGCGCGCCGAGTTTGAAGGGCGCGAGAATCACGATTGCGACAAAAGGAGCCGACAGAGCCAGGAACAGCCAGAGCGAAGTCAGGGAGACGACTTTAACTCCGGCGATATTGAGCAGCGCGCATGCGATGACTACCGCCATTCCTACATACAGGCCGCGGTGTCCTTCCTGAAAATACGGGAACATGCGCGTCAGGTAGGCGACAAACAGCGTGGGATAGATCGCCATATCGAAAATTGACGCGATCAGCGAGAGCCAGGCTTCCTGAAATCCCCAGAAGTTGCCCATGGCGCGGCGTACCCAGGCATAGTAACCGCCTTCGTAGGGCAGCGCGCTCGAGAGTTCACCGATCATGAATGCGGTTGGCAGGCTCCACAGCAGCGGCGTGATGAGCAGGATGAGGATGGCGCGTCCGTAGCCGGCGCCGTGCACGATTTCTTCTGTGCCATAGGTTCCGCCCGACACCATAAAGAAGGTGGCGGCGACCAGGGGCCAGAGCGTGAGGCGGACGAACTTTTTGGGGGTTTTCCGGCTGGAGAGTGCTACAGGCTGGGAATCGAATTTTCGCTGGGTGCTAGCTGTTGCCAATTTCTATGGCTTCCTCCTCAAGCGACTCACTCTCACCACCGCGTCTCCCTTGAGCCTCTTCGGATGGAAGAGACATTTTTTCTCGCGGCTCCCAGGTTAGATGCGATTTCCCGGGCATTTCGGCGAAGTTAGTTCGCACTAGTGAGATTACGGGAATTTTCCACAGATGCAAGATTTTTTTAGGTTTTCAAGCAAATTTTTTACAAGCAGGCGGGCTGGTCTCGAGGTCATGAGCGGGAGTTCCGACCCGCGAAGAGCGGGGTATGGTTGCGTGAGACGCCGCATGGGCCTATGATGCGGCGAAGTTTTTCAAGGAGGGGACTCGATGCGATTGCCTTTTCTCGTTGCAATTGTTTCCGTGGGTGCGCTTCTGGCGGGGCAGCCGCTGCTGGCGCAAAACGCATTTACAGCGGACCAAATCAAGTGGGCGCCGGCTCCGCCGATTGTGCCGCCGGGGGCACAGATGGCCGTGCTGGAGGGCGATCCGACCGCTGCGTCGGGCGACTTTACCGTTCGGCTTAAGATGCCCGACGGCTACAAGATCGCTCCGCACACGCATCCGTACCGGGAGAACGTCACGGTGCTCTCCGGCACGCTGAAAGTGGGAATGGGCGACAAATGGGACGACAGCAAGATGATGAGCTTTGGCGCCGGCAGCTTCGCTTATCTCGATCCCAGCATGCATCACTACGCCGGCGCATCCGGGGAGACGACCATTCAGATTCATGGTCAGTCGCCGTTGAAGTTTAATTGGATTAATCCGGCGGATGACCCGGGGAAGAAGTAGTTTTGTCAGGGGCCTGTGAGAGAGGCCCCTTTTTTCAGATCGTTCCGTTTGCGCGATTTATTTTAGCCAGTCCTTGCCATCCACCAGTCGCCTGACTCCATCGCGCAGATGAAGAACGTTGAAAATTGATCAGTAGACCAACGCTCCTTCTACTTAAGCGCATGTAAGAGAGTAGTTGAGCTTCGTGAATTGGATGAATCGCTTCCACGGACTTCACTTCGATTACGACGCGGCGCTCGACCACTAGATCGATTCGATATCCGACCTCCAGCTTCTGTCCTTCATACACGACCGGTAGAGGGACTTGAGAATCAACCTCGAGGCCGCGTTTTCTGAGTTCATGCGCTAGGCATGCCTGGTAGGCACCCTCTAGGAGTCCTGGCCCGAGTGCAGAGTGCACTTTCATCGCGGCTGTGATAATTGCACCTGTGATCTGGTTGGTAGTTCTGAGAACAGTTGGCGCGGTACTCATGCCTAGTGCATATCACATTCTCCTCTGTGTTCCTCTGTGACCTCTGTGGTGAAAGATTTTTTTGGTTTCAAATCAGGAAAGGCATTCACCACAGAGGTCACAGAGGGGCACAGAGGAAAACCGTTTAGTTACACTTTTGACCACAACTCTGCGCGGGGGTCTTCGGGGTTTAGCTTGGCTAGTTCGCGCAGGAGTTCTTTTGTGCGCTCGTCGCGGGGCATGGGGACCGTTACGGTGATTTCGACGATCTCGTCTCCGCGGAGGCCTTCTCTTGTGGCTGATGGTACGCCTTTTTCGCGGAGGCGAAGTTTTTGGCCGGATTGCGTGCCTGGCGGAATCTTCAGCAGGGCTCGGCCGTCGATTGTGGGTACTTCGATCTTTGCGCCTAGCGCGGCCTCGGTCGCGTTGACTGGAACTGTGAGATAGATGTCGTCGCCGTCGCGGCGGAAGATGGGATGATCGCCGGTGCGGATGATGGCGTAGAGGTCGCCGGGGACTCCGCCGTGGGCGCCGGCGTTGCCTTTGCCGGGAAGGCGGATGCGCTGACCATCGCGCGTGCCGGCTTTGATGCGCACTTCGAGCGGTTCGGAATTCGGCACGGTTCCTTCACCGTGGCAGACCGGACAGGTGCTCAGATTTTTTCCGGTGCCGTGGCAGCGTGGACACTGCACGTTGAACTTCATGCGCCCGCTGGTCTGCGTGATCTGGCCGCTGCCGCCGCATTCGGGGCACTTGCCTGGAGACTCGATCGCGCCCTGGCCGTGGCAGTTGCCGCAAACGTCCTGGCGTGAAATGTTGAGGCGCATGACGCCGCCGCGAATCGCCGTCCAGAAGGGAACGTTGACCTGATATTCGAGATCGCTGCCGGGTTCGGGACCTTCTTCGGCATGGGCTGCTCCGCGGCCGCCGCCGAAGATCGATCCGAAAATGTCGCGGAAGCTACTGCCGCCGCTTTTCTGCTGGCCGCGCGTGGCGTTATCCATCAGGTCAGAGAAATCGAAGCCGCCGAAATCGAAGTGGACGCCCTGGCCACCATGTTGAGCGCCAGGAAATCCTCCGGGGAAACCTCCGGCCGCGCCGGTTCCAGCGCGCGCGTACGCTTCTGCTGTCGCAGGGTCGATATTGTCGGAGTAGAAGCCGACCTGATCGTAAATTTTTCGCTTCTTGGGATCGCTGAGAACTTCGTTGGCCTCGGAGAGCGCCTTGAATTTTTCTTCGGCGGACTTGTCGCCGGGATTGACGTCAGGATGGTACTTGCGCGCCAGCTTTCGAAACGCTTTGCGGATGTCCTCGGCTGAGGCGGACTTCTTTACGCCGAGAATTTCGTAATAATCTTTCTTGGTGGTGGTTGCCATCTGATGTGGGTGACTGCGTTCCAGCCCCGCGATTTATTGCCGGCGCTCAGCTCATAACTGCGCCATGAATTCTTCTACCGAGACGCCAGCCTGTTTGAGCACGCCTCGAAGGGTGCCAAGAGCCAACTCCTTATGAAGCGGAACCACGCAACCCTTCTCCGCCCGCCTGAGAACGACATGACTGCCGCGTTGGCGAACCTGCTCGAATCCCAGCTTGACCAGGGCGCGAACGGTCTCGGCCCCGGAAACGCGGGGAAGCCTAGGCATAGCGAGCCTCAAAAACGGTTACCAACGGTGGCCCCGAGTTTTCGGGTGGGAACTCTTCCAGATAAAGCTCAGTGGCTTCCTTAAGGTTGGCGATTGCCTGTTCAATCGTGTTGCCTTGGCTGACCGTGCCGACTTCGGGGCACTCCGCGACGTAGAGATCGCCTTCCTTGTGCATTACCGCAGTGAAGGTGCCAACTGGCATGGAATCACCTCGAAGAGAAGTTTATCAAGCCAAACTCAATTTACGATCTTGCGTCTCCGCTTGTCTTCTACCAGCACCGGGGAGTCTTCGAAACTTGCTCCGTCATCGTAAACGGCAACCGGTCGAGCGCCGGTGGGCGTCGAGACGAAGACCTCCCAGCCGCCGCGTTCCTCGCCGAGGTTCACGAAATACGTCTCCTCGTTGACTTGAAAATCCATTTCTGGCCCCCACAGTGCCACTTAACGTTTGTCATCCTGAGCGCGGGAGTTCGCTTGGCGAACTCCCGCTCCGCTCAGGATGACATTCCCTGAGAGTTACTTCTCTTGCTTCGCTTACTTTTTGTCTTCGACGTCTACATACTCGGCGTCGATTACGCCTTCGTCTTTCTTTTGGCCGGAGCCGTTCCCGCCTGGCTGCGGACCAGCGCCTGCACTCGGCCCGCTTGCGCCGCCCTGCGCTCCCGGCTGCGACTGTGCCGCCTTGTACATCTGCTCGGCCAGCTTGTGTGAGGCCTTGGTCAGGTTCTCGCGGGCTTTATCCATTTGCGCTTTGTCGTTTGACTCGAGCGCCTTCTTGGCATCGGCCAGCGCGTTTTCGACGTCTCCGCGATCGGAGCCCGAGATCTTGTCGCCGGACTCTTTCAGCATCTTTTCGATCTGATAGACCATGCTGTCGAGCTGATTCTTGGCTTCGATCGAGTCGCGCTGCGCTTTGTCTTCGGCGGAGTGCGATTCAGCTTCTTTGGCCATGCGCTCGACTTCTTCTTTAGACAGGCCGGAAGACGACGTGATGGTGATCTTCTGGTCTTTCTGCGTGGCCGTGTCTTTCGCGGTCACGTTCAGGATGCCGTTGGCATCGATGTCGAAGGTGACCTCGATCTGCGGCACGCCACGCGGTGCCGGCGGAATTCCGGTCAGATGGAATTTGCCGAGCGTGCGGTTCTGCGCCGCCATCGGACGCTCGCCCTGCAGCACGTGAACTTCGACCGAGGTTTGGCTGTCGGCCGCGGTCGAGAACGTCTCCGTCTTTTTGGTCGGAATCGTCGTATTGCGCGGGATCATCGGCGTCGCTACGCCGCCCAGAGTTTCAATCGCCAGCGTCAGCGGCGTCACGTCAAGCAGGAGCAGGTCTTTCACTTCGCCCTTGAGCACGCCTCCCTGAATCCCGGCGCCGACTGCAACGACTTCATCGGGATTGACGCCCTTGTGGCCTTCTTTGCCGAAGAGCTCTTTTACGAGTTGCTGAATGCGCGGCATGCGCGTCTGTCCGCCGACCAGCACGACTTCGTTGATCTTGCTGGTATCGACGCCCGCGTCTTTCATGCACTGCTTGCACGGACCCGTCGAGCGCTGAATGATGTCTTCCACCATCGACTCGAGCTTGGCCCGCGTCATTTTTTTGACGAGGTGCTTCGGGCCGGTCGCATCCGCCGTGATGAAGGGCAGGTTGATCTCGGTCTCCATGGTCGTGGAGAGTTCGATCTTTGCCCGCTCGGCCGCGTCGCGCAGACGCTGCAGGGCCATCTCGTTGCCCTTGCCGCGCAGGTCGAGCCCTTCGTCTTTCTTAAACTCGTCGATCAACCAGTCAACGATGCGCTGGTCGAGGTTGTCGCCACCCAGGTGCGTGTCACCGTTGGTCGCTTTGACTTCGATTACGCCTTCGCCGACTTCGAGGATCGAAATGTCGAACGTGCCGCCGCCGAAGTCATATACCGCGATGGTTTCGTCCTTGCCCTTGTCGAGCCCGTAGGCCAGAGCAGCCGCTGTAGGCTCGTTGATGATGCGTTTCACCTCAAGGCCGGCAATCTGGCCGGCGTCTTTCGTCGCCTGGCGCTGCGCGTCGTTGAAATACGCGGGCACGGTGATAACCGCCTCGGTGACTTTTTCGCCGAGATAGTCTTCCGCGGCCTTCTTCAGCTTCTGCAGAATCAGCGCCGAAATCTGCGGCGGGGTGTACTCCTTGCCCTGCGCCAGGACGCCGACGTGGTCGCCGGACTGGACGACCTTGTAGGGCACCATCTTCATTTCATCGCCGACTTCGTTGTAGCGGCGTCCCATGAACCGCTTGATCGAGTACACGGTATTCTCGGGGTTGGTAATGGCCTGTCGCTTGGCCACCTGGCCGACCAATCGCTCGCCAGTCTTGGTGAAGCCGACGACCGAAGGCGTCGTGCGCCCTCCTTCTTCATTGGCGATCACCTTGGGCTCGCCGCCCTCCATCACCGCCACGCAGGAATTGGTAGTCCCCAGGTCAATTCCGATAATTTTTCCCATAAAGCGTTCCTCCGAATCTTACTAAGTACTTTAGAATCAGTACAATGATGATTGCGTCCGAACCCATGCTAAGACTTGAGTGGATTGCTGTCAAGTTTTAGATGCTGAGGCACTTCAATAAGATGCGGGGCTTTTGGCGGACAGTACCTGTCTAGCTGTTCTTCATCCTGTTCCCCTCGAGAGCCAACCGTTTCAAGTCGGATCCCCGCATCAGCCTCCCAGCGACCTCCCAGGTGTTTCGCAAAGAACCGATGGCGCGGGTCTACGTCAAGGTCCAACTTCGCGCGAGCCCACGAGAACGATCTGCTGCACAAATCCGTGCTCATCCGGCTACCTTCGTTTGCTAGTCTCCCCGACGCTGAGTCTCGAGCGATCTCTACAACTGATCAAGGGAGGATTCTCCTCCCGGGCAAGAAAAAGAACCGGGCTTCACCAGCGAAATCTGGCAGAAAGTTATCGCCCACTGTTCCATTTCTGTAACACCTTGCAGAAGTCAGCACAAAACATTCCACCTGAGTTAAGATGCCGCGACACTCCGTCAATCCACCGGCATTTTTGCCTTGGAAAGGATGAGGAAGTATGCGAAAAGTTCCCCCATCGCCTAGACTGGTCGCGCTGATTAGCGTGGCTCTGCTGTCCTTCACAAGTTCAGGACTCGCCCAACAAAAACTGCAGGTACTTCACAACCACGTCCGTCCGGCCGTGGCGAACGGACAGGCCGCGCCGGTTGGATTGCTCCCATCCAACCAGCGCCTGCATCTCGCCATCGAGCTACCGCTGCGCAACCAGAGCGAACTCACCGACTTCTTAAGCCGCCTCGATGATCCCAACAGTCCGGACTTCCATCAGTTCCTCAGCGTGCAACAATTCACCGAACAATTTGGGCCCACTCAGCAGGACTATCAGGAAGTAATCGACTTCGCCAAGGCCAACGGCTTCAAGATAACCGACACGCCGAAGAATCGCCGGCTGGTCGACATCAGCGGCACGGTCGATCAGATCGAAAAGGCCTTTCACGTCGCAATGGTGGTCTATCAGCATCCGACAGAGAATCGAACCTTCTTTTCTCCCGATCGCGAACCGTCCCTCGATCTGACGGTGCCGGTGTCGCATATCGCTGGACTCAACGACTATTCCATCCCGCACTCCCAACTCAGAAGGCCGCCGGCAGATTGGCCGATCCACAGCAATGCCGGATCGGGCCCGGGTGGCGCCTACCTCGCCGGTGACATGCGAGCAGCCTACTACGGCGGAAGCGCTCTGACCGGCAGCGGACAATCGGTGGCGCTCTGCGAATTTGACGGCTACAACATGAGCGACGTCACGGCGACGTTTGACGGCGTCAACTACACGGTGCCGATCACGAACGTTCTCATCGATGGTGCCAGCTCAGGCTCCGACGGCGACGACGGCGAACAGGTTCTCGACATCGTTCAGGCGATCGGCATGGCGCCGGGCCTAAGTGCGGTTCGCGTCTACATCGCGCCGGGCACGACTTCGATCGGGGTAGGCGACAAGGACATGTTCAACAAGATGGCCACCGACAATATTTCCAAGCAGATCGGCTGTTCCTGGGGATGGAACCCGGACGACACCTCGTCGGACGACCCCATCTTTCAGGAATTCGCTGCGCAGGGGCAGAACATGTTCGTCGCCTCGGGAGATGCGGGAGCCTACACCGGATCGAACAGTACCGATGAGAGCTATCCTGCCGAGTCGGTCTATGTCGTCGCCGTGGGAGGAACGGATCTGACCACGAGCGGCCCCGGCGGATCGTGGGTCTCGGAAGTGGCGTGGCCGGATAGCAGCGGCGGCCCATCGGACAACGGATTTGCCATTCCAAGCTGGCAGTCGGGGATTGCGAACTCGTCGAACGGAGCATCCTCCACGATTCGAGATCTTCCCGACGTGGCCATGGAAGGCAACTTCGACAACTATCTCTGCGACAACGGTTCCTGCATGGGGGATTGGGGAGGCACCAGCTTTGCCGCCCCGCGCTGGGCCGGCTTTCTGGCGCTGATCAACCAGCAGGTGGTTGCCAATGGTGGAAGCACTCTGGGTTTCGTCAACCCTGCCATCTATGCCGTCGGTAAGAGCACCAACTTCACGACCGACTTCCACGACATCACCAGCGGAAACAACAACAACGGCCATGGCAAGTCATACAATGCCGTGGTCGGCTACGACATGGTCACCGGATGGGGCAGCCCGAACGGGCAGAACCTCATCAACGCGCTGGCCGGCGCAACAACCCAGAGCTTCACGCTCTCGGCTTCGCCCAGCAGCGTAACTATCAATCAGGGCGGCAACGGCACCAGCACGATCACCGTGACGGATGTCGGCGGGTTCACGGGCAGCGTCACACTAGCCGCCTCTGGCTTGCCGAGTGGGGTCACTGCGGGCTTCAGCCCGAATCCGACTACTGGAACCAGCACGCTCACGCTCACCGCGAGCAGCACTGCGACGACCGGAACCGCCACGGTGACGATCACTGGAACCTCCGGCAGCCTCTCGGCCCAAACCACCGTTTCGCTCACCGTAAACGCAACAGGGACGGCAAACTTCACAATCGGCGCCTCGCCCTCGTCGCTGACTATCACACAAGGCGGCAACGGGACGAGCACGATCACCATCACCAGCCAGAACGGATTCAATTCCGCAACGGCCCTCACGGCCAGCGGTCTGCCGAGCGGCGTGACGGCGGCATTCAATCCGACTTCAGTGACTCCGCCAGCAAACGGCAGCGCGACTTCGGTCCTCACACTGACCGCTTCATCGACGGCGACCACGGGAAACGCAACTGTGACGGTCACCGGGACGTCCGGATCGCTAAGCCACAGCACGACCATTGCCCTGACCGTGAACTCGTCGACGGGAGCGCAAACCGCTGTCTACAGCTCCACGCTGAAGGCTCCGGAGTGCGCTACGGTCGGCATTTCCTGCGACTCCGGCCCCTCGCTGCTGTTGGGACGTGATCACATCTCCGGCGGCGCGGAACCGAATCAACCCAACACCATCAACAACTCTTGCGCCGACGGAACCACCGGAACCTTCCATTCCGATGAGTCCAACGACCGCCTCGTGATTGCCTCGACCAGCGGCGGCCCGCTGACTCATGGCACCACGGCTACGGTCACAGCCACGGTCTGGGCCTACACTGGATTCACCAGCGACGCTCTGGACCTGTATTCGGCGCCCAATGCCAACAGCCCCACCTGGACACTGATCAAGACGATCATCCCCACCAAGGCTGGAGCGCAAACTCTGTCTGCGACCTTTACTCTTCCTACGGGAACGCTGCAAGCGGTGCGGGCGCAGTTCCGTTATCTGGGACGGGCAAGCTCCTGCACCACGGGCTCGTATAACGATCATGACGATCTGATCTTCGCGGTGCAGTAAACGTCCGCGAAGTAAGGGTCAAAAAGGATGCCCCATTTCTCGCGGGTTGTTGGCGCGAGAAGTGGGGCTTTCTCGGATGGTCCCGGCTCCCGACGATGTCTCTGGAATAGCGCGCTGTTTCAAATCGGAACTGTGTTTTGTGAACCGCGCCTTAGACAAGCCTGCGCTTCCCAACATCCCGACTGTGACGTTTGCCTTCTCCGAATACAATCATCACGCGATGTCCAATCCCACCACCCGACGCGAATTCCTGGCCGCAGGAGTTGCAACCGGCGTCGCGCTGTCGGCGATGCCCCAGCTTCTTGCGAGCCCTCTGCCCGAGAGAAAATTTTTCGCTGTCCTGAGCCTGGGGCGGCTGGGTTTTCACGCGAGCTTCCCCGAGTCCGTGGAACTGGCTTCCAAGCACGGCTTCGAAGGAGTGGAACCCGACTCTTCCCATCTCGCTTCGTTGGATGACGCCGCGCTGCATCGGCTGCTGGACGACCTGCAGAAGAGAAACTTGAAATTCGGATGCGCCGGTTTGCCGGTTGAATTTCGCAAAGATTCAGGCACCTTCAATTCCGATCTGAAAAAATTGCCGGCGGTTGCGGCGGTGCTGCAGCGCGCCGGCATTTGGCGGATCAGCACCTACATTCTGCCTTGCAGCGACGATCTCACTTATCTGCAGAACTTCCGCCAGCACGCCGAGCGCTTGCGGCAATGCGCGCAGATCCTCGCGGACCACGGCCAGAAGCTCGGGCTGGAATATGTTTCTCCGCGTACGCTTTGGCGCAGCCAGCGGCATCCGTTCGTTCACTGCATGAGCGAGATGAAGGAACTGGTGGCCGCGATCCGCATGAGCAACGTGGTCCTGCAACTCGACAGCTGGCATTGGTTCAACGCCGAAGAAACGGCGCAGGATATTCTGTCGCTGCGCGGGCAGGACGTGATCGCCGTCGACCTGAACGACGCGCCGCGCGGGCTGACGCTCGATCAATATCAGGATGACCACCGCGAATTGCCGGCCGCGACCGGTGTGATCCCGGTGAAGGAGTTCCTCGATGCGCTGCTCCAGATCGGATACGACGGCCCCATCCAGGCGGAACCGTTCAATGCGGCGCTGCGCGCTTTGCCGATTGACCAAGCCTGCGCTCAGGCTTCGGCCGCGATGAAAAAAGCGTTCAGCTTGATGTGAATCAACGAGATAACTTGAGCGCAAGCGCAAAAAATCCGCCACAACTCTGACGTTCAATGTCGATTCCACGGCTGACTAAAGTAATCCGAAAAGTTAGATTTTCGTAATTCTTCTCGCCTTCTTCTCGTAAGGTCGTTGCAGGCGTGCCTGGCAGTGTTGCGTCCACCGAGGAGCTTGTAGCAACCACGCCCTCCTCATTTTCGATTGCCGGCGACCACCTTCGATCGAGCCCCCCGATTGGGACGCAGGACTCTTCGTTGTTTTGTTTCTAAAGTTGTGGCTGTTTCAAGACCTCATGAAGGAGAAAGTGCTTTGAAGAAGAATCTTGTTCTCACTCTGGCCGCGGCTCTGCTGATTATCACTGTCGGCTGCGGAGACTCCAAGTCTCCGACGCTCACCTACGTTGCTCGCTCTAGTAGCGATAACTATATCCCGCATCCTTTCATGCTCAATGAATCAACGCAGCAGACTACCGCAATATCGATTCCCCTGCCCGATTCAGCGGAGTATGTATCATTCAACAGCGACGCGACTGCTGCAACCTATTGTCGGGACGGAGATTCCGGATGGGATATTTTCCTGATGGGCACTGATGGTGTCGAGAAGGAACTGACAACCGGCGCTGACGCCTGTGAGTCAGTTTTTTCACCAGACGGAAAAACTATTGCGTTTGTGAGCTACCAAAGTGACCTGCAGGTTTTCACAATGAATGCCGACGGCAGCAATCAGGCGCCGCTCCTGACGCTCGATCCCGGGTGGGAGCAGTACTATCCTGAATTTTCTCCCAACGGCAAGTCGATCGCCTTTTATGTCTACAGCAACAGCGCCAAATCGGCCGCACGTTTACATGGATCGCTTGGGACGTCGTTGTGGGCAACGCAAAAGCCGGTCCGCACAAGCCAATCCCGCCGAGCCTCTGTCGCGCCAGTGTCCGTATCTGCGGATGGCATTTATATGATGAGCATTGGCGACACGGCGCCGACTCTTGTCTACTCCCCCGATAGTCTGTGGGGGCCCGCGGTCTTTACCGGCGATGGAAAAGGAGTGTTGTTCACCCAGTACGATGGTACTGAAGACAACATCTTCAGCGTCAGTCTGGATGGCTCGAACCTGACACCGCTTACCACCAGCACCGATACCTACAACATAAGTGCTGTCCCTTACAAAAACCTCATCGTGTTCAACCGTCCCCACGACGACAGTGGTTGGGACATCTATGTGATGAATCAGGACGGCTCCAATCAAGTTCTCGTTCATAGCACAGAAGGCGTATTTGAGTCACTGCAAGACTCGAACTGCTGCGGCGACTAAGCGGGTAACAGTGTAACAAGGCGGCGCTTGAGCGCCGCCTTTCTCTTTTGCTTCGTAATTCATTTGAAGTACAATGTAAATGTTCATGTCGGCCAACGCCGTGGTCCAAACTCGGATCGATCCAGCAGTGAAGAAACGCGCCGCTGCGGTTCTGGAGGAGGCGGGCATCACCGTCTCGGAGGCTGTCCGCATTCTGTTGACCCGTACCGCGAATGAAGGAGCTCTTCCGTTGGAGTTGATCAGTTCGGCGGCTCATGACGCATGGTTCCGCGCCAAAGTGCAGGAAGCGTTGGCGGACCCGCGCCCACCCATTCCACATAAAAAGGTCGAAGCTCACTTCGCCAAACGACGTGCCGCCGCGAGGCGCAAAGCGCGGTGATTGATGCGCAAACGCAGGCGGCTGGAGTGGTCACCGCTTGCGATGTCTGATCGCAACGCCATCTTCGATTACATCGAGGCTGATAGCCCTCGATCGGCGATCATCGTAGATGAGCGCATTCGTGCTGATATCGAAACATTGACAAGATTTCCGGCAAGCGGCCGGATTGGCCGAGTCGACGGAACGCGCGAGCTCGTCATTCGACAGACGCCCTATGTCGCCGCGTATCGTTTGGCGGGAAATACGGTTCGAATCTTGCGCATTCTGCACGGTGCCCAGCGTTGGCCCGATGACGTTGACGAAGATCCAACGGGATGAGTACGTAGATGTTCTGAATCGTTCTCATTCCATCTCGCCCTTCCACAGCGGCTGGCCGCCTAGTGAGTGATAGAAGCCCCACCCTGCGAGGGCGACTACGCTGAGCGCGGCGGGAATGGATGTTGCCATGTACCAGGTGGAGAGATCGGCCGAGAAGGGAATCCCGATGAACATATTGATGGTGAAAATGGCGCAGGCCAGCGGGACGAGGCCAAAGCGAATCACGATCACAACGGCGATGGCGTAGACCAGGATCAGTGTGGGGACTTCGATGGAGACGTAGGGTCCGGTGAGGTCTCTTTGCAAAACGAAAATTGCAACGAAGACAATTGCTGCAATCCATTCTTTGCGCAGCAGGAATCGCAGGCCGAGCAGAAGCAAGAAGAAAACGAGTGTGCTGCGAATCGACTGTGGCCATTGCTGCAGCCACGCTCCCAGCGCGACGCGGCCGCCCATCAGAGCTTGCGTCGAACCGAAGGGAGGCGCTGCTCCCATATGCATCATCGGGATGTAGCGAAGTTCGAAGACGATCAGCCACACGATGCCCAGCGCCACGCCGATCAGGATGTCACGGCCGACCACCGCATCGCGCCAGCCACCCGCCAGAAGCCGGCTCCAGGAAATAAGCGTTTTCGGCCAGAGACGGCGTACAAACGGCTCGATCGCCATGTAGAGCATCCAGATCATGGCGGAGATAAATAGTGCGGTGCTGGTGGCAATCACGACGAGGCCGATGGCGTCGCCGATACTTGAAAAATGGCTCAGGCACAGGAACAACGCCATTTGCAGGCAGAACACGGCCATCGCCAAACGTACGGCGCCTTTGCGGTCGCCTCGGCCGTGGCGGTAGTTCTTGCGAGCCAGCAGGATTGACGCAACGATCGCCGAAACCAGCAGCGTCAAGCCGATAAATTTCGCGAGCTTGTTGCTGAAAGATTTCGGCTCGTTGTTGACCATGCGAGCGGGCTTGCTCCACTCGCCGGCGAGAACGAATGCAACCGGCTTGCCCTGAAACGATGCCGCCTCAACCCGCATCGGACGATTCGATCCTGGCCAAGTTCCGGTCCACGCCATGCGGGTGTCGGAGGAGGCCAGAAAATTCCACATCGGCTGTGCCGGCTGAAGCTTGGAGCCATCGATGCCGGCAAGGTCGAACAGAGTTTTCCAGTCAAAAGGAGCGGGCGCACTCTGTGCTTCTGGCTTGTCGGTGGCCGGGGAGGCTTTTTCCGGAGGGATGGCCTGAAAGTAAGTCAGATGGCCGTAAGGATCGAGGTGCAGATTGATCATCCCCGAAAGGACCGTGGGAGGATCACTCTCGGTGACAACTCCCGGCGTCAACTCCGCATCCCGAAACTCATTCGCCGACATGGTGTCGGGACTCTGGCGGTACCAGTACTGCAACACCGATGGGCGTGCTTTGATGACGGCGTCCCAATCGGGATGGGGTTTGTCGTTCTTCTCTGCATAATCCAGAAAGTCGTTGTCGATATTCAGGCCGTGGGCGCTGTCGGCGGGACGCCCTTCGTAGCCAAGCTTGGCGATGGTTTCGCGGGCTTTTTGTGTCAGGACTTCTGGAGTCAGTTCCAGGCCCATCTTGTCGTATGCGCCGTAGTGGACCGAGTCAAAAGCCGCGAACGACAGCCCGAGCAGGATGAACGCTAGAATTGCGATCGCGATGGGTGGACGCAGCCCCTCAGTTTCGCCCGCCGCCGCGACCATCTGCGGCGAAGGAGTTTCTCCTGCGGCCAGCGCGGCTGCTAGCGGATCTCCGCCCGGCAGCGCCGCCGCCACCGCCAGCGCATTTGCTGGGCGTGACGAAGGCTGCACCTCAAGACAGCGCAGAATTACTTTCTCGACTACCGGATCGAGATCCTTCACGACCGATGACGGGCGGCTGGGCGTGCGGTCGCCATGACCGTGTACTACGTCGACTTTTTCCGCGAACGCGCGCTTGCCGGTGAAAACCTCGTAGAGCACCAGGCCCAGCGCATAAATGTCGCTGAGCATGGTGACTTCTTTGCCGGAAATTTGCTCCGGCGCCATGTAGGCGGGAGTGCCGCTGCGGATCTCCTGGCCGCGAATGTTGTCGGCGACACCGGCCAGACCGAAATCCATGATGACCGCCTGCCCGCGTCCGTCGAGCATGATGTTGGCGGGCTTCAAGTCGCGATGCAGGACGCCTTTGGCGTGCGCGGCCGCGAGCCCGGCACAGACCTGGCGCGCGATCTCTACAGCTTTATCAGACGGAAGCCGTCCGATGCGGCGGAGCAGGGAAGCGAGGTCCTCGCCGTCAACGTATTCCATGGTGAAAAAAGTCTGGCCGTCGACGTCGCCCACGTCGTAAACGCGGCAGACGTTGGGATGCGACACGCGCCGTGCAATGCGCACCTCATTGCGGAAGCGTTCGAGTAAGCCTTCGTCGCGCGCAGCCTCGTCGGGCAGAAACTTGAGCGCGACCGCTTGGCCAAGCGTGAGATCGTCGGCGCGGTAGACTTCGCCCATGCCGCCTTTGCCGAGCAGCGCGATGATGCGGTAGCGTCCGGCGATCAGGCGGCCGGGAAGGAAGCGGCCCTCATTGAGGAGGAATTCGTCGGAACCGGGCGGCCGCGAACCCGAGCGCGAAGATGGCGGTCGCTGCGGTTTCGGAGAAGTGGCGGTCGCAAAGTCGATGGTGGCCACATCGTCGCTGTTCCCGGCCGGCGCGCCGCAAGAAGAGCAAAAGCGCACCGTGTCCGCCATCTCCATCCCACAAGAAAAGCACTTGGCCATGAAATTTTCCCGCTACAGGATAACTCAGAGCGGGCATCGGGCTTTGGGCGTTGGGCATCGGGCGTCGGCCCTCAGACCTCAGGCCTCGGTTCTGACGCTCGAGGCCTGACACCCAAAGACCAAGCACCTAACAACTAGAGTCCGCATGTACGCGCAAGTTAAGTTTGACCTTGATGCCCAACGCCCGAGGGCTGAGGTCTGACGCCCGCTTTGTATTACCATCCAAGGCGATGACCTCGCCCCTCGTCCGCTGGTTGCGGGATCCGAAATTTCTGCTGTGTCTCACGGCCGCTTTGCTCGCCTTTGTGGTGCAGTCCGGCGAGCTCGGGACCGCCGACACCATGCACCGCCTGCAAGTCACGCATTGGCTGTGGACTTCGCAGCCCCAGGTTTTTCCTAACGAATATCCGGAGTTCGGCCTGCATGGCCGCGGCGGACAACTCTTCAGTTGGTACGGAATCGGGCAGTCGTTGCTCATGCTGCCCGCCGACCTGCTCGGAACCTGGATTTCGCACTGGCACGTTTTTTCCGAATACGAAGATGATCCCGCGATCCGCAGCATCGTCGTCAGCTACAGCACGAACATTCTGGTCAGCGTGCTGACGGCACTAATTGCATTTCGGCTATTAGGGCAGTTGGGTTTCAAAACAAGAGAAGCGGCTTGGGGCGTGCTGGCTCTGATGTTCTGCACCACGCATCTTCATTACACGCAGAACATGCAGGAAAACAACTACATCATGCTGCTGACGCTGGTGGGATTCTCGTTTCAGTATGAGTGGCTGCGGACGAATCGCCTAAAGGCGCTCGCCATCGGATCGATCGCTTTGGGTCTTAATTTGTTGACGCGTGTCACCACGGGTCTTGATCTCATGGCCGCTGGCTTGTTTGTGCTGCTGATCCTTTGGTTCGAGCGAAATGAGCGCGGCGCGATGTGGCTACGCGTATTCGACTACTGCAAAGTCGCCATTCCAATTTATCTCTGCTTCGCGTTGCTGGAGCGCTGGTACAGCTACTACCGCTTCGGATCGTGGACGCAGACTTATCTGCCGATTTTCGCTCGCGAGTCGCGCCTCGCCGATCCAACGCTGCCTGCGAATTTCCCCTGGAGCACTCCGCTGCACGAAGGCATTCTCGGCGCGCTCTTCAAACCGGAGAAGTCCATCTTCCTCTTCGATCCCGTTCTCATTCTGGCGCTCCTGTTATTCGTGCTGCTGCGGAAACGGATGAGCGCTGAGCTTCGTGCCCTCGCCGTTGCCGCTCTGTTTTTGCTCGCTGGCTACATCGTCTTCTATGCCCGCTACACGTATTGGGCGGGCGACTTCGCCTGGGGCGACCGCTACGTGTCGACTGCCGTGCAGACGGTGGCACTGCTTGCGGTGCCGCTGCTTCTGCGTTATCGCGCAAATCTTTCGCCGATTGTCCACAACTTTGCATTCGCGATTCTCGCCGCGAGCTTTGTTATTCAACTCGCCTCGCTCGCTTTTTGGCTGCCGCTCGAGATTTATCAGATGGAAACGCTCGGCCATCCGACTTACGTGGTCGCGCTGCGCTTCAAAAACATCGTCGCGTTCGCGTTCGGAAAAATGGATGCCTGGGGGCTGAACACCGACGCCATGGGCTACGATCCGTGGGACTACGTACACATCACAACGTGGAATTTCTTTCCGTTTCTTCTGCGCCGCGTCGGGGACGCTCCGCGCTGGGTGGTGGATGCGGCGTTTGCTGCCTGGGGGGTGGGAGTTACAGCTCTTGTTGCAGTTCTCTGTAAAGTTAGGGCCGCGATAAAGAATACGCCAAAGATTGAGAGCGTGGTAGACGGGTAGAATGACGTGGTAGAATAGGTAGAGCCAAGGGCAATTACCATGAGCTTGAATATCAAGAATGAACAAACCCACCGCCTCGTCCGAAAACTCGCGCGTCTTACTGGACGAAGCATGACGGCTGCGATTGAGCATGCGGTTCGAAAAGAGCTCAAGGAAGTGGAAGCGAAACAGGGCGATGATCGGCTCGAACGCATACTCAAAATAGCGCGAGAAGCCGCTCCACTTTGGGATGAGCGTCTCAAATCCGTGGACCACGGAGATCTGTTGTACGACGAAAAGGGGCTGCCGAAATGATCGTGGATGCCTCAGCGATTGTTGCGATTTTGCAGAATGAACCCGAAACGCTAGCTATGGGCAAAGCGCTGCGCGCGGCGCCGATTTGCCGCATCTCACCCGTGAACTACGTCGAAGCGGCGGTTATCGCCGATAACAATTCCAATCCTATGCTTCGCCGGAAGCTGGATGATCTTCTTCGCGATGCGCCCATTTTGATTGAAACCGTCACGCCCGAGCAGGCCGAAATTGCCCGCGAAGCTTACCGGGATTTTGGCAAGGGGCGTCACAAAGCCGGGCTGAATCTCGGCGATTGTTTTGCTTATGCACTCGCTAAAGAAATGCGTGAGCCCTTGCTTTTCAAAGGGAGCGATTTCTCATATACAGATGTGGAAGCCGTAAAACTCGAATAGTTGCTTCAAACTCGAGCCACAAAAGACTGTGGAGCACACAGCTGGCTACTCCACCGTCACCGACTTCGCCAGATTTCTCGGCTGATCCACGTCGCATCCCCGGCGCACCGCAATGTGATACGCGAGCAGTTGCAGCGGGACAATTTCCAGAATCGGCAGCAGTTCTTCCGGGGCGGCGGGAACGTACAGGACGTGGTCTGCGGTTTCCTTGATTTCTTCATCGCCCTCGGTCGCCAGCGCGATCACCACGCCCGAGCGCGCTTTCACTTCCTCGAGATTGGAGATGGTTTTTTCGTAGCGCAGCATGGAGCGCGGATTGTCCTTGTCCCGCGTGGCGATCACGACTACTGGAAGATTTTCATCGATCAAAGCGTTGGGCCCATGTTTCATTTCGCCCGCGGGATATCCCTCGGCATGAATGTAGGAAATTTCTTTGAGTTTCAGCGCGCCTTCCAGCGCAATGGGATAGTGAATGCCGCGGCCCAGAAACAAAAAGTCATGCACTTTCTGGTAATGCTTTGCCAGTTCATCGCAGGCTGCGTCATGCGAGAGAATGTGTTCCAGCTTCGCTGGAATGCGGGTCAGTTCGAGCATCGCCGCCTGCGCTTGCTCGGCGGCCATCACGCCGCGAACCTGAGCCAGATACATGGCAAAGATGTATAAGGCCGTGAGTTGGCCGGTGAATGCCTTGGTGGAGGCCACGCCGATCTCCGGTCCCGCGTGGGTATAAATGGTGCCCGCCGCCTCGCGCGTGATCATCGAACCTACGACGTTGCAGATCGCCAGCGTCTTCGATCCCTTGGACTTTGCCTCGCGCTGCGCGGCTATTGTGTCGGCCGTTTCTCCTGATTGCGAGATCACCAGCGTGATCGTATCCGGATCGACAATCGGATTCCGGTATCTCCATTCGCTCGCGTAGTCGACTTCGACCGGCACGCGCGCCAGCGACTCAATCATGAACTTGCCGGCCTGTCCAGCATGCCAGCTTGTGCCGCAGGCAATGATGTTGATCTTTGCGGCGGCGCGAAACTCGGCCTCGCCGATCTCCATCTCATCGAGAAAAATGTGGCCGGTATCCTGCGAAACGCGGCCCAGCGTGGTGTCGCGCACGGCTCGTGGCTGCTCGTAAATTTCTTTGAGCATGAAATGCTTGAAGCCGCCTTTTTCCGCTTGAATGGGATCCCAGGTGACATGCTGAATCTGCCGCTGCACCGGCCGGCCCTCGAAGTCGGAGAGATGAACGCCATCGGGCGTTACGACTGCGAGATCGCCATCGGCCAGAAAGAAGATGTCGCGCGTGTGGTTCAAAATTGCCGGCACGTCGGAGGCCACAAAATACTCGTCGTTGCCCAGGCCGATCACCGCCGGCGGGCCGTTGCGCGCAGCCACTATTTTGTTTGGTTCGTCGGTCGAGATCACGGCCAGGGCGAAGACACCGCTTAGTTGCTTGACCGTCTGACGCACCGCTTCTTCGAGAGCAGGTTGATTGCCGTTTCCCGTTCGCGATAAAAACTTCTCGACCAGGTGCGCGATGATTTCCGTGTCGGTCTCGGTCGTGAACTTATGGCCTTCTTCAATCAAGCTCTTCTTAAGGCTGAGATAGTTCTCGACGATTCCGTTGTGCACGACGACGATTTTTCCCGTGCAGTCGCGGTGCGGATGCGCGTTCTCTTCGGTCGGGCGCCCGTGCGTCGCCCAGCGGGTGTGGCCGATGCCATAGCTGCCCTCGAGCGGCTTTTCCCGGATGGCCTCTTCCAGATTGCGCAGCTTTCCTTCGGCGCGCCGGACCTGCAGCCCGTGTCCATTGCCCGCCACGGCGATTCCGGCCGAATCGTAGCCGCGATACTCCAGCCTACGCAGGCCTTCAATAATGACGGGAACGACACTCTTCTTGCCGACGTAGCCGACGATGCCGCACATGGGAAAACCTCGAAGGAACTCCCCGGAACTTATTCAGCCAGGGAGAAGCGGAACTCCTCAATCACCGGGTTGGTCAGTACTTCACGGGCAATGCGCTCGACCTCGGCCTGGGCTTCGTCGCGCGACAAGACATCGTCCAGTTGCAGTTCGAAGTATTTTCCCTGGCGCACGCTCTCCAGGCCTTTGTAGCCCATCTTCTTCAACGCACCCTGAATGGTTTTGCCCTGAGGATCGAGAACCGTTTTCTTGAGAGAGACGTAGACGTGGGCGGTCATGAAAAAATTATACCCGAGCACTCCAGATTGCGATCGATCACAGCGGCCCGCTGTGCGCAAACGCTCATCCTTCTAAAGCCTTCAGCTTGGTGTCCAGATCGGCAAGAGCCTCTTGTAGAAGTCTTCGGTGCTGTGGATTCGCGCTCGCTTCCATTTGTTGCAGCACTCGCTGCCGCGACAAGCGCAGACTCTCTTTTTGCCGCATCCTCGCTGCCTGTGCGGCGCTGATTTTCACCCGCGGCGTGTTCGATGCTTGAGTCGCCTCGGCCTGCTGTGCCTCGACTGCCTTGCTCTCCCAGCCACGCGCCATGACCTCATTATATTGACAGCCGTCCAGAGGAACTGCTTGCTGAAGATGAAACCACCGGTCGGTTTCTCGACCGTGTCCGCCACCGGGAATTCACTACGGCTAGCTCAGGAAAACCCTGTCTGGATAGTTTTCCCTTGACACTGTGGGTATAATCCAAGCGGTCCGGAGGGCGACCGGAGCAAGCCGTCTTTGAGGGGGGACGGAGTGGGGTAGTTTGGTGTCCCCCTCGATGGCGCAGTTTCCGAATACTCAAGCTTCGCGAAACACAGCCCCGGCCATTCCCGATGGCGTTTGCACCCGCCATTTTTTCCTCTCGTCTCTCGTCATCCCACCGCCTTGGTCTGTGATCGTTGTATTCTCCGGATCTTTTCCTCCGCGTCCGCCCTCACCAAGCCTAGCTTCATCAGCCCCGGCTCCGATCGATTCGCGTCGCATGGGTTACGCAGATTCACGTCAGCAATCTCCTCGGGAGGTTCCTCGTCATGCCGAGTAATGCGGCTTTTTCCGGCGCTGGCAAGGTCCTCCCGTTCGATGGATCCGAGGTTTTGATCGAATCAGAGCAGCTTCTCGCGGCCTATTTCAGCTCCCGCACGGTAGGTTTGTGCCTGCTCGACTCTAGTCTCCGGTACGTCGTGGTCAATGACGCCCTGGCAGCCATGAATGGGTTTCCCGCCGGCGAACATCTAGGCAAAACCGTCCGTCAGTTGCTGGGCAGTATCGCCGACCAGTTGGAACCACTCCTTCAACGGGTCTTGGAGACGGGCGAGGCAGCGGATTTCGAACTTTCCGGCCCGCTTGCGACTCGACTTGATAACGGACATTGGATTGCGCACTACATTCCCATCAAGGACGAGACTGGAGACGTAACTCGCGTTGGGGCTGTGGTCCTGGAGACCACCGCCCAGAAAAAGCTCGAGAATTCCCTCAACTCAATCTCCAGAAAGCTGTCGCATGAAACCAACATTTCGCAGCTGTTGACCGATGCGACCGTGATTCTTTCCGCAAACTGGGATCTGGAACGAATGTTTCGTCAGCTATCGGCTCGTCTACGCCGCGTTTTTCGCCAGGAGCTGGCCGGCCTTGCCCTCCATGGCGACGATCGTGGCGACGATGAACAAATGCTAGACCGACAGATTCTGGACTTTCCCTTAGGCAGAGGATCGATCGGAGATTTTATTTTTGCAAGCAACGGCCCGGCAGCACATGCGCTTCAGGCGCGCACGCCCGCAATCTTTTCGAAAGAGCAACTGAAGGCGTTGGACGTCGAGATTTCGAGAGGTGTTTCGAGCGAAGGCCTGCAGTCTCTCTGCTGCGTTCCCCTGTTGCGTCCAAGCGGCTCGCTGGGTGTTCTGGCATTAGGCAGCACTCGCAAAAACGCATTCCACCTAGAGGCTTTGGGGCCGCTTCAGCAAGTGGGAACCCAACTCGCCCTCGCGGTTGAGAATCAACTCGCCCTCCAGGAAGTCGAGGTTCTGAAGCAAAGGCTTTCGGTGGAAAGGCGGTTTCTCGACGGCGAGACTGCTTCTCAGAGTCCATTCACCGAGATCGTCGGCGAGAGTCCCGCGCTTAAAGAAGTGTTGGACCAGGCAGCCACGGTTGCGGCAAGCGGATCGACCGTGTTGCTCCTCGGCGAGACCGGGACCGGAAAAGAATTAGTGGCCCGCGCCATTCATCGCATGAGTGACCGGCATGCTGGGCCGTTTGTTAAGGTCAACTGCGCCGCCATCCCGACAGGACTGCTGGAAAGCGAGCTGTTCGGCCACGAAAAGGGAGCGTTCACTGGCGCCATCAGCCAGAAAGTTGGGCGCATGGAATTGGCTTCCGGCGGAACGCTGCTGCTGGACGAAATTGGCGAGATTGCGCTGGAGCTGCAACCCAAGCTTCTGCGCGTTCTGCAGGATCAGGAGTTTGAACGGCTGGGCAGCAACCGCACCATCAAAGTGAACCTGCGCGTTCTAGCCGCCACCAATCGCAATCTGAAAAAAGAAGTGGCCGAGCAAAAATTCCGCTCTGACCTCTACTACCGGCTCAACGTCTTTCCCATCCGGATTCCTCCCTTGCGTGAGCGCCGGGAAGACATCCCTTCGCTGGTGCGCCACTTCGTGCGGAAGTTTGCCCTGCGCATGAACCGGCAGATCGAGTCAGTACCCACCGAAACCATGGATGCCCTGATCCAGTGGCCCTGGCCGGGCAATGTTCGCGAGCTGGAGAACCTGATGGAGCGATCCGTCATCCTGACCGAAGGCTCCGCGCTTCGTGTGCCGCTGAGCGACCTTCGCGCGGAGGCCCTGCCTGACTTGGTGCTGACGGACAACTCGCTGGATGCAGCCGAACGCGAACACATCATCCGGGTGCTTCGCGAGAGCGGAGGCCTACTTTCCGGACCTGACGGCGCCGCGCGTCGGCTGGGATTGAAGCGGACGACTCTGCAGTCGAAGATGCTGCGCTTGAACATCACACGGAAAGACTACATCGGTCCCAAAGTGTAGTCCCAACAACAATCCCGGTTTTCCTTCCCACCCGGGATACGAAATCCAATATCGCGGAACCCTGCGACGCCTAATCGGCAGTTTGCCATTTCTTCGGCAGTTTTTGGTTCGTACTCGTTCCCGATATCAAACGGGAACTCGTTCCAAACACGGAACTTCCCGCTTCTGGATTCCACGCTCCATTCCGGAACCCAACGTGCACGACCTGCGTTTACTCTGCCTCTGGCCGAAGCGAGTGTAATGGCGACCTCCGCGCAGAGTCGGCCCCAGCCCTACCCCCATCGAGTCGACCGGCTTGCCGGTTTTGCGTGGAGCGATAGCAGTGTTATTGACCAATCGAGTGCAACTGATGAGACCTTTGGTCGCCGGGAACCTCTTAAGGCGTTCCGGCCTGGTTTCCATCCGCTGGCCCGACCCTTCCAGCGATCACGCTCGTCTTTCCGCCGGGTGGAATGCCTTGCCTGCCCGGCGCCCCGAAACAGAGCTGCTTCGCGAGGTTGCTCCGCTGGCTTCTCCGAACCCGGAGAAGATCGATCCGCTCTATCTCTTTGCCTGTCACACTCAATGGGAACTGCACGAGGAGCCCAGCGCCGCCTGGGAATTGCTGGCGGCCGGGCAGAGTCCGCATCCCGACACGCGTGCCCATGCCCGTTCCCTGTTAGCCAGTTCGCGGCACTTCGACGCCGACCGCCCAATTCCAGAACCAGAATCTGCTCCCACCGAGGAGCAGAGCCTCGATACGGAGACAACCATGAAGGCGCCCTACGGCCTCGATCTCAACGACGACTGTACCGAGTGCACCCTCAGAAAGCCTGGTTTCTTCTGCGGATTCTCCAAGGAGACCTTGCACGCCCTGAATCTGGTCAGCCACAAGAGCGTCCTCCCCGCCCGCGCCGTACTGTTTGTCGAAGGGCAGGCGGCTCGCGGGTTGTTCATCATCTGCTCCGGGAAGGTCAACCTCTCCACCACTTCGCGGGAAGGCAAGATTCTGATTTTGAAGACCGCGGAAGCCGGCGAAGTCCTCGGTCTCAGCGCCGCCATCTCTAACGTGGGATACGAAGCTACGGCCGAGACCGCAACTCCTTGCCAGCTCAACTTCGTCGACCGGAAGCAGATTCTCGATCTGCTCGAGAATCATAAAGAAGTCGGAGTACACGTCGCGCACTGCCTCAGCCGCGACTTCCAGGCTGCCTACCGCGATATTCACGATCTTGTGATGACGCGGTCGTCCGCGGGAAAGCTCGCGCGGCTGCTGTTATCGCATTCGGCAGATGATGATGAAAGCGCGGAACGGCGCGTGCATTCCACCATGACGCATGAAGAGATGGCGCAGCGAATCGGTTCCTCGCGCGAGACCGTCACCCGTCTTCTCAGCGATCTAAAGAAAAAACAGCTAATACGGTCCGAAGGCTCTTTGCTCGTGATTCGTGACCGTTGCGGCCTCGAGGCATTGGCAGTCTGACCCTTCCCCCTGGGACCCGGAGGACGGCTTCCCCCTCAGCCCCCGTCCTCCGGCTTTGTTTAGGAAGGCTCGTTTGCCTTCATGAATGCGAATGTACAAAGGCACGATGATCGACGAATTGCTCAGGAGGGTGGAGAAGGCGGAAGGCTCCGCCACACAAATTCCGCCCGAAGGGTCAAGGTCTCACGCGCCGCGCGCCGAGACACCCGTCACGACTGGCCAAGAACCCAAAAACTCAGAGCCCAAATAATTCGCGCAGGCGCTTGGTCTGGGCCCGGCTCACGGGAATTTCCGTCTGCTTCTTGTCGTCCATGCGGAGCTGGTAGGAACTCTTGAACCACGGGACGACCTCGCGAATCCGGTTGATATTCACCAGGTAGGAGCGGTGCGCGCGCCAGAACAGGTTCCCATCCAGCGACTCCAGCAACTCCTCCAGCGTGCGGCAGTTGGATTGGCCTTCCATCCCAGCCGGTCCGCCCGTCACCACCGAAATCACGCCGTCTTCAATCCAGGCATAGCAGATGTCTTTCTGATCCACCAGGAACATGCGTCCGACGGTCTTGAGTAGAATCTTCGACGCCGGCTTCTGCGACTCGAGCATGCGCACCAAAGATTCGATTTTCTCAGTGGGAAGCGCGCCCTCTTGTTGTTTCGCCCTGGCCTTCTGCACGGCCTGCGCCACGCGCTTTTTGTCGAAGGGCTTGAGCACGTAGTCGACGGCATTAACTTCGAATGCCTTGACCGCATACTGATCGAAGGCCGTCGCGAACACGATCTTGGGCAGCGGGATTTTCTTGTCGAGAAGTTTCTTGATGACGCCAAAGCCGTCCAGTCCCGGCATCTGCACATCAAGAAAAACCAGGTCAGGATTGTGTTCCTTGATCAGGTTGACGGCGTCGAGACCATTCTTGCCCTGCGCAACCACGTTCACGTCATCGCCGCTCTTCAGCAGGTAGGCAAGTTCGTCGCGGGCTAACTGCTCATCATCGACGATCACGGCCGACAGTGACATGAAATCTCCCGGGAAAAGTCACATCTTCCCATCTCTGAGTATAGTGACGCGATTTTCCTGGAGCAAACCCGTTTCGATCGGGAACGCCCGATCCATCACGGAATGGCAGAAGTTGGCCTGCCAGTAGCAGGTTCGATAACTGGTTGCGCTGTCATCCTGAGCGAAGCCGTTCTTCAGGCGTAGCGAAGGATCTCCAGAAAAGTGATCCCCGAGTTTGGAAGAACGGCTGTGACTTTATAGCGGTAAGGGATGCTTAAGGCTGACTTGGCTTTTCTTTAGAAGCCGCAGTCTTGCCCAACGCGCGCTTGGTATACCCGTCGGGAGCACGGAATAAATCAGCCGGCTGTGGAGCTTCTTTGATGTCGCGCAACTCGCCCGAAGCCGAAGCCCCCTGCCACTTCACCGGGAAGTGCAGCTTTACATCGATCCATAGCGGACCCGGCTTTCCAGCGCCGGTCGCGACCTCATAGCGCACGGTGTCGCGCCCGTTCACAGTCTCGTGTCCGACCTTCGTGCACTTTCCTTTCGCGGCGTGTGCCATCGCTTTCCAGTCGGCGCAGGCATCTTCCACGTCTTTCGCCTGGAAGAAAGTCACGCCCTGCCCGGGAATCTGCGGCTTGTCGCTCTCGATGTACTGCTTCTGCTGCGGCATCAGCACAATCGAGGTGCGGTCGGCCAGGTTCACGATCATGATGCTGTTCGTGCGCCCGCTGCGGTCCTCGCCCTGAAAGCGCAGCTTGCCGCTGGTGGAAAAAATGCGGGTGTGAAACGTGTTGTTTTGAGCAGACAAGTTGACGATGTCCGCCGAGAAATCGGCCTGCGCGAACGCCGAAGCGCAGGCCAGAACGAAAACGCAAATCGAAATCGTGTGCCGGTACAAGGTTTCCTCTGTGCTGCTCTGTGTCCTCTGTGGTGAAAAAGCCTACCGGTGCTGCTGCTGCATCATGTTGTTCATGTCGAATTTCGTGTATCCAGCAGGAATCTCGAACAAACTAGACGGCTGCGATCCCTCTTTAATGTTCTGCAGTTCGCCGCCGTTGTTCTGTCCCTGCCACTTCACCGGGAAGCGCAGCTTGGAATCGAGCCACACCGTGCTAGCTTCGCCCTTGTCGTTGGTGCCCTCATACTTCACGGTGTTGCGCCCGTTCACCGTCTCCCTGCCATCCTTCTTGCAGGTTCCACTTTTGTTGCTCGCCAGCTTCAGCCAGTCGGCGCAGGCGTTCTCGACGTCGCCCGTCTCGAAGAACTTGAACATGCCGCGGTTTTCCATCATCGTCTCCGGCATTTCCATGTACATGTGCTGCTTGTCCATCAGGACGATCCACTTGTCGTTGCTGAGGTCGAAAATCACCGAGCCGCCGCCGTGCGGATCGCCGCTGTCTTGCGAGTCAAACCGCATCTTGTCTTTGCCGAAATAGACCTTGGTCGGCCCCTTGCCGTGTTTCTGGCTGGTGCTGTCCACCACGTCGGCGGAAAACTCGGTCTGCGCCAGCGCCGCACCGGCCAGCCCGATTAATAGAACGAAACACACAGCCCGTGCAATCAGTCGAAGCAAGTTAGTCTCCTTGGAAATGTCTCAGATTTCTTATCAATAACAACGATTCCCGGGGAGGAATGAAAAAAGCATAGCAGAAAGCCCGTACTCCGCTTCCCGAGCCGAACAAGAAGAGTCATCGGTCAGGACAATGTTGGGCTTCAGTTCGCACCCGCAAGTATTGTCATCTTGAGCGGAGGGCGAAGAGCCGCATTGCGGCTCTTCGCGCGCAGTCGAAAGATCCCTACCCCTCCGCTGCATTCCGCAACAGAGGGATCTCAGTTCCAAGCTTCAGTATCCGTGCGTCCCTTTCGTCTTGGAAAACTCGGTCACAATCCACTTCGAAAGAAAAGTGCTCTTGTGCTCGCGGAAGCCGATCTTCCGGTACAACTCCATCGCCGTATCGTTCCCCTCGACCACTTCCAGATGCAGCGCCCGGATACCGACCGTCCGCGCTTCTTCCTCTACGAACTCCATGGTTCGCCGTCCCCAGCCGCGCCCGCGATACTCCTCGCGCAAATAAAATTCGTCGACAAACGCGTCGCGCCCCAACCACTCCAGGCTGTAGCCATAGCACAACACGATGTAGCCAATCGCTTCGCTGCCGTCGAGAATCATCCATGCGCCTCCGAGATTCGCATCGCGCAGCAGCGCAATCAAAGCCACCCGCGCCTTCGCCTCATCGAAGCCATGCCCGTCGTACGCGTAATACACGCGCATGAATTTGAGGAGAGTGTCGGCATCCAACTCTCCCGCGCGCCGAAATTGAGGATTGTCATTCATCGTGAGTATCAATGTGGCGCGGGCGCCCCCGCCCGCGAATGTGAGCACTGCAGATTCCGCTACCGCGTCGCCTACTCCGGACGGCGCAGCTGTATTACGCCGCCGGTCGCCGTCTGTTCGGTGTAGCCCGGGGGAATTTGAAACAAACTGTAATCCGGCGGAATCTCCCGGATATTACGCAGCTCCGTACTGTTCCAAATCGTTTGGCGTTTAACGATCGCGTGCAATGTTCGATCAATCCACAGATGACAGGTTTCTCCGTAACAAGATAGGTCGTACTTGACCGTGTTGCGGCCATTCACTTTTTCGTCCCCCACCTTTTTGCAAGTTTCTCCTGCCACGTTCGGACCGTGCATCCATTCCGGACACGCATCGTCAACATTCACTGGATGCACGATGGCATAGAGGGTGTACAGTTCTGGCGCACGTACGCTCGGACCTGTGTAGTACACCTTCTGCTCCGGAACCAGAATTGTTGACGTGTGATTGGCTCGATCCAGGATGATTGCGTTTCCAGAACCGACAACTCGCAGGTCAGTTCCTGGCTTGCCGACGGTGGGCGCAGATAGAGTCATCGCCGTGAGCCCTTCGTCGCTTGCCGCTTGAATCTCGAGCCGTCGCCGCTCGCTGCCGAACCAAATCTTTGCCAGGACCGGAGTTCCGGGTTTGAGCAGGTCCACGATATCGGCGGAGAACTCCGTCTGCGCCGAGACAATTCCGGCAAGTGACAATAGGAAGAAAACTCCGAACCCGATTCCTCTGCGCATCTTTATCTCTTTTTCCGAGGGCGAAAGAAATCTAAACCGCATTCTCCAGCGCCAAAGCCATCCCCATACCACCGCTCACGCACAAAGTAGCCACGCCGCGTCTAGCATTCCGCTTCATCATCTCGTGCAGCAGGGTCACGACAATCCGCGTGCCCGTGCATCCAATCGGATGCCCGAGTGCAATGGCTCCCCCATTCACATTCAACCGATCGCGGTTCATGTTCAGCGCCCGGTCGCACGCCAACACCTGAGCCGCAAAGGCTTCGTTCAGTTCAATCAGTCCAAACTCATGCAGCCGCAGCCCATGCTTGTCTTCGAGCTTTTTCAGCGCCGGTACCGGACCAATCCCCATGGTCTTCGGATCGACTCCGGCCGACGTCACTCCCAAAATGCGCGCCAGCGGCTTCAGGTTGTTTTGCTTGACGAAATATTCACTCGCCACCACAACCGCCGCGGCGCCATCGGTGATACCGGAGGAATTGCCCGCCGTAATCGTGCCGGTCTTGGAAAAAACCGGCGCCAGTTTGCCGAGCTTCTCCATGCTCGCATCCGCAAACGGATGCTCGTCGCGGCTGAAGACCGTCGATCCTTTTTTCCCTTCGATCGTCACCGGCACGATCTCCGCATCAAATCGTCCGGCCGCAATCGCCCGCGCCGCGCGGGTCTGCGACGCCAACGCAAATTCATCCTGCTCCTCGCGCGAAATCTTGTACTGCTCTGCCAGCACCTCGGCCGTTTCGCCCATCACCATCTTGGCCAGCGGACAGAAGAATCCATCGCGATACATTCCATCCACCAGTTCCTGCGTGCCCATGCGGTAGCCCCAGCGCGCTTGGTCCAATAAATAAGGAACGCGCGACATCGACTCCGTTCCGCCCGCAAGTACGCAAGTCGCATCGCCCAGCGCGATCGCTTGATATGCCAGCGCAATCGATTTCAATCCTGAGGCGCATGCTTTATTCACCGTGAACGCCGGGACTTCCTGCGGAACGCCGGCGCGCACAGAGATCTGCCGCGCCACATTCGGCCCGCCGCCAGCCTGCCGCGCGCAACCGACAATCGTCTCGTCGACTTGCTCGAGCGTAACGCCCGCGCGCTCCACCGCCGCCTTCGCCGCGACTACTCCTATATCCGCCGCAGTCAGCGACGCCAGCGTCCCGCCAAATTTTCCGATCGGCGTTCGCACCGCCGAAAGAATATAGACCGCCTGCACGCACACACCTCCAAACCCCCGAGTCTAGCAGGAGAAACTTGATGTATTCTATAAGCACCTTAAAAGGTGCTGGAGGATCGGACGCCATGCTTGATCTCACTCAGGATATTCAGGCACTAACTACGTTCCGTCGCCGTTCCGCGGAGTTTCTCAAGCAGCTTCGCAAGAGCAAGCGCCCTGTGGTTCTCACCGTGAATGGAAAAGCGGCCGCCGTGGTGCAGGATGCCGAGGCCTACCAGCGACTTCTCGACATCGCTGCGGCTGCAGACGCCCGGGAGGGAATCCGTCAAGGATTAGAAGAATCCGCACGCGGACAGGGCCGGGCCGCCAGCGAGTTCTTTAAGGAATTTGAGTCAGAGATCGAAAAGAAATATGGCGTATCTCGTTAGGCTAACGCCGCGCGCGCAGCGGGATTTGGCACTGCTGTTCGACTACATTCATGCTGAAGAATCGGCTGCAGCCTTCCGCTGGTATGAGTCTCTCAAGCGCGAGATCCTGACGTTAGAAAAGAATCCGAACCGATGCCCGGTCACGCCTGAGGGTAAGAAGCTGCGACACTTGCTCTACGGCCGGAAGCCCCACGTCTATCGAGTGATCTTTCGTGTGTCGGAGCGCAAGAAGCAGGTTGAAGTTCTTCACATCCGTCACGGTGCTCGTCGCCCGCCAAAGCGCCGAGATCTCGAATAGGGTGGGCTTAGCCTTTCGTTCGTGGACCCTTCGTGTCCTTCGTGGTTAACGAGGTTCACAGGTTCGTCTCAAACCCTAGGGAACGAGCTTGCTTCGCCACCCCTTGCATTCCAAGGGGAATCATGGCACTCTTCCCCTTGCAATCCTAGGGAAGAACAACAAAACAAAATACAATGGACAACCTCAAGCTCGAATTCCTCCGCGGCACCCTCGACGTTCTAATCTTGAAATCCCTGGTCTGGGGCCCGCTTCACGGATACGCCATCACCAGTTTCATTCGTCGCCAGAGCGACGACGCCTTTCTGGTCGAAGAGGGAACGCTCTATCCCGCGCTCTGGCGTCTCGAGAGCAAAGGCCTGCTCGACGCCACATGGGGAGCGTCAGAAAATAATCGCCGCGCGAAATTTTATCGGCTTACTCCCGAAGGCCGCCGCCGTCTACGTCAAGAGGTGAAGACTTGGGAAGCCTATGCCATTGCGGTCGCGAAAATTCTCGCCGCGACCCGCCTGCCCGAACCTGAGGAGGCTGCATGAAGCCGAATTCTTCCAACCAACCTTCCAAGAAAGATCCTTTCGCCCCCGACCACGCTGCCGAAGTGAAAGACGAACTGCGCTTCCATCTCGACGCCAAGACCGACGACCTCATTCGCCAGGGCTGGACGCCCGAAGCGGCCCGCCAGGAAGCCGAGCGCCAATTCGGGGACGTGAATTCCCTTCAGCAGATCGGCCAGCATCTCGGAGAAAAAACCGAACGCCGCAAACGCTTGCGCGATTACGGCAACGATCTGCTCCACGACGTTCGCTACACCTTTCGCACACTGCGCCGCGATCCGGGCTTCGCCGCCATCTCCATTCTGATTCTCGCGCTCGCGATCGGTGCCAACATCGCCGTCTTCAGCGTCGCCAATAATCTTCTTCTGCGCCCGTTGCCATTTCCCAATGCACACGAACTCGTCTGGATCGCGCCGCCGCCGGCAGTCGCATGCGGTTGGTCGTGTTCCACGTACTCGTCTGACGCGTATGAAGAATTCCGCGCGCAGAACCGCGTCTTCCAGGATGTGACCGGCTATGAAGCTTTCACCACCGCCGACAATTTCCGACTCACTGGCCACGGCGAACCGCAGCCCGCGACTGCAATCGAGGTCATCGCGAACTTTTTTCAGGTACTGGGCGTGCAGCCCGCGATGGGGCGTGTGTTTTTCTATAACGAGTTCAAAGGCAAGCAGCCGGTGGCGCTGCTGGCCAATGCGTACTGGCGAAGGCAATTCAATTCCGATCCGAATATTGTCGGCAAAGCGATCGAGTTGAACGGCGAGCCCATCACGGTGGTCGGAGTGCTGCCGGAGTCTTTCGACTATGGATCCGTCTTTTCTCCCGGGTCGCGTGTCGATTTGTTTGTTCCCCTCGATCTTGATCGCGAGCGCGACTACGGCAACATCGTCACGCTGACTGCGCGCATGAAGCCCGGCGTAACGCTGGCACAGGCGGTTGATGACGCCAGACGCGTCGCACCCAATCTTTATTTCAATACGAAGTACCCGCAGTCTCTCGGCAACTACAAAGATGCCATGGTTCCGGTTGCTCTCAAGGACTACGTCACGGGCAAACTGCGTCGTTCGCTCATCGCGCTGTGGGCGGCGGTAGGCGCAATTCTTCTGATCGCCGGAGTGAATCTCTCGAATCTTCTACTCGCCCGCGCCGCCGCGCGTGCCAAAGAATTCGCCGTTCGTGGCGCTCTTGGCGCCAGCCGCGCCCGCATCGTCCGCCAGTTACTGATGGAGAGCCTTATCCTATCGCTCGCCGGCGCTGTCGTCGGCCTCGGACTGGCCGTCGGGCTCGTCGCGTGGCTCACGCAGCAGGGTTCGCTCGCACTCCCGCTCCTCGCCACGCTTCGCATCGATAGTCAGGCGCTCGGTTGGACCGTGCTTATCGCGGTGCTGACCGCCATGATCTTCGGCATGGTCCCCGGATGGCGCATGGCCAGTGGCAACTTGCAGGAAATTCTCAAAGACTCCGGTGCGGGTGCCGGTCTCGGACGCAAGCACGAACGCCTGCGCTCTGCGCTCGTGATCACAGAGATTGCCCTGGCATGCGTCTTGCTCGTCAGCGCAGGCTTGCTGCTGCACAGCTTTCTGAAAGTGCTCGACGTCGATCTCGGATTCCAGCCCGACCACGCCGCCTCGATCAATGTCGAGTATGACGACAGCGCGCCGACGGACGAGGCCAGCACCGCCAAGCGCTCCGCGATCTTTCAGCGAGTGCTCGAGCGCGTCAGCGCCATCCCCGGCGTCGAAGCCGCTGGCATCACTGACTACCTTCCGCTCGGCCCCAACCGCCAATGGGGTACGCCCCAGCCGCAAGGGAAAACCTTTGCTCCCGGCACTTTGCCCAGCCCGCTGGTTTACGTCATCACCCCGGGATTTCCTCGCGCCATGGGTATGCATCTGCACGGGCGTGATTTTACTTGGGCCGATGGCCCAAAGAGCGAACGAGTCATCATGATCAATACATCGGCGGCTCGTTTGTATTGGCCCGGGGAAGATGCGGTCGGCAAAATTCTCATGGATGGTAAACAAGAACTCCACGTCGTCGGCGTCCTCGACGACGTTCACGAAGAAAGCGTCGAAAGCAGCGATGGTGCGCAGATTTACTATCCCGCGATCCAGCAGAACCCGAACAGTGCGCATTTGGTGGTTCGCTCCGCGCTTCCGCCGGCCGCGATGGGAGCCAACATTCTGCGCGCCCTGCGCGAACTGAATCCCAATCAGCCCGCCGCGGAATTCCGCCCCATCCGCACCATCGTCGATCGCGCCGTATCTCCCCGTCGCTTCTTCATGCTGCTCGTCGCGTCGTTCGCAGCACTCGGGCTGCTTCTCGCAACACTCGGCATCTACGGAGTGATCTCATATTCCGTCGCGCGCCAAACGCCCGAGATCGGAATCCGCATGGCCCTCGGCGCCAGCACCGGACGCGTACAGCGCCAGGTGCTCGGCAGCACGCTGCGCCTAACCTTAATCGGTCTCGCGGTCGGCACGATCATGGCTCTGGCAGTCGCAAAGCTGATCACGTCACTCTTGTTCGCAACCTCGCCCTGGGATCTCGCCAGTTTCCTCGGCATGGCCGTAGCGCTGCTCACCGTGGCGGTGATCTCCGGCTACATCCCCGCGCGCCGGGCTTCGTCAATCAACCCCATGCAAGCCCTGCGCAACAATTAGATGGGTTGAAGATGAACCATGTGGGGACGGGCGACTCGCCCGTCCGGTCGAGCGAAGTTCGACAGCGCGCCATGGGCGCGGCAGGGTATGTCTAATTCTCGCCCCCAACCAAATAACCCGGTATCCTCGCTCCCGGTGTAGCATCTACACAACAGTACAACCCATTTCCATCAACAACCTTTTTGCCCATCAGGAGGCCAGCATGTCCTACATCGAAGTCGGAAAAGAAAACTCCACATCCATCCACCTCTACTACGAAGACCACGGCTCCGGCCAGCCCGTCGTCCTCATTCACGGATACCCGCTGAGCAGCGCATCCTGGGAAAAGCAAATTCCCGCTCTCCTCGACGCCGGATACCGCGTCATCGCCTACGACCGCCGCGGCTTCGGCAAATCCAGCCAGCCCACTACCGGATACAACTACGACACATTCGCCGCCGACCTTCGCGAAGTCGTCACCCATCTCAAGCTCAAAGATTTTGCCCTCGTCGGATTCTCCATGGGTGGCGGCGAAGTCGCGCGCTACATCGGTAAATATGGATCGAAAGACGTCAGCAAAGCCGTCATCATCGGCGGCATTCCGCCTTACCTCCTCAAGACCGGCGACAATCCCGAAGGCGTCGACGGCGCGGTCTTCGAAGGCATCAAGAAAGCCGTCGCCGCGGACCGCTACGCCTTCTTCACCGAATTCTTCAAGAACTTCTACAACACAGACGTCCATCTCGGAAAACGTGTAAGCGAGCAAGCCATTCAAGCCAGCTGGAATACCGCAGCGATCGCCTCGGCGACCGCGAGCGTCGCCTGCGTCCCCACTTGGCACGAAGACTTCCGCAACGACGTGTCCAAGATCGACGTGCCCACGTTAGTCATCCACGGCGACTCCGACCGGATCGTCCCCTTCTCCTCCGCAGGCCAGCGCACCGCCAAGCTGGTCAGCGGCGCCGAACTGGTAGTCGTGAAAGATGGCCCGCACAACGTCGCCTGGACCCACGCCGACGAAGTCAACAGCGCCCTGCTGACGTTCCTGGCCAAGCCGTCAACCAAGAGCCAGTCGCCCAAAAAGAAAGCCGTAGCCTAAAGAGAAAACAGGGTGGCCCATCCTAGCCGCGCTGTTTGCGGCTAGGGTGGGGATACGCAGGCGGGGCCGGTACTGGGTAAGTTTGAAAATGCACAGTCTCGCGCTGGCCATTGTCACTATGGCATGATGGAGTCGTGATACCCAAGGGAAAACGACCGCGCGATCCCAACCAGCTTGCCAAGTGGGTTGTAGAGCAATCAACTAGCGAGACCCCGGCAGAGGCACCAGCGCCGGAACCTGTGGCAGCCCAACCAGCGAACCTTAGCGAGTACATGGCTGCAATGGGGCGCAAGGGCGGCCAGATCGGCGGGAAACGCCGTCTCAAGACCATGACCAAGGAACAGCGCCGGAAAGTGGCTGCGAAGGCTGCTAGGGCGCGGTGGAAGAAACGCTAGTCCTCTCACTTTCCAATTCCTCGATTCGCTTCTCCAGTGCGTTGATACGCTCGAATGCGTTGGAGAGATACAGCGCCAGAATTAAAATCCACGCCCCTATTACCGAGTAGGCATTGTGATACCAGATGATCGCCACGACTACAGCGACGATTGGCACCCACGTCACAGCGCTCTTGAAGGTTTTCATACGTCCTCATTTGACGGATGTGATTTAATCGCAAAATAGAAATGCCCCCGCTGGCTACGGGAGCATTCCAGAGCTTGTGTTCGGCAAACTCAAGTTAGCACTAGGAGTGTGTCGAATGCAATCCCTCAAGCTCGATACCGCGTTAACTCCCGCATCGCCTCATCTGTCACAACGAAATCGTGGCCTTCGCTACAGCGAAGTGTTACGGCGCACCGGATTACGAAATGCCTTACGTCTATTTCGGGAGAATTGGGTTCAAAGGTGGTGTATATGGCGTGATGCACTGCGAAGTTGTGCCGGACACATACGCACGCAATCCGCCATAGGTCATACGGCTGTGGGCTTGGGTCCACATAATCATCGGACACACCGTTCTGTTCGGACAGTTGCCCGCAGGCTCTACACAGAAAAATTGCTGGCCATTCGCCCATGGGCGGACTCTCAAGACCTTCAAACGTTCCTAATGGGGTTCGATGCGGGAGAAAGCTGGGCTTCTTGCAACACGGACACAGAATCGCGGGACCAAATATCCGTCCGTTCGTCATGGTTAACCTCCGAAAATATGGCCGAAATCAATTTAACTCTTGACATGCTAAAGCGGCAATGGTACAAGAGTCAATATGAATCGACTAGACCCACAGACCCAAAGCAGAGTGGTGAATTGCTTACTTGAGGGTTGCTCGATTCGCGCTACCGTTCGCCTTACCGGAGTCGCAAAGAACACAATCGTAAAACTGCTGGCCGATCTAGGATGCGCGTGCGCGTCCTATCACAATCGCAATGTGCGTAACCTGAAAGTGCGCCGTTTGCAGTGCGACGAAATATGGTCATTCGTGGGAGCTAAGGCGAAGAACGTCAGCGTAGAGAAGAAACAAGAGGGATGGGGAGACGTTTGGACGTGGGTAGGAATCGACGCGGATACCAAGCTGGTAGTTTCCTACTTGGTCGGTGGACGTGACGGCGGATGGGCTGCCGACTTCATGGAAGATTGCGCCAAGCGAATCAGCAACCGCGTACAGATCACGACGGACGGGCATCGCGCATACTTAGACGCTGTAGAGAATGCCTTCGGTGCGGATATTGACTACGCGATGCTGCAAAAGATTTACGGTGCGCCGTCCGATGAGGAAACACGGCGCTACTCCCCGGCGAAGTGCATCGGCTGCGATATGAAAGTCGTGAGCGGAGACCCGGACCCTAAGCATGTGAGTACCAGCTTTGTTGAGCGTCAGAACTTGACCATGCGGATGCAGATGCGGAGATTTACCAGACTCACGAATGGACACAGCAAGAAAGTAGACAATCACCGTCACATGGTCGCGTTGCATTACATGCACTACAACTACTGCCGCGTGCATTCGAGTTTGCGCGTGACTCCGGCGCAAGAGGCAGGATTGAGCGAACACGTTTGGGGCGTAGAGGAATTGATTGCCTTGCTACCGAAACCAGTCGTTAAGTCCTCTACGATTGAGAAAACCCTTACCCTGAAAGCACTTGGCAACTAATCATCCTTGAACCAATCGCCGTACTCGCTGCCAAACTCTGTCACGTACACGCTATCCCCATTTTGCTGACGTGGGGCTTCGCTATCACGACGAAGCGCCTGCAAGCGTTCAGTTACATCTGCGATCCTTGCGTCGAGATTCTTAGCTGGCTTTGTCCTGTCCAAAGCGACCCTGATTCCACTTGCAATCAATTCGTCGATACCCCATAAAAACCTGTAGTCCCTGTTTTTCTCGTCTATCGGGTCAAAAAATGGTTCGGCATCCTTTGTCACACGACGCGCAAAAATCTCCGTATTCCCGCCAACATTGATTCCCTTCGCTTTGATCTCCCGAAAGAGTTGCCGCGCAATGTGAACGGTGACCGCCGTAGATAATCCAGGTATCCAAAGTCTTTCGATGATGTATTGCGCTAACTCCGCTCCGCTTCCGGCTACAGCGTGGGCATCTGTCTCTGCAACAATGTCATTGTTCGTTTGCAAGAGACCCCAATCTTTTCGTTGATCTTGAATGCCACAGATCAGGTTTAAGGCCGGACGATTCGCGTCGTTTGGCTCCCAATATTTGAAAATGGAATCAGCGTGTATCCCCGACATGGCTTTAGAAACTTCCGCCTTGATACTTGCGAAAGACGTATCCGACAATTTGGCGACCGCATCCCGAATTGTTTGACACGTCGCGTCGATATATACGCCGTCTCCTGCTCCACCGATTACGATGTCGTAGGATTTACCCTGTCCGTAGAAGTTTGCCAGCTTGTGCGATTGAAACCGCACTACGCCGTAGGTAATCTCCGTATCGGCGGCGATTACGAATCCGTCTCGACATTTGAATCCGGCGACTAGCGTCAGGTTTCGCCTTGGTCTGTATAGTTTAGGCTTTGGAATCGGGCGGGGTCTCATCGTACACCCCCGCCGTTATCTTGTGGAAATTCAAAGTGACCCAGTACCGCGGGGCCGCAACCCTTGCCTTTCCCCCTAACCTCCGGCATAATAAGAGTTTGCCTCAACCTCGCCGGACTCTTCCGGTTATAAAGGAAACATTCTTGTGTTAATGATTCGCCTGGCGCGCGTGGGTGCGCGCAAACAACCGCATTATCGAATTGTGGTGATTGAGAAGGCGCGCGCGCGCAACGGACGTCCGGTCGAAGTGGTCGGGACCTACAACCCCCGCACCAACCCGGCCTCGATCGAAATGAAGCGCGACCGCGTCGAGTATTGGGTGTCGAAGGGCGCGCAAATGTCGGAGCGCGTAGGCAAGCTCTTCTCCAAAGCGCCAGCCGCCGCCCCAGTCCCCGCCGCCTAGCATTGTTGATTGTTGATTCCCTGATTGTTGATTGCCTGATTGTTGATTGAAAGCTGTGCGCGGAAACGAAGTTTGAGCACTTGGGTTTCATAATCAACAATCAACAATCAAAAATCGACAATCGAATCGGCGAACTCCACCACATGGTGAATACGAATGCCTGAGTCTGGAAACATTTGCGCGCTGCTGGAGATGATCGCCAAGTCGCTGGTCGACTCACCCGACGAAGTTTTCGTCGAGCAGTTCGATGACGGCGTCATCGAACTGGAAGTCGCCGAAAGCGACGTGGGCAAGGTCATCGGACGCCAGGGTCGCACAGCTCGCGCTCTGCGCGCCCTGCTAGGCGCCGCCGGCCATCGTGCCCACAAGCGCTACCAGCTCGAAATTATCGAGTAGGTGGCAACCGTGGAAGGGCGGCCCTTTTGGGGCCGCGTAGGCGAGCAGAAGAAGAACGGCCCTTTAGTGCCGGGCGCGAGCCGCGAAGCGGCAACAGAATGCAGCCCACAGCGAAAGCTGTGGGTATCAATGTGAGTGAGAACCAAGCCCCTTTAGGGGCGAAAGACACAAACGGCGCTTTCATCACGTTGGCGCGCGTGATCAAAACGCAAGGCCGCCACGGCGAAGTCGCCGCCGAGATTCACAGCGACGTCCCGGAGCGATTCGCGCCGGGAATGAAATTATTCGCGCTGGCGAAAGACGAGAGCCGCCACGAACTTGAGATTGAAGATCTCTGGCCCCACAAAGGCCTGCTGGTCTTGAAGTTTCAGGGCGTCGATTCGATGAATGACGCCGAAACACTAATCGGTGCGGAGTTGCAAGTCCCGCGCGAGCAGCGCGCAGAGTTGGAACAGGGTTGGACCTACGTTAGCGACCTGATCGGCTGCACGGTCTTCGACAGCGGCAAAGAAATCGGCCGCATCGCCGACATTCAGTTCGGGGCCGGCGAAGCGCCGTTGCTGATTGTCGAAAGGGAAGGGAAGAAGTACGACATCCCTTTCGCCGAAGCGTACCTGGAAGGTGTGGACGTAACGCAGCGAAGAGTGAACATGCGACTTCCCGAGGGCATGTTAGAAATCAACCAGCCCATGACGCCAGAAGAAAAGCAGGAGCAGCGACTCGAAGGAAGGAAGAGTAATAAGCTATAGTTTTTTCCTTCGTGATCCTTCGTGTCCTTTGTGGTTAAAGGTTTTGGTTTTAGCCCGCAAAATGAAGGCCGACATAGTCACCATCTTTCCGGACTTCTTTCGCGGGCCGCTCGATCACGGCATCACCCGCCGCGCCCAGGAAATGGGCCTGGCGAAAATCGAAGTCCACGACTTGCGGCAGTTCACGCACGACAAGCACCGCACCGTGGATGACCGCCCTTTCGGCGGCGGCGAAGGCATGGTCCTGAAGCCGGAACCGATCTTTGAATGTTTGGAAGCGCTGCACGTATCAGCGCGTGAAGCACGCGCCGATCAAGCCGGGAAGAAAGAATCGGTGATTCTTCTTTCCGCGCAAGGCGAACGCTTCACGCAGAAGATCGCGGCAGAGTTGGCGCAACTCGATCGCATCGTGCTGCTCTGCGGCCGTTACGAAGGCGTAGACGAACGCGTCGCCGAGCATCTAGCGGACCGCGAAATTTCGATCGGCGATTACGTGCTGAGTGGCGGCGAACTCGGCGCGGCGGTGATCATCGAAGCGGTGACGCGTTTGCTGCCGGGAGCGCTGGGCAACGAAGCGTCGGCGCGGCAGGAAAGTTTCACGGCTCATAACGGGGAAGTCGAAACCGCAGGCCCGGATTCAACCTGCGGCAGTGGCGGATTGTTAGACTATCCGCACTACACGCGCCCCGCCGATTTTCGCGGGATGCCTGTGCCGGAAGTCCTGCTCAACGGCAATCACGACGAGATTCGCCGCTGGCGCCGCGAGCAGGCCTTGAGAAAGACGTTGCACAACCGCGCGGACTTGCTGGAGCGCGCGCCATTGAGCGCGGAGGATAGAAAGATTTTGGATCGGGTAAAGAAAGGTCTTGGGTGTTAGGTCTTTGGGTCTTAGGCATTTGTTGTGGGTTCACATGCAAAGTAAGAGGTCGGAGCCCAACACCTAAAACCCGACACCCACGACCCAAGCCTTACAACTCACAACTCACGACTCACGACTAAGGACTAACATCATGTCAAACCTCATCATCGAAAAACTGCTGGCCAAAACCAAGCGCACCGACATCCCCGAGTTTCGCCCCGGAGACACCGTCCGCGTTCATGTGAAGATCAAAGAAGGCGACAAGGAACGCCTTCAGGCCTTCGAGGGCGTCGTGATCAAGCGCGATAACGGCCCGCAGGCCAGCTTCACCGTCCGCAAGATAAGCTTTGGCCAGGGCGTGGAGCGCATCTTCCCCATTCACTCCAAGGTGATCGACAAGGTAGAGCTGATGCGCTCATCTAAAGTCCGCCGCGCGCGGCTCTTCTATCTGCGAGGACTCAAAGGCAAAGCTGCCCGCCTGCGCGATGTCGAAAAGGCCTAAAAGCAAAATGGGCGGACGGTGTAATCGAGTCCGCCCATATCGTTCTCGTCAAGACTGCGCTCGTCAGATTGCATCCGCCTCAGGCGCGCGCGGCCAGCACTAGGGGCTGGGACGCGGGCGTCTTTCCCGAATGATTCTTGCGTTGTTCTTCGGCCTCGAATTCCTTCCTGGTTCCCACAAAAAACTCAATCTTCCCGCCCACGTTAATCCCATCGCCCGTGGAAAAAGTGGAATGCGTGTAGCCCCACACCGCTCCATCACTTGAGTTCCGGAATGTCACCTTCGGATTCTTCAGCAACGTCGAGGTCGAGACAGTTCCGCTCTTCGAAACAGTAACGACGTACTGATCGGACCGCTGTTCCAAAGCCGGCGCCGTCTTCACGCCCATTTCCAGCACAAAATTGCCGCTGAATCCCTGCGGAATTGCGACGACGAGTTCCTCCGACCCATGCTTCGAGCACGACGCTATCGCCATCAGAAGAATTGCGACCGCGCCTAAAGACCCCACACTGCGAATCATCCCCTCACCTCTTGCGCCGTGGATACTGCAACGTCCGGCTGCTTGAGCTTGCGAAATGGCACGCGCGCCCGAATCTCGGTGCCCGTGCTGCCGGATTCAACTTCCAGTCGCCCGCCGATTTCGCGCAGCCGCTCCGTCATCCCGGCGAGCCCCACGCCACCGCCCGAGCCGCTCTCGCGCAGGCTTAGCAGAAGCGCGGGCGGCATTCCGTGCCCGTTGTCCCGCACCCACAACGTCACGCAATCACTCTGCACGTTCAGGCTAACATCTGCACGGGTCGCGCCCGAGTGACGATGCACATTGGTCAGGCTCTCCTGCAGGACGCGAAATAGTACCAGCTCCGTCGCTTCCGGCAGCCGTGCACCGCCGTTGCTGACTTTGAGTGTAGTTTCAATGCTGCTGCGCTTTCCGAATCCGTCTACGAACCATTGCGCAGCCGAGATCAAACCCGCCTCATCCAGCAACGGAGGGTGCAACAAGTGCGAGATAGTTCGTGTCTCGGCGATGGAAGCGTCCACCATGCTCATGCAGTCCCGGAGTGTCGTATCGCCGGGGAGCTTGCCCTGCAGCAGAGAGAGCGCCATCTTAAGCGCCGCCAGGTGCTGGCCGACGGAGTCGTGCAGCTCGCGCGCAAATCGCCTGCGCTCCTGATCCTGCAGTGCCAGCAGTCTCACGCTCAGCGCGCGTTGCGCAGCCTCGGCCCGGCCTCGAGCCGCCACCTGATCGGTGACCAGGCGGTGGTGAACGAGGAACAGAATCAGAGTCAGGAACAGGCTGACCACCAAAACCGCAGTGGCCGCCCACGAAGAAGTCCGCACCCGATTCTGCCGGTCCGTCATGAGATTTTCTTCGTTGTTGTACATCTGTTGCAGGAGGATATCGGTGTCCTCCGCCGTCGCCACGATCTGGCGCGTAATGGCGAATTGCGTCTCCAGCGTCGACTTACCGCTGCGCTTCAAATCGACCGATTCCTGCATGAGCGTAATTCGCTGCTCACTCAGTTTCCTCAACTCGTCGAGGTTTCCCTGTTGTCGCTGGTTATCGGCAGTCAGCCGTTCGATCGTGCCCATGACGTTCCTGATCTGGCTGACCTCTTCGGAGAATCGCGGAAGAAGCGTCAGGTCGCCGGTGTCGGCGAACTCGGCGCGCAGCCGGCTCGCCCGCGCGACCGTCATGGCGAACTGGGCCATCGAATTTTGCACGTCATGGGTGTGATGCAGCCAGTGCTCGCTCGTGCTCAGGCGGGAAAAAGCCAGGTACGCAGCACAGCTGCTCAATAGAAGAAAGATCAACGATGCGGCGAGCGCCACATTTGCTTTCCGGTTGGCGGTCATGCAAGGCGGAGACTTGATTCTAAACGAATTGGCCGCTCCGATTCCTGGCAGAAGGCAAGATTTAATTGTCAGGAAAAAAATCAGGCAAAAACAGCAAAGTTCCGGAAAAAACGAGAGGATCTTGTCGCACTATCCGGCGGCAGCCACCAGCGGTTCGGTCACTACTTCCACTTCGGCGAACTCTTCGACCGGGCGGCCCCGCAGCTTTCCCAGAACGTAGCTCAGCAGTGGCCGGTCGCCACGGCGAATCTCGTGAAACTCCACGCCCATACCCAGGTTGCTAACCAGGTATTTCACCTGGGCTTTGAGCGCCAAGCTCACGTCAAAAACGTTGAGCCGCAGCCGGAAATCCGCTCCTGGCAGCAGCATTCCCGCAGCCGAGATGCGGGCCCCGTATTCAGAGATCTGTTGCACCTCGCCGGCGACGCACTGAACGCCGTCGATCACTTCCGCCTGGCCTTCCACATAGAATCGCGGCCTGCGGCGCCGGTTGACATCCGGGCGAGCCGAATGAAGCGGGGGCGAATGCAGCAACGAACTCGACCGGCGGCGCAGGTCGGCAGCATCCAGGACCACGGGCTGGAACTCTTCAGACTGTATCTGCCGCAACTCTTCTTCCCACGGCGTGCGGCCTTCTATGCACTGTACGGTGAACTGGCCGTGCAAGGGCGATTCGGCATCGGCCGACCAGATGACGCGGCAGACCGCCTTATTGCGTCCGCGCTCCATCAGCAGTAGGTCGCCGGGGCGGACCGTGCGCGAACTCAGCAGGCGCGCACCCTGGGAATGAATGTCATACGTGCAGGCAATTTCGGTAGCTCCGCGGCCATCCTGCCCCATCAGACTCCAGCGCACCGGCATTGCGAGATGCACGAGCCTGCCGCCCGACAGATTGTCTTGTGATAACACGCTGATTCTGGTTCCCAAAGTGGCTCGCGTGGATTGGATCTGACTCACGCGACGTTACCAGTACATGTCCGACCGGGCAATGTACCCAGGTAATCCAAGTAATGGTTACGTTTGGAATTACGAGTGTGCCGGCAGACACGACTATGGAAGGGCAGACGCATTCGTCCGCCCTGGGAGCGGCAAGGCTCTAAAGTTTAGAGCGGTGGCGAATCATTCCCTGGACGAAGGCGTGCGGGACTCCATTCTGGAATCTCCTCTTGCAGGATTCGGTCGTCTCGAAGAAGATGAGGACAACTCTCAGGCCGACGATGAAATCTTCCGTGCTGACTTCACCCGCGCGCACGCTCTCCCCTTCCGCGGCGAAGCTGCGCCTGCTCAAGAAGCTGCGCTGTACCTTGCGCTACGAGAAGAATGCCTGGGAAAGCGGTGCGCTGCGTGTCGCCGGCGTGGATGAAGTGGGCCGCGGGTCTTTGTTTGGGCCGGTGGTGGCGGCGGCTGTGATTCTCGATCCCGCGTACCGTGTACGCGGCTTGCGCGACTCGAAACTGCTTGAGCCTGAGCGGCGCGAAGTGCTCGCCTTACGCATCCGCGAGCATGCGGTTGCCTGGGCGATCGCCGCGGTGGATGCGGCGCGCATCGATCAGATCAACATTTACCAGGCTTCACGAGTGGCCATGCGCGAGGCGGTGCTGGGACTGGAGCCCGCGGCAGACCATCTGCTCATCGATGCCATGAAAATCGATTGCGAGGTGGCGCAGAAAGCGATCATTCATGGCGACGCGTTGTCGGCTTCGATTGCAGCGGCGTCGATTCTGGCCAAGGTAGAGCGTGACCGCATGATGCGCGAGTGGGATCCCGTTTTCCCGCAATACCACCTCGCTTCCAATAAAGGCTACAGCACGCCGAAGCACCTCGCCGCCCTGCGCGAGCATGGTCCCAGCCCTTTGCATCGGCAGTCGTTCGCGCCGGTATGGCAGAATCCGGTGCCGCAGGAGGCTTTTGCCTTCATGAGTGAAGATGAACTTGTGGAAGAGGTAAGCTCTGAAGGTCTGGCGGGTTAGGAGCGATCCGACGGTTGTCCGAGGAAAATTTCCACCATGTTCCGGAAGGAACATTTTATGTACGAGATTGTACAAACGTCGTTGCCCACTCTGCTTTGGTATGAACGAAATCGAGAAGGCTTCCCAAGAGCGACTGTATCCCTCACTGAAAAACCCTTACTACCTGCAACTGCGGTCGCGGCGGCTGAATTTTCAGTTGTGGATCAGGGCGCTGGATGGACGAAGTCTCAAGATTCTCGACATAGGAGGAAGGTTACAACCCTATCGGCCGCTGTTTCAGAATGTGGTGCAGTATGTCGGCGTCGACCTGGTGGTCACGGAATGCGTGAACATCGTAGCGGACGCAGAACGCCTGGCGCTGGCATCCTCAGGTTTTGACGTGGTGATCGCAACTCAAGTGTTCGAATACATTCGAGATCCACGAAATGCGGTGGCAGAAATTCTGCGCGTGTTGAAGCCGGGCGGCGTGCTGTTGGGTAGTTTCGCTGCCTGTACGCCGAAGGTCGGCGAAGAAGAATATTGGCGATTCACCGCTAGCGGCCTGCGGTTGATGCTGTCCGGGTTCGAGAGTGTCGAAGTACTTCCTGAAATTTACAGCATCGGAGGTGCAGTGCGCATGGTCAATCTGGCATTGGATACGTTCGCCCCTGGCGGCCTTCTACGGAGAATCTATCGGATGACGATGTGCCCCATGTTCAATCTAGCAGGGCTGGGCGCGGAAAAACTCCGATTGACTGAGAACGATCAGTTCACGCCGAACTACAGTGTGCGGGGCGTCAAAGCTGCTGCGAGTTAGCGGGAGTACCGGGACATTTTCGCTTGCTGCATTTCACACGGCAGAAGCGAGATAAAAACTTCCTACGGGGCAGCCGGAAGGAACTTTTTGAATTCGCTTTCAAATACGGAAGCAGGCAGCGCACCGACAAGGCGGTCGCCTTCAAAGGTATCGTTCGAGGTTCTACCAATGACGAAGCTGGGAGTTCCACTGATGCCGAGCGCGGCGGCATCTGCAGCGTCCTTTTGAATTTCGGCTTTGTGTTTGTCCGCGTCAAGGCAGGCGCGGAAGCTGGTCATATCGAGCGCGTCGCTCTGCGCCATTTTCAGAATCGCGTCCTGGCTGAGGTCGTTCGAATTGGCGATCATGCGGTCGCGCAATTCCCAGAATTTTTTCTGGTCGCCCGCGCAACGCGCCGCCTCGGCGGCCTTCTGCGCATTAGGATGAAAATCGAGAGGCAGGTCGCGGCTGATGAAACGCACTTTGCCGGTGTCGATATAGTTCTTCTTCAACTCGGCGAACGTATCGCTGTGATAGCGGCGGCAGAAGGGGCACTGATAGTCGGTGAACTCGATCACGGTGACTGGCGCGTCGTCGCGCCCGATGGAGTACCAACCGGAAGCCATTTTGAGCTGAACTTTTTCCGACGCGGGGGCAGATGCGGCGGCCGCGTTCTTGGCATTGGCAGAGTTTTGCTGGCTGAGAAGAAGTTGGTGGATCGCCTTGAGTTCATTGAGAATGGCGTCGCCTTGTTCCTTGGTCATGCCTTCGGGAAGGTTGATGGTGACTGTGTCAGCCTTGACGGATTTTGGACTGGCGGCGCTGTGCACGGATGAGGAATCGGACGCCGATTCGCTTTTCGGTGCGGACGCAGTTTGCGATGCCGCCAACGTGCCGCACAAAATCAGGAATGCGGCCGCTCGTGTCGGTCTGATCATTTGGTTGTCCCCCAAGCAATGCTCCCAGGTAAGCCGGCGCCAGCCGGTCCATTGACTGACGGAGATTTTCACACGATCTGCAACGAACGGGAAGAAGATAGTGCGGCGCGGGCGAAGTTGAAATTTCTTGCAGAGTGGTAACCTTACTCTCCGGACACAGAGGCAGATTCCGGCAGGCATTCGCCGCCAACATGATCCCCAATCCAGGCCGCAACCCGCAGACTCTTCGCATCGCAGTTGACACGGGCGGCACTTTCACCGACTGCGTGTGGGCTGAGGGCGGGCGGCTGCGCATGCTGAAGGTCTTCTCGACCCCCGCCGACCCGTCGCAAGCCATCGTGGAAGCGACGAAGCAAATCGCCGGCGGAAGAAACTTTGTCCTTGTACACGGCACCACGGTGGGCACCAACACGCTCCTGGAGCGCAAGGGCGCGCGCACGGCGTTGGTGACGACGGCAGGTTTCGAGGATGCGATCGAGATCGGGCGGCAGGCGCGTCCCAGCCTCTACGATTTTTTCTTCGAGCGGGTCGAGCCGCTGGTGGCGAAGCTGCTGCGCTTCGGAGTCGAGGAGCGAACCTCCAGCGACGGCGAAATTCTGACTGCGCCTTCCCCGCAGGAACTGCGCACACTCAGGGAGCGTGTTGCCGCTGTCCGTCCGAAGGCGATCGCCATCTCGCTGCTTTTCTCATTTGCGAATGCGGCGAATGAATCGGCGGTGGCCGAGTCGTTGCGCCGGCTGAACGTGCCGCTCTCGATCTCCCACGAAATTCTGCCCGAGTTTCGCGAGTATGAGCGCACCTCGACAGTAGTGATCAATGCCTATTTGCAGCCGGTGATGCAGAGGTATCTGGAGAATCTGAAGCGAGCCACTTCCGCTCACACTCAGCAATCCGCCGCGGGTCGCTCGGGGACGGCACAGGGAAACCGCATCTTCGTCATGCAATCGTCGGGCGGAATCACTTCGCTCGCAACCGCCGCGCGTGAGCCGGTTCGCACGGTTCTCTCCGGGCCGGCCGGAGGCGTGGTGGGAGCAGCCGAGACGGCGCGGCGCAGCGGATTCGAGCGCATCATCGCCTTCGATATGGGCGGCACGTCGACCGATGTGTCGCTCGTCGAGGGAGAAATCAAAACCGCCAACGACGCGCAGATCGCCGGGATTCCCGTGGGTGTTCCCATGCTTGACATTCACACCGTCGGGGCGGGCGGAGGATCGCTGGCGCGCTTTGACGCGGCGGGCGTGCTGCGCGTGGGGCCCGAGTCCGCGGGAGCCGATCCCGGTCCGATCTGCTACGGACGCGGATTGCAGCCCACGGTCACCGACGCCAATTTGCTGCTTGGCCGCTTGCAGGCCACGCGCTTTTTGGGCGGAAGTTTCAAGCTTGATCTCGAGCACACACGGCAAGTCACGCAGGAATGGTTGAAGCAGCAGCGCTCGAATCTAACGCTTGAGAAATTTGCCTCCGGGGTCATTCGTGTGGTGAATGCCACGATGGAAAAAGCCATCCGCGTGGTGTCGATCGAGCGGGGGCGCGACCCGCGCCAGTTTGCGCTGGTGGCATTCGGCGGCGCGGGCGGATTGCATGCCTGCGCGCTGGCCGAAGCGCTGAGCATTCCGCACGTAATCATTCCGGCGATGCCAGGGGCGCTGTCCGCGCTGGGCATTCTTGTCAGCGACGTCGTGAAAGATTATTCGCGGACGGTATTGTGGCGTGTTGCGAGAGAGTTTCCTCGAGAAAAATTGAACCGCGAGTTGGCCGCTTTAGAAAAAAATGCGGCTAGAGATTTTCTCCGTGAAGCTTGGCCGGGAAAAATTCACTATGCGCGCAGCGTCGATCTCCGGTATCGCGGGCAGGGATACGAACTGAATCTTCCGCTCAGCAAGAATCTGCTGCGCGATTTCGAGGAAGAACACCAGCGCCGGTATGGCTACAAGCACGAAAATCGCGAGATCGAGGTGGTGACGCTGCGGCTGCGCGCGACTTTGCGGACGACCACGAACCATGGAGGGACGACGGCCCCCGGCCGTCCAGGACGAGCAAAATCCGGCAGATCCCTGCCGTTGCGAAGTCAGGTCGTATTTGATGGAAGAAAACTAGCCACGCCCATCTGTGAACGCGAAGAACTCATGACAGGCAAGAAGTATTCCGGCCCAGCCATCATCACGGAATACAGCGCGACCACGGTTGTTCCACCTGACGCAGAATTTTATCTCGACCGTGCTGCCAATCTGGTGATGTCGAAACCACGAAAGAGGGGCTAGATTGGTAGAGTTGCAGTCAGCGAGATTAACCAGATAGACCGGCCCAGGACTCCACCGAAGCCGATTTCTTGAAGGGGAGACGAGATGGCCCAGAAACAGAATCCTTCAAACAAACCCAAGCCCGCTCCGCCTGGCTCATGCGAGTGCTGGGCATGCGATAAAGGCATTCACTGCGGAAATCGGAAGACTGGCTGCGAGCATCCGCCGTACAGAACTAAGCGGAGTACGCACTAGAAGATTGTGAGCGCCGCGCATTCGGAGCCTTGCGCCGCTGCTCTTTCTCCACCCACTCCACGAACAGGGTTTGAAATTCGTCCTGCGTGTAAATTCCTTTGTGGATGAGCAGTGTATTCATGGCATAGACGGTAGCCTTGAAACCTTCATCCCTCGACGCCAGCGCCAGAGCCTCTTCAAACGACATCACGAATCTCCCATGTCAGAAGGAACGATGACGCTCATCAAATCATTTTGGACACCGAGCCGTCAATGCGTTACTGCAATGCTATCTGAATCCCTGCGGCTGTGGGCAGGCCATGCGGTTATGCAGCCAGATCCTGCTCGGCCCGTCCGATTGTTAAAGTTCGATGAATATCGCCCCTCACGCTCCCGAACTCGCTACTCCGTACTAGGTACTCGGTACTCCCTTCGCTACAATAAACGCGTGAAACCAAGCATCTTCGTGGTCGAAGACGATCCGGATATTTCGCGTCTCGTTCGCCATCACCTGGAAAACGAAGGCTTCACGGTGCGCGTCTACCCGACTGGCGCCAATGTCCTGTCGGACGCCGAGCGGCAGCGCCCGGCGCTGTTTATTCTCGACATCATGGTTCCGGGCAAGGACGGCCTGGAGATCTGCCGCAACGTACGGCAGACGCCGGGGCTGGCGGCGGTGCCGGTGATCTTTCTTACGGCCAAGTCGAGCGAGGCCGACCGCGTGCTCGGGCTGGAACTAGGCGCCGACGACTATATCGCCAAGCCCTTCAGCCCGCGCGAGCTGGTGGCGCGGGTCAAAGCCGTGCTGCGACGCTTCGAGCGGCCGCTGCCGCCGAGTCCGATGAAAGTGGGAGAGATCGAGATCGATCCTTCCGCCATGACGCTGATGGTGCGCGGCGCGCTCGTGCCGACAACCGCGACCGAGTTCCGGCTGCTGGATTATTTCGCGCGCCACAAGGGGCGTGTATTCACGCGTGACCATCTGCTCGATTCGGTGTGGCGCGACACGGCCTATGTGACGCCGCGATCGGTCGACGTGTATGTGCGACGCATACGGGAAAAGATCGAGCCCGATCCGGAGAACCCGCGCTATCTGAAGACTGTGCGGGGCGCGGGCTATCGCTTCGAAGTTCCGAAGTAAATGGGCGTTTTTCTCACCACGGAGACACAGAGACACGGAGAAACACATTTCTTGTTTCCTCGTGGGAGACGAGGCACTCGTCATTTTCCGCATTATTCAACTATGAAGAACGCCAAGAGAATTTTCTCCGTGACTCCGTGCCTCCGTGGTGAATCAGAACGCGTAACATAGCAAACGATGAAGAATCGCATCTTCTTCAAGCTGCTGGCGGTTTTTCTGATCGTCATCGGCGCCACCGCGGCCATTCTGGATGTGATGATCGGCGGCGCGTGGGAAGCCTCCCTGCGCGCGGAGATCGAGCGCAACCTCACGCAGAAAACTCTGATGTTCGCTCATCGCGTCGAAAGCGACCGCGGCGTGCACACGCTGACTGAACTCGCGGCGCAGGAAGGCCAGGCGGCAGGCGCTCGGGCGACCATCATCGACGCGTCAGGAAAGGTGCTGGCCGATTCCGAAGCGACCCCGGTCAACATGGAGAATCACGCCACGCGCCAGGAGTTCGCCGCCGCTCTCGCCGGCCGCACCGGATCGAATGAACGCCGCAGCGCCACGTTGGGCATCCCGTTTCTTTATGTGGCGGCGCCCATTTCCGGCGGCGCGGTGCGGCTGGCTTATCCGCTGTCCGATGTTGAAGCTGTGCAGGCACAGGTGCGCCGGCGTCTGCTTTGGGGGTCGGCCTTCGCCTTTCTGATTGCGTCGATCATCGCGGCGACGGCTTCGGTTTTCACTTCGCGCCGGCTGGAGCGCATCGTCGATGTCGCGGCGCGCATCGAGCGGGGCGACCTTCGCGCCCGCCTCGATGATTCGTCGCTCGACGAAATCGGCCGCGTAGCCACCGCGATCGACCGAACGGCAGAACAGGTGGAACGCAGCTTTGCGGCGGTCCGTTCCAGCCAGCGCCAGCTCGAGACGCTGCTCAACAGCATGCAGGATGCGGTCATCGCGGTCAGCGCCGATGGACTGGTGCAGTGGGCAAATCAGCCCATGGACCGGCTGGTGCCGCAGCGCACGCGGCTGCATGCGCCGGTGGTGGAAACCGTTCGCGACCCGGATTTCTTGGCCACGGTTAAGGCAGCGACAGCGACCAAGCAGGTGCAGACTGCGCGGGCGGCGTCCATTGTTCCGGGGCGTGCATTCGATGTGACGGCGGCTCCGCTGCCCGATGGCGGTGTCGTCGCCGTGCTGCGCGACCTGACCGAAACTGAACGCGTCGAAAAAACGCGGCGCGATTTCATCGCCAACGTGTCGCATGAGCTACGCACGCCGCTGACTTCCATCCAGGGTTACTCCGAGACGCTGCTGGACTCGATGCCCGAGAACGGCCAGCCCAGCCGCGAGTTTCTCGAAATCATCCGCAAGAATGCGGCGCGCATGTCGCGCCTGACGGAAGACCTGCTGACGCTGGCGCGCGTGGAGTCCGGCGAGACGCGCTTCGAAACCGAGCCCATTCCGCCCGTCGAACTGCTGCACGACGCCGAGGAGAGTTTCCGCGAGATCGCACGCAGCCAGGGAGTGGACCTGCAGATCATCGATGGGCAGGGCAGCAGCTCGCTCGATGCTCTGCCGGTGGTCCGCGCCGACCGCGAAGCGATTCACCAGGTCTTTTCGAATCTGATCGACAATGCCATGAAGTATGGAAAGGGAGGCGGGCGCATCGCGCTAGGAGCGCGAACGGGGCGGCGCGGCGTCGAGTTCTATGTGCAGGATTTCGGTGCGGGCATCAGCTCCGAGCATCTGCCGCGATTGTTCGAGCGCTTTTACCGCGTCGACAAAGCCCGCTCGCGCGAATCGGGCGGCACCGGCCTGGGCCTGGCCATCGCGAAACACATCATGCGCGCGCACGGCGGGACGATCCACGCCGAGAGCGAACTCGGGCATGGCAGTACGTTTGTGTTTACGCTTCCGGTGGAGTGAGTCCCGAGTCGTGAGCCCTGAGCCCTGAGTCGCGGCCTCCGCACAGAACCTCTCCACAAATCCGTTATGGGAAGGGCACGGCTCCAGAAGGCTGCGGAAAAACTCCCGAGTTCGACATGACCGGGAAGGGCACGGCTTCAGCCGTCCCGTTAGGAGCGCGAAAATATGCGGGCTTTAGCCCCTGAGGGCACGCCGAGTTGTCCCACTCAGTTCACTAAGAGAGGGCTTCTGAGTACCGAGCACCCGGGTCGCGGAAGTACCGCCACCGCAGCGCATCGAGCGATTCAATTTGAAGCCTAATAAACAGAGCCTCACTTCTACCTGCCGCCGACAGAAGTGGGGCGTTTGACTTTGACTCGGTACTCGGTACTCAGCACTCGGTACTCGGCTTCAATTCACCGTGACATTCACAGGCAACGACGGAATGCCGTTCGTCACGACAACCAGCGTGCTCGCGCCGGTTTCCGTCTTGCTCGACACGTCAAAGTTGGTGGAAACGATCTTGCTCCCGGTGGCGACTGCCATCGTGCTGTGATCGTGCGTTTTGGCGTAGAACACATGTCCGGTCGCGATGTTCGTGATTCGCACCAGCGGATAGTTCGTCGACGTTTCGAACTCGTCTCCGAACGAAGCCGCTTGTGAAAGCCCGTTGAACTGCGTTCCCGAGATCTTGTAAGTCGATCCGCGCGTCACCGCCGACGGCGCCGTCGTGATCGTCGGAGCCCACGCCGCTTCGTACGTTCCGGTCGTGGTGTAAAGCTCCGAACCTCCTACGATCACTTCACCTGTAGGAAGCACGAACAGGCTGCCGAATCCAAACGGACCTTTAACTAAAGTGGACCCGTTGAACTCGTAAAGCGTCCCCGAGACGCCTTCCACCAGCACATTGCCATTGGGCAGAAGCGCGGCGAAGGAATCGCCGGCCTCGTCGCCGACTGGAAAGTCAGGACCGACAGCCCAAGTGCCTTCATCGGTGACGCTGGTTCCCGGCGTATAAATCGCAGTGTGCGCGGTATTGGAATTTTCCGGAGTCGATCCGGTCGCGAACACTGTGCCATCCGGACGCAGAATCGCCGGCCCGATTTCTCCCGGAGGAAAGTAGCAGAGGCTGCCATTCGGACCGTAGTTGATGCAGCCAAACGGCGAAGGCGAGTGCAGGTCGACGATCGTGCTGCCCGCGGTGATCCACTTGTGCTGCGAAGGAATGTAGCGCTCAGAGTTCGGTGCATTCTTCACATCGGCAGTCAGGATGGTGCCATCCGGCATCAACGTCCAGCCCTCTTCCGCGTTGAAGTCGCTCTTGCCGGCGGCGCTCAGCATCGTCCAGGTCAAAGTTTTCGGATTCAGCGACGCCATCTGCTTGGTCAGCTTGTTGCCGATCACATAGTTTCCGTTCGGCATCACTGACGAAGGCGAGTCGCCAATGTATTGCCAGGTACTCGGCGGCGCGAGGGCCGTCCACGTCGCGGTCTTCGGATCGTAAATCGCGCACTTGTTAGTGAGCGTGAAACTGCTGCCCAGGTATTCGCCGCCGGCGATCACGACGCGCCCATCGGCCAACACCGCAGAGGCGAATGCGTCCGGATTGTACCCGGCGGGCAGGTTGCCAACTTTCTTCCACGTTCCATTCTGATAGCTGCCGCTGATGTCGGGCGTGAGCAGATACCAGCTCGAAAGATTGTTGCCCTGGAACAGCACGGTGCCGTCGGTGAGCAGAAAGCCGATTCCCGCGCCGCCGGGGGACTGGTGCGCAAGTGATTTCAAAGTCTGGGCAAACGACGCGAGCGAGAGCGCAAGCGTGGCGAGGGCTACAAGCAAAAGTCGTTTCAGCAAGGGGAATCCTACCTTTCCTGGGGTTTAGGCGGACGGTTACAAAACAGGGGCAAAACGAAGCGGCGATGATCGTATCAAATCCCAGACAAGCGCGAAAGAGCCGTCCGGCGCGGTTTTTCCTCAGTCTAGCCGCCCCAAAATAGGTCATTTTCTTTCGCCCTTTCGGGGCTTGTTCCCAATTTTTAGTCGGTCCCACGGCTTGCGCCGTGGGCTGCAATGTTTCGCTGCTTCGCAGCTGGGACTTCTTTTACGGTTGCGGGTGGTTTGCGCGGCGGGGTGGCTGGATGAATCATGGTTTGGAGAACTTCGGCTAGGCGCTGTTTGGCTTGGGAGCTTTGGCTGGCTAGGGCTTCTTCGCCGGCTCGAAAAGCTTCTTGAAAATCGGCGGCTTCGCGGCTGGCTTTTTCTTCATCGGTGGGGACGGGTGCGGCGGTGGCGGGAACATCGAATTCGGTTTTGGGGTTGGCTTCGGCTGGTTGGATGTATTCGGGAATTTCGGTTACGGCTTCGGTTCTGGAATAGTTGAAGCGGGCTCGTTGGGCGTTCTTGACCGCGATGTGGAGGGCACGCAGGATCAGCGTGGCGCGCTTGAGATCGATGGTGTTGCGCATGAGGGCGTTGATGACTTCCATCAGAGCGGACTGGATGGACTCCTCGTCTTCGATGAGCGCGATGGGATGGAGGCGGGCTTTGGGCGGCGTGCGGACGCCGCGGACCATACGCTGGTGGAAGTAACAGAACTGCTCTCCGCGGAGAGCGGGGGAGCCGCAACGGACTCCGGTGACCTTGATGTGGGTGCACGATTGGACATTTTTTTGTGTGGACATATGTGTACCTACAATTCTGTGATAGTGATCTCGTAAAACCTTGGCTAATTTGGAGTTAGGGGCCGATGATAGGACGACGTCGGCGTAAAATCTTGGGAAATCAGGACTTGCGAGTAAAGTCTTGCGGAGAATGGACTTAATGCGGGCGGCGATGGCGGCTTGCGAGTCTGTTTCGGGAATGGTGGGGGATTTCTTTGGGTTAAGTGCTGGAGACTTGGCCGGAGTGGTGGAACGGTTGCGCATGAGCCGAGTTTGGCTGTTTTGGAATTCTCAGTAAAGGTTGTTCGTCACAATGGGCGGGAATATTTTGGGGGCGGCTGTGGAAAAAACCCGCGGCGGCTCTCATGCTGTTCTTTTCCGGCCTTTCCAGATTTCGTCGATGCTGGTTTTTAGCAGGCACTCCTTGATTTTTTCAATGGCTTTTTGAGAATACCGCTTGAAGGAAGTTGCCTTAGTGATTCGAATTACTTTATAGCAGTCAGGATCGCTCCTCAGGTTGAGGTGATCCACGACGGCGACGGTTTTGCTGATTGAGAGGTTCACCTTCTGTGCCAGTTCGGTTGCTCCTAGGTTGTAGAAATCCAGTTCGTTGACGCGCTTGAGGGCGACGACAGACGCCCCGGGCGTGCCCTCGGGGACCACTTGGATAGGGATCCCTTCCTTTTTGGCAAATCGCAGGGCAAGCGTCGGCCCTTGACCTTCGCTGCGCATTTCGATTGCTGACGCTCCTTTAAACACTTCTTTCCAATCGGTGCCAGCCATCAACTTGCGTGCGATTTTGTTTAGGTCGCCGGAACTAGGCTGATCCTTTTCCCCGTTGATGGTTGATTCGAGGATAGCAAGTGGTCTAAGCCTTGCTTCCGCTTCGAGTTTCCTCCGTCGCTTAGGTCCCAACAGTTTTCGAATCTCGGCAATCTCGGAATCGAAGAGCATCGCGATATCAACAGGCGGACTCGTGGACAGCGGTAGCACTCTTTTTGGGAGTCGGTCTTCTAGCCTTTCGTCAAAAACGCCTTTCATTAAGTCGCGAAAGAGAGTTAAGCCAGCTTGTGCTTGCATATAAAGCTGGCTCTCGGAGATATCTAGCAAGTGATGCTGCGCGGCGTCTCTTAGACCATTGATGGTCTGAAGCAGTAACACCTGTTCTTTGCTGAGAAACTGAATTCGACTATCGCTAAGTGCGCGCCTTATGCAGGCGTCGAACCCGATAGTTTCCTTCGCGCGCTTTTCTCGGATTCGCCCCCCACGCTTTAGGATTGCTGCTTTGAGGATCATCTCAAACGCGTGATCCATTAGAATCAGCGATGCTGTAACCCGCCCGGTGTCGACTGGCCTGTTGAAAAGCTCAATGCTGGTGACGAGAGAGTCGCAGGCTTTTTGAAAAAGCAGTTTGGACTCGCGATTCAAGCTTCGCGCGTTCGTATTGCCCAGAGTTCCTATATCAACCGGGAAGGGCCCGACTTATAGTCGGGCCGCTTGAGGGTCGGCAATGATTGCGGCTTTAGCCGCTGGGGGCCATGGGTCCAGGCGGAATCCCGGGTAGGCGGAGGAGTAGCGATACTCGGCTGGGTCGCGGACTAGTTTGGCCATCACGGGATTCTGGTGGATGTAGAGGCGATGTCCGGCGTAATCTTCGGCGTCGCGGATGCGGTGGTCGGTGAATCCTTTTTGCCAGATTTCGCGGCGGCTGATTTGTTGGCCTACGGCGTGGGAGTATCCGCCTTTGATGAGTTGCATGGCGCGTTCCAGGGTGACGTCTGCGGCGGGCGTGATGAGGAGATGGAAGTGATCGGGCATGACTACGAAGGCGTGGAGTTGGAAGCGGTTCTCGCGACGGTAATGGTAGAGAGTTTTGAGGAAGAGGCGCGCGTAATTTTCTACGATGAAGAATCGGCGGCGCTGGAAGGTTGTGGTGTTTACGAAATACGTTCCGGGGGGAGAAATGAGGCGCGTGGGTTTCATCTTGGGCTGGCCCTCAGCGGCTGAAGCCGCGGTCGTAGGGACAGCTTAGGCGGTGCGACTGGAAGTCGCACCCTTCCCGGTTAGTTTATTTTTCGGGTGTTCTGATTTGGGACGGGGAAAAGTCTATTGCGGTGCGGAGTCTTCTCTGGGAAAAGCCAGGCGGGTGCGGGGAGCTTAGCGGAGTTGGCCCTCAGCGGCTGAAGCCGCGCTTCTATCGGACGGCTTGTACGGTGCGACTGAAGTCGCACCCTTCCCGTTTTTTCTATCTCGACGCGAGGATTGCAGGGATCCTTCGACTGCGGTTGAGCCCCGGTGGTGCCGGGGCTCAATCCTCGCTCAGGATGACAAAAATTGTGGGCTTCGTTTACACGATAGGGCTTCGTTTGTGACTGGGCTTAGTTTGTGGGAGTCAGGGCGGCGCGGACTGCTGTGGTCTTTTCTATTTCGTCGCCGCGGAAGTATTTGGCTTTGTCTTTCGATTGGGCCTTGGCATTTTCGGCTTTCATTTCGGGCATGGCTGCGTAGGGTTTGGAGTAGTCGTTGGCGGCGTTCCAGAACAAGAATCCGATGCCACCTTTATCTTTGGCGGTCTCGACCTGAATCTTGATGTATTCGGGCGAGTAGGTCTTGGTGCGCCAGTGGAAGGCTTGCAGCCAGGGGCGGATGACTACGCCGCTGCCTTTTGTGATTAGTTCGAAGCGGTCCATGGATTCGCCGATGAAGTGGGCGGGCTCGTCGCCGGGGTGCTGGATGTTGTCCATGCCGAAGAAGTGGCTGGGGTAGATCATGGGGCTGAGCACGTCGCAGTAGTGGGCCATGCCGACGATGTCTTGTCCGGTGTGGGAGAGATCGACCTGGCGCTGCCAGGCCATGACGCCGAAGACGTCGAGCGAGAAGAGCACGCCGGTTGGGTGGAGTTCGGCGTAGGCTTTTTTCAGGAAGTTGGTGATTACGTCGGTGCGCTGGTAGCCGTGGGGTTTGGCTTCGGCTACGTGGCAGGTTTTCTTACGCCCCTTCGGGGCTGGCTCATTTTTTTCGGCTGACCCACGGCTTGCGCCGTGGGCTGTATTCTTTTGCCCCTTCGGGGCTGGGTCTGTCGCGGATCCGGCATTGCAGCTTTGGTCGGCGGCGTTGGCGGATGCAGTTTCTTGCGCGGCTTGCTGCGCGGCTTCTTGTGTGGCTTCTTTCGTCGCTTCTTGTGATTCGGGGTGTTCGGATTGGAAGACGAATTGGGCGTCTTTTTGGTCGCCTTCGGCGGGGAAGCGGACGTAGTCGAATTGGATTTCGTCGACGCCGAGCTGGGCTACGTGCTTGGCGAGGGCGATGTCGTAGTCCTGTACTTTTGGATTTGACGGGTCGGTCCAGACCAGCTTGCCGTTTTCGCGCCACGCGGTGTGGTTTTTGCGCGACTGGACGGCGAGTTCAGGATGCTCGACTGCCAGGCGCTCGTCACGGAACATGGCGATGCGGGCGATGGCATGCATGTTCTGCTGGTGCAGGAAGTGAACGAACTTGGGAACGTCGTGAATGTAAACCTTATGTTGGCCGAGCAGCGGGTGCTCGAAGGGAATGTTGACGCTGCCGTCGGAGTCTTTGATGTCGAAGACGACGGAGTTGCCGCCGACGTCGCGCCAGTGGCGGATGATGCGGAGTCCGTGATCGCTGGCGGCCATGACGCCGGTCAGGTAGATGGCGCGGACTTCGAAGTCTTTGGGAACGGGAACGGTTTTTTCGGTGACCGGTGCGGGCAGGATTCCGGGGATGACGATGTTTTCGTTGGCTTTAAGAATGTTGGAGCTGTCGGACTTGTGGTTGACGCTGCGGATGGCGTCGGCCAGCTCGCTCGACGTTAAATAAGAGGTCTTGCCGAGGTAGCGGCGGGCGATGGTCGGGATGGCTTCTCCGCGCTTGGCGGTATAGATTTCGGTGCCGGGAGCGGCGGTCGGAGTGGGATCAGGGAGCGTTGTGCTGACGAGCGTGGGCTTCGGAATGGCTGGGACGCTGGCGCTTACTGGCTGGAGCTGCGCCGGTTTTGCCGTCGCATTCTGCGCGGCTTTGTCTGCCTGCGCAGGCTTGGCGGTTTGCGCCTCAACGTAGAAATCTGAAGTGGAATGAGGACCCAGCCGCCAGGCTGCGGCTCCGAACAAGAGACATGAGATGGCAGTGATGACCCGAACTGACGAATGGCGCAAGCGTTCCCTCCGACCTACCCGAAAGCGATGGTAGAAGCGGAGTTTGGCGGTCGCTAGTTACGGGCGATCAGTGGACAGTGGTCAGTGGCCGGTGGTCAGTGAGCTGGGGCTGAAGACCCCGCTATTAAAGTTGACTCAGGCGGCACCGCTGACGAGGTTGCGGGAAGACTATCTTTCGATGGCCCGAGTTCCCTCAGGGCGGCTAAAGCCGGGTTTGATTCAACACGACTTACGGCGCGGCTTGAAGCCGCGCCCCTTCAAAACAAAACCCGGATCGGGCAGCCTCTAAGCGGCGTCCTTCCCCGAACCACTTGAATTAGCCGAGCCCGTTTGCAGCGAAGACTGGCCACTGACCACCGACCACTGGCCACTGCTGTTGCACGTTCCTTCCCCGATGGTGCAAAGGTTTTCTCTTATCTTCCGGCGAGGGCCTTTCTGCGTGTTCTACCTGTGACATTTGGTGGCCCTAACTCTCGACAGATGATAGAGTTGCTCTCCCCTGCACGAATGGTCGTGCCTTGGCCTACCGCTTGCTTAATTCCTGCTAGGCCGGATGCGCCACATCTGGAGTTGCGAAAGAGAGATTCCAGAACGCGGGCATAAAACACTTGGGGATGCCCACGATATCCGGAGAAACAGGGAAGAGAGCCGAAGATAACGGCCGAAAGGGAAATGGGCCCAGCGTTAGAGAAGTCAGGGCAATCGATCCTATGAGAACGAACCTCGCTACTGTGCTCGATCCGAACCGCCGCAGCAACGATGCGGGAGAGTTTGAAACCGCGCTTCGCCGCCGCATTGTGGGGCAAGACCAGGCGGTGGAGAAGGTCGTCGAGATTTATCAGATGTTTCTGGCCGGCTTGAATGCTCCCGGACGCCCGGTGGGGAACCTGCTGTTCCTGGGACCGACGGGCTCGGGCAAGACGCGTGTGGTCGAAGCCATGGCGGAAGCGCTGTTTGGCGACTCGCGCGCCTGCATCAAGATCGATTGCGCAGAATTTCAACACTCGCACGAAATTGCGAAGTTGATCGGCTCGCCTCCGGGATATTTGGGTCACCGCGAGACGCATCCTTTGCTGACGCAGGAAGCGTTGAATCAGTGGTTCACCGAGAAGCTGAAGCTCTCGATCCTGCTGTTTGACGAAATTGAAAAGGCCAGCGACTCGTTGTGGCAGTTGCTGCTGGGAATTCTGGATAAGGCGACTTTGACTTTGGGCGATAACCGCCGCGTGGATTTGTCGCAGTGCATCATCATCATGACCTCGAACCTGGGGGCGGGCGAGATGATGAACCTGGTCGACGGCGGATTTGGCTTTGCTCCGAAAGTTGTCGAAGTCGACGAATCGTTCGACGACAAGATTCAGCGCACGGCGGTGGAAGCGGCGCGGCGCAAGTTCACGCCCGAGTTCATGAACCGCATCGACAAGACGGTCGTGTTCAAGACGCTGCGCGATGAGCATCTGTCGCAGATTCTGGATATCGAACTGGGCATGGTGCAGCAGCGTGTGCTGATGGCCGCGGGCACGAACCAGTTTGTCTTCAACTGCACGTCGGCGGTGAAAGAGTATTTGCTGAAGGAAGGCACCGATCCGCGATATGGCGCGCGGCACCTGAAACGCGCGATCGAGCGGAATCTGGTGTTCCCGCTGGCCAACCTGGTCGCGACTGGACAGGTGAAGCTGGGAGATTTCGTCCGCGTCGACATGGCTTCTGAGAACAAGATGATTTTTGTCAAAGAAGCCGAGAACGCGATGGCGCCGGTCCTGCTCGAGCGCTACGGAGCTGCGGCTGCGAACCAGCCGAACTCCAAGGCAGCCAAGACGGCGGCGAACAATCGGCGCGACTTCGGCGCGCCGGGGCCGTCGGTGGCGGAGAGTAAATAAGTTCTGGTAGGTAACATCCTTCTCGCCTGACCGCATCTCGCGAGTTGGTTCTCATAGGCGCCGGGAAAATTTTCCTGGCGCTTTTTTATTGTCGTGAACTTCGGCGGTTCTCTTTGATACTGGTTATGAGGGTCGCGACGACTGCGAAAGCGAACGCGATCAGGGCGGGGTGAGGCATTGGATGGTATGTGGTGCGGGTCCAAAGGCGAAAGAAAAAGTATAGGAACAAGATCAGAAATGGGTACAGGATGCGATGCGTGAGCTTGGGTGCGTCGGGATCCCTGGTCAAGAGGGCTGCGAAGAACAAAGATGCGGCGAAGACGAAAGCGATTAAAACTAGGACCATGATCGGTGGTTGATGGTCGCGGTCGATCCCGGACTGGGCGTAAATATAGGAGAAAATGAAGACGAAGAGGCCCAGGCTGCCGTAAGACAGGCGCAGTTGATAGCGTTGGTGCCAGGGCATTGGGTGCGCGACTCGATCGTAGCCCTTTTCGAAGCACGCGTCGCAGAGCGTGATCAGGCCGGGGACTTCGCGGCGGCAGTATTGGCAGCGGGCCATGGGTCTATCTCAGATGCTGAGGAAATTTGAGCACTCCCGCCGCTTGTTCTGTCCTTACGAAGGTAACCTTCTATTACTCGTCATTCGACTCGGGTTCTGGGTTCGTCGATTGCCCAAAATGATTTGTTCACCACAGAGGGGCACAGAGGAAGTCTTAGTGCGCTGCCAGGCTGGTGTTTAGTTGGTCGAGCAGGGCTGTGTTTTTTTCCAGGGCTTGCTGCAGGATCCAGCCTTGTTTTTCGGCGACAGGCCAGTCTTGCGCTTCGACGGCTTCGGTTAGGCCGGGGAGTTCCAGGTGGGCGTAGGTGTAGCGGGCGCCGTAGAGGATGTGTTTGAACCAGGGGCGTCCGGGGATGCCGTCTGGGTTGAGCCAGTTGCGTTCTAGTTGCATCATGCCGTGGTTTAGGGTGGCGGCTTTTTGGGGGTCGAGCTTGTTGGTTGAGAGTGCTTGGGTGATTGCTGCGTTTAGTTTTTTGCCGGCGGATTCGAAGTTGTCGATGGCGCCACTTATGTTCGTTAGGTCGAGTTGCTGCTCTGCGGTGGCTTCGTGAGAATTCCCTGATGGGCCATTGGTGGCAGCAGCTAACAACAGGTCCTTCGACTGCGCGCGCTCATTCGAGCGCGCTCCGCTCAGGATGACAGTTTTATTTTTGTTCGCTAATTCGCTCACGAATTGGCGGATGTTGCTGGCGTAAGTTGCGAAGTCGAAGGGGAGTAAGTCGGCGTTGGCCAGGCGGAGGGCTGTTACTCCCCAGAGCTGCGACATTAATGTGTGATATTTGTAGCCGGGGTCGCCGAAGTGGTTCATCCAGAAAAAGTCGTCGTAGGCGGAGTGGTAGACGCCGTAGTCGCCGACGAAGCCGAGGCCTAGCACGGGCATTCCGATGAAATTTAGAAAGACGGTGTGGTCGCTGCCGCTGCCGATGCGCGTGTCGGCGAGAGTTTCGCCGGCGACGCCGGAGTCGTTGAACTGGCTGGATTGACTGCCTTCTTTTTTCTCTCGCTCGACTCTTTCTTTCCAGGCGTCGTAGAGAGTTTTGCCGGAGGGGTCTTGCAGCGTGCGCGTGGTCTCTTCGAGCATGGGCGCGAGCGACGCGACGGCTTGTCCGTAGAAGTTAGGGCCGCTGGTGGCTTCGTCGACGTTGATGTAGGCGACGGCTCTGGCGCGGAGTTCGTCGGAGAATTGTTCTCCCCATTCGGTTGAGCCGGTGAGGCCGACTTCTTCTCCGTCCCAACTGCAGACGATGAGCGTGCGGCGCGGGCGCTTGCCTTGCTTTTTGAGTTCACCTAGCGCGCGAGTCATCTCCATCATGCTGGCGGTGCCGCTGGAGGGGTCGACGCCGCCGAAGACCCAGGCGTCGCGGTGATTGCCGAGCACGACCCATTCGTCAGGAAGGTCGGAGCCGCGGATGCGGCCTTCGACGACGTAATAAGGTTGAACGCGATTGTCCATTTCGATTTTAAGATGGACTTTCTCTTTTTCGCCGCCGAAGCGATAAGGGAAGCCGAGTCCTCCTTGCCACTCTGGAGGAGCGACGGGGCCGTCGAGATTTTCGAGCAGCGGTTTGGCGTCGTGCCAGGAGATAGCCAGTGCCATGATTTTTGGCGCTGAGACGGCTTGCTCGATGGGAATGCGCTTTGCGCCGGGGACTGAAGCCCATCCGGGAGTTTGCGGATCGCCGGGGACCATGAAGTCGTAGGTGATGGCGCCGCGCTGAATGTGATATTCCGGGCCCCACGGGCCGTCGGGATCGACTGGGCCTTTTTTGTAGCCGTCTTCGAGCGGATCGCTGTAGACGAGCATCGCGGTTGCGCCTTCGCGCTGCGCGGTGAGCGCTTTGAATCCGCGATAGGAATAAGGGTTGGAGTAACGCACTAGAACAATTTTGCCTTTGACGCTGATGTTGTTCTTGCGGAGGAGATCGTAGTCTTCGGGATTTCCGCTGTGCGCGTAGACGACCGGCGCGGTGACTTCTCCGGAGATGGACATGCCAAGCCACGCGCCCGAGATGGCGGGATTCTTCGAATCGTCGTCGCCGGGGATGGGAGTTTCTTTGAGCAGAGCCGTGTAGTGCGTCGGCGTTGTCATTTCTAACGATGCGGATTTTGGGTTGGTGCCGTAGACGTCGTAGCGGTGGATCACGACATCTTCGAGGCCTTGCTTCTTCCATTCGTCGCGGATGTATTCGGCTAGCTCGTTGTTGCGTTTGGATCCGGCAACGTGGGGCTCTTGCGTGAAGGTGCGGTGCTGGCGGCGCTCTTCGTCGGGGCTCGGGATGGACTTGAAAGTTTTTTCGGTTTCGGCTTCGCGCGTGGCGGATTTGGGAGTGAAGCCTAGGATTTGTGCTTGGGCAGTCGAGATTAGAAATAAGGTGGGGATTAGATAGCGCGCGATTGTCATTTGCGCTTGCGATTGTATCGCAGGGGTCGGGAAAAGGCTTTCACCACAGAGGGCACAGAGGTGCACAGAGGAAAATCTTCAACTACGAAGGGCACGAAGGATCATTAAAGAGATCAAAGTCCCCACCCTGTCTCGCGAAGAGCGCGAGACAAGGGTGGGGCACCCGGTTTCTTCTATCTCGCTTTTAGGATTTCGTCTAGCAGGTTGGGTTTGGATTCGTCGCGGACTAAGTGCGCATATTTTTCGCCGCCGTGATAGTCGATTTTGTAGGTCTTGTAATAGTCGGTGTTTTCGACTAACAGGTCGATACTTGCGCTGGAATTTTTTGCGGCTTTGATGGCTTCGCGCAGGATGTCGCCGGTGAACTTGCGGCCGTTTACGGCGATGACCTTCATTCCGGGGCCGATGCCGGCTTTGGCGGCTAGTTCGCCTTCGATGGTGTCGGCGATTCCGCCGTCGTTGTTGACTTCGAGGCCGATGGAGAAGGCTGACGGGACGAAGTGATAGGCGCCTGCGGCGTCGTTCAACATTTCAGACGGCGTGTCGTCGTAGACGAGTTTCCATCCGGAGCCTTCGATGCCGCCTAGCGGCGCGCCGGGGCCGTGATTGGTTAGGCGCTCGGTCCAGAAGCCGCGCCAGTCGTAGGCTACGACCTGGTTCAGCGTGTTGACTACATCGTCGAAGGTGTAGGTCTTGAGCGCGGGGCCGGTTGAGGGCGCGCCGTGGAAGAGATGGCAGAAGTCGTCGATGGATTTTTTGTTTTTCGACTGCTGGCGGATGATTACGTCGGCCCAGAGCCAGTTGAGCGTGTCTTCGTTGTAGAAGTCGACGCCACGGCGCTCCGAGTGCCAAGCCTCGGGAGAGAAATAAAGTTCCGGGGCGGCGTCGGCGGTGTCCTGCAGGTTGCGCCACTGGCGGCCGGGGAGGTGGTCGAGCGCGGAGGCGGTAAGCGCGAGATCGTCGCGGTCCTGCGGCGCGGAGAGCAGACCGCTGCGCGCGGTGAGCACGAAGCCAAGATAGTTGGTGAGGCCTTCGTAGACCCAGAGCAGATCGTCCTGCATGGGCTGCTCGTAGTCGGGCGTGGCGAGATCGTAGGGGCGGCGGAATTTTCCGTTCCACGAGTGCACGTATTCGTGCGGCAGCAGGCCGGCGGAGAGCCGGCGGCCCGAGTCATCGATCATGGAGCGCTCGTCGACGCGGCTGTCGTCGGATTCGTGATGCTCGAGGCCGAAGTGTGCGACGTGGTCGCTCAGCGTGTAGAGAAAGTGGTAGTCGCGGTAGTGATGCGCGCCGAAAAGTTTCTGCGCCTGATCGACGAGGCTCTTGTAGCGGTCCCAGGTTTCGGCGGGAGGTTCGAGCGCTGCAGCGCTGTCGGCGGCGATGTCCATTTCGGTGGGCGGATCTTGCGCGAGCGGGACGACTTTCAGGAATTCTCCAGTAATGACGGGAGAGTCGACGAGCGTCGTCAGCGGAGCGGGTGCGAAATGGATTTCATTCCCGCTCTGGCTGGCGATGGGAAGCGGCGTGCCGAACTTCCATCCGTCAGGAATTTTCAGGGAGGCGGTGAAGTTGATGTCGTCAGATTTGTAGCCTTTGGGGTAGAGGAGAACCTGATTCCAACTCACGATTGCGAGTTTGTCGGTGGCGGAGGAACCGGCGGAAAATCCGCCTTCGAAAGTGGCGGGAGAGAGAAAGTCGAGGTCAGCAGAAATTTCCGAGACTCCGGCGGGGACGTCCACATGGAAGGTCCATCCGTCGAGGAGGTCGCGGCGCCATTTGAGTTCGGTCGTGCCGGAGCGGAAGTGCAGTCCCGCGAGATCGTTGATGGGACCGGTAGGCGCGTGCTCGCCGGGCATCCACTTGGGGTAATAAAGAGTAAGGTCGCCGGCGCTCGCGGGGATGGTCAGCGTGGCGTGGAAGATTTTGCGCGGCGCGTGCGTGGCGTCGACGGAAAGAGTGATGTTGGGCGTTGCGGCCAGGCTGCAGACGGAAAGCGTGAGAACGCAGACTGCTGCACGGAAATGGCGGAGTTTCATTGGTTGCGGTCCCCTGATTGGGCTGACTTGTTGGTTCACCAGCAGAACTCAAGACTATAGCAGCCGGGGAAGCGAGGCGGAAAGGCAATCGGTTCGAAGACCTTCACGTCAGTGATGAGTCACTCGATTCGATGCTGCTATGATGCGGCTGCATGTCGCGGCGGGGAAAGTTCATCACGTTTGAGGGGCTGGACGGCACGGGCAAGAGCACGCAGTTGCGAAAGCTTGCCGCGGCGCTGCGTGAGGCGGGGCACAAAGTCATAGAAACGCGGGAGCCAGGCGGGACGGCAACCGGGGAGCAGATCCGGAAGGTGCTGCTGCATTCCGGGACGGCGGGACTATCTCCGCTGGCCGAGATGGCTTTGATGTTCGCGTCGCGGGCGCAGAATATTGCCGAGGTGATCGAGCCGGGGCTGGCAGCGGGGGCGATTGTATTGTGTGATCGATTCACGGACTCGACCGAGGCATATCAGGGAGCGGGGCGGAAGCTGGGAAGCGAGGCGGTGCGGGAGTTGCATCGCGTGCTGTGCGGGAACCTGCAGCCGGACCTGACGATACTGCTGGAAGCTAATCCGCATACCAGCGTGAGCCGGGCGCGGCGCAGGAACAAGCGACATTCGAAGTCGGCGGGGCGCAGTCACGACGAGAATCGCTTTGAGCAGGAGACGCGGGCGTTTTTCGGGCGCGTGCGCGAAGGGTTTGCGGCGATTGCCAGGCGCGAGCCGGGGCGGGTGGTGATTGTGGACGCACGCGGGGCTCCGGGGCAGACGCAGGAGAAGATTGTGGAGATTGTGAAGAAGAGATTGAAGGTTTGAAAACTTTTCACCACAGAGTCACAGAGTCACAGAGAAAACAAAATCTGAAAATGGTCTTCTCTGTGACTCTGTGACTCTGTGGTAATTTTTGCTTCCCGGTGTGGCATGGGATTTTCTGACTTTCACGGCAACTCTGAAATCGTTCATCGCCTGCGCGACATGCTTGCGCGGGAGCGGTTTCCTCATGCTGTCGTGCTGGCTGGCGGCCAGGGGGCTGGGAAGTACACGCTGGCGCTGATGCTGGCGCAGGCGATGAACTGCCTGAATCCCGTGAAGACCGACGGGCTGCCCGACTTCTGCGGCAAATGCGCGAATTGCACGCGCATCGCTATCGCGGCAGATCTCGACGCGCGCTTTGCCGAGGCCGTCGAAGCCCGGGAGAACTTGCGCGAGACCGATAAGAAAGAGACGCGCATTTTTGTGCAGACGCATCCGGATGTGCTGGTGGTGCCGCCCGATCCGCCGCAGATGATGATCAAGGTGGACCAAGTGCGGCGGGTGATCGAGACCATTTATTACCGGCCGGCGGAGGGTCGGGAAAAGATTTATATCTTTACGGACTCTGCCTTTATGAAAGAAGCGGCGAACTCGCTGCTCAAGGTGCTCGAGGAGCCTCCGGAGTTTGCGACGATTTTCTTGCTGACCGAAAATGCCGGAGAGTTGCTGCCGACGATTCGTTCGCGGTCGATGGTGTTTACGCTGGGCGCGCTGCCGCCGAAGGAGATTGAAGAATATCTGGCGAAGAACCGGCCGGAGTGGAAGGCGCCGCAAAGGGCGCTGGTGGCGCGGCTCTGCGAGGGAGCGGTCGGGCGGGCGCGCGGATTTGATCTGGAGAGTTACGTCGCGGCGCGGGCGAATGCGCTGACGGTTTTGAAGTCGGCACTTGTTGGCGGGGAGCATAGCGAGCTGTTCAAGGTCACCGAGTCATATCGTCCGGGAGCGGAGGGGCGGGAGAAGACTGAGCAGCTGATTCGCACGATGTATTCACTGCTGCGCGATCTGATGTTTGTGCAGAATGGTGCGGGCGAATTGGTGCGGAACACGGATATTGCGTCGGAGTTGAAGCGGCTGGCCGAGTCGGCGGATTTTGAGTGGATTGCGGCGGCTTCGGATCGATTGGCCGAGGTCGAGCGTGGGATGCGGAGGAATCTGTTGCGATCGCTGTCGCTGGACGCGTTCGCCGCGGGCGTGGAGACGGCGTAACTACCTGAGCCAGTGCTTCCTTTTGGCATAAGCGCGCAATGTGCGCGACAACTCAAAGAACTGGTCAGGAGGCTTCGGTGTCATTGGCTTATCGTCAACGGTCGCGTAGCACTGGTAGACCTGTTTCGTGAAGTTGGGGGTCGTCAGTTTTATCGACGAGTCGGGTATGTCAGTCACGGTGATATACATCCCGTTTGGGCAATGGACAGAGCAATAGTCGTCGCGCATTGCGTTGAAGTCCCCATCAAACCACCCGCGGATGAGTTCATGGAACTCTTCCGGGCTTAGCTTGGCCCTCTTTTTGCCCTTAGCTCGCGTAAATGCGTGTCCGTCAAACTGCGCCACGCCATCGCTTATTGTGAGATGGAAGGCGGGGCATTTACCGTAGCAACCAGATGCAAAGTAATCAAGCGTGATGTCTTTGACGTCGTCCGGGTAGCTTTGCTTCAGAATAGGCGTATCGCTCTTTGGAAAGCCCGAAAACAATGCAATGCACTCGTCCTTCGCGCTCTTATGAGTTTCGGTCGCCTGTTGCCCGGAAGCGGTGAAAGCGAGGAGGGGCACGATCAGGACTAACGGACTCAATCGCATGGTTTAGCAATATGGCGCGTCATTCATGAGAATACAACTAAAAGCAGAAGGCCCCAACGGGAGGACAGCTTCATTGACTTCGCCCGCTTGCCATCCCTAAGATGGCAGCCCAGTGATCGGGCAGACGATTTCCCATTACCGCGTTACGGAGAAACTCGGCGACGGCGGAATGGGTGTGGTTTACAAAGCCGAAGACACACGACTGCACCGCTTTGTCGCGCTGAAGTTTCTGCCAGACTCGGTTTCGCGCGATGCGCAGGCGCTGGCCCGCTTTCAGCGGGAGGCGCAGGCGGCTTCGGCGCTGAACCATCCCAACATCTGCACCATCCACGACATTGGCGACCAGGGCGGCCACGCGTTTATCGCGATGGAGTTTCTGGAAGGCGTCACGCTGAAGCAGCACATCGGCAGCCGGCCGATGGAAGTGGAGCAGATACTTTCCCTTGCCATCGAGATTGCCGATGCGCTGGACGCGGCGCACGGCAAGGGGATTGTGCATCGCGACATCAAGCCGGCAAATATTTTCGCGACCGAGCGCGGTCACGCCAAGATTCTGGATTTTGGACTGGCGAAGGTTGGCTCAGGGCAGGACTCGCTGTCGCACTCGCAGCCGACGATGGAAGCTTCTCCGGAACATTTGACGAGTCCGGGCACGACGCTGGGGACGGTCGCATATATGTCTCCGGAGCAAGTTCGCGCCAAAGAACTGGATGCGCGGACGGACTTGTTTTCGTTCGGCTGCGTGCTCTATGAAATGTCCACCGGAACCCTGCCATTTCGCGGGGAGAGTTCCGGCGTGATTCTCGAGTCGATTCTCAGCCGCACGCCGATCCCGCCGGTGCGAATCAATCCCGATGTTCCGGCTGACCTGGAACGAATCATCAGCAAATGTCTGGAGAAGGATCGCGACGTACGTTATCAATCGGCCTCGGAACTGCGGGCAGATCTGAAGCGATTGAGGAGGGATACGCAGACGGGGGCGCTTCCAGCCCCGGTCGCGCGGGAAAAAAGTGACTGGCAACACAAGGTGGCCATCGGAGCGGCAGCGGTGCTGGTTCTGGCGGCTCTGGTCTGGTTGGGCACGACTTATTTCACTTCGCGGACAAAAATAGATTCCATCGCGGTCCTGCCGTTTGTGAATGGGAGCAACGATCCGAACACGGAGTATCTGAGCGACGGCCTCACCGACGGCTTGATCGACCGGCTGTCGAATATTCCCAAAATCAAGGTGATGTCGCACAGCGCAGTATTTCGCTACAAGGGTGGGCAGGCGGATCCGTTGGCGGTTGGGCGCGATTTGCATGTGGGCGCGGTGCTGACGGGGCGCGTCATCCAGCGTGGCGACAATCTGGAGATCAACGCCGAACTTGTGAATGCGGAAGACAGCAGCCACATTTGGGGGCAGCAGTACTCGGGCAGCATGGCCGATGCGCAAAACATTGAGGTGCGAGTCGCGAAAGAAATTGCCGCACGACTTGGCCCCAAGCTGAGCGGCGACGAACAGCAGCAACTGGCGAAGCGGCACACGGAGAATCCGGAGGCCTATCAGCTTTATTTGAAGGGACTCTACTGGTCGGGCAAGGCGACGCGTGAAGGGCTGCAAAAAGGCATGGATTATCTGCACCAGGCGATTGCCGCTGACCCGAGTTATGCGCTGGCCTATACCGGCCTGTCATATGCCTACCAGGTGGCCGATGACTGGTTTATGTCTCCGGCGGATTCGATGCCGAAGGCCAAGGAAGCTGCACAGAAGGCGCTGGAGCTTGATCCGTCGTCACCGCAGGCTCACACGCAGCTGGCGTGGGTTTATTGCTTCTATGAGTTCAAATGGGCGGATGCGGAAAAAGAAGTGCAGCGCGCGATTGAGTTGAATCCCGATTATCCGCTGGCGCACACGATTTATGGCTGGGTGCTGCTGGAGACGGGGCGGACCGAACAAGGCTTTGCCGAAAACAAGCGCGGCCTGGAGTTGGACCCGCTGTCGCTCGATGCCAATGTTTATCTGGGAATGAACTACTATCACGCGCGCCGTTACGCGGAGGCCATTGATCAGCTGAAGAAGACGACCGAACTTGCGCCTGAGTTCTGGTTCGCTCGGGCCTATCTGGGGCGTAGTTATCGTGCCGTGGGGCGTTTTCCCGAGGCCATTGCCGAAATGCAGAAAGCCGAGCAACTCTCCGGTGGAATCGCGGACACTGAGTCAGGATTGGCGGTGATCTATGCGATGCAAGGAAACAAGGCCGAAGCGCAGAAGATTCTCGGGAAGCTGAAAACGCAGACCGACCCATACGTTCCCTCGCAGAATATTGCGGCTGTCTACGCCAATCTCGGCGACAAGGATCATGCGCTCGAATATTTGCGGAAGGGTTTCGCGGAGCACTCCATCTACATGAGTTTTGCCGGGGTTGATCCGGAACTGGATTCGCTGCGATCGGATCCGAGGTTTGTGCAGTTGCTCGGCGAGATGGGGTTTAAGAGGTAAGAACAGTCAGTTTAGCCAGGCTCCTTCGCCTTGACCCCAGATGGTGCCCCCATCATTTTGCGAGAGCACGGTCACTACGATGTCTATGCCCTCTCCCTAGCTGGGCTCAAGTAAGTAGGGCGCCGTCCGATTCGCGCCCATGAGTATTTCATCTCTATGCGAATTCACCATTGACTCGCTGACTCCAGCGGTGACAAGATTCATCCCTCCTAGTCGTCGTTTTCTGCAATTGGTCTTATTGCCCGACATGTTTGCGTCTTTTGTCGGGTACATCAAAAATCGTCAGCCAAGGGGAGGGACCTGGAATGGGAACACTAGTAAGTCAGAAGCAGCCGCGGGCAGCGGCCCCGATCAACAGCACACTGGAGAAGCAACTTGCGACCTACATGATGGTCGCTGCGGCAACCGGCGTTGGAGTTCTGGCGCTCGCGCACCCATCCGACGCGGAGATTGTGTACACGGCGACCAACCAGGTATTGAACCAACCCGATGGCGTCACCGTGGACTTCAACAACGACGGCATTGTCGACATAAAGTTCTTCGATCAAAGCCGCGGATACGGCACCGTTCTATGGGCTTACGCCTCGGGGCAAAACCGGTTCATGAGCGCGAGTTATCCCGGCAACTCTGTGCTGCCCTGGGGAAAGCGCATAGGGCCCAAAGGAACATTCAATTCGCACTGGGCCTTCCTGGCTGGCGCGAATCATCACTTCGGATCGTGTGTTACGTACGGCGGGCCCTGGATCAACAAGCGCGGATTTTATTTGGGCGTTCAGTTTTCGATCGGCAGCGAGATTCACTATGGCTGGGTGCGGCTGACGATCACTCCAATTTGCACGGTTGGCAAGGAAGTGATTACTGGCTACGCCTACGAGACGATTCCGAATAAGCCGATCCTCGCGGGGAAAACGTCTGGGCCGAAGGTCGCGAACGTGGGCGAACCGGATGAGGTTCTGGCTCCGTTTCATCAGCAGGGTAGTTTAGGGACGCTGGCCCTTGGAGCCGGGGGAATGAGCATTTGGCGGCGCGAGGAAGAAGTGGCGTAGTTCGATTGTGAGGTGCCGTCGCTCCGCGACTCTGCTGCGGAGCGGCGGTTACCCAGCGCTTACGCGCTGGGCTAGATGAAGGTCGCCCCTGGGGGGCTCGTCAGGAGTACTCTGCTCCATTGGGTTTGTGCGGCTGGGTTTGTGCGGCGTTGAGGCGCATTGGCCGAAATCGAGAACAATTCTGAACCCTCCAATAATCAGTCGGCCGCTGACATCATCAGTCCGAACCAGAACAACATCCAGGCTGACACGCCAAGACCTAGCGCCGAGAGCCAACGTTTAAACTTCAGGGCAACAGCGAAGCCTAAGGCGATTCCGATGAGAGCCAATATGAAGCCGTTGCCGTAGACCACGAGTTCGTTTCCGTTATGTACGCGACCACCCATCTCGACGAATATGAGAGCGCCGCACCCTACTGTCGCCGAAGCGGTCGGGAAAACCATCGCCAATGCAATGAGTATGCGATCAGCTTCGGCGCTCCATCGCGATAAAAGGCCAACCCAGGCTATAGCCACGATGATCAGTGGCGCGCCTAGCACCGCCCACCAGACTGCGAACGACATTTTGAGCCCTCCACTGGCCTAGTATAAGGTTCAACAATCGATAAAACGTGTAGCCTCTTTCGAGCGGAGAGGTAACCAGTCTCACTGGTTACCTCTGGCATCTCCTTCTCATCTCTGGGAATGCTCTAATAGCTATACGTTTCAATCGGTTGGGCGGATAACTCTGGTGGTTCTACTCCCTTCGGAGAGATTGCCGGGGTCAAGTCTGCCGCCTATAATCGGGTCACTCTGGTAGACGATTCTCCGTCAGGTTCCGGGTAGGGCGCAGAAGGGCGAAGCATGTCTGCACGCATGCTCTTCGGCGAAGGTTTGGTGAAAAGGACAACGCCCGGATATGCGAAAGCGCCTGCAACTCGCACTGATGCTGACGGCTGGCACAACGATTGCGACCTCCTTAATTTTTGCGCCCACGGTGTCTGCCGCCGAGGGCGATGAACCCGCGTCGCACCTGACGGCCACTACCGACGAGCACGGACGCACGATCTACGTGAACAACGATGACGCGTCCAAAGCGCGGCCGGCGCCCGTGCCGCAGCCGAAGCGGTCGTCGCTGGTGTATTGGAGCACGAAAGAGAATCGCTGGAAGCCGGTGCCGGGAGCGCATACGGCCTCGATGCAGGCGGCGCGGTCGGCGGCGGCTGAGATCACGCAGTACTACGGCCATGATTCGACCAAGTCGGCGAACGCGAAAATTGTGGCGGCGAACTTCCGCGGGCATACGGCCACGCCCGAAGAAGTTGATGAGTCAATTGTGATGGCGGCAGCGCGGCACAACGTCGATCCGAACCTGGTGCGGGCAGTGGTGAAGGTGGAGTCGAATTTCAACTCCAATGCTGTCTCGCGCAAAGGTGCGATGGGGCTGATGCAATTGATGCCGTCCACGGCGCGCTCGCTGAACGTGAAGAATCCGTTTGACCCCGATCAGAACGTCGATGCGGGGGTGCGGCACCTGAAGCAGCTGCTGGAAAACTACGGCGGCGATGTGAACCTGACGCTAGCTGCTTATAACGCTGGATCGGGCGCGGTGGCGCGCAGTTCGGGAATCCCGCGCTATGCGGAGACGCAGAACTATGTGCGCCGGATTACGAATCTTTACTACGGCGGATTTGATCTGGGGCCGCAGGGACCGGCGCGCGATCCTGTGCGGGTTCAACGGGATGCGCGCGGCGTGCTTTATATCAGCAACACGGAGTAGGTGGGCGGCATCTGTTTTAGAGATGTTGTGAGGAATCCGTGATACATGTGGTGAGGAAAAGCAGGTTCCTCACTTCGTTCGGAATGACAAACCTTAGTTAAGTCGGAATGGCAACAGTTTTATTTAATTTCTCTCAGGCATCAAGGGCAGTTCAACTGCAAACGGCGGAACGGGACAGTTAGCGGACCGACGAAATTGAAGAGCTTACAAGGAATCAGATCAGGCCGGCGCGCGACGCGCTGGGCGGCGCTGCTCGTGATGGTGGCGTTGCCTGGAGTGATGGCCTATGCCCGTCCGCATCACAGCGAGAGCTGGGCGCGCGACCGCTTTGCTGCCGCCGAGCGCATGCGCGAAGCGCTCAACGGGCGGCCTCCTGCCGACCGCACGCGGCACGACTACCAGCGCGTGCTTAACGCCTACCGCAGCGTTTACTACGGAGCCCCCACTTCTACCAAGGCCGATCCCAGCGTCGTGGCTGTTGCAGAGATGCTGGTCGAGATGGGACGGCGCTTTGATGACGACAAGATTCTGAAATCGGCAATCGGCCAATACAAGTTTTTGCGGCGGGAATATCCGGGCAGCAAGTATCGCTGTGACGCGCTGTTTACCATCGGCGAGATTTATCAGGATGACCTGAACGATCCCGAGCAGGCGCGGTCGGCATTTGAGGAGTTTCTGCGGCGCTATCCGCATAACCGGCTGGCGGATGATGCGCAGCAAGCGATCACGCAGTTGAATCGTGCCGCGGAGGACGAGAAGAAGGCTGCCACGAAGAAGAAGCGCGGGAAGGAAGTCGTCGCGGATGGCGGCGCGAAGGATTCGGCGCCTGCTACGGCGAAGGATGCAGTCGGCAAGGATTCATCGGCGAAAGAGGCTGAGACTCGGTCAGATGCTGATGCCTCCGGTGTGCATCACTCTGGCAAGGTGCCGCGAGTCACCGGCATTCGCCACTGGTCGACGCCGGACTACACACGCGTGGCGATCGATCTGGAGAACGAAATCAAGTTCGGTTCGCAGCGCATCGCGGACCCCGACCGGATCTTTTTCGACCTGCGCGACACCAAGCTGGCTTCGACGCTGGTCGGGAAAACGTTCGACGTCGACGACGGCTTCCTGAAGAAGATTCGTGTGGCGCAGTTTCAGCCGGGGCGCACGCGCGTGGTGCTCGAGGTCGACAATCTCTCGGATTACGACGCGTTTCTGCTGCCGAATCCCTACCGGCTGATCATCGACATTCACGGAAAAGACGCACGCAAGAAAGAAAGTAAGTCAGCGCAGGCGAAGCTGACCAAGGAAGAAACGGCCGCGCTGGCCGATGTGGAAGCGCCGCCGAAAACGAGCGCCAAGCCGGATGTACCGAAATCTGAAGTGAAGGCGGACTTGAAGGCGCTGGCGGGAAAACCGGCCACCCAAACGGAAGAAATTCACGACAACGGCGCGCGCTCGAAGGAAGAGACCATCGATCCCGACCGAATGGGGGCAGCGCGGGCCGTGGTGAGCGCCGAGAACGCGGCGTTCAATGGCAAATCGAACACAAACTCAGCTACCAAAGACGCGCCGGTGAAGAAAGTCATCGTCGACAACGATGACGACGATGACTCGACTCCGGTAGAAGCAGCTGAACGCGCGGTGAAGCCGCGCTCTCGCACGAAATCGGTCGCCCATAAGACTGTAGCTCCAGCGGATGCGGACGACTCGTCAAGCGACGATGTGGCCTCGAACGATGCCCCTGCATCCAGCGTGCGGAGCAGGTCGCGGCTAAGTTCCTCGCGAAGGGCGAATGATCTCGACGTTCGCGAAGCGCGGCCGACGGCCGGCGGCGACCGTTCGCTGATTCGCGCGCTGGGATTGAAGATCGGCAAGATCGTCATCGATCCCGGCCACGGCGGGCATGACACGGGTACCATCGGGCCCGACGGGCTCGAGGAGAAAGATCTGGTGCTTGAAGTTGGCCGGCGGCTTGGCAAGATGCTGGAGTCGCGGCTGGGCGCCGAAGTGGTTTATACGCGCAAGGACGATACGTTCATCCCGCTCGAAACCCGCACGGCAATCGCGAACCAGCAGCGCGCCGACCTCTTTATCTCCATTCACGCCAACTCCAGTCACGACGAGACTGCACGCGGCGTCGAGACCTATTACCTGAATTTCACGTCATCGCCTGAGGCCCTCGAAGTGGCGGCGCGTGAGAACGCGGTCTCCGAGAAATCGGTTTACGAGTTGCAGGACTTGGTGAAGAAGATCGCGCTGAAGGAAAAGATCGAAGAGTCGCGTGAATTTGCCGGGGACGTGCAGGAGTCGCTGCACTCGGGACTGGCGGCGAAGAGCCCGGCGATTCGTAACCGCGGCGTGAAGAAGGCGCCGTTTATTGTGCTGATCGGCGCAAATATGCCGTCGATCCTCGCGGAAATTTCATTCGTCAGTAACCCCACCGACGAGCACCGGCTTGAGACCAGCGAATATCGCCAACGCATCGCCGAGTCGCTGTATCGCGGCATCGCGAAATATGCTAATGGATTGAGCGGCGTGAAGCTGGCTAGCAAGATGGGGGCGGGGCAGTAGGGTCGGGCGTCAGGCGTCAGGCGTCGGGCGTGACCTCTGACTTCTGACTTCTGACTTCGGACTTCTGACCTCTGACTTCTGACCTCTGACTTCTGACCTCTGACTTCGGACCTCGGACCTGCAGTGATCCTATCGCTGGATATTGCGAACTCTTTGGCGTAGATTGCGGCTTGTCTTATGACTGCCGCCCCGGACGATTCTCTATATTGCAATCACTGCGGAACGGCCAACCCTCCTCGATCCGTCATTTGTTGCTCCTGCGGACACGTGCACACTCGCTCTCTAGAAATTCCGCAGCCGCAGACATCTTCTTTCGATCTAGAGCGCTGGTTCTGGATCGTTATCAGAATTGCTTGTGGTGTTGTTGTCTGCGTGGGCCATGTGTTGCCAGCAGGGAACGTTGTTATGAGCCCGATGTTGTTGGGGCAGATTGTTGCGACCTTCGCGATTCCAGTCTTGTTCGCGGTTTTACTAGGTTGGGGCAACTGGGCGAAGGCAAGCAGATGGTTTCTAGGTGGCGCATTGCTCGAAGTTGTTTTCGGGCTGATGCGCTCGATGGTGAGTCGAATCCACTACAGGTAGCCGGGCTCTTAATCATGGCAATTTGTGTGCCGCGATGCGCGCATCTTCGGTAATCAGTGCAGGTTCTTGCAGTAATTACGGCTGGGTACGGACGTACGGTTGCGGCCTCGCTGTGCGGCGTCTAATCTCCAGTGATCGGCTATGAACCTGAAACATCTGGATCGCCGCTCACATTCCCACCATCACCACCATCACTCCTCAACAGCCGGCGTGCGCAGCGCGATTTCGAAGCGCCGCAGCAACCGCATGGCGTTGAGCGCCTCCGTGGGGCTGACTGGGGAAGACCGCCAGAAGGCGACGTTCACCATTACGGCGCGCGCCACCAATTTGAATCGGCACGGCGCGGCAGTGGCGATCGACCGGCAACTACAGGTCGGCTCCACGATCACGGTGAAGAACCAGCGCGGGGAGCAAGTCCCGGCGCGCGTCGTCGCGCAGTTGGCTGCGCTGCAGGGCGTGCTGACTTACGGAATTGAGTTCGTGGACCAGGACGAGAGGGCAAAGAATTTTTGGGGGATTTCGTTTCCCGTTACTACCCAGGGACATTGAGTTGTGGTCTTAAGGGTTCCCGGCACTGACGTGCCGGGCTATTGAATTCCGTCGCTTCGCGATTGGGTGGTCTACTGCAGCTTGGCTTGTTCCGCTTTGGCTTGTTTCAGGATTGGAATCTCAGGGTCGGCGTCTTTCCAAAGAGTGAGGAAATCTTTGTAGGCCGCCAGGGCGCGGAAGCGGGCGGCGTCTTTGTCGGCGCTAGCTGCCGGGTTTGACTCAGTTCGAACGGGCGAGTCGCCCGTTCCCACATGACTTGTGCTTGCTTCCATGGCGGAGGCGCGAGCCAGCCCTAAGTGCGCGAGCGATCCCGTCCAACAATTCCACACGATGCCGCCGTGGTCGAGAATTTTCTGGAATTCGGCTGCGGCTTGGGTTGCTTGTCCGGCCGCGAGATACGCCTGGCCGCGAATATAAGTGGGATAAAGGCACGAGAGATTGGCGACGGACGGAATCGCGCCGAGTTCGATCGGCAGTGCCACTTGTAAAATGGTCAGCGCCGCCGTCGGATTTTTGTGATCGAGCGCGAGTTGCGCCTGGATCGCAGGCAGCCAGAGCGACTGCATCTGGGTGTCGAGCGGGAATCGCTTGCCGAGATCTTGAGCCAGCGATTCTGCCTGCGCAGTGTTGCCAGCCATGGCGAAGGCGAGCGCCGCTTCCTGCTCGACTGCTTTGCTGGTTGAGTAAAGCTTCCAGCCCTCGGCGGCTTGCTGGTTGGCTTCCTTCAGATTGCCAAACGCGGCTTCGCGCAAGGCCGCGTTTTCTTGCCAGATAGCTCCGGTTTCTTTGCTGTCGGCGCGAATCGCGGATTCAATGGATCTCTTCGTCAGTTCGCGCGCTTTCGCAAGACGCCCGCCAAAGGCCTCGGTATCGGATGCGAGCGCGAGGCCAAAGTTTTCGTAGTCCGGCTGGCCGGCAAACCATTTGTCCTGATCCGCAAGGGCGGGCGCGTCTGAGTGAAGAAACGAGATGCAGTAGAGCGCAGTGTGAAATCCAAAATCGTCGAACTTGTGTGACTCCGCCAGGTCGATGGTTTGGCGCGCGTCATCAAGGCGCTGCAAGCCAAGCTGCGCGCTGACCAGATTGGCGTACGGATTGGCATTGTCGGGCGCGAGGCGAAGTGCCTCGCGATACGACTCCGCTCCCTTTTCGTATTGGCCCTGCTCGAGGTAGACGTTTCCAAGATTGAGATGGGCGGAAGCGATGCGAGGGTAGCTGGTGATCCACGCCTGGTAGTTCTGCGCGGCTTTTTCCAGCTCGCCCGTGACGTCGTTGTAGTAGTTGGCGGTAATCGCCAGGCGTTCGCGCTCGCTGGCGTGGTCGCGCAATTCGAAGGCCTTGGCGAAGTACTCTTCCGCGCGCCCCATCTGGCTCTGGCTGGCGTAATCTCCGGCGACGGCGCGGTAACCAATAGCGAAGTTAGGGTCGAGTTCGATGGCGCGTTGATGGTAGGGAAGAGCTGCCGCGGAGCCTTTTTCGCGTCCAATTTTCACGCCCACGCTGTAGGCCTGCAGGGCTTCAAGCGACGAGGTGGTCGCTTCGGCGAGCGGCACGTCAAATTTCTTCACCGTGGCCAGCGATTCTCCGAGTTCTTGTCGCAACTTCGTGGTGGCATCGCCTAAAGCGTCGAGGACTTTTTCTTTGCTCGATGCGGTGGATTGCTGTTGAGCCAGCGGATCACCGCTCTGGCAATTCACCGCTTTCAGGCCCAGAACGTACTGACTGCCGAGGCTGGCAATCGATCCGGCGATGTAGGCCTTGCTGGCCGAGCGCTGGCAGACTTCTTTCGCCACGTCGGGCGTGAGCGGTGTGCTGCGCGGCTTGGTCATCAGCTTCAGCGTGGCTGAGACCTTGTTGTCGGGAAGCACGTTGAGAAATGGCGATTGGTTGAGTGCGAGCGTCAGAGCGGTTTTGAGTGTGTCGTCGAAGACCGGATCGCCGGTGCTGTTGGCGAAGTCGGCTACGACAATCGTGTCTTTGTCGGTGAGGAGTTTGGGTTGACGGGAGCGGTAGTAGAAAGTTCCGGCGATTGCGGCAGTGATTACAAGTACAGCGGCTGCGAGCGTAGCGAGCTTCGCTCGACTTGGACGCTTCGACTTCGCTTCGGAGAGCTTTTCGATGGCGGCCGTCCCTATCTGTGACGTAGCCGACGGCGCCTGCGAGATTCTGCCGGATGCCGACGGCGAAGTGCGCTCGCCTGGGCGTGCGAATCCGCCCCCTGATCCATAGCCACTTCCGCTGCCGGAGATTCTGCCGCTCTCGGTGTCGCGCTTCAGGCGCTGCAGGTCGGCGCGAATTTCTGAGGCGTGCTGGTAGCGCAGTTCGCGGTCTTTTTCGAGTGCCTTGCGGATGACAGATTCGAGCCCGGCCGAGACGTTCGGATTAATCTCTCCCGGAGAGACCGGCTCGTCGCGCAGGATTGCACTGCAAATCTCGCCGGAACTCGAGCCATCGAAGGGCATCCTGCCCGTCGCCATTTCGTAGAGAACTGCGCCAAAAGAGAACAAATCGGTGCGCGAGTCGAGTTCTTTCGCTTTTACCTGCTCGGGCGACATGTAGGCCACGGTGCCCAACATGGCTCCCGGACTTGTCAAATACTCTTCCGCGGAATTGATGCGGGTTTCGGTGTTTCCGCTGGAGGCCTGGTTGACGGTCACTTTCGCCAGGCCGAAATCGAGGATTTTGGCGTGGCCGCGCTCGGTCACGAAAATGTTTGCCGGCTTGATGTCGCGATGAATAATGCCTTTGGCGTGCGCGGCTTCGAGGGCGTCGGCGATGTCGATAGCGAGCGGAAGGAGATGATCGAGATCGAGCTCGCGGCCGGCGATACGGTGCTTCAGGGTCATGCCGTCCAGGTACTCCATGACCATGTAGTGGCGGCCGTTGTCTTCGCCGATGTCGTAAATAGTGCAGATGTTCGGATGGCTGAGCGCCGAGGCCGCCTGGGCCTCGCGCTGAAAGCGGTTGAGAGCTAACGGGTCGCGAGCTACATCTTCGGGCAGGAACTTCAACGCGACGAATCGTTTCAGACGCGAATCTTCGGCCTTGTAGACCACACCCATCCCGCCGCCGCCGATTTTCTCGACGACGTGGTAGTGAGAAATGTCTTTGCCGATCACTTGGGCGAATGTTACGTCGCTGATCACAGCAAGTCAACGAAACCGGGGGAGGCCGAACACGGGAACGCGATGGTCGACAGGTGAGATAAAACAAAGGGCGCCCGCGAACAGGCGCCCTCTTGACCAACTGCAACCGGATAGCAGCGGCTACTGCAGAGAACTGCTGACTTGCGAGAAGATGTTGCCGGAATTCGACCCGATCAGTCGCACCGTGCCCACAACAATGACGAGGACCACCGCGAGCATGACGGAATACTCAGCGACGTCTTGACCTTCTTGATCAGACCAAAGTTTGCGAATTGAGATACTCATAAATTTGTCCTTAACGCTCGCTTTCTTATGCCGCTCCGGTTGCCTGCACTGTAGTTGCAGGCTGGCCCGCTTGTTCGGGAAGATTCAGTCCCCAAGCTTCTTTCTCCTGGGCCATTGCCTGCAGCCCAACCTGAAATTCTGATGTTCCCTTCAGTTTTTTCGTCCACACCACGCGAAACTGCATTTTTCGCTGGCGATAGAAAACCGTGACCTCATCATGCAAATTCAGTTCGCGCCGCACCGCACCCAAACGGGCTCCGGAGGCGTTAAGATCCAGCGTGTGCACCAACTCTTCGAACGCATTCCCGGAGCTGTCTCTTCCCTTGACTCGCACGGGGAGCACAGCTTTGGTGCGACTCCCGCGGCGATGATTACTCGGACTCATGTTCCACCCACTATGAGTTTGCCGCCATTCTTCTTTTCTGTGAATGGCCCCGACGGGTAGGGAAGTCGCCCAATGGTGGGAGGGTTAAGGCCCAATAAATCAATGTCTTACAGCCTCGTAGAAACTTTTGTCGCGGCTTTGTGGTCTAATCAGAACAGTAGGTTCTCTCGGGTTCTTTTCATGAGAGTTTCGAATTCCGTCAGGGCAATTTTTTTCATTTTTCTAGTAGCGTCGAGCGCGAGCTTGGCCGCGAACGGTCCTGCAAAAGCACCTCTTTCACCGTTATTGCCGCAGCAATTCGCGGGCTGGCAACTGCAGGGCTCGGCTCAGACCAGCAGCGACCCTGCCACTGCGGATCCTACCAATGCAGCCATCCTGAAGGAGTATGGATTCTCTGATGTCTCTTCAGCCACGTACGTCCGCGATGACGGCCGAACGCTGAAAGTTCGCGCCGCGCGTTTTGCCGATGCCTCCGGTGCGTTTGGTGCTTATACGTTTTACGTACAGCCGGAGATGACGAAGGAACAAATCGGCGACCAGGGTTCGTCGCTGGGGCAGCGCGTTCTCTTTTATCGCGGCGTTGTTCTGGTGGACGCTTCGTTCAGCCAGGAATCGGTCATGTCGGGCGCCGAATTGCGCGAACTCGCGGGCGTGCTCCCGCGCCCTGGAGGCAGCGCTGCGAATCTGCCGACATTCATCGAGTTCATGCCGCGTCGCGGATACGTCGCGCACACACAGAAATACGTCATGGGGCCGCTGGCTCTGAATGCGCTGGCAGCCCCTGTTTCCGCAGATCTGGTGGACTTCGGCGCGAGCTCCGAAGTAACGTTGGGGCGCTACGGGACATCGAGCGGCGAAGCCACGCTGATGCTGATTTCGTATCCCACCCCGCAACTCGCCGCCGAACATCTCAAGCGCATCGACGCAGCGCATCACTTGTCCGAGCCGCAGGCCGGCGTCTCCACGATTGAGAACAGCGGCTCGTTTTCCGATCGGCGCACCGGCCCCATCATCGTTGTCGTCAGCGGACCTGTTTCCGACAGCGACGCGAAGTCGCTGGCAGGCATGGTGAACTATGAGGCCAGTGTTACCTGGAATAGTCCTGCGGCGAATCAGGAAGTGCGCGATCTCTACTCGCTGATTCTGAATGTTGTGATTCTCTGCGCTATCGTCGGTGGGTTCGCGGTCATTGCAGGTGTTGCCTTCGGTGGCTTCCGGATATTGATGAAGCGCTTGTATCCGGACAGAGTTTTTGATCGGCCTGAGCAAATGGAGTTCATCTCGCTGCACCTGACCGAAACTGCGGTCCAGGGAGCCCAGACCAAGACCCAAGCGGACGCGCCGGCGCCCCAAAACCCCGCCTGAGCCGGTTTAAGTGGCTTTAGAAAGATTGGTTTAGAAGGTCGGCCCTGGCCCTCCGTCTCAGATTGCTACACTCCCAGTGGATATTGATTGGTTTTGTATCTAATTGAAAACAAAGACATTTATTTCATAAAAATCGCTTGACACCCCCGTTTTTCGGCTCTTAAGATTTCGGCAGAAAGTTTTGACGGACTTTGCCTTCCGTTGGAACTATTCTCCCTTGAAGAAGAGGCCGCCCAGTTGCCGGGTGGCCTTTTCGTTTCTGCGCGCGAGATCCGGCGAGAGCGCGATGCGATAAGAGCGCGATTCAACCTGAGTAGGATTGCGTGTTGAATTGGTGGAACCGTTCGACCCAGTTTCCTCGTATCATTCATGGACACAATATTAGTTGTGTCAGCCGATTGCGAGTGAGCGGGAGGATCAGCATGTTCTGCGATGGATGCGGCAATGCAGTGCAAGCGGGGCAAGCTTTCTGCAGCCGGTGCGGCAAGCAGATTGTGGGGCCGGTGTCGGCCGCGTATGTTCCACCCAGCCGTGTGAAGGAGCACGTTCACCTGCTGGCGCTGATGTGGCTGGCCATCTCTGCCTTCAACGTGGTCGGCGGCGTAATTCTTTATGTGCTCGCCAATACTCTGTTCGCGCACATGAACGAATTGGGAGCGCCGCAGGGGACGAATTTCCTGCGCCCGCTGCTGACCGTGGTTGCGATTATCATCCTGGCCAAGGCGTTTCTCGGCTTTGTCACTGGATGGGGACTGCTGCAGCGCGAAAGCTGGGCGCGCGTGGTCGCGCTGGTGCTGGCATTCATTTCGCTCTTCAACATTCCGTTCGGCACCGCGATCGGCGTCTACACCATGTGGGTGCTTCTGCCCGGCCAATCAGAGAGGGAATATGACGCGCTTGTGCAGGCGAAAGCAGCGTGACGCACAAGCGTATCGATCGGTGAGTTCCACGCGTGCATGAGCCTTCGTGATCGACTCCAGCTTTACGCTTTGTGAGTCGCCATTTAGAATCGTTGACAGGCCGACGTAGCTCAGTTGGTAGAGCAGCCGATTCGTAATCGGCAGGTCAGCGGTTCAAGTCCGCTCGTCGGCTCCAGCCTTAACCACTTTTCCTTGCGGGATTCGTGAACTGGTGCATCGCTAAGATTCGAATACCTAGGTGGCAGCGCGACCACTGCTCTCAGTGACCGTTTCCTAATGGCACCTGCGAGTGGACGACGTGGTCCTAAAGTGCAACAATAAGCGACCATGAGCAACTGCAAAATGCTCTTCGCTCTATGGCTAGCCTGCGTCAGCACATGGACGACTGTCAGCGGTTCCTAGGGGAACCCTATGAAAAAGTCCACAGGTGGATCGACGAGTTCTACACCCAAGCTGGGCCGAAGCACAGACGATTTCGACATCATTGGGAAGGCGTAGGAGAAGTCGAAAAACTATTTGGACCCGAAGCCGCAAAAGCCGCCATTGTTCATATTCTTCGCGATTGCAGAAACGTTCCGAAAGCGGAAGACTACGAAAGTGGTGCTGCGGATGTTCTTGGTCTGAAGTCGGCTTGGCCCGTCTCCGCGTATATACGATACCCCGAGGAGGCATTTGCAACCTTGGTAAAATACACACTTGAAGGCCCGATGGCGATGGTTCTCTGGGCATTTTTTCGTTCTAAGCCCGACATCGCTAACTTCCTCACAGGGGTGTCTCGCCTTACCCCAGATCAACAAAACGAGTACCTAGAACGGTGGGAAGCCGCCAACTCGCGGTGGCTCGAACTCAATCAGACTACGATGCCGGGTTCCTCGGTCCGGGACGTAGAAGGTCCGACGTACGAATACTTCAAGGAGGCAACTTCGGTCATAGGTTCCCTTTTGGATCAGTTTCCCAGATGTCGATTCGTGATGGCTCCTGTCGAGCAACTGATCACGCCTCTGACCCTCATCGACTATGAATACGTCGAACAATTGAAGGCTACTCTAGTCAATACCGAACCAAGACATGTCGCTGAATTTGCACTTCCCAAGCAAATTAATGTTGAGGCTCGAGCTGCGGTTGATGCATCCGGGAAGTCTGTTCACTTCATTTCGTCGGAGAAATCACTTGCAGCAACTCCGCTGAGCATAATGCCAATTCCGGGAGTCGGATTCGAAATAAAAACCGCCGTAATTGGCACGCCCCAACTCATACTCGTTAGTCGTGTCGCCGACAGACTTTATCTCCGCAGCGGGATTCATCGAGCTTATTTGCTCGCTAGTCTCGGGATAAAGGAAATACCCTGTCTTCTGACGGAAGACGCCCAGATTCCCCTAGTAACCGCCATCTATCCGAGCTTCGCGCCCCATGTCCTTGCTTTACAACGTCCACCCCTGCTGATGGATGCGTTCGATCCCAATCTCACGCTCTTAGTACCAATCGCCAGAACTGGAAAAATAATCCGAATATCAATCGAGGAACTGATCCTTCCTTTTGAGTGAGAAGAACATCTTGATACCTCAGTTTGATGAGTTCGGCCATCTGCCGGTGGGTGGGCATGAGTGCACGTGGGAAGAATTCTATGAAAGATTCCGAATCAACAATCATCGAGAAGAACTTTGCAACAAGCTGGTCGAACTGGTTCGGCTGGCCAAAAACTGTGGGTTTCTCGGAGTACTGATTGGGGGAAGTTTTCCAACTGCAAAAGACAATCCTGATGATATGGATTTGGCCTGGGTAACCGATTTTGAGGTTACCAAGGCGACGGTGAAGCCTGAATGCGTTCAACTCATGGAAGACCGGGCGACTACAGTAAACTATGGATGGAGCATGCAGTATCTACCGATAGACCATGACCATGAGCGTATTCAACAGTGGGCCAAAGCGTTCGGATACTGCTCAAAGACCAAGAGGGACCGTGGTATGCTTGTTCTGGCATTATGATTAGCTTTTCTGATTATTTGGAAGCCGTTGATGAGCGCCAGCGTCTCGAACGCTTGATTGAGCGCGGTAGGAAGGAATTTTCCGGCTACGGTCTCGAATTGTTCGAGCGCGGCTTGCGAGCTAAGATCGCGAAGTTGACGCCCTCGATTGAAGCGTGGGAACTCCAGCAAGGGTATTTTTCTCCTGTGCCGCACATTCAGAGTCTGGAATGCGTGATTCTGGGCAGCGGTATGGTCGAACTTCCAACGGTCTTGGGTTTCTCGTCTTCGGCTACCATCAATACCGGTAATGTTCAGATGTTCCAGGGTCGCGTTCAAGATGTGACTCTCGCGGCGAGCCAGATGCCCTCTGGAAACGCCGCTGAAACAAGTGTCCTCGGCGCTTGGTCCTATAAGCCTGTCCGCAATCACGGACGAGTATGTGAGCGGTCGTTGCTGGTCGGATGAGCCGTTTCTCTCCTTCGAAGTTAACTTCTAGTGTCGTAAGGTGTTACGAAACTCACTCTTGGCGTAACTTTGCGTGCTCTCACGTCACACCGCGCTATTGAAAAGATGTGGGGTTAGGCTGGAGACGCTCGCCGCAAAGAATTCGTAATCGGCAGGTCAGCGGTTCAAGTCCGCTCGTCGGCTCCATTCTGACCCCTTCCTCGCATCAGTTCACGAATCCAGGCGTTGCATAAGAATCCGGTTTGCTGTTGATTCGAATCTCTGCAATATGCAGATTCTTGCACGTTGACAATGCTTCTGGCCAACAGCATTCTTTAAGGCTGATTCGGGTGGCCGGCGGTCGGGACGTTCCATGTCATTTTGAAATTCGCTTTACGAAAGAGAACTCCCGCTCAGGGCTTAAAGGAGATAGGGTCTATGCCAAAGAACAGTTTTTCAATCTTCTTTTCGATCTTCAAGTTCTCAATCTGCAAGCAACTCGGGTCGAGCAGCGCTTCGCTCATCTGCCCCAGCACTTCGGCCAAAAGCTCGAACAAAAAGTCCGCGACTTCGGCATGGGCCTGAACACCATCCACGGCCCCTGGTCGATGCTCTGGCTTACACTCGTTTCAGTAGGCATGTGGTACGTGATCGCGCTCGCCTACCAGGAAGTCACGCACTCCTACGGAGTCGACGCGCTCGCCATCCCGTCTCGCAACTCCTCATCCTGATGTTCGCCAGCATGCTCGGCTCCATGCTGCAACTCCCCGCCGTCGGTGGTGGATCGCAGATGGCCACCATCGCCACGCTCTCCAGCGTCTTCGACGCCCCGCCCGAAGTAAGCCGCCAGCTGCGGCATCCTGCTCTGGCTCGTCACGTTCGCAGCCGTCATCCCTCAGGCCTGATCCTGGCCCACCGAGAACACCTCTCACTGCGTGAATTGTCAAAGGAAAGCCACCACAAGGAAGGAAGCTGAGAGTCATTGGCGTAGTAAGGTGATCGTCCCGGAAGCGACGTGCAGCGAAGCCGCTAAGCGGCGAAAGAATGCAGCCCACGGCGCAAGCCGTGGGAACCAGCTGCCAAACCCTTTGCTTCTTATTGACGCGGCTTTCGATCAGGTGTAATGTCTGTCCGCCGCAGAGGTTGGCCTTCCCCTTCGACGTAACTCCCTTTTTGATCGCCACCTCGGGGCCGCACTTTTCCGCCATTTTAGGCCGGACGTGGCAGTCAATTCGTAAATCGACATATTGGGTCGGGAATGCAGGATCTGCAATTCCGCAAAGGGGGGAGTCATGAAAACTTCGAAGCTCACTTTCATTCTGTTTTTCGTGACGTTGCTGGTTGCTTCGCCACTGTTCTCTCAAACCGTATCTACGCTGGTCGGAGGCGACCACGGCGATGGTGGCGCGGCTACAAACGCCAGCCTCGATTTCCCCTACTCCATGGCGAAGGATGCGGGCGGCAACCTATATGTGTCGGAGTTCTACGGCCATCGCATCCGCAAAATAACTCCCGCCGGCACCATCACCACCTTCGCCGGCACCGGAATTGCGGGCTACAACGGCGACGGCATCGCCGCCAAAACAGCCCTGCTGAACTACCCCACAGGAATTGCGCTTGACCCCGCCGGCAACTTGGTCGTGGCCGACGGCGGCAACAACCGCGTCCGTGCCGTTAGCCCCGCCGGCATCATCTCGACCATTGCCGGAACGGGCGTGGTTGGATATACCGGCAATGGTGGCCCAGCCCTCCTGGCCACGTTCAACCAGCCCTGGGGCGTCACCTACGACTCCTCTGGAAATCTTTTCATCACGGACATTGGAAACTGTGTGGTCCGGATCGTGAATACCGCCGGCATCATCAACGCCTACGCCGGAAATGCTGTCTGTGGCTACGGTGGCGACAACGGACCCGCTACATCCGCGAATCTGAATTTCCCACGCGGCATGGTCAAGGTCGGAGGCGACCTCTACATCGCCGATACGGACAACTACCGTGTTCGCAAGGTAAATGCGGCGGGAACGATCACCACATTTGCCGGAAACGGAGTGAACGGATTCAGCGGAGACGGAGGCCTTGCCACGCTCGCCGAAATTGCGCGGCCGCGGTCCTTGGCATTTCACGGCCAGACGGTCTACATCGGCAATGCCGGCAAGCAGCGTGTCCGCTCCGTGCCTCTCAGCACGGGAATCATCAATACCTACGTCGGATCGTCCTTTGGCTACGACGGCGACGGGAATCCCCTGCTCTCTTCCCAATTTGCCGGCATCGGTGGTCTGCTGTTTGATTCAACCGGCGCCCTGCTCATCGCCGATGGTGGCAACGGCCGGGTCCGCAAGACTTCCAGTGGAGCAATGAAGACGGTCGCCGGTGGCTACATCGGGGACACGAAACCTGCGGCTTCCGCCTCTGTCGTAGGCCCGGAGGCCGTTGCTTTCGACAAGTCGGGCAATTACTACATCGCCGAGGCGAACGGCAACCGTGTGCGGAAAGTCTCTTCCGCCGGCATCATCACGACCATCGCCGGCACCGGAGTCAACGGATACAGCGGAGACGGCGGGCTTGGAACCCTGGCCCAACTTTCCTTTCCGCTCGGAGTCGCGGCCGATTCCAGCGGCAATGTTTTCATCGCCGATGACTTCAACGGTGTCATCCGCAAAGTGGACACATCAGGGAATATCTCCACCTTCGCCGCCGACGTCGATTTCAGCGGCCTCGGTATCATCGCGATCGACTCTTCGAACAATCTGTTCGTAGTGGATCAGGGCACTTGTGTCGTTTGGAAGATTACCCCCGCTGCAGTCGTGAGTTTGGTTGCCGGCGTTGCCTTCACCTGCGGCTACAACGGAGACAACATTTCCGCCCTGACCGCACAACTGAATACTCCGGCGGGGCTGGCCATAGATAGCAGGGGCAACCTCTATATCGCCGACTCGAGCAACAACCGCGTGCGCAAAGTGAACACTGCCGGAATCATCACCACGATCGTCGGCGACGGAAACTGCGGCTTCCTCGGCGACGGCGGCCTGGGCACTTCCGCGGAAGTCTGTTTCCCGGAGGGAGTCGCCGTTACCGGCACCGGTACTCTCTACATCGCGGACACCAACAATCTTCGCATTCGCAAACTGGCCGCGGGGATCATCACGACCTACGCCGGCACGGGCACATCGGGGTTCAACGGAGACGGCCCCGCCCTCAGCACCAACTTCGATGATCCGGTGGCGGTTGCCGTCAGCAACAACAAGGTTTACGTGGTCGACGACATAACCGAGCGCGTGCGCAAGATTCAGTGAGGATAAAGAGAGGGGGGTGCGTCATAGCCCATCGTTCCTGCGTCACAGCCCCAAAGGATCCGAAAATCGAGGCTCTATCCAGCTACGGGGTCGCTTGACGGAACCCTATCTTTACACTCAGTTTATGCTCTCCGATCGGGAGTCCAGACGGCCCCCCCCGTCTGGGAAACAAGAATCAATAGCAATCATCCGGCAATATGCAGATTCTTGCACGTTGACAATGCTTCTGGCCAACAGCATTCTTTAATGCTGATTCGCGTCGTCGGCGCTCGCGACGTTCCAGGTCATTTTGAAATTCGCTTTACGAGAACTCCGCTCAAGCCTTCAGGAGATGCGGTCTATGGCAAGCAATCGCTTTTCAATCTTCTTTTCGACCTTCAAGTTTTCGAGCTTCAATTTTTCATTCTGCAAGTTTTCAATCGGTAAGCAACTCGTGGCAATTTTTGTTCTCATGTTGATGGTCGCCGCAAGTGCGTCCGCCGGGGAAACGATACTGCATAATTTCAACGCGGGTGACGGCTCCTACCCTTATGGCGGCCTCGTGGCCGACTCTGCCGGCAATCTTTACGGTACGACGACCATGGGCGGCGTTTATTACGAAGGAACAGTGTTTGAATTGCTGCCAAAACCGAAAGGAGGCTGGGCCGAAAAAGTGATATACAGCTTCAACTCCAATGGAATCGATGGGACCCAGCCCTCCTGTTCTCTTGTGTTCGATAAGGCCGGCAATCTCTACGGCACAACGAATAGCGGAGGTAAGTACGGAATGGGAACGGTATTCGAATTAACGCCGAGGGTAGGCCGGAGTTGGAAAGAAACCATTCTGTACAACTTCCGCAGCCCTCGGGACGGCCAGGCTCCGGTTGGGGGCGTGGTCTTCGATGCGTCCGGCAACCTTTACGGAACCACGACTAAAGGTGGACTTCATTCCCATGGCATAGTGTTCCAGTTGAAACCGACGGCGAAGGGACCATGGACTGAGACCATATTGCATGATTTCAATTCCCTGGACGGAAACAGACCGTATGCCGCGCTCATCATCGACGCTTCCGGCAATCTCTACGGCACCACCGAATTGGGCGGCGACAACGATGAAGGCACTTTGTTCGAAGTGTCGCCCCAGGGAGCAGGGCAATGGAACGAGTCCGTGCTTTACAACTTCGATGACGGAAACTCAGTGGGTGCCTACCCATATGCCTCATTGATCCTTGATAAAGCCGGCAATCTCTATGGAACGACGTGGGGCACCCTCAATAACTCAGGTTCGGCTTTCCAATTGTCGCCCCAGGGGGGCGGGCAATGGACCGTGACCGCACTGCCCGGCGGTGGGAATACAAATGGCGGCGTTGTGATGGACGCGGCCGGCAATCTTTATGGAACTGTGAATGGCGGGATCGACGGGTGGCCCATCGGGTGGGTATTTGAGCTGTCGCCCAAACAAGGTGGTGGCTGGGTCAATACTGTGTTGCACGAGTTTAGCCAGGACGGCCGAGACGGATACAATCCCCTTTCCAACTTGATTCTGGATAAGGCGAATAATGTTTACGGCGTGACCTATCAAGGTGGGAGCAATGACACCGGTATCGTATTCAAAATCACACACTAAGTCGCGGTGATCCGAAAATGCGATCGCGACCGCGTAGTGGGGTGGGCGGCGAGGCAATGGCAATTTGGCGGCGCGAAACCGAGTTAGTTTGAGATTACCCGTGAGAGGCTGGAGAAACGAATAGATTCTCCGGCCTTTTCATTCTCAAACTTTGAGTCCGATCCTCGGCTCCATCGTTAATTTCTAGTTTTTTTTGCCCTGGTCTGTGATCAGAGGTTGTGCTGCTACTTCGCTCCAGTCGAATGAAGGTTGAGGTAGTAACCCTTCGAATTGGGATCGTAGAGAAGTTCCCAGAAGAGATTTTTCTTGCTGGCCTGGAGAGTTTGCAGAAGCATTTCGCGCGCTTGGATTTTATTTCCACCCAGCTTCACATTCGTATAGTCGAAGACGTTCCGCGGATAGATACCCAGCGTGATATCGGCGTGGCTCTGCGTCGCGGTCTGCTGGCAGATCATGCTAATCGTGTCGGTGTAAGTGCGATCCTCGGCAGCAACCGTTACGGCAACATCGAGCACCGGAGATTGGTTGGCCACTCCGCCTTTATCGTCGTGCGCGCCCGTGCCCACCACATAGAGATTTCCCGTCGTACCCTTGCGCAGTTCGAAGTGTCCGGAAAGTTTGCTTTGGTTGTAAGAGTCGACGATTGCCCGCAGAGTTTTTTCTTCGTCCGGGGCCTTGGCGGAAAACTGTACGGTGAACGATCCGCCTTTCGGCAGTTGTGGCGTCGGCATCTGGCCGGTGGCCGCAGCCGGCGGAGGCTCAGACAAATCGGCCGCTGCCGTGTATTGCGGGTCTTCATACGAAACTACCCATCCATATTTGTTGCGCAGCGCGTCCAGGATCTGCAACAGCGGCCGCGGACTTCTGGATTCAATGTGAACCGCGCCGTCGCTCTCAGAAACGGTGGCCTGCTTCAAAAAAGCCGCGCTGTCTTTCGACGGAGCAGTCTGCGATTGCAACTGAGACGCGAAAAGAGTAATTAAAAAAGTTAGCAGAACTGAGGCCGTAACGCCGACGCTCGTACGTTTGATGGTGTACATTCGCATATTGAGTTCGCGGTGCCGCCCGCTGCTTATTTTATCATCGGCATTTATCTCAGATGCCGCGATCGAAGCATGAGAAAGCGCTCTGTGCAGCGATTCACGCGCAATAAAAATCGGCGTCAATGAACGCGCCGTTCTAATCAAAGAGGCTAATTCATTTGGAGTTTTGTTCTCTCGCCAGCAACGGCGTATAAGGCATAAACACTACCTCCTTAAATGCGGTGTCTTCTATGGATGATCGTCAGGGGAACGGAAATACCGAAGAAGATTGGATTGTGAAATACCGAGCTGCCCTCCAAGCAGTTCCGGTTCGGAAATCGCGCAGCGAACGCCTGCGTGGTGCTTTTCACAATGCATTCTTGGGCGTTGCCCATGTGGCGGGTGGGTTTGTCCGTGTGTTCCGGGCGAAACCGAAGTCCAAGCTTCCCAAAGGCACGGTGATTCATCAGCAGCAGATTCCTTGGAGAAAAAAAGCCGAGCCCCTCGGTGCAGGCGAGGGCGGATCGAAGAAAGTTGGCTAGAGAGGAATTTCTGTAGCCCGGTTTGCAGGAGAGGCGCGCGATTGGTGCGCCGGGCGGAGCAAAATGAGCCAAAAACTGTCCTTCTTGGACTAGCCATAATGGGTTAGTTCGTAGGATTACGCCAGAACTGGCTATTTTTCATTGACTTCGTAAACTTCTGTGTCATACTTCCGGTACTTCCTTCCCCCCAGGGAAGCGTGCGGGGTGTTTCCCGATCCCAGGAGCACTCACCTGTACTAATCACTCGGAACTGAACCAGACTGTTTTATTAGTGCAAAGAAGCGCTGTCGTGAGAAGGCGCCATCAGTAGTTGCTGCGTTCTGCAAGATCTTAAGAGTTTCCCCCCAAGCCCCGAGCCTGGCTAAAGGCTAAGTCAACTCGTCCGAGGTAGGACGCCGGTTCTGATAAGGTTCGCCTCGAAAAAGGGGAGTCTGTGCACGCTGCTGTGACCCGTCCGGGTCTCATCGTAGTAGATGGTTCGCTGGGTGTCGTCGCCTGCAATGGCGAGGCGCTCCAGATACTCGCGTACCCCGATCAGCCAGAAAAGATCCGCCACCTAGATTCTTGGCTTTCCAATAAGATCCGGGCCGATCTGGTGGGCCGGCAATCGCCCCCCAAATTCGTGGAGGGCTTCCGTTCGGCGAGGCGAATGTATATGTGTCGCTCTTTCCAGTTGGACGTGCGCAGCGGTCACACCAACGGATCCGGGAACGGGGGAGGACTTCTGATCGTCATGCTCGAGCGCAGGAGCAATGACGCGGCAAAGATTACGGAAATCTCCGAGCGCTTCGGCCTGACGGCGCGCGAGCAGGAGACGGTTCAATATTTGTTGCAGGGCCTGACGAGCAAAGAGATCGCCCAGCGGATGAAGATCAGCCCGAACACGGTGAAGGCGTTTTTGCGCCTGGTGATGGTGAAAATGGATGTCTCGACGCGCTCCGGAATCATCGGCAGGATCGTAGGTCCAAGTGCGTAATGAGCGCTGGACGCGGGTTCTGCGGTTACTGACATCGGGTTAGTACATCTGGGGACTTGTGAGTATGTGGTTTAACGATAGAGTACAAGCCGCGCCATTCTAGCTAAGCACCTGCCTCCCCCGGCTTGGCGGCGTAACTCTGTAAGGAGGACTATCAATGCGTCGAACCACCATGCTTGTAGTGTGTTCGTTGGCGCTGGCACTTTGTGCCGGATCGGCCTGGGCGCAGACGGGTGCTGTGACTACGCCCCCGGCTGACACGCTCAAAGTTGATTATTTTGCCAATGCAAACACTGCCAGTGCGCCGGATGGGACAGTGCGTCTGACGAATCCTGGAACCGCTCCGGGAAACATCTGCGCCAACATTTTCGTGTTTGATGTGTATCAAGAGCTCTCTGAATGCTGCAGCTGCTTCCTTTCTCCAGATGGGCTGCGCACGCTCTCGATCAACACGGATTTGACGAAAAACCCGTTGACCGGTGTAACTCTGAATACGGGCGTGATTAAGGTCGTCTCGACTACTCTGACGGCTGGAACCTGCCCGCTTCCCACGCGGATCAACCCCATCGCGGCGGTCCGTACGTGGGTTACTCACATCCAAAACGGCAGCTTTGCAGAGACTGAGACCGGATCGGTGGATGCGACTCTCAGTGTCGGCGAAGTAACCCGTCTGGCGGCGCAATGCAGCGCGATCGCCCTCGACGGCAGCGGTGCGGGTGTGTGCAGTTGCGGTTCGGGAGACTAAAAGGACAAAAAAGGACCACCTATGAAAACAATCATGACGCTTGTAGTTTGCACCCTAGCTTTGGCCCTCTGCACCGGCAGCGCTTTTGCTCAGGCCGACACGCTGAAGGTCGATTATTTCTCCAACGCTAACACCGCCGGCGCGCCCGATGCCACAGCGCGCGTGACGGATCCTGGCACATATGCGAACGGTAACATTTGCGCCAGCTATTTCGTGTTCGATCCGTTCCAGGAACTGAGCGAGTGCTGCAGCTGCCTTCTGACTCCAGATGGTCTGCGCACCCTCTCGGTGAATGGCGATCTCACCAGCAACCCGCTGACCGGCGTGACCCTGACGACTGGCTTGATCAAGGTCGTCTCGACCGTTCCGGTTGCCGGAACTTGCCCACTTCCGACGTCTGTGAAGCCCGTGGCGGCTATCCGCTCTTGGGTTACGCACATCCAGAATGGCAATTTCGCAGTCACTGAGACCGGCTCGGTTGATGCCACCCTCAGCGCTGGCGAAATCACTCGGCTGGCGCGTCAGTGCTATGCCGTGGCTCTGGTCGGCAGCGGCAAGGGCATCTGCAGCTGCGGAAGCGGCGACTAATTGCGCTTTCGAACCGTTCGGGTGGACGGCGGCACGGTCCACCCGAGCGTCAGACTCGCCAGCCGGGAGGCGTACTCCCGGTCTGGCGAGACTCTGGTAGAACGAATCTGTGGCAGGTCAAATCTGTAAATTCCGTAAATCAGCGACCAATCGGTTAATGAGATGGGGGATCTCATGTCTGTTTCACGAATTCTGGTAAGACTCGGATTAAGCGCCGCCATGTTGTGGGCGGCGGCTGGAACTTGCCTGGCCCAGGACGACTCGACAGTCGTTGCTGAAGTGGGCGGGGTCAAGGTGACCTTAGGGGAACTGGAACAACAGGAATCGCAAAAGTTGTTGGCGGCGCACTACAGCTACTATCAGGCCCAAAGCAAAGCTTTAGAAGAACTCATCGATAAGAAATTGCTGGAGCAAAAAGCGAAGAGCGAAGGTCTTACGGTCGACCAGTTGATCGATCGCGATATCAAGTCGCAGGTGAAGGATCCGACCGAAGATCAGATGAAGGTCTATTACGAGGGTCTGGAAGTCGAGCAGCCTTACGATCAGGTGCGCGACAAAATCCTCGAGAAGATTCGTCAACTCCGCACTGACAAAGTGCAGAAGGCGTATGTGAAGGCGCTGCGCGAGAAAAGCAACGTCACCATTGCTCTGGCTCCTCCGCGCGCACGCGTCGAGGTTGCAGAAACTGCGCCCACGATGGGACCGAAGACAGCACAGGTCTCTCTGGTGGAATTCGCCGACTACGAGTGCCCTTATTGTCAGAAAGTCGCGCCAGATGTGAAGAAGCTCAAGGCCGACTTTGGCGACAAAGTCAACATCGTCTACCGCGATTTCCCGCTGCCCATGCATGCGCGCGCCGAAAAAGCCGCGGAAGCCGCACGTTGCGCCAGCAAGCAGGATAAGTTCTGGGAATTTCACGATGAAATCTTCCAGAGCAAAGAGCTGGATGTCGACCAGTTGAAGGCGCAGGCGCGCCATCTGAAGCTGGACACGACCCTGTTCGACAAGTGCCTGGATACGGGCGAGCAGGCGTCGATCGTCGACAAGGACCGTAAAGAAGGCATCCGCCTTGGAATTACGGGAACGCCCAGCTTCTTCATCAATGGCCACTACCTCAGCGGCGCGCTGGATTACGCGGCGTTGAAGCAGATCGTAGAACAACAGCTCGCCACGCCGGCACAAGGCGCCAGCGGCGGCAAGTAAGAGATACAGGCCCTCCCCCCTAACCTGTTGGGCCTGGAAGGAGGCTCGAGCGCTGCTTGAGCCTCCTTTTTTGGTTTAGCCGATAAACTTATCGGTTAAGCAATTAGCCTTAGGAACTAATCCAAATGGGTAATTGAACATTAAGATACCCTCGATGTAACTTACGCACGCTCCTAGGGCCGCAATTTCTCTCCCCCGCGGCTGGAATCGAAATTCCCCCAAACCAACTCCCTCTTCCCGCTGGCCGGGCGTCTGGTCGTTTATGTCGTGTCTTGATCTCTTGAAAAAAGTAACTGGGTGTCGAGGAGGTTTCATGTCGAGGCATTTTCTTTCGCGTGTTGCTCTTTTTGTGCTCACGGGAGCACTGGGCGCTCGCGCTGCACAATTTCTGGAGGCTCCCCAATTTACGACAGGGGCTAATCCGCAAGCGGTGGCAGTGGGCGATTTCAACAATGACGGCAAAGTGGACGTCGTGGTGGCGAACGCTACTGCGAACACGATCAGCGTGCTGCTGGGCAATGGCAATGGCACCTTCAAAACCAAGGTCGATTACGCGACTGGAACTACTCCCCAAGGTGTAGCCGTAGGCGACTTCAATGGAGACGGCCACGAGGATCTCGCGGTTACGGACTCTGCCAGTAACAAAGTCAGTATCTTCCTGGGCAACGGCGATGGTACCTTCCAGCCGAAGGTGGACTACACCACCGGGACCAAGCCGCAAGGCGTAGCGGTCGGCGATTTCAACGGCGACGGCAAAATCGACGTCGTGGTTACCAACTCTGCGGATGGCACGGTTGGACTCTTTTTGGGCAACGGCGACGGGACGTTCAAGGCCCAGACCACGTCCAACACGGGATTCAATCCCTTCGCGGTCGTTGTGGCCGACTTTAATGGCGACGGAAAAGCGGACATGGCAATCGCCAACAACAACGACAACAACATCGTCAGCGTCATGCTAGGCGATGGAACCGGCAAATTCCAGCAGTACCAGTACGCGACCGGCAATACTCCGTTCGCTTTGGCCGCAGGCGACCTGAACGGTGACGGCAAGATGGACCTGGTAGTGGCTAATCAGCAGGGCGACTCGGTCAGCGTGCTCATCGGCAATGGCCTCGGCAGCTTTGCAGCTCCGGTCAACTACAACACGGCGGCCTTCCCCACCGGAGTTGCGTTCGGCGACTTCAATGGCGACGGCGTTCTTGACATCGCGGTTACCGCCGGCAATGGCAACACGCTGAGCGTTCTGCAAGGCAATGGCGACGGAACCTTCAAGACTCAGATCGACTACGGCGTTGGCAATACGCCCTACGCCGCAGCCGCAGCCGACATCAATGGTGACGGCAAGGTCGACTTGATCGTCGCGAACTCGGGCGCCAGCACCATCAGCGCCGTGATCGGCAACGGCGACGGATCATTCCAGACGCGTACGGACTATGCGGCTGGCGCCAATCCCAACGCGGTCGCAGGCGGTGATTTCAACGGCGATGGCATTCCCGACCTGGCCATCGCAACCAGCAACTGCCCGTCGTTCCCGGCGTGCGGAGCAGGATCAATTTCTGTCGTCCTCGGCAATGGCGACGGCACGTTCGGGCCGCCCTCCCACTTCTCCACCGGCACCAACACCTATCCCTACTCGGTGACCGTGGGCGACTTCAACGGCGACGGCAAACTCGACCTGGCCGTGCCCAACTATGCAACCAACACGGTCAGCGTGATGCTCGGCATGGGTGACGGCACATTCCCGTCCCATGTTGATTACTCGGTGCAAAGCGAGCCGACATCGGTCGCGATCGCCGATGTAAACGGCGACGGCAAGCTGGATCTCGTCGTTTCCAACTTCCACAGCAACACGGTCAGCGTGCTGCTTGGAAAGGGCGACGGCACCTTCAACGGTGCGGTCAACTACGTCACCGGCAACGGTGCAGTCGCTGTGGCAGTTGCCGACTTTAACGGCGACGGCAAAGCAGACATCGTCGTCGTCAACGAGTCCGACAACAACGTAGGCATTCTGATCGGCAACGGCAACGGCACGTTCAAGACGATGGTCACCTATTCGACCGGCGTCGGCGGCAACCCGCTGGGCGTCACCGTCGGCGATTTCAACGGCGACGGCAAGCTCGACCTTGCGGTTGCCGACTTCCACACCCAGCAAGTCAGCGTGCTTCTCGGCAACGGCGACGGCACTTTCCAGACCGTTAAAGCCTACGCGACCGGTTCGAATCCTTCGTCGATCGTGCAGGCCGACTTTAACGGCGACGGAAAAGTCGACCTCGCTCTGACCAGCACTCCGGTTCAGGGTTCGCCGGGAAATCTGGTGAGCCTGCTGCTGGGCAACGGCGACGGAACCTTCGGCGCTCCGACCTTATTCCCAACCGGATCGCAGGCGTATTCCGCCACGGCTGGGGACTTCAACCTCGACAACGCTCCAGACCTCGCGGTGGCCAACGGCATGAGCAATACGGTCAGCGTTCTGCTGAACGTGACGGGCGTGCAGGAAGTCATCTCCTCGTCGGGCAATCCGTCGGGCGTCGGACAATCCGTAACTTTCACGACCACAGTCGCGGCGAGCGTTTCGGGCCAGGCAACTCCGACCGGCAGCGTAACGCTGAAATTCGGCAATACGACGCTCGGCTCCGGCACGATCACGAACGGCCAGGTTGTGGTGACAACGTCTGCGCTGCCCATGGGCGCGGATGCCATCACCGCTTCTTACTCCGGCGACGGCAACTTCCGCCCGCGCACTGCGACTTACACGCAGAACGTGACAGCGGGAAGCTCATCCACCAACCTGACCGATTCGTCGAGCGCCTCTGGCTTGACCTTGACGGCCACGGTCAGCGGCGGCGCTGGAATCATGCCGACTGGAACGGTCACGTTCATGGATGGCGCGACGCAACTCGGCACAGCCAATCTGAACTCCAGTGGAGTGGCAACATTCTCGACCTCTTCGCTTGCGCTCGGAGTTCATAACATCAAGGCTGGCTACGCAGGAGACTCGAACTACACGGGCAGCAACTCGAGTGCAGTGACCGTAACCGCTGACTTCAACGTTGCCGCTGGGGCCTTGTCACCGGCCTCGATTTCAGCCGGCAAGTCTTCGAGCTCGACGGTCACGGTTACCCCGAGCGGCGGTTTCGGCGACATGGCGGACGTGGCGTTGAGTTGCAGCGTCTCGCCAGCAACCAGTCCTGCTCCTGTCTGCTCCGTGGGAACGGTGACCATCTCGAATGGCACCGCCACCGCGACACTGATGGTGAACACGACTCCCAATAGCTCGGCTGCGAATGCTTCGCACGCTACCGGGTTGCTGGTGGCATTCGGATTGCTGATCCCGGCCATGCTCCTCGGCACGGGAGCCGGCGCAGACCGTCGACGCAAGCTGCTTGCGTTCGGAGCGGCTGTGCTGATCGTCTCAGGCTGTCTCTTCCAGTCGGCTTGCGGAGGCGGCTCGGGTAACGGTGGCGGAGGCCATGGCGGGACTCCTTCCGGCACGTACAGCATCACCGTAACCGGCACAGACGGCAACACGGTGCACAATTCCTCGGTGAACTTGACCGTGGACTAGATGTTGGTCGATGTATTGATGGACAGAGTTGTTCGGAGGTAAAGCAGGCGCCCGGCCAACCAGCCGGGCGCTTGCTTTTTTTGTAGCAACGGTGCAGGTGGGTTACAATCTGCCGCTAAGTGCAATGAGTTTCGACGACATAACTCTTGGCGTATTAACCTCGCCCTCCGACATGATTGATCTGGATGTCCGATTGAGGGTCGGCGATCTGTACCGTCCGGGATCTTGGGCTTTTCGTGGGCAGCCCCAGAAGTTCGGCACGTTAGTTCCTTCGTTTCAGAGAACATTTACCGGGAAGAAATCCCCGGGTACCGCTAAGATCATTGAAGCCGACCTGATCAAGGCATTCCGAGAGCACTATGCCAAACTCCAAGCGACTGCGGACATGCCCATGGTCCAGCAAATCGCCGCGGGTCTCGAACTGCAGTGTTTGAGCGTGATGCAACACTACGGGGTTCCGACCAGATTGCTCGACTGGACGGCGGATTTTTGGACGGCAGTTTATTTTGCCTGCGCGGGCGATCCGGGCACCGAAGCCGAACTCTGGTTTTATGACCGCGAGATGTTCTCCACAGCATATTCAGACGTAAATCGTTTGCCGATTTGGCTTTCTCCGGCGCTTGCAGAATCCGACCCCGCCGTACCGGATTTCCTGGATGCCGCCCCGAAGGTGCTTATTGGAGAGCTTGATCCGAAGCTCACTCCACGTATGAGAACGCAGTCTGCGCATCACACCGTTAGCACCGATGTCTTCGCCGATCATGCGCCCCTGTTGAAAGATTTGTCGCAGTCGGTAAAGGCAAATGATGCATTTAAGCGCGTAGTCATTTCGAGTGGTTGCAAGGAAAAAGCGTTGCGCTTCCTAGAGGAGCACAAGAAAATCACTGCCGGAACCGTGTTTCCCGACGTAGAAGGGCTTGGACGATTCTTGCGTTGGCATCTCGATACTCTGAAGACAATGCTGCTCTAGCTGCTCCAGTCTCAGGCTGGCCTCACCGTTCTTTCGTCACGGCCACTACATTGTCATCCGGGTTGCGGTCAATCAGCTTGATCAGCGGATCGACGCCGGCGTCGGCGGGTTCTTTGTCGACAGTCACGGTGAACTGCTGCTTCTCTTGATCGATCTTGTGTTTCTGCAAGTAGAGGAATTTGCCCTCCGCGTCCCGCACGCCGATGTCGACGAGATCGTGCATGGGAATCAAGTGTTCCTGCCCTTTGCCGTCGGCGCGATATTTTTTCGCTTCGACCTCAATGGTGACTTGATACTTCCCGCCCGGCAGCGCTGAGTAACTCGCCGAAATCGCCCGATTGTCGAAAATCGTAATGTTCTCGAACCAGTCTTCATACAGATACTGAAACTCCGGCGGCGTAACTTTGCGCAGATCGTTTTCCAGATCCTGCGACGTGGGATACGGCGGCCCCTTGAACGCGTAATCTTTGACCAGCTGCGAAAGCGCCTGGCTGACGCGGTCCTCGCCGATATAGTCAGCCAGCGAATACATGACCGTCCCGCCCTTGTTGTAGTGAATGTATCCCTGGTTAGGCTCGACGCGAAGCAACGGCTTCTCCTCGTTGCGCTCCTGGGCGCGGCCGCGCAGATAGCCGTCGAGTTGATAGCGAAGGAACTTTCTCATCGACTCGGGACCATAGGTGTGCCGCATCACCATGAGCGCGGTGTACTGCGCGAGAGTCTCGACGATTGCCGTTGTCCCTTCGTTGTTCGAACTCACGACCTGGTGTCCCCACCATTGGTGGCCGGTTTCGTGCGCGGTTACGAAGAAGGGAAGATTGATGGCGTCTTTTTTCTTCGGATCAACCCAGGTGATGAAGCCGATGCCTTCGGAAAAAGGAATCGTGTTGGGGAAGGATTCGGCGAAATCCCCGTAACGCGGGAACTCCAGGATGCGCAGTTGCTTGAACTGGAATGGGCTAAAGGAGGCGGTGCAATAGTCGAGCGCCGACTTCATCCCCAGCATCATCTTGTCGAGATCGAATTCGTGGCCGGGGTGGTAGTAGATCTCGAGATTCACATCATGCCAGTGATCGCGCTGCACGGCATAGCGCGCCGAGTTGGCCGAGAAAATGCCGCTCAGAATGGGAGCGTCGGCCTTGTAGTGGAAGTAGCGGCGGCCGTTGTCCTCCCATTCTTTCTGCAAATACCCAGGCATGACTGCGATCTGATCAGGGCTGGTGCCGATGGTGCCTTCGAAGTTCACCCAGTCGGCGTTGGCAGCGATGTAGGTGCTTTGACGCGCGGATTGATCTTCGAGCTTGGGCAGGCCGGGCGACTTGGGCAAGCCGTGGGAGTGGCGCGCGCTGTCGTCGACAAGCTGAACATCCTGAAAATATCCGATAAAAGGCAGGTAGCTGCCGCTGAGGAATGTGCCGTTGTGGACGATGTCGCCGTTGGGATTGGAATTGACGAATCCGGGATTGGGATAGGCGAGATCGAAGTCAAGCGCAATGCGCGCATGCGGCGCTAGCGGCTGCGGCAGTTGAAACATGAAGAACCCGTGGTCGGCATCCTGGATCAGCGGTTTCTGGCCGCCCTCGAATTCAAGCCTCTTAATGTCGATGCGAGGATGCGGAATCACGTCCACATCTTCCGGCCAGATGGTAATTGCGACGCGATCGATCGCGGCGTCGGTTTTGTTTTCGACCCACTCCTTGCCGCGAAAGACAGCCAACCGCTGCCCGGGATATACCTCGACATCGACAGAAACATCGGTGAGCCGCGGCTCGGGCATCGTCTGATATTGCTTGTATTTGATTTCGTACTGCGCCCGCTCTTCCTGAACGTCGAAGGTCGTGTGGTAAGGGTTCAGGATGTGCGTGTTGTAGAAGATGTAAGCGCCGACTCCCACAAACACGAGCGCGAACGCGGCCACTCCGAGGCGAACCGGAGCCGTAATCCGGTCTCCAGCGATCTTGAGCCGGTTGCGGAAGCTGCCCTCCATGCCGCGCACCCATAGCAGGTTCGTCGCAATCGCCAGCAGAACCGCGAAGATTCCCCAGTAAATTTCAAGCCACAGGGTTGGCTTCGCGTAGGGTCCGTAACCGTTCATGTCCGAATAAACGATAAGTGGGCCGCGGCCTATGCGGTACAAGTAGTCCTGAAGATTCATCTGCGGCAGGACGATGCTGACGATGAAGTACAGCACCACCACAAAGTGCCCAAGATATTTGTGGTTGACGATCGAGTGGATCAGCAGCGCCATCACGCACAGAACCCAGAATCCGATCAGCCGGTGCGCGAACAATTCAGTGAAGTACAACCCAAATTCAAAGTGATAGTAGCCGTGCGCCATTTGCACGATTACGCCGCAGGCCATGATCAGGAGCACGAGCAGCACCTGAATCAGCATCAGGGCAAACAGCTTGCTGAGAAACAGCACCCAGCGCTCCACCGGCATGGCATCCATGATTTGGTGGAGTTGAGCGTCGCGCTCGCGCCAGACAAGCTCTCCGGCATAAAACGTAATGATGGCCAGAATGAAGAGCGTAAATCCGTCGCTGCCCAGTTGCAGCATCCGCCAGGTCACGGGATAAACCGGAGTCGAGATCGGGCTGTTGATCCCGTTCGCAGACGCAATCGCCATGAGCGCTCCGGCCAGAACGAGCACGGCAAAGAAGACGTTTTTGACTGTTTCCGCGAATTGCAGGCGGGTTAGCGAGATCAGTTCGAGAAAAGATTCTCTGCGGCTGAAAATTGGATGGGTCGCTGGCAGCGCCTGCGTCAGAACCACCGGCGCCTCAATGGCAGACTCGGGCAATGGTTTCTGTTTCGGCTTCGTCGCCGCGTAGCTGAAAGAAAAACGAACGTAGGTGAGGAGAAGGATGCCCGCGCCAATCCCAAGCCACAGCACCCGATTCCAGAGCAGAACTCCCGACAGCGGTATCAGTTGGGTGTTGCGCTGAAAGGGCGTCCAGTACTGTGTGAGATGCCCGAGCGCATTGCCGCCGAACGGGTCGATCATCGCCGCGAAGTTGCTGACCGTAAGATCGGTCGACAGTTGCGTAGCAACAAAATAGCCGATCAGTAGCACCACGCTGCCCGCATACACAGGCAGCATCTTCCGTCCGAGCGCGGCGAGTGCGAAGAAGATCGCCGAAATGAAAATCAGGTTGGGGATGACCAGTGTGAAGTACGGCTGAACATAAGCGGCCAACCGTTGCGGTCCCACGCGCGCTGGGTCCAGCCACGGGGTGAGCGTCCCCATCCATGCTCCCAGACCGACGCTGGTGAAAATTACAATTTGTGCCGCCAGCGATCCGAGAAACCTTCCGCCGAGATAGTCGAGTTTCGAAATCGGCGCGGTGTAGAAAAACGCTGTCGAGTTGCTCTCGACGTCCTGGTAGGTAGCCTGCCCGGCGATCGCTGCGATCACGATCACGCCGAAGAAGCTGATGTACGTGATAATCAGCGTCAGTGCGAACGGCGATGTGACCAGCACCTTGCCGCCGGTTCCGAAATCGACCGTTGCGGTCGGAAACGCGCCGCCCGACATCAGCACAAATAGAAACCCGAGGGCGACGTAGACCAGAAAATAGATGTAGGTCGAAATGCGCCGCAAGCGCCGCGAAAATTCAAACCAGATTATGGGAGGCAGCATGTCAGTTCACCGGGCCGGCCGCCGGCCGGTGAGCAAAACCTCTGATGGTCGCAAAATAGAGATCCTCGAGATCGGGGACGGTCGGCTCGAAACCCGCTTCCGGCGCCAGATCGCTGAGCACGTGCACCACTGTCTGTCCTGCGAAAAGCCGCATGGAAATAAGCTGAAAGTTTTCTTTGTAGCGCGCCACATCGGCGTGCGCGATCGACTTGGTCCACACCTTGCCCTGCAATCCAGCCACAAGCTCGGTGGGATTGCCCGTGACCAAAACGCGACCCTGATGAATGATCGCCATAGCTCTGCACAAATCGCTCACATCAGAGACGATGTGCGTAGAAAGAATCACAATAATGTTCTGCCCGATGGCGCTCAGCAGATTGTGAAAGCGCACCCGCTCCTCGGGATCGAGGCCCGCCGTCGGTTCGTCGACGATGATGAGCCGCGGATTCCCCACCAGCGCCTGCGCGATGCCGAAGCGCTGCTTCATGCCTCCGGAGAAACTGCCGAGCGGCTTGCGCCGGTGCTCGAAAAGATTCGTTTGCTCAAGCAGCGCCTTCACCACGTCGCGCCGCTCCTTGCCGTCGCTAATGCCTTTCAGAATGGCAAATTGCGAGAGCAAGTCTTCCGCCGAGACTTTGGGGTAGAGCCCGAACTCCTGTGGCAGATACCCCAGCACACGGCGCACGGCATCTTTCTGCTTAAGTACGTCGATGTCGCCGAGAGTGGCGCGGCCGCTGTCGGCCTCCTGGAGTGTGGCAAGAGTTCGCATCAGTGTGGATTTGCCGGCACCATTGGGCCCGAGCAGGCCGAACATCCCGAGCGGTATTTCCAGCGAAACGTTGCTTAGAGCCTGCGTGCCATTGGGGTAGCGTTTGGATAGATTCTCGATTCGCAGTTCCATCGTGTGTTTGTCTCGTTTGGAGTTACGAGCGAATTCTACAAGTAGTTCCCGGAATCAGCCGGATTAGCTTAAACCTCCGTGGCTAAACTGGTGTCAAAGAGTCGATTTCGCGGTCGTTTTGGTTATTATTTGTTAGCAAGTTTCGAGAAAATCTTCAAAATGCGATTTCCCCGATGCAGCGGCATTCTGCTTCATCCGACTTGCTTACCCGGGCCGTTCGGCATTGGCGAACTGGGCAGCGAAGCCTATGCCTTCGTTGATTTTCTGAAGAGCGCAGGGCAGAAATTGTGGCAGGTGCTGCCGCTAAACCCGACCGGCTATGGCGATTCGCCATTTCAATGTTTTTCGGCCCAGGCCGGCAATCATCTCTTGATCAGCCTGGAGAAGTTGAGAGAGCAGGGAGTTCTTGAGAGATCCGATCTGACAGGCCGGCCCGCCTTTCCTGAGGACCATGTTGACTTTGGCGCGGTGATTCGCTGGAAGGCTCCGCTGCTGCATAAAGCCGCCGCGCGCTTTCTGGCGGACGCCGCAGCCACCGAAAAGAACGCGTTCGAAAGCTTCTGCCGCGAAAACGCATCCTGGCTACCGGAGTTTGCTCTGTTCATGGCCTGCAAAGAAGAAAACGGCGGTGTCGCCTGGAACCGGTGGCCGCCCGACATCGCACTGCGCAAGCCCGAAGCCCTGAACGCGGCCCGAACGCGCTTGAGCGACGAGATATCCGCGGTGCAGTACTGGCAATTCGAATTCTCTCGCCAGTGGCAAACTCTGCGCGCGTATGCCCATGATGCGGGAATTCGCATCGTGGGCGATATTCCGATTTATGTCGCGCTCGACAGTGCCGATGTATGGACCAACCGCCAATATTTCTGCCTGTCGGACGATGGCCAGCCACTGAAAATAGCCGGCGTTCCACCCGACTACTTCAGCGCGACTGGGCAATGCTGGGGCAATCCTATTTATCGCTGGGATCGCCTGAAGCAATCCGGCTATCTCTGGTGGATCGAGCGTTTACGTGGCGCGCTGAGTTTGTATGACGCGGTACGCATCGATCACTTCCGCGGATTCGAGGCCTACTGGGAGATTCCCTGCCAGGAAACAACCGCGCTCAACGGACGATGGGTGAAGGGTCCGGGTGCTGAGCTGTTTGCCGTTCTGGAGCGCGAATTTGGCGAACTGCCGATCATCGCGGAAAATCTGGGAGTTATCACGCCCGAAGTCGAAGCCATCCGCGAGCGCTTTCATTTTCCGGGCATGGCAATTCTGCAATTCGCATTCGGCAACGATCCGCAGGGCCCGTCGTTTCGTCCGCACAACTACTCGCGCGAACTCGCCGCCTACACCGGAACACACGACAACGACACAGTGGTCGGCTGGTGGGCCAGCTCCGGCGCCGGCGACAGCACGCGCACTCCCGAAGACGTCGCGAAAGAGCACGCATTCGCCCGCGCTTACCTCAACTTTACCGATGTGCCGATTCATTGGGTGCTGATTCGTGGAGTTCTTTCATCGGTTGCCGACCTGGCAATCATCCCGCTGCAGGATTTGCTAGGTCTGGGCTCGGAAGCACGCATGAACTTGCCAGGAACATCGAGAGGGAACTGGCGCTGGCGCTTCGAAAAGGGCCTTTTGACCGATGCACTCGCGCGTCGCCTGTGCGAGTTAGTCGAAATGTACGACCGCTGACGATAGGAACAGGCCGAATTCGCAAGAAAACCCGAAAAGATAACCGCAAAGTTACTTCGGGCATGTGAGAATATCATCCCTAGTCTGCGGCCAAGTCTTTGCAGCCCCAACACTTACATCTTTAACTTTGTGCAACCCCCACGTTCGTGCCATGCATGGCACCCCAGAGCCATTTACCGGATTGGGGAGCAGGTTTAAAGTTGTTTTCGAGCAGCACTTGGGGGAGGGCTGATCAACAGACGCCTAGGACTCAAATTGAGTCTGGGGCGTTTTGTTTTGCGCGTAAAAATCCTGATTTCCCGCATTTCCTCTAATTTCACCCTGCGAACTTCCGCCTTGGGCTTCTACCGCTGAACTTTCGATGGTGGTAGATTTATTGCGCCCGTCGCATCCACTTCCAGCCGTTTCCGGGAGCCGTCTCATGCCCTTCCGCCTCGCGCGCCGTGAATTCCTTGCGGGATTGTCCGCGCTGACGGCCACCACAGTTGCCTCCCGTTTTATGACTGCCACTGATTCCACCTCGCCCTTCCGGATCGCCGTGATCAACGACGAAATTTCGCAGGATTTCGGCCACGCCTGTGAAGTCGCCGCCCGCGACTTCGGCATGCACTGGATCGAGTTGCGCAGCATGTGGAAGAAGAACATCATCAGCCTCGACGAAAAAGAAATAGCCGAGGCCAAGCGCATCGTCGACAAATACGAACTCAAGGTCACCGACATCGCCAGCCCGCTCTTCAAGGTCGACTGGCCGGGCGCGCCCAAGTCGAAGTATCGCGAAGAGGGATCGTTTGGCGCGAATTTCACGCTTGAGCAGCAGGATGATGTGCTCGAGAAAGCGATCGCGATGGCGAAGACGTTCGGCACCGATCGCGTGCGCTGCTTCGATTTCTGGCGGCTCGACGATCAGACGCCGTATCGCGCAGCGATCAACGAGAAGCTCGCGCAAGCTGCGAAGAAGGCCGGAGAGAACGGAATCACCCTGGTTTTGGAAAATGAATCCAGCTGCAACACAGCAACGGGCGCGGAAGCCGCAAAGCTTCTCGACGCAGTGAAGGCGCCGAACTTCATGCTCAACTGGGACCCCGGCAACGCTGCTGCCGCGGGAGAAACGCCATTTCCAGACGGCTACAAGCTGCTGCCAAAAGACCGCATCGGCCACTGCCACTGCAAAGACGTAGTGAAAAAAGGCAAAAAAACCGACTGGGCGCCGATGGGCGGAGGCATCATCGACTGGGCCGGCCAGTTCAAAGCGCTTAAGCGCGACGGCTTCCACTACGCCGTGAGCCTCGAAACGCACTGGAGCGGCGGTGGAACGCCCGAAGAGTGCTCGCGAAAAAGCTGGGCAGGAATGAAGCAGCTTCTGCAGCAAGCACGAGCGATTTAGAAGCAGTGGCCAGTGGTCGGTGGCCAGTGGCCAGTCGAAGGCCCTGAGCTGACGCCTAACGTTGTGAGAACTCGCCTCATAAGGCGATCCGGTAAGGGCAGGCTTTAGAGGATGCGGAAAAACACCCGAGTTCGACATGAACGGGAAGGGCACGGCTTCAGTCGTGCCGTTAAGGAGCAAGATATGCGGGCTTTAGCCCCTGAGGGCAGCCCCGGGTCGGAAGGGTCGATTCAGTTATGAGATTGCTTCTGGCCACTGGCCACTGACCACTGTTCCGGAGGAACCATGACTGACCACACCCGACGTACATTTCTCAAGCAAGCCGCCATCGGCGCCGCCGTGCTGGCGTATCCCTCCGCGAAAGTTCTCGGTGCGAACGATCGCATCCGCGTCGGCATGATCGGGGTCGGCGATCGCGGCAACGATTTGCTCGGCCAGATTCGCGGCGTACACGGGGTGGAAGTAGTCGCCATGGCCGACGTCTACAGCCGCCGTCGCGACGAGTTCAAGAGCAGGATTCTAGGCGCACAGACCTTCGACGATCATCGCCGCCTGCTCGACATGAAAGATGTCGACGCCATCATCGTCGCCAGTCCGCTGCATTGCCACGTGCGGCATTTTTTAGACACGCTCGCCGCTGGAAAAGATCTGTACGCCGAGAAGACCATGACCTGGTCAATTCCCGAAGCCGACAAATGCTACGCGGCCGCGAAAGATTCAAAGCAGGTGGTGCAGATCGGCCTGCAGCATCAAAGTTCCGGCGCCCAAGCCGACGCACGCCAGTGGATCAAAGACGGCTGGCTCGGCAAGGTCACTCAAGTCGAATCCTGGATGAGCCGCAACACGCCGCACGGCAAAGGCCAGTGGGTGCGGCCGGTCCCATCCGATTGCACGGCGCAGAACGTAAACTGGAGCGCGTTTCTCAACGGCCGCCCCGACCGCGCCTTCGATGGCTTCAAGCTGATCAACTGGCGCCTATTCTGGGAATTCGCCGGCGGCAATTGCGCCGAGAACATGGTCCACCAGATCGCGTGGATCATGGGCGCGCTCGATCTACCACTTCCATCGGCGGCCTACATGTCGGGTGGAGTTTTTTCAGAGAAAGACGGCCGCGAAGTGCCCGATACGATTGCCGTCACGCTCGATTTTCCGAAAGATATCGTCGTGACTTGGCAGTCGACCTTCAGCAACAAGCACTACGAACTCGGCGATCGCATTCTGGGCAGCGACGGCACGTTAGAGCATCATTTCGAGGAAGCGCTCGAATACTGGCCGGAAAAAGTTAACCGCCCCAATGGCGAGCAGACAAAGGGCAGTTCAAAGAACCAGAACCACATGCAGAACTGGATCGACTGCGTGCGCAGCCGCGCCGTTCCGAATGCGCCTGCGGAAATCGGCTACCGCTCGGCCATCGCGGTTCACATGGCGAATTTGTCGTACAAGAGAAAACAGCGCATCACCTTTGAAGAAGCCCAGGCGGTGACGCCGGAATACTAGTCGCTAAAATCAGAACGTGAAAAGGACGTTCCAGGCAGTTCTACAGGGAGGAATCATGCAGACCCACGCCGCTCTGCAGTTCCGCTTTCTTGGTTTTTTTCTTGTCTTCGCACTGCTCTTCTTGTCCTCACTCCCAGTCCTTGCGCAAGACACCGCCACGCTCACCGGAACGATCCGCGACAACTCCGGCGCCGTAATTCCCGGCGCCGCAGTTTCCATCAAGAGCCTCGCCACTGGCGCAGTCCGCGACCTCACCACCAACTCTTCCGGAGAATACGTCGCCGCCGCGCTCGCGCCGGGCCAATACAATCTCACGGTTTCGCTGGCCGGTTTTAGAACCTACGTCGCGAAAGGCGTCACTCTGCGCGTCGCGCAAAATGCGCGCATCGACGTAACCATGCAGGTCGGCAATACGCACGAAGAAGTGACGGTCGTAGGCCAGGGGCTGGCGCAGGTGAACACGGAATCCTCCGAACTCGGCGGCACGATCACCGGAAAAGAGCTGACGCAGCTTCAACTCAACGGCCGGAACTTCACGCAACTTATCACCCTGGTACCCGGCGTAAGCAATCAAACCGGGCAAGACGAAGGCACGGTCGGAGTCGAAGGCAGCATCGCCTACAGCGTCAACGGTGGCCGCACCGAATACAACAACTGGGAGGTCGACGGCGGCGACATGATGGACAACGGCAGCAATTTCTCGCTGAACGTCTACCCCAGCGTGGAAGCCATCGATGAAGTGCAGGTGCTGACCTCGAACTACGGTGCGCAATACGGCAAGAACGGATCAGGCACGATCGAAGTCGAAACCAAATCAGGCACGAACAAATTCCACGGCAGCCTGTGGGAGTTCGCCCGCAACGAAGCGTTTAATGCGCACAACTACTTCGATGTTCCAGGCACGCCCAAAGCCGGATACAAGAAACACGACTTCGGATATTCAATCGGCGGGCCGATTTGGAAGAATCACACGTTTTTCTTCTGGCTGCAGAACTGGCGCCGCGAAAATGTGCCGCAGAACTTTTACAGTTTCGTGCCGTCCATGGCCAATCGCAACGGCGATTTCAACGACATGTGCGCGCCGATCGATCCCAATCCGAGCGATTGTCCGATCGATCCCAACACCGGAAATCAATTTCCCAACAACACGGTGTCGATCGATCCGAACGCGCAGATTCTGCTGAATATGATTCCAGCGCCGAACATCGGCTCCGGCGCAGAGTCGATTTATGCGGCGGCCATCGGCCAGCCAACGCGCTGGCGCGAAGATCTGATTCGCCTCGACCATGATTTCAATTCGAAGATTCGCTTCACCTTCCGCGCCATTCACGATTCCTGGAACACGACCAAGGCTACGGTCACGTGGGGCGGCGAGAGCTTTCCAACTATCGGCACAAACTTCGTCGGACCCGGCGTGGAGATGGTGGCGCGCCTGACCACAACGGTTTCACCGACATTGCTAAATGAGTTCGTAGCCAGCTACACCACCGATCACATTCAGCAGCACAACACGAATCCTTCCGTCTGGACGCTCACGCCAGCTTTTACCATGCCGGGACTTTTTCCCGACCTCGGCGGCAAGCTGCCCGACTTCTGCCTGTCGACCAACGGTGCCTACGGCGGCGGATTCTGCGAAGGCCCAACCGCGTTTCCCTGGCAGAATTCGAATCCGACGTTTACTTATCGCGACAGCGTCACCAAGAGTCTCGGGAAGCACAAGCTCGTCTTCGGCGGATACTTCATGAACGCCGAAAAAAATGAACTGGCCTATACGGACCTGAGCGGCGACTTATATTTCGACAGCACGTTTCCAGTTTCCACCGGCAATGCCTTCGCCGATTTCCTGATGGGCAACATCGCCAGCTATTCCCAGGCCAACGCGCAGCCGAAATATCACATCAACTACAAAATCTTCGAGCCTTATTTCCAGGACGACTTTCACGTCCTAAAAAACCTCACGCTCAATCTTGGCGTCCGAGTCAGCCTGTACGGTACATTCTGGGAGCGGGATCACCTGATCTCGAACTGGACGCCAAGCGCCTACGATCTCTCAACTGCGCCGCAACTCTACATCCACGACTCGCCAACGACGCCGCAAGGAGCAATCATTCCCGGCTCGGGCAATGCGTTCGATGGCATGGTGCAGTGCGGAGCGAACGGTGTTCCGCGCGGTTGCTTAAGCGGCCACCTTTTCAATCCTGCGCCCAGATTCGGTTTTTCCTGGGATCCTCGCGGCAATGGCAAGATGGCGGTTCGCGGCGGCTATGGAATTTTCTTCGAGCACACCAACGGCATGGAAGCCAACGCCGAAGATCTCGAAGGCACTCCGCCCATCGTAGAAACGCCCACGCAATACAACATCAACGGCTACTCGAGTGTCGGAGGCCAAGGCCTGCTGTTTCCTCTCTCCACTACATCAATCCCCGACCACGCCATCTGGCCCTACGTCCAACAATGGCACCTCGACCTGCAACACGATCTACCGCACAACACGGTTGCGACGGTGGCGTATGTCGGAGCGAAAGGAACGCACCTCACGCTGCAACGCGAAATGAATCAGCTGCCGCTTATCCCGCCCGACGGAAATCCTTTTCTCCCCGGCCAGCCGATCACCGACGACATCTGCAATTCGCAAGCGGGCGGCATTCTGAAGCCCGTCTTCCGGGTGAATGGCAACCTGATCAAGGGGCAGCCGGGGATCAATATCGCCGTCGCCTGCGGCAACGATCCCGATCTATTCCGCACGAATTTCCCCGGCCTCGGATCGATTCAGCGCATCGAGTCCGTGGCCAACTCGAACTACAACGCGCTGCAATTTTCGCTGCGCAAGACCAGCGGCGCCCTCACGCTCGACGCTGCCTATACCTACAGCCACTCGCTCGACAATTCTTCCGACAATCAGGACAGCAACTTCGTCAACTCCGCCAACCTCCACCAGAACTACGCCAGCTCAAATTACGATCAGCGCCACATCCTGACGCTAGCCTGGACGTACGACATTCCCTTCCGCGGCAAGGGACTTTCCCGCGTGGTGCTCGGCGGCTGGCAATACGCCGGCATCATGACCTCGCAAAGCGGCACGCCATTTTCTGTTGTGAACGGAGTCTACGGCGACAGCGCCGGAGTAGCCGACGGCACAACCGGAATCGGCTCTTACGCGGACATCATCGGCGATCCCCACGCCGACATCAAAGCCTGTCCCGCGCTCGCCGAAGGTACAAAAGGCGTGGCGCTGTTCAACTGCGTTGCCTACGAACAGACGCAAGGACTAACCTTCGGCGACTCCGGCCGCAACAGCATCAACAATCCATGGCGCACCAATTTCGACATGTCGATCTACAAAGTCTTCAAGCCGAAAGAAAACATCAACGTGCAGTTCCGCGCCGAAGCTTTCAATGTCTTCAACCACACCGAGTGGAACGGAGTGAATCCTTACGTGAGCACCGACAATTTTCTCTACTCCACCGGCGCGCACATGCCGCGCGTGCTGCAGTTCGCGTTGAGAATCACCTACTAGGCGGCACTCTTCAGCCTTCAAGAACAAGCGGCGGGGTCCCAGGGGATTCTGAAGATGTTCCTCTGTATTCCTCTGTGCCCTCTGTGGTGAAAAGATTTTGAAGCAGTGCGATCAAGAAATGTCCGTGACGATGACATCCATTCTTCCTTTTTGTTCTCGTTTATGATGGAAGCCCAAAGAATATGATCGGCGCGGTCGATATCGGCGGAACGAAAATCGCAGTCGGCGTTGTCGATGACAACGGCAAAGTTCTCGCTCGCCTGCAATCGCCCACCGATCCCGACCGCTATTCCGACAGCATGGAGCTGATCGCGCACATGCTGCGCCAGACCGCCCGCCAAGCCAACACGCAACTCACCGGCATCGGCATCGGATCAACGGGCCCCGTCGACCCAATCCAAGGCGAATTCGGTGATGTCGACTTTCTTCCCGGCTGGCGCGGCAAGAATCCGGTAAAAGATCTTGCGCAGATTTTCAACCTGACCGTAGCGCTCGAAAACGACGGCGACGCCGCGGCGCTCGCCGAAGCGGGATGGGGCGCAGGCCGCAACCGCACCCGCCTGATCTACGTGACCGTGGGAACCGGCATCGGCGGCGGAATGGTGTTCGACGGCAAACTCTACCGCGGCGTCGATGGCGCCCACCCCGAAGTCGGCCACCACATCGTCGATCCGGCAGGGCCGAAATGTTCCTGTGGCTTTCGCGGATGCTGGGAGTCTCTGGCGGCAGGGCCAGCAATGGCGGCGTGGGTTGAGAACAATGCACCGCCGGACTATCCCCACCGGCAAGGCATCACTGCACAGCGCATCTGCGAACTCGCCCTCGATGGCGACCCCATCGCCTGCCAGGCAGTCGAAAACGAAGCCCTCTATCTCGGAATCGGCCTCGCCAACCTGATCAATCTGTTTACACCCGATATGATCGTGCTCAGCGGCAGCGTGATGAAGAGTTCCGAACTCTTTCTGGGCCGCATTCGCGAGCTGATTGCGAAGGGCTGCCGCTTTGTCCCCGCAGCGAAAACGGAATTGGCCATGGCCTCGCTGGGCGATGACACCAATCTGATCGGAGCCGCCCGCGTCTGGCACTACCGCTTCGCGCAGGCCCGGTCGTAAGGAAGGTAGTGTGCACTTTCGAATCTACGTAGCTCTGTCATCCTGAGCGGAGCCGCCTTTCAGGCGTAGCGAAGGATCTCCCGCTTAGCCGGCCTAACGCGTCAGCCAAACACCGTTGCGTGAGACGCTCCTCCTTCCAGTTTCCTCTCGAAATCTGGTACTGTGTCCAGTTTGCTCTTTTCTGAAATGTGACCGTGATCACCGCATCGACTGTGCGCAAATGCCACGATTGCGTTTCTGTGTTTAAAGAGTCTGTGGCCCGGTCGCATCAGGCAGCCAGATGTAGCCTGCGGAAAGGATGAATCCGCGTGATCGTTGGAGTTCCGAAAGAAAGCTATCCTGGGGAGCGCCGTGTAGCCCTCGTTCCGGTCGTCATTCCCAACCTGGTGAAGGCCGGACTCGAAGTCGTCATCGAAACCGGCGCTGGCGAGCAGGCTGGATATCCCGACGCAGCCTACACCGAAAAGGGCGCGAAGATTCTGCCCGACCGCGCGGCTGTCTTTAGCGCCGCCGACATAGTGACGCAGGTTCTTTGCTACGGATCGAATGACATCACCGGTAAAGCCGACTTGCCGTTAATGCGCCGCGGCCAAACTCTGATTGGTTTTCTTCGCCCCTTTGGTTCGCTGGATGTCATTCAGCAGATTGCCCAGGCCGGCGTCACGGCGTTTTCTGTCGAGCTCATGCCGCGCACCACCCGCGCCCAAAGTATGGACGCACTCTCCTCCATGGCGACCGTGTGCGGATACAAGGCGGTGTTGCTTGCCGCCGAAACCTCCCCGCGAATTTTTCCGATGATGACCACTGCCGCTGGCACGATTACTCCGGCGCGCGTTTTCGTCATCGGCGCCGGGGTTGCAGGCTTGCAGGCGATTTCTACAGCGCGACGTCTCGGAGCTGTCGCGTCGGCGTATGATATGCGTCCCGCAGCCAAAGAGCAGGTGCAAAGTTTGGGCGGTCGCTTCGTCGAACTTCCCATCGAGGCCAAAGATGCGCAAGACGCCCGCGGCTACGGCACCGCGCAGGACGAAACTTTCTACGCGCGCCAGCGCGAACTTCTCACCCGCGTCGTCGCTGAAAGCGACATCGTCATCACGGCGGCAGTGATACCCGGCAAGAAATCTCCCGTGCTGATTACCGCAGATATGGTGAAGGGCATGGCGCCGGGATCGGTCATCGTCGATCTGGCGTCAGAACGCGGCGGCAATTGCGAACTCACCCGCACCGGAGAGAATGTCCGCGAGCACGGCGTAACCATCATCGGCGCCATCAATCTGGCCAGCAGCGTCCCCTACCACGCCAGCCAGATGTACGCCCGCAACCTCATGACGTATCTCACGTACATGGTGAAAGACGGCAAGCTGCAGCAGAATCTTCAGGACGAGATCATCCGCGAAACCATGGTCACGAACAACGGAGAAGTAGTCCACGCCCGCGTGCGTGAATTTTTCAAAATGCCGGCGCTAGCGCCGGTTGGGACATAAGTTAAGGCGGTAGAGAAACGAGAAGGGCATGGGCAGCACGTGCCCGAGTGATCTTTCTAAAGTTGTCATCCTGAGCGGAGCCAGAGTTCGCAAAGCGAACTCTGGCGCAGTCGAAGGATCCCTGCCTGCGCCGATTGGCCTGGTGTTGAGGATGCTTCGACTCGCGCTCAGAACGACAGACAGAAACAACCAGGAGCAAACATGGGTTCCAACATCATCGACGCGCTCTTCGTTTTCATGCTCGCAGCGTTCATCGGATTCGAAGTCATCCGCCACGTCTCGCCGCTGCTGCACACGCCGCTCATGTCGCTCACCAACGCCCTCGATGCCATCGCCGTAGTAGGCGCAATCGTCCTGGTAGGCGAAAAGAGAAGCACGTTCGCCCAGGTCTTAGGCTTCATTGCCATCGTGGCTGCGACCAGCAATGTAGTCGGCGGTTTTTTCATAACGGATCGCATGCTGCGCATGTTCAAGACCAGCCGTCCGACCAAGCAATAGTTCATAGACACATTAATTAGCGTTAAACAACAAATCATATGACGACCGAGTTTGCGGGAAGTCAGTACCTCATCGAAATTATCTACCTCATAGCCAGCGCTCTTTTTATTCTTTCGCTGAAGTGGATGAGTTCCCCTTCCACCTCGCGCCACGGCATTCTCGCTGGCGAAATCGGCATGGTGCTCGCCATCGCCGGCACACTCCTTCACCACGGCATCATCGATTACAAGTGGATCATCATCGCCCTGGTCCTCGGCACGGGAATCGGCGTCCCACTCGGCATGGTGCAGATGACCGCCGTGCCGCAGCGAACCGCGCTCAGCCACGCCTTCGGTGCGTTGTGCGTTACGTTAGTCGGCACGGCCGAGTTTTATCTAGGCACGCAGAACAATTCGAAATTCGGATTGTCCGTTCTCTCGCTCGAAGTGATCCTCGGCGGCCTCACCTTTACCGGAAGTCTGATGGCCGCGGGCAAGTTGCAGGAAGTGCTGCCCCAACGGCCCATCACCTATAAAGGCCAGAACCTGGTAAACCTGGTGCTCTTCCTCGGAGCCGTGTCCAGCGCCGTTTATCTGATTGTCCATCCAGAAGCCAAGGTGCTCTTCCCGGTAGTAGTCGGAATTTCGCTAATCATCGGCGTGCTGCTAGTGATCCCTATCGGTGGCGCCGACATGCCGACGGTCATCTCCCTCTTGAACTCCTATGCCGGCCTCTCCGCCGCCGCGATGGGATTCGTTCTCAACTCGAAACTTCTCATCATCGCCGGCGCGCTCGACGGATCATCCGGCTTCATCCTCTCCGTGATCATGTCGAAGGCGATGAACCGATCGTTCACCAACGTTCTGTTCGGCGCTTTCGGCCAGGTACAAGCCTCCGCGGCAGCAGGGCAGGAAGCCAAGCCAGTCCGCAGCGCCACGCCCGAAGAGTCAGCCGCCATCCTGATGGCTGCCAACAAAGTAGTCGTAGTTCCCGGCTACGGCATGGCCGTAGCGCAAGCGCAGCACAAAGTTCGCGAACTCTACGACGCGCTCACCAAAAAAGGAGTCGATGTCCGCTTCGCCATTCACCCCGTCGCCGGACGCATGCCCGGCCACATGAACGTGCTCCTCGCCGAAGCCGACATCCCCTACGACCGCCTCATCGAAATGGACGAGATCAACGGCGACTTCCCGCAAACCGACGTTGCCCTAATCATCGGCGCCAACGACGTGACCAATCCCGCCGCGCGCACCGATCAGTCAAGTCCGATTTTCGGCATGCCGATCCTCGACGTCGACAAATCTCACACGGTGATGGTGATCAAGCGCAGCATGAACCCGGGCTTCGCCGGCATCGACAATCCGCTCTACTACCTCGACCAGACGCTCATGCTATTCGGCGACGCCAAGCAGTTCGTAGGCGCAATCGTCCGCGAGCTAGGCGGCGGACACTGAGAACTTATCCCATAAGTCGATTCGGGAAGGGCACGGCTTACAGCCGTGCCGTTCAGGTCGCAAGATGTGCGGGCTTTAGCCCCTGAGGGCAACCCAGATTGTGCCGCAAGTTCATTTATGAGATGGCTTCCAAACCTCAAATCAGCTTGGTCTGATTTCTTGAGAAGATAAGACTGAAATTAAAGTGCAAAACAAGCCTGTGAACTTGCCAAACAACATCATCGTTCGCGATCCCGAAGTGCTCGGCGGTACTCCTATATTTCGGGCACCCGCGTACCGTTCCAGACGCTATGCGACTATCTGGAAAGCGGACAAACGCTGGACGAGTTTCTCGACGATTTCCCAAGCGTGGCGCGCGGAGTGGCAGTTCAGGCGCTCGAGATTGCGAAGGCGTTGTCTGCTGAACGTACCCGCTTTGTCGCAGAAGTGAACGTAGGATTGGCCGCAGCCGATCGCGGAGACGTGGTGGAACACGAAGAAGTAAGAATGAAGCTCGACCAGATACTGCGCGACTGACGATCGCGCAGCTGCACTCTCGTTAATCAAGGGATGAATTCATCTACATCATGCGAAACCTGCAAATATCAGTCATTCTCTTAGTGATCGCGTCAGTCTGCGCAGCCCAATCCCAACCCCAACTCCCGCTCATGCCCATGCCGGCCAGCGTCCAAACCGGCTCAGGCCAACTAGCAATCACGCAGTCTTTCTCGCTGACCGTCACCGGCTCGCACGACGCCGCGCTAGACCGCGAAGTCGAGCGCTTCCAAACCCAACTCTCGCGCCAAACCGGAATCCCATTCCGCCCAAAACCCGGAACCGCCCCCGCTCTGACCATCCACGCCGACCACGGTCGCGAAGCCGTGCAGAAACTAGGCGAAGACGAATCGTACTCACTCACGGTGACCGATTCCGCCGCACAACTCAACGCCCCAACGCAACTAGGCGTAATCCGCGGCCTGCAAACATTTCTCCAACTAGTTCAAGTCACGCCCACCGGATTCGCCATCCCCGCCGTCACCATCAAAGATCAACCGCGTTTCCCCTGGCGAGGCACGCTGATCGACGTAAGCCGCCACTTCATCCCCATCGAAGTGCTCAAGCGCAACCTCGATGGCATGGCCGCGGTCAAACTCAACGTCCTGCACTGGCACATTTCCGACGATCAGGGATTCCGCGCCGAAAGCAAAAAGTTCCCCAAGCTCACCGGCATGGGCTCCGACAACATGTTCTACACGCAGGATGAAATTCGCGACCTCATCTCTTATGCGCACGACCGCGGCATCCGCGTCATCCCCGAGTTCGACATCCCCGGCCACAGCCACTCCTGGTTTGTCGGCTATCCCGAACTGGCCAGCGGCCCCGGCCCGTACACGCTCGACGACGGCAAGGATCCGATTATGGATCCCACGAAAGAAGAGACTTACAAATTTCTAGACAAGTTCATCGCCGAGATGGCCAAGCTATTCCCCGACGCCTACTTCCACATCGGCGGCGACGAAGTCGACGGCAAGCAGTGGGATTCCAATCCCAAAATCCAGGAATACATTCATGCCCACGGCATGAAGAACAATCAGGACCTCCAGGCCTATTTCAACAAGCGCCTGCAGCCGATTCTCGCCAAGAATCACAAAATCATGCTGGGCTGGGATGAGATCCTCCATCCGGATCTGCCGAAGACGATCGTGGTGCAGTCGTGGCGCGGGCAGGCATCGTTGGCGGCAGCCGCGAAGCAGGGTTATACCGGCCTTCTTTCCCACGGATATTATCTTGATCTGATGTTTCCCGCAGCGCAGCACTACGCCGTCGATCCCATGAGCGGCGACGCCGCGACACTCACTCCGGAACAGCAAAAACTAATTCTCGGCGGCGAATCCTGCCAGTGGGCCGAATGGGTCACACCCGAGAATGTCGACTCGCACATCTGGCCGCGCAATGCCGTAGTCGCCGAGCGTCTGTGGTCTCCGCAAAATGTGACCGATGTTGCGTCGATGTACTCACGGATGAACGCTGTCAGCCTCGATCTCGAATCCCTCGGCCTGACGCATCGCTCCGCCCGCCCGCGCATGCTGCATCGCATGGCCGGAGGCGCCGACATCACCGCGTTGAACGTCCTAGCCAACGTAGTCGAGCCAGTCAAAGACTACAACCGCTGGGACGACTCCAAAGGCCCCATCGACTTCCACGCGCCGCTAACCCGCATGATCGACGCCGTCTATCCCGAAAGCGACACAGCCAGAATGTTCGCGAATCTGGTCCAGACTTATCTCGCGAGCGGGAATAAAGATCAGGAAGCGGAAAAGCAAATCCGCATGTGGCTAATTCTCTGGGCCAACAACGACACCCATCTGCAACCGTTGCTGCAGTCATCGTTCCTCCTGCAAGAGGACGCCCCAATTTCTGCGAACCTCTCAGCAGTAGCCTCAGCCGGACTGCAGGCACTCGACTATCTAGACAAGTCTCAAACCGCCCCAGATTCCTGGCGCTCACAGCAACAATCACTAATCGACAACGCAAAAAAGCCCACCGCCGGCCTCCTGCTGATGATCGGAGCTCCAGTTCAACAGCTAGTCAACGCGGCGAGTGGGCAACACTGAGGACTTATAGGAATATTCAGTGATGGTGCAGTTGGGATTTTTACGTGCGCTGTCATCCTGAGCGGAGCCGCTCTTCAGGCGAAGCGAAGGATCTCCCGCTAAGCTGGCCCAACGCGTCAGCCAAACGGCAGCATTTCCGAATGCTCGCCCGAAACAAATCGTTTTCAAAATGAGAATCTGTCCACGACGGTCCGGCTACAGACCAAAAGAAGCCGTTCTTCGGTTTCTCCCCGATGGCGGAGGCGACGGTGTGCGCCGATAACTCTAACGTGCCGAAACATAAGCAGGTATTCGTCAAAGTGAACGCCCCCGTTGACGCAGGGGCCGCTGGGCTAGTTAGCGCATTGAGTCGATTTGACAGTTTGCAAACGTTAGAAAGCTGCGAAGATATCAAGGGTTGGGCCTGGGTTATATTCGTCTACGGGGATGCCCAAAAGTGGGAGGACGTTGGGAGGTTCGCACTTGGGTACATCGGACCACGGATTGCTCAAGAACTTGGGGATCGTGTTACGCTAAACGTTCATGTTTCCACAAGTTTACTTTACCGTGCGGAAGTGGCCGTTCGCGTTCCAGCCATCCCCGCCGCAGTAAAGTTGTTGACGAAACTACATGCGGAGCTTAAAAATTAGCTCCGCCCATAGGTCCGAGTGTTTTTATGACAGGTCGCACACAGCGCAAGCAAGTTGCTCGGTGTGTCAGGCCCATTGGCGTTACGGTGGTGAGCATCCCAATAGGGTGGGTGCAAACCGGTTGTACAACGTCCGCGATGACCGCAAACCGCCATCGTGCATTCACAACGACCACCCGCGCGCTGGTAGATTTCAGCACGCACTGACTGTGACACTGCCATTGGTGGGCCCTCCTTTGGGGGCCGATTGGAAACAATGGCGGAGGGCGGGGGGATCTGTACCCCGTTCCTAACGAAGTAGGAACCCGCGCGTATAAGGCGCGTTCTAGTGCCAACTAGTCACCCTCCGCTTGAGGCAAATTGAGGGGGGTCACCACGGCTCGATTCGCAACTCTTGACGGGGCGCGGATCGGGCCTTCGTGTTATGGCCCTTACCTTACGGTGACATGAGACACGGGTAAGGGAGGGCTATCGCTATTTTGAGCATTTGTGTCCTTTGGCATCACAACAGGTGCTGCTCTATCTCCTTGCAAAATCCAGCGGCCGATTTTCTTAAGCTTGCTACAACGTAGCTTCTGTTTTGGGTGATGCCAGCAGCTTGATCGTCGAGTTTGTCCAGAACTAGCTGCGGACACAAGTGGTATTGGTGAATCAGGAAATCATCGGCGTTCTGACAAAGCACGCCGAATTTTTCCAGGCACCCTTTCGGGAAGTGCTTGGTATTTTGGGTGACGATGACGTGGGCACGGGCCATGATCGCTGTCGCAAGAACGTGCCTGTCGTCAGGGTCAGGGATACACTCCACCGCTTTTGAGAGTTCGGCAGGAACCGGAACTAAAGCCTCCGGGAACGCTGCACAAATTTGCTGTCTCTTGTGCTTCACTTCTTCCGGCGTGCGGTGAAGTTTCGTTTTCAAAGCTCTACACATCTCCGTCAAAATTTGGTCGCTCCAGAGAGGGCGATACATCGCTGGTTCTTCGGCAAGGCGGAGGAGGAAATCGCAGAGCGATGCCGGAACCAGAACGCACGCATCTAGAACCGCCGAGTATTCATTCTCCTGTGTGAAAATCATCTGGGACTTTGTCGTAATCCCCTTTTGAAAACTCTCGCTTTGCCAAATCGTCCAGTGTTTTACGCCGTCCTGTATCGCGCTTCGATTTGTAAGCAATAACATCTCGCACGTACAAGCGGCGGTGAGTTCCTACCATATGAAACGAAATGTCGCCTCGGTCCAGCAGTTGAATGAGGTACTGGCGAGAGACACCAAGAATCTTGCTGGCCTCGACAGTGGTGAGTTCGTGCCGACTTTGCAGGATGGTCACGGAATGTCCAGCCCGCAGATCGGCCAATAATCTGAGCAGAAAAGAGTAGAGGTTATTGGGCAGAATCTCAGTCTTACCGTCAGGACCGATGAGCTTCGCTTCTGCCTCGCGAAGCTTTTTATAGATGTTGACAATCTCCTCTTGTTCACGAGAAGAAATATCAACTGCCGATGCTTCGCTGCTTTGAACCATAATCGTGTTTGTTCCTCCTAACCTACCCCTAAATGGGGGGAACCTAGGGATTTGGATGATCAAGCGTAACAATTATGTGCTACAAATGCAAGTAATTTATTGCATATAAAAAATTAAGCTGAAAGTAAACCAGTTGTTCTAGTAGCGTTTAACAGGCACCGACGGCATAACGGAAATTTTTAGTTTTTCCACAGCCCCATGTGACGGATGTCCTAGTCTTCCACAGGCAGATGTTGCAACAATCGCTGAGGCCGCAATACTAGTCGAAACTCGAGGCGATTCGGCGTAAGTCCTTTGTTTCACGGATTTTAGTATCTAAGTCCTTTGAAAGACGTATTTTGCGGGGAATTTCATGCTAACTCGCTGATTCCAAAGATAGGAGGGGGGAGGGGGATACCCCCAAATCGAACTGAATCGTCAGTAATCCGCCGTGAGTTACTCCTCGGCTCGAGGAGGCTGCGGAAAAGCCTGATTTCGCCTTTGTTTTGAAGGGGCGCGGCTTCAAGCCGCGCCGTAAGTCTTGTTAAATCAACACGGCTTTAGCCGCTGAGGGGACTCCGGGAACTCTAGTGCCCCCACCGGAGTCTATTTCTCATGAGAGTCAGCTCCGCAAGCCGTTCGCTGGGCATCTTTCGAGGCAGGCCAGGCTGTGATTTTTCGGGCACGGTAGGGTGGAAAATCCTATAATCAGGGGACGCCGTCATGGCGGGAGCAACCACCTTGGGTGATCTGGCGAGCGCAATCGGAGCACGGGCCAATGAGGAAGCGGCGATCGTCGCCGAACTCAAAGCCGGCTCGGAAGCCGCATACGCGTGGCTGATCGGCGAGTTTCAGCAGCCGGTCTACGGATTGGTTTACCGCATCGTGAACGATCCGGCCGATGCCGCTGACACGACGCAGGATATTTTCCTGAAAGTCTTCCGCGGAATGAAGCAATTCCACGGCGGATCCAGCCTGAAGACCTGGATCTATCGCATCGCACTGCACGAAGCGGCGAATCGCCGGCGCTGGTGGTTCCGCCACAAGGCGCGCGAAACTTCGATAGAGCCGGCCGAGACCGAGAGCGCGGGCGTGAACGAGACCATGCAGATGGCACTCACCGACCACGCTGATTCTCCCTTCGATAACGTTGCGCACCGCGAAGTCCAGGCGCGCGTGGAAGAAGAGTTGCAGCAAATTCCGGAGCCGTACCGTACGACGCTCATCCTGCGGGATCTGGAAGACATGTCGTATGAAGAGATTGCGGAAGTGCTGGAGATTTCCCTGGGAACGGTGAAGTCGCGGCTCACACGCGGCAGGGAAGCGCTTCGCCAGAGACTGACGCCGTATGTGCGCGAAGTGGGCAACGAGCTTGGATTGACCGCACCCGAGCTAACTAAAGAGCGCTCGTCCAAAGAAGTCGAGCGGAATACGCAGGCGCAGGTTTCTGTAGGGGGTAGAAGGGCCGAGGTGATGCCATGAAGCTGACGGGCACAAAGAAAAAGCTGCTGCAGTGCCCCCAGGCGAAGCGGATGTTTTCGCCGTATCTTGACGGGGCAGTGACGGGCGCAGAGATGCTCGCACTGCAGAGCCATCTGTCTGATTGCGCGGATTGCGATGCCCGGTATCAGTCGTTGCGCCGGACGCAGCAGCTGCTGATGAATGTCGCGCGTCCTAAGGCCCCGTCCGATCTGGGATTGAGGCTGCGTCTCGCCATCTCGCGCGAAGTTGCGCAGGCGAAGCGCATGCCGTTCGAAGCGCTTATGGTGCGTCTGCAGAACGCGGTTGACGCCTTCATGGTTCCCGCCACGGCCGGTTTCCTCAGCGCGCTGATCATCTTCGGCGTGGCTATGGTCTATTTCGTCGCGCCTTCGAGTTTGCAGGCCAATAACGACGTACCGCTGGTCATGGTCAACACCTCCGCAGAGTTGCAGCAGAGCTCGTTCGGCCTGTCCATGGACAGGATCAATGCTGACTCGCTGGTGATCGAGGCCTATGTCGACGCCAATGGCCGAGTGCAGGATTACCGCATTCTTTCCGACACCGAACAGTCCGAGCAGGTGCTTCCGCAGGTCAAACAGATGTTGATTTTCACGACCTTCCGTCCGGCTCTGTCGATGGGGCGCCCCACGCCTAGCCGCGCGGTGTTGTCGTTCTCGAAAGTCAACGTCCGCGGATAGTCCGCGTCAGCTCTCGATTCCGTCAGGCTCGCGGTTCCAACCATCGATCGCGTAGCGCGTCCGTTTGCACATTCGCTTCAAAATCTTTTTCTTTGCCGCTGCCGTCGGTATGCCCAGCCACCGTCGAGCCCACGACTTCAAAGGTCTTCACGTAAGGCGGGCCATCGAGCAGTTCCGCCAGTGCATGCAAAGCTTCCGGATAGGCTCGTCCCTCCGCAGCTTGCGCATTCATCTCGTGATCCCAGAAGCTGATGGTCGTGACTTCGCAGCGGTCCGGCGATGCCAGCGTGATCAGGTTAAGAAATCCTTCCTGCTCCCGCAGCCAACCGACGATCTCTGATTCCATCAACCTGGCAAACTCGTCGACCTTCCCACCTTTCAAGCGTACAGAAACCTTTCGAGCAAATTTTCCAAAAACTCTTCGAGCACACATGGTTCGCCCCCGCAATGCGATAGCTTCCCTTGCGATGGAATCCATTCGCATGACACTGCTTGTCTGGATAGTGCATTTCGAAGCAGAAGCGTTTCTGGCAAGTCTTAGCTCTGAAACCTTGGGATTTTCTTTGACAGTGCTTCGGCCCAGGCGGACAATTGAAGGCCGTTATGAGTGACTTGATTGCCGCGAAAGTAATGATTGCCGTGCGCGATCACCCTGCCAGCGACTTAGACAGCCTCTGCAACGTACTTAAGCTGTCTCCCTCTGTGGGTAAGTATCAGTTAGAGAATCTGCTTACGGAACTGCAGGCAGCGGGACTGATCGTTCACACCGGCCCTGCAGAGAGCCTCTCCGGTACCTTCGACGTGATTCCGAACTGGCGCAGAGTGCAGGCGTTATTAGGGATCAGCCTGACGCGGCTGGTCGAAGGGCCGGACTGCATCAATGTGAAGCCGTATTTCGGCAAGCCGAAAGGATCAGTCGGCCCACTCGACGTGTTTGTGATGATGGCATTCACCAAGGAATTGCATCCCATCTACGAACACATTTTGAAAGTAACGAAGCTGCTCAATCTCGTGACCAAGCGGGCCGACGATTTTTTCGGCGCGCACCACATCATGCAGGACGTGTGGGAGGCCATCTGCGCGGCTCGTGTGATCATTGCCGACTGCACCGGGCGGAATCCCAATGTGTTTTACGAAATGGGAATGGCGCACACGCTAGGTCGTAAGGTCATTATGATTACGCAAAACCAACCCGACGTACCCTTTGATGTGCAGTCCACTCGATACATCCTTTACAAGAACACGCCTCACGGTTTGGGAGAATTCGAGTCGACTCTTGCGGAAACTCTTAGGGGCGAACTCTCGGACGCGTCCGAGCCTCCGAAAAAAGAGTCGTTTTGCCCCTGACAACTCGGCTTTCGACCGCCGCTTCCGAAATTCATAGCAAAGAGATCATTGAAAGAGATCATTGAAAAAGACCGGTGAGCCAGCCTCCCGTGGTCTATTCTTTCCTGAGACACCAACTCTAAACGCACCCTGAGACAGCAATCCGCCAGAGGAGTCGTCATGCAAAAACGCAAACTGGGAAAAAGCAATCTTGAAGTCTCCGCCCTCGGCCTCGGCTGCATGGGGCTGAGCTTCGGCTACGGCCCCGCCGTCGACAAGGAGCAGGGAATTTCCCTGATCCGCTCCGCCGTTGAACGCGGGGTCACGTTCTTTGATACCGCTGAGGTCTACGGCCCCTTCACCAATGAAGAGCTCGTTGGCGAAGCGCTCGCGCCGTTCCGCAAGCAAGTGGTCATCGCCACCAAGTTCGGCTTCAAGATCGATCCCGCGACCGGCAAGCAAGCCGGGCTCGACAGCAGTCCCGCGCACATCAAGCAAGTCGCCGAGGCTTCGCTCAAGCGGTTGAAGACCGACGTCATCGATCTGCTCTATCAGCACCGCGTCGATTCCGAAGTGCCGATCGAAGAGACTGCGGGAGCTGTGAAAGATCTGATCCAGCAGGGCAAGGTAAGACATTTCGGCCTATCGGAAGCAGGCGGACGAACTATTCGGCGAGCACACGCGGTTCAACCCGTGACTGCTCTTCAGAGCGAGTACTCGCTGTGGTGGAGAGAGCCTGAGAAGGAAATCATCCCGACGCTGGAAGAACTCGGAATCGGCTTCGTGCCCTTCAGTCCGCTGGGCAAGGGATTTCTGACCGGGGCGATCAGCGGCGACACAAAATTCGACAAGAACGATTTCCGCAACATCGTCCCGCGCTTCACCGAAGAGAATCGGAAAGCGAATCAGTCGGTGGTCGATCTGATGGCTGAGTTCGCTCGCCAGAAAAAAGCCACGCCCGCCCAGATTGCTCTGGCCTGGCTGCTGGCGCAGAAGCCGTGGATCGCTCCCATTCCCGGGACTACCAAGTTGCATCGCCTCGAAGAAAATCTCGGAGCGGTGAACGTTGAACTCTCGGCTGATGACCTTCGCCAGCTGGACGCCGCAACCTCGAGGATGCCGGTACAAGGCGCGCGCTATCCGGAAGAGCTGCAGAAGCTCGTGGGACGTTAAATAAGGACGCTAAGTCGATCGGCATCAACGCCGCGTAATCGTGTCGTTTGGCTGACGCGTAAGAGTAGTTAAGCGGGAGATCCTTCGCTACGCCTCGCTTCGCTCGCCCCCGGCTGAAGCCGGGGGTCTACCAAAGCGGCTCCGCTCAGGATGATAAAGCCTCGCGGGGTCCAAGCAATAACACGATCGACCATCTCGAACCGGGGGACTATGTCAAACTCGCAAGATCAAGCCGTGTATGAAGTGCTCCTCGATTCCTGGGATCGAAACAACCGCATCCTGGTGAACCCGCTGCGTGCGGTACCCGACGGCGGGATGGACGCGAGAGCCATGGACGGCAGTCCATCGGTCGCCGAAATGTTTACTCACATTCACTACGTGCGGCTGGTGTTTGTTTCCGAGGATGCGCCTCAGTTTGCCCCTAAAGTACCCGAAGAAGAATGGGTCGCCGGGCACGATCGCGACCGCATTGCGCAAATGCTCGACGAAAGCGCGAAGGTCGTACGCGACGCGGTGAAGAGCAAAGTTGACACGGGCCAGGCTTTCGACATTCACTACGACCATCCAATTCTTTTTTTGCAGCACATGATCTGGCATGAGGGCTATCATCACGGGCAAATCAAGCTGGCGCTCAAGTTGGCCGGGAACCCCATCTCGAACGAGAAGGCCGGTCCGGGAAGCTGGCGCGTCTGGATGAACAAGGCGAAATGAAGGTGAACAAGTCGTAGACTGAACAAACCTTGCGAGCAAGGTGCTGCTGTGCAGTGGGATTTCGGGGATTCAAAAGCCGACACTGCACCGTGCCCACCCTTCGCACAAACCGCTGTTCAGTCTCATGACATCCTTTCCAAAACGTCTCGGGACATCCTTTACACTCCCGCGCGAGCGCAGCGAGCGCGGGGGCGAGCATGGCGTGGAAGACGATGGATGTTCA